>OFEJ01000003.1_pt1 | contig 182138 bp, 198 predicted proteins | sample 1521051 | NCBI WGS metagenome assembly OFEJ01 (sample SAMN06268701, study PRJEB24108) | sediment metagenome | isolation source: Joseph's Coat, Yellowstone National Park, Wyoming, USA | place: USA:Joseph's Coat, Yellowstone National Park, Wyoming, USA | reverse complement strand
CTCAGCGAGAGGCCCGAGAAATGCAGATAAACCGCGTAGGCCATGACCGGAAGGGGAGTCCTCCTCCTGATCTGTATCGGATCAGCTGTCACTGCAAATCGGGCGGAGGGCTCCCCTCGGATTTAGGCTCATCGATCGGCTTAAGGTAACGGAGCCGGGCGTCGGGGGGAAATGTTTAATTCAAGCTCGCCCGGCCGAGGGCACGATAAGCGATTGGTCCTAGTCAAGGTGTTCCGCATATCGAGCTTCACGGACCCTGAGACGGGGGCCTCCGGGAAGCAGGTGGAGCTCGTCGGCGTGCGCTCCCATCCCCCTGGCATCATGGGCATCCCCCGCGAGGAGGCGGCGATGATCTCCAGCCTCATGAGCCAGCTGCAGAGCTGGGGGCTCCTCCCTCCCCTCAGGGAGCTCGGGATCCCGAAGATGGTACTCTACCTGACGGAGGACGAGTATGAGATGCTCGGCATACGCTTCGAGGTGAACGATGTCTACGAGCTCGAGTTCAGGGACGGCAGGATCTCCCTCAGGAAGGCCACGGAGTCCTCATCCCATCGATAGGATACTCGGGCCTCGACCAGCAACGCCGGCTGGACCCGTGCCCCGTGGTGCTATCAGCCACGGCCTACATTTCTGTTTCAATCCCATAATGGTCTGACTTCAACGGGACGAGGAGTGCGTGAGGGCCGTCGTGGATGTCGTGTTTCAATCCCACACTGGTCCGGCTTCAACCCGCTCGAACTCGTACCCCCGGCGGTACGAGGCGTTGTTTCAATCCCATACTGGTCCGACTTCAATCCCTCCAGATCTCGCCTCATGCGTGGTTCAGGGCCAGGTTTCAATCCCCATTGGTCCGACTTCAACATTGGCCATTGGTCGCGCGTGCGGCCCTTCCACAAGTCCCCTGGGGAGCTCCATTTATAAAGGTTCACGGTCCCGGAATATGGCCCCGATGGGCCGAATTCGCCAGGAAACGGGAGATCGGGGCAGTTTCCTCGTGCTTCGCCTGGTCCTCCGAAACAGATATCCCCCTAATTTAGGGGATATAGCCCTCGGATGCCCACCACCCAGCGCGGCGCCCCGCCTTGCGGCGGCCTCCATGGACCCCCGCGGATACCATATAGTAGTGCGCGGCAGCAGACGACGAGAAATGACGCTGGGCGACAGGGCCTTCGAGCGCCCGGCCTGCGGCCGGAGGGCGGATCGCGATTGCAACGCGTCCCTCGACGTGCTGAGGAGGGCAGGGTGGGAGCCACCCGCGGCGCCTGTGGAGCTCCGCCCTCTATCCGCGGCCCTCGGCTACGGGCAAGGTGGGGCAGTGAAGCAGGCGTTCCCAACACTATGCGTCGGGCGGTAAGCCTCACCCTTCAGGGCGGAGTAGCTCAAACTCCCCGAGGAGGGGTAAACAATTAAATCCTCACAAAAATTAACGTATTCATGTAAAGCCCCACGCGTGTAGTGCGGCGGGCGGGATTTGAACCCGCGATTACCAGCGTGGCAGGCTGGTGTCCTAGTCCAGACTAGACGACCGCCGCGCGTCAGCTCACCGGCAGGAGCTTCATTTTAAGATTTATCCGAGCCGCCGGCCCGGGCCGCCGAGGAGCGGACCTCCCCGACTATGCGCACCGCGTCGTCGTACGTCACGCGCTTGAGCTCGGAGAGCCTCCTCACGACCTCGTCCAGGATGTCGGGAGTCGCCCCCGCCATCACCGCGAGGTTCCTCGCGTGGAGCTTCATGTGGCCCCTCTGTATCCCCTCCTTCACGAGGGCCCTCAGGGCGGCGAAGTTCTGGGCCAGCGCGACCGCTGCCATGACGGACGCGAGCTCCTGGGCGGTCCTCACGCCGAGGATCTTGAGGGAGAGCCTCGCCACCGGGTGGGAGGACGTGGCCCCGCCCAGGGTGCCCACCGCCATGGGCATCTCCACGCTGCCGACGAGGTCGCCGGCCGAGTTCAGCTCCCACCTGGTGAGGGGCCGGCACCGACCCCCCAGGGACGCGTACGTGTGGGCCCCCGCCTCCAGCGCCCGCGTGTCGTTCCCGGTGGCCAGCGCGACCGCCACCACCCCGTTCATCACGCCCTTGTTATGGGTGGCGCAGCGGTAGGGATCGGCGGCCGCGAACGCGTACGCGTCCAGTATCCCCTCCACCACGTCCCGGCCCCCGGCGGCCTCCGCGTCGAAGACGGCCCAGGCGCGGGCCATCCTGTGGGTGGCGAGGTTGGACAGTATCCTGAGCCTCACCCTCCCGCCCGCGAGCTCCTCCACGATCGGCGCTATCTCCTCCACCATGGTGTTCACAGTGTTCGCGCCCATCGCGTCCTTCGTGTCCACCAGGAGCTCGATTATGAGCATCCTCCCGCGCTCCGTGTCTATCACGCGGCCGCTCAGGTCCACCGCCCCCCCTCCCACCCTGAGCAGGGTCGGGTTCGTGTCGTTGGCTATCCTGAGCAGCTCCTCGCGGTGCTCCAGGACGCGCTGGACGGCTGCGTGGGGGTCCGGGACCCCGACCACCTGTATCTGGCCCAGGGTCAGCGATCTGTCCGCGGAGGCCCTGAATCCGCCCTTCACCCTGGCCACCCTGGCCGCGTTGCTGGCCGCGGCGATCACCGAGGGCTCCTCTATCGCCATGGGCACCAGGTAGTCCCTCCCGTTGATCAGGAAGTTCGTCGCGACGCCGAGGGGGAGCTGGAGGAGCCCTATGACGTTCTCCGACATGCGGTCGGCCTCCTCGGGCGTGAGGCCGTATCCGCCCAGGAGCATCCTGACCTCATCATCGCTCAGGCCGGAGAACGCCGCGACCGCCCTCACCCTCTCCTCGCGGCTCAGCTTGTAGAAGCCGGGGAGCCTCGAGTCGCCCATGTGCCGGTTCTGCGGGAAATACTATTTAAGTTGAGATCCCGAGGCCAGGTGGGGCCGGTCGTCTAGCCTGGTCAGGACGCCGCTCTGACACGGCGGAGGTCCCAGGTTCAATTCCTGGCCGGCCCACCAGTGCGCGGCCGCCCAGCTGGGCGGCCGCCCCGCTTAGCTGCAGGTGGAGTAGCCGCAGCTCATGCATGTAGCGCAAGAGCCGACCTTGACCATGACCCCGCCGCAGACGGGGCAGATGTCGTAAGCGGCCCGGTCCATCTCGTCCTCGCCGGCCACCTCCCCGCCCTTCGGCTCGGCGCCCTCCGGCTTGGATCCCATGGGGAGGAAGATCCCCCCGGCCTCCCCGCCCTCCGCGCCCTTCTCGAGCGACAGCTCCAGGGCCTTCGCTATCGCGTCCGGTATCGAGTTGATTATGATGCCCCCCTCCTGCCTCATGGGGACGCTCTTGATGTCCCTCAGCTGGTCTATGACGTCCTGGGGGTCGACGCCGCTCCTCAGCGCCAGGCTCACCAGGCGGCCTATCGCCTCGGCGAGGGAGCCCAGCGTCGACCCTCCCTTCCCTATCTGGAGGAAGACCTCGAACGGCCTCCCCTCCCCGTTCTTGTTGACCGTCACGTAGAGGTTCCCGGCCTCCGTCCTGAACTTGTACGTGATCCCGTAGAGCCTGAACCCGCGGGCCCTGGGCCTGGGGCGGCCCTCCTCGGCCGTCGGGGCCTCGGCCCGCGCCTCCTCCCCGCCCTCGCCCTCCGCCACCAGCACGTCCTCGCGGCTGCCCTCCCTGTACACGGTTATGCCCTTGCAGCCGGTCTCCCACGCCAGCGTGTAGATCCGGGCCACCTCCTCCGGGCTTATCTCCCTCGGGAGGTTGACGGTGCTGGAGATCGCGCTGTCCACGTGCTTCTGTATGGTGGCCTGCATCCTGACGCGGAACTCCGGGTCTATCTCGTGGGCGGTCACGAAGTAGTCCGGGAGGGACCGCTCGTCGGCCACGTTGAACCTGTCCATGTACATCTTGACGGTCGGGTGGTAGACCTTGTACTCCTTCTTGCTCAGGCTCTCGCTCCTCCTCTTGTAGCTGATCGCGAATATCGGCTCTATCCCGCTGCTGACCCCGGCCAGTATGCTCCCCGAGCCCACGGGCGGGACCGTGAGCAGCGCGACGTTCCTCAGCCCCTGCGCCGCTATCTTCGCCCTCAGGCCCTCGGGCAGGCGCGACACGAATGGGCGCGCCAGGTGCTTGTCCGCGTTGAACGCGGGGAACGGGCCCTTCTCCGCCGCTATGTTGCTGCTCTCGTCGTACGCCCACTCCTTTATCTTGGAGAAGAGCTGGTCCACTATCTTGAGGGCCTCCTCCGAGTCGTACCTCACCCTGAGCATCGCGAGCATGTCCGCGAGCCCCGTGACCCCGAGGCCCACCCTCCTCCCGTACATGCTGTGCTCGCTCTGCTCCCTCAGCGGGTGCTTGTCCCTGTTGTAGTCCAAGACATCGTCCAGGAAGCGCACCGCGTACCTGACTATCCTCTCCAGGGCCCCCCAGTCGATGGACGCGCCCTCGGTGAACGGGTCCCTCACGACGCTCGCGAGGTTCACGTTCCCCAGGTTGCACGCCCCGTAGGGCTCGAGGGGCTGCTCGCTGCACGGGTTCGTGCCCTGCACCGCGAGCTTCGGGTCGTACTCGCTGGGGCTCTCCCTCTTCACGGTGCTCCAGAATATGACCCCCGGCTCCGCGCTGCTCCAGGCGCGCCTGACGAGCTCGTCGAAGAGCTCGCGCGCCTTCATGGTGCGGTAGACCGTGCGCCTCCTGAGCTCGCCCGTGGTCGTCCAGTACTGGTACCGGGTGGGGTAATCGAACGGGGACTGGTAGACGGGGTCTATCTCCGCGAGGATCCCCTCCCCGGGGCGCTCCGCCTGCATCCTGCGCAGCGCGGCGAGCGCCTCCTCCACGGTCCTCACGCCCAGGTCCCTCTCGATGTCGTCAGGGTACATCAGGTCGGGATACCAGAGCTCCCAGTCCGCGTCCTCCTGCACGGCCCTCATGAACTGGTCGGTGACCTTCACGCTTATGTTGGCGTAGCGGACGTTGCGGCGCTCAGGGTCGTCCTTTATCCTTATGAAGTCCAGGATGTCGGGGTGCTCCACCCTCATGGTTATCATCAGCGCGCCACGGCGCCCCGCCTGGCCGATGGTCCCGGTCACCAGGCTGTAGAGCTCCATGAAGCTCGTGCTCCCGGTGCTCGTGAGCGCGGAGTTGTGGACCGGGCTCCCCCTGGGCCTAAGTATGGAGACGTCCACTCCCACCCCGCCGCCGTAGCTGTAGGTCCTCGCCATCTCGCCGGCGGCCCCGAATATCCCCTCTATGCTGTCCTCGCGTATGGGGAGGTAGTAGCAGTTGATCAGGGTGACCTTGCGCGGGTTCCCGGCGCCGAACATCACGCGGCCGCCCGGGACGAACCTGAAGTCCTCGAGGAGCCAGTAGAACTTCTCCTCCCACTCCCTGCGCTTCTCCTCCGTGGGCTCCACGCTGGCTATCTCGCGCGCTATCCTGCGCCACATCTCGGGCGGCGTCTTCTCGAGGGGCGTGCCGTCGGTCGACTTGAGCGCGTACTTCTCGAAGAATACGCGGGCGCGGAGCTCGTCCCCCCCGAACCAGTCCAGGGTCTCCTTCGGCAGCTCCCCAGGGCGGGAACCCGCGTCCTCGCTCACAACTGAGCCCATATCGCCTCCCCCAATATTAACGTAGCACGTCGATGCGCACTATAGCTGGGCGCCCAAGGCCTAGACATCAGCGGTCCCCTTGGACGGCCCGGGCGCACCTAGGAAATGGTGGACCGGGGGGGACTTGAACCCCCGACCTCTCCCATGCCAAGGGAGCATCCTACCACTAGACGACCGGCCCGACCGGAGTGATCCGGGGGCGTTTTATGAACCTTTTCGCGGTCTCCTGGGCTTGCGCCTCAGGCGGGTGCCGCAGGCGGGGCACAGGAGGTCCCCCGGGGGCGAGCTGAAGGATCTCCCGCAGCCCGGGCAGTAGTAGATCCAGCGGATGGGCCTCCTGCGCCCCACGGCGGGACCGGAGGACGGGATCCCCAGCCTGGCCGCGACGTTCTGGATCGAGATGTCGTTCGTCAGTATGTAAACCCTGAGGCCGCGCGAGGAGAGCCCGAGCGCCACCGCCAGGACCTCCAGGTCGACCTCGGAGAGCCTCAGCATGTCCCCTACGGAGGCCGAGGCCGACCTCGCGGCCTCCAGCTCCGCTCCGGAGGGCTCCAGAACCTCCACGGCGCCCCCCGACACCAGCGGCTCCAGGGCGCCGATCCTCCCGCGCCTCTCGAGCTCCCTCAGAACCCCGGGGGTCACGACGAGCCTGGCGTCGCCCGGGCCGGGCAGCCCTCCCTCGAGCGCTGAGGTGTCCAGAACCAGGTACCTGATCCCGGCCCCGCGCCTCGCTGGCGGCATAGCGTCTTCCTCAGGTGCTGGAAGGGGGGCGGGGGGCTCCTCAGCCTTATGACCCTCAGCGCGCGCCTCGACCTCCTGACCCTGACCAGGCGCGCGCCCGAGTCCACCCTCAGCTGGCCGTCGATAAGGAGAACCGCGGGGGAGGTCGACTCCACCTCGACCTCATCGCCGCCCTCCAGCGGTATGACGAGCGGGGGCACCCTGTGTATGGGGAGGACGGGCGTCAGCACCACCGCCGAGGACGCCTCAGGGAGCACCGGGCCGCCGGCCGATAGGCTGTAGCCGGTGGACCCCGTGGGCGTCGCCGCTATGATCCCATCCATCCTCTCGGAGTAGAGCTCCGAGGAGCCGTAGCGGACGGCGTAGTAGGGGGTCGGGCTCTCGTGATCCTTCGTCATGTAGAGCTCGTTTATCACCTCGTAGGTGCCGGAGATCGCCGAGATCTCCAGCCTCATGCGCTCCTCCACGCAGTAGGAGCCCTCCCTGAGCCTCCTGATCAGGATCGGCAGATCCTCGGGCAGCGCGTCAGTCACCGCGCCGCGCCTCCCCATGTTGACGCCCACTATGGGCGTCCCCTCGGGGAGGGAGCGGGCGAGCGCCAGGAAGGTGCCGTCCCCGCCCACGCTTATGGCGGCCTCCGCATCGCTCGGGCCGACCAGCTCGAAGCTCCGGCCCACGAGCTCCACTATCGAGGAGCTCAGCTCCGGCTCGCGCTCCCTGATCGAGTCCTTCAGGTACAGCGTCACCCTGCTCACCGGCCTCCCCGGCTCGCACCCCGCCACGTGCGTCACCGGCGCCCGGAGGGAAATAATTTTATTTCCCCGCGCGCGCACGCGCACGCCTCGATGAGTGGCGGAAGAGCCGCCTGACCCGGTGATGAGGATTATGAGTGATGAGAGGCCCGTCGCGCTCCTGTTCTCCGGCGGCAAGGACAGCCACATGGCCTACGTGAGGCTTGTGGAGCGGGGATACCGCGTGTGCTGCCTGATGACCGTGGTGCCGGCGGACCCCGAGAGCATGCTGCTGCACTCGGTCAACTCGTCGCTCACCCCCCTCCAGGGGGAGGCGATGGGGAGGCCGGTCATCATGGAGATGGCCGGGGCCGGGGGCGAGGAGGACGCGCTCCGCAGGCTCATGAGGAGGGCCCTCCTGGACTACGGCGCCGGCTACGCCGCGGCTGGGGCGGTGGTCAGCAGGTGGCAGAGCGGGGTCTTCAGCGGGCTCGCCCGGGAGAGCGGCCTCGAGCCCCTGGCGCCCCTCTGGGGGGTGGACCAGGAGGAGTACCTCAGGCAGGTCGCTGGGAGCGGCATCCGCGCCATAATAACGCGCGTCTCGGCGCACGGCCTGGGCAGGGAGCTCCTGGGGGCGGAGATAGACCCGGCCACGGCGGAGAGGATAATAGCCCTGAGCAGGAAGTACCGCTTCAACCCCTCGTTCGACGGCGGCGAGGCGGAGACGTTCGTCGTGGACGCGCCGTTCTACCGCAGGCGCATCTCCATCCTCGAGTCGGAGGTCGTGGGGGGGCTCGACTGGGGGGAGCTCAGGATAAGGAGGGCAAAGCTTGAAATCAAGGGAGGGCCGACGGCGGCGGGTGGTGCTGGAGGGCCTCAGGGAGGGCCTCAGGGGGGCCATAGACAGGCTCCTGGGCAGGAGCCTCGTCGACGAGAGGGCGCTGAGGGAGTTCGTCCGCGACGTCCAGAGGGCCCTGATCCAGGCCGACGTCAACGTGAAGCTCGTCCTGGAGCTCTCCAAGAGGCTCGAGGAGGCCCTGAGGGCCGAGAGGCCTCCCCCCGGGATATCGATGAAGGACCACGCAGTCTACGTCCTGTACGAGGAGATAACCAGGATACTGGGAGGGGAGGACGTCAGGCCCCCGGTCCCCCAGGGGCGCGGGAGGCCCCTGAGGATAATGCTCGTCGGCCTCCAGGGATCCGGGAAGACCACGACCGCGGCCAAGCTGGCGCTCTACTACAAGGAGAGGGGATTCAGGCCCGGGCTCGTCGCCGCCGACACGTACAGGCCTGGCGCCTACGAGCAGCTCAGGCAGCTCGCGGAGAGGGTGGGAGTCCCGGTGCGCGGGGACCCGGGCGGGCGCGACGCTGTCGAGCTGGCCAGGGCCGGCTCCGAGTCCCTCGAGCGCGAGGGCGCCGACGTGATAATAGTGGACACCGCGGGCAGGCACAAGAACGAGGCGGAGCTGATGGAGGAGATGCGCGAGATGGAGAGGGCGCTGTCGCCCGACATCACCTTCCTGGTCGTCGACGCGACCATAGGGCAGCAGGCGGAGAGGCAGGCCAGGGCGTTCGCGGAGGCGACGAGGGTCGGCGGGCTGATAGTGACGAAGCTCGACAGCTCCGCCAGGGGGGGCGGGGCGCTGACGACGGCGGCGGTGACCGGGGCCAAGGTCTACTTCGTGTCGAGCGGGGAATCGCTGGAGGACTTCGAGGAGTACTCCCCGAGGAAGTTCGCGGAGAGACTGCTGGGCATGGGGGACCTGGAGTCGCTCGTGGAGAGGTTCAGGAGGCTCAGCAAGGAGGGCGAGGAGAGGATGGAGCGCCTGAGCAGGGGGAAGTTCACGCTCGTGGACTTCGTGGAGCAGCTGGAGGACCTCAGGAGGATGGGCCCCCTCTCCAGGCTCCTGGAGATGATCCCGGGCGCGTCGCAGGTCAAGCTCCCGAGGGAGGCCCTGGATGGCATGGAGGATCGCCTGATCGCGTGGAGGGCCATAGTGAACTCGATGACGCCGGAGGAGCGCGGCGATCCGGGGATCCTGAACGGGGGGAGGATCCGCAGGATAGCCAGGGGTGCGGGCGTGGAGGAGAGGGAGGTCAGGGAGCTCCTCAGGTCCTACGAGCAGGCCAGGAGGCTCGCGAGGGCCCTCCGCAGGTCTCGCCTGAGGGGAACCGCGGCATCTTGAGGCGCGGCGGGCTCCCCGGGCTGCGCATCTGCCGCTGGTGCCTGGGCAGGCTCCACAGCTCGGACCCGGACTCTGCAGCCCTCCTGGGATCCGAGCTGGCCGCCAGGCTCGGGATAGAGCTGGACGACGCGGGGTGCCAGCTCTGCGGCGGCATCTTCGCGTCGCTCGATGGGATGGCGGAGGAGGCGGCGGCCGCGCTCCGCGGGTCCGGCGCGGAGGTGGGGTCCTTCTACGTGAGCGTGGAGATCCCGCGCAGCTCCGCCGACCTGGAGGACGAGCTGAGGTCCGGGCTCAGGCTGAGGGGGGGGATCTCGGCCAAGAGGCTCGCGATAAGGCTGCTGACGAGGGCGCTCGGGGCCAGGCTGGGGATCCCCGCGAGGGCGGAGGAGCCGGACGCCGTCCTCTCGTTCTCGCCCCGTGGGTTCCGGGGCCTGAGCCTCTCCCCCCTCTACGTGGAGGGGCGCTACCTCAAGCCCGCGGGGGAGCGGACCCGCTGCATCGGGCGCGGGGGCTGCGGCGGGACGGGCCGCGTATCCCGCGACCTCGCGGGGGCGTCCGGCGAGCCGGCGAGCGTGGAGCGCGCGATAGAGGAGCACCTAAGGCGCGCCTTCGGCGCGGAGGGCGTGACGATCACGTGGACGGGGACCGACCGCGAGCACGTCGAGGTGGCGGGGAGGGGGAGGCCGTTCCTGGCCAAGCTCTCCGGGGCCAAGCGGAGGGCCTCGTGGGTCATGGAGGAGCCCCATCCCCGGATCGCGTCGCTGAGGCTGATCGGGGGGAGGCGCGAGGCCGAGCTGAGGGCTTCCAGGACGCTCTACGACGTCGTGGAGGCCTACGCCGAGCTGGACCGGGACGCCGAGGAGCTCGCCGGGCTCGTGGAGTCCATGGAGGGGACCGAGCTGAGGACCGGGGTGAGGGGGAGGATCGTGGCCAGGGCGCTGGCGAGGGCCGAGGGGAGGGCGCTGGCCGCCGCCATCTGCGCGGAGCACGGCGCGGACCTGCGCTCCGCCCTCGCGGGGATCCTCGGCGTCGGGGCGGAGGCCGTCCGCCTGCGCGTCGTCGACGTGGTCGAGGACTGCGAGGGCTACCCCCTGAGGCCTCCCGGAAAAGGTTTTAATGCTCGGCGGCCGCCCTGCCGGCAGCTTGCCCAAGCACAAGGGACCCCGGAGGAAGACTAGGAGCCTCATGACCGCGGAGGGCCCCAGGGGGCTCTCCCGCCTCATGGAGGAATATAAGCCAGGGGACCGCGTCGTGATAGACATAGATCCGTCGCAGCCCAAGGGACTCCCCCACAGGCGCTACCAGGGCAGGGTGGGGATAGTCAAGGAGGTCAGGAGGAGGTCGCTGGTCATAGGGATAAGGGTGAGCCCGAGGGAGGAGAAGATCGTGGTGGCCAGGCTCGAGCACGTGGTTCCCCTGAGGTCGTGAGCCATGTCCTTCAGGGTCCTGAGCAAGAAGCCGATAACCATACACGAGGCGAAGGAGATACTGGCCAAGTCCACCGAGGGCGTGGACGTGGAGTCCGATCAGCTCCTGATGAGGACCCTGGACTACTTGAACAAGTTCTCGAAGGTGGACGGTCGGACCGCCAGGAGGATCGTGGACCGCCTGGTCTCTGAGGCGGGCCTATCGGAGGAGGAGGCCGTTGAGGTGACGAACATACTTCCGAGGACCATAGAGGAGCTCAGGGCGCTGGCCAACGGCTGGCGCAGGATGGTGAGGACCGAGACCCTCGAGAAGATCCTGAGCGTGATCTCGGAGGAGGCCGGGGGCGGGTCGGGCGGCGCGCGAAACGCACATAACTGACTTGTAGCGGTTTCCGAGCGTGCACGAGCAGAGGGAGCGCGCGCCCCAGAGGAGATACGAGGAATATGCGTATGTGCTAGACCTGGAGGTCAAGGGCAGGTCGAGGACCGTCAGGGGCAAGGAGGGCGTGATAATACAGTCCCTGGGCGAGGACTACCTGACGTTCCTGGAGCTGCAGGGGATTGAGGGGGTCGTCTACACGATAGGGGAGAGGCTCTATATAGGGAGGGACCAGAGGGACAAGGTCGTCAGCGTCCTCGGCCGGCTTTCGTACCAGGACCTGACGCCGACCGCCAGGAGCGTCCTGCCGGAGGTCGTCGAGAAGATCGTCGCGTCGAAGGAGCAGAGGCTGATCGAGTTCTTCAACACGTCGCAGCCGTTGAACCCGAGGATGCACGCCCTCGAGCTCGTGCCCGGCATAGGGAAGGTGATGCTCAGGAAGATACTCGAGGAGCGCGAGAGGGCCCCGTTCACGTCCTACGCTGACCTGGAGCGCCGCGTCGGGCTGAAGGATCCGCAGAAGCAGATAGCCAGGAGGATCCTGGAGGAGCTGGAGGGCAACACCCAGACGTACCTGTTCGTGAGGAGGGCGTGAACCGCAGGAGGGCGCTGGGGCAGCACTTCCTGAGGTCGGGCGAGGTGCTCCGGGAGCTACTGGAGCCGCTGGGGGACGCCAAGCCGCACGAGGTGGTGGCCGAGGTGGGCGCGGGGAGGGGATCCCTGACGAGGCTCCTGGCCGCCGGCGACGGCCCGCTGGTGGTCAGCGCCGAACTGGACGAGCGCCTCTGCGCTGAGGCGGCGGAGGCCGTGAGGGGCTCCTGGAGAGTGGAGCTAGTCTGCGGCGACGCCTATAGTGTGATCCGGAGGTTCGACTACTTGGTGTCGAGCCCGCCCTACTCGATGTCCTCGAGAACGATTGAGTGGCTCGCGTCCAAGGGCTTCCGGCTCGCTTCGCTCCTGCTCCAGGAGGAGTTCGTCGAGAAGATGTCGCTCGCCCCGTCCTCCCGCAGGTATGGGGCCATCTCCGCGTTCTCGCAGCTGGCGTTCAGGATATCTGTGGGGAGGAGGGTCGGCCCCGGCTCCTTCTCGCCGGCCCCGAGGGTGAGGTCGCGCCTGGTGCTCCTCAGGCCGCGCGTCCTGATGACGGAGCGCGAGGCGCGCTGGGCCCTCTCGCAGCTTAGGAGGCTCTTCTCCCGGGGCAGGGGCCGCGCCTCCAAGGTGTGCAGGGACCTCGGCATCGAGGGGTGCGGCGACGGCAGGATCAGGGACCTGTCCCCGAGGGAGGCGATGGCGCTCGCGGCGGCCCTACCGGCCCGGCGAGGATTCTGAGCTCCTCCTGAGGTGCGTGGAGGGGGCCCTGGGGGACGCGGGGCCTCGGAGGAGGGCGCTGGAGCTGGGGTGCGGGACGGGGTTCGTCACTCGCGGGCTATTCGACTCGGGCGCGGTGAGCCTGGCGGCCTGCTCGGACGTGAGCCCCGAGGCATCGGCCGAGTCGAGGGAGAGGTTCCGGGGAACCCCCCTCGAGCCCGTGGTCTGCGACGCCGCGGAGGCGTTCAGGCCCGGTGCGTTCGACGCCATCTACTTCAACCCGCCGTACCTCCAGTGCGAGCCCGAGGAGGACCCCACCGTGTGCGGCGGGGAGGGCGCGGAGGTGCCGCTATGGTTCCTCGAGTCGGCGAGGAGGGCGCTGGCGGGCGGGGGGCGCATCTACGCCCTGGTGGGAAGGGATTCGGAGGGGCGCTTGCTGGAGGCGGCGAGGCGCCTGGGCCTGGTCGGGGGCGAGAGGTGCCGCCTGGGCCTCTTCTTCGAGGAGCTCGTGGTCCTGGAGCTCCTCGCGCCCTGATCTCCACCACGTCCATGTCGCGCAGCTTGTAGTCCAGGCCGACCCTGCTCGGGAGGCCGGACCTCCAGACCCTTGCGAACCTGAATGACTCGACGAGCTCGCGGTGGACCCTGGCGGCGACGTCGCGGACGGTGGAGCCCTCCGGGATCACCAGCGGGGGCCTCCTCGGCTCCTCGTCCGGCGGCTTCGTGTAGACCCTTATGAGGCCCAGCGCCCTCAGCACCTCGCGCGCCGCCTCCTCGCCGCGCCGCGCGAGGTCCTCCACGCCCAGCGCGCCCCCGGGCCCGACCGCGATGTACCTCTTGACGCGCCTGCCCAGGAGGGCCGCCTCCACGTCCTCCAGGCTGCTGCGGGAGCCAAGCCTCACCCAGGCGTTGTAGATCCTGAGGCCCCTCAGGTACTCCCTGACCTCCTCCTCGGAGACGCGATCGGAGGTCCCGCTGATTATTATCCCCCCGCTGGCCGTGATCCTCACCTCCACGCCCAGGTCCTCGTTCCTGGGCACTATGCCCAGCTCGTCCAGCGCGCGGATGAGCTCCCCCAGCTCCCCCGCCCCGCCGTGCGACAGGATGAGGAGGTCGGCGTTCTGGAGGAGCCCGGTCACCCTGCCCAGCAGTAGCCTGCCTATGCCGCCGAGCGGGCACCAGAGGGCCTGGAAGGGGACGTCGCCCGCCTCGTAGATTCCCACCACGGGCGACTCGTAGAGCCTGAAAAGCTCTGGCCTGAGGCCCGTCATAGCCTCGAATGCCGCGGCCGAGGCGCCAGGGAACCCGGTGACGCAGAGCTGGGGGAAATCGGTCTTCCTGACGGCCCACTCCGCGCCCCCGCTCCCCTTCTTCTTCGCCTTCCTCTCCTGCTCCTCTATCAGAGCCTCGAGGCTCGATATCTGGCGCTTGATGTTCATCTGGAGGTTCTCGGTCCCCTTGTGCTTCGGCATCCTCGAGTAGACCTGCCTCAGCAGCTCCAGCTTCGTCTTGGGGTCCCTCGCCAGTATGGCGCGCGACCATATCGCCTTCACTTCCTCGGGGAGGTTGGTGACCATCCTGGGCCGTGTGCTCGAGGCACCGCGCGGCCTAATAAGGCTGACCTCGGCGCCCTGGGATATCCCCGGCGCGACCTCGCGCCGCTTCGCCCGGAGCCCCGAGGTCGGAGGGCCTCCACCCTGAGCAGGTCCGTTGCCCCACTCCGCATGCCGCGCACCAGGACGAGCCTGTCGCCCTCCCCCGCGATGCCCCTCCTCCTGGCCTCAGCCGCCAGCCCCTCCAGGTCCAGGTCAGCCGCGATCCCAGCCGGCCTGATCCCCCACAGCATGGACACCCTCCTGGCCACCCCCTCGTTGGGCGTGAACACGTAGACGTCGACGGACGGCCTGTAGCGGGCCAGCCTCATGGCGGTGTGGCCGCCGTGGCTGTACGCGATTATCCTCGCGCCGATGGACTCCGCCAGCTCCACCACCCCGAGCGCGAAGGAGTCGTAGATGGTCGAGTCCTTCCCGGGCGAGCTCCTCCCCGGCGAGTACCCCTCCTCCGCCCTGGCCACTATCCTCGATGCCCAGTCCACGCTCTCCACGGGATGGCGCCCCGCCGCCGTCTCCCCGGTCAGGAGCACGGCGTCCGCCCCTCCCCTCACCGCCGTGAAGATGTCGACGACCTCGCTCCTGGTCGGCACTGGGTTCTCCATCATGGAGTCCAGGAGCTGGGTGGCGACTATGGACGGCTTCCCGCGCGACCTGGCAGCCTCCAGTATCCTGGACTGCACGAACGGCATTTCCTCGAGCGGGAACTTGGCGCCCAGGTCCCCCCTCGCCACCAGCACCGCGTCGGCCTCCTCCGCGATGCCCTCCGCGTTCTCGACCCCCGGTATCGTCTCTATCTTGGCCACTATCCAGGCGTCGCTCCCGAGCTCCGACAGCGCCTCCCTGAGCCTCCTGACGTCGTCGCGCGTCCTCACGAACGACAGCGCCACGTAATCCAGGCCGTGCTCCGCGATGAACCTCAGGTCCGCCTCGTCCTTGTCCGTGAGGCTCGGCAGGTCGTACTCCTTCCCCCTTATCGCGACCGTCTTCCTGGGGGCCAGGACCCCCTCCACCATTATCTCCACGACCGCGCGGGACCCGGACTTCTCCACCACGCGCGCAGGGATCCTCCCGCCCTCGAACGTGACGACGTCGCCGACCTCCGCGAGCCTGAAGAACTCGTCGCTCGGGACGGGCACCCCCTCGCCCTCCTTGGACAGCACGACCCTGGATCCCCTGGGCACCTGGACGGGCTGGAAGTCGCCCAGCCTGACGGTGGGCCCCTGGAGGTCCCCTATAATGGGGAGGAACCTGCCGAGCCTCCCCTCCAGGGACCTCACTGCAGCTATCTCCGCGGCCTTCTCCTCGTGGGTCCCGTGGGAGAAGTTGAGCCTGAAGCCGTCCGCGCCGGCCGCCGCCATGGCCTCTATGACGCCGGGGTCGTCGCTGGCCGGCCCCAGCGTGGCCAGCACCCTGGCCCTCCTGGCCATGCGCGGCGGCGGGCGCTCTCTCAGTATAACCTTTTCAGGACGCCGAGCCTCTCGTCCGTCAGCGCTATCGAGCGATCGGCACTGGGCTCCATCTCCATCATCGCCCTTATCGCGTCGACGTTCTCGGGCACGACGTCCGACTCGTTCGGCGTGGCCCACATGAGGTATACCTCGCTGCCGTCGCCCGAGACCGTCAGCGCGTCCTCCCAGACGGGTATCTCGTAGAGGTCCCCCCTGGGCCTCCCGAGGTCCCTCGCTATCTCGAATATCGAGTTGAGACCCTTCACCCCGTCGCTCCCGCTGACGGTCACCACCCTGGGCTCCTCCCTGAGCACTTCCAGGACCTCCTCCCTGGTGGCCCTCCCGCGGAGCTCGAGCATGCCCATGTGCAGGTGGAACAGGTTGTGGCTGCCCTTCGCCGCCATCGTGACTATGTCCAGGTCGTGCACCACGGTCTGCGCGTCCGGTCCGTGATGGGACGGCACCCTGAGCTCCGGGACCACGGTGTTCATTATCCCGGTGTGGCTGGACTCCCAGACGTCGACCGCCCTCCTGAATATGCTCACCCTCGCCTTCCTGACCCCCAGCTTCTCGTGTATGCCGCCCACCACCCTGCTGATGGCGGTCGTGTTGCAGCTCACGACGCGCACGAACTGCTTGCCGAGGGCCTCCTCGTAGTTCCGCTGGGCGACGAACGACGTGCCGGCCACCTCGTGCTTCTCCCCTCCCTGGAATATCGCCTTCACGCCGTGCTTCTCGTAGAGCTTCTTGTTCTCGGCCCCGACCTTATCGGGGGTCGCGTCGACCACCACATCAACGGCCCCCTTGGACAGGAGCTCCGGCAGCGTCCCGGCGACCTCTATCCCGGCCCTCCTCATGTCCTCGGCCTTCTCCGGGATCGACGCGTAGACGTCGTATCCCTTGGCGGCCGCCATCCTGACGCGGTAGTCGCCCACTATGTCGGATATCCCCACCACCCTCATGTCGGGCTGCCTGGCGACGGCGTCCGCCACCCTCTTGCCTATCACGCCGTACCCGTTGACTATGACCCTGGCGATCCCCTTCGGCATCGGCCGGGGTAAATTCCCCAAATAATATAATAATTTTTGCCGGCCCGGCCGCTCCAGCGCGAACGCTTTAATCCGCGGGCGCCCCCCGGCGCGCGTGAGGGTCCTCGTCCTGGGCCTGGGCCGCATGGGCTCCGCCATCGCCTCGCTCCTAGCATCGGTGGGGCACGAGGTGCGGGGCTACGATCCGTCGCCCGAGGCGCGCGCCCGCGCGTCCGCCGCGGGCGTCAGCACCGTCGGGTCGCCCGACCCGGCCGGCTACGGCGCGGTCGTGGCGGCCGTGCCCCTGTGGCTCAGCGCCGAGGTGGCGCGCGAGCTCTGCCCGAGGATCCCTGGGATGTACGTGGACGTGTCCACGCTCAAGGTCGAGGTGAACGCTGAGCTGAGGCGCTGCGGCGGTCCCCTGAGGGTGTCCGTGCACCCACTGTTCGGCAGGGGGGCCGGCGGGCTCGCCGGCTGGCCGATCGCGCTGACGCCCATAGAGGACGCCGAGCGCGAGCTGCGCGCCGCCTCGGAGCTGTTCCGCGGGGCGGAGCTCATCGTGATGGACGAGTCGACCCACGACGAGGCGGTCGCGTACTCCGTGGCGCTGCCGCACGTGCTCGGGTACCTGTTCCGCGCCGTCTCGAGGGATCGCCCCTCGATCCCGACCGTGAGCCGCAGGCTCCAGGAGCTGGCGGCCGCCGTCGAGGCGGAGGACCCGGAGCTCACGTCCCACCTGATCTCCAGGAGCCCCCAGGCCCGCCGCGCGCTGGAGGAGCTGCGGTCCGCCCTCTCCGAGATCCTCTCGGCGCCGGACCCGCTGGCGGCCCTCTCGTCCATGCGCGGCGACTGGCGCGAGAGGGGCGCGCTCTACGAGGCCGCCTACAGGGCGCTCGGCTGCTCGGCGCCGGGGCCCTAGGCCCGCGAGAGCCCGGCCTCCTCGAGCTTCCTCATGACGCTCTCGTGGAGGGATTCGAGGAGCCTCCTCCTGTCCTCCATGAGTACCGCGTCCTCGTAGCCGGACACCACGATGCCGTGGCTGAAGGGCGACGGCAGGTCGTACTCCGGCATCAGGACGATCCTCCTCCTGCCGCCCTCCACGTCCCTGAGCACGTAGGCGGCGTTCTCCACGTCCATGACGTCCTCGACTATCTCCCTGTAGGCCTCCCTGAGCACGGGGAAGTCGCCGGTCCTCTCCAGCAGCCTCTTCAGCGACTGGGCGCTGGCCTGCCTCCTGGATATCGACGTGTCCCTCCCCCTGTAGCTCCTGAGGATCATCAGCGCCCTCGTGGCGCAGTGCCTGAAGCGCACCGCCGCCATCTCCGTGTGCCTGACCGCCTCCACGAGCATGTCCCTGAGCGACCCGGAGCTGACGTCGCCAATTATGGGCTCGACCTCCGCGCCGGCGCGCCGGGGGAGGATTATGGCGAAGCCGGAGTCCCTCGACAGCACCGGCACGCTAGTGCCGAGCCTCCTGGAGGCGGCGTAGGCGTACGCCCTGCTCAGCGCGTCGTTGACCCTCCTCCCCAGGACCGCGTGGAAGATCAGGTAGAGCCTGCCCTCCGGGGACCTGTAACGCTCCACCAGGATCGCGCGCCTGCCGGGCCTCTCCTCGACGCCCAGCAGCCTCAGGAAGCCGTCCATGGCCCTGAAGTAGGACGCGATGGCGCGGGCGGCGGCCCCGTCGACCGGGTACTCCCTGCGGAGCCAGCCCTCCAGGTCCTCGCCCGAGGCCAGCCTCCTGAAGGCCTCCTCCCTGAACTCACCCACGGCCTCCGCGGTGTCGAACGAGAGGGGCAGCATCTCGCTGAACCAGCTGGGGACGGTGGGCCTCTCCCCCTCGGCCCTCTCCACGATCGCGGTCATGCCCTTCATCTTCAGGAAGCGGAAGGTCCCCCCGCCCAGGACGAACACGTCGCCCGGGGACAGGCGCTCCGCGAACTCCTCCTCCAGGTTCCCCACCCACCTGCCATCCCTCGTCCTCACCCTGACGGCCGCCTCATCCGGTATCGTGCCCACGTTGGCGTAATAGATGGGCCTGATCCCCCTCTTCCTGCCGAACTCGCCCTTCTCCTCGTCGTACCATATCTTGCTGTAGACCCTCCTGGCCTCCAGCCCCTCGTAGGCCCCTCCAAGGTACCTGAGCACGCTCCTCAGGTCCTCTATCGTGAGGTCCCTGTAGGGATAGCTCCTCCTTATCACCCGGTAGGCGTCGTCCACGCTCCACCTGCGCTCTATCGACATGCCCACCAGGTGCTGAGCGAGCACGTCGAGGGCCCCCCTCGGTATGTGCACCCTGTCCAGGTGCCCCCTGAGGGCCTCGCGCGCTATCACGGCGTCCTCGACCATGTCGTCCCTGTCGACCGCTATCAGGATCCCCTTCGACGCGCGATCCAGGGAGTGGCCGCTCCTCCCCACCCTCTGCAGGAGCCTGGAGACGGACTTGGGGCTCCCTATCTGGACCACGACGTCTATGTTCCCCACGTCTATCCCGAGCTCGAGGCTCGTGCTGGTCACGACGGCCCTGAGCCTCCCCGACTTCAGCCTGTCCTCCACGTCCCTCCGGACCTCCCTCGAGAGGCTGCTGTGGTGCGTGGCCAGCTCCTCCGCGTCGGCGACGCCGAGCCTCGAGAGGTGGTAGAGCACGCGCTCCGCCCCGGACCGCGTGTTCGTGAAGATCAACGTGGTCCTGTGGCGCCTTATGATGGACCTGAGCATGGAGTACATCCTGGCGCTGGCCTCCTCGGTGGGCACGCGCACGGGGTCCTCCACCGGGCTCCTGACCCTGAGCTCCGCGCGCTTGACGAACCGCGCGTCGACGAGGACGCAGTCCCTCTCGCGGCCCTCATCGTCGTAACCCACCAGGAACCTGGCGACCTCCTCCAGCGGGTGGATGGTGGCGGACAGCCCTATCCTCACGAAGCTCCTCGCCCGCTCCTCCAGCCTCTCCAGGGACAGGCTCAGGTGGGTCCCCCTCTTGCTCCCGCTGAGCTCCTGCACCTCGTCGACGACCACCCACCTGACGCTCGACAGCAGGCGCCCGAACTTGGGCGCCACCAGGATTATGGAGAGGGTCTCCGGGGTCGTTATCAGTATGTGGGGCGGCCTCCTGAGCATGCCGGACCTCTGGCCCTGCGGGGTGTCCCCCGTCCTCACGGCGACCCGCAGCGGCAGCGCGCCGCCGTGGATCGAGGCCATGTCCTCGAGCGGCGCGAGCAGGTTCTTGCTCACGTCGTTGTTGAGCGCCCTGAGCGGACTCACGTAGAGGGCGCGCACGCCGTCCCCCAGCCCGCCCGACTCGTGCGCGCGCAGCAGCTCGCTTATTATGGGGAGGAACGCCGCGAGCGTCTTGCCCGAGCCGGTTGGCGCGGCCACGAGCGTGTTCATGCCGCTCAGTATGGGCCCTATCGCCATCCTCTGGGGCGGCGTCAGGGAGCCGTACCTCTCCCTGACCCACCTGGCCACGGTGGGGTGGAGCCTCCCCAGGACCTCCTCCTCGCTGGCGTCCGGTGCGCGCGCGAGCGAGGCCCGTCACCCCGGGGCGAAGTCGTAGAGCCCCGCGCTCTCGGACAGCGGGCGGGCGTTGATGCCCATCCGCACGAGGGACCTCGCGAGGTCCTCCGGGAACCCGTGCACGGTCAGGACCTCCTCCGCCCCGGTCGACGCTGCGAACCCCAGGAGCTCCCCGTAATCCGCGTGGTCGCTCAGGGCGAACCCGCGCGCCCCGGGCAGGCGCCTGCGCACCGCCCACCCGCTGAACCATGCCACCCCGGCGCCCACCCTCTCGGCCACCCTCAGCAGAGCGCCCAGTTGGCTGCTCGGGGCAAGGACCACGGCGGGCCCCCTCAGCCCCAGGAGGTCCTCCGGCCTCCTCACCAGGGCGTCGGGCTCCGGGAGCTCCACGCCGAACTCCCTGTACACGCGGCTGTACGCCTCCACGGATTCGAAGGACACCAGGGGCCTCCAACCCCTGATCAAGTGCTGAAGCAGCTGGGACTTCCCCAGCGGGTACCCCACGAGCAGGGCGGGCCTACCCTCGTTATACTGCTCCGCCAGGAACCTCTGGAGCTCGCCCACGAGCTCCGGGTGCGGCGGGAACCTGTACTCCGGCCTCCCGTAGGTGCTCTCGGTTATCAGCGTGCCGCACCTCACGGGCTCGGGGCCCGGCATGAACCCCCTCGGCCTCCCGGAGATGTCGCCCGTGTAGTAGATGACGCCGTCGATCAGCAGCCCCGCCGATCCCAGTATGTGGCCCGTGCTCACGAGCTCCAGCCCGCCCTTGCCGTCCCTGACGCGCCTGAGCCTGATCCCCCTGACGTCCGCCAGGCGCGCGGTCTCCTGTGTCGCTATGACTTCGGACTCCGGGCTGGCGCGCGGCAGGTGGTCGGCGTGCGCGTGGGACACGAACGTGATGTCCGCGCGGACCTCCTCGCGCGGATCCAGCGCTATCCTCCTGCCGTTCACCTCCACCAGCAGCCCGCCTCCCGGCAGCGCCCTCGCGCGCACCCCGGACAACGCGCGCCTCCGGACTCCCTCCCCCTAAAATAGCATCCGCCGATCCGCGCGAGGGCGCCCACCTGAGCGTCGTTTATTTACCGGCGCCCTCATGGATGCTCGGGGATTGAAGGTCTCGATAGGGCTCGTGGGCAAGACGAACGCGGGCAAGACCACGTTCTTCAACGCCGCCACGCTGGGGACGGCGGAGGTATCGACCTATCCCTTCACGACCAAGCGCGAGAACGTCGGCACCGCGTACGTGGTGACGCCGTGCGCGCACAGGGAGTTCGGCGTGACATGCAACCCCAGGAACTCCATATGCAAGGACGGCTGGAGGTGGGTGCCGATAGAGCTCATAGACCTGCCGGGCCTCATAAGGGGCGCGCATGAGGGGAGGGGCCTGGGCACCCAGTTCATATCGGTGGCCGCGCAGTCCGACGCCCTGATCCACGTGGTCGACGCGTCCGGGAGCATAGACGAGGAGGGCAGGATAGCGGAGCCCGGGACGGGGGACCCGGTCAGGGACTACGAGGAGGTCGAGGGCGAGATCGTGCTCTGGTACCGCGACAAGATCGTGAGGAACGTGAAGGAGATGACGAAGGGCATGAGGAGCGGCCTCCCGCCCGAGAAGGCCATCGCCGCGCCGCTCCAGGGCATCAAGGTGACGGCCGAGCACGTAGCGCTAGCGCTAGAGAGGACCGGCCTGAGCGGCGGCGACATAGCCTACTGGAACGATGGCGAGATGTGGAGGTTCGCGTCCGCGCTGAGGGAGATATCGAAGCCCACGCTGGTGCTAGCGAACAAGATGGACAAGCCCAACGCGGTGGCCAACTACAGGCGGCTCAGGGACACGTTCAAGGACGTCCTGGTGGTCCCCGCGAGCGCGGAGGCAGAGCTGATCCTCAGGAGGGCGGAGCAGAGGGGCCTCATACGCTACCTGCCGGGCGACGAGAGCTTCGAGATAGTGGACGCGTCCGGGCTCACGGAGCAGCAGAGGTGGGCCTTGGACCAGGTCAGGAGGCTCGTGCTGCACGAGATCATGAGGACTGGCGTGCAGTTCGCGCTCAACGTGGCCGTGTTCAAGCTCCTGAAGATGAACACCGTTTACCCGGTCTACGATCCCGTGAAGCTGACGGACAGGTCCGGCAACGTGCTCCCCGACGTCTACCTGATGCCCGATGGCTCGACAGTCAAGGACCTGGCCCGCGCGATACACTCGGACCTGGAGAGGGGGCTCCTCTACGCAATAGACGCTAGGACGGGACTCAGGCTGCCGGCCACCTACAGGCTGAGGGACAGGGACGTCCTGAGCATAGTGTCGGCGTTGCAGGAGAAGGCCCAGCGAGGGGCGGAGCCGCCATAAACCTATATTCGGCCCCACCGGCGATCGCGCGTGCTGGACAAGCGCTCCGTGGTCGGCTTCATACTGGACAACCTGAGGAGGACGGGCGACCCCCTGGCCGCCACGGGCGAGGAGCTCTCATCGTGGGCGGCGGGCGTGCCCAGGCCGCCGTCCGAGTACCTGATCTACACGGGCCACCTTTACCAGTTGGTCCCGCGCATGAGGGCCTCAATAGGGGCGCTGAGGGCGATCGACTCCTCGCCGGGCTCCGGGCTCGTCCTGCGCCTCGGCCGCCTGGCGGCGGGCGCGCTCTCGATAGTGCCCGATGGCGGGCTCTCCTCGCGCGTGTCGGCGATGCTCCGCAACGCCTACGACCTGCTCCGCGCCTCCGGGATCGAGGCATCGTACGCGGGCCCCTCGGAGCCCTATTCGGGGATACTCCTCCATGACCTGGGGCTGGTCGACCCGTTCAGGGAGCAGGCGAGGCGCGTCCTCGACTTCCTCGAGGCGTCGCGCGCCAGGGTCGTAGTGACGCTCGATCCGCACACGACCTACGCGCTCAGGGAGCTCTACCCAAAGTACGTCGGGAGCCCGCCCGAGGTCAGGCACATACTGGAGCTCGTTGACCCCTCGGCAGTGACGAGGAGGGCCGGCGTCGGCGCGGAGGACCTCAAGGTCCACGACTCCTGCCTGCTGGCCAAGGTGCTCGGCCTGCACGGGCGCCTCCGCGAGGTCCTCTCGTCCGCCGGGTACAGGGTCCACGAGCCGGCGCGCTCGGGCACCAGGACCTTCTGCTGCGGCGGGCCGCTTAGCTCGCTCTTCCCGAGGGTGGCCGCGGAGATCTCCAGGAGGAGGATGGAGCAGCTGTCGGCCCTCCCGGGGATCGCCGTCTCCGCGTGCCCCGTGTGCCTGGCCAACCTGGGGGCGCTGGGCGAGGTCATGGACTGGCTGGAGGTCGTGGAGGCGGGTCGCAGGTGAGCGGGGATCCCTTCCTGGAGCTCAAGAGGGAGGCGTATCGCTGGCTCTCCGACGAGAGGGCGAGGGCCGGGATGGAGAGGGCGAGCGCCAGCTTCGAGGCGTCGCGCCGCCTGCTGGAGGGCAACGCGTACGTGGAGGAACTCGCGCGGGAGGTCCGCGAGGTGAAGCGCAGGGCGCTCAGGGAGCTGGAATCCCTCGTGGCCCGCGCCCGCGAGAGCCTGGAGAGGAACGGCGCCCACGTGGTTGTAGCGCGCACGAGGGACGATGCTCTGCGCGCCGTCGGGGATATAGTAGGATCGGGGAAGCTCGTCGTCAAGTCCAAGAGCATAGTGACGGAGGAGCTGGGCCTGAGGGAGTACCTGCGGGGCCTGGGGAACGAGGTCTGGGAGACCGACCTGGGCGAGTTCCTCCTCCAGATATCGGGCAACAGGCCGTCCCACTTCGTCGCGGTCTCCATGCACCTGCCCCGCGAGGAGGTGCTGGACCTCCTGAGGGAGAAGCTGAACTACAGGGGGCCGGGCGACGTGCCGAGCATGGTGGGGGCGGTCAGGGAGTTCCTCAGGGACAGGATAATGAGGGCCGACGTCGGGATAACCGGCGCCAACGCAGTCGCCGCCGAGGACGGCGCGGTCGTCCAAGTGGAGAACGAGGGGAACGCCAGGCTGACGGGCACGGTCCCACCGGTCAACGTCGTGGTCACGGGGATAGACAAGGTGGTGCCGACGCTCGTCGACGCGTTCAGGGTCGCGCTCCTGGAGTCCTACTACGTCGGGGGCACGCCCCCCACGTACGTCAACGTGACCTCCGGCCCCAGCGGGACGCGCGACGTCGAGCACGTGCTCGTCAGGCCCGCCCAGGGCGCGAAGGAGATGCACGTGGTCCTGGTGGACAACGGCAGATCGGCCGCCCTGGGCACGCCCCTGGAGGAGGTCCTCGCGTGCATCAGGTGCGGATCCTGCCAGCTCGCGTGCCCCGTCCTGACCACGGTCGGCCCGGCGTGGAGCAGCGGCGCCTACATGGGGGGCATAGGCGTGCTCTGGACAGCCATCACCATGGGCGCCGGCGCCGCCCGCCCGCTGGCGGACATGTGCGCGGAGTGCCGCGTCTGCGAGGAGTACTGCCCCATGGGGATAAGGGTCGGGCTCCTCGCGGGCGAGATCAAGCGCGGTGCGGGGCAAACTTGAATTGCAACCCCGGGAGGTACCCCCGCATGCCGCTCGTGGAGCTCGGCGAGAGGAGGCCGACGGTCCACCAGTCCGCTTTCATCGCGCCCTCGGCCTGGCTGATAGGCGATGTGAGGATAGGCGCCGGATCCAGCGTATGGTTCAACGCGGTCCTCAGGGGGGAGCACTCGGAGATAATCGTGGGCGAGGAGAGCAACCTGCAGGACTGCGTCGTGGTCCACCCGGACAGGCAGGCCACCATAATAGGGAGGAGGGTGACGGTGGCCCACGGGTCGGTCCTCGAGGGCGTGGTCCTCGAGGACGAGGTCCTCGTGGGCATAAGGTCGGCGGTCCTCGAGGGCGCGCGCGTCGGGAGGGGAAGCGTGATAGCCGCGGGGAGCGTGGTCCCCGCCGGAATGGACGTGCCGCCGGGGAGCCTGGTCATGGGGTCGCCCGCCACGGTCGTCGGCGGCGTCAGGGGCGAGATGGCGAGGATAGCCCAGGAGGGCTGGAGGCACTACGTCGAGCTCGGCGAGCGCTACCGCACCTCGATGAGGTTGATTTGAGCGGCGCGTTCGAGCTGCTCCACCCCAGGATCAGGGAGCTCCTGGCCCTGAGGGGGATCTCGGGACCTACCCCGCCCCAGTCAGACGCGATACCGGCCGTCGCGTCCGGCGCGAACGTGCTGATCGTGGCGCCCACGGGCTCCGGGAAGACCGAGGCCGCGCTCCTCCCGGTCCTCGACGCCATTCTCAGGCTCAGGCCCGAGCCCGTATCGGCCCTCTACGTGACCCCGCTCAGGGCGCTGAACAGGGACCTCGTGGAGAGGATAAGCTGGTGGGCCTCGCAGCTCGGCCTCTCCGTCGCGGTGCGCCACGGGGACACGCCCGCGGACGAGAGGAGGAGGCAGGCCAGGAGCCCCCCCGACCTGCTGATCACGACCCCCGAGACCCTGCAGGTGCTCCTGGTGGCCGACGTGATGAGGAGGCACCTGTCGCGCGTCAGGTGGGTGATGGTCGACGAGATCCAGGAGCTCGCCGAGGACAAGAGGGGGTCCCAGCTCGCGGTCATCCTGGAGAGACTGGCGAGGCTCTCCGGCGAGTACCAGAGGATAGGACTGTCGGCGACGCTGGGATCCCCCGAGGCCGCCGGGGCGTTCTTAGTGGGCCCTGGGAGGAGCTGCTCCGTAGTCGTGTCGCGCCCCCCCAAGCCCTACGAGATACGCGTGGCATTCCCCGGCCCCGGCGGGGATGGCGAGGCGCAGTCGCTCGGCCTGCACCCCGCGGCGCTCGCGCGGCTCAGGGTCCTCCTGGCCGAGGCCAGGTCCAACTCGCCCGTGCTAATATTCACGAACACCAGGAGCGAGGCCGAGGTCCTGATCAGCAGGATCAGGCTGCTGGACCCCGACTTCCGCGCCGAGGTCCACCACAGCAGCATATCCCTGGAGAGGAGGCTCAGCGCGGAGTCCGGACTCAAGAGAGGCGACCTGGACGCGGTGATCTGCACGAGCAGCCTGGAGCTCGGGATAGACGTCGGGACGGTGAACGCGGTCATACACTACGGATCCCCGAGGCAGGTCACCAAGCTCGTGCAGAGGGTGGGGAGGAGCGGCCACTCCCTGGGCCGCGTGTCCAGGGGGCTGATAATAGCCGTCGATGAGGACGACGCCCTCGAGGCCGCGGTCATAGCCCGCAGGGCGACGGCGGGCCTGCTCGAGGACCTGGTGATACCCCACGCGCCCCGCGACGTGCTGGTGCAGCAGGTGGCGGGGATACTCCTCGAGGACCGCGTCATCAAGGTGGCGGACCTGCTCGCGCTCCTCAGGAGGAGCTACCCGTACCGCGACCTCTCGGAGGCCGACCTCTCGGAGGCCCTGGACTTCATGTCGGGGCTCAGGCCGCCGCTGGCCAGATACTCCCAGGCGGACGGCGCCGCCTACGTGCCGGCATCGGCGAGGAGGCTGCTCGAATACCACTTCGAGACCCTGACCATGATACCGGAGGAGCCGAAGTACGTGGTGATCAGGGAGGACGGGAGCCCCATAGGGGTCCTGGACGAGGAGTTCGTCGCCGGCTACGTCTCGATAGGCGTCAAGTTCGTGCTGGCGGGCAGGCCCTGGGTTGTCAAGCAGGTCCTGGAGGGCACGGTGGTGGTGGAGGAGTCCGATGACCCGCTCGGCGCGATACCGAGCTGGGTGGGCGAGGAGATCCCCGTCCCGCTGGAGGTCGCGCGGGAGGTCGGCGCCCTGAGGAGGAGGATCGCCGAGTCCGGCCCCCGCGTGCTGGTGGAGGAGTACGGGATGTCCCAGGAGGACGCGGAGAGGGCCGCCGCGCACGTGCTGGAGCAGGTGAGGAGGGGGCTGCCGCTGCCCACGGAGTCCCGCATCACGGTGGAGAGGTGGGAGGACTACTCCATAGTCCACACGCACATGGGCCTCAAGGCCAACAGGACCCTCGCCCGGCTCCTGGCGCACGCGCTCTCCCGCGCCTCCGGGGAGGACTACGTGGTCTACCAGGACCCGTACCGCATCTACATAAGGGGCAACGCGACGACGCGCATGGTGGTGGAGGCGCTCAGGTCGCTCGCGTCCTCCGACATCGAGTCCGAGGCCAGGGCCGCCTTCGAGGACTCCTGGCTCTTCCTGAGGAAGCTCGTCCACGCCGCCAGGAAGATGGGCGTGGTCAGCGCCAAGTCCGCGCTCAGCGGCGCCGACGTGCGCAGGCTCAGGGACGCCATGAGGGACACGCTCGTCGGCAGGGAGGCCTGGAGGTCGCTCGCCGAGGAGGACCTGGACCTGGGGGCGGTCAGCCGGCTCCTGCTCGCCGTGTCCGAGGGGTCCGTGGAGGTCGCGGACCTGGGGGAGCTCGAGGAGCCCACGCCGGTGGCCCGCGTGGGGCTCGAGAGGGCGATGGTCAGGGGGGAGGTCGTCGACAGGGCCAGGATGAGGAGGCTCGTGCTCTCGTCCGCCAGGGCCAGGCTGGGCTCCCCGGTCGTGCTCGCCTGCATGGACTGCCTGGACTACGTGGAGCGCTCGAGGCTGTCGGACGTCGGCGGCGACCTCTCCTGCCCGGTCTGCGGGTCGAGGCGCATAGCCGTGCTCGACGCCGACGAGGACGACGTCCGCGCGCTCCTGAACGGGCTGCTGGAGAGGGGCAGGGCGCCCAGGGACCTGGAGCAGCTGCACAGGAGGGCGCTGTCCACGTCCGCGCTGGTCGAGAAGCACGGATACGCGGGGGCCGTGGCGTCGCTCTTCCGCCTCCCGCGCTCGGCCGCCGATCGCGTCCTATCGCAGTCCAAGTGGGGCGACATGGATCAGCTCCTGCTCGCCCTGGCGGAGGAGGAGCGCAATCACCTGGTCAGGGAGATGGCCCTGCGCTCCCGCCCCCGCCGGGCCTGATGGTGATCAGGGCCCTGGCCAGCCTCTCCACGTCCACCTCGGCCTTGGTCCTCCAGCCCAGCCTCACAACGTCGTCGACCTCTATGTAGCCGAGCCTCGAGAGCCTGTAGAGGGCCTGCTCAGCCCTCCACTTGCTCAGCTTCGCCTGGAGCTCCTGCTGCACCTCCTTGAGCGGGACCTCGCCCCTGCCCCCGTAGGTCAGCGCCACTATCAGAGCGAGCGCCGCGGCCTCGACGACCGTGAGGGGGCTCCCCACCTCCAGCGCCGGCTCGGAGGAGACGAGCAGGTACCTGGCGAAGTCGGGCCCCTTCCCCTCCTCCTCGACGGACCTGAGCTCCAGGCCGAGCTTGGCGGCCTCCACCCCGACCACCTCGAGCACCTTGAGGTAGCCCGGGCCGAAGCGCCTCCTGAGCTCCCAGCCCTTCACGCCCGGCCTCCCCCTGTTCACCAGGAGCATCCTCAGCATCCTGAGCGCCTTGTCCCTGAGGTCCTCCCCCGCCTGGCCCGAGGGGGCACCCTCCCCGGAGCTCACACCTCGATCACCACCGACCTGACCTCGCCCTCGGGGCGCGCCGTCACGAGGTATCTGTCGCGCTCAGGATCGTACCTGAGCCCGACCTCCCCGCGCGTCACGAGGTGCGCCAGCAGGTAGGCCTCCCTCACCCTGGCCTCCCTGCCGCCGCTGAGGACCTCGTCCAGCGAGGCCTCCCCGCCCCCCTCCAGCGCCCCCATAAGCCTGGACCGGAAGGAGGAGAGGTCCTCCTCGAAGCTATCCGGCTCCAGGGGGGCGGTCACCGGGCGCTCCCTGCGGGCGGGGGGCTCCGGGGGCCTCCGCGGCCTCAGCCCCTCCCAGTACTCGGCCGCCCTGACCAGGTACACCTCGTTGACGTTCGATACCCCCACGGCTGGGAACTGCGCCGAGTACAGCGCCTCCGCGAGCTCCCTGGCATCGAGCGCCTCCGCCCTCCTCCTCAGGACCTCCGGCGATATCGTCGCGAGCAGCCTGCCCTCTACCCACTCGTCCTGCATCTCCACCAGCCTGCTCAGCGCCTCTATGGCCCTGCTGTCGGCCAGCAGGAGCTCGACGTCGTCCGAGTCGTAGTCCTCGCGGAGGTCGGCCAGCAGCTCCCCCACGCTGACCGAGAAGGGGTCCTTCCCCTCCCTCTCGACCTCGTCCACCAGCATGACTATCCGGTCGCGGGCCTCTATCCTGCTCCTGTCGCCGCGCCGCCTCGCCGACAGCTGACACACCCCCCACCTTCTGCACTATTATGTAGTGGGCGCTGGAATCGACGAAGCTGGGGTAGCCCGGCGTTATCACGAGGTATTGCACCCCCCGCTCCTCCTTGAACATTTCGTGCAGGACCCTGAAGAACGTCGCCCTGGTGGCGGGATCCATGTGCACGTCGAACTCGTCCACGGCCCTGAACGGGGACACCGTCCTGCCCTGGAGGGCCAGCAGGAACGCGGTCACGGCGGTGCTCCTCTCGCCCCCGCTCTGCCGGTACGGGTCCAGAAGCATCGGCTCCGTCCCCCTGAACCCCACGTACACTTCCAGGCCCGCCTCCGACGGCGACTGCCCGTAGGTGATCTTGGCGTACCCGGCCGCCCCCACGGCGGACAGGAGCTCCGAGAACCTCGAGTTCAGGTCGCCGACGAGCGACTCCAGCTCCCTCCTCCAGACCTCCATCCTCCTCCCTATCTCCTCCACAAGCATCGCCTTGTTGCGGGCCAGCTCCCTCAGGCGCTCGCTGACGCCCTCGAGCCTGGACCTTATGTCCCTGTAGAGCTCCTCGACGTCCACCGGCAGGTCGCCCAGGGCCCTGATCTTAGCCTCGAGGATCCTTATCTCGTCCTCCAGCTCGCCCTCGTCCCGCAGGCGCTCGGGCCTCTCGCCCCTGGCCTCCTCCCTGGCCGCCTCGAGCTCCTCCCTGTAGCGGGCCTCCTCCCTGGCGAGCCTCCCGGCCTCCTCCCTGGCGAGCTTCGCCCTGTACTCCGCGAGCGCCCTCTCGGCGCTGTCGTAGGCTATCTCGTCGACGACCTTGAGTGTCCTCGCCCTGTCCCCGGCGTCCAGGGCCGCCTCCAGCTCCCTCCTGAGCCGGGCCAGCTCCTCCCCCAGCCTCGCCGCCAGCCCCTCCTCCTGCCCCGCCTGTGTCTCCAGCTCCCTCCTCCTGTCCCCGATCCTCCCCAGGGCCGCCTCCAGCCTGGCCACGCGCGCCCACGCCAGTTCCCCCCTGGCCTCCTCGAGCCTCCTCTCGAGCTCCCTCCTCTCGCTCACCTTCTCGTACAGCATCCTCCACTGGCCCTCCATGGCCCTCAGCTGCTCCAGCTGCTTCTCCTTCTCCCTCTCCTCGGCCTTCACGCCCTCCAGGCGCTCTATGGCCCTCTCCAGCCGCCTGCGGTACCCGGAGATCCCGGTCGCCTCCTCCACGAGCAGCAGCCTCTCCTGTGGCGATAGGGTGGCGAACTCGTCTATGAGCCCCTGGTGCATTATTATGAGGAGGTTGTCGGGGTTCAGCCCTAGGTCCCTCAGCATGTCGACCACCTCCAGCCTGTCCGCCCTGCGATAATCTATCTCGAACCAGTACTCGCCGCTCGACCTCACGACCCTGGACAGCCTTATCACGTCGCTCCTCCTGGGCAGCGGCCTCCTGCCGTCCCTCTCGCTGTTGTCTAGGAGGAGCGTGACCCTGGCCTGGTCCCTCCCGTGCCTCACGAGCTCGCTGAGCCTGCGGGACCTCTCCGTGTGGCTCTGGCCCATGGCCAGGGATATCGCGATGAGTATCGAGGACTTCCCCGCGCCGTTCGGGCCCAGGATCACGTTCAGCCCGGGCGCCAGCCTGATCCTGCTGTACTCGTGGCTCATGAAATCCTCCAGGATCACTTCCCTTATGAAGGGCCTGGGCTGACCCTCGACGCTCATCCAGCGCCCCCGCCTCTCTGGCGGCCTCCTCAAACCTCAGCAGCTGCTCCAGCGTGGGGCTCCCGCGGACCTCGAGCCTCGTCGCCTTGTAAGCGCCCGCTATCGTGGCCCTCCTGAGCGCCTCCGCGTCGCCCGAGCCCGCGGCCTTCAGGGCCGCGAACACCCCTATGAATGCGTCCCCGCACCCCACGCTGTTGACGACCTTGAGCCCCATCCTCCCCAGGTCAACCGACGGCTGCACGATGAGCTCCCCCCCGGATCCCGCGAGCAGCGACCCCCTGCTGCCCAGCGTCACGACCACCTTGGGCCCCTCCCTCGAGAGGGCGACGGCCCCCCTGTCCGGATCGCCGGGCCCGGCGAGCTCCGCGAGCTCCCATTCGTTGAGCACCAGGTAGTCGACCCTCCTCATCAGGGACTTGATGAGCTCGGGGCTCTCCGATGCCTTCATGCCGGGCGCGAGCACGACGGTCTTGCCCTCCCCCAGCGCCAGGTCCACCAGGCCCTCCATGAACCCGACGGGGACGTCCATCACGACTATCACCTTCGAGCTCGCGACCGTGTCCCTCACGTCCGCCAGGTCGACGTGGTCCCTCCCCAACATCGTGAGGGCGCCGTGGAACGATATTATCATGTTCTCGCCGGTGCCCTCGTCCACGACCACGAACGCCCTGCCCGAGGGCTCGCCCTCTATGACGAATAGGCCCCTGACGTCCACGCCCTCGTTCTGGAGCCCCCTGAGCAGCCTCCTCCCGAGCTCGTCCTCGCCGACGGCGCTTATCACGGCGCCCTCCTCCCTCCCCAGGATCCTAGTGACCGCGGTCGCGACGTTCGCGGCCTTCCCGCCCGGGAACTCCAGCACGCTGACCGCCCTGACGCCCATCCCGGGGCGCGGGAACCCCCTCGAGAGTATCAGCGTGTCCCAGTTGCTGGCGCCCGCCGCCGCCACCGACGTCAAACCGCCTCACCCACCCCCATGTCCCTGAGCCACTTCGCCACCGCGTACATGGACACCTCGTAGGTGCCATACACGTCCTCCCTGTAGGCTGACCTCACCTCGACGCCGTCGCCGGCGGCCGCCCCCTCGAAGTAGTAGTTGAGGACTGGCCACTCCCCCGGAACCTGGACCAGTATCTCCCCCTCCCTGGCGCCGGGCGACACCAGGGCCCTGCCCGCCAGCGCCGCCTCTAGCCTCCTCAAGTTCATGAGGATCCTCATGTGCGGGGCCTCCACCCGGAGAGAAAAAAGGTTACCTCGACCCTCAGAGCATCTCCAGTATCTCCTCGATGATGGCCCTGTCGGCCTTCGTGCCCTCCTTGGCCCTCTCTACGTGCCTGGCCGCGTTATCCAGCGCCGTCCTCACCGCCTGGTTGAGGCCCCATCCCTCGCCGATCCCCGTGAAGATGCCCCTCGGGCTGTACACTTGGACCCTGCAGTGCGTGAGCCTCCTCCCCCTCCTCCTCTCCCTGTGCCTCTTGAGGTAGATGACCGCGTGCGCTGGCCCGAGGAACTCCCTGTACTTCCTGAGGAATCCGTCTATCATGCTCCTGAGCTTATCCCTGTCCAGCTCCACGTTGTCGAACTCCTCCGGATCCTTCACGGAGAACTGCACGATTATCGGCGCCCCCTCCTCGCCCACGTGGACGATCCTCCTCAATATGTCCGAGCGCGTGAGCAGCCCCCTCAGCCGCCCCGCGCCGTCCACCACTATCACCGATGCTATGTCGCGCTGGATCATGAGGTCCGCCGCCCTCCTGAGGTCGTCGTCCGGCAGGACGGACGCGACGTCGCGGCTCATGAGGTCGGCCACGCGCCTGTCCAGGGGGCCGGCGCCCCCCTCCTGGATGCCGCCGCGCGGCCTCAGCACCTTCTCTATGACGTCCCTTATCGTGAACATCCCGACGACGCGGCCGCGGTGCAGCACCGGGAGCCTGAAGACGCCCTCCCTCCTCATGAGGGCGAGCGCCCTGGCAGCGGTCTCTTCGTCCTCCACCCAGACGGGGTCCGAGGTCATGACTTCCGAGACCCTGGTGCCCCCGAAGCCCGTCCCGACTGCGGCCTTCATGACGTCGACGTCGCGCACCACGCCCACGAGCGCGCCGTCCGACGTCACCGGCAGGTGGCTCAGGTCGTTCTCCACCATGAGCCTGGCAGCCCTGATCAGGTCGTCCTCGGGGGAGACCCTGGGCGCCTTCCTGTAGAGCGACCTGACCTTGGTCGTCGACGGGTCCGACAGGGTCCTCAGGGCCATCCGCTCCGTGAGTATCCCGGCGTAGTTGCCCGACTCGTCGACGACCACGACGGCGCCGCCGCCCCTCTCCAGCTTGCCCAGGGCCCTGGAGAGGGTCTCATCCAGGCGCACCGTCTCGAAGTCGCGGATCATTATGTCGCCGACCCTTATCGACCTCAGCGCGTCGTGCGCAGCCAATCCGCGAATAACTCCGTAGGGACGTCTAATAAGTGAAGCGGCATGGCCGGATGGGTCCGAACGGCCCTCGTGGACGCCCGGGAAGGTCCCGTCCGGTGGGAGCTCCGCCGACTGCCGCGCGGCCGGGCCCCGCGCTGGGGGCGGCTCGCGGGGCGCCGGGGCCGCTCCCCCTCAGCGCCGCGCTGAGGTATCCCGCTATCTGCGCTAGCGCGTCGCGCCCCGCCCTCAGCCTGGGGTAGAACCGTATGAAGCCGTGAGTCATGCCCAGGTACCTGGTCGCGGTCGCGGGGACCCCCGCGGCCCTCAGCCTGTGCGCGTAGATCTCGCCCTGATCCCTCAGCGGATCGTACTCGGCCGTCACCACCAGCGCCGGCGGCAGGCCCCTCAGGTCCTCGGCGAGCAGCGGCGACGCGTAGGGGTTCGTGGCATCGCGCGGGTCAGCGAGGTACTGCGCGACGAACCACCTGTCCATGCGCTCCTCCAGCATGTAGCCCTCGCCGAACTCGAACCTGGAGGGCGACATGTCGATCATGTTGAGCACCGGATATATCAGCACCTGGGCCCTGATCAAGTCGCCCCTCCCGGCGTCCCTGGCCATCAGGCTCACGGCCGCCGCCAAGTTCCCGCCGGCGCTGTCGCCCGCCACGGCGATCGCATTCGGGTCAACGCCGAGCTCCTCCGCGGCCTCGCCCGCCCAGACGACCGCGTCATATGCGTCGTGGACCGCGGCGGGGAACTTGTGCTCGGGCGCGAGCCTGTAGTCCACGGACATCACGGCGGCGCCCGACAGCGTCGACAGGCGCCTGCAGATGTTGTCGTGCGTCTCGACGCTGTAGTAAACGAAGCCGCCGCCGTGGTAGTAGACCACCAGGGGCGGGCGCTCGATCGAGCGCGGCCTGTAGAGCCTGGCGTGGATTTCCCCGTCCCTCCCCCGCACGGCCACGTCGGCGACCGACCCCACCTCCTCCTTCATTCCCCCATAGATTCCATAGAAGATTGACAAAAGATTGACAAAATGAACGGCAAGCCTCGCCCTTCAGGGCGGGATCGTCCCACTCAGTGGGCCGGAGCGGAAGGCTTTTAAACAGGGCCTTGTTAGGACGCTCAGTAGCGCCCGTCAAGGGGGCGTAACCGACGAGACCCCGCCCCGGGATCCCCCGGGGAACCCCCGCCACTCAGGGCGGGGAGGGGGTCAGAGCATCCTCTCATCCGATGCCCTCCTGAGCTCCTGCGGCGAGATGCTGCCGAGGTCGGCCGGCGCGGGCGGCGAGCTACGTATTATCTCCCTCAAGACGGGATCCAGCGGGCCGCCTGCTCCTAAAAAGGATATTGCAGGCCCGTCCCGCCATCGATGATAGCGCGCGATCCCGAGCTACTTCGCTCGCGCCGCCGCCTCGGAGCTCCTGGATAGGAGCTCGGCGTACCCTCCCTCCCTCATCTTCTTGGCGGAGTACTCGAGCGCCCTGAAGAGCGGGAGCTCCTTCCCCGCCAGCGCCTGTATGAGGGCGCCGCCGGCGGAGCTCACGTGGTCTATCCACTTGCTCAGGCCGAACCGGTCCAGCGCCGTCGCCAGGTGCCCCCCACTCACTATGGTGGTCCCGAAGGAGGAGGCCAGCGCGTGCAGCAGCTCGCGCGTCCCGACGTCGAACCCCTCCAGCTCGAACGCCCCCGGCGGACCGCTCATGAAGACGGTGCCGCTGCTCCTTATCACCTTGGAGTACTCCTTTATGGTCCTGGAGCCTATGTCCAGGGGCCGCGCGCCGGGCGGGAGCTCTGACACCGGCAGCTCCACGCGCTTGCCGTCCTTCTCGATCGCCAAATCCTTGGGCATGTCTATTATCGATGGATATCTCTGGAGGAGCTCCTTGGCCTTCGACATCGACCAGTCGTCGACCTTGTCCAGCGCGCCCTGGTACTTGCCGGCCGCCTTCAGGAAGACCAGCGCCACCACGCCGGTGACCAGGACCCTGTCCGCCCTCCTGTTCTCCAGGAGCGCGTCCAGCGCCTCCAGCCTGTCCCTCACCTTGCTCCCGCCGAGGACCGCGGTGAATGGCCCCTTCTGCACGATCTCGAGCTTCTGGAGCTGCTTCAGCTCCTTCATCACCAGCACGCCAGCGGCCGTCGGCAGGTAGTACGGGAATCCTATTATGGACGGGTGGGCCCTGTGAGCGGTCGGGAAGGCGTCCAGCACGAAGCCGTCGAACAGCCTCCATAGCCGTTGAACAATGAACGTCCTGGCGGCATCCTCCACCGAGGGGTACTGCTGCGTCTCCTCGGACATCAGCCTGAGGTTGTCCAGCAGGAGCACATCCCCCTCGCTCAGGGACTCCGCCTCCCTCCGGGCGGCAGGTCCCATGACGTCGTCGACGAACCTGACTTTCTTCCCCAGGATCCTCGACAGGATCTCCGCGTGCTCCTCCAGCGACACGAAGTCCCTCTCCCCCACCCTCCCCTGGTGGCTACACACGACGACCTTGGACCTCCCGAGCGCCCTCAGGGTGACTGCCGCCTCCTCCATCCTGGTGTGCTCGATCAGCCTCCCGGTCTTCGGGTCCACGGGCGTGTTTATGTCCACCCTGACCAGGACGCGTTTCCCCTCCGGTTCCAGGTCGTCCAGCGTCAGGAAGTCCAGCTCGCTGAGCCTGAAGCCGGATTTCAAGCCAACCGGGTTTTAGTAAAACATACTATTAAAGTATTAATTGCGCGAACGGGGCCGTGCCCGGGGACCCTCGGACGGCCGCGACCTGCTTGACGACCTCCGGCCTGACCTTCCTGAAAACCCTGTAGCCGCATATGCACTTTATGCTCAGGTTGGCGCTCAGGTAGCTGTCCAGCTCCCTCTTCGTTATCCTAGCCCCGCACCTCACGCACTCGTAGACTACATCGCCGGGCTCCGACACGCCGCGCCGAAATGCTCCCATCCGAATTAAAGATTTCCGGTGGTTCCGTGGGCCCCGTTACCTTAAGCAGATCGATGAACCTAAATCCGAGGGAGCCCTCCGCCCGATCTGCCATGACCGCGAATCCGATACGGATCAGGAGGGGGACTCCCCTTCCGGTCATGGCCCACGCTGTTCATCCATATTTCTCGGGCCTCTCCCATCGGCGCGCGACTGGAAGTAGTATCTTCCCCCTGACGAGGGACATCGCGGCCGACGCGATCAGCGGCGCCGCCATATCCTGAACGCTAGTTCCTGGTCCCTCAGGTGGGCGGGCGCCATCGCCGATGGGAGCCTGCCGCTGATGATCCCCGCGAACAGCTCGTAGACAAATGTGGCCGGCAGGACAGATGTCGCGGCTGTGAGCGCCATTATTAAGCCCGCGGGCGATCGATCGACCACCCTGCGATTCGCTCACACTGCTTTTATCGCCGGGCCGCCGCGCGCCCGCGTGGCAGCTCAGCGGCGCTATTCCCGCGTTGAGGAGGCGGATCTGAGGGCGCTAAGGGACATCGTGGGCCCTGAGAACGTCTCCACGAGGGGCTGGGATCTGGCAGTCTCGAGCGCCAACGCGATCGGTGAGGTGGAGGGAAGGGCGGAGGCGGTGGTGTGGCCGGCGAGCGCCGAGGAGGTGTCGGAGGTGCTCAGGTACTGCTCGGAGCGCGGCATACCCGTGACGCCCCGCGGCAGCGGCAGCAGCACGTCGGGCAACGCGACGCCGGTGATGGGAGGGATAGTCATCAGCACCAGGAGGATGAACCGCATCCTCGAGGTGAGCCGGGAGGACCTGCTCGCGGTGGTCGAGCCCGGGGTCGTGTACGAGAGCCTCAACTCCAAGCTGAGGGAGCTGGGGCTCTTCTTCCCGCCTGAGCCCGCGAGCGGAAGCGTCAGCACGATCGGCGGGATGGTGGGCAACAACTCCTCGGGCTTCAGGGCCGTGAAGTACGGCGTCACGAGGGACTACGTGAGCGGGCTGGAGGTCGCGCTCCCGAGCGGCGAGATCATTCGCTTGGGCACCAGGGCGCCCAAGAGCAGCATAGGGTACGACCTGGTTAGGCTATTCGTCGGCAGCGAGGGCACGCTCGGTTTCTTCACCAAGATAACGCTGAAGCTGAGGCCGCTCCCCGAGGCCAGGAGGACTGGGATCTGCTACGCCGAATCCGCCGGGCGCGCGGCCGAGGCGATATTTGACGTGATGGCCTCCCCGGCGCGGCCGAGCGCCATCGAGTACCTGGACTCGAGGGTGCTCAAGCTGCTCTCGGAGAGCGGCTACCCCTACAGGGAGGCCGGGGCGGCCCTGCTAGTGGAGACCGACGGCACCGAGAGGGCCGCGGAGGACGATATGTCCAGGATAGAGTCCATCTGCAGGTCCAGGGGCGGCGACTTCAGGCGCGCCGGGGGCGCCGAGGAGGAGAAGCTCTGGAGCGGCAGGAGGGCACTTGGCGCCCTCGTGGCCAGGCTCTCGCCCTACATAATAGTGGGCGACGTCGACGTCCCCGTCTCCAAGCTCCCCTGGATCGTTGAGGAGATCTACGGGCTCGGGAGGGAGGCCGGCGTGGGGCTCGTGGTCTTCGGGCACGCCGGCGACGGGAACCTGCACGTGAACATCCTGGCGGGCGGCAGGGACCCTGAATCCCGTAGGAGGGCGGAGGACCTCTACGCCAGGATAATAGAGAGAACGATTGAGGCCGGGGGCGCGGTCGCTGGCGAGCACGGCATAGGCGTCGAGAAGCGCGGTTTCATGGAGGCGCAGCACGGCCGCCGGGTGCTCGAGCTGATGAGGAGGATAAAGGAGGTGATCGATCCGTCTTGGATAATGAACCCGGGAAAGCTATTCCCGGACTAGCGCGGGGGATCCGGGAGCTCCTCGGCGAGGCCGCGGACGTCGCGGCGCTCTGCATGAGGTGCGGGTTCTGCAACGCGGCGTGCCCGACGAGCGCCGTCCCATCCGCGTACCTGGAGTCCAGGACGAGCCGCGGAAGGGCGATCCTCTTCAGGGAACTGCTGCTGGGGGCGCCGCCGGAGGATCCCATGTCGGATGAGGTGGCCGCCGACATGGAGTACTGTATGGCGTGCGGCAGGTGCATGACCGCATGCCCGCTCGAGGTGCCCATACCGCTGCTGGTGGGAGCGTACCGTGAGCTGAGGGCCCGGGCCAGCCCCAGGGAGGCAGCCGACGCCCTGCTGCGCCGGTACGCGGTCCTGGACAGGCTGGCGGGGGAGATTCCCCACCTGTACAACGCGGCGTCCAAGGCGATCAGGGGACCCCTGGCGAGGGCGCTGGGCTTCAGGGAGGACCTGGAGCTCCCCCGCGCCAGCCCGAGGCGCCCGGAGCTGAGGAGCTGGGACGACGGCGACGTCGTCCTGCTGGTGGACACCTTCACGTGGGCGCACGAGCCCGAGGCCCCTGAGGCCGTCTGGAGGCTCCTGACAGCGATGGGCCTAAGGCCGAGGGTGGTGGGCCCGATAGACCACGGGATGGTGCTCCTGGACTTGGGGTACATCTCGGACCTCAGGGAGGAGGGGTCGAGGCTGGTCAGGGAGATCTCTCGCGTCTCCGGCGGCAGGCCGGTGGTCGCGGTGTCGCCGGCCTGGTACTACATGTCGAGGAGGATATACCCGCTCCTCATCGGCGGGGAGGCGAGGGAGTTGGCTGAGATGGTCATCGACGTGTACTCGCTGATCGGGAGCAGGTGCGCCGGATCCGGCGGGCAAGGGGGCATCGTGATCTACCACGAATCGTGCCTGGCGAAGGCCAACTCCCAGAGCCCCAGGATAGTCGGGGCCCTGAGGGCCGCCGGATACTCCGTGGAGACGCTGAGGAGCTGCTGTGGGATGGGCGGCACTTGGGGGCTGAGGAGGAGGGCCGCCGGGCCATCGGATGAGCTGGTCGAGGCGTTCCTGAGGGAGGCGGGCGAGCTGCGGGTGGGCCAGGGATCGGTCGTCGCCAGCGAGAGCGAGGCCTGCAGGTTCCAGCTCAGGAGGCTCCTGCGGGGCGCCGAGGTGGTCCACCCAGCGGAGCTCCTGCGGAGGGCGCTAGACGAGGGCCGCCTTCACTGCGCCCACCCACAGCCTGCCGTGACGCCCCTTCCTGACCTCCAGGACCCTGAGCCCCGCCGACGAGAGGGCCTCGGCCATCTGGCGGTGCTCGGTCGTGACAGCCACCGCGATCCCCCCGGGCTCCAGAATTTCAGGGAGGCGGGAGGCGAACCTCCTGTAGAGTCCCGCGACGCGCTTCCTGCCGCCGGACCTCACGCCGTACGGCGGGTTCGTCACCACGAAGCGGAAGCGGCGCTCGGGCCTCCACCGGAGGGAATCGCCGAGGATCATCCTCACGATCCCCGAGGTCCCCGAGGCGTCCAAGTTCTTCAGGGCGCCCTCGTAGTACTTCGGTTTAACCTCGACGCCCACTATCTCGCCGGCGCGCGGCGGGACGGGCAGCGGGCTGGGGTCCGAGCCCCTCTCCTCCTCCTCGGCGGCCGGGTCGTACATGGGGAGCCTCCGATAGGCGTAGTCCCTGCGCTCATGCACCCTGCGGCCCATCCACCTCAGCGCCGCCTCTATCGGTATCGTCGCGCCGCCGGCGAACGCGTCGAGCAGGGAATCCCCCCGCCAGCCGGAGAGCCTTATGAGGGCCGAGGCCAGCGACGGCTTTATGGAGCTCGGGTGGTTGAACCTCCTCCACTCCCTTATGTGAAGGCTCTCGCCAGTCGTGTCTATCGAGAGGAAGAGCTCAGGGCCCACCACGTCGGCCCTTATTATCACGTCGGGGTCCTCCAGGTCAACCCTGGTCCCGCTGCACGCGGCCAGGACCGCGCTCCCCACGGTGGACGCGACGTCCATCGACGTGAACGGATGGACGCCGCTCCTCTCGCTCCTCACCGCGAAGGTGCGCCCGTGACCTATTATCCCGCAGTCGATTCCCGATCCCGCGTCGCGGACGTCCCTGAGGTCCTCTACCCTGAACCTCCCGACGAGCAGAAGCACCCTGTGGATGGTCCTGGCCCACGCGTTGAGCCTGTACATCAGGCGGGCGCCGCCCTCCACGATCACCCTGCCCTCCCTGAGCTCGACGGGATGCGCGCCGAGCTCCTCGGCCTCCGCGGCACTGATCTCCTCGAATCCGGTGGTGCACGTGAGCAGGAACTGCCCCGCCTCGCGCGCCATCGGCCAGCTTACCTTCCGGCCTGCTCGTAGCAGTAGTAGGGCCTCCCCCCGTTTATGGCCTCCATGGCGGCGTTGACTATGTACTCCTCGACCTCCCGCCAGCGCCCGTCCCAGTCGAGGCCCAGCAGCACGTAGTGCGCCTCGCCGCTGGGCTCCGTCACGATCGCCCAGAGGGGCCTCCCGTGGAACGGCTTGACCAGGCGCGCGCCGTGGAGCGAGCAGTAATACCTGCCGCGATTCTCGCGGATGTAGGAGCACGTGAGGCACCACTTAGACATCCATATTATGTTCCGCTGCGGCCTGTGGACGCGCGCTATCTCGTCCTCGAGCCTCTGGGCCTCGCTCCTAGCTATGTCCTCGAGCCTGCGGCGGCCCTCCTCCGTCCCCAGGTAGTAGTCCAGGTTCTCGTAGACGTCCCTGATCCAGGAGAAGGCCCGGGGCCCGCCCCCCTCCTCGCCCACATTACGAGATGTCCCGCGCGCCTAAATAAGGAATCTGCCGACTTCGCGGGAAAGGGGGCCGGGATCCTCGGGACGGTATTCTCGGGACTGGCGACCAATGATCTGCTAAAATCGGGCAGATATGGCGCTAAACGGAAAAATGCGACGCGTTTTGAGTAAACCCGGGTCTTTATGGACTTTCCTGGATTTAGACGGAAAATTTCTGGCAGATAGCCGCTGCAGCCCGAAATCGCGACACTGAGCGGAAAATTTTTTAAAAAGAGCCGTCAGAGCTGGGGGCGAGGCGAGATGGGGGGGCACTTCTCGAGGTTCCTCGGCAGGCACCTCGTGTGCGAGCTCCACGGGATCTCCCCCGGCCTGCTCAGGGACAAGGAGCTACTTAGGAACGTCCTGCTGAGGGCCGCTGAGGCCTCGGGGTCGACCGTGGTGGGGGATTACTTCTACAAGTTCGAGGGGGACATGGGGGTCACCGGCGTGGTCGTGGTGGCCGAGTCGCACCTGTCGATACACACGTGGCCGGAGTACGGGTACGCGGCGGTGGACGTCTTCACCTGCGGCACCCACACTGATCCGTGGAGGGCACTCGAGCTGCTGAGGGACGAGCTGAAGCCCGAGAGGGTCGAGGTCACGGAGATGACCAGGGGGGTCCTCGAGCAGCCGCAGCAGCTGGCTGAGCGAATTGGTCTCCTGGCGCTCGGATCACAGGTGGATAGTCGAGTGGCACACCCCGGAGTCCGGCATGGTCTCCGTGGTGGAGCGGGTGCTGTACTCAGGGAGGACTAAGTACCAGGAGGTGGACGTGGCCGTCAACGACGACTACGGAAAGATGCTGGTGCTGGACGGCAAGCTGCAGTCCAGCACCTCGGACGAGTTCATATACCACGAGATGCTCGTGCACCCGGCGCTCATAACCCACGGCAACCCGAGGGACGTCCTGATAATAGGGGGAGGGGAGGGCGCCACGCTGAGGGAGGTCCTGAGGTACAGGAGCGTCAGGAGCGCGACCATGGTCGACATAGACGGCGAGGTCGTCGAGGTGTGCGAGAAGTACCTGCCCGAGATGCACCAGGGGAGCTTTCGCGATCCCAGGACGAGGCTCGTTATAGGTGACGGGAGGGAGTACCTGAGGAGGACTGATGAGCGGTTCGACGCCATAATAGTGGACGCGACGGATCCCATAGAGGGGGGTCCGAGCAGGCTCCTGTATACGCTGGAGTTCTACGAGCTGGCGAGGTCGCGCCTCAGGGAGGGCGGGATCCTGTCGACCCAGGGGACTTCCACGTTCTACAACGCGAGGACCTTCGCCACGATAGTCAACACGATGTCCAGGGTCTTCCCGCACGTCAGGGGTTATCAGGCGAGCATACCTTCCTACATATCTGACTGGGGATTCGTCGTCGGATCGCTCGGCAGGGATCCGGCCTCCGTGACGCCGGAGGAGGCCGAGGCCAGGGCGAGGGAGCTCGGGCTCCCGGAGCTCAACTACTACGAGCCGGCGCACCACCCGCACTACTTCTGGCTGCCCCCGCGCGTCAGGAGGATCCTGGCGGAGGAGAGGGGCATCTCGAGGGACGAGGAGCCGGTCAGCGTTTACTAGATGGAGGCGCCCGGATCCGACGCTCGAGGCAGTTCGTCCTGCTCCACGGGGCACCGGCCAGTGGGCGGGGATCGATGGGGAGCGCGTGCTCTCGGCCACGGGGGCCGCGCCGCACCGGGGCTCAGCGCCCTGAGGAGCGGGAGGAGGGCCGTGGACGCTGCGGAGGAGGCGGTCGCCTGCATGGAGTCCTCCGGCGCCTTCAACGCGGGGCGGGGGCGGGCCAGGAACTCAGCGGGCGCCGCGGGTTAGGGGGGCGGGCGCGCGCCGACCACGACGGGAACCTGCATCACGCGCCCGTCCCTGACTATCGTGAGCACGACGGTCTGGCCGGGGAGCACGTTGGCCTCCATGTAGCTGGTGAGCGCGTCCACCCCGGTGACGGGGGTTCCGTTGATCGCTATTATCACGTCACCGCCGCTGGGCACCTGGATCCCGTAGTAGTTGACGGTCGAGTTCGCCCCGATCAGCCCGGCCCTGGCAGCCGGGCCGCCGGGGACCACCGACACTATCTCGACGCCGTAGGTGACGTTCGCCGGCAGCCCTATCGCCCTCGTCTCGAAGTAGTCCAGTCCCACTATCTCGACGCCGAGCCAGGGGTGCAGGTCGTAGGATCCATACTTCACGAGGTATGGGAGCTCCCTGGCGACCACGTTCGAGGGGATCGCGAAGCCTATCCCCTGGGACTGCGCCACTATCGCTGTGTTCACGCCCACCACGTCGCCGTTCAGGTCGAGCAGGGGGCCCCCGGAGTTCCCCGGGTTTATGGGGGCGCTCGTCTGTATCAGGTCGGCTATTGGGTAGCCGGTGACCGTGGACTCCTGGATGCTCCTCCCGAGCTGGCTCACGACCCCAACGGTCAGGCTGCCGGCCAGCCCGTAGGGGCTGCCGACCGCCAACACAGTCTCGCCCACCCTGAGGTCGTTCGAGTTGGCGAGCTCGAGCGGCGGCACGTCCAACGGGGCCTCGACCCTCAGCACGGCCAGGTCGCTGTAGGGGTCCGTCCCCACGACCTCGGCCGGGTAGGACGATCCGTTGATCAGCGTGACGGCCACCTGGACGGAGTTCGCCACCACGTGGTAGTTCGTGACCACGTAGAGGCTGCCGCCGTAGGAGACGAAGAATCCCGATCCTATGACCTCCTCGTAGCCGGTGTAGGTCCCGAAGAGCGTGGTGTAGGTGGTCTTGGATATGCAGGACACCATCACGATGGATTTTATGGCCCTGGAGTAGACCGACTCGATCTGCTGTCCCATCCCCCGCACGTTGATGGTGACGTTGACCGGGGCGTAGGGCTGGGGCGGCTGGATCCCCGCGCTCGCGACCTCGCGCGGGAGGGAGGCCACCGATTCGACCTGGTACAGGCTGTAGCCCACCGTGAACGCGATGAATGCCGCCACCGCGATCACGAGCGCCACGGTGGCCCTCGAGGGCATTGCACTCCAGGGATGCGCCTCGGATTTAATCCTTGCGCGCTAAACCTTAAAGGGCTTCGGCGCCTAGGAAAGTCGGGATTGAGCGAGGTCAGCATCGTGGAGCGCGGGAGGTTCGAGCTAAGGAGCCCTGTGCTGATCGAGGGCCTGCCGGACGTGGGGCTGGTCGGCGTGATATCCAGCGCCTTCCTGGTCGATCAGCTAAAGCTGAAGATCTACGGGCACTTGGAGTCCGAGCTCCTCCCCCCCGTCATGGTCCTCCACGGGGCCGAGCTGATGCACCCGGTGAGGCTCTACGCGAGCGACGACGGGTCGCTGGTGGTGCTGACGTCCGAGATAGCACTGCCGCCCTCCATGCTGGCGCCGACTGCCTACTCGCTGGTGGACTGGGCCGTCAGGAACAGGGTCTCCAGGGTCTTCTCGCTCAACGGTTATCCCGTGCCGAACAGGCTCGAGATAGAGAAGCCGGCGGTCTACGGCGTCGGGAACGGGGGCAGCGCGGTGGAGTACCTCAGGAAGCACGGCGTGGAAGTCATAGAGGAGGGGTTCGTGGCCGGGTTCTACGCGATGCTCCTGAGGGAGACCGCGAAGTATGGGATAGAGGGCGTGGCGCTCCTGGGCCAGAGCTTCCCCAGGTACCCCGATCCGGGCGCGGCGGCCAGCGTGCTGGAGAAGCTCTCGGCGATGCTGGGCCTAAACCTGGACGTCAGGCCCCTCCTCGAGAAGGCCGATGAGATAAAGCTGAGCATGCGGGACCTGATGAAGCAGACGGAGGAGTCCATGAGCGGCTCCCACAAGGCGCTGGAGGAGTACCTCCCGGCCATGTACAGGTAGGTGGTGGGAGATGTCGGGATCCGGCCAGGGATACCTGGAGCCGCTCGTCGAGGTCAAGGAGACCGGGAAGGAGATAGTGGTCTACGCGGATCTCCCGTTCGTCGATGGGCCCGAGAACATCAGCGTGGAGCTCCTGGAGGACGACGAGCTCGAGATCACGGCGACCATGCGCAAGAGCATAAGGTGGGATAGGTGGGGGGCGCACCAGAGGTCCATGACCTTCTCGCAGTACAAGACGAGGATAAGGCTCCCGGCGGAGGTGGACGCGGAGGGCGCCAAGGCCACTTTCAAGAACGGGATCCTGACAGTGGTGCTGCCCAAGAGGGCAAGCAAGGTCAGGGTCAACGTGGAGTAGGCGGCGGTGCCCCGCCCATGGATCAGTACAGCAGGATCATCTCGGACTACCGCGAGTGGCCGGCGCTGCTCCGCGAGCTCGCAGCCGCCGACTATTCGGGCGGTGAGCCGATCGAGGGCTCGGCGTTCATCTTCGGCATGGGCGGCTCCGGGCACGGCGCCAGGATAATATCCCGGTGCCTGAAGGGGAGGGTGCAGGCGGTCAACGACTTCAGGGCCCGCACGCGCGTGGGCAGGGGCGACCTGGCGGTGGCCCTGAGCGTCTCAGGCGAGACGCTGGAGACGATCAACGCGCTCAGGGAGGCGGTGGCGCAGGGCGCGGAGGGGGTGGCCGTGGCCGGAGGGGGGAAGCTGCTGGAGGTCGCGAGCGCCTTGGGGGCCAGGGCCTTCAGGGTCAGGGTGCTCTCGTCGCCCAGGTCCTCATTCCCGAGCGTGTACGCGCCGCCGTCGATGATACTCGAATCGTACGGCGTCGCCAGGGGGGCGGCCGAGCACATGCTCAAGCTGGCGGAGGTCCTGGAGGGCTCGATGGAGGGGCTGCTCAGGGACGATGGGGAGCCCGCCACCATCGCGGAGTGGATGAGGGGGAGGAAGATCGTGGTCTACGCCAGCTGGCACGGGGAGCCGCTGGCGTCCAGGCTCTCCGCGATGCTGAACGAGTACGCCAAGACCAGGTGCTACCTGGCCACAGCGCCGGAGCTGGCCCACAACGAGATAGAGGCGGTCGATGGCTCGGAGGGCGTGCTCGTGATAAGGGACCGCGCCAGCGAGGATCCCGAGGTGAGGGCGTCACTGGACTCCGTGGAGGAACTGGTCGAGGAGAGGGGATCGGCGCTGCTGAGGGTGGAGCTCCCGAGCGACATGGAGTGCCTGGTCAGATACGGCTACGGGGTGGCGCTGCTGGACCTCGCGGCACTGCGGCTGGCCAGGATGAGGGGGATCGAGGACCCGTACAGCACGCCGAACATCTCCAGGTACAAGGAGAAGCTGAGGCTCAGAGTTGGCCCGCGAGCTCCAGGATCTTGGCCTCGGGGTCCCGCGCCCTCACGACGGCGCTCGACACCAGGACGCCGACCGTGCCCAGCCTCAGCGCCGCGCGCACGTCCTCCCCGTTGGTCACGCCGGCCCCGCACAGCACCTTGACGTCGCCGGAAACAGATCTCACGGCCTCCACGCCCCTGCGCACTACGTCGGGAGCGACCCTGGACACCGCGCGCCCCGTGCCTATTAGCTCCGGGGGCTCTATCGCCACGTAGTCGGGCGAGAAGCGCGCTAAGCGGGCGGCCTCCTCCGGGGTCGAGGCGCAGACGATGCTCACTAGGCCCAGTCCGCGCAGGCGCCGGACCAGGCGGCCCACCACGTCCTCGGGCAGCCTGTGCTCGCTGTGGTTGATCAGGCTGCCCGCGGCGCCCGCGGCGCCGACCGACTCCGGGGGGACGAATCCGGTGGTGTTGGAGGGCTCCACGTCGTCCACGTGCTGGGCCAGGACCGGGATCGAGACCGAGCGCGCGACGTACATCAGGGACGTCTGCGGCGGCGCCACCATTATCGCGCGCCCAACCCTGCCGGAGGCGCGCTCGGCCGAGCGCGCCAAGCGCAGAGCGCCCTCGCCCTGCGCCTCCGGGTAGTTCTTGAAGTTGATCACTATCACCGGGGAGCCGGCGCTCATCGCCGCCGCGGTGCCTCTCCTATCTCGCTGCCCGGCCTGAAGCGCCCCTCCAGCGCCTTGAGGACCTCCGGCAGCGTGGTGTACTCCATCTCCCCCGGATCCAGCCTGGCGGGCATGAAGGGCCCGTGGCGCCTCATGTAATCGGCGACCTCCATCGCCTTGGCCCTGGCGTACTCGAACGCGACGTCGTCGAAGAGGTCGGATGGACCCACGAGGGCGCCGTTGGCCAGCTGGAAGCCCAGGCCGATGACCCTCGGGGGACCGTCGAACCTCGTGCACTGGGACTGCCTGAGGGGGACGGGCGTCAGCGGCCCCACGTGGGAGCCGCGCATCCAGCCCGCGACCAAGTGGGGGAACGAGAAGGGCTCCAGTATCTCGCCGACCGCCGGGAACCCGGCCTGCGCCCTGACGAACATCACCGGGTCGTCCTTCCCGACGTACCTCCCCGCTATCAGGTTGAGCCGCGTGGTGCTCGCGACGGCCGCGACCTCGCCGTCGTGCCTGCGCCACACGCTGTGGACCGCGTACCTGCTGGTGGTGCCCAGGAGTGCCAGCACGTCGTACGACTCCTCGGGCGTCTTCAGATCGACGAACCTGTCCTCGACCATGTCAAGCACCCTGAATATGAAGCCCTCCTTGATCTTGGGATCTATGACGAGGCCGGCGGTGTTGAAGGGGTCCGCGAAGATCCTGTAGAGTGGCAGGTTCCAAGCCCCCGGCTCCGTCTTGTCCGCCATGAAGACGACGATCGGTTCGCTCGGCCTCTCCTCGAACTCCGCCTCCGCCACCCCGGGGCCCAGGCCCCTGACGTTGCCGGAGAAAGCCTCCGATAGCAGGTCCTGCCCCGCCGCGTAGAGCTTGAGCGGCTTGGAGACCTCCTCCGTCACCCTCTTGAACGTGTTCCAAGCCAGGGTGTGTATCTCGCTGTTGTTGACCCCCCTGCGGTGGGTCATTATGAGCTGGAGATCGTCCCCGGCGTTGGTCACGAAGTAATCCACTATCAGCCCGGAATCCTTGGCGGCCTGGAGCTCCCTCTGCGCCACCTCTATCTGCTTGGGATGAACGCGATGGTGGCCGGCGAGGCTGCCCACGTCGGCCTTGATCACCGAGAACGTGATCTTCAAGTCGTGAGCGATTGGAATGCCCCATTTTATTTGTTTGCCCCTGGGCGCGGGCTCCGTTACCTTAAGCCGATCGATGAACCTAAATCCGAGGGGAGCCCTCCGCCCGATTTGCCATGACCACGAATCCCATACAGATCAGGAGGAGGACTCCCCTTCCGGTCATGGCCTACGCGGTTTATCTGTATTTCTCGGGCCTGGGCGCGAGGGCCCGGGCCGCGGCGGCGCAAGCACCTTATAAGCATCCCGTAGCCTTGTGCGCCCGTGGACGACTTCAACCTGCTGTTCACCACCTATCGCGGGCTGGAGCGCAGGGCCGCGGGGGAGATGGCTCGCTTCCTGGGGGAGCTCGGGGACGGCGCGCCGGACGTCGAGATAACGCCGTTCCCCGGACTGCTCCTGGCCAAGAGCGCGGCGGATCCGCTCTCGCTGGTTCGCCACCTGTACGGGATCGTGGAGAGGGAGCCCTGGAGGGTGAGGTATCTGCTCCGGGTGATCCCGATTGAGGTCACCACGGACGCCGTCCCCGAGGCCATAGTGCGGACCGCTGGATACCTGTCCTCCAAGAGGATAGGACCCGACGAGACCTACAGGGTGACCGTGGAGAAGAGGGGGAGCGCCCTCAGCAGCAGGGAGCTGATCGAGGCGGTGGCCGCCTCGATCAGCAGGAAGGTGAATCTGGAGTCGCCCGACTGGGTCGTGTTGATCGAGCTCGTGGGGGACAGGGCAGGGTTATCGGTCCTGAGGGAGCCGGACATCTTCAGCTCCGTCAAGGCGAAGAGGGACGCGGCATCGCGGACCCCCTAGAAGGCGATTGGGGAGCGCAGCTCGGCCGCCTTCCATCCAGCCTATGGGAAGAATCGGCGCGAGGGCCCCGCCGTCCCGCAGAAACGCTAATATGGCATCGCTGCGAGCGCGGGCGCGTGCCAGTCGCGGATCCCCAGGCCAGGGCATTGGCGATGCAGAGGCGCCTCTACGTCAAGATATGTATGAAGTGCGGCGCCAAGAACTCGTGGAAGGCCACGAGGTGCAGGCGCTGCGGGAGGAGTGACACGCTCAGGCCCAAGAACAGGGAGCTGGGGCCCAAGAAGGCGTAGCGGCGCTCGGACAACCTTTAATCCCGTCGGCGAGGAGCCCGGCCCGGGCCGGTCGTCTAGTCTGGTCAGGACGCCGCCCTTACACGGCGGAGGTCCCAGGTTCGAATCCTGGCCGGCCCACCGGGCTAAGAGAGCCTCGCGGAGTCTATCAGCAGGAGCGGCCCTCCCCTCCCCCTGGGCACGCCATCCGCCAGCTCGGGCGCTATGAACACGTCCTTGGATGCGCCCCTCACGTGGGAGAGCAGCCAATCGAGCCTATCGCGCACCGTGAGTCCCCGGAGGGGGATCAGGTCCCCATCCCTCCTGCGCAGGTAGGCGGCCCTCGGCCTCAGCGTGAGCACGCCGTGCTCGTCCAGCTCCAGGCCCTCCGCTCCCCTCAGAAGGAAGGCCTCCCCCGCCTCGTCCCATATCTCCTCGCTCGACCAGTCACCCGCCCGTATGTGGACGTTCGAGTGGCCGGGCCTGGGCGATCCGGGCAGCCCGTACGCGTTTCCGGCCTCGGAACCGCTGGACGCCGTTAGCCTCGTCCCCAGCCTGGAGAACCCGCCCGGCGACAGGAGCGTTTTGGGGCGCGTGCTGACCCCCTCGTCATCCCACACCCTGCTCCCGGGCGCGCCCGGCAGCCTGGGCTCGTCGAGCACGGCAACCCTCGAGGATGCCGCCAAGGAGTACATGAGCGCGGCGCTCGAAGTCGCGCCTGCGACAGCCTCGGCCAGGGCCCCCGCGGCCTCGTGGTCCATGATAACCGTGAACCTGGAGCCGCGGTACAGCGGCGACAGCGATGCCGGCTCCCTCGAGGCCACGCGGACCTCGTCGGCCACGGACTCCGCCACTGCGTCCACCAGTCCTCCCCCCACGGGCCCCTGGATCCCCAGGGCCCTCCTCACCCTCAGCCCGTTGGGCAGCGCGAGCTCGACGGTCAACATGTTGACCGTCGTCTCCTCGTACACCTCGCTCCCCTCGGACGTGGCTATGGACCTCCTGACGGATATCTGCTCGAAGCTCAGCCTGCGGCGGCCGGCGCCGATCTTCCCCAGCGCCGACCCCAGCTCCCTGAGCACCGCCAAGGCCTCCTCCATCCCCGCGCGGTCCTTGGCCGATCTCCTCTCGCCGCTCGAGGAGTCCACGGGCGCCAGCCTGACCGCCCTCTCGGCGGCCAGGGAGCTCCTCTCCGCGCTCTCGGCCAGCGCCGCCGCCGACTCGGCGCTCACGCTGGAGGAGGAGGCCGTCGCGTACCCTACGGTCAGGGCGCGGACCGTCAGGTGCTCCTGCCCGCTCTCGACGACCTCCTCCGATCCCTCATCCCCGGTGGCCTTCACGCTCCTCACGGAGGTCAGGGCCACGTCCAGGTACTTGGCGCGCCTAGCTGCCCTGAGCGCCGACTCGAGCAGCTCGCCCGCAGTCCAGCGCACGACAGCCGCGTGAAGCCTGCCCCCGATATAAGCAGCTCGGAGGACTCGAGCGTGTACACCGAGTACATTAAGTATTTTTATCCAGTTGTCGGGCGCCGATCGTGTGCCTGGACGAGCGCGTCGCGCGGAGGCTGACCGAGGAGGCGGAGGCCAGGGGGATGAGCCCCTCCCAGTACCTGTCCTACCTGATGGACAGGTCCGCGCCCAGGGGGCGCGTGGACCTGCTCCCGCTGAGGTATAAAGCTGAGGTGGCGGCGGCGGTCTCGCGGGGAGCGCTGGAGTCCCTGGGGAGAGTGGCCGTGGTCTGGAGCGGGGGGAAGGACAGCACCCTGGTGCTCCACCTATTCAGGGAGGCATCCTCAGCGACCGGAAGGGACTTCGACGTCGCGTTCATAGATCACTACATGCACTTCGAGGAGACGCTGGAGTTCGTGGACGAGGTCGCCAGGGAGTGGGGGCTGCGCGTCATATTCAAGGGGAACGAGAGGCTCAGGGGCTACAGCTACGGGGACGAGGTGAGGGTGGACGACCTCGACCCCATCGACGCGGAGGAGCTGCTGAGGATAGGATACACTGCGCCCACCTTCCGGTTCTCCCTGGACAACGTCGCCGCGAACCACCTCCTGAAGACCGTGCCGCTGAAGGAGCTGGTGATCGAGAGGGGATACGAGGGACTCGCTGTCGGGATCAGGTGGGATGAAAATCCCGCGAGGGCCGGGGAGGTCTTCTTCAGCCGGAGGACCGATCCCACCCACGTGAGGGTCCACCCGATACTCCCATTCACGGAGAGAGACGTGTGGGAGTACACGCTCTCGAACGGGCTCCCGGTGAATCCGCTCTACGGGAGGGGCTACAGGAGCATCGACGACAAGTATGAGACCAGGCCCTCCGGGGACCGGCCCGCCTGGGAGCAGGACTTGGAGGGGACGCCGGAGAGGGCGGGGAGGGCGCAGGACAAGGAGGGGATCATGGAGCTCCTGCGCCGCTACGGCTACATGTGAGCGCGGGATGGTCGGTTTGCCCAAGCCCAACGTGATCCTGATCGTGGTCGACACCCTGAGGGAGGATCACTCGGGGGGGCTGGACGCGCTGCTCGACATGGGGTTCGTGAGGTATGAGAACGCGATAGCGCCCGCTCCCTGGACGCTGCCCAGCCACGTGAGCATGTTCACCGGCATGTACCCGGGGATGCACGGCGTGCATGAGGGATACTCGGAGAACCCCGTGATGGACGAGGTGGCCGCCGCCGGGATGTCCAGGCTCGGCCACGGGTTCCTGGGCGAGCTCGTGGGGGATGGCTACGAGGCATACTTCCTGACGGCCAATCCCTACATAACGCCCCAGTACGGGTTCAACCGGTACACCAGGCACCTGACGGCGTCGCAGTTCCTGCCCGAGGCGCTCGACTGGGAGGAGTTCTCGAGGATCAGCTCCTCGTTCTGGCGCAACGGGAGCAACTACCTGAGGACGGTCATGGACTTCTTGGAGATGGGGAGGGGAGGGCTGCTGGGGCGCGCCCTTCTAAGGACCCTGAGCCTGGAGCTCGGCCTCGGGTTCATGGAGAAGGGATCGGGGGCGATCCTGAGGGCCATGGGGAGGCTGATTTCGGAGGCGCGCGATCCCTTCTTCCTCTTCGTGAACCTGATGGAGGCGCATGAGCCATACACGCCGAGGGACCTATCGGGATCCGTCAGCGCCAGGGCCATCTTCAGCGCGGTGTTCGAGGGCAGGGTGCCCGGCGACGTCGTCGCGACCTGGAGGAGGCGGTACCCCGGGCACGCCGCGCGCGCGGTGGCGCGCGCGCTGGACGTCGTCAGGGCGCTCGGGAGGCGCCTGGAGGGCTCCCTGACGATAGTGACGTCCGATCACGGCCAGCTCCTCGGGGATGGGGGCATAGGGCACGGCTACTTCCTGGCCGACGGCCTCCTCAGGGTGCCGCTCTACGTCAGGTGGCCGCCCGGCGTGAGGCCCCCCAGGCAGGTCGGGCGCTACGTGAGCCTGACGCAGATCCGCTCGATCGTGAGCCTGGCGACCGGGGGCGATGGCCCGGGGGCGGCGGGCATCGGGACCGATGTGGCGATCGCGGAGAGCTTCGGCCCGCCATCCGCGCCACGGGAGCTGCTCGCCAAGCTGCCCCGCGGGGCGATCCGCGCGGCCTTCGCCCGCAGGGCCCGCATATATACTAGGAGCGGATCCGCGACCTATAATGTGGGGATGGACCTCGTGGAGGAGGCCCGGGGCATGGACGCGAGCGACGCCCGCGAGATCGCCAGGCGCGCGCTCGAGATCGGAGGCCTAGGAATGATCCCGGAGCCGCTCGGGCGGGTCCGGTGACGCGCGCGCGGCGGGCGCCAGGAAGGCGATGGCCAGGAGCGCCGCGAGGAAGGCGTCCATGCCCAGGCGGAAGCCGGCGGCGGCTATCAGGGCAGTGCCCAGTGATGACGTTAGGAACTCGCCGGCTCCCATCGCCGCGTTGAGCGCGGCGTAGGACTCCATCTCGCTGCCCTCCGAGGCTCCGAACGCGGCGGCGTAGATCAACGGCGCCTGCAGGCCGTGGCCCGCGCCGATGAGCGCCGCGGCCGCGAAGTACCCGGCCGCGTCGCGGGCGATCGAGAGCGCCAGCACGCCCGCGGAGGACATGGCGACCGATAAGTACAGAGCCGGCGCGCGCCCCATGCCGGCGCGCATGAGGCTCGCCCTCGAGGCGAGCGATGCCGCGGATGCGACGAGGATCCCCGCGGCCGCGGCCGAGGTCCCCAGGCCCAACTCGCTCATCGCGAACACCTCCGCGTAGGACGTGAGGAGGAGCCATATGGCCGAGGAGAGGGCGTAAATCGACAGGATGGCGCGAAGCTCCCTCCTGAGGAGGGGGAGGAGCACCCCCACGAGGGCCCTGCCGGCGTCCCTCTGCGCGACCCCCACGCGCACGATCCCCCTGGGGAAGGTCAGCGCCAGGGCCAGCGACATGCATAGCGAGATGGGCGCGTAGAGATAGTAGTTCGGCGAGGACACCGCGGCGATCTGGAACGCCACCCCCAGGATCAGGCCCGCGGATATCCCGACCGTGTAGCGCACCACGCCGCCCGTACCCTCGGCTATGAAAGAGGAGGGCGCTAGGTAGGCGCTCAGCATCGACACCAGGAAGTACGATGCTATGAAGGAGGCTACCGTGAAGGGACCTCCCAGGGCGGCGAGGAGGGAGGCGGCCGGCATCGCGACTAGCGATCCGAGAATCATCACCCTGGAGCGAGCGTACACCGCCAGCAGCACCGCGAGGCCGCCGGACGCCCACAGCGCGAGCGTCGCGAGGCCCGCCAGCCTCGGCCCCAGCATCGCGTAGTGAACTGCCAGCGCCGGGAGCGAGACCTGGAGCATGTAACTGAACGACCTAGAGATGAGCCCGTTGACGAACAGCCAGCGCCCGGCGCCCCCAGGAGTGCGCGGGGCTTGGCGATCCTGGCCGAGGCCCAAGCCCGCAGCGAGGGCGCCCGGGAGACTACTAAAGTTATCCCGGCCGGGGGCGGCTGGAAGCGGGACGGGGCACGAGCAATCGGCGGCGACCGCGGCCTTGGGACGCGTGGCCGTCTGCCATCGCAAGATATTTAAGGTGGGGTTTCTCCCCCCGAGCCAAGGTGTTACGAGATGTCCGCGCAGTCTCAACCCTCAAATGTGGTCCTGATCGGCAAGAAGCCGCCCATGAACTACGTCCTGGCCGTTCTCACGTTGTTCCAGAACGGCCAAGACAAGGTCGTCCTGAAGGCCAGGGGGATGGCGATAAGCAAGGCGGTCGACGTCTCCCAGATCCTGAAGAACAGGTTCCTGAAGGACGTCGAGGTCGCCGAGATACGCATCGGAACCGAGCAGGTGGAGAACCAGCAGACCGGCGGCAAGAGCAACGTCAGCAGCATAGAGATAACCCTCCAGCGCACCGCCTGAGGGTGCACCGCTGATCCCTCGATGGGGCGTCATTCTACAGTTCAGCCCAGCGTTCGACCCGGAGGGCATTCTCCGGTCCGTATCTCTCCGCGGCGACTTTCTGCTGCGCCCATCGGTCTGGGAGGAAAATATTTTATACTATGGGCTCGGCTTCGCCCAGCGGGAGCCGGTGATAGATTAGTTGAAACTGCCAATATGCCTAGCCGACGCGAAGATAGGTATCCTCTGTCCGAGGTGCGAGGCGCGTCTGGAGAGGGGCGAGATAACCAGCGTGGACGTGGACGTCTCCTTCATACTGGCGAAGGCCGCCAAAGACATACCATTGCTCGATGATCTGACGCTCGTGCGGGCCCGGGAGATAGAGGGCGACCTCGTGCTCATCCTGGGATCGGGGGACGCTAGGAAGCTGCTATCCGACCCGACGGCGCTGAGGAAGCTCAAGGAGTACCTGCACAACGACAGGCTGTGGATAACCGAGGAGGGGGACGACAGGCGGTTCATAGAGTACCTGCTGCACCCGCTGCACGTGCTGACGCTCAACACGGTGTGGCTCCCCGACGGCTCCAAGACCACGCGCGTGCTGGTGGCCGGGAGGCCGGGGCGCGGCTCCGGGGTGGATCTGGAGCGCGCGAAGAGAATAATTAAGGCCATAAGGGGGCTGGACCTCGAGATCCGCTTTGAGAGAGTCCAGGCCAAGAAAAGGGCTTTTCCTTGACGGCGTGGGGTCGAGCCCAGAGGGCAGCACCGTGGAGGTCACGGGGTGGGTCGAGGAGCAGAGGGATCTGGGATCCCTGATCTTCCAGGTCCTGAGGGACAGCAGGGGCGCCGCCCAGGTCGTCTACGACCGGTCGAGGATCGGTGAGGCGATCAAGGAGGTCCGCGGGACGACTCTCCAGAGCTACGTGTACGTCAGGGGGGAGGTAGTTAGGGGGAGGAGCAGGAAGTTCCCCGTCGAGATAAGGGCGTCGGAGTACCGCCTACTGGCCCCCGCGAGGCACCCGCTGCCGCTGGACCCGTCGGGCTCCGTGCCCGCCGGGCTCGACGTGAGGCTGGACAACAGGCCGCTTGACCTGAGGAATCCGAGGACCGCGGCCATATTCCGCATGCGCGCGAACTTCCTGAGGGCTGCCAGGGAGTACCTGAGGGGCGCGGGATTCATAGAGGTCAACACCCCCAAGATAATAGGATCCGCCGCCGAGGGAGGCGCCGACCTATTCGAGCTCGACTACTTCGGCAGGAAGGCGTACCTGGCGCAGAGCCCCCAGCTCTACAAGGAGCAGCTCACCATGAGCCTCGAGAGGGTGTTCGAGATAGCCTTCTACTACAGGGCGGAGAAGTTCAACACCCAGAGGCACCTCAACGAGTTCACCAGCGTCGACGTGGAGGCTGCCATGTTCGACAAGCGGGATGCAATGGACCTCCTGGAGGGCCTCGTGGTGGAGGCAGGCGGCTCGGCCATCGATGAGTCCAGGAGGGAACTGGAGGAGCTGGGGCGCGAGCCGCCTAAGGCCAGCCGCCCCTTCCCCGTGATAACGTACGCGCAGGCGCTTGAGATCCTGAGGTCGAAGGGGCTCGAGCTGCCCTTTGGGGAGGACCTGCGGGGGGAGGCGGTGAAGCTGTTGGTGGAGGAGCTCGGGGGATACTACTTCATAGTCGACTGGCCGCTCGACGCCAAGCCGTTCTATATCCAGCCCGGCGAGGGCGGCCTCTCGGAGAGCTTCGACCTGATGTTCGGGGAGCTGGAGCTGGCCAGCGGAGGCGAGCGCATACACGAGAGGGGCCTCCTCGAGGAGAGGCTGAGGGCTAAGGGGCTGAACCCTGAGGAGTTCAGGGATCACCTGAAGTTCTACGACTGGGGGATGCCGCCGCACTCCGGCTGGGGGTTCGGCGCCGACAGGTACCTGATGATAGTGGCGGGCGTCAACAACATAAGGGAGACTGTGCTGTACCCGAGGGACCCGACGAGGCTGACGCCCTAGGGCTCAGGCCGCGCTGTACATCTCGTTCCACTTCTCGTACAGTTTGATCCTCTCGGCGATGAGGCTCGGCTTCCTCTGCTTTATTATCTCCTTGAAGTCCTCGAGCTTTATGGGGCGGGGCCTGCTCCTGGGATCGCTGGCCCTGCCGCTCTCGAAGAGCTCCGTGACCACCCTCAGCTGCGCGTCCTGGCATATGTCCCTAATGTCGCTCGCGGAGTAACCCTCTGTGAGCTTGGCGAGCTCGCCCAAGTTCACGTTGGAGTCGAGGACCAGGGGCTCCGTGTACTTCTCGAAGAGGAGCTTCCTCGTCGCCTCGTCGGGGGGCTGCACGTAGATCCTCTTCTGGAAGCGCCTGAGGAACGGCTCGTCGAGCATCCAGGGCTTGTTCGTCGCGGCCAGCACGTAGAGCTGCAGGTTCTTCCCCTTGTCCGAGAGCCCGTCCATCTCCTTCAGGAACTGGTTCCTCACCCTGGTCTCGCCCCCCACCTCCTGGCGGTGGACCGTGAGCAGGGAGTCCACCTCGTCTATGAATATTATCACGGGCTTCGACTCGGAGAGCCCGCGGGCGTAGGCGAAAAGCTTGGCGACGTTCTTCTCGGCGTCCCCCAGCCACTTGCTCATTATGGATGCCGCATCGACGCTCAGGAAGTACCCGTCTATCTCGTTCGCTATGGCGGCCGCCAGCATCGTCTTGCCGCACCCGGGCGGGCCGAAGAGGAGTATCCCCCTGGGCCATCCCAGGGGGAACAGGTCTGGGCGCTGGTAAGGATAGACGATCGCCTGTCTGAGCGCAAGCTTGGCGTTGTCCAGCCCCACGACGTCCTTGGAGCTCACGTTCGGCTTCTCGGTGACCAGCAGCTCCTCGAACGTCGCCTTCACGGTCTCCACCATCGGCGCCACCCTGATGCCGCCGTCCGCGTCGCCGCGCGCGGGCGACGATTCTCCCTCCGGCGCCCCGTAGATCCCCCTCAGCCTCTGGAGCGCCTTTATCCTCTCCTGGTAGGCCATCGCCTTCTCGTAGTAGAGCTTGTTGACCGGGTTGTCCGGGTAGAGCCTTATCAGCTTGAGCAGCGCTTCGACCGCGTTCTGGTACTTGACTATGGCGCCGGCGTAGTTGCCCTGGCTGTCCAGCCTTATCGCTTCGCTCGCGTAGCGCGCCGCCGCGTCCTCCAGCTCCTCCCCGGGGTTGCGCATCAAGAGGCGAGGCCCTCCTTCTCCTCGTCCAAGCGCCGCGCTATTACGCCGGCCAGCGCGTCGCTGAAGCGGTCGTTCCCCACGTCCTTCGCCGCGTCCAGTATCATGGAGACCTCGTCGCGCATCCCCGCCTGCGGCTCCGGGACCTCGAACTTCCTCATTATCATGTCCGAGATCTCGTCCACCGCCTCGTCGATTATGTCCTGGACGTCGAACTTGTCGGCGAGCCCAGCGGTCGCGTCTATCCCGGCCTCGCCGGATATGGACGTGCTGCTGGAGATCCAGGCGAGGGCCTCCGCCAACTCGTCCGTCACGCTCCTCAGGTTGCCCGGTATGTACTCCAGCACGCCGCCGATCCCCCTCAGCATCTCGGCGGTGGCCGCGAGCTCGCCCGTCACCATCAGGTAGTACTGGACGTTCTCCAGCCTCAGTATGGCCTTCTCCAGCGACAGGTCGGCGGCCTCCAGCAGCCCCACTATCCTCTCGACGTCTCTGTACTCGGCGACGTGGAGGGCCAGCCTGTCCTGCCTGCCGCTCGACTTATCGCGCGCTATGCTGGACCTCAGCGCCTGCTCGCGATCCCTCATCCTGCCCAGCATGCCGGAGAGCACGCTCCTCCTGAACCTGAGCACGCGGAGCGCCTCCTCCAGGCTCGCCAGCGCGCGGGTCCTCCCGTCGACCTTCCTCCTCCAAGGTAGCCTCAATTCTCCCAGTGGCAAGTCTTCTCACCCCGAATATGGATGTGATGTGGAGAAAAATGGAGGGAGGGCTGAAGCCCAGGGGATCGTTTTGGGACGCTCAGGACTTCTGGCCCACTCCCAGCCCGCTCTCGTAGCTGGTCGGGAGCTCGGGCAGCTTCTCCTTCATCCTCTGCTCGGCTATCGCGGATGCCTCGGCGAGTATCCTCTCGGCGTCCTCGTTGGCGGCCTCGAAGTTGACGCTCAACCCGCTCATCTGTCCGGCCTCCACCAGTATGCTGCTCAGCAGGTTGTTGATCTCCGACACCTCGCCCTCGGCCTCCGGCATGACGCTCATCAGGCCGGCCCTGACCCTCTTTATCACGCTCATGGCCGGCGCCAGCGTCACGACGACGTCGCCGAGGGTCGTGGCGGTGTTGAGCCTCAGCACTATCTGCTCCAGCGCCACCTTCGCCTGCTCAACCAGCTTCTCCATCTTCCTGAGCTCGGCCAGCTCGTTCGCGTAGACGGTCGCGTGCGTGGAGTCGTGCCTCTGAAGGTACCTGACTATGGTCTCGAAGAGCCTCTGGTCCCTGTCCTTCAGCCTGCTCGATAGGGCATCGAGCTTGGAGACCTGGATGTTTATCTGCCTTATCGCCTGCTCGAGGCGGTCCTTCAGGGGCCCCTCGGGGGCGATGCTGTCCCTAATCCTAGCACCGACGCCCTGCTTGGGCTCCTGCTGCCACCTCTTAACGAAGTCGCTCATGTTCAGCTGACCCTCGACCGGATCATTAGATCTTGGTTTTGTCACCAGGGATCGCGCGCCGCCGGTGACAAAACTGTTGGATATCGAGGTCCACGCGAGCTGTCATACCGCCGCTTATCGCGGGCGCGCCGCATGCGCAGCGTGGCGGTTGGCCTCATGGACAGGCTGAAGGAGCTCGGGCTCAACGAGTATGAGGCGAGGATATACGCGTCCCTCCTGAGGGAGGGGCCGGCCAGGGCCTCCGACCTGGCGGTGAGGGCGGGGGTCCCGCGCACCAAGGTATACGGCGCCGCGAAGTCGCTCGAGAGGAAGGGGCTGATAGAGGCGCGCGGGAGGCCCCTCACCTACGCGGCGCTGGATCCTGAGGAGGCCCTGGGCAGGATCGTCGAGGAGGAGGAGAGGAGGGCGAGGAGGCTGAGGAGGATGCTCGACGAGCTCAGGAGGCTCATGAAGAGCGCGGGCGCCGGGGGACAGGAGGGGCGCTACTCCATCGTGACGGGCTCGGCGATCGTGGAGAGGCTCGCGGGGCTCGTGTCCGACGCCTCCAGGAGCGTGCATGGGATGCTCGATCACTGGGGCACCGAGCTGGCGACATCCGTCAGGGACGAGATCAGGGCCGCGGCGCTGGGGGGCGTGGAGGTCAGGCTCGTCGTCGAGGAGCCCGACGGTGAGCTGGGCGCCGGGCGCGAGCTGGCGGAGTTCGCGCGCGTCTCGCCGCGCGGAGGGGGATGGAGCGCCTTCACGTTCGATGGCAGGAGCGCGCTCCTGCTGGACAGCGAGGCGGGCCTCGGGATACTCCTGGAGCTGCCGGTCGCGGTGGGGGCCCTGGACCTCCTGTTCGAGCGGCTCTGGGGCGCCGGGATGCCGCTGGATGCCTTCCTGGAGCTCGCGGGCGCCGGGATCTCCGGCGCCGCCGGGCTGCTGGGGGGCGAGAGGGCTCTGTACGAGGGGGCGCTCGAGGCGCTGCTGTCGGGCGCCGGCGCGGAGGAGCTGGCGTCCGCGGCCGACGCCGCCTACTCCAAGTTCCTGGAGATCCTGCCGGAGCTGGACTCGGAGCCCCTGGAGGCCGCGATCGTCATCTGGGGGGCTCTCCTGAAGGGAGGACGGGCGCGCGGCTCCGCGAGCGTGAGGTACGACCAGCTGACCAGGATAATGACCATCGAGTACGAGGGGTCCTCGAGGGTGCCGCCGACGCCCTGGTTCCTGGCGTTCCTCGGTTACCTGAGGAGCAAGGGGATAGAGCCGCTCGTCGTGCACAATTCGATGGAGGGGGGCCTGTCGGTCCTCCAGCTCAAGCTTGTGCCGAGGGCCCAGCCGGCGCGAGCGGCAACGCGCCATCGAAAGCGCAGGAAGAAGAGCACCGAGCAGAGCGCGAGCGGCAACGTGAGGCCCGGCAGGGGCCCCTCCGTCCTGCGCAGCAAGGCGAGCGTCAGCGCCACGCCGGCCGCGAGGGCGATGACGCCGGCGGCCGCCAGCGCGGGCCCCCTGGAGAGCTCCAGCGAGGAGGCGGCGAACGAGTAGAACGTCACGTCGCCCACGCCTACCCTCACATCCCCCAAATCTATCATGAGCACGTCCATGTCGCGGGGCACCGCCCTCAGGGGGCCGCGGAACACGGAGAGCGCGTCGTACGCGGCGAAGGCCAGGAGCACGTACGGCGCCCAGCTGAAGGGCAGGACTATGGCCAGGAGCACCCCCGCCATCATGCCGGCGACCGTGTAGGAAGCGGAGCGGGCGCCGCGGAGGCCGAGCGCGACCGCCAGGGCGAGGGCAGCGGGCGCCGCGAGCCCGGACCAGCCGGCGCACCAGTATGAGTAGGAGCACAGCGCGAGGCCCGACAGGAATGTTAGGGCGACTGTGTAGGCGTCCACCATCTTCGCCACGGATCTGTAGTGCCTGACTATGTAGTACGCGGCTATGGCCGAGGAGGCCAGCGCGGCCGCGAGGTAAATCGGCATGTAGGAGATCCCCAGGGACTCCTGGGGCTCCAGGTATGAGCGATCGACGGCGCTGGAGAGGAGCGCGGCCGCGGCCGCGGCTCCCGCGAGGTAAGCGGTCTGCGCTGGCAGGCCACCCAGCTCGGTCGATCTCAAACTCCTGGCCCGCGGTGGGCACCTCCACCTTAAGGCCCTTGCTCCTCAGCTCGTCCGCGAATTTGAGTGTGGGCTCCTCGTCCCCGTGGACCAGTATTATGAGGGGATCGCCCCTCAGGTCCTCCTCGAAGAACTTGAGCAGCTCGTCCCTCCCCGAGTGCGACGAGAAGTCGAACCTCCTCACCTCGGCCTTCACCTTCCTGCGGCCTCCCTCGGGGTCCTCCAGCTCGCCCCTCTCCATGAGCCTCCTCCCGGGGGTTTCGGGGGCCTGATATGCCACCAGCGCCACGCCGTTGCGGTCGCCCTCGCCGATCCTCCTGCTGTAAAAGACCGAGGCGCCGCCCACCAGCATGCCCGCGGGCGAGATTATCACCCCCGGCTCCCTGACTATCCTCCTCCTCTTCTCCCATGAGTCGACGTATTCTATGGAGTCCAGGGCGTCCTCCAGGGCCTCCGGATCCCTCAGGTAGTCCGACATGGAAGCCATGAGCTCGTTCACCTTCAGGGCCATCCCGTCCATGTAGACCGGGTAGGGGAAGCGATACTTGCGCAGGATCATCGCCACCTCCTGCGCCCTCCCGACGGCGAACGCGGGGATCAGGAGGGTACCTCCCCTCTCCACGACCTCGCGGGCGTACTCCACGAACGACCTTTCCTCGCTCTCCCTGGGCGGGTGCGGGCTCTGGGAGTACGTGGACTCCGACACCACGACGTCCGCCTCCGGGAGCGGCCTCCTGTAGCCGCCGATGAGCTCGGTGTCCAGGCGGTTCATATCCCCCGTGTAGAGGACCCTGCGGGATCCCTCCACGTAGATCATGGCGCTGCCGGGCACGTGGCCCGCGTCCAGCAGCCTGAAGGTCAGCTCGCCGACGCGGACGTCCTCCCCGTAATCCACGATCCTGACGCCATCGGCGAACTTCGCCACCTCGTACTCGGTGAACGGCGAGGCCTCGCCGGTCACCTTCACGAAGTCGTAGAGGAGGAGCTCGGAGAGCCTCGCCGTGGGCAGCGTCGAGTAGATCGCCGGGGACACCCCGGGATCCACCTCGAAGAGCGGCGCCGCCCCGCTGTGATCCAGGTGCGCGTGCGTTATGACCAGGGCTCCCACGTCCCTGGGCCTCACGTGAAGGGGAAACGAGGGCTCCTTCCTCCTGCCGGTGCCCACCATGACGCCGTAGTCCAGCAGGACCCTGGAGCCATCTTGTTCAACGAGCACCGCGGACCTGCCGACCTCCCTGGCAGCTCCGAGCACTCTGATCCTCATATCCTGCATCTCCACAAACCTTTTACTGGGCCACGTGACCCCCTGGTACTATAAAGATTTTTGGGTGGATCCGTAATGATCGAGGTCAGGCCAAGCGGAATAAAGTTCCCCGGAAAGGCCCTGATAGCGGGCTTCCACGGCATAGGAGCGACCGGCTACTACGCCGTGAGGTACATGAGCGAGTCGCTGGGCGCGTCGAGGGTAGCTTACATAGATTCCGACCTCGCCGCCCCCATCTCCACGTCCAGGGGAGGCAGGATAGTGACGCCGGTCGAGCTCTACGGGAGCGGCAGCCTCGTGTTCCTGAGGACGGAGTTCCCGGTGCAGAAGGAGAACGAGAGCGCGTTCTACAGGGAGCTGGCGCTCTGGGCGATCTCCGCCGGCTTCTCCGAGGCGGCGCTCGTTGGCGGGCTGGACGCAACCCTCAGGAGGGATGACAGCGATTACAGGGTCGTCTTCACGTCCTCGTTCGAGCCCAGGGGCGTCCTTAGGCACTCGAAGGTTCTGGAGGACGAGCTGATAATCGTGGGGCCCGTCGCGACGCTGCTCAACACGTTCGAGGCGGCGGGCTTCCCGGCGTACGCTATCCTGGCCTACGCGAGCTCCGAGAGGGTCGATCCCAGGGCGGCGGCGAACGCTGTCAGGGTCCTCAGCGCGATCTACGGCGTCAGCGTGGACACGGAGCCGCTCTTGTCCTACGCGGAGAAGGTGGAGAGCATGTCGAAGGCGGAGATCCAGAGCGCGAGGCCCAGGAACGAGTCCATCTACACGTGATCCGGGTGCTCCGAGGGCTCCAGCGACACAGCGATGCCCAGCCCGCCGAGGCGTGAGGCTATCATGTCCGACAGTTCCCTCGACGCGCGGTCGGGGGATACGAGCATCCTGACGCGCGAGATCCCCCAGCCCGAGAGTGCGGCCGCGACCTCGTCGGCCGTGCCCTCCAGGACGCGGCGATCGAGCGACTCCGGGTCGGGGGATACGCTCTGCGAGAACGGATAGGCGTCCACGAGGCCCACGGGGACGGGGCCGAGGAAGGGCGCGACCAGGTAGACATCGCCCTCGGCGCCCGCGACCCCGGGGAGCTGGAGCCTCACCGACGGCGCCACCACCAGGAGGACCGAGTCCCCGCGGGGACGGACGCGGCGGACCCGGGCCCTCGCGGACTCCAGCTCGGGCCTGTGGAGGTCCTCGGGTCCGAACAGGAATGCGGCGCGCCTCTTGTAGAGGCGCGTGAACTCGGAGAAGTCCCCGGACGCCTCCACCATCAGGGACCTCACGGGGTGGAGGCTGGGGTGGCACGACGTCTTGTGCATCAGGTACTCCCAGAGCCTGCCCTCCGCGACGGCCTGCCTGACCTCCAGGAGCTCCTCGCGCATCACGTACAGGTTATGCCTGGCAACGAGGCCCACTAGCTGGGCCCTGGGCAGCTCGAGGAGCTCCCTCAGCGTGTACTTGGAGCATATGGGGCAGCTGCAGGGCAGCTCTGACAGCGCGCGGAGCTCCCTGACGCCGCACCTGGTCATGTAGCGCAGCTCGCGCGCGAAGAGGACGTAGGAGGCTGAATCGAAGGTGTCGGCGCCCAGCGCGACCGCAAGGGCCATGGTCAGGGGATGGCCGGCCCCGAACAGGTGCACGGGCCTCTCCGGCGGCAGGTTCCTCTTGGCGGTGAGTAGGAGGGACGCGAGCTCCCTGAAGCGGTACGAGTTCATCAGCTCTACGGGGCTCCCCACCGAGTACACGTCGTACGGGAGGGCCGATGCCTCCCTGGCCGAGCGCTCGACGAGGTCGAGGTGGAGGCCCCCCTGGATGGGCAGCGCCCAGGCCATCCTGCCCCTGGTCCTCTCGACGACCCTGAGCGTCTCCCTCGCGGCCCTCAGGGTTTCCTCGACCGTCTCGAGCGCCCTCTCGCGCGAGGCGGAGGCGCCGGTCGGCCTGTCGAGGACGACCGCTATGTCGCTCCCCATCTCCGCCTGGTACTCGGCTATTGTCAGCGGATCGACGTCCACGTCGCCGTACTCCAGCACCTGATAGCCGCCGGAGTCCGTCATGAGGACGCCGTCGTAGCCCGTGACGCCATGTATGCCACCCCTCTCCGAGATCCCGTGCCCGTAGCGCCTGTAGGCTATGTAGCTGTTGGTTATGGCGGCGCCGAAGCCCATGGAGAGCAGCTCGCCGCCCGGCACCACCTGGTTCACCGGGTGTATCACCGGCAGGAAGGCCGGCGTCTCCACGCTCCTCGAGCCGACCCTGAGCGTGCCCGTCCTGCCGAGGAGGTCGGTGTCCCTTATCCGGAAGCTCATCCCTGCTGTCCCTGGGCCTGGCGCTCCCGCATCTCCTTCAGGTAATCCTCGTAAATCTTCCTGACCTTATCCGCGGCCGGCCCGGATCCCTCGACGACCCCGGCGCTCGTGACCTTGATCCTGTTCATGACCAATATGACGCCTATGTCCTCCCTCAGCGAGACGTTGCCCGGGAAGGATTTGGAGAGGCGGTCGGCGAGCTCCTTCAGGTCGAACACCCTCTCCACCAAGCGCACCGCCCTCAGGGAGGAGCCGCTTATCAGCAGCTTGTAGACGCCGGGGAGCTCGGCCGGCTTCTCCAGCACGATGTCCAGCCCCTCCGATATCGCGAGGAGGCTCCCGCTGTAGGTCCTGCCGTCGCTGAGCTCGACCTCCACCTTCTTGCCGATCAGGGACGACAGCTCCTCCGAGAATTTCCTCGCGGTCACCGACAAACCGCTCCCGAGCGGGGGCCGACCCCTTTTAGCTTTCCGGTCGCCCGGCACTAGAGCGCGCCGGGCCGAGCTCGGGGAAACATATGGGCCTGAGGGAGCTGTCGCCCTCGCAGAGGTCTAGCCAGTCGAGCATCAGCAGCCTGGGCTCGCGGGCGCCGGATGCCACCTCGAGCACCTCCGCCGCTATCGAGTCGGGGCCGCGCGAGGTGGAGTCCACCTCGTGGACCAGGCCCTCGCCGTAGGCCCGGAGCGCCTCGTCGAGCACCAGGCCGAGCGCCTCCGCCAGCAGATTGTCGCGCAACTTGTCGGTGCCGTAGCCGCGCTCCAAGTAGCGCGGGAGCAGCACCTTTGGGGAGGCGCGCAGGACGACCACGAGGGACGCCAGGCTCCTCGGGAGCACTGAGGGGAGGAGCACGCCGGAGAGCACGCAGAGCCCCTCCGGGGGCCCGCCGAGCTCGAGCGCCGACCTCATCGCATCGACGTCGACCACGTACTCGGAGCTCGCGTAGTCGTACTCCAGCACGTGGCCCCGCTCGAGCGCCAGCTCGAGGACGGTGGCGTGGCGGCAGCCCAGGAGCTCGGCGAGCCTCCTGCCCAGCGTCTTCTTGCCGGTCGCGGGGGAGCCCGTCACCCCTATCACGCCGGGGCGCGCCATTCAGCAGCCCCTCGACGCTGAATCCAGGGCGGAGATCTCCTCCCCGGACAGCCTGAGCTGGACTGCCGCCGCCGCGTCCCTCACGTGAGACTCGCGCTTCACGCCCGGTATGGGCACGACGCGGGGACCCCTCGAGAGCAGCCAGGCCAGCGCGACGCGCGCCGGGGCGGCGCCCCTCGACGAGGAGATCCTGCGCAGCTCCTCCAGGAGGGCGGAGGCGCGCCGGGGATCGTACCTGCGCAGCAGCGAGTTGAACCGCCCCACGGCGTGGCGGCCGCGGCCGCCGTGCGCCAGGAGGCCCTGGCCCAGCGGGCTGTAAGCGATCAGCGTTATGCCCTCCCTCTCCATGTAGGGGAGCAGCTCGCGCTCCGGGCCGCGCCTGCAGAGGTTGTACTCGACCTGGTTCGATGCTATGTCCGCCCTGGAGAGGTGGGCCCGGGCCTCCTCCAGCTTCCTCAGGCTGAAGTTGCTGACGCCGATCGCCCCTATCCTGCCGGACCTCAGGAGCTCCTCCATCGCCGACATGTACGTGCGAATCGGCACCAGCGGGTTGGGCCAGTGGACCTGGCATAGCTCGACGCTGGTGAGGCCCATCCTCCTCAGGCTCCCCTCGCATGCGCGTATTATGCCGTCGCGCGTCATGCGGTGGGGGCCCACCTTCGTGGCCAGGACGAACTTGCCCCTGCGGCCCCTCAGGAGCTCGCCTATCAGCTCCTCGGAGCGGCCCATCCCGTATATCTCGGCGGTGTCGATGAAGTTTATCCCCAGCTCCTCCGCCGCGTCGAGCGCCGACCTCAGGTCCCCCAGGCCGTAGTCGGTGCCCCATCCCCACTCGCGGGCCCCCCACTGCCAGGTGCCGATCCCCACGGCGGAGACGCGCAGCCCCGTCCTGCCGAGCTCCCTGTACTCCACGCCGGGCTGATATGGGGAGGGTGCTCTTTAACCTGCCACGGGCGCCGCGCGCCCCCCGACGTAGCGCGAGAAGGAGAGCGCCCCAGCGACCGTCGTTATTATGACCATGAGCGCGACGGCGGCGTACGCGGATTCCCCGATGAGCCCGGCCGACAGGCCTGCCATGGCTATCGTGAGCCCCATCTCCCCCCTGGGCAGCATCCCCAGGGAGGAAGCCACGGAGCCCCTCCCGCTCCTGACCGCGCCGTAGGCGAAGGGGAGCACGCCGGCGAACTTGAGGACTATTGCGAGGGCGGAGATGGCCAGCGCCAGCCCGAGGGCGGAGGCCGTGAACCCGCGGAGGTCGACCTCCGAGCCCGCTATGACGAAGAACAGTGGGCCGAAGAGCGAGGAGAGCCCGACGGCCAGGCGGCGGAAGCTGCCGGAGAGCCTGCTGGACGAGAGCGCTATGCCGGCCACGTACGCAGCTATTATGGGGGAGAAGCCCAGGGCGACCATAGAGGCCACCAGGCCGAAGAGCGCCAGGAGCGCGAACGGGTACGCGTAGCGCTCCCCCAGGGCGTTCGCCACCCTGGGGAGTATCGCTATCGAGACCGCGGATATCAGCGCCCAGGCGATCACGTAGTAGAGGAGCACCATGATCATGGAGGAGGGCTCGGCGCTCCCCGCCGCGGCGGCCATGACCGTGGAGAATATTATCAGCGCGACCACGTCGTCCACGGAGCCGGCCGTCAGCAGGAAGTCCAGGGCGGGTCCGGAGAACCCGACCTCCGAGGCCACCGCGGAGGCGACCGCGAGGCTCGTGGAGGCCGAGGCTGCGCCCATTACGAGCGCTGCCTGGGGCCCCAGGCAGCGCCAGAGGGCGGCAGCAATTCCCATGAAGGGAAGCAGCGCCCCGAAGATGGCCCCCAGGAAGCCCCAGGCGCCGGCCCTCCTGATGCCGGAGAGCCCCTGCTCCAGGCCGGAGGCGAATATCAGGAGTATGACCGAGAACTGGGCGAAGAGCTCCGTGTAGTTGTTCAGCGAGATCAGCTGCATCCCGACCATCGAGTTCAGCACCGGGCCGAGCGCGTAGGGGCCTATGACCATCCCCGCCAAGAGCTCCCCCACCACGGCCGGCACTCCGAGCCTGGCGACCGCGCCCTTGGACGCCTCCGCTACGAATAGGAGGATCGATATCTCGAGGAGGGCGACGTATATCTCGCTGATCCCGCCAGCGTACAGCGCGGGTCCCCCCTAGCGACCCCGCGCCAGGCGGGAGCAGATGGCGGACTCCATGGATGAGGTGCTGCCGTGCCCCCCGAGGTCCGGCGTGAGGACGCCCGGGTCGCGGTCGGAGAGCACGCCATCCACCGCCGCCCTTATGGAGGCCGAGGCCTCCAGGAGGCGGCGGTCGCCGCGCCTGGAGGAGATCCACTCCAGGAGCATGGCCGCCGAGAGCACCATCGCGACGGGATTGGCCACTCCCCTCCCGGCGATGTCCGGCGCCGACCCGTGGACGGCCTGCGCCATGGCGAAGGAGTCGCCCGCGTTGAGGGAGGGGGCCAGCCCCAAGCTCCCCGCCAGGCCCGCGGCCTCGTTGGACAGCACGTCGCCCCACTCGTTGGGCGCCACTATGACGTCGAAGCGCCCGGGGTCCACCGCCAGCTCGTACGCGAGGGCGTCCACGAGGGCCTCCGAGTACCTGACCCCGGGGTAGGACGCCGCCATCGACCTCGCCTCCTCCACCATCATCCCATCCGACATCCTGAGGACGTTGGCCTTGTGGGCCAGCGCGAGGCCGCCCCTCCTGCTCGAAGCCAGCTCGAAGCCGACCCTCAGGATCCTCCTGCATCCCCTCCTGGTGACCACCCTGACGGCCAGCGCCACATCGGGGGACGGCATGAACTCCCCGGATCCTGCGTGCATGTTGCGATCCGCGTACATGCCCTCCACGTTCTCCCTGACTATCACCAGGTCGAACTGCCTGGCGGACCACGGGGGGGACCTGATCGGCCTTATGTTCGCGTATAGATCCAGCGCGCGCCTGATCCTCCCGGAGGGACTGGGGGATCCCGGGTCGCCCGGTGGGTAGGATCCCACGTCGAGCGGCCCCAGGATAAGCCCGTCGGCCGCGGAGATGGCGTCCAGTGAGTCGCGCGGCAGGCTCGACCCGCGCGACCTGTAGGCGCTCCAGCCGACGTCGACGCGGAACAGCTCGACCGAGCCCTCGGCCGCCTCCCTCACGCAGCGGACGGCGACCGGGACCACCTCGGGCCCTATCCCGTCCCCCTCGGCGAACGCCACCCTGTACACGCCCGGCGATCGCTCGCAGCGCGTTAAATGGTTTCGCGGAACGACCGTCGGAAAACGCGCTGAAAAGGCGTTTTCAGGGCGCCAACAATTTTAGCCAGGGAGGCCGCGCTGGGCGCGTGGCGAGAGTCGTTGCGGACCACAGGGAGGAGCAGTCGGAGGTGCCGGAGATCCTCCGGGGCATGGGGATCGAGGTCGAGTTCAAGCTCCTGGAGGTGGCCGACTACGTCGTGGCGGACGAGGTGGCGATTGAGCGCAAGTCCGCCCATGACTTCGTGGCATCGATATACGATGGGAGGCTGTTCAGGCAGGCCGCGGACCTGTCCAGCAACTACGAGATCCCGGTCATCGTCGTGGAGGGCGACCCGGCCGATATAGAGTCCATGCTCAGGAGCGAGAAGATATACTACGGGGCGCTCGCCGCGCTCCTGATGGACTCGGGCGTCAGGACCGTGTTCACCTCGGGGCCCGAGGGGACGGCCGTGTTCATAGAGAGGGTCGCGATCAGGGCCCAGGAGGCCGGGCGCGGCGGCCCGCGCGTAGTCAAGAGGGCGAGGGGGGGACTTGAGCAGATGCAGCTCTACCTGGTGGCGTCCGCCCCCGGCATAGGCCCCAAGCTGGCCGACAGGCTCCTCAGGCGCCTGGGGTCGCCGGCCGCGGTGTTCTCAGCGCCCGAGGGCGTGCTGGCCAGGATAATAGGCGAGAAGAGGGCTAAGAGGCTGAGGGAGGTGCTGTACAGGCGCTACGGTGAGGCGGAGGACTCCCGCCAGGCCAGGCTGGAGCGAATCGGATGCCGTGCGTCAGGTAGTCGATCCTGCCTCCATCGACGACCAGCACCTGGCCGGTCACGTACGCGGACTCGGGCGACGCGAGGAAGAGCGCCGCCGACGCCACGTCCTCGGGCCTCCCGGTCATGCCGAGCATCGACCTGGACCGGAAGAACGACCTCGCCGACTCCGCCGCCTCCGGGGACCGGCCCCCCAAGGTCATGTCCGTCTCTATCCAGCCCGGTGCCACCGCGTTCACCCTTATCCCATGGGGCGCCAGCTCGAACGCGAGCCTCCTGGTGAGAGCTATGAGGGCGGCCTTGGTCACCGCGTAGAACGTGCTCCCCGGGATCGCGGTCCCTATCGCGGCATTCGACGCGACGTTGACGATCGCGCCCCTCGTAGCCTTCAGGCCGGGCAGGGCCTCGAGCGTCACGTAGAGCGGCCCCATAAGGTTCACATCCATCATCCTGCGGAAGGCGGCCTCGTCGAAGCTGGAGAGGTCCATGAGCTCCATCACCCCGGCGTTGTTCACGAGCACCCCGATGGGCCCCAGCTCAGACTCCACCCTCTCCACCATGGACCTGACCTCCTCGCGCCTCGACACGTCGCAGCGCACGGCGATGCCGCCCACGCGGGACGCGAGCTCTTTGGCGCGCGCCTCCTCCCTTACGTAGTTGACCGCCACCCTAGCGCCGGCGGAGGCGAGCGCCAGCGCTATCGCCCTGCCTATGCCCCTGGAGGCACCGGTGACCAGGGCGACCCTGCCGTCTAGGGGACCCGGCACGGGGCGGCGCGGCGGGCACCCCTATTAAGCGCTACGCGACCACGGCCTCCCTGGCGGACCCCTCGGGCAGCAGGGAGCGCCTGGCCGCCTCCAGGAGCCCCTCCAGGTAGCCGACGTCAGGCTCCTCGTGGAACGTGTAGCTGCGCAGGGAGGACTCCACTAGGCGCGCCGGGAGTTCCACTAGGCGAGCGTACGCCTGCAGGTCGACCGACCTTGCCCTCGATATCGCCTCGGACGCCAGGCGGGATATCCTCCCGTAATCCCCAGAGACGCCGGAGTTCGCCGACAGGAGGCAGCACTGCGAGAGCTCGCAGGGCTCCGCGCGGAGCCCCGAGGAGGCCGCGATGGAGAGATAGGGCTCCCAGAGGACGCCCGCGCCGGCGGAGCCGGACATCACCGCGCTCAGCACCTCGCCGGCGCTCCCCGCGTAGCGCCTGGGGCCCTCCAGCCCCGCGCGCTCCGCGCACAGCTCAGTGTTCGATACGCGGATCACCACGTGCCCCGCGCCCGAGGCGCCGCGCACCACGCCCATGCCGCCCCCGCTCCCCCCGCCTATTATCTGCACCCTGCCGCGCCCGAGGCGGTTGGCGGCCAGAGCGGTGAGGACCGGCAGCATGGCCAGCTGTATCCTGCCCGCCGTCAGGTCCTCGGCAGCCCTCCACGCGTCGTCGTACACCACGAGGCGCACGTGGCCGTACATGTCCCTCAGGCCCCTCAGGAGCTCTAAGATGTACGGGTACTCCGCCGCCCTCATTATCCCCACCGCGACGACGCGGGAGGGCGACGGTGGGAGCGACGCCAGGAGCACGCCGCCCACCTCCCTGAGCTCGAGCACGCCGAGTGAGCGGAGCCTCCTCAGGTGCCTGAAGACGACGGCCTTGCCCCTCCCGACCGAGCGGGAGATCTCGCTGAGCGTCAGCGGTCCCCCCTCCGCCACGATCCTGTAGATCTCCTGGTCCAGCTCGTCGGTTCCGGAGGGCCAGCGGGGCAATGCTATCGGATGCGTGAGGGATCGGCTTAAGCGTTGCGATGGGAACAACGGTTCCGCGCGGGCGGCGCGTCACTGAGGGGGCAGCGAGAGCTTCAACAGCGCGGCGTGCTCGTCCGTTATGTCCATCTCCGAGTACTTGCTCAGGGACGCGCCACCGTCGGGCAACACCCTGACCGTGTGGAAGAAGAACTTCCTCGCGTTGGCGTCCGCGGTGAAGAGCCTGATCTCCCTCGCCGAGGATAGGTAATCCCTGAGCGAGGCGTTCGAAAGCACGGATGACAGCTGCTTCGTGGCGAGCCAGACCCTCACGTGGATCAGGAGCGCCCCGCCGTAGCCGGCCGACCTGAGAGACTCTAGGGTCTTGGCGAATATCTCGGCGACGTACGGCATCCTCTGCTCGCCGCCGAAGGCTATGAACGCGGCGTCCGCGCCCCATGACACGACCTTCCTGGCGACGCCGTCGACGTCGTCGGAGTAGTCGAAGAATGCCACCTTGCCGGGGCCGTACCCGTAGGAGTCTAGGTAGGCCGTGGCGGCGGCCGCCGCCAGCGACTCGCATATGCGATCCGGATAAGGTATTATTGCGACGCGGCTGAAGCCCCTGAGGAGCTCCATCCCAACGAGCCTGCCGGTCAGCACGCGCAGGTACGCCTCCTCCCCTATCGACAGCTTGCCCGAGCTCGCGTACATGCCCGATCGATGAAGTTAGGGATGCCCCCTATATTAAAATGTTTCTGATACCTTTATGTTGAATTTGTTAATCAAAGGAGGCGTTAAAGAGGGGGCGCGTGCGCATCGAGCCGCTAATATACCGCGGAGGACGTCGGATTCGCAGGGTGAGCGGCTCGGAGATACTGGTCAGGGGAGGGAGGGTCCTGACCGGCTGGGGAATGGTGGAGGCGGACGTCCTCGTGCGCGAGGGGCGCGTGGCGGCCGTTGGGACCGCGCTGGAGCCGGGAGGGACGAGGGTCCTGGACGCCTCCGGGATGCTCGTGCTGCCGGGGGCCATCGACGAACACGTGCACTCTAGGGAGCCCGGGATGACGTGGAAGGAGGACTTCTCCACGATGACGAGGGCCGCGGCGGCAGGGGGGGTGACGACCGTCGCCGACATGCCCAACACATCGCCGCCCGTGGACTCCCCCGAGAGGGTCGCCGCCAAGGGGAGGGACGTGGCCCCGAGGGCGAACGTAGACTACGCGATCTTCGCGGCGCTCACGGACTCGAACGCCCCCAGGATCGATGAGCTGGTGAGGGCGGGGGCGATAGGCCTCAAGGCCTACATGGGGCCGACCACCGGCGGGCTGGAGCCGCCGGACGACTGGTCGGTGGCGCTCGCGCTCAGGTTCTCCAGGATGACGGGGATCCCCGTGTTCTTCCACGCGGAGAACGGGCCCCTTATCGAGGGGCTCTCGGGCGAGCTCCGGGGGGCCGGGAGGTCGGACCCGGCTGCGCACAGCGAGGCCAGGCCCCCCGTGGCGGAGGAGGTCGAGGTTGCCAGGATAGCGGCGATCGCGGGGGCGATGGGCGGCAACGCGGTGATAGCGCACGTGAGCAGCGCCGGGGCGCTGGAGCTCATCGAGCGCAGCCGGGGCGCGCTGAGGGCGGAGGCGTGCGCGCACCACCTGCTCTTCACCACCGAGGACTACGCCGCGCGCGGGCTGCTGATAAAGGTGAACCCGCCCGTGAGGACGCGCGAGCACGTCGAGGCCCTCTGGAGGGGGGTGCGCTCCGGGCTCATCCGGACAATAGCCTCGGACCACGCGCCGCACGCGCCGGAGGAGAAGGAGGGCGACGTGTGGAGCGCGGCCTCGGGGATCCCCGGGGTGCAGACGCTCCTCCCCTTCGCGGTGGACGCCGCCCTGAGGGGGCTCATTCGCGTCGAGGACGTGCCGCGGCTCCTCTCGGAGAACCCCGCGCGGAACCTGGGAATCTACCCCAGGAAGGGGTCCCTGGCGCCCGGCTCCGACGGTGACATAGTGGTGATAGATCCGCGCGGCTCCTGGAGGGTCAGGGAGGACGATCTGTTCTACAAGCATCCGGAGGTCTCGCCGTACGTGGGGATGGAGTTCAGGGGGAGGATAAAGTACACGTTGCTCAGGGGGGAGATCGTGTATGAGGATGGGGGTATGGCGGGAGGCCCGAGGGGGAGATGGGTGACGCGTGGGGGCGTCCGCTGAGGGCCGACGTGCCGGTTTCCTGCGTGCTGGACGCCCACGTCCACAGCCCTAAACTGAACAGCCCAGCAGAGGTGAACGAGTACCTGAGGGGGTTATCTCAATCGGGCTCGGGGGGCCGTCATACTGGGCATACCGCCCTCCAGGGACCTCCTGCGCGGCGTGACAATGGACGACGTCGCCAGGGAGTACGAAAGGAACAGGGATATCATCCAGAGGCTCGCCGCCGCGATAAGCGATGAGCTGACCCCCGAGTCCCTCTACCTCACCGCTGAGAGGTTCCTGGACAGCTTCTGCCAGTTCAAGCGCCACTCGGAGATCTCGGCGCTCTCCAACTTCGAGCTGCTCTATCCGGTCAACCTGTCCCTCGAGGGAGAGGAGTTGATGAAGGCCCTCGACGGGGCGCTCGACAGGGGATTCGGCGGGTTCAAGGTGATCTCCACGTTCTTCTTCAAGAGGCTCGACGATCCCGCCGTGGAGGCTGTTCTCGAGGTCGCCGAGGAGAGGGATGTGCCGGTGACGGTGCACGCGGGATGCGATCCGGGGATATGGGAACTGTCCAGGTTCTGTAAGTACGGGGATCCGTCGAGGCTCGACGGGCCGCTCGGGAGGCATAGGGGCGCCAGGGTAGTGATTGCGCACGCAGGCGGATATAGCGCGATAGCGCCCGGCGTCTTCATGGAGGAGGCTCTGGAGCTCGCCAGGAAGTACCGGGAGGTCCACGCGGACACGGCGGCGCTCCCGCCTGAGCTGGTGGAGATGGCGCTCAGGGACTTCCCCCCTGGGAAGGTCATGTACGGCTCAGATTACCCGGCGGTCGCGGGCGAGGACCCCAGGAGATACCTCGAGGAGGTCTTCCTCACGCTGGAGTCGGCGGGCCATCCGGCATCCGAGCTGGAGGATTTCTCACACGGAAGCGCGGAGCGCGTATTCTCCATAGAGTGCTCCGGATGGTCCTATTGATGATTTTCATTTATTTTATAATAAATATTTATTAATGAGGAATAATATTTATTAGTAAGCCCGTTCTTTATCATGTGCGAAGATGACTAGTGAGATAGAGAATCTCCCTTATGGAGAGAAATACAATCCACATCAGAAGGCATACCTGGATTATTGGAAGGAAAGCGCCGCTGACATCAGGAAATTCTGGGACCAGGAGGCGAGGAGGCTCCTCTGGTACCGGACATGGGATAAGGTGCTGGACGACTCGAACCCCCCGTTCTACAGATGGTTCGTGGGCGCGGAGACGAATATGAACCTCAACGCGCTCGACCGGTGGAAGGGAACGCAGACCTTCAACAAGGTGGCGTACTACTGGGAGGGGGAGGACGGCGCCAGGAGATCGGTGTCGTACAGGGAACTGTACGAGGAGGTCAACAGGTTCGCAAAGGCCCTCCAGGACCTCGGGGTGGGCCCGAACAGCACCGTCACCATCTATCTGCCGATGATACCGGAGCTCCCCGTAGCGATGCTGGCGACCGTGAGGCTCGGCGCCATACACAGCGTCATATTCTCCGGGTTCAGCCCGCAGGCGATCGCCGATAGGATCCTGGATGCCAAGTCGAGGATCTTGATAACCGCGGATTCCTATCCCAGGAGGGGCAAGCCCGTGGAGACCAAGAAGAACGTCGACGAGGGCGTGGAGATCGCCGAGAAGGCCGGAGCCCGCGTTGATAAGGTGATAGTCGTCAGGAGGACCGGCTCGAGCATCCCCTGGAAGGAGGGGAGGGACGTCTGGTACCACGAACTGATGTCCAAATACCCCGATACGACGTACGTGAGGCCGGAGCCCAGGAAGGCCGACGACGTCCTCTTCATCCTCTACACGAGCGGGACCACCGGAAAGCCGAAGGGGATCATGCACAGCGTGGGTGGATACATGGTCTACGTGCACAGCGCGTTCAAGTGGCATTGGGACATAAGGCCGGAGGACGTCCACTGGACGATGGCCGATATCGGATGGATCACGGGACACACGTACTCGGTGTACGGGCCGCTCATGCACGGGGCCACCGAGGTCCTGTACGAGGGCGCGATAGACTACCCGAAGCCGGACAGGCCCTGGGAGATTATAGAGAGGTACGGGGTGACCATATTCTACACGTCCCCGACGGCGCTGAGGGCCCTGAGAGCTTACGGCGATGAGTGGGTGGACAAACATGAGATGCCGACGCTCAGGATCCTGGGGACCGTGGGGGAGCCGATAAACCCGGACGTCTGGCACTGGTACTACGAACACGTGGGGAAGGGGAGGTGCCCGATCGTGGATACCTGGTGGATGACGGAGACGTCCGCCGGCATGATATCGCCTTGCCCGGGGATCGCGCTGGTGACCCTCAAGCCTGGGTCCGCGACATTCCCGAACCCCGGGATAGTGGCGGACGTGCTGGACGACGAGGGGAAGCCGACCCCGCCGGGCGTCAAGGGGTACCTGGTGATAAAGCAGCCGTGGCCCGGCATGCCGCTGGGCATATGGGGCGATCCCGACAGGTACGTGAAGGTGTACTTCAGCAGGTTCCCGCCGTACTTCCAGGCCGGCGACTTCGCCGTGAAGGATGAGGACGGGTACTTCTGGCTGCTGGGGAGGGCGGACGAGGTCCTGAAGGTCGCGGGCCACAGGCTGGGCACGATAGAGATGGAGAACGTCCTGCTGAAGCACCCGGCAGTAGCCGAGTCGCTCGTGATAGGGATGCCGGACCCGGTGAAGGGCGAGGTGCCGGTGGCCGCTGTCGTCCTGAAGCCCGGATACAAACCGAGCGAGGAACTGAAGCTAGAACTCATCAAATTGGTCAGGGATAACATAGGCGCGATAGCGACCCCGCAGACCGTGCTATTCGTGCCGAGGGTCCCGAAGACCAGGAGCGGGAAGATAATGAGGAGGCTGCTGAGGGATATACTGCTGAACAGGCAGCTGGGGGATGCAACTACGCTGGAGGATCCGACGGCGGTCGAGGCCCTCAAGGCGGCCTGGGATGAGTTCAAGTCGAGGATGGGATCATGAGCGCCGGGTTCGAGAAGGTGAACCCCGGGGGGCCTGGGGCTCCTGGGATTCGCCCTGACCACGATCGTGCTGAGCGCGCACAACGCGGGGCTCACACCGACGACGGGCCTCACGATAGGGTACGCGGTCTTCTGGGGAGGGCTGGCGCGGGTTTTCGCGGGCTGGATGAACTTCAGGCGCGGCGACACCTTCGGCGGGACCGCCTTCTCCACATACGGCCTGTTCTGGCTCGGGCTCGCATTCACGTTGATACTGGGGCTACACGTCTCGGGGCCCGAGCTCGGCCTCTGGATGATCCTCTGGGGCATAGTGACGCTCGCGTACGCGGCCATAGCGGGGATTGTGAAGGCGAGGGTCCTCACGATAGTTCTGATCCTCCTGACGGTCACGTTCCTCCTCCTCGGGATAGGCGAATGGGTGGCCGCGTCCACCATAGCCGGGGGATACGTGGGACTGATAACCGGGATAGCCGCCCTGTACCTGGAGATAGCGATGGTGGCCAACGCGACGCTCGGGAGGACCGCGCTGCCGGAGTAGAGCGCCCCCTTCACAACATATTTATTTTTAATATTTATCAATTTTTCCTGATCAATATGGTCGGCTAATCCTTTAATCCGAGCCAGCGAATCCATACATGTGAAGCTGGCGACGTACTCCGCCAAGGGCGTCGAGTACTCCTTCAGGTCAGCGGACCCGGGGGACTCGAGCTCGATCGTCAAGTTCTACGCGTCGATGGACCCCGAGACGATATTCATGCGCTTCCTCTCCGCGTACGGGAACTTCGAGGGCCACGTGAGGGGGATATTCCCCCGGCGAACCCGCTGGGGTTCGTGCTCCTGGGGGAGGTCGGGGATGCAATAGTTGTGGAGGGCTAGTCCTTCCTCGACGGGAGGCGCTGCGCGGAGCTCGCGCCGGTCGTCCACCCTTCGCACGGATCCAGGGGGCTGGGATCGGTCATCACGGCGCTCATGGTGGTAGAGTCCGTCAGGAGGGGCGCCATCTGCATAGAGGTGTACTATCACGTGGAGAATACGCCGATGGCCAGGATAGCGAAGTCGCTGGGGATGAAGCTGAGCGTGGTGGAGGAGGTCATGCACGGGGTCGTGGGGGCGGAGGACGGGATGGCCAGGGCCGCGGATATCCTGAGGAGGAGGAACGTCGCCCTCGCTGCGGACATCAGCGGGACAGCATCCTCCGCGCCATCAACGCGAGGAGCCCCGTGAATAGCGCGGCGAACGCGGCCAGGTAGGCGAAGTCCAGATAGAGGTTGACGCCGGGCACCCCCAGGAGGAGCCCCCTGATCGCCTCGTTCGAGTAGGTTATGGGGTTGAAGACGGCGACGTCCCTGAGCCACCATGGCATCATTTGGAGCGGGTAGAACGAGTTGCTAGTGAAGAGGAGGGGCATGTTGACGAGGTTCATCATCATCTGGCTCTCCCAGCTGGTGGACCTGAGCGCGAGGAGCAGGAAGAGCGAGGAGAGCCCCATCGAAAGCAGGAAGAGCGCCAAGTATGTGCCGAGGAAGTCGAGAGCGCTCAGCCCCGCCCTGAACCTCATGCCCAGGAGGATCGCGACCAAGAGGACCACCGACGCCTGCGCGAGCGACTTGATCACGGATGCGACCGACTTCCCTATCACCAGGTTGGACCTGGGGACGGGGGTCGTCAGTAGCTTGTTCAGCACGCCGAGCCTCCTGTCCCAGATGAGCGACATGCCGCTGTTCATGGACATGAAGAGCACGATGAACGACAGCATGCCGGCCGCGAGGAACGAGAAGTAATCGGTGACCCCGAAGACCCTCAGCATTATGTCCCGCCCCAGCTCATCTATGACCTGTGATGGCAGGTCGAGGCCGGGTATCTGGAGGCTGGACGAGGTGAAGAGGTTTCCCAGGTTCATCGCCTTCCCGAAGAGCGCTAGCCACAGCACGGGCTGAACGAGCGAAATCCCTATTATGAATGGCACCTTGTACCACTTTATCAGCTCCCTGTTCGCCACCGCCCAGATCCCGTGGAGCGGTCCGTAGCGCCTGGAGCTCATGACCTGGCCCTCCTGAGCGTCGTCCTCAGGGCGAACGCCTCCTCCGAGGATGCCTGCGCGTCCCTCAGCCTCCTCCCCGTGTACTCCAAGTAGACCTCGTCCATCGTCGGCTCGCTGACCTCCATCCTCCTGACCTGAATCCCCGAGCCCATCAGCGCCCTGAGGATCTCGGGCAGCGCGGTGGACGCGTCCCTGAGCTTGAAGACCAGCGATCCGTCGTATTCCCTGGCATCTATGCCGGCGGACCGCAGGACCTCCTTCGCGGCCGCCATGCTGTCCACCTTGAGCGTCACGACGTCCCCTCCTATGCTGTCCTTCAGCTCCCTGGGGGTCCCCACCCTCACTATCCTCCCCCTGTCCATTATCGCTATGCGCGTGGCGTAGAGGTCTGCCTCCTCCATGTAATGCGTCGTGAACAATATCGTCATTCCGTACTCGTCCTTCAACCTCCTTATGTATGACCATATGGCGGCCCTCGTCTGCACGTCGAGCCCCAGGGTCGGCTCGTCCAGGAAGAGTATGCGCGGCGAGTTTATGAGGCCCATGGCCAGCTCCAGCCTGCGCCTCATGCCTCCGGAGTAGGACTCGACCTTCGCGCGCGCGAACCTTGAGAGCTCGACCATCTCCAGCAGCTCCGCGGCCCTCCTCCTGGCCTCGTCCCGGGGTATCCCGTAGAGGCTCGCCATGAACATCAGGTTCTCCCATCCGCTCAGGTCCTCGTCGGCCGTGTATTCCTGGGGCACAACTCCTATCACGCGCCTGACCATGTCCGGCTCCCTCGCCACGTCGTAGCCTCCGACGATGGCCGTCCCCTCCGTCGGCCTCAGCAGCGTGGTCAGCATGCCGACGGTCGTGGTCTTGCCCGCGCCGTTGGGCCCGAGGAGCGCGAACACCTCGCCCTCGCCGACGTCCAGGTCCACGTGGTCGACCGCCACCAGGCGGCCGTACACCTTCGTGAGGCCCCTTGCCACTATCGCCGCGGATCCCTCAGGCACCCTCCGCCAGCCTCCTGAGCCTCTCGGCGATGCCCAGCATTTTGGCGCGGTGCCCCGAGAGGGCACCGGGGGTGGAGCCCACCTCCTCGAGGTAGCGCACGTAGCCGTCGAGCTCCTCGAGCGCCGAGTCGACGCTCAGCGGCCTCCTCTGGGGGACCCAGTAGTTATCCTCCAGCTCCCTCATCCCGAGCTCCGTTACCTCGTACTTGCCGTCGGGCCTCCTGGATATGACGCCCTCGCTGACCATGGATGAGAGCAGTGGGTACACAGCGCCCGGGGAAGGCCTCCAGAGCCCCCACCACATCTTCTCGATGGTGGATATTATCTCGGCACCGTTCGCGGGCGACTGGCTCAGGACCCAGAGCACGAGCCCCCTCAGGGCGCCGTGCCTGTGGTAGCCCCTGGGCATCGGTATCATGACAGAAACGATATCGAATTCGATATTTAAACGTTCCGCGCGATTCGGAGACCGCGCACCGCTGATTAAATTTATAAACTAAACGTGGAGCGACCTCCAGCGATTGTCCACCCTCGCGGCCGCGGATCGCCTCGAGACCGATTGGCCTGGCTCAGGCCCGTCGGCCCGGGCGCCGCCAGCTCATCCCTTCCAGATCCCCACGGCGAGCCCTATTATGAAGAAGATCGAGATCCCCGAGAATATGGCGGGGGCGCTCGAGATCCAGTGGGCCGCCAGGCCCACTGCCCTGGAGATCAGGTAGGACGCCGAGACGCCCGGCAGGGAGAACCCTATATAACCGCCCAGGATGACCGCGACGACGAAGAGCACGAAGGACACGACGGCCTTCTTTATCGCGAGGCCGAAGAGCAGGCCATCGACGAATGCCAGGATCATCGCGATGAGGGGGGCGTAGGGCTCTAGCGATGGAGGCAGCGCGAGCATCGTGCGCAATCGCGGAGCGGCATATTTAACCGTTGTTATCAGCGCGGCGGGCCGGGCGACGGAGCCCCGGGCGCAGGTATAAATAGAGAGGCGCGCAGGGCAGCGCCAGAGGTTGCCCAAGGGACTCGGGTTCTACATGGGGGCCGTGGGCTTCGCCCTGGGGATCCTAGCGTTCCTCGTCGTGCTGGTTCACTTCACGCTGATGACGCTCCTGCCGCCCATGTGGCCCGTAGAGGTCATGCTGTTCCCCGTGTGGCTCCTGCTGTCGGTCGCGGTCCTCGCGATAGGCGGCGTAGGGCTGTCGCTCGCGGGATCCGAGGAAAGATCGAGGGCGAGGACCGGGTACGGGCTCATGATCCTCTTCTCGATAGTCGCGTTCCCCCTCGTGTGGGGGTTCGTGATAGGATCCATACTCTCCTTCATAGGGGGAGTCGTCGGACTCATAGAGAGCTAGGCCCGCCGCGAGGGGCGCTGGCCACCTCGAGCGGCACCCTTGAGACGTCGTAGCCGATGAGCCTCCACGCGGCCGCCGCGGAGGCGCCGAGCGCCCAGAGCGCCGCGTTGTATGCGAGGTATGCCGCCTCGCTCATGGCGCTCGTGAGGTAGGAGGAGGCCGAGTAGGCGGCTATCGGGACCGCCCTGACGAGCCCCACCATGAATGCCCTGCGCTCGGTCGGGAAGAGCGCCGGCTCGAAGACGATCCTGGCGGCCCAGGCCAGCTCGCTGAACGCCATGTTAAGGGCCAGGAGGGGGTAGAACGCCGCGATCGCGGGCGCGTAGAGGGCCCAGGCGATTATGGGCCCCATGGTGAGGAGCCCGCCGACGTACGAGAGGAGGGCGAAGCGCACGGATCCCAGGCGCTCCACGATCTGGGGCGCGATGATGCCCGTGGCCGAGGCGGCGGCATTCGCCACGAGCACGACCACGTTGAGCGACTCGCCGGAGAAGAAGTAGTCCGCCACCACGAACGCCATCAACCCGTAGGTTATGTACTGCGAGACGCCGAGGGCCGCGAGGAACGAGTACCTGCCCAGGAATCCGACGGTGGGCTTCACGGATGCAGCGGCGCGGGGCTCGGCCTCCTCGCGCCGCGGCGCTAGACCCCTGGCGCGCAGCCACCGCAGGGACTCGGGCACCATGGACCTCACGACCGCGATCGCCGCCAGAGAGGCCGCGGCGGCGATCGCTATGGAGAGCGCCTCGGCGGCGTAGGAGCCGGCCCCGTACGCGAAGACGGATATCGCGGCGGCGACGGCGGCGCCCACGTTGTCGAAGTTGGTCGCCAGGATCAGGGCCCGGTCCCTCAGCGGCGTGGACGAGACCTCGGCCAGGTAGGCGAGGGAGACGGGGACCTCGCCCTCCACCGCGAACGTGGCGGCGGCGTAGCCGGCCAGGAACAGCGCCTCGTTCATGGAGGCGTAGAGTGCGTCGAGCGCCACCAGGAGCGACCCGGCCGCGTAGAGCGACATCGTCACCAGGAAGGCGCGCTTCCTCCCGATCAGGGCGTCGGACAGCCTCCCCATCACCAGGTTCCCCGCCAGCGGCATGGCGGCGACGATCGCTATGTATGCCGGGCTGTGGTACTCCGGGTAGATCAGGTAGCCCAGGGAGGTTATCAGGCCCCAGAGCATGAATCCCGCTGAGGTGGACGCGAATACCAGCCAGTGCTCCCTCGTCCAGCCGGACTCGGGGTCCCAGGCGCCGGCCACGGAGCGGCGCACTGAAAAGTGTATTATAAGTTTTCGATAACTTGGTTATTGAGAGGCTTTAGCCTGGGCTGCCGCCGGCAGCGCGTGCCCTTCGAGCGCTACTCCGGCAAGTTCTACCGGCTCCTCCACCCGAGGCCTACGCTGGTTATACTGACTTCGTGCGGCGGCAGGCTCGACGCGGCGCCCTTCAGCTGGAACACTCCCGTGAGCGAGGACCCCCCGATCATCGCTGTCTCCATGAGCAGGTCGTCCTTCACGCGCGAGTGCCTGCGGACGAACCCGGAGGCGACGCTCAACGTGATCCCCCCGGAGATGGCGGACGTCGCGTACAGGCTCGGGGCCGCGAGCGGCAGGGACAGGGACAAGGTGGGGGAGCTCGGCCTGGAGCTGGAGCCGAGCGAGCTGATAGGCGTGCCGGGGCTGGCGGGGGCCGCGGCGATCTACGAGTCGATCGCCGAGGGATCCGTGGAGGTGGGGCAGATGGATCTCGTGCTGTTCAGGGCCCTGGTCGTCCGCTCGAGGGCCGGCGCCGCGGGCGAGAGCGGCTTCCTGCTCGAGGTCACCAACCTGGCGCTGCACGGGGCCGGCGATGAGTTCTTCCGCGTGGATCCGAGGCCCCTGAGGGCGTCCCCAACCCCACCCTGAAGGGCGGGGTTTTTCCATCGTATAACGCGAGGCGTGGGAGAGCGAGCGCGAGCCCTGAGCCGCGCGGGGCTCGCCCGCTGTTCCTATCCTCGCGTTCGCGCTGGCCCTCATCCACGTCACCACATATGCGATTCCGCTCCTACCGATCGGCCGCAGCTGGAGCGCGGCCGCGTTCCCGCTCCTCACGGGCCTGGAGCGCGCGAAACCGGAGAGCCACCCGAGCTCCCCCTCCGGGGGGATCCGTCCACTGAGAACAGCGCGTGGTTGAGGGTCCAGCACGCCGAGGAGGAAGTCCAGCACCTCCCTGGCATCCACGACGAGGCCGGCCGCCGCGAGCGCCTCGGCGGCGACGCCCGAATCCCTCGCCCAGGCGAACCCGTGGTCCCGGTTCCTCCCCTCGCTGCCCGAGTCGGTCGGCGAGGGGACGAGCTCCCCCGAGGGAGTGTACTTGAGGCCCAGGAGGGCCCTGGTGGACTGCGTGCTAGGACCTCGACGGCTGGATAGTGCGGGAGGCGCCGCCCACCGTGGCCTAGCTGAGGGGCGGGGTCCGGGAGCTCGGCGTTGCCCCGAGAGCGGTGCAGGCCGGCGGCGGGGCCGAAACTATTGATCGCTGTCCCTCGCGCACCCTCGAGCGGGCGCCTCAGCCGCTTGAGGCCGGCGGCCGCCGCCAGCACCTCGGATGCATCAACGACTGAGCCGTCCTTATTCAGGTTGACGTGGCATATGGGGCAGGCGGTGACTATGAGGTCCGCGCCCAGCTCCTTGAGCTCGGCGAACCTGCGCCACGACACGGCTGCCGCCACGCCCCCGCGCAGGAGCTCCGCGGGGCCGCCACAGCACAGGTTCCTCCTGCCGCTGCGGCGCGCGTACCTGACCTCCGCCGCGCGGCCCAGCAGGGAGCCCACCGCCGCGAGCGGCTCGTCCCTCACCGCGAAGTGGCAGGGCTCGTGGTACGCCACGGATATCCCGAGGTCCCTCAGCTCCAGCCCTCCTAGGAGGTCCGCGTAGTGGAGGACTTCCACCCCGAATCCCTCGACGTACCTGGGGTATACCTCCGCCAGCAGGTCGCGCGTGTGGGGGTCCACGGTTATGACGCGGGAGGCCCCCAGCCCCCTCAGATAGTCCGCGAACGCGCGGGCATAGCGGGCGAACTCGGCGTCGTGACCCAGCTCGTACAGGAGCGTGCCGGGATATGGCTCCAGCGGATCGTACGCGAACTCCACCCCGGCCGCGCGGAGGAGCGATGCGATGTTCCTCAGGTAGCCCCGGTAGAGCGCGACCGAGCGACCATCGGCGAACGGGCGCGCCAGGCGCAGGATCCGCGGAGCCCTCGATGCGACGCGGGCGAGCGCCCTAAGGGGGCCCTCGCCCAGGCGATCCCGGATCCCGGATAGCCCCACCACGTACGGCATTATCTGGTACATGTGGCCGGTGATGAGGAGGGGGAGCCCGTCCCCGGGGGACGGCCTGGGGATCCCCAACCCCTCGGCCCACCCTGAGACATCGCCCCGCGTGAGGCCCAGGGGATCCTCGAGCTCCAGTATCGCTGAGGAAATCGCGGATGCCAGAGGATCCTCGCGGGGCGTCCCGGCCCAGAGGCGCCTGGCATCCCTGCTCACCTCCCAGGCATCTATGCCCGCCGGGCACGCGTAGTAGCACGCCCTGCACCCGAGGCACGTGTAGAACGGATCGGGGGACGAGGCCTCACCCCTAGCGAGCGCGCCCGCTATCAGGACCCTCCCCCTGGGGCCGTGCGACTCCCTGTGGCCGGTCGCCTCGATGGTGGGGCAGAGGGCCTGGCAGAAGCCGCAGAGCGCGCACCTGGAGGCAGCGGACGCCAGGCGCCCCAGGACGTCCGATCCTGAGCTCAGAGCACCTTCCCCCTGTTCATTATGCCTTTCGGATCGAATATCGCCTTTATCGACCTCATGGCCTCGAGCCACGCGCCCGCCTCCTCGGCCAGGAGCTCCCTCTTCTCCAGCCCTATCCCGTGCTCGGCCGATACGCTGCCGCCGTGCCTGAGCGCTATCCTGCCGACCTCCAGTATCAGGTCCCTGGCGCGGTCCATCGCGCTCGGGTACACGTATATCGTGGGGTGGAAGTTCCCGTCGCCCACGTGGCCCGCGATTATAACCTCGAACCCCGCGGACCGCGAGGCCGACCTCACCTCCTCCATGGCCGCGGCGAGCTCGGAAGGCGGCACGGCCACGTCCATGCTGATCACGAGCTGCCCCGGCGCCCTCCTGCCCAGGAGGGCCGGATAGAGCCCCCTCCTCGCGCGCGTGAGCTCATCGATGCGCGCGGGATCGGCGGTGAGCTCGACCGACAGGGACGACCTCGACAGCACCGCCCCGACCTCATCGAGGTGCCTGCGAAGCGACTCGCGCGTCGACGCCACGTCCACCATGAGCATGTACTCGGCGCCCTCCGGCGCCCGGATCCCGAAGGACTCCTCGATCGCCCTGAGCGAGGGCCCGTCGACGAACTCGGCGGTCAACAGGGGGAGCCCCCTCCTCTTGAGCTCGGCCACCGCGGAGGCCGCCGCCTCCATCTCGCCGTAGTAAGCGACCGCCCTACCTACCGCCTCGGGCCTGGGGGCGATCCTCAGGATCGCCTCCGTGATCACGCCCAGCGTGCCCTCGCTGCCCACGAACAGCGACACCAGGTCGTATCCGGCTGACCTCTTGAGCGCCCTCCCGCCGACCCACAGCAGCCTGCCGCCCGGGAGGGCCACCCTCAGCCCCATAACCCAGCACCGGGTGTTCCCGTAGGACACCCCCCTGAGGCCCCCGGCGTTGGTCGCTATGGACCCACCGACGGTGGCGGCGGAGGAGCTGGAGGGGTCCGGCGGGTACATGAAGCCCAGGCGGGAGAGGAGCTCGTCGAGCTCGCCGAGCGGCGTGCCCGCGCCCGCGATCGCGTAGCCGTCCTCCGGCCTCACATCCCTGACGCCACCCAGCCCGCGGGTGCTGAGCACGATCCCGCCCTCCACGGGGATCGAGGATCCCGTGACCGAAGTGCCCCCGCCGCGCGGGACCACGGGGATCCCGGCCTCATCGGCTATCCTCAGCACCTCCGCCGCCTCCTCCGCGGTCCCGGGGATGGCGACGGCGAGCGGAAGGGGGCCCTCGAAGTAGGAGGCGTCCCTGGAGTATGGGATCAGGTCCTCCTTGGCCGTCAGCACGCGCCCAGCGCCCAGCGCCCTCCTGAGCTCCGCCACGACGTCCATCTTCGATATCCCCGGGGCGCGATCGCCCAGCGCCCCAGCGCATATAATAACATTCCTCCCGCGGAGAGGGCTTCTGAAGCGCTCGGGGATCGCGACGAGGTTGCGGCCTCACAGCCCCAGGATGCCGGGCGACATTATCCCCCTGGGGTCCAGGGCGGACTTCAGCCTCCTGAGCACCTCGTAGTATTCTCCCATCCTGGGCATCTGGTCGCCCCAGATCCCCCCTATGCGATATGGCACCGCGCCCGACTCGAGCGCCCTCACCTTCACGTCGTTCCACGCCGCTATGGCCCTCGAGCGCGACTCCTCGCTCCTGGGATCGAAGTATATCGCGAGCACGGAGACGAAGCTCCTGTCCGTGAGGAATCCCCCGAGGCCCATCCTGAGGCCGTACCTGTCGCTCACGTGGGAGGCGAGGGACCTGAAGGACTCGAGGTAGCGGCCCAGGGACCCCAGGGGGACGTGGACTATGAGCGCGGCGCGCATCCCGGCCCTGTAGGCGAACTCCCTCACCCACGAGTCCTTCTCCCTCAGCAGCCTCTCCGCCTCCGCCGGCCCCTGGTACTCGCCGCCCGGCCCGACGGCCTCCCTCAGCCTCCTCATCTCGATGTCAGCCTGCTCCTGGGTGGGCGATGCGACTATCACCCTGAGCCTGTGGTCCCAGGGAGCCCCTTCCGGATACAGTATGTCGAGGGTCCAGCCGGCGGCCAGGTATGCGTAGATTGTGGATATCCTGGCCCTCCTGATCCTGTAGAGTGCGCGCGCCGCCTCCCCTAGGTCCCTGAACGTGTAGACCGCCAGCCCTATGCCCCTGGGGGCCTCCTCCACCTTGAGCGCCAGCTCGACTATTATCCCCAGGGTGCCCTCGGATCCCGCGAAGAGCCCGGTGAGGTCGCTCGCCAGCGAGTAGCGGTAGAACTGGTGATTGGACCAGGGGCTCGCCATGGAGCCGGTGGTCAGCAGCGTGCCGTCGGGGAGCACCGCCCTGAGCCCCAGGACCGCGTCCGCCTGGTTCGACACGTTCGGCCCCGTGCCCCACCCGCTCCCGTGGCTTGAGAAGTTCCCACCGACGCATCCGTGCCAGTTCTCCGGCTCGACCAGTATCGAGAGGCCCCGCTTGGCGAGCTCCACCTCGAGCTCCCTGAACGTCACCCCCGGCTCCACCCTGACGCTCAGGGACTCCTCGTCCACCTCGATTATCCTGTTCATCCTCCTCATGTCGACGACGACCGAGTCCGGGCGCATCGGGACGGCCCCCCAGAGGCTCGTGCCGCAGCTCCTGACGTAGAGGGGGATCCCCGTCGAGCTCGCCCACCTCACTATCGACTGGACCTCCTCGACGCTCCCCGGCCTCACGGCGGCCATGGGCGCGTGGCCTACGAAGGGGCTCGCGTCCCTGGCGTAGCGCCTGAGCTCCTCCCCGACCACCACGTTCCCCTCGCCCACTATCGAGGCGAGGGCATCGGCGACGGATCCCCGGTCCAACTCGGCGGTCACCCCGCATCGGGGCGCCCAGCTCCCTCAGGTAGTCGATCACCCCGTCCCTCACCGTGTACCTGGGCCTGTAGCCCAGCTCCTCGCGAATCCTGCCAGCGTCGACCAGTGCCCTCACAGTCCTGCCGCCCGGCTCCACCTCTATCCTCGCGCCCGGGACCAGCTCCATCACCATCTCGGCGAGCTGGCGGAGGCTCAGCGCCTCGTCGCACGTGTTGTAGACCCTCCGGGCGTGGTCCCCGACCTCGAGCCCGAAGGCCATCGCGTTGGCCGCCTCCTTCACGTACTGGAGGGTCCAGACGCTGTCCCCGCCCGGTACCCTGACCGGCTTCCCGGAGGCTGCCCCCTCGAAGAGGTCCACCAGCACGTCCATGAAGCCTGAGCGATCCCTCCCGGGGCCGAACACCAATCCCAGCCTCATACCCAGGACGTCGAGCCCGTGGTTCTCGCCGTAGAAGTCGGCCGCTAGCTCGTTCGCGCAGTAGCTGACGCCGTGCGGGCTCACGGGCCTCACGGGCGAGTCCTCGTCCACCCTCTTGCAGTAGAGCTCCGGGGGGCCCACCTGAGCGTAGGAGCTGGCCCAGACCAGCCTCTCCACATCCATAATCCTCGACGCCTCGAGGACGTTCAGGAACCCCAATATCATCGTCCTGGTGACGTTCATCGGGGTCCAGGGAGGGGACTCCGCCGCTAGGTAGGCTATCCTCCTCACCGAGTGCGCCTTGATGGCGCGCAGGAGCTCGGGGAGCTCCCCGACGGACCCCCTCTCCACCTTGATGCGGCGCTCGACGTCCTTCAGCCTGGCGGTGTTCCCCGAGGGGCTGAAGGTGACCACGTCGTAGCCCCTCCCCACGAGGGTCCTGACCAGGTGTGAGCCTATGAATCCCGTGCCCCCTATAACCAGATACGACATGGCTCGCCCGCCTGAGGGGAACAATCCCATTTAATCCTTTGGACGCGCCGCCGGGAGCTAGGCCGCGCCATCGCGCCGCTCCTCAGGGGGAGGCTGAGCGCCCGAGGGCCCACCGCCAGAGGAGAGGCGCCCGAGGAGCCTTGAGACCTGGCGCCTGGCGCCCACCACGGTTATAATGTTTGTGAATATTATTATAAATGTGACTATCATGACTATTTCTTGCGACATCGGCACATTATACTGCAGGAGGGTGGTGGCCAGGACCGCCGGCGTGAGGCCTTGTGCCATCATGGTGAACACGAACACCTTATCGTCCCTGGACTCGGGGGCGTTGGCGGTCCATGTGGCCACGAACCTCGCTAGGATGAGGACCCCCAGCGTCATCAGGGACATTACGTAGATCTCCGGGGAGAGGAACGATCTTATCTCAAGGACGAGCCCCAGGAAGACGTAGAAGAAGGTCCTGAGGAAGAACGATATCTCATCCTGGAAGTTCGTTATGTACTGTTTGACATCCGGCGGAATGCTCAGGTAGATTGCGAGCGGATCGGCTATCAGCCTGATGTTGGACATGGTGAAAGCCAGCGTGAGCACCGCTATGACGCCGCTTCCGCCCACCACCGAAGCCACCACGTATGTAACGAGCATGAATCCTATCGTGGCTATGTACAGGTAATCTGCCCCGGAAAATATGCGCACGAGCTTGACCCATATCGCAGCCGACACAATCCCTATGACTATCCCTATCGAGAGCTGCGAGAAGAATCCCGAGGCTATCGTCGAGACCGTGGACATTGTGAGTGGTATGGCCGCCCGGAAGCTGGAGAGCACCGTGGTGAACACTATTATCAGGATGGCGCTGTTCAGCGCCGCCTCCACGGACAAGCTGGCGTAGACCTTTCTGGAGGAGAGCTCCCTGGCGACGTAGGGCACCACTGTCATTGTGGTCTCTCCGCCTATTATGGACCCGAGGAGGAGCGACTGGTAGAGGGGCCATCCCAGGAAATGGGTGAAGAGGAACAATATGATCGATATGCTGAGGAAGACGTAGATGACGGTCCTGGCGACGGTCCTGGGGCCCTCCTTCAGGAGCGAGCTCATGTCCAACTCTAGGCCCACGTTGAACAGTATCATGGCGAGCGTGAACTGGCTGAAGTATGGAAGTAGTGCCCTCACCATCGACTCGGGGAAGAGCCCGGATATAGGGCCGAGCAGGACCCCGACGATGACCAGGAAGAAGACCTCCGGGATGCCGGCCCTCTTCAGGAGCATGTTGGCGAAGAACCCGATGAATATGATGGCGGCCACGGCGGCGAATGCCAGGAGGACCGGTATCATCGGACGATGCATCCTTTTCATATTATTTAAATTACTCGGCGTCAGTTGACGTCAAGTCGCCGCGGGGCTCCGTTCTAGCCGCTCAGTTACAGCCGGATGCGTCGTGAACTCGAGGTGTTGGTCAGATAAGCCCAAATGGGCGGACCATCCCCACCGGCCCCCAAGCACATACCCGTACCCTTCCACTTCAACCCGGTGAGGGGGCTGGAGGGGCTCCGCGCGTTCTTTCGCCAGCATGGACTCGGATAGATAATATTACAATTACCGCGGTCGAGGGGCTTCGATGCTGCGTCGACGCATGCTATGGATGTGCACGCCTCGAAGGATCGATCAGACCCGACCGAGCGCGCTACAGCGGCCCCTTGAGCGAGCGGTACCCGCGACGCGCGGCCTCCACGTTCAGCTCCACTATCTCTGGGGGTCTGCCCGCCAGCGCCGCCCTCACGGGGTTCTCCACATAGGCATCGCCGCCCAGCGCCGCCAGGAACGCGCCGAAGAGGGCGGCGCTGGTGAGCACCCTGGGCTCCCTGAGCTTTCCCGCGCCCAGTTCCTCGGCTATCCGGGTGCCCTCCGCCGAGAACTCGCGGACGCGCCCGTTGCGCGCAGCCTTCACCAGCGGTTCGTTGTATATTATGAAGCCGCCCTCAACCACCCTCCCGAGGGATTCTAGCGCCGGCGAGTCCACCGCTATCAACGCGTCGAACGATGTCGGGATCGGGTTATCGACAGATCCGGTGGCCCCGACGACCATGACCTCGACCTTACCGCCCCTCGTCTGGGGGCCGTAGACCGGGACCACCGACGCGCGCTTCCCCTCGGCCATCATGTAGTACGCTATGAAGTTGCCGAGCTCTATGACGCCCAGGCCCCCCCTGCCGGAGGCCATCACCCTAAACCTTCCCTCCTCCCTCGAGGCCATAGAGGTCCCTGCACAGCCCAGGCGGGAAATACTTTGCCCCGACCTCGTGGACGAACGCCTTGGATTCGTCGATGCCCATCCTCCAGTTCACGTTGCACGTGCCGACGAACTCGACGAATGAGAATCCGCCCTTGAGCTGCGCCCTGAACGCGTTCAGCACTATCCTGTAAGCCTCCAGCGCCTCCCTGGCCGAGTAGAATGTCTTGCCCTTGACGCGGAGCGGCCTAGGCGCCAGGATCGCCCTCCTGAGGTACGCGGGGCCATCGATGGCGGACAGGAGCCGGCAGGCGTCGATGGGGCTTCCGGAGAGCTTCGCATCCCTCCCCCTCGGCGTGGTGGTCGTCCTCATGCCCGGGATGGTCGTGGGGGCCATCTGCCCCCCCGTCATGCCGAACGTCATGTTGTTGTACATGAAGATGGTCATGGGGATCCCCCTGTCAGCCGCGTAGAGGAGCTCCTGCAGCCCTATGGACAGCGCGTCGCCGTCGCCCTGGATTGCGAAGACGACAGCGTCCGGCTCCACGAGCTTGATCCCGGCCATGACCGCCGGCGCCCTGCCGTGCGGCGCCTGGACGAAGTCCGAGTCGAACAGCAGGTAGCCCAGGGATGAGCAGCCCACGGTGCCCACCATGACGGCCCTGTCCGCCACCCCCAGCTCCTCCAGCGCCCTGGCTATCAGCTTCAGGAGCAGGCCATGTTCGCATCCCGGGCAGAAGGTGCTCGCCCTCCCATCGTAGAGCAGGCCGATCCTCTTGGCCTGCCTGACCTCCGCGCCCATCTATCAGAACACCTCCGACCGCGTGACGATGCCGCCCATCATGGGGATCGACTCTATGTCCTCGTCGGGGCCCAGTGCCTCCCGGACGTCGCGATACATCTGCCCCTCGTTCATCTCCATCACGAAGAACCTTATCCCCCTCCCGCGGAGCCGGGCCAGGGCGCCCGAGGGGAAGGGCGCCAGGGTTATGGGCCTGAAGAGGCCCGCCGCGGTGCCCCTACCGCGGAGCTCCCGCACGACCTCCGCCGCGACGCGCGCCGATATCCCGAACGCGACGTATATGACCTCGGCGTCATCGCACATGTGGCACTCGTAGTACGCCTCGAGCTCCGAGATCCTCCTCCACTTGCGCTCGAGCCCCTCCTTGAATTCCTTGAGCTCCCGGGAATCCAGGAATCCGGTCGTGAGGGCGTTCCTCGTCCCCCTGCCGCGCTTCCCCCTCACGGCCCAGGGCGGGACCCCGTCCAGGACGGGGCGCAGCTCGGGCACGTCCACGGTCTCCCTCATGTGCACGACTATCGCGTCCGTCAGGATGACCACCGGTATCCTATAATCGAACGCCAGGCGGAACCCCCTGTTGACGAGCTCCATGGCCTCCCCGACGCCCTCCGGCGCGAGCACTATCGCCCTGGATCCCCCGTGCCCCAGGGACCTGGTGACGAACAGATAATCGCTCTGCTCCGGCTCGGTGGTCCCCAGGCCGGGCCCTCCCCTGTTCACGTCGACTATGAGGAAGGGTATCTCGGCCACGTATGCATGGGAGATTCCCTCGGCCATAAGGCTAAGCCCGGGACCCGAGGTGGCGGTCATCGCCAGGTGCCCCGCCGCGCCCGCCCCCATCAGCATGCTGACCGCCTCCACCTCACTTGACGCCTGGACGAACGCCCTGTAGCGGGGGAACCTGGGGTCCCCCTGCTCCGCCGCCATGAACTCCATTATCTCGGAGCTGGGGGTTATCGGGTAGCCGAAGTAGGCCTCGACCCCGGACATGAGGGCCGCTAGGCCGATGGCCTCGGCCCCCCTGAGGAGCTCCGCGGTCACGCCCCCTCCCCTCCCGAGCGCACTATCTCCAGGATGGAGTACTCCGGGCACACCCAGTAGCAGGCGGCGCACCCCGTGCAGGGGCCGACCTCCCCCTCATACATCCACTCCACGTAATGATAGCCCAGGGAGTTGACCCCCTCGGACAGCCTGAGGTTCCCCATGGGACAGGCGGCAACGCAGATGCCGCAGCCCTTGCACCTCCCCGGATCGATGATCACCTCCCACCTGGCCCCGGCGGTCCTAGGCTCGACGGTTCCCGCAGCCACGCGGGTTCCGTGGGAGATCCGTGAATTTAATCTCTGCCTCCACTTCCTCCACACGCGCGAAATCAAATATAAGCGATGGAAGCGCCAATAGCTAGCATGGAGAATAATAAAGTGAGGTTCTCGCTCAGGTTGCTGGGGAATCTGTGCCTGCGTCGCTGATCTCATGGATCTTAGGCCCGGTGTTCGTGCTCTTCATAGTGCCGGCGTATGCGGAGATAAGCGCGATGATCCCGAGGTCCGGCAGCATCGTCAGATATCCGCAGTACGCATATTGGGGGCTTCGCATCTTTCCTTACCTCGTGGGCATACATATGGGATACACCGCCGTGGTAACGGCGGAGGTCGAGGCCATAGTCAGCTACCTTTCGGCCTTCTTCCCAACACTGATGGTCAGCGGCGTCCCGTCGTGGGAGGGTTTCGCGGTCGCGGTGCTCGCCACGTACTTCCTGCTGTATAACGGGATAGTGATCCTGCACTGCGCGACGAGTGGCGCAGGGCTGCCGCTCAGCATGGCATACGTGTGACCCATGGTAGCCTACATGGTCATAATGGCCGCGCTCACGGCCGCAGCCCTCTACGTGGCCAGGGTATCTGTCGAGAGGAGGGTAGATCCCATGTAGGGTCGGGCCTCTGGTACGTGGTGATGCTGTTCAGCCTGATCGTGCTCTCATACGTCGGGCAGTTCGGCTTCTTCTCGAGCCCCTTAATACCGTTCCCATGGGACACGGTGATGGCCGCTATAGTAGCTTTGGCTATATTCGCGCAGTCCATCAGGAGCGGCCTGTAGACGAGGGATCTGAGGGCGGCTATAAAGGCGGCTTCCGAGGAGGGTGGAGCCCCAAGCCGAGCCATTAATTTTTTATATTATAAATATATTATAAATTTTTTGTATTGCAGCAAGTTCTCGGGAACCGTATCTTGGCCCATGATCCTGGTGCTCGAGGGGATGAGGAGCGCGGCCTGAGGACTATGCCCCATCGGATCTGCGAGGAGTATGCAATAGCGTCCGTGGCCACGGCGGATTCCGCGTCGGCGAGGTGGACTACCTGAGGCTATGCATGCACTTCCGCGACACGAATAATAGGTAAACGGGGATGATGCACAGTCGTCGATGGGGAACTGATGACCATGGTGACCGATTGCTCCCTCGCAGCGCTCCATTCTAGCCGCGCCAGCCTCCATCTGACATAGCTCGGGGAGATAGCTCGGGGGCGGACCCGGCATAACTCTGATCGAATGTGGTGATGACGTCGAGGGGGGCGTTCGCGCTCATAACGTGCGTGACGCCCCAAATCCGAAGTCCTTACGAACCCGCGGAGGATCGGCGGCGCTGGCAGCCACCCTGGCCCGACGCCGCTATCCTGTTCCTGATTGCTGAGAGCAGCCTGCCGTGCCTCTCCTCGTCCTCCGAGATCATCCGCAGCAGATCGTGCGCCAGCGCTGAGGGGATGCTGCCCATGGCCTCGACAGCCTTCAAAAATATCTGCGCAGAGTACTCCTCGCCGGCGGCGGACTCGAGGGACAGAAGATCGTCGTAGCCGGCCAGGAGCCCCCTCAAATCGGCCACCCGCTCGGCGGCCTCCATCTCCCTCCCCCATGCGGTCCCCATGAGGCCCTGGCACTCGTCGCGCCGGCAGGCGGCGCCGGACGCCAGCGCCTCGAGGACCCTCGCGTGCTTCTCGCTGTCCGCAGATATGAACGTGAGGGCGGCCCTGATAGCGGGATCCGCCTCGTCCCTGAGGGCCCTCGCGTAGGCCTCGGCCACGGCCCTCTCCAGCATGGACATGCAGCACAGCACCACGCGGGCGTCGCGCTCCAACCAGGTGAGCATGCGCGCAGCCCCCAAAAAGGATTTCCGGCGCATCGGGATCCGGATCCATCGATAGGCCCGGCTATGACGCCCGCGCGCACCGAACCCCGGGTCAGCTATCGTCCTCCTCCGCGCTCAGCTCGCCCCTCTGGAAGAGCTCCACCGCCTCCCTGGCGGGGACGCGCGGCGAGCGGTAGACGCCCATCCCCGCCGCCCTGAGGGCCATCAGCCTCTCCCCGCCCGACCCGCCGACTATGACCGCGTTGACCCCGCGCTCCCTGAGGGCCGGTATCAGGTCCCTCATGGGCCGCCCGCGCGCCGGATTGGGCATCTCCTCCTCCCCGCCGCCCGCGGTATCCACTATCAATATCCTCTCCGAATCCGCCGCGCGGTCAGCGACGTACCCGGACTGATCCTCGAAAACCGCCACCCTCCACCTGCCGGACGGCCGCCCGGGCTCCTCGTGTATGGACACCATCAGGAGGTCCGGCATCTCCCTCCTGAGGACCTCCTCCACGCGGTCGGCGAGCGCGTCCGCGTCCCTGACGCTCATCGCGGGCGACGTCTCCAGGTGCATCGTGGCCAGGAGGAACGGGCCCGCCCTCCTCGTCCTCACCTCGTGGACGCCTACCACCCCGGGTATCCCGGAGACCACGCGCTCTATCCGCGAGGCGGCGCGCTCGTCAGCCGCGTCCAGGAGAGTGAGGATGGAGGATTTGCCGATGCCGTACGCCTGGTAGAGGATGAACGCCGCTATCCCCAGGCCGACAGCGGAGGATATCCACGCCGCGCCCAGGAACTGGCCCGCGACGCCGACGACCACGACGGCGGATATCAGCACGTCCTGGAACGCGTGGGTCGCCTCCGCGCTCAGCGAGCTGAATACGATTCCCTTGGACCTCCTAATGTAGGAGGCCAGCGCGCAGTAGACGGCCACGGAGGCGAGCTCGACCGCCACGAGGAGCCAAGGATCCCGCATGGCCGCTGAGGGCGGATGGATAGAGTCCCACGCTATCTCCACGGCCGCTGCGCCTATCGCGAAGGCCACCAGGAGCGCCGCCAGGTTCTCCGCCTTGTACTTGCCGAATGGGAACTTGGAGGACGGCCTGCCCCTCGCCAGCCTGAGGCCCACGTAGACTACGAACGCCGTCAGGGAATCAGCCACCGTGTGGACCCCGTCCGCCTCCACGGCCACGCTCCCCAGGAGGCCCCCCAGGAGCAGCTTGGCGGCCGCGAAAGACAGGTAGACCGCCCCGGCTATGGATGCCGCCCTCATGCCGCCGGAGAAGGCCTCAGCCCACTGCCCCGGGGCCCCCACGGAGCCGCTACGGACGGGCCCGGGATAAGGTTTGCCCGCGCGCATCAATTTTCTGTGCAATAGCACAAAAATATATCCCTTGCGCTCGCCCTAGCGGGGAAGGAACACGGCCGTCAGGTACCCCAGGATCAGCGGCGCGATCACTCCCACGGCTATCACGGCGACGGCGCCCAGGACGAGCGATGCCGTGTACCTCCTCCCCACCGTCGGCCCCTCGCCCTTCGCCAGCATGTTCCTAATCACTATAGCGTAGTAGAAGGCGCTTATCCCGCTGTTCACGAGCGCCAGCACCGCGAGCCAGAGCGCGAATCCGGCGGCCGCCATGAACATGTAGAGCTTCCCCCAGAACCCGAGGAACGGCGGAAGCCCCAGCAGGCTGAGCAACAGGACGGACGACGCGACCGCGGCCGCCGGGCTGCTCGTGATCATCCCCCTGAGGTCCGAGAGCCCCCTGCCCGATTCGCCGGCGAGCGCGAAGAGCGGCACCTTCGCGAACGAGTAGGCTATGGCCTGTATCGCGACCGCGTAGTAGGACGTGATGAGCAGTGAGTGATAGGAGGGGCCAGCCCCCGCGAAGTAGGCGGCCGCGGCTATCGCCGTCATTATGTAGCCGACCTGGGCCATGCTGCTGTACGAGAGTATCATCTGGAAATTCCTGCTGCTGAGCGCGGCGATGTTCCCGTAGATCATCGTGAAGGCCGCTATCAGGGCGGCGGTGATCGCTATCGGGAGGCTCAGTGGGCCGGAGGCCTCCACTATCACTATCCTGGCGATTATCGCTATGAAGCCCAGCTTGGCGATCCCCGCGACGAACGAGACCACCCTCCCGTCGGCCCGGCCATACACGTTGGGGAGCCACCAGTGGAACGGGAACAGGCCCAGCTTGAAGCCCAGCGCGGCCAGCGCCGCCACGACCGCGGCCAGCGCCAGCCCGTTGAATCCCAGCGGGCCGGGCGCGGATGACGCGCCAGTCGGCTCCAGCGGCATTATGGAGAACGCGAATGCACCCTGGAGCGCCGACATGAGCGCTGCCCACGCGATCACGAAGAGGGTGGCCACCATCCCGACCATCACGTACCTGACGGACGCGGCCCTGCTCCCGGCGTCGTCCGGGAGCGCTATGAACACGTAGCTGGCCACGGAGACCATCAGCCACGTCGCTATCACCACGAGCGCGTCCGTCGCGCCCGCCAGGAAGAAGATGCCGAAGAGCACCAGCGGTACCAGGCTGAAGGCCGCGGGGCTGGATGACCACCTGGCGGCGTCGGGGCCCACGGCTATCAGCAGCAGTATCGATGAGACCGCGGCGCCCAGCATTATCAGCGAGCTGAAGGGATCCTGCGCGACCAGCCCGCCGTATAGCTTGACGACCCCGCCGAAGCTCAGGTACACGGATATGGCGGATGCCCCCAGGAAGGCCAGCGCGCCCAGGAAGGCCAGCGAGAGGGACGCCCTCCACCGCCTCCCGGCGAGGGGCGCGGCCAGGCCCGTCGCCAGCGTGAGGTAGATCATGGCCTGCATCAGATCCACGAGCGCGGACGCCATCTACAGCACCCCCCAGACCACGAGCACGACAACCATCAGCGCGCCGATGAACGACATGTACATCGCTATCGCGTAATCGGTGCGCCCCCTGAACGTCCCCCTGAGCAGCGCGGAGGACCACCCGGCGAACGACGGCAGGACGCCGTGGTAGAAGACGTCTATCCCGTGGTCCACGACGTGCAGGATCCACGAGAGCCCTATGAACGAGTACACAAATGCGTAGTAGATTATCGAGTTCAGGTACCACCGGTCGAAGAGGAACGAGTGGATCCCGGACAGCAACCTGCTGGACCTGACGGCCGACATGAAGTCGATGCGCCTGAGGTACGCTGCCACGACCAGCAGCATGTCCACGGCCAGAAGCGACGTTATCGCGATTGTCGTCAGATCGATCGACGGCATGAACACCGGCGTCGTGAGCACGAAGAAGTGCGGCAACGACGGAATCACCCAGGGCAATGACCAGCGGACCCCCTGGGCCAGATACGAGCCCGTGACGGGCCAGAACACTCCCAGGAGGAGCGCGCCCAGCGCCAGCACCGCGTACGGGATCAGCATGAGCGGGGGCGCCTCGTGGGGCCCGTGCCCGCCCTCGTGCGCGTGCCCGTGGTAAGCCGGGACGTGGAAGACCCTGATCGTCAGCCTTGTCACGTAGGCCGCGGTGAAGAAAGCCGTCACGACCGCCACCAGGTACAGCGCCGCGTACCCCGTCTGGGCGACGCTCTCGAGCACCAGCTCCTTCGAGAAGAACCCGCTCAGAGGCGGGATGGCCGCGAGGCTCAGGCCGGAGAGCCACATGGCCACGGCGGTCGCCTTCATGTACTTGGCGTAGTCGCCCATGTCGTCTATGAACCGGCTCTCCGCCACGTGGAGGGCCCATCCGGCTATCAGGAAGAGGGACGCCTTGAACACGGCGTGGCTCATCAGCTGCGCCAGCCCCGCGAAGACCCCCTGGTCCATGGCCGCGAGGGCGGCCGGTCCCTGGGTGACTAGGAGCCCGCCGGCGGCGGCCGCCAGGATCATGTACCCCAGCTGGCTCGCCGTCGAGTATGCCAGTATCAGCTTGAACTCGTTGTTCACGACGGCCATTGTGGCCATCATGAACGCGGTGAGCGCCGCGAGCGCGGCGACAATCCCGAAGTACACCTGGGACTGCGCCTCCGCGGCCAGCCCGGCGGCTATCGCGCCGACGAAGAATATCGGGGCGAACCTGAGGACGAAGTACACGCCCGCCTTCACCATCGTAGCCGCGTGTATGAGGGCGGAGACCGGCGTCGGGCCCGTCATGGCCGTGACGAGCCATTCGTGGAACGGGAACTGCGCGCTCTTCGCCAGCGCCCCGAGCGTGAATATGAACAGGACCGCCGCCAGGACGTCTTTGTTCGCCAGGTAGCCCATCCAGGTCCCGGCAGAGGCCGCGAGGCCGGGGATGCTGAACGTGTGCGCCACCAGGAAGAGTGCGCTGATCCCTACCAGGAATCCGACGTCGCCCAGCCTCGTGAACATGAGCGCCCTCACGCCGCTGTTGCTGGGCTCGAAGTACATGGGGAGCCCGAGGGCCTTCCTCCCGGGCACTCCGACCCACTTGTCCTCCTCATCCGTGTACCAGTGGCCTATGAGGGCGTAGCTCGCGAGCCCCGTGCCCTCCCACCCGATGAACATCAGGACCAGGTTCTCGGCCGTCACGAGCAGGAGCATCGAGCCGACGAAGAACGTTATGAAGAAGAAGTAGCGCTGGACCCCCCAGTCTCCCTTCATGTACTCCAGGCTGTAGACCGCTATCAGGAAGCTGAGCCAGGAGACTATGACCGCCATTATCGCGCCCAGCCCGTCGAGGTAGCTGCCCACGCCTATCGTGAGGGGCGCCGATCCCACGACGTCTATGCTGACCCAGTTCCACCTGCTGACCGCGTCTATCGTCTCGTGGAGGGCCAGCACGTAGTACAGGGCGAACGTGGACACGACGGCCGAGGCCAGGATGCTCAGCACGCTCATCAGGCCGTAGAACCTCTCGCGCCTGACGCCGAGCAACCAGGCTATGGCCATGGCGGCCGCCGCCGCGAAGGGCAACAGCCATATGGAGGACCACTCGTACCAGGGCGCTGAGACGATCATCTCAAGCCACACCTCCCAGGCCGAGTATCAACTTCAGCCAGCCGGCCACCCCTGACGCCATCGGGTTGACCAATATGAACATAGCGAATCCCGCCATCGCTATAGCCACCATGGACAGCTTGAAGGGGTCCACCGCCTCCCTCAGGCTCCCGAGGTCGCTCCTCGGCTGCCCGTAGAATATCCTCCTCATCGTGACGAACGAGTACGCGGCGGTGACGCCCAGCGCCAGCATCAGGAGCGCCGTCATGCCCACCATGTACCCAAGGCCCTGCATGGCGTACGCCTGCACGGCCCCCAGCACGACGAACAGCTCGCTCCAGAACCCCAGCGCGGGCGGGAGGCCGCTCAGGTTCATGAACCCGAAGAGAGCTAGCGCCGCCACCAGCGGGTACCTCCTCGCGAGGCCGCCCATCTTCCTCATGTCCCTCAGGTTGTGCGCCTCCACTATGAAGACGCCGGCCGTCATGAAGAGGAGGGACTTCCCCACGGCGTGGGACGCGTAGATGAGCATGGAGCCTATGAGGCCGTACTGCGTGAGGGTGGCTATGCCCAGGAGCATGTAGCCCATCTGGCTCACGCTCGAGTACGCCAGGAGCCTCTTGAAGTCCGTCTGCCTGAGGGCGTTGAGGCCCGCGTAGGTTATCGTCAGGAAGGCCAGCCCCATCAGGTACGGCCTCCAGGACTCCATGATCAGCGGGAAGTACTGCACGAGGAACCTGGCCATCGCGTACCCGGCGAGGCCTATCAGGTTGGGCGAGAGGAGGGCGGATATGGGCGTGGGGGCCTCGGCGTGCGCGTAGGGGAGCCACATGTGGACCCCGAAGAGCGCCATCTTCACGGCGAGCCCCACGAACATCAGGAGGGCCACGAAGACCGCCATGGATCCCAGGGCGGTCGCGGGCCCCACGGGCACCAGATCCGTCCCAACGAGCCTCAGGTAGTCGAACGCGCCAGTGATCACCCCGTAGTAGAGGGCGCCCGCCAGGAACGTCACTGCCCCGATGTGGGTCCAGACGAAGTAGAGCATGGAGATCCTTAGCCTCTCGCCGTATCCGTAGTACATGATCAGGAGGAACGACGAGATTAGCGTGCCCTCCAGGAACACGTAGAACTCGACAAGGTTCGTGGCGAACGCGACGCCGAGCATCGTCGCCGCGAACACGTTGTAGAGGAACTGATAGGTGCCGTAGTCCGGCGGGGTCTCGCCGGCCGAGCGCATCTCCTCTATCCTGTGGTCCATGTACTTCAGGCCGTAGATGGAGACGAACGCCGTGACTATGGACAGGGCCAGCACCACGGGGGCCGAGAGCCCGTCGACGCCCAGGAACATGTGGCCGATCCTGTAGGACGTCAGATCGAACCCGATCGGATCCACCAGGCTCGAGGCGCCGCTGGCGTAGAAGTAGATGACTATGCCCAGCGGTATCAGGAGGGAGAGCGCCGAGGCGTATGAGTAGCCGCGCCTCCACCTGTCGCCGCTCAGCCACGCGGCTATCCCGATAACGATCGGGAGGGCGATCGATATCCAGAATACGGGCACGGACGCGATCATCGCTCGGGCACCTCCTCCAGACTGTCGGAGGACATCGACCGGGACGCGCGGTAGTAGGACAAGAGTATGGCCACCACCACGATTATCTCGGCCGATACCACGGAGATCACGACCACGCCGAAGTACGTGGCCGACGACGCGTTCGCGGAGAGGAGGGGCAGCAGCATCATGAGGAGGCCGTTGAACGCGACCTCGACCGACAGCAGCTGCCTCATCAGGTTCCTGGAATACGTGAGGCCATACGCGCCCATCGCCATCACCAATATGCCGAACGCGACTATTGCCAGGTCCACGGGGTTCGCGATCATGCCATCACTTCCCCCCGTTCCCCCCGCCCCTTCTGGCCACGCTTATCGCCTCCACGAGCGTGGCCGCCTGGGCTATTACTATGAGCGCCACCACGAGCGCGTAGCGGCTGAGCAGGCCGCCAACAGCGGCCGTTATGCCGACGGGATGGGGCGCCACGTAGAGGCCGTAGATCCCGGCGGAGAGCGCCACGCCGAACCAGAGCGCCGCCGTCAGGACGGCCACGAGCACGCCCACACCCGAGTTCCTCCTCTCATCCCCCCGGAGGCCGAGGAGCGAGACCGTGATGATTATGAACATCACGGCCGCGCCCACGTACACTATTATGAGGAACGCGGACACTATCCCGAGCCCGAGTATTGCCAGCTCCGCGGCGACCATTGATCCCAGGATCGCCAGGGCCGAGCTGGCGTAGACGAGGTCCTTGGACCTTATCACGTAGTACGCGGCCACGAGCGAGGCCAGGCCCATCACTATGGCCCACACTGCGGTCCAGCTGATCATGATCCTCCCTCCTGCGACTTGGACCGGGTATCCTGTGTACCGGTATCCTCTGTGTGCTGGGCCTTCCCCTGGGCGCGCTCGGGCTTCTGGGCCTGCTCGGCCGGCTTGGATTGTTCAGCCTGCTGCTCGGCCGCCGCTGTCTGAGTAGGCTGGGACGTGATCCGCTGAGCGGCAGTCGGTTGAGGTTGAGATGGGGCCGGCCGCTGAGCGGGCTGGGCGGGAGCGGTAGATGATGCGGGAGCCTGCTGCTCAGCGGGCTTCTGGGCCGGGGCGGGCTGTGCCTGCTTCTCCTCGGGCTTCTCCTCGGCCTTCACCTTCACGAGGCCGCGCCTCTCATCGAACACGTACCTCACGGGGATACCCTCCCTCGCGGTCGCGTAATCGGGCTCCCTCTGGAACTCGTCCAACGTCAGTACCAGCTCCTGCATGCTGTGGTATACTATGTCATGGTAGGGCACGTGGTAGAGGGCCTCCGTCGGGCATATATCGACACAGTACCCGCAGAAGACGCACCTGTTGTAGTTTATGACTGGGTACTTCTTCCTGGCCCTCTCGCCCTCTTTCTGGGGCAGGAATATCATGCGCATGGCCCTCGTGGGGCATATCCTGGCACAGGACCCGCAGCCGATGCACTTATCGTAGATTAATACTATGAACCCACGATATCCGGTGTCGAGCTTTATGTACTCGTGCGGGTACATCAGGGTGAACCTGTTAGGATCTAGGAAGTACTTGACGCCCAGCAGCAGGGCTTCCAGGTTCCCCGCTACTACCCTCCCCAGGATGCCCCTCTTGGGGACCTCCCTGATCTCAGGTCTAGCCGGCAACTGCCATCACCCCGAGGTGCGCGTAAACATGGAAGTATGCCTCTGCGAGCCCCACGCCGAAGGCGGCCATCGCGAGCGGTATCAGGATCTCCCAGGCCACGCCGAGGGCCTGGTCTATCCTATACCTGCCGTAGACCGCCCTCAGGAAGCTCATGACCGCCATTATAACCAGGGCCTTGGCTGAAACTATGAGGCTGGGCACCAGATATCCCAGGACGAACCCTGTCCCGGGCACGTAGGGGGCCCAGCCGCCCAGGAACACAAGCGCCATGAGGACCGAGAAGACCCACCGCTTGATGTAGGCCGCGCCCATGTCCAGCCCGTACATGAGGCCAGAGTACTCCGTGTAGGGGCCGGCCACTATCTCGGACTCGGCATCCGGTATCTCGAAGGGGAAGCCGCTAGTCGTCATGAGCGTGGCTATGAACGCCGCGAGGAACGCGGGGGGATTGAGCAGACCGTACCAGAGCCCGCCGGACTGCGCCTCGACTATGTCGACCAAGTTGAAGGTCGACATGGACGCCGCCACGGACAGCATCGAGAGCACCGCCACGAGCTCGTAGGCGGTCACTATGAACGACTCCCTGACGCCGCCTATGAGCGAGAACTTGTTGTTGCTCGCCCACGCCATCACGATTACGAAGATCGGCGACAGCGTGGTCAGCGCCACCGCCACCAGGAGGCTGTAGTCCATGGGTATCGGCCAGAACGCCGGGTTCGAGGTGAGCGGGACCGCGTCGAGCGGCATGAGCGACAGTATCACCGCGGCGACCGGCGCCGCGAAGTATATCGCCGCGTCCACGGTGCGCGGCACTATTATCTCCTGGAACGAGTAGCGGATCAGGTCCGCTATCAGCTGGGTGGCGCCGCCGGTCCTCGGGCTGATCTCGTACGGCCCGTACCTCATCTGCACCCTGGCCGCCGCCTTCCTCTCGAACCAGATTATGAAGACCGCGACCACTAGCGCCGCTATCAGCCCCGGGATTATTATGAACTGATAGACCGGGGGATAGAAAATCAGGTACCTGAGGAAATCGTGCCATATGACGTAGGCGGTCACCATCTCCACCACCTCACCTGTCCCACTCCGGCGGGAAGTAGTCGAAGCTGCCGTAGATCGCGGGCAGGTCCGCCAGCCTGTGCCCGGGCATCGCGTACTTGAAAGCTATCACGTTCCTGAACGATCCGGACACGACCCTCACCCTGTACGGGGTGTCCTTCCCGTCGCTCTCCACGTAGTACGTGATCTCGCCCCGCCCGGACTCGACCCTAGCGAACGACCTGCCGGCCGGGACCCTGAGCGACGCGTAGAGGGGTATCATCTTCACGCGATACTTGCCCGCGTAGGGCACGGCGCCCGCGTAGACCTGCTTGTAGATCGGGGGCGCGGTCTTCCAGAACTTCTCATGTATGAAGCCCTCGCGCGGGTGCTTCTCGAGCCAGTCGACCGCCTGCTCCATTATCGAGAGGCTCTGCCTTATCTCGTCCACCCTCTGCCAGGCCCTGGCGAGCGAGTCGCCCTCCTCGTACACCGGGATCTCGAAGTCCACCCTGTCGTACGCCTCGTAGGGCTCCGCCAGCCTCACGTCGTACTTGACGCCGCTCGCCCTCACGTTCGGGCCGGCGAGGCCCATCTCCACAGCCCTCCCCTTGGGTATGACGCCGACGCCCTCCAGCCTGCTCCTTATGTTCGGGTTGTTGAGGAATATCTTCGCGTACTCATCCAGCCTCCTCCTCATGTAGGCCGTGGCCTTCCTCACGTGCTTGCCGAAGTCGTCCGGCATGTCCCTGCGCACGCCCCCGAACATCGGGTAGCTGTGGGTCAGCCTCGCGCCGGTGAGCTTCTCCGCCAGCTCGACGAATATCTCCCTGTCCCCAAACGCCCACATGTAGAGGGTCGAGTGGCCCAGGAAGACTCCGAATATCCCGAATCCGTACAGGTGGCTCGCAACCCTGTTTATCTCGCACAGGAGTGTCCTCAGGTACTTGGCCCTCTCCGGGGGATCCACGTCGAGGAGCTTCTCGACCGCCTCGACGTAGGGGAGGGTCACGTTGCACGCGTCGAGTATCGCCATCCTCTCGAAGAGCGGGATGTTCTTCATCCAGTCCCTCCCCTCCGAGAGCTTCTCCATCGTCCTGTGCACGAACCCTATGTCGGGGTCGACCTCCACCATGACGTCGCCCTCGACCCTCACGATTATCCTCATGTGGCCCGAACCGGGGTGCGCCGGGCCTATGTAGACCTCGTACAGGTTCCTCTCCAGCTGGCGGACCTCCATCCCGGGGAGCGCGACGGTCCCGCTCGCCTCGGCCATCTCACACCCACCTCTTGGTGCTCGTGTACTCCTCAAATGTCAACTTCAGGTAGTCGTCCTCCTCGACCACCTTGAAGTCCTTCCTCAGGATTTTCTGCGCTGCCAGGTCCGGGGTGAGCAGCAGGGGCCTGAGGTCCGGGTGCCCATCGAACCTCACCCCGAAGTACTCGTACACCTCCCTCTCATGGAACTCGGCGCTGAGCCAGACGCCCACGAGGCTCGGGACGACCGGATCGTCCCTGTCCACGGAGGTGGCCAGCCCCACGACGTACCTGGCGAGCTCCTCGTCCAGCATGCTGGATACGTGGTAGATCACCTTGATCTGCTTCTTGGCCGGGTAGTCCACGGCGGTGACCGACTTCACGTGATCGAACCCGGCCTCCTTCAACCTCCTCGCGGCGTCCACGAGCCTCCCGGGATCGACCTGCAGCTCGAGGTAGCCCTTCAGCTGCTCCACGCTGATGCCCTCGCCCAGCGCCGACTTCAGCCTGTCAACTATACCTTGCGCTGAGGTCGACATCCTCCCTCCTCCACCCGCACAGGTCCTCCTTGGGGATCAGGCCCTCCATGTCCGGGCGCCGCCCCTCGGCCAGCCAGTTGGACGCGATCCCCTCCTCCCTTATCTTCCTCTGCAGCTCGACTATGGCGCGCGCCACCGCCTCCGGCCTCGGGGGGCAGCCGGGTATGTACACGTCTATGGGTATCACCTGCCAGGGCCTGACTATGTTGTAGCTATTGTAGAACAGGCCGCCATCGAGCGCGCAGACGCCCATCGCTATCGCGAACTTCGGGTAAGGCATCTGCTCCCACGTGATCCTGAGGGAGCACGCCATCTTCCTCGTGACGGTGCCCTCGACTATTATCAGATTTGTCTGCCTGGGGGAGACCCAGGGCAGCGACCCGTAGCGCTCGTTATCGAACCTGGGTCCCCAGGCGGCGCCTATCTCGCACCCGCAGCAGCTGGTCATGAGGTGTACGGGCCACAGGCTGAACGCCGTCGCCCAGTTGATCATCGAGGGGAGGGGGCCCCTCTTGAGTATGGACCGGGCGCGCCTCGCCATCTCATCCAAGTCCGCGATCCACACGTTCTCCATCGAGGACGCCGCCGGGCGCGCCTCGCCGCCGGATTCCCGATCGGGCAGCCCCACCACCCCCTAGAGCCCCCAGGCCGACACGCGCTTCGCCTCCCTCAGGCCGTAGGCCAGCAGGGGGGCGTATGCGGCGATCATTATCAGGTAGAGCTCGAGGACCCTGCCCACGAGCGCCCCGGGCGCGGCCGCGGCGAACGCTATCAGGACGACGGCGGGCTCCAGGGACATGAAGGCTATCAGGTAGCCCAGGTACTGGAAGCCGATCCTGCCCTTGCCGGCCCCCTTGGGCGGGTTGGAGGACTCGAATGGCACCTCCCTGTACTTCTCGGCGGACGATATCCCGCGGTCCTGCTCCAGGAGCCTCCTCAGCAGGAGGAGGGCAGCCACTAGGACTGCCAGCATGAACGTGGGGACGACGACCATAGAGTTCGCGGAGAGCACGGAAGGGCTGAAGGCGAGTGAGGCGGCCGCCGCAGGCTCCACGGCCGGCGCTCCCCCGGTGGTCTATTTATAGATAACCTCACGGATTCTCCGATGCTTGTTATCTGCTTCACGGGCACCGCGGCTGGCCTGGGCGATCAATTCCGCGCGACCATGGGAGTCCCTCGGACGCCGGGGGCCAACCTTTTATCGCGGACCGCTCCGCTTCGGGGCGTGCCGGGCCTGGAGGAGTTCGTGTCGGCGCTCACGAGGTACCGCTCGCTCATGCTGGACGAGCCGGACCTGGAGAGGGCGAGCAGCATAGAGGCCGAGCAGCTGCGCGTCATGGAGGAGGTCCGCGACCGCGTGGACGATTCGGCGCCGCTCGACGAGGTCCTGGAGAGGCTGAGGGCTGACGGCGCGATGGGGAAGATCGTTGAGGAGGTGGCCGAGGGGCTGGGCGTGAGGATGGAGGTGAGCGGGGATGAGGCGTATCGCAGCGTTGAGGAGGACGGCCTGGAGGGGGCCAGCGCGATGCCGGTCCTCATAGCGCTGCAGGCGGTGGCCAGGGCCTACGCGGAGAGGTATCAGGCCAGGAACGGCCGCCTCCGGCACGAGGGAGCCACCTGCCCGCTGTGCGGGACGGAGAGCGGGACCATGGTGAAGGAGGGCGACCGGTACTACATGGTGTGCCCGCTGTGCGGCTACGAGTGGCTGGTGTCGAAGGGCGCGCCGGCGTGCCCCCGCTGCGGCGAGAGGGAGAGGCTGGGCGTGTACACGGACAGGATGGGGATCCTGGGGCTGGGCGCGTGCCAGGGATGCGGCAACATCTGGCACCTGATACTAGGCGAGGTCGACGCGCCCCAGATACTGTTGCCGCTCATAGCGATGGGAGCGGAGAGGTTCAGGAGGGCCCTGCCCGACGCGGGGAGGCCGGGATCAGAGGATTGATAGCAATATGCCGATCAGCCCGCCCCCGAAGACGAGCGCGGCCATCGCCCAGTAGGTGGCCACCTCCCAGCGCCTGAAGCAGTACCCGCCCATCACCTCGGGATCGGATATCAGCCTCCCGAGGAAGTATAGCGAGGGCAGTATCACCAACGAGTAGGCGGCCATCAGGTCCAGCATAAGTCCCACGAGGTCCGCCGAGATCGAGGACACGACGACGGCGGCCAGGCCCATGACAGCATAGTATGAGAGCGCCAGGGCCCTGGAGTCGGATCCCACGGCGTCCAGGAAGCCCCAGCCGGAGCCCATCGACGCCACCGCGAGGGCCAGGAACCCGGCCGCCATGAACCCCACCCCCACCACCAGGGACGAGCCGGGCCCCAGCGGGCGCACCAGCGACGCTATCTCGGACGGCGTTATCTGGAGCCCGGATCCGCCGTAGAGCACCCTGAGCCCGTGCCCGTCTATGACTGTTATGGCCATCAGCGCCTCCGAGACCGCAGCGCCGATCAGCGTCTCCAGCCTCTCGGCAGAGAGATCGCCCCTCCCAAGGCCCTTCTTGGCATCGGCGCCCGAGTGGAAGAACAGCATCCAGGGCATTATGACGGCGCCTATGCTCGCAGCGAGGAGGAATCCGTATCCGGGATTCAAGTAGGGCTGGATGGGGTTCAGCCCCTCCCACAATAGAGCGCGTGCATCGATGGGGAAAGATGCTAGGGATGCCACTATTGCCACCACCAGGACCATGCTCACGGGCAGGAGCACCGCCTCGGCCACCCTGTACCTCCCGGTGCCCACGAGGATTAGGTAGAGCGCGAAGGACGCCGCCAGCACCGGAGCCGGGGGCAGCCCCAGTAGGCGGGCGCCGAGGGCTATGCCGGCGAACTCCACAACGTATGTCATGAAGTCGGTGAGCGCCATTGGCAGCGCGGCGAGGGTCGCCGCCCTGGCCCCGTACCTGTTCCTCACGGCCCTGCCCAAGCCCATGCCGGACACCGTGCCGAGCCTGCCCGCCGCGTCCTGCACGAAGAAGAGGGGCACGGTGAGGATCAGCATGACGAACACCATGCGATATCCCCAGGACGCGCCGTCCTGCAGGCCCGTGACTATCGATGCCACATCCACGTCGGCGATCATGACGAGCCAGGCGGGACCGAACGTGCTGGCGAGCCTGCCCAGGTCCTTGGCGTTCAATCGCCTCAGTGTGGAGCGGCTCGCACTGCACCATTAATAAGGCTTCCCTAACATCGGATCGGGCCCGATACGTCCGATCGCGAGGAACGCCGCCCGGGCGCGCGGCCCTGGGGGCAGGCCCGGCAAGCACCTTATAAGTGAGCGCGGGCGCCGCCCCGGCATGAAGCTGCTCAACTACGAGCTGGAGGGCAGGATGGGCCTGGCGGCCCTCATAGGAGGATCGTACTACGACGTGGGATCCTGGGCCAGGGCCGTGGGCTCGGATCTGGCGAGCGAGGTCCCCCTGACCCTGGACCGCGCGCTCGCCAGGGGGGCCCTGGGGCTCCTCGCGCGCCGCGAGGACGAGATAGCCAGGCTCGGGGAGCCCCTCCCGGAGCCCAGGAAGCTGCCCACCGTGATCTCGCCGGAGAAGATACTGATGGTCGCGGTGAACTACGCCGCCCACGGCAGCGAGCTGCACTCCGCCCAGCCGGGCGAGCCGTACTTCTTCGCGAAGTTCAGGAACGCGCTGGTGGGCGATGGGGGGCACATCTACATACCCAGGTCCTCGAGGAAGGTGGATTGGGAGGTCGAGCTGGCCGTGATAATCGGAAATAAGTGCAAGTATGTGAGCGCGGGCGACGCGCTGAAGTGCGTCGCCGGCTACACTATAGCGGTCGACGTGAGCTTCCGCGACCTGCAGTACGGGCACTCGGCGAGGGGATACGGGCCCAACTGGATAAAGGGGAAGGCGCTGGATCACTCGCTGCCCCTCGGGCCATGGCTGGTGACGGCGGATGAGTTCGGGGATCCCCACGACGTCGACCTCAAGCTCTACGTGAACGGGGAGCTGAAGCAGAACGGGAACACGCGCGATATGATCTTCCCGGTGGAGAGGCTGATAGAGTATATATCAGATGGCATCACGTTGGAGCCGGGCGACGTGATCTCGACCGGGACGCCGCCGGGCGTCGGGGCGGGGACTGACGGCCCCTACCTGAAGCCTGGCGACGTGGTGGTCTCTGAGATTGAGCGCATAGGGCGCATGGAGAATCGCGTGTACATGGACCCGTTGCTGGGCCGACGCGCCCGAGGGGCTCGCTCAGAACGGGAGCAGGCCGTACTTGGCCAGGTCCTTGGAGATGGAGTCCACGTAGGACTTGAGGCTTGCCAGTATCGTGTGGCACGTTATGACGCCGACGACGCTCCCCTTATCCGTCACGAGCACGCGCCTTATCCCCTTCTTGGACATGAGCTCGGCGACGTCGGAGAGCTCCTCCCCCGCGTCGATCGACACTATTCCGCGCGTCATTATCTCCTCCACCTTTGTCCTCGCCGGGTCCAGCTTCTTGGCCAGGAGCCTGCTCACGATGTCCCACTCCGTCACTATGCCCACGTTCTCGCCGGCGGCGTTCCTCACGACCGCGAATCCGCGCCCGTTCCTCGCCATCAGGTCCACGAGCTCCTCGCAGGAGGCGCCCGGCTCGATGAACAGTATCCGGCGCTCCATGACGTCCCTCGCGTAGAGCGTCACGCATGCGAGCTGCCACGGCTTACATATAATAATTTCCCGCGCGTGTTCCGCGGGTCGCCTCGGCCCGCGGCCGCCCAGCGCCCACCGATCGCGGAGTCGGGGCCGTCGGGCTCGGGTCCGGGAACCGCGCCGAGGCCGGGACACGTAGAACTTGGTGCCCCCGTATTCCACCACGCTGAGCTCGCCCGATTCCTGCATCCCGCGCAGCACCTCATAGCCCGCGCCGTCATCCCTCAATATCTGGGCGACCGCGCCCTCCCCGAGCGGATGGACCCTCGCCGCCGAGAGTATGTCCAACCTGGCGTCGCCAGTGTGGCCGAAGGAGCCGCGCTCGGGGAAGTCGAGCGGGAGGGCGCGGTCGCCCAGCACCTCGCGGAACTTCGTGAGGAAGTAGATGACGACGCCGCGATCGGGGGGGCCGGCCCACGGCTCCGCGGGCGGGCGCGTCGGCAGCGCCACGTAGGCCTGCCTGAGGCCGCGCACGCCCGAGAGGAACGCGGCTATGCGATCCGCCTCATCCCCGTAGTCCACCCCGGAGACCAGCATCGTCTCCGAAGCCAGGTGGCCCCTGAACCCTTCGGAGAACTCGACTATCCCTGAGAGCACCCTCTGGAGGGACAGCGCGTGGCTGGGCCTGTCCACGAAGCGCCAGATCCGCTCGCTCACCGCGTCCACCTTGAAGGACACGTAGTCCGCGCCTGAGAGGTCGCTCCTGACCGATTCGTCCCACATCAGGGACGAGTTCGTTATCACTGCCACCCTGACGCCCAGCGACTTTATCATGTCAATCTCCCTCCCCAGGCTCGCGTCGAGGGTCGGCTCGCCGTCGGGCACGAACGTCACGTAGTCGACCCTCTCGCCCCTCGAGGACAGGAGCTCCAGCCTGCGCCTCACGGATTCGTAGACGGCCTCCGGCTCGTAGAATTTCCTCCTAGTGATATCGAGGCGCGAGCTCCTCCCGACCTGGCAGTAGATGCAGTTGTATGTGCAGTGCTTGGGCGGTATGTTGTTGACGCCCAGGCTCGCCCCTAGCCTCCTCGAAGGTATGGGCCCAAAGGCTATCTCCGGCGCGGCGCTCACGCCCGGTGGGCGGCTCACGTCGCTCAATTTTAAACCCGACTGGGGTTTCCGACGCGCCCCCGCATCGGCCGCCGCGGGTCCCGCACCGGCTCACCGTGGAATAGGCGCGCTGATGGTACACGAGGGGGCAGTCGTCCGGCGCGGGCGCTTCGCCGCCCACGACCTCGCCCAATATTATGTCGTGGTCGCCGCCGGCGCATACGGAGTACCTCCTGAGGGCCAGGTACCCTATGGATCCCTCTATGACGGGCCCCCACTCTGTCTCGCGATATCCCACCGCCTCGAGCTTGGCCTTGCCCTCCCCGGGCTCCGCGAGGATGGCCGACGCGCGCTCCGCGCCGGCGCCGAGCATGGACACCACTATGTGATCGGCGGAGATCAGCAGCGGGTGATGCCTAGAGTCCCTCCCGATCGAGACCAGCATCAGGGGCGGCCTCAGGGACACGCTGGTCACGCTGGTCGCTGTGAGCGCGGCGTAGGCGGATCCCACGCGCGCGGTGACCGCGTAGACCTGCTGCGCGGCCCCCCTCATGAATGCCTTGAGGAGCTCCTCCACGAACTACTGGGGGTGCTATCCCGGGATTTAAGATCGATGCCGCGCGCTGGGCGATCGCCCAATCGCTGCGAGCGCCCGCATCGATGAGGGATGTGGGACGTTCGTCAGCCCTGGGCTGAGGAGCCCGCTTCGGCCTCCCGGGACAGGAAGCCGGGAAACAGGACCTCAACCTCCCTCTCGAAGCTCTCCCTGGAGTCCGATGCGTGGATGACGTTGTCGGTCAGGCCCAGCCCCAAGTCCCCCCTTATCGTCCCTGGAGGGGCGGAGGCCGAGTCCGTGGGGCCCACCATCGCCCTCACGGCGCTGATAGCATTCCTCCCCTCCAGGACCGCGGCCACTACGGGGCCGGAGGTTATGAAAGATATCAGGCTCTCGAAGAACTCCTTGCCCGCATGCGGCCTGTAGAAGTCCTCCGCCTGGCTCCTTCCCAGCTTCAGAAGCCGGAGCTCCAGGATCCTGAAGCCCCTGCGCTCGAACCGGGACAATATCTCCCCGACGAGTCCCCTGGAGACGGCGTCCGGCTTCACGACTATGAGCGTGCGCTCGAGCCCGCGCCCGGATCCGCCGGATCCCCCCTCAGCCAAGCGAGCCACCCTTCACGCGCTTTGCGGTCCACTTGAGCTTCCTGGGATCCCGGCGCAGCTCCAGCATGTTCTTCCTGCACTTAGCGGAGCAGAACCAGAGCACGCTGCCGTTGTTCCTCACGTACATAATGCCGCGCCCGGGCCTCACCTCGCGGCCGCAGAAAGCGCACCTGTGGACTTGAACCTGGGAGCTCGTGAGGCATCACCTCGCTTTATCTTCCTGGCCTCCCTCTCGGTCTCCCTGAGCATTAGCACGTCCCCGAGCCTTACGGGACCCCTCACGTTCCTAGTCAGTATCCTGCCCTTGTCCGGCCCCTCGAGGATCCTGACCCTCACCTGGATGACCTCGCCCGCGACGCCAGTCCTGCCCACTATCTGGATCACCTCGGCGGGCGTGAGCTTCTCCTCGGGCAGCTTGCTCAACCGGCGTCGTCCCCCTCAGGAGACCACTTTCTTGAGCCCCTCCAGCACCTGGTCCAAGAGCTGCTTGGCCTCGCCGGGATCCACTATGGCGGCGCTGGCCGCCGACACCTCGATCCCGGCGGCCTTCCCCAGCTCCTCCTTGCTGGGGACGTAGAGGTAAGGGGTCCTGCGCTCCTCGCAAAGCAGGGGGAGGTGGGCCACCACCTCCGGCGGCTCCACGTCCTCCGCTATCAGGACCAGCCTCGCCTGGCCGCGCTCCACGGCCTTGGTCACCTCGTTGACGCCCCTCCTGACCTTGCCGGACATCCTGGCCTGCTTCAGGGCCTCCAGCGCGGTCTCCACAAGCTCCTTCGGCGTGTCGAACCTCACATAGCTCGGCTTGCCCCTCGTCGACGAGCTCATCGGCGCCACCACTTGGATTCCGGCCTTCTTAAATAGGTATCGGCACGAAGGGCGCGCGACCGCCGAGAGTCGTTTTTAAACACCCCCCACAGCGGACCGGGGCGTGAGGGCAGTGGTCCTGGGGGGCGGAATAGCCGGCACGTTCGCGGCACTCTTCCTCAGGGAGGCGGGGTTCGAGGTCGTGGGCATCGGGGGGGAGCTAGCCTACCCGCTGGCGTCGCTGGTGCTGACCCAGTCGATGCCGTTCCGAGAGGACGCGGAGCTGGCCCGCAGGAGCCTCGAAATATATCGGAGGTTCGCGGAGCCCAAGGAGGTCGTGTCCATAGACATACTCCCTGAGTGGATGGACCTGTCGGGCCTCGAGGCGCCGCACGAGATCGTGGACAGCGTGAAGGGCCTGCGGCTGGACAGCGGGGAGCTGGCGCTGATAACCCGCGATCACCTGGTGCCGGTGAGGAGCGTGGTGTCTCGCCTGCGCAGGCGGCTCGGATTCACCAGCTCCCGCGGCTCCCTGAGGATCGAGGGCGGGAGGGCGCACGCGGTGGTGGACGGCGAGAGGGTCGAGGGCGACGTCGTGGTCCTGGCGGCCGGCCACATGAACAGCGCGATAGCGAGGGATGCTGGCATCACGCTCCCGCTGGAGCCCTACGAGTGCTACGCTGCATTGTACGTGGTCGGGAGGCCGCTGTGGAGGTACAGCATAGGGGACCACGTCCTCGGCTGGTACGGGAGGCCGGCCGTCCCCCCGCTCTACGTGGCCGGAGATGGGTGCGGGCGGCGCGGGCGGGGGCCGCCGCCCGGCTACGCGCGGCGGATCGCTGGCCTGATGAGGAGGAGGGGTCTGCGCGCCCTCCCGCTGCGCACGAAGGTAGGCCATTGTGAGGTGGGGCCGCACGGCGGCCCGCTCTACGGGAGACACCCGGGCGCCGATAACCTCTACGTGTTGGGGGGCCTCGATGGCTACGGGAGCATGGTCGGGCCGGCGCTCGCGGAGCGCCTGGCTAAGCTTGTGGCAGGCGATGGCCCGGACGACGCTTTCAGGCTGGAGAGGTACCTCGGCGCTCCGCCGTTCGACCCGTGCGAGGTGGCGGAGCGCCACGACTGGGGCGCCGTCATGCTCCGCGGCCAGCGGGAGCCTCGCTGGGACGTGTAGTAGAGCACGAGGGACCCGTCGGGGTCCACGGAGTCCAGCCTGGCGAAGAACTCGCGCTCGAGCTGAACTATGGTCCCCGGCCTCTCGTGGGATAGGGCGGATTCTGCCAGCCCGGCCCTCCTGCTGGCGTCGTCCATCACCACGAGGATGCGGATCGAGTGCCGCGGATGCACCCAGTGCACGAACGCCGCCCGGGCAGACCTGGCCTCCTCGACGCCGCCCGGCAGGAACTCCGCCTCCAGTCCAGCCGGCGAAGCCGCGGTCACCCTCGCGTTCAGGAGCCCCATCATGCGGATGACCGATCCGGGGCGGGCCGAGGCTGCATCGGACCTCTCTATGAGCAGCCTGAGCTCGCCGCCCTCGGGGACGAGCGAGTAACATCTCCTGCCCATGCCCGGATTCTGCGGGTGCTTGGGCATCTCGGCGCGGAGCTCCCCGGGCACGCCGGAGATCCTGACCTCCGCGGGGTCGAGCACTGCGAAGTACCTGGGCGCGATGGGGTCGATGAGCTTCCTGTTGATCGCTAGGAGCACGCTCCAGCTGACGGTCGCATCGGACGGCTTGATGCCCACCGAGTATATCAGTTGCCTGATGGCGTCGGGGAGAACGCCCCTCCTCCTCAGCGCCCTCAGCGTGGCTAGGCGCGGGTCATCGTAGCCAGTGTACCTGCCCTCCCTTATCCCGCGCTCCACCTCGCTCTTGCTCAGGACTCCCCCCTCGATCATGAGCCTCCCGTAGTGTATGGCCACCGGGTATGTCCACCCGAAGCGCGCGTACACGTACCTCTGCTTCTCAGCGTTTGTCGAGTGCTCCTGCCCCCTGAATATGTGGGTGACGCCCATCTCGTGATCATCCACGGCGGAGGCCCAGTTGTAGAGGGGCCACACGCGGTACCTGGATCCCACCACGGGGTGCGGGTGCCTCCCCGTGTCCACTATCCTGAAGGCCGGCCAATCCCTCACGGCCGGGTTCGGATGGCTCAGATCGGTCTTCACGCGGAGCACCGCCTCGCCCTCCCCATATTCCCCGCTGAGCATCTTCCTCCACCTCTCGAGGTGCACCTCGGGCGGCAGGTCCCTGTCGGGGCAGGGCCTCGAGGACCTGACCAGCCTCCTGAACTCCTCGGGGGGGCACGTGTCGACGTAAGCCCCGCCCATCATGATTAGAGCCTCAGCGTACCGGTAATAGATCTCCAAGCGCTCGCTCTGCCTGTGCACCTCGTCCGGCTCGCACCCGAGCCACCGCAGGTCCTCGAGCACCGCGTCATACAGATCCAGCCTCGACTTCTTTATCCTGGGATCCGTGTCGTCGAACCTGAGGATGAACTTCCCGCCGTAGGCGCGGGCGTAGTCGTGAGACAGCACCGCGGCGCGGGCTGACCCCACGTGCAGGACGCTGTCTGGGTTCGGCGCGAACCTCGTGACCACGCGGCCGGGCTCCGCCCCGGGTAGGGGGGGAAGGGCCCTCTTGGGCTCCTCGGCGCGCTCGCGCCCCTCCAAGGCCCCCGGTGCGATCGACTCCAGCTCGCGCGCCTGCTCGTCCGGGGGCATCGATGAGACCTCGCTGCAGATCCTCCCAACCAGCGCGACGAGCTCCCTGGCGCGGGGACGCAGGTCGGGGCGCTCGGCGAGGACCTTCCCGAGGACGGCGCCCGGATCCGCCCTGCCGCCGTGACGCAAGGCGTTCGCAAGCGCGTGCTTGCGGACGAGCAGCTCGAGCCCCTCGTCCCCGGGTGCGGCCCCGGCTGATCCGCCCTCGGACATCCGGACACCCGTCAGTAGTTCCTGGCGACCACGAACTCGGCGAACGACCGCAGGAGCTCCCGCGGCTCGCCCTCGGGGAAGCGGGATAGGTGCCCGATGGACTTGGCGACGTGGGACTCGGCGATCCTGCGGACCTCCTCCTCCACGCCGGACTCCCTGATGGCCTCGACCAGCTCCTTCAGCTGGCGCTCATCGACGGAGCCGCTGCCCCAGAGCCTCCTCAGGAGCTCGGACTCCTCGCGGGGCAGGCGCTCGAGCGCCAGCGCTATCGGGAGGGTCTTCTTGCCCTCGCGCACGTCGCTCCCGACGGGCTTGCCGGTGACGGCCGGATCGCCCACGAGGCCCAGAAGGTCGTCCACCAGCTGGAAGGCTATCCCTAAGTTGTCCGCGAACCCCCTCGCGTCCTCCAGGTACTCGTAGCGCGATGATGCTATCACGCCCAGCTCGGCCGATGCCACGAAGAGCGAGGAGGTCTTGGCCCTCACCAGCCTGTAGTAGTCGTCGGCGCTGAACTCGCCCCCCTTGGAGAGCTGGTAGTCCAGGGTCTGGCCCTCGCAGAGAACTATCGTGGCCCTGGTGATGGACTCCACGGCCCTCCTGAGGGCCTCCGGATCCCTCCTGAGGGCCTCGGACTCGAGGAGCGCCATGTAGGACTTCGCGAACAGCGCGTCGCCCGCCAGTATCGCCATCGGCTCGCCGTACACGCGGTGCACCGTGGGGATCCCGCGCCTGAAGTCATCCCTGTCCATTATGTCGTCGTGCACGAGCGTGAAGTTGTGTATCAGCTCCACCGAGGCGGCGGCCGGGAGCACGTCGCGGTCCTCGCCCCCGAACATCCTGTAGAACTCGACCACGACGAATGGGCGCAGCCTCTTGCCGCCGCCCCCTATGAGGTGGTAGGCGGCCTCGTAGAGGAGCTTGGGCTCTCCCCTCAGTATGGACTCGAGGTAGGAGTTGACCTCCGATGCGACCCTGCTGAGCTCGGCCTTCAGGTCGACCAGCCCTCATCACCCCGGCGAACCTGACCCAGTCGGCCAGCTCCCCTGTGAGCACGTACCTGGCGCGGGACAGCTCCCTCACGGAGCCGGAGCCCGTCAGGAACATCGCCAGCCTCAGCTCGGCGGCCATCGCGCTCACTAGGGACCTGAGGGCGTCGCGCCCTCCCCTCACGAGGGACCTGAGGGCGGGGAGTGCCAGCGCTGCAGCGTCGGCGCCTATCGCTATGGACTTAGCGACGTCCAGGCCGCTCCTTATTCCGCCGGACGCTATGATGACCCCCTTGGTCGCGGAGCGCGCCTCTATTATCGAGGCGGCGGTCGGTATCCCCCAGTCCCTGAAGGCATCCCCCAACCTCGCCCTCCTCTCGTCCCCGGACCTCGAGGCCCTTATCGACTCTATCCTAGCCCAGCTCGTGCCGCCGACGCCCGCCACGTTGAACCCCTTGACGCCTATCGAGTCCAGCAGCGCCACCACCTCCATCGAGAGCCCGGAGCCGACCTCCTTGACGATGACCGGGACCCCGACCTTCTCCACGACCTCCGCTATCCTGTCCAGGAGCCCCCTGTACTTCGGGTCCCCCTCGGGCTGGATCGCCTCCTGGAGCGGGTTCAGGTGTATCGCGAGCGCGTCCGCCCTGACCATGTCGACGCACGCCCTGGCGCCCTCGACCCCCACCTCAGCCAGCTGCTGGGCCCCTATGTTCGCGTACACCAGGATGTCGGGCGCCACGTCCCGGACGACGCTGAACGTCGACCTGAGGCTGCTGTCGAGCAGCGCGGCGCGCTGGCTCCCCACTCCCATGCCCAAGCCGAACTCCGCGGCCACAGAGGCGAGGTCCTTGTTCAACTTCGCCCCGCTCTCGGAGCCGCCGGTCATGCTGTCTATTATTATGGGGAGCCGGAGCCTCTTCCCGAACAGCTCTGTCGACGTGTCTACGTCGTCGAGGTCCAGCTCCGGGAGGGCCCTGTGCACCAGGTGGACGTGCTCCAGCCATGTGGTCTGGGAGGCGGCCTCGACGTCCTCGGAGGCCGCTATGTCCAAGTGCTCGTCCTTCCTCCTGGTCACCTCGGCCATGGCGATCCCTCACTAGCGTTCCCCGTGGCCTATCGCCGGTGGTCGCTTTTAAAACATCCGGAGCGGACCTGCCGGAGATGAGGTAGACTTCGGTGCCCAGCTCGGCTATGGACGCTGCGAAGCGGAGCTTCGCCGAGATGCCCCCGGTGGCGTCCGCCCCCGATAGGCGGCCCGCCAGCGAGCGGGCCGATTCCGGGTCGAGCTCCTCCAGGAGGCTCGAGGGATCGCGGGCGTCTGCGAGCACTCCAGGGACGTCCATGAGGAAGACGACGCGCCTCGGCCTCAGGCGCTCAGCCAGCCTGAGGCATATCTCATCGCCGCCGATCACGCGGAAGCCGCCGGGCGACAGGCCCACGTCCCCGTGCGTGACGGGCGTCGCGCCCGCTGACAGGAGCTCCCGGACCACGCGGGAGGCCCAGTCCCAGAAGGCGGGGGAATCGGGGTCCACCGAGTGTATGAGGAAGGGCCTCAGGCCGGCGGCCGACAGCTCCCGGAGGATCACGAGGGACAGCTCGTGCATGGCCAGCCGGGTAGCGCTCGCGCCCTCGGCGTCGCCGGACGGGCGGGCGGAGCTCAGCCCGCGCGACATGGCAACCGGGTGGCCGAAGGACCCCCCGCCGTGGACCAGCACCATCCCCCGTGCGGATGCCAGGAGGCGCGAGATGGACCTCACCGCGTCCAGGTCCACTGACATCGGCTCCGACTTCCTAGTTATCAGGGAGCCGCCGACCTTGACTATCAGCTGAGCCTCCAAGCCGTCACACCTTCCGATGGATAGCGAGCCCGCCTCACGACGGGCGCCGAGCACTTGGGTTCTGCCGCGCGGCCGAGGGGCAGCCCCAGGGCGCAGCCCCCGCCGCCCGCGCCGGTCAGCTTGGCCGCCATCCCGGCCGACTCCATCGATGCGATGTACGCCTCCAGTTCCTCGCTCGAGACGCCGAGGATCCTGAGGGCCCCCTGGTGCCACCTGATCACCGACGCCAGCGCCAAGAGGTTACCCTCGGCCAGGGCTGACGCCCCGACCTCGGCCAGATCCGATGACGAGCGGAGCAGGGCGTCGAAGAGCCCGGGCCTGGACCTCTTGAAGCCCGCGACCAGCTCCACCATCGCGGCGGTGCTCCTGGGGGAAGGGCCGCAGCACAGGGCCAGCAGCCCCTCCCTGACCTGGATGCGCCTCACGCCCTCGGACCTCGAGTACAGCATCGCGCCCCCGTGCGCGGACACCGCGGGATCCACCCCCGATGGGTTCCCGTGTATCAGCCTCTCAGAGATCATCGCGTACTCGTAGACCTCCTCCCTAAGGGCCGTGCCCTCGGCGAGGGCGAGGGCGGCTGCGGCGAGGGCGACCGCCGCCGCCGCGGATGAGCCGAGGCCGCGGCCCTCCGGTATCTCGCTGCTCAGGCGGTAGGCTCCCACCGCCCCCGGGTGGTCCGCCACCAGCTCCTCCAACATCGCGCGCAGCGGCCTCAGGTGAGGAGCGCACCCGCCGGGGCCGCACGAGCCGGGCGGATTGTCGGACTCCAGGGTGATCTCCCGCCCCGACTCCGCAGTGGCCCTGGCCCACAGGTCGATGGAGACCGCCAGGGCCTTCCCGCCGTGGACCACGAAGTGCTCGCCCGCCAGTATTACCTTGGCCGGGGCCCTGGACTCGGCCCTCACGGGGGCGCCATGGGCGGGTCCCATTTTAATCTAGCGCGTCGGCGCGGATCGGCCGCCCGACAATATCGCGAGGGATCCGTAGCCCACGACAGCGCTCTTGTCCCCGCTCGTGTCCCCGCTGGTCGCGTACTTCAGCAGCTCGACGCGGGAGGCGCCGAGCCTCCTCGCGGCCGCCAGCACGGCGGCCACGGCCCCGTAGCCGCACATGGATATGCGATCGCCCTCGATCACCCTGTAGAACTCGGAGATGTCCATGGTCCTTATCGCCTCGATGGCCTTGGCATCCCTCTTGTAGGCCTCCTCGTATGGCTCGTAGTGGGTGAAGTCGGTGGATGCCACCAGGAGCACCTTCCTTCTGAGCTCCTGCACCGCCCTCGCCAGCGCGTCCCCGACCTCCACGGCAGTCAGTTCGTCCTGCATCAGCATGCTTATGGGGACTATCCTGAAGCCCGGCTCGAGAGAGAACTGGAGGAACGGGATCTGGACCTCTATGGAGTGCTCCTTCCAGTGCGCCAGGTCGTCGAAGTCCACTATGGATGAAAGCTTCACGATCCTAGATGCCAGCTCCCTGTCGACCTCCACGATGCCCAGGGGCGTCTCCCAGGAGTCGCTCTCCGACGCGGCGACCCCGCTCCCTATACCGTGGTGATTAGGGCCCAGGATCACAACTGTCTCGGGGCGCGTCCCCGAGGCGGCGTAGTATCCATGCGCGGCGACGGGCCCCGAGTACTCGTAGCCCGCGTGGGGGCTCACGATGCCCACGAGCTCCGCCCTCGGCGGAGCTGGGGGCAGCTTCCCAGGGCCGAGCGGGTGGAGGAAGAGGGACCTGAGGAGCTTCGAGAGATCGTCCGTAGAGGCCGGATAGAAGTATCCGGCCACTGCCGGCCTCCTAACCCTCAACTGAGAGCTCCTCCAGCTTCGTCTCGAAGTCCTCTATGGTGTACTTCATGGGCTGCTCGGGCGACAGCGCGCCCGAGTGGATGAGGACGCTCCTGGCCAGCAGCCAGAAGACCGCGGCCAGGGCCTTCCTCCCCCTGTTGTTGGCCGGCACCACGAGGTCCACGTTGCTCGGCACGCAGTCCGTGTCGCAGAGCGATATGACGGGTATGCCCATCTTTGAGGCCTCCGACACCGCCTGGGAGTCCAGCAGCTGGTCGACGACGAGTACGGCGTCCGCCTCCATGTAGTAGGGCAGCTGAGGATTCGTGAGCATCCCCGGCATGAAGCGGCCGGCTATCGCCCTGCAGCCCACGAGCTCGCAGAACTTCTCCATCGGCGTCCTGGCGAACTCCCTCGACGAATAGACCAGTAACCTCTTCGGGTCCACCCTCGCGAGGAAGCGGCCCGCCACGTCTATCCTGTAGAGTATCTTGTTCAAGTCCAGTATGTACAGGCCATCGGGCCTCATCCTAGCTATGAACGGCTCCATGAACTTGGTTTTCACGGTCGTGCCTATCCTTATGCCGGTGGCGACCAGCGCCTTGGTCGACGCCTGGTCCTCCTGCTGCGGCTGCTTGCCCTCCGATTCCTCGGTCATCCCTGCGCACTTCGCGCGGCCGTCCTTCTAAAATAATTTTCCTTCCCAGGAGCGCATATCGCCCGGGCGCGCCTCGCCTCCCCAGCGCCGACATGCGAATGCCGGGGTTGGACTCGTGAATGCGCAGCAGCTCCATGAGCTTCGCGATCCTCTCGCCGCCGACGACGCCGGATTTCATCATGAGGGCGCCGGTCCCCACCGCCACGTGGGCGAGGTGAGGGTCCCAGGTGTCGCCCGACCTGTGCGAGGCCACTATCGCGTAGCCCCTAGCGCGGCACGCCGCCGCGAACGACAAGGCCTCGCCCAGGCTGCCGGCCTGGTTGACCTTGAGTATGGCGCCGTTGGCGGCCCCCACGGCCGCGGCCCTCTCGAGCCTCGAAGCGTTCGTGACGACCAGATCGTCGGCCACGAGGAGCACTCCCCTGGCCCTGGCCCACCGGGTCATCTCGGCGAAGCCGTCGAAGTCGTCCTCGTGGAGCGGGTCCTCCAAGTACCTCAGGCCGTATCTGTCGGCCAGCTCCTCCAAGAAGGAGGCCTGCGCCTGGGGATCCAGCCTCCTCCCCTCCCTGCGGTAGACGTACACTCCCTCGGAGGGGCTCCAGAGCGTTGAGGCGGCGGCGTCGATCCCCAGGCCGATCCTCACCCCCAGCTCATCGGAGGCTGCGGCCGCGGCCTCCGACACCAGCTCGAGGGCCTCCAACGAGCCCATCCTGGGCGCCCACGCGCCCTCGTCGCCCCTGCCGGCCGGGAAGGTAGGGTCCCTCTTCTCGATGCCCCTCCTGACCAGCGCGTGGACCCTGAGGTTGGCCCTTATCGCGTCGATGGGGGTCCTAGGGTTCTCCGGGAAGACTAGGAACTCCTGGAGGTCCGGGGCGCCCCCTCCGGCATGCCTGCCGCCGCCCAGCACGTTGCCCAGGGGAAGCGGTATCGCGGGCCCCCCCTCCCCGTATAGGCCGATCAGCTCGTGCATGGGCCTGCCGAGCTCGGCGGCGGCCGCCTCAAGGGCTGCCACGCTCACGGCGTAGGCGGTCGCGCCGCCCACCAAGGAGTAATTGGGGGTCGGATCGATGGACCTCAGGGCCTCGGTCACCGCGCGCGGATCCGATGCGTCGACCCCGACCAGGCGCGACGCGTCGAACTTCGCGATGGCGGCGGCTGATCCCCCCGGCGGCAGGTGCACGGCCTCGTGCTTCCCCGCGCTGGCCCCGGCGGGCGCCGCAGCCCTGCCGCGGGATCCCGAGGCGCCGACAAGCACCTCCGCCTCGACGGTCTCATCGCCCCTCCCGGTGAACGCCGGCCTCAGCCTGACCTCGCGTATGGGCACAGCTGACTTAGGCACGCGGCGCAGCCGATCGAACGCCAATTAAACATTTGCGCTGCTCGGCTCACTCGACCTTGAACCTCTTCCTCGCGACGTAGTACTCCATGACCATGTCCACGGGCTCCACCGCGCTCAGGAGGGTGCGCCTGCAGCAGTATCTCTTGACGCCCAGATCGTCCAGGACGGCGCCCGGATCCTCGCCGGCGGCGACCCTCCTCGAGAACTCGTAGTATTTGTCGGCCAGGAGGGCACCGCACGTGAAGCACCTGACGGGAACCAGCACGAGCGATCCGCCGCGCGCCGCATTAAAAAGTTTGCCGATGAAGCGCGCCCGGGCGCGATCACCTGAACGACTTCTGGTACCTGCGCCTGGGGCCCGGGCCGCCGAACTTCTTGGGCTCGGTCCTCCTGGAGTCCCCGACCAGGAGGTGGCGATCGTAGGACATCAGGCGCCTCTTGAGCTCGATTGACCTCGTGAAGCCGACGAGCGCCCTGGATATGGCGATCGCGGAAGCGTATGCCTGCCCCATGACCCCGCCGCCCCTGACTTTGACGTCGATGTCGACCTTGTACCTCAGGTCGCCGGCGAGCCTCAGAGGGATCGATATCAGCTCGCGCTGCAGGTAGTTGGGCAGCGACTCCAGCAGGAAGCCGTTGATCCTGACGATGCCCTGCCCGGGCCTTATCACGGCGGCCGCGCGCGCGGTCTTCCTTGAGCCCTCGAAGACCATCGCGGACCTCTGGGATACCATCTATCGCCCCCTCCAGCCCAGCTCGCGCGCCAGCTCCCCCAGCGTTATATAAAGTAGGCGCGGCCTCCTCGGCGCCGCGTCCTCGAACCTCATAGGATCCATCCCGGCCCTCCTCAACGCGTCCGGGTAATCGTTGTACACGCGCAGCCTGCGCAGCGCCTCCCTGCCGCGCGGGCGGTCCCTGGGGAGCATGCCCTTTATCACGCCCCTGAGTATGCGGTCGGGGCGGCGCCAGTGGTACGGACCGCGCTCCGGGTTGACGATGCTCCCCACGCCCAGGAACTCCTTCCACTCCTCTATTATGCTGCGCCTGTCCCCGGAGATCAGGGCCTCCGGCGCGTTCACCACGTGCACGGTGTAGCCCTCGAGGAGCATCTTGGCCACCTTCGATGCGAGCCTGCCCATGACCTGCCCGCTCGCGTCGACGACCGCCACCAGCTCCTCGGCCGCCAATCAGCCTCACCCCCTTGGCATCCGAGTACTTCTCGAGGAACTCCGCGATGGTGAGCGCCTCGCCGCCAGCGGACTCTATCTTCTTCCTGGCGGCCTTGGAGAACGAGAGGGCGCCCACGACCACGCGCTTCCCGAGCAGCCCACCCCCCAGGACCTTCCCCGGGACCACGACCAAGTCGCCATCGCCTGCCAGCCTCCCTATCTTGCCCACGTTCACACGGGCCAGCCTCGAGCGGCTGGCCTCGCTCACCGCGGCGCGCAGAGCCTTCCAAATGGGCCTCCCGGTTCTCCTGTAGGCCCTCCTGAGGGCCCTCTCAGCCGCGGATCTCGACCACACGCTCATAGTTCAAGCGCCTCCAGCTGCCTGGAGAGCTCCTCCAGCTGCGCCGAGAGCTCCATGGCCGCCATATAAATTATCCTCTTGGGCTCTATGGCGCCGACGCTCTCCACGTAGATTATGTGATCATCGTCACGCTCCTCCACCTTCACGCCATCAGGGCACGCCTTGACGCAGTCCATGCAGAGCCTGCACCTATGCTCGCCCTTCACCCTCAGGGTGCCCTTCGAGTATCTCAGGACACCCGGGAGGCACGCGGCGGCCGCGGCGGCCGCGCATTCAGCGTTGGGATTCAGGACCTCGATGTGCGGGTATGGCTTCAGCACCGAAACGGCGACCGGCTGCCACTTCGCGTGTTCCTTCCCCCTGCCAACCCTGGCGTACGCCTCGAGCTTTATCCTCTGGCCCGGGGCGAGCTTCGCGATCGGTATGTCGGGTGAGACGGGCTTCACGTCCGGATCCTCGGATACCAAGTCCTTCGAGAGGACGACGCGCGGCTCGTCCCCGGCCTGCGCATCGAGCACCAGGGACACTTGGCAGGGGGAGCCGCCGCAGTCGCCGGAGTACTTATACGGATCGGCCCGGAGGGGGATCAGCCCGAGCCTGTGGGCCAGCACCTCATCGTAGATGGGCGATGTGTTCTCCAGTATGGCCACGCTGTCTATGGCCAGCGTCGGCACCTCAGCTATCATGAAGCGGCGCAGCGTGTTGGCGTACTGTAGAGGGATCCCGGTGATCCTCACCTTCACGCTTGAGGCGTCCTCCTCCAGGACGCTGACCCGCGGTTCCTCGGACATCACGCCCTCCTTCCCCTTCTCCCGCCCGGCTTCCGCGTGGTGTCGTGAGGTATGGGGGTCACGTCCTCTATCCTGCCGATCTTGAAGCCCGCCCTCACCAGCGCCCTTATCGCCGCCTGGGCCCCGGGACCCGGGGTCCTCGGCCCAGTCCCGCCGACGCCCCGCACCTTTATGTGGAGCGCGGTCACCCCCTTCATCTTGGCCACCTCGGCGGCCGCCTGGGCGGCCTTTATGGCGGCGTACGGCGAGCCCTCCAGCCTATCCGCATCCACATGCATGCCGCCGCTGCTTATCGCGATCGTCTCCGCGCCGGAGAGATCGGTTATGTGGACTATCGTGTTGTTGGAGCTGCTGTATATGTGCGCGACGCCCCACTTCTCCTGCTGCCCCTGCTGCTGGGAAGGCTGCTCCGACATCAGGCGATCACCTCGCCCGCGCTCGGGCCCCCGGCGACCACGCTCCCCGCCTTGACGGATACCATCTGCTCCTCCTCCCTCGACACTAAGTAGCCGGGCCTGTCCACGACCCTCCCGCCGATCGTCACGTGCCCGTGCACTATCAGCTGGCGCGACTGATGGATGGTCTTGGCCAGTCCCCTCCTCCAGACGATCGTCTGGAGGCGCCTCTCCAGCAGGTCCTCCACCTTGAGGCTCAGCACGTCATCCAGGGTCGCGCCCTCCTTTAAAAGCCCCAGCCTCACGAGCCTGCCCAGCAGGGTCGACTCGCGCTCCTTCCTCACGTCGGGCGGCGCGGCCAGCAATCCCCTGGCCTGGGCCCTGATGTCGGACAGCATCCTCTCGGCCCTCCAGAGCTCCCTCTTGTTCCTCAGGCCGTATACGCCCAAGAGGTAGACCTCCCTCTGGAGCCTCTCCGCGTCCCATGGACGCTTGGGGGTCGTGTACTTCTTCTTCGGCTTCTTGGGATCGCCCAATTCCGCGTCACCTCACGCCTGCTGCCCGGCGGCCCCGGGCGCCGTTGCCCTCTTCCTGACGCCCACAGTCTTGCCCTTCCTGCCGGTCGTCCTCGTCCTCTGCCCCCTGACCTTGAGGCCGAGGGAGTGCCTGACGCCCCTCCAGCTTCCGGCCTTCTTCTCGCGCTCTATGTCCGCCCTGACAGCGAATGAGAGATCGGACTCCAGGACGTGGAGGTCCTTGCCCGTCTCAGGATCCTTCCTGCGGTTGAGCAGCCAGGGAGGCAGTCCGGCGGCCGCAGGATTCTTCAGAAGGCGCTCGATCGCGGACACCTGCCCCTCGCTCAGCTGGCCGAGCCTGAGGCTCGGGTTCAGCTTGAGGCGATTAATGATCACGTGAGCTAGCGGCAGCCCTATGCCCGCCAAGTCCTTCAGCGCGGCCACCAGCTTCTTATTGCCGTCCAGATCCCTCCCCATCAGCCTGACTACGGATCTGACCTCCGACACAGCTGGATCCCCTTGACGGCCCATCGCTGGAGGGCTGGGATTTAACCTTTATGAAATATGGGCGGGCTCCGTTACCTTAAGCCCACCCCCTACCCGAGCGAGAAGATCGGGCGCAGCCCGTCCAGCCACGGGGGCATCTCCTCCCTCCACTCGAGCGGGGGCCTCCCCAGGCCCCCGTCCTCGAACACGAAGTCGTGCATGAACATGAACGCTGACAGCCAGTTATGCATGCGCTCGAACGTTCTCCTCGACCTCGGCCTGCGCCCGCCGACGGGGAAGAGGTCGTCGAACGCCTCCGTCCTGTCCTTGATGTACTGGACCATGCGCTCCATGAGGTTCCTCAGGGGGCGATCGTAGACCACGTGCTCGGCGCCCGCCCACCTGCAGGCGTCGGCGTACCATGGGGCACCATCGGTGTAGATCGGGACCCTGCCGTACCTGCGCACCAGCCCCCTGATGAACAGATAGGCATCGATCGAGTTCCCGCGCCAGCTCACGTGGAAGTCCAGCATGGCACGCAGGTCGGGCTCGAAGGCGACCCAGATCCAAGCGGGGGTCCCTCCCAGGTCCACCATGGTCTCATCGACGAATATGCGACGCACGTTCCTCGGGTCGGCGCCGATCGATCCGAGGGCGGGGCCCAACCTCTGCACCCACCTCCATATCGAGGCGTGGCTCCTGCTGACGATGGGCCTCAGGGCCCTGGCAGCGCGCCTCAGCGAGAGGCCCGAGAAATGCAGATAAATCGCGTAAGCCATGACCGGAAGGGGAGTCCTCCTCCTGATCTGGATCGGATTAGTGCTCATGGCAAATCGGGCGGAGGGCTCCCCTCGGATTTAGGCTCATCGATCGGCTTAAGGTAACGGAGCCTATGGGCGGCTCCATCAACCTGAGCCTGTGAGCTACCCAGCCCTTCAGGGCGGGGCTTCCTGCTTCACGGCCCCACCTTGCCCGTAGCCGAGGGCCACGGGCAGAGGGCGGAGCTCCACGGGCGCCGCGGGTGGCTCCCACCCCGCCCTCCTCAGCACGTCGAGGGACGCGTTGTAGTAACGATCCGCCCTCCGGCCGCCCTGCGGGTACGCCAACGAGTGCTTGTGGGCTTCTTCTCCCTGGGGAACCTCCTCGCGGAGCCCTCGAGGAACCTCCGCCTGGCGCTGTGAAACCGGTCGGCGATCCCCCGCGCCGCCTGGGAGCGGAGCTGCCGGTAGCCCTCGCTCCGCTTCCTCAGGTCCAGCGCCAATTGCCTCAGCTCCGCGAGGGTCGGGCCCCTTCCATTCCTTCGGTGGAAATCCATATCCGCCCGCCGCAGGGCGTTGTAGACCTCACGGGCCAGCCGCAACTGGGCCCTTAACGCCCCCAACGTTTGCCGGCCCGCGTACGCCCTGAATCTGAACCCCACGGCGGGCATCCGGGAGCCGATCGATCCCGAAGAGGGCTGGGAGCGAGCTGTGACGATCCTCTTGGGGGGCGAGCTGGGCTCGTGGAGGGGCTCGCTCCTGCGCGGGGCCTCGCGCCGAGGGGCGCCAGGGATGAGGATGGGGGATCCCAGCCGACCGCTAGGTTCTGGAGTAATAGCGCAGCGGCTCCACGGAGTCCACCTTTCCGTCGCCGTCCAGGTCGTATCCCCTGACGACGACCGCGAACGTGCGCTCGCCGCTGTAGCCGCTCAGCAGGCGCTCGTGGTCCGTGCTGAGCGCGAGGACCGCCGCCTTCGTCCCCACGTGGCGCACGCCGGCCACCAGCACGGCGAACTTGCCGGGGCTGAAGGGGCTCGGAATCTTCGCTATGAGCGCATCGGTGGGCTGATCGAACTCCCTCCCCTCACCATCGGACAGGCCGCGCCAGTAGTTCCTCTCGTCGAACCTGACGGGCAGGTGCGGGTTGAGCTCGGATGCGATCAGGTTCGTGCCCGGCCCGCCGACCACTATCATGTTGTCGTCGTAGGACCTCTCGGCGCGGACGTCGACGTCAAGCTTCACGGCGAAGGACGCGGGCGGCGAGGCCAGGGAGCCCAGGACTAGGGCGAGCTGAACGGCGTAGTGCCCGTCGCGCGCCGCCGCCCTGAAGGGGCCGTGGGGCTCGGGGGAGCCCACGACGAAGGATGCCCGGAGAACGCCGCCGCGCACGAACTCGTCGAAGAATGCCAGGAGCCTATGGGGCACTTGGCGGGGCTGGGCCGCGCGCGAGGGCGCCGAGGAGAAGAGCTGCGCGTAACCGTCATAGGATGCACCGTACACGCGGGCGGAGGCCCCCCTGACGCGTACCGTGCCCACGCCCCTGATCAGGCCGAGCCTCTCCAGCCTGCGTATGTGGTAGTAGACAGCCTGCTCCCCGACGCCCAGGTCCCTCGCCAGCTCCCTGGGGTACATGGGCCTGGCCCTCAGCTCCCTCAGTATCCTCAGGGCGAGGCCGCCTATCGCCGGGGGCTCCGGCTCCGGGTCGAAGACCGCGACCCTCCTGAGCTCCCCGCCCAGGTCCAGCACCCCGTCGCGGATCACGGCGCATCCATTGTAATTTCGCCTTTAATGGTTTTCCTGCCGGGGCTATTTCCAAGCCCGGACCATTGAAAATCAGTTCTCAATTGTTCACGCCACGCACCCACGCTCATTAAATACGCCTGGATCCTATCCACCTCGTGTGCGGGATAATCGGATACACGGGGAGCGGACAGGCCGTCGACGTGCTGCTCAGGGGGCTCCGCAGGCTGGAGTACCGCGGATACGACTCGGCGGGGGTGGCGGTGGTGGACCCGGACTCCGGATATAGGATGAGCGTCGTCAAGCGCGCGGGCACGGTCGACGCTGTGGTGCCGCTCGCCAGGGGATTGAGGGGGCGCGTCGGGATAGCGCACACGAGGTGGGCGACGCACGGCAGGGTCACCGACGAGAACGCGCACCCGCACGTATCGTGCGACGGCCGCGTGGCAATCGTCCACAACGGGATAATCGAGAACCACGCAGAGCTGAGGAGGGAGCTCGAGGCGCGCGGCCACAGGTTCAGGAGCGAGACGGACAGCGAGGTAGTGGCGCACATGCTGGAGGAGCTGCTGGATGGGCGCCGCGATCCCTTGGAGGCGGCGCTGGAGGTCTCCAGGAGGCTCAGGGGATCCTACGCGCTGCTGGCGGCGGGCCCCGCGCTTGGGGACGCGCTGCTGGCGGCTAGGAAGGACTCGCCGCTCGCGATAGGGCTAGCCGACGGGTCCGCCTACGCGTCGAGCGATGTCTACGGTTTCATAGAGTGGACGGACGAGGTATACTTCATGGAGAACGGCAGCGTGGCGCTGATCTCGCCCAGGGGGGTGCGCGCGGCGCTCCTGGACGGGACGCCGCTGGACGTGAGGACCTCCAAGGTCGCATTCGAGATGTCCACAACCGAATACGGCGCATATGCGCACCACACGCTCCGCGAGATAATGGAGCAGCCCGAGGTGGTTGCCAGGGCGCTCGCGCCACGCGATGAGATAGAGGCGGCCGCCAGGGAGCTCGCGTCGGCCGGGAGGGTGTTCGCCGTGGGCGCGGGCACCAGCTACCACGCGGCGCTCGTGGCGCGCTACATGATGGCGGAGCTGAACGGCATAGACGTTCAACCCGTCCTGGCGAGCGAGCACGCGCTGTTCTCGAGGTGGATGGGCCCCGGGAGCCTCGTGATGGCGATAAGCCAGAGCGGGGAGACCGCGGACGTGCTGGAGGCCGTCAGGGAGGCCAAATCCAGGGGAGCGAGGGTGCTCGCGGTGGTCAACGTCCCGCACTCGACGCTGGAGAGGGAGAGCGACCTGAGCGTCAACGTGCGCGCGGGGCCCGAGATAGGGGTGGCCGCCACGAAGAGCTTCACGGCGCAGCTCTCGACCTTGCTCTCCATCTCGCTGAGGGCAGCCGGGCTGCCCTGGCCCGACCCCGAGAGGATGAGGAGGCTCGTGCTCGGAGCGATCGCGTCCGAGGAGGCGGCCAGGAGGACCGCCCAGAGGCTCAGGGACGCCACGGACATATACGTGGTCGGGAGGGGGACTCACTATCCGCTGGCGCTCGAGGGCGCCCTGAAGATCAAGGAGCTGGCGTACATCCACGCGGAGGGGCTGGCCGCGGGGGAGCTCAAGCACGGCACGCTTGCAATGATAGAGGAGGGGACCCCGGTGATCCTGATAAATCCGACGGATGATACTTACCATGACACGCTGTCCAACGGCGAGGAGATGAAGGCCAGGGGCGCCTTGATCGTGGGCGTCTCGGACAGGCCCAGCGACCTGTACGACCTCCACCTGCAGCTGCCGGAGGCCGGGCGGCTGGAGCTGCCGATCGTCGAGGCGGTGCCGCTACAGCTCCTCGCGTACCACCTGGCGCTCGCCCGGGGGGCGGAGATAGATCGCCCCAGGAACCTGGCCAAGTCCGTGACCGTCAAGCGAGCGTCGCGCTGGCCCGCGCGCGAACGAGCGGAGTATCTCGGCCCGATCCCTCAGGTACGCGTCGACCCCCCTCTTCCTGAGGTAATGCACGGCCTTTATCGAGTCCGCGTAGATCCTGCTTGTTCCCATCCACGCGTCGACGGGCGCGAGCGGATAGCAGGCGCATCTGAGGAGCGTGGCCCCGGACCCCCTTATGGAATCGGCCAGGGATCCGACCGATGACTCGATGGCGCGCGAGGTCTGGATGAACAGCCTGGGCGAGTGCCTCCGGCCGGCCAGCTCGGCCGCGACGCGCTCGAGCTCATCGCGCCCGTAGAAGGGGCATCCCAAGATACCGATGGATTCGGAAGGATCTATCGGGCCTGAGCCGACCATCTCGCGCCTGAGCCTGGCCAGGTCCTCGGCCGAGAGGACCTCGACCTCCGCATCCCGAGGAGCCGAGTCGGAGAAGACGAACATTGAGGAGGGACCCGCGGCGCCTATGGCGGCCGACATGAGCTTGATCACGGGGCGGGACGGCCTGCTCGGGCCGATGAACGCTATCACGTCCGAGGACGTCCTGGAGGCCGCGTAGTACGCGGCCAGCTGATAGTCGAGGTAGTCAGCCACCGCCGAGGGGTCCACCCTGAGCGCGTAGCCCGGGACGCGGTTCTCCTCCAGGTGCATCCCGCCCTCCGGGGTCTTGCCGGCCACGGCGGCCGCGAGCGCGCTCAGCCCGCTCTCCCTGTTCGTGTAGAGCCCGAGCTCCGAGTTGGCGAATATGGCCGCCGAGCTCTCGGCCCAGCTGACGTGGCTGCCCGGCGGCGGCGCGTTCTCCAGCTCGTAGGGCGCGCACGTGAAGGACTCGACGCATCCCATCCTGAGGTACGCCTCCCGTATCCTGCGCTGGCGCTCCAGGAAGTCGCGGGGGACGTAGGAGGGGGGATCGTAGAGGTCCGCCCCGCAGGGATTGACGGTCGTGTGCACGGACACCTTGGCCGAGGCGCTGAAGCGCTCCAGGAACTCGAGGCCCTCCTCGCCCATGTTAGCGTAATTCACGCCGGAGAGATGCGCGGATGATATTGGTATCAGCCTCTTGGCGCCCAGGAACTCCCCGACCGCGACCAGCACGCGGTAGGCGGCCGCCACGGGCTCCCCCCTCTCGCCGGAGAGGGCCCTCTCGTCCTCCTCGCTGAGGTACACGCCGGAGCAACACGTCCGATGGAAAATAAATATGTCACGCCCGCCCGGTGTCCCGCCGCCCATCAGGGCGGGTTTATCTTTATCGCGCTCACTGGGCAGGAAGTCTCGCACGCCATGCAGAAGATGCAATCATTCTCCCTGACGGGATCGGCCTTGTCCGTCCTGTACTTCTCGTGCAGGTCCGGCGGTAGCGGCCACAGATCGTTCCCGCTGCCGCTCTTCCCGGGGTTGAGGAACCACTCGAACACGTTGACGGGGCACACGTCGTGGCAGACGCCGTCCGCGACGCAGCAGTCGAAGTCCACCGCGACTATGGTGCCGTGGATCCCCAACTTCGTCGGATAGGGCTTCCCCTCGGCGTCCATCCTCTGCTTCCCCTCGGCGTACACCTTGTGGCCGTTGTGCTCCCCCGTCACGGGGTATTCGTCGGGCTTCTTCAGGAAGTCGGGATCTATCGGCTTGGGCTTATAGTCGACCTCCCTCACGAATCCTCCACCTCGAAGGCACCCCCCGACTCCCGATATTAATAAACGTTAGTCGGCGCGGGATCGCCCACTAACCCGCGCGGGCTCGGCGAGCGGGGGATATGTGGCGCGGCCTTCTTATGAGTCCCCTCTCGAATAGCTCCCTGACGCGCGCGTACTCGTCGAGGCTGCCGACGTCGAACCAGTACCCGCTGAACCTGAACCCGTAGACAGGCTCGCGGGACGCCAGCCAGGATATGAAGTGCCCCAGGGCGTCGCGCTGCGCGCCGTGGCTCAGATACTCCCGCACCCTGCCCAGGGCCTCCCAGGGCATGGCGTAGATCGCGGTGGACACGAGGGTGGAGGGCGGATTCTCGGGCTTCTCCACGAGCGATAGTATCCTCCAGTCGGGCCCCACGGACACCACGCCGTACCTCTTGGCAAGCTCGGGGGATCCCACGTCGTATATCGCCACGATCGAAGATCCGCGCGCTCTCATGTTATCTATGAGATCGGAGTAGTCTATCGACGATATGTTGTCGCCCGCCACCACCAGGTAATCGTCCCTCGGCTGGGATTCCGCTATAGATGCGAGCGCCGCGACGGCGCCGGGCTTCTCCTCCTCCCTCATGGCGCCCTCCTCGATGATCCTGAGCCCGAGGCCGCGCGACTCCGCCCACTTCCTGAAGTCCGCTGAGAACCGCGCGTTCACGCTGATCATTATCTCCTCGAGGTCGACGTCGAGCAGCCCGTCCACGATCAGGTCGAGTATGAGGTACCCGTCCGAGAGGGGGAGGAGCTGCTTGGGGGTCGATGCGGTGAGCGGCCACATCCTCCGGGCGAACCCGCCCGCCATGATGAGCGCGCGCACGGCGCGTTTACCTTAAAGGGATAATATAAATCGTTCAAAGTTTGGAACTAAAGCTCAGCGGGGCCCTACTGCTTCCGCGCCTCCCCGGACGACGCGCCGGGGGAGGCGCCCCCACCCTCTGTCCCCGATATCTTCTTCAGCTCCTCCTCCAGCTCCTTCTCGACCTCCGATATGGGCTTCGGGGGAGGCGTCGTGGCCAGCGTGTAGCCTATCCACGCGACTATGCCCAGGACCGCCGCCACCGCTATGAACGCCGTCACCTGCAGGGTCCTCAGCGGGTATGCCCAGTCGAGCCAGCCATATAGTATTATAACGATTATGCTGAGCGCAAGCATCAGCACCCCGAGGTACTGGTCCCTGCTCATCGCCGATGCTTCCCCGCCTAACCTATAAAGCGTTTCCAGGGCGCTACGGCGCCTTCGCAACGAAAATCCCGCCATTTTCGCGCCCGCGCCTCGGAGCGAGCTGTCCCGACTGAATTCGCGCTTGACAATCGCAACCCCTCGTCCGAACACGCGAGTTTAAAGTCCCAGGAGCTCCCACACACGGCGTGGGGGAGGCAGGCCTGGGGAGGTCGCTGACGCGCGTGCACGCGGAGATGCTGGAGTCCGCGGAGGCGGTGAAGGAGGCCGCCTCCGCGGCGGCGATGAGCGTCGCCTCCTTGAGGAGGCGCGACGCCAGGCGCCTGAGGGATGCCGGCCTGCTCCTCGTAGCGCTCCCCCTCCCAGAACCATTCACCAATGCGGCCGGCCTGGGGCTCCTGATGGCCGCGAGGGCCATCAGCCGCGCGGGGCTGGAGGATCTTGTTGAGGAGTACCGCAGGATCGCATCGGCACTCCGCGCGGTCCCGATGCTTCGATGGATGCGCGGCGGCGATCCCGCGGCTGCGGAAGCGCTGACTTGGCGCCGGGGGTGGGATTCGAACCCACGAGGGCTTTCGCCCACAGGCTCTCGGTCGAGGCCTCGCCGACTCCAGGCCTGCCCCTTGACCACTCGGGCACCCCGGCTCGCGCGCTGCACCGTGGGCTCGAAATTAAAGTTTAGGTTCCCCCTTCGAGCGCCGGCGGGGTGCCCTGATTCCCCCGCCGCGCCCCGCCCGCCCTTCCAGGAGCGCGGGTAGACTCCGGGCTGCATAACGACCCTCAGGGGCCTCAGCGCTATGCCGCTCCCCCTCTCCTCGACCTCCTCGTAACCCATCTCGGCCGACGCCAGGGCCACCAGCTCGCCCTTGTGCGTGAAGAGCGCCACGATGTCCCCCTTGACGATCCCGGGGTGCATCCTGGCGACCCCCGGCGCCGCCAGGTAGGAGCCATGGGCGACCGCGTCCACCGCCGTGTCCTTGGCCACGACTGGCTTCAGGTGGGTCATCCCGGCCTCTATGGGGAGCAGGATCCTCCTCAGCTCGGCCTCCTCACCCTCCCTCCACAGCCTCACGGCGTAAGCCAGGTCGTGCAGCCTCACGATGTGGTCCCTCTCCCTCAGCTCGCAGACCCTGGTCCTCCTGAGCTCGACCATGGTGGCTCCGGGGCCCAGCACCTCGCCCATGTCGTACACGAGCTTCCTGATGTAGGTGCCCGCCTGCACGAGTGACCGCAACAGCACTAGGTTGCCCTTCCTCTCCACGATCTCCAGCTCGTACACCGTCCTGACCCTCCTCTCCCTCTTCACGCGTGACCTGACGGGGGGCCGCTGGTAGATCTGGCCGGTGAACTCGGACACCACCGCCCGCAACTGCTCGTCGGGCACCGGGTCGTGGAGCCTCATCACGGCATAGTACTCCTTCGGCCCCAGCAGCAGGGCCTGCAGGACCTTCGTGGCCCTCCCGGTGGCGACGGGCAGCAGCCCCGTCGCCAGGGGATCGAGCGTCCCGCTGTGCCCGGCCCTGTCGACGCCCAGCAACCTCTTAACCCATGCCGTCACCTGGTGGCTCGTCTGGCCGGCGGGCTTGTCCACGGGTATCAGGCCGTGCTCCAGGAGCTCCTCGATGGACCTGTCCTCGGGCTCCTTGCCGTACTCGCCCTCGGACTCCTCGCCCACGACGACCGTGGACTCGAGGAGCCATTCCCTGATGCGCTTGCCGTTGGGCAGCGGACCGGGCCGCGCTGACACGAGGCCGAGCGATGGGGGCGCTCCTAAAAGGTTTCCCCCCGCGACGTGGCCCAGAAGGCGGTGGCGTATATCGCGATGAGCTCGGCCACGCTCTCCGGGGGGATCGTGTCGGTGTTTATTATCAGGTGGAAGACGCGGGCATCTGGGGCGAGCTCGTAGCCGTAGAGCCTCCTGTAAAGCTCCGTGTTCTCCGCGTCGCGGAACGCTATCACGCGCCTGGCCTCCTCGAGGGGCACGCCATCCCTCTTGGACATGCGGGCGGCGCGCACCTCCGGGGAGGCGCCCAGCCATACCTTGAGGACCTCAGGGCCCAAGAGCCAGGGCATGGCGTAACTGGTCACAGCGTAGCCGCCCGACAGCACTAGCTCCCTCAGCCTGCGGTCCACCTCCAGATCGAACCGGGGATCCGACTTCCTCTCCATCAGGAACCTCCTGCCCTCGTCCGAGTCCCACCAATCGTCGCCCTCCGGCCTGTAGCCCCTCTCGCGCGCCATCTCCCTGAGTATGTCGCCGCCCGCGGCGTACTTCAGGCCGAGCCTGGAGGCCACCAGGCGCGCCACCGTGGTCTTCCCCGAGGCCGGCATCCCGGCCAGGACTACGCTCCTGACGCGCGCCATCTCCCCTCACCTACACCTGGAGGCCGAAGAGCCTCGTGATCACGACGCTGAACGCGACCGACGTGAATATGTACCAGGTCACCATGTTCATCGCGAAGCCCGGGCCCAAGGGGCTCGTCGCCGATATTATCCACAGGTTGAACTCGAACGGCGAGACCGCCACCGGCGTGGGGCCCATGAACCAGGCCAGGATGTAGTATAATATTATAAATGGTATGAGATAGTAGAGGCTCACCTTCATCCTGTCGAGCTGAAGCGTGAGCATGCGCTCCTCCACTGGCCTGTAGCGCTTCCTAATCTTCTCGACCTTCTCCATGTCGCCCTCCCTCAGCGCGGCCCTGAGCTGCCTCTGGTACTCCGAGTACTCGCGCTGGATCCGCCTGTATAGATCGATGTCTATCGTCGCCCTGGTGACGGCGTTCGCTATCAGGTTGAGGGCCAGCGCGACCAGCGCGATGAAGAGCGTCGAGTAGGGCATCACGCGCAGCACGTCGAGCGCCGTGGGCGTCAACGGGATCGTACCCCCATGATGGAGGCCAGCTCGCCCGCCGCCTTCTCGGCCTCTCCCTGCCTGTTCATGATTATTGATAGGGGCGCGCCGCTCTCGTTGGAGGCGGCCACGGCGAACAGCTTCTCCATCTCGAGCTCCTCCCTCACCGATTCCAGCGAGGCGTCCCTGATCCTGCTGGTGTCCGCCGCCCTCCTGTAAGAGATCTCCTCGGGCGACGCCGCTATCACCACGAGGACGTCCGGCGACATTGCGGACACGACGTGGAGGGGCATCCCCGGCAGGTAGCCCTGGGGGGTCCTTATCGAGAAGTGCGTGTCCACTATGAGGTACTCCGCCTGCGCTGAGGCTATTCTCCTGGCCGCGGAGGCCTGTATCTCCCTCTGCACCTGCGCGGGCAGCCTCCTCATCTCATCGCGGTTCGCCACGCCCCTGAGCCGGGCCTCATCCATCATGACCGTGCCGTAGTTCACCACGTCTAGCCTCGGGCCGAGCCTCGCCCTCAGGAGATCCAGCACGGTGCTCTTCCCGACCCCGGGTATGCCGCCCACGATAGCCCTCATCGACGACCGAAGATCCCAGCGAGCCTAGGCATTATAAACTCTAGCTCCTCCTGAACCAACTGCTGGTAGTACTGGATGGCTATGTCGACCATCAGGAGGAGGCCTATGCCGCCCCCGAAGACGCCGAGGAACTGGGACACGCCGGCTATGAAGCCCACTATCGCTCCCCCCAGCAGCGTCACGGTGGGTATCCACCTGCCGAGCACCATGCCGACGGTGGACCTGGTGGACCTGAAGCCGGGTATGGCCACCTGGGCCTTCACGAGGCTGTCGGCGGCCTTCTCCGCGCTCATGCCGCTCATCTCGACCCACACGACCGCGAACGCTGTGCTCAGCAGCGTCATGATCACGACGAATATCACGGTCAGCAGGGGGTCGGCTATAGCCTGCTGCAGGTCCTGGGGCCCGATGAGGTAGTAGAGGAGGCCGCCCACCAGCTGCCCCTGCGCGTTGTACTGCGCGAGGGCGGCGGCGTACCAGGCGCCGGACGTCCTGGCCCAGCTGGCCCACCAGGACGTTAATATCTGGAAGTTGGCGAGGAGCGCCCCCACCAGTATGACCGGCACGTTCGACACGTAGAGCAGCTTTATGGGGTAGGTGCCGGTTATCCCCCTGTACTGCGAGGAGGCCACCGGCACCTCTATCCTTATCCCTTCCAGATATATCAGGAGCAGCACGAACCCCACCGTTGCGCCGAGCCCCACGAGCGATGGGTACCCGTTGGCCCTCACGACCGCCCGCCACACGTCGCCGGAGAGCGCGGCCTGCACCAGGAAGGGCACCAGGCCGAAGTACTCCCCCGCGACCTTGACGGGGTTGAACAGATCGACCATCACTATGAGCGCCACATTGGCCAGTATGAACAGGCTCACGCCGCTGCCCACGCCCCATCCCTTCTGTATTGCCTGGTCGAGCATGTAGACGACGAACCCTGCCAGTATCAGCTGCAGCGCATCGATCGGGAGCGCGGAGGCCGGGACGTGGTAGTAGAAGCCGAGCATGCCCACCGTGTAGGCGACGGACTCCACCACTATGAACGCCAGCGTGAACACCTTGACCATGGCGGTGAAGGCCGATCTGTCCTCCGGCTTGGAGAAGTCGAGCCTGATGAGGTCCGACCCGATCAGTATCTCGGCCAGCAGGCCCCCCGTCACTATGGGGCCTATGCCGAGCGAGGTCAGGGTCCCCTGCTGGGCCGCGAAGATTATCTGGTACAGGGGCAGCACCTGCGCGCTCACGGTGACCCGGTACAGCGGCACGAACCCCATCGACAGGTATATCACCAGTATCAGGAGGGTCCAGAGAAGCCGTATCTTCAGCGCGGGCTTGCGCGATGGGCTGCTGATCTCCGGTACGTATTGGGATATCCTGAGCAGTGTGGAGAAGCGCCCCGAGCTCAAGCCCCTGCGGCGCCCGCCTGGAGCAGGACGACCGTGCCGCCCGCGCTCTTAATCTTTTCCACTGCCGAGGCCGTCGCGCGCTGCACCATCACCTTGTAGGCTCCGCGAACGGAGCCCCCGCCGAGGAGCTTCTCCACTCCCAGTGATGAGAGGTCTATCGCGCGCACGCCCCCCTCATCCTTGAATAGCTCGGGCGAGCTAGCGTATAGCTCGTCTAGGTCGCGCACGTTCATCCAGCGCCTGATCGAGTTAGGGCTGGGATGCCTGTAGAACCCGTGATACCCGAAGTGCTCAGGATCGTACTTCAGCATCCAGCTCCTCTTGTGCCTCTTCAGGCCGCCCCTGCCGCCGGTCCTGCCGCTCTTGCGGTGCTGGCCCACCCTGCCCCATCCTACGACGCGAGTGCCCCTCTTGAACCTGGTCTTCCTGAGCCTAGTGGGCATCGCTGGCGCTGGCTACGGCCGACCTAGTTAATAAATGAGTTTCTTTCCCGGCTTTCCCGGGCGCCCCCCATCACGCGGCCGCGCGGCTCTGCAGCCCAACCGAGGGGAACAGGAGCGCCCGGCTGGAGCGCCGGTCACACAATACCGGCCGGCCCCATCCCAGCTAGTCATATAATTATTTTATATCATGCGGGATACTATCTCCGGCAGGTTCTCGTTCTGCCCGAGGACCCCGCCCTCCTGCGCGTGCCTCTTCACCGAGCGCTTGTAGCCGCCCCTGGGCGGCTGGAGTGCGAAGTAAGGCTTCATCCAGTCGAGCTCGCCGAGCCTCGCCCTGCCCTCCAACAGGGCGTCGGCCAGCTCCTCGAAACTCGAGAAGCCGTGCTTCCTGAGCGTCTCCTCGTCTAGCGGCCTCCATCCAGGCGTCCTAGCCCTCCTCCTCAGGAGGTCCAGCACGAGGCCCCTGTCCGCAGGGCACCAGGCCACGTAGTCCTTAGCGACCTGCAGCATGCCCCTGTATTCCGGGGTATCGGGCACGAGCGTGGCGTTGTGCTTCCTCCTGAGGTTCAGGCGGCGAAGCGTGTCCTCCACCTCGCGCCTGACGTTCACGGTCCCCCTGACCCTGAGAACCAAGAGGACCGCCATCAGCCCTCGAACCTCCGCATGTCGGAGCCAGAGTGCATCGTGCGGAACGCGTTGTAAACGGCCTGAGCCTTCGAGAGCAGCGTGGATGTCATGCCGAAGGAGCGGGTCCAGGCGTCCTGGATGCCCGCCAGCGCGAGGAGCCGCTTCACGGTGTCGTCAGCGACGAGCCCCAGGCCCCTGGGGCCGGGAATTATCTCTATCCTCACGCTGCCGGCCTTCCCGACGAGCTTGTAGGGCACCGAGTGCGGCCGCCCGCACCTGCACTCCCAGCTGCCGCATCCCAGATGCACCGGCACTATGTTGAGCATCGCGACCTTCGTGGCCTTGTCCACGGCATCCCTCATCTGGTAGGCCTTGGCGTGGCCCAGGCCGAACCAGCCCGGGGCGCCCACAGCCACCACCGCGCTGAACCTTGTTATCTCGCCGGACTCGGTCTGCCTCTGGACTATCCTCACGCCCAGGACCTCCTGCTTGAGCTCGGGCAGGAGCCTCTTGACTATCTCGGCCTCCTTGATCCTGAGGCCGGACTCGAAGATCTCCGAGAGCGAAGTTATCTTGCCCTCGAGGACCGCCTGGCCGACCTTCGTCCTGGGCGTCCACCCCTCGCCGGCATGCATGCGCTCTTCGCTGGGGGAACTCAACCCGCGACCGCCTCCCTCAGTTTGGCTTTAACCTCTTCCACGAGCTTGGGATATTCCGATGGATCGAATCCCGATCTCGCGTAGCCGGAGAAGCGCTGCTCGTAGGCGCCGGAGTCCCTGAGCGACCTCGCGTATTCCGCCACGTGCTCGCCCCTCAGCCTCGAGGCGTCGGGCAGCACCTCATCGGACGCCGGCACCTCGAGGCCCGCGTCCCTGGCCCCCGCCACCACCGCGGCGATCCTGGAGCCGCGCACGAAGGGCTTCACGCCGGTGTACAGGACGGCTCCGCTGACGCCCGCCTTGACGGCCCTCAGGCCCAGCAGGTATCCGACCAGGTACGCCGCCGGGGTCGACTTCCTGCTGGCGAGCCAGCCGTATGCCAGGAGCTCCCTGGAGTTCGCCTGGGCAAGGACGACGTCGCCCGCCTTGTTGGGCGCGTGGAGCTGAGCGCTGATGTTCCTGTTCGACACGAACACCGTTATGAACGGCCTCCTGCTGGCCACTACCACCTTCCTGCGGTGGTAGTTCGTCTTGCCCTCCCTGCGGCGCCTGAATATGGGCGTGTACTCAGCTCCCCGCGGCACGCTTCTCAGCCTCCACAATCTCGAGCAGGCGCCTCCTGCTGCGAACCGCCCCGCCCTTGATCAGCAGGTAGAGCCTCCTATAGAGCTTGGAGTCCACTTCGCCCCTCTCCCTCAGCTCCCTCAGCGTCCTCCTGAGGGCCCTGACCTGGCGTATCCACCTGCGCTTCCCGCTCTCCCTGGTCCCCTTCCTGCTCCCCGGCCCGCGCCTCCCGCTGCGCGCCCTGGCCCTGCCGCGGGAGGTGCCGGCGGGCTTCACTACCTCTATGGCGCCCTGCCTGTGCAGCCTCCTTATGTCCTCCCTGGTTATCGCGTCCTCCAGATCCTCCAGCCTCTCCGGATTGAAGCGTATCCTGCCCTTGCCGACCCCCAGCACCTTGGCCGCGAGCCTCCTCTGGAAGGACAGGTTGGTCATCGCGCATCACCTCAAGCGTTCAATATCCTGAGCCCCAGGGCGCGGGCCCTCCTTATTATCTCCTCCCTCTTCCTCCCGCCCACGGCGGAGGCGATCCTCACCGCGTGCCTGCGCGGATCCAGGCCCTCGAGCTCGCCCACATTATGGACAAGCACGTCCTCGTAGCCTGATGGATGAAGGCCCCTGAGGGCGACGGGCGACCTGTAGCCGACCCTCACCAGCGGCATGTGCCCGCTGACGCTCTCCCTCATCTTCGAGTGTATGCCGCGGGGACGGCGCCAGTTGGGCTTCACCCTCAGGTATCTCCAGCTCTCCTGCCTGACGAAGGTTGGCCTCCTGCCCTTGGAGGCCCTCCGGAGCTCGCCGCCCTCGGCTCCTTGCCGGTAGCTTGCGCTCATATATGTACACCCCGTCCATGAAGACCCTGGGGTCCTTCTCCTTTATGCGTGTCGACTGCTCTATGTTGGCGGCGGTCTGGCTCACGGAATCCAGGCAGGGCCCGCTGACCACCACGTCGTCGCCCTCCACCGAGACCTTGGTGCCCTCGCCGATTATCTTGGCCCTGCGCGGCGTCTTCTCCCCTATGAAGTTCTCTATCTCCACCTCGTTGCCCTTCACCTTCACGGTCACCGGAAAGTGCGAGTAGACTATCTTGAGCCTGTAGACGTAGCCGCGCGTCACCCCGATGATCATATTCCTCACGTGGCTGGAGACGGTCCCCAGGATGGCCCTCCCCCTCCTCTTGCGGAGGAGTGAAACTATCCTGAGGCGGCCGCCGACGACCGAAACCTCGACCGGGATCTTCGAGAGGTCGCGCTCGCATGAGCCCAGAGGGCCCTTTATCCTGAGGCGGCCGCCCTCCAGCGTCGCCGTGACGCCCTCGGGCAGCTCCACCTCGGCGTAGCCCTCCCCCCGGGTTACGCGCACGGACTCAATAGACATATCCCAGCAGCCTCCCTCCCAGCCCCTTGCTGCGGGCCTCTATGTGCGACATGACCCCCGAGCTCGTGGACACTATCAGCAGGCCTGTCCCGTAAGCCGGCAGTAGCCTGCGCTCCCAGGCGTAGTACCCATCGCGGCTGACCGGGTACCTGGGCCTCACCGCGCCGCACCGGTGGATCCTACCCAGGAGCTGCACCCGGAGCTTCCCGGACCGCCCATCGTCCACGAACTCGAACTCGCCCACGTATCCATACTTCTGCATTATCCTCAGGACCTCCTGGGAGAGCCTGGACGCGGGGATGACCAGGCACCACTTGTTGTTCCTCCTCTCGTTGTTATAGAGCGTGGAGAAGAGGTTCGACAGCACGTCCTGCGCCGGCATGGCCATCACCTCACTCGTACTTGCGGAATCCCATGTCCCTGGCGACCTCCCTGAAGCACTGCCTGCACAGCATGAGGCCATACTTCTGTATGACCGGCCCCATCTGGCCGCACCTGACGCACACCCTGGATCCCTTGCCGTACCTCCTGGGCTTCCCGCTCCTCAGCTTAGCCAATCTCCTGCACCACCTCCACGTTCAACTGGGTCCTGAAGAAGTTTATCGCGTCCTCCCTGCTCACAACGTGATCCCTGCCAACGTACGACCTGGCCCTCCTCCTGCGGGCCACGCGGTAGCCTGGCCTGCTGAGGGCGACGCTGACGTCCATGCCGAAGATCCCTATCTCCGGATCGTACTTCACGCCAGGTATGTCTATGTGCTCCTTTATGCCGAATGAGACGTTACCCCTCCCGTCGAACGAGCTCTCGGGTATGCGCCTCCCGCGCGCATCGAGCAGCCTGTTGAGCGTTTCCAGGGCCTTCCTGCCGCGGAGCGTCACCATGGCCGCTATCGGCTCGCCCCTGTGTATGCCGAAGCCCTTTATGGTCTTCTTGGCCTTCCTTATGGAGGGCTTCTGCCCGGAGAGCTGCTCCAAAAGCCTCGCTGCCTTCTCGAGCCTCTCGCCGGACGTCCCGACCCCTATGTGGAGGACGACCTTCTCGATCCTGACGGTCCTCATCGGATTCTCGGGCCGCGGGGCCTCGGCCTGCTGGACCTCGGCGGAGGCTACGGGCTCGCTCATTCGACCCACCTCACGGTTATCGGGGGATCCGGGAGCCCGACGGGCATCACGAGCTCCCTCGGCACGAGCACCCTCTCGCCCTCGAGCTCGAGCTCCACGGCCGGCCTCACGCTGAAGGAGCCGGGTATGACGTCAACTATCCTGCCGAGCGCGGACCGCCTGCTCCCGCCGATCACGAGCGCGGTCGACCCCTTCTCCAGGGGTATGCGGGACACTATCTCCTGCCCGGGCACCCGTATCAGGAGGCTGTCCCCGACGCGGTAGGAGCCCGGATCGTCCACGAGGATGCTCCTGCCGTCGTGAGTCCCGAGCTGGACGCGGCCGCCCCTCACCGTGACCTTGGAGACTATCCTCGATATCTTGAGGCCCTTCTCGGACTCCTGTATGGGCGCCGGGTATAGCAGCCTGCCCTTGGCCGGCACCATCCTGAAGGCCCTCTCCTCGCGCTTGATCTCGACGACGTCCATCAGGCCTATGGGGAACGAGCTATCGGTCCTCGCGACGCCATCCACCAGGAGGTAGCGATTGCTGAGCACGAAGAGCGCCTCGCGCGCGCTCTTGACGAGCCCTAGGTAGTCCCTGAGTAGGGTGACCGGATCTAAGCTCAGCGCCCTGGGATGCGGCCCCGGGCCGGTCCTGACCACGAACCTGCCGTGGCGCGGCTTCCTGGGCACGGAGTACACGCGCGGCGCCGAGAGCCTCTTCTGGACCGTGCTGCGCCCCATTCTAGCCATGCGTCTCGCCCTCCCCGGTCCCCGAGGCCCTGGACTTCAGGGACTCCAGCTTCTCCCTCCGGAGCTTGTCCTCCAGGTTCAGCCTGATCAGCATCACCTTCGACGCGTGCACCTTTATGGGCACGCTCTCCCCCCTCGAGTTCTGCCTATTCAGGCCCTCGATGGCTAGGCGGCCCTCCTTGGGGTACACCCTGAGGACCCTCCCCTCGACTCCCTTATACGAGCCCCTCATCACCTTGACGACGTCCCCCACGCGGACGCGCAGGGACCTGATGCCATACTCGCTCGAGAGCTCATCCGATAGGTGGGCGCTGAGCGCCCGCCCCTGCCCCGATCCATCGCCGCGGCCCATGGGCGCACCACCTATATTATGATGGACGCTATGTTCGCTATCCTGGGCCAGCGCTCAGCGGCCTCCGCCGCCACCGGCCCGTGGATGTCGGTCCCCTTGACGTCCCCCTCGGGCGTTATGAGGACCGCGGCGTTGTCCTCGAACGAGACGCGGACGCCCGATGGCCTCCGGAAGGGATAGCGCTGCCTCACGAGCACCGCGTAGAATATCTGCTTCTTCATCTCGGGCGGGCCCTTGCGGACCACGACCGCCAGCTTGTCCCCAACGGTGGCGGCGGGCCTCCTCCTGAGCCGGCCCCGGTACCCGATCACCTGGATCACCCTGAGCACCTTGGCGCCGCTGTTATCGGCGCAGTTCACGAGGGAGTTGACCGGGACCCCCCTCGACGTGCGCGGCATCCATTCGGCAGCGCCGGTGGTTCCAGCGCCTCTCTTCGGCATCAGGACGCACCTCCCGACTTTCCGAGCACCACGAACGCCACGGACTTCGCGAGGGGACGCGCCTCGCCTACGATGACGGAGTCCCCCTCCTTCACGTCGATGCACGGGGGCACGTAAGCGTGTATCCTGCTCCTCCTCCTCTCGTACCTCATGTACTTGCTCCTGTAGTGGTAGTATACGCGCTCTAAGACCGCCATGCGCGTGGCCCTGAGCCTGACGACGGTGGCGCGCAGGAGCCTGCCCCGGACTGGGAGCTCGCCGTGCCAGGGGCACCTGGGATCCTCGCACGACTTGGCCGGCGGCTTTATCCACGGTATCCCCACGTTCCTAGCTGGCTTGGCGCTCATGCTGACCTCACCAGCCTCTCGGCCGGGCTCCCGACCAGCGCGGATCCCGGCACGGCGCGCGATCCCCCGATCATGAACAGCGCGCCCTCCTTCGGCACTTTAATTATCTTTCCTCCGATGTCCAGCAGCACGATCCTCCGCGTCTCCACCACGAGCGCGCCGGAGGCGCGGAGGGGCCGGAGCACCTCGACGCGCGCCCCCGGGACGAAGGCGCGCGACACGCTCGCGGGAACCTTGGGCCTGATCCACTTCACTGCGAGGTCCCCCTCCTGCCGATCTCCCGCTCCCTGAGCACCGTGAGGATGCGAGCTATGTCCCTCCTGACCTCCCTGACCACGCCGGACTCCTTGCCCAGGGTCCCCCTCCTGGACTTGGCGCGCAGGCGCATCAGCTCGCTCCGGAGCTCCGTCAGCTTATCCCTGAGCTCTTCGTCGCTCATCTTCCTGAGCTCTGACGCCTTCAGGGTCAACTAGCGCTCCCTCCCCCCTGCCCCTGCGACCCGGACCCGGCGGCCGCCTGCTCCTCCCTGAGGACGACCGGAGGCCTCAGGCCACTCGGGTCCACTATCTTCACCTTTATTCCGTAGGTGCCGAGCTTGAGGTTCACGCTTATCTTGGCCTGCCTGACCGCAGCCTCCGCCGGGTGCCCGCTCTTCGGTATCACGCCGGCCCTGAACTTCTCCACGTGCGCCCTCTCGGTCCTGAGCTTGCCGGCGACCGTCACCTCGCACCCGAGCGCGCCTGCCGACATTATCGTGTTCAGGACGTTCATGGCGGCCCTGCGGAATGGTATCCCCCTCTCCACCATCTGGGCTATGCGGAAGGCCATTATGCGCGGGTTCAGCTCGGGCTTGGTGACCTCGCTCACGTTCAGGACGAGGTTCTCCAGGCGGTACCTCCTCGAGAGCTCCTCCGTGAGCGACCTTATCCCGGTCCCCCTGTGGCCTATCACCAGGCCGGGCCTCATCGCGAGTATCGTGAGCTTGTAGCTCAGCGGGGTCTTCTCGAGCACCATCCCGCCATACCCGGCGTCCCTGAGCTTGGACGAGAGGTACTCGTCGAGCTCCACCTCGAGCCCCTTCCTATCCAGGAGAGCCTTGTAGGACATCACGCCTCAGCCCCCACCAGCTCTATGTGCACCAGCACCTTGTCCTTGGGCGAGGCGCGGCCGAAGGCCCTGGGCACGTACCTCTTGAGGCGCCTGCCGGGGTACGCCGCCGCGTGTATCAGCTTGAGCCTGCTCGGATCCAGCCCCCTGTACTCGGCGTTCGCCTCCAAGCTCTCCAAAAGCCTCAGGACCGCCCTCGCCACCTTCACCGGGTAGCGGCCCGCATAGAATCCCTGGAGCCCCGACTTGTGCCCGACCTTGCCGTGGTACCTCCTGAAGGGCACGGGCCTCCTGAGGCTCACAACGTCGTTGAGGAGGGCCTTGGCCCTGTCGATAGGCAGCCCCTTTATCGCCTCGCAGACCTCGCGCGCCTCCTTCGGGCTCAGATCAGCCTCGCGCAGGCTGGCGCGTACGTGCACTACGGGATTGTACCCCTGGAACGCGTAGCCGAACTCGGGCATTCCGGCTCACTCGTTATGTGGGCGCCCCGGTCAGATGCAGTTAAAATACATTTCCGAAGCCCCCCGAAGAGGCGCAGCCGACCGCCGGATGTCCGGCGGCCGCGCGACCGCTAGGCCTCGCCCGACCGCGGGCCGTCCGCCTGCCCCGTCGGGGCGGCGCCGGATCCCGGACGCTGGCCGGGAGAGCCCCGGGCGAGCTCGCCCAGCGCCCTCATTATAGCCAGCACCGCCAGCGCAGCTTCCTCGGTCCTCACGCTCTCCACGCCCTGTCCCGGTATGAAGTTGACTATGAGCGCCCCCAGGGACTCGTATACCTCCCGATCGTGCATCTCGAGCAATCCCCTGCGCGAGCCAAAGGCCACGAGGACGGGCCCGTCGGATGACGCTGCCCTGCTCAGCGCGTCCAGTGATCCCCCGAGGGGCGCGCCGGACTTGGACGTCACTATGAAATGCGAGGGGCGGGAGGACCTCACAAGCTTCGGCAGCAGGTCCACGACGCTCACGCTGAATCCCCAGTACTCGGTGGGCTGGGCCTCCTCGCAGTAGAAGTCGCCGTTCCTCTCCCGCACCACGACGGTCGCGCGGCGCCCCGCCTGGCCGCGGCCCACGTACTCTAGGAGCCTTCCAACGCCCACGTCGGCGTAGAGCCTGCCCCCCACGAGCTCCAGCACGGCCTCGCGCACCTCGCCGGGCCTCAGCTCCCTGGAGCGCCTGTGGGGAGGTATGCCGAGGGGGTGGAGCAGCCCCACCTTCTCGAGGTCCTCGGCCACCGGAAACAGCTTCCTTCGCAGGTAGGGCGGCGTCGCCATGTACTCCAAGATCCTCGCTATGAACTCCGCATCGTGGGGCCTGTCGCTCAGGGGATCCCTGAACACGAATATCCTCTCAGCCCTGAAGATAGCGGCGGCCCTAGCGATCATCCCGACCCTCCTGGTCCGCTCGTCCTTCGAGCCGACATCCTCCACCAGCGACGATGGCACAGCTATCCAAAGCCTCAACGGGCATGCCACGCGATCGCCCCCAAATAACCGTATCCCCGCGCCCACTCGGGATTGAGTCAATGTTATTAAAGAGGGCGAGATTACGCCTCGAACGTGAGCGACGACCTGGAGCTGGAGATGATACTCGCGAAGAAGAGGCGCGAGCTCATGGCCATGGCCGCGCGCAAGAGTGCGGAGGAAGAAGGGGTGGCGCGCGGCGCGCGGAAGTCGGATCCCGTGGAGGTGGTCCGCGGCGTGCTCACCGACAGGGGGGAGGAGGTCCTTGAGGCCGCGCTGTCGCAGTATCCCGAAGAGGCGCGCAGGATAGTAGAGAGGCTGGCGGAGCTCATAGAGCGTGGGGCGCTGCGCGGCTCGATAACCGGCAGGCAGCTGCTGTGGCTGTTCAGGAATCTCGGACTCGACGTGAGGCTGGAGACGAAGATCTACGTGGAGCAGGATGGCAGGTTCGTTCCGCTGATGGATGCCATGAGGAAGCGCGATGATTGAGCTCTGGCGCCCTCACTTGAGCGGGACGTAGAGGGAGCTCCTCGTCGCCCCGATCCCAGGCTCGCCGTGTATGACGCGCTTGCAGGTCTGCACGTACTCGCCCAGGTAGTGCCCTATCATCTCCGGCTTCACCTCCAGTTGCACGAACTCCTTGCCGTTGTAGACGCTGATTGTCCTGCCGACCATGAACGGCAGTATTATCATGTCCCGCAGGTGGGTCTTCACCGGCTTGCCGTCGTCGGCGGACCTCAGCTTCTCGAGCAGCTTCCTCTTAGAGGGGCTGAGCCCCCTGTTCAGGCTCCTCCTAGCCCTCGAGGGCAGCAGCTGTATGACCTGGTCCAGAGGCATGTTCATCAGCTGGTCCAGCGTGTATCCCCTATACCTGAACTCCTTCGGCACGAGGATCACCTCAGCCCCGTGGTATTAAAATTTGCGGCCCAGGGCCGGGTGTCGACCAGATGAAGGGATCGCCTCCGAGGACGCGCATCACCTGTGGCGCCCGCCGCCCCTGCCGGTCTTCCTGGCCGCTATGTTGCCGACCTTCGCGCCGGGCGGCGCGTTCCTCGAGACGGTGGTCGGGTGGCCCGGGTGCTGGTGCCGACCCCCGCCGAATGGGTGGTAGACGGTCGTCATCGCGACGCCCCGCACGAGCGGGTACTTCCTGCCCTTGGCGCGCATGAGGCGCCACTTGTTGCCCGCCTTCAGCAGCGGCTTCTCGTCCTTTCCGCCGCCGGCCACCACGCCTATGGTGGCCCGAGCCCTCCCGTCCAGCTCCAGGGTATCGCCGGAGGGCAACTTCACCAATACCGAGCCCTGCGACTGCGTCAGGACGATCGCGGAGGCGCCCGGGGAGCGCGCGAGCTCCCCGCCGTCGCCGGCGGCCCGCTCGACGTTGGAGACTAGCGTGCCCTCGGGTATCCTCCAGAGCGGCAGTATGTTGCCGTTCGCGACCGGGGCGTCAGGGCCGATGCGTATCGTCGCGCCCTTCTCCAAGCCCACGACCGCCGGCAGGTAAGCGACGCTGCCATCGTCGAACCTGACGCGCGCGAGCGGCGCCTGGCGGCCGCGCTCGTGCACTATGTCTTCCACTATCCCCTCGTGCGTCTCGTCGAGGGGCAGGGGAGGGTAGCGGGCGGGCGCTATCTTGCCCACCTTGCGAGCCCTGAACTGCGATCCGCCGCGCCCGCGCCTCTGAACCAGTATCCTCTTCCCCATGGGCTGTCACCTAGATGAGGCCCAATTTAGATGCTATGTCGGTGGCCCTGTACTCGGGCGACAACTTCACGTATGCCTTCTTTCCCTCGGCTGTGTTCATGACGTTAACCTTCACCACCTTCACCCCGAAGAGCGCCTCCACGGCGCTCTTTATATCGCCCTTGGTGGCGTCGCGATCCACTAGGAACGCGAGCTTGTTCTCCTTCTCCATCATCAGGTACGTCTTCTCGGTCACTATCGGCATCTTCACGATCCTGAGGGCCCTATCGCGGTCCAATCCCGGACACCTCCAGCAGCGAGCCGGGCAGGGACGAGATCGCGCCCTGGGTCCATATCGTCAGCCTGCCGGGGTGCCCGCCGGGCGCCAGGTCCAGCACTGACAGATCCTTGGCGAGCACCACGTCGACGCCGGGTATGTTCTCGGCGGCGCGCGAGATGCCGCCGTCCGTCGACACCACTATCAGTGGGCCCCTCCCGGGGCGCCTAGCCCTGCCCCTCCACCTGGCCTTGCCACCCCTGGTGCTGCGGCGCGCCGCCCTCTCGACGTCGGGCCAGAGTCCGAGCCTCTCGAGGAAGGCCCTCAGGTCCCTGGTCCTGGAGAGCGACTCCAGATCGCTGGAGACGACCACTGGCAGGTCCAGCGACTCGGGCACCACGTGGCCCCTGGCGAGCACCAGGTCCCTCCGTGAGGTGGCAGCTATGGCCATGGCCGTGGCGAGTCTGCGCTCCTTCACGTTGAGGCGCTTGTAGATCACCTTGTCGACCCGAGGTGGATGCGCCGCCCTGCCCTTGACGACCCCGGCGACGCCCGCGGCCTGGCCGGCCCTCGGATAACCCCTCCCCTTGACCCTGGCCAGCCTGGCGATTCCGAGGCCGACCCCGAACGACTCCGCAGACGTGCGCTTGCCCGCCATGGGATCCGTGCCCTTGGGCTGGAGCCTGTGCGTGAACTCGGCCCAGAAAGACCTGGATATCAGATCCGGCCTCGGCTGCAGCTCGAAGATCGGCGGCAGCTCGATCTCCCCGGACTTCTGGCCGTCCAGCGAGTAGACGGGCACGCGGCGACTCATGCGACCATGCCTCCGGCGTTGGAGGTCACGCTGTCGACGTACAGTATCGTCGGCGCCTCGAGCCTCAGCGACGGCGGCCTGAGCGGATGCCTGATCACGACCGGCCTCTTGGCCGGCCCGGGAACCGATCCGGCCACCAGCAGGTACTTGCCGCGCACGACCCCGAAGTGCGGGAATCCGCCGGGCGGGGTCACGGGCCTCTCCGACTCGTCGCCGATGGCGAGTATCCTCTTGTTATATTCCACCCTCTGATGGAAACCCGTCTGGCCCGCCATGGGGACGCTGCGCATGACCGCCGCGGGGTGCCACGGGCCCAGGGTCCCCGGCTCCCTCACGCTCTTCCTGGACTTGTGCTGCTTGCGCTTTATCCCGAACCTCTTCACAGGGCCCTGGAATCCCTTGCCCTTGCTCACAGAGATGACGTCAACGTAGGACCCGGGCCTGAAGAGGGCGTCCACCTGGACGCTGCCGCCCACCAGGCCCGCCGCGTACTCGAAGCGCCCCCTGATGTCACCGCCGCCCACCGGTATCTCCATCACGAATGGCCTCTTCTGAGGGAGGCCGGCGTCCCTCGGCACTCCGTAGACGACGGCGCTGACCCTAGAGGCACCGTCGAGCATGGACTCGAGGTCCTTGAGCGCCGCCTCCAGCGGCCTGTAGTTCTTCGGCTTGCCGCCGAAGACGCGCCCATCCGCGTAATTCAGGGCGTCGCCGAGCACGTAATGGTACCCATCCCTGTACCCGTAGAGCCTGACTCCTAGCACGTGGAGGGGGGGAGCCGCTAGGACTGTGACGGCTTGGAACAGAGGCTTGCCGGCGTTCGGCACGGTCTTCCTGTCATCCACCATTATTACATGGGTCATTCCAGCCTTGTACGTCAGCGTGCCGAGGAGCCTAGGCTTCTCATCGGCCGGCAACTCCGGCCAGGAGCGCACCCTGGGCAGCAGGCCTGCCGCCCTGGACCTAGGCATGAACGCGAGCGAGCCCCTCCTCGGTGCATGCTGCTTCCTGTGGCCGATGAGCCCTCCCCCCTTCTGACAGGGGGCTCCTCAGGCCCTCAGGTTATAAGGATTTGCGTGAGGCCGTGGCTCCGTCGCCTCAAGCCGATCGGTGACCCCGATCCGAATCAGGAGGACCCTTTCCCGACCGTGGCCCGCGCGGCTCACATGCATTTATAGGGCACGTCCCTGATGGGCTGCACATAATCTGCGATCGCCCCCGGGAATCCCGGAGCGCGATCCGATGCGTCGAGAGGGATCGAGCCGTTAGGCGATCCCTTCGAGGGGGCGTTCGGGGGCGAGGACCCGAATGGTGACTGGACGAGGATGCGCTGACCTTATCACCCGGGCAGGAGGTGGGATCGATGAGACGTGACCGGCGTGGGCCCGGTGGGATTCGAACCCACGACCTTTCGGTTATCAGCCTCGTCGCGGTGCCCCGGGGCACCGCTCGAACGCTCTGCCAAGCTGAGCTACGGGCCCACCCCGGAGAGCATCCCTGGGATCTTTTAATGTTTAAGCGCCAGGCGAGGGCCCGCCCGGAACGCCGGGGAGCGGGCCCGAGGAACCCGCGCAGCGACGGACAGTTTTAATATATTTTCAAGGATGCCCGGGGGCCGGCGTTGAGCGATGTCTCGAGGGCACTGAGGCGCTACATAAGGGACATCCCGAACTACCCCATCGAGGGCGTGATATTCCGCGATCTGACTCCCCTCTTCAGGGACGCCGCGGCATTCCGGACCGCCGTGGAGGAGCTCGCCGGCCGCTTCCGCGACCAGCGCCCGGACGCCGTGGCCGGCATAGAGGCGCGGGGGTTCATAGTCGGATCGCCCGTTGCGCTGCTGCTCGGCGCGGGCTTCGTGCCCATAAGGAAGCAGGGGAAACTCCCGTGGAGGAAGGTCTCCACGACCTATCAGCTGGAGTACGGATCCGAGACCATCGAGATGCACGAGGACGCGGTGGCGCCCGGCCAGAGGGTGCTGATAATAGACGACTTGCTGGCAACGGGGGGCACCGCTAGGGCGGCGGCGAAGCTCGTGGAAGGCGCGGGCGGCGTGGTGATCGGGGCGGGCTTCCTAGTGGAGCTCGCGTACCTGAACGGCAGGAAGAGGCTGGAGGGCTACCGCGTAGAGTCCGTGATCAGGATAGACCGAGCTCGGCCGCCCACCCTGGACCACGAATACTTCCTCCATTTGGGATCGGGATACCCGCAGTAGGAGCAGCGCTTCTTCCTGATGTTGTACGATTTGTGGCCGCACCGCCTGCAGACTATGTGGACCACGTGCCTGCTGTGCCTGCCGCGCGAGGGCGTCCCCTTCATCCCTTATCACTCGCGGAACTTGCGGGCCGGGCTGGGCAATTTAAACTTGTCAGCGGCCTCCCCTCCAGCAGCTCACTAGTCGGACGGCGGCGATATCAGCACGACGTTGTCACCGCGTATGACTATGACGCCGAGCTTCGTGAGCGCGCCGCCGTCGCCGACCTCCTCGGAGCCCTCCAAGAGCAGGTTCATGTGATGATCGTATCCCCTCAGCGTCCCGCGGATAACGAGCCCGCCCTTCAGCTTTATGAGCACAGTGCGGCCTATGCTGTTCTGCAGGACGTTTAGAGTTACGTCGACCTCCGACACGCCAGAGATGGCGGCTCGCGGGCCAATATTTAGGTTTCGCCCCCGGCCCGGCGCCGATCAGGTGGGGCGATCGATTCCGACGGCGCGCCGTCCCCTCTGGGACCTGCGCCCATTTTATGCGCGCCCATAGCCCCATCGAGGACGCCGCCCCCGACCTCGGGTTCGCATCCTTCTACTATCGCCGAAAGCCCCGCGGCAGCGCCCCAGCGCGAGTCCCCGGAACGCCCGGGGCGCGGATCATCGCCTCCAACTCCTCGGGTCGAAGCCTAGTGGGCGCGCACGAGGACCGGCGGAGGGCGATCCGCCCGTACGGGACCATCCGACAGACGCCCTCAGATGTCAGCATAAGATTTATTTAGCGTGGTTACTCGGGGATCCCTCGATTTCTGGAGGAGTGATGGCTTTGTACTATAGCAGAGGAGTGAATATGCCTGCGAAGATCACGGGAACGACCACTGTTGGGGTCGTCTTTGAGGGTGGGGTCGTGCTGGCGACCGATAAGAGGGTGACCATGGGCTACTTCATAGCGCATCGCCAGGGGAGGAAGATCTACCAGATAGATGACCACCTAGGGATAACCATCTCGGGCGTCGTCGCCGACGCTCAGGCCGTCATAGACATCCTGAGGTTCGGCGCCAGGCATTACAGGATGGAGAACAATAGCCCCATGCCGGTCAAGTCAGCAGCCTCGATGGCGGCCAACCTCTTCTTCTCGTACAGGCTGTTCCCGCTGATAGCCGACGTGCTGATAGGCGGGTTCGACGGCTCACCGGGCATCTACAGCATAGACTTCTTCGGGGCCGTGAGCAGCGAGAAGTACGTGTCCACCGGGAGCGGATCGCCGATAGCGTACGGCGTGCTGGAGTCCGAGTACCGCGACGGACTCCGCGAAGAAGAGGCAGTCGCGCTCGCGGTGAAGGCCGTCCACTACGCCATGAAGAGGGACTCCGCCTCCGGCGACGGCGTGGACGCGGTCGTGATCGATGGCCGCGGCTACAGGGAAGTGGATCCCGAGACCAAGAGGCGGATAGTGTCATCGCTGACGTGACGTGCAGGGGCCCGGGCATGACTCAGGCCTCCCAGGAGGGTGGAACGCTCGCCGCGAGGATACTCTCGAGGCTGAAGCCGGAGGCGATGGTCACCAGGATAGAGTACGAGGGACCCAGGATAGCGATATACACTGACAATCCCAAGTACTTCGTGGACAACGGCGGCGTAGTGGGACAGCTCGTGACCGAGCTGCGCAAGAGGGTCATCGTCAAGTCCTCGGAGTCCGTGCGGAAGCCGGCCGAGGAGGTCAGGAGCTACATAGCGTCCGTGGCGCCCAGGGAGGCCGGGATCAATAGGATATTCTTCGATGCCGCGCTCGGGGAGGTGCTCATAGAGGCAGCGAACTCCAAGCTGCTGCAGCAGGTGCCCGAGCTCTCCGAGCAGGAGCTGTTCGTGAGGACCGGCTGGAGGCCCAGGATAAGGCAATCGTCGCCCATATCGTCGCCGGCGATGGAGCAGGTGTACTACGCGCTCTCGGACGCCGATGAGCGCATGTCGTTCCTGCGCAGGGCAGGGGAGCGCATATTCAGGGACCGCATCTATCCGAGGTCCGAGGTGGTCCTCACAGTATTGGGGGCCGCGCGCGAGGTGGGCAGGTCCTGCATGCTGCTCTCCACGCCCGAGAGCAGGATACTGCTCGACTGCGGGGTGCACCCGGGCGCCAAGGGGCCCCTGAACGCCTACCCAAGGCTCGACTGGCTCGACATGACGCTGGACGACCTGGACGCTGTGGTGGTCTCGCACGCGCACTTGGATCACGTGGGCTTCGTGCCGGTCCTGTTCAAGCACGGCTACAGGGGGCCGGTCTACATGACGGAGCCGACGCTCGCTCTCTCCACGCTGCTGCTCATGGACGCGATCAGGGTCGCGCAGTCCGAGGGCGCCGTGCCGCCCTACAACATGGAGGACCTCCGCACTATGATATCGCACACGATAACGCTCCCCTACAACTCGGTCACCGACATAACGCCGGACGTGAAGCTGACGCTCTACAACGCCGGCCACATACTGGGATCCACCGTGATCCACCTCCACATCGGCGACGGCGCGCACAACGTGGTCTACACCGGCGATTTCAAGTTCGACAACACGCGCCTCTTCCAGGCGGCGTTCTTCAACTTCCCCAGGGCCGAGACGCTCGTCATGGAGAGCACCTATGGCTCGAGGTCCGACGTCATGCCCACGAGGATGGAGACCGAGCAAGCGTTCGCCGCCTCGCTGAGGCAGACCCTCGAGGGCGGCGGCAAGGTCCTGATCCCCGTGCCAGCGGTCGGGAGGGCCCAGGAGATAATGCTCGTGATAAACGAGCTGGTGAGGACGAGGGCCGTGCCCGAGGTGCCGGTGTACTTGGAGGGGATGCTCAAGGAGGCCACCGGGATACACATATTGTACTCGGACTACCTGTCGCCGACGGTCAAATCCGAGATTAGGGAGACGGGCGCCAATCCATTCCTCGCGGAGTGGTACACGGTGGTGGACAGCCCCAAGCGCAGGTCCGAGATAGTCAGCGAGGGCGGCCCCTCCATCATCCTGGCAACCTCGGGCATGTTGGAGGGCGGCCCCTCCATCTACTACTTCTCGGAGCTCGCGGAGGACCCCCGCAATAAGATCCTCTTCGTGTCATATCAGGTCCCGGGGACGACGGGGCGTCGCCTGCTGGACAGCGCCACGAGGGAGATCAGCCTCTTCGATCCCAGCAGCGGAAGGATGCGCGTCCTGCGCGTGAACGCCGCGGTGGAGCGCATCGAGGGGTTCAGCGGGCACAGCGACTTCAACCAGCTCACCAGGTACGTCTCGAGGCTCCAGAGGAAGGTCAGGAGGGTGCTCGTGGTGCACGGCGAGCGCAAGAAGTCGGAGGAGTTCGCCTACCATCTGCAGCAGCACCTGAAGGTGAACGCTTACGCGCCCCAGCTGCTGGACTCGGTGAGGCTCTATTAGCGCGCCCGCGGCGCTAGGTGCCCATCTCGCGCCATATCCTGACGCCGGGCGGCGTGAGGACTATTCTGTCCTCCCCGAGCCTGGCCATGTCGCCGCCCATGGATATTACATATTCATATATTTTATTTATAATATTTATGGTCACCTCGCGCCCCCGCTCGAGGAGCGGCGTCACCCTGAGTATGACTATGAAGTTGTTCCGGACGTCCTCCTCCACCTTCCGGACGTCCTCCTCAGACCTTATGGAGTAGCTGGTGACATAGTAGAGGACCTTCTGGCCCTCACTGCGCGCCTCCCCGGCGTCCATGCCTTTGGGGTAGTTCCCGGATTTGAACTATAAAAATTTGCTCTCCAATTTCCGCCCATCCCCAAAGGGTGGAGGTCGCTTTGCCAGTTTCTTTATGAGTCTCTGGACCTCCTCATCGCGCAGCAGCTCCCAGGCCGCATCCCTCAAGTGGTGGACGTTCCTGACCACCGGCCCCCTGGAGATCCTCGGGAGCTCGCCCGAGGGCATGAGGGCTATGCCCACCGCTATCGCCTTCCCGTACGCCTTCTCCCTCACGACCACGACGTCGCCGGACTCGAAGCCGGAGTACTCCACGATGCCCGGCCTCATCACGTTGGCCCCGTTCACCACGTGCCTCACGGCGCCCTCGTCCACCACGACGTATCCCGGGACGCTGGAGACGAGCTCGGAGTCCACCAGCGCCGGAACGTAGATCCCCTCCTCGCGCAGCGCCACGAGGATGGATCCCTCCTTCGTCAGCAACGCCTCGGCGTCCTCGGAGGCCAGAGTCGCCAGCGGCGTCAGCTCGCGCTTCAGCAGGCGCGATATAGCCTCGGACGCCTCGCGGGCCTCGCGCTTGGACAGGTACATCAGTTTGAACTTGGACAACTCGAACGATCCCGAACCTCATTTTAAGATAATTTAAGATTATCGATTACTTCGCGGAAGGCGCCGCGCGCTGGTGCCTCAAGGTTAAATCCCGGAGGTGCCGGAAGGCAGGCAGCCCGGTGGTCTAGCGGTCAATGATGCCGGCCCTTGGAGCCGGCGACGGGGGTTCGAATCCCCTCCGGGCTATTCGCACGAGCGTGCCAACCCCAGGGATCTCGGGACGCTCGGAGAGTTCCCGAGCATCGCGGCGGGGCCCCGGGGGACGTCGCTCGGCATCGCCGCCGGACTCGGGGGCTCCCTCGCCCCCTGAAATGACCTCCTGGGCCCTCACGTCCTCCTCGCTCAGCACGCCAGCCGCCAGCAGGTTGACCAGCGCGTTCGCCGAGGCCCGGCCCGACACCCTCCCCATCCTCCCCTTCGTCTGGCGCCACCTGAGGGACGTGTTCCCGCTCTTCGACTCATATATCACGCCGAGGACGTCCTTGACCCTGACGAACGTCACGTCGCGCGCCTTGTCGAGCGTGTACTTGTCGGCGGACTCCACGTAGATCATCCCCCTCTCCCCGTACCTCTCGGGGAAGACCAGGGGGTCGCGCTCGTACTCCTCCGGGATGAATGACTTGCAGGTGCTCAGTATCAGGAACCTCCTGAACCTATCGAGCGACACCTCCTTGTCGACCTTTATCATGGCGACCACGCTGCGAAATTGCGCCGGCTCCTCTAAAAGAATTTATCCCCTGGAGCGCGGATCGCCGCACTCGCGATGATGACTCTAGCCCTGGGCTACCACCATGGCCGGGATCTTGAGTTCTGAGCGCCCCGAGGTCGCCGGCCACGGACCTCCGCCAGGCCTCAGCGTACGCCTCGAAAGAGGCGCTCCTGGCGCAGCTGCTACAGATGCAGAGGGCTGAGGTCTCATCTATGGAACACACGTCGTGGTACTCGCAGTCCTCGCACGAGGTCTCGCGCCCGCAGAGCATGCAGCGGAACTCGAACTCCACCGGCGCGCCCCCGAGGGCCCCGGAGATAGCGCGCCGGATGCGCTGCAGATCGGCGCCGCGCGGTATCAGGAATCCCCTCCCGCCCTCGTAGCGGGCGCCCGCCTTCATCAGCTCCTTGAAGGCATCGGTCCCGAGCCTGGGGAGGCGCGTCCACTCGTCCAGCTTGACCCTCACGACCACGCCGCTCCGAGCGCCGGCCGAACTATAAACTTGGCCTCAGGGCCACCCCTGGGCCGCGGCGAGCGCCAGGGCGGCCGCCAGCGCGAGGGCGACCGCGCATGCCCAGCGGCTCCCGCCGGGGCGCCAAGCGGGGCGATAACCCCTTATCTCCATGGCCTCCGCGACCTCCCTCCCCCGGATTAGTGAGGACACCATGGCCGGCGTGATGATGGAGGGCAGCCCCCTGACCCAGTCCACGATCCCCCCGTAGCCCATCCCCCTGGAGGACTGCGCCTCGAGCACCGCGGAGACGTCCCTGGCGATCGTGGGAACGAACCTGAGGGAGATCGCGATCCAGGTCACCGCCCCGCGCGGGACCCTCAGCCAGCGGAGCACGGATCCCACCTCGTCGATCGAGGTGGTGAGGTAGAAGGCGGAGAGGGCCGTCACGAGGTCCAGGAACCTCACGCCGGTCGCCGCCGCCGAGGCCGCGCTGTAGCCAGCCAGGATCTCCATGAGCGCCACGATTAGGGAGGCAGATACCGCGGGCAGCTGTATCCTGGCCAGGGTCCTCGCGGACCCTCCAGCGAGTCCCATCAGGAGCGCGGCCGCGTAGTCCAGCGCGAGCGGGATGAGGCTGTAGGACGCGAGCGGGAATGCGAAGAGCACCAGGGCCAGCAGCAGCTTGCAGCGCGGATCCGCTCCTGGGGCCCGGCTCATGTCCCGCTCCCCCGTTCCGGCGCCTCCCTGGCCAGCGCCGCGACGGCCTCCCAGACGCTCCCGATTGCGCGCGGCGCCCTCAGCAGCTTCCCCAGCTCCGCCAGCTGCGGCGGCCTCAGCGCCGCCCTGGCCATGAGCGCCTCGTCCGACAGGACCTCGCGCGCGGGGCCGTCCGCCAGGACGCGCCCCTGGGACATCACGATCGCGCGGGGCCCCAGGAGCCACAGGAACTCGACGTCGTGGCTGGCCAGGATTGTCGCGATGCCGGCCCTGGACCACAGCCTTATGGCGCCGAGAAGCCTCATCTTGTTCCTGAGGTCCTGGCCCACGGTGGGCTCGTCCATGGCGATGATTCTCGGCCCCCAGCTCGTGGAGGCGGCGATGCTCAACCTCTTCTGCTCCCCCCCGCTCAGGCTCAGCGGGGACCTCCCCTCGTACCCCTCGAGCCCCATCGCGCGGAGGGCGCGGGCGGCGGCTCCCAGGGGATCGGGGATCCTGAAGTTGCGGGGCCCGAATGCGGCCTCCTCGAGCGCCGTCCGAGCGAAGAGCTGGGAGCGCGGGCTCTGGAATACGAGCCCCACGTGCCTGGAGAGCCTCCCGACGCTCGCCCTCCTCGTATCCAGCCCGGCGACCTTCACCGTGCCCCTCGTCGGCTTGAGCAGCCCATTGATGTGCTTCAGCAGGGTCGTCTTCCCCGACCCGTTGGGCCCCACCAGCGCCACGACCTCGCCCTCCCGGATCGACAGGGACACGTCCACGAGGGCTTGGCTCCCACCGGGGTACACGTGCCACACGTGGTCGAACTCCACCACTGCCGAGGCCCTTCCAGCTCTCATCGGCGCCCGATCCCCCGCCGCGCAACCTCTCCATGAGCTCCCCGAAGGACAGCGGCGCCATCCCCCGGCCCGCGTCCATCCCCATGAACCTGAGCAGGTGATAGACTTGAACGGCCGCCGGCACGCTGACCCCGGCCGACTTCAGCATCGCCACTGACCCCCAGTCGCCCAGCAGCTCCCTGGGGTCCCCGGCCGCCCCCACGGACCCTCCCCTGAGGAGCACCAGGCGATCCGCGAAGGGAAGCGCCGGCTCCAGCCTGTGCTCCACCAGCACCACCGTCAGCCCGCGCCGCCTCACCAGGTCGCGCAGAAGCACCATCAGCTCGGCGGCCGCCCGCGGATCCAGCATGGAGGACGGCTCGTCCAGGAGCAGGACATCGGGGGACCTCGCGATCTCGCCCGCTATGGCAACGCGCTGCCTCTGCCCGCTCGACAGCGCGTGTATCGGCGCGTCGTAGAGGTCCTCCGAGCCGAGCTGCCTCAGCACCTCCCTGGCCACGCGCCGGGCCTCCTCCGGGGGGACCCCCCTGGACTCCAGCGAGAGGGCGACGTCCGCACCGGCGCTGGACGCCAGGATCTGATTCTCGGGGTCCTGGAACACGTAGCCCACGCGCCTGGCGAGCTCCCCTATCGAGCTTTCCGCCACGCTCTCGCCCATCACCACGACATCCCCGCGCGCTTCGCCCTCGTAGAAGTGCGGGATGAGCCCTATCACGCTCCTGAGGAGGCTGGTCTTGCCGCTGCCGCTCGCCCCGACGACCAGGTGGAACTCCCCGGCCTCGAGGCACAGGTCGACGCCGCGGAGCGCCGGCGATGAACCGCCGCGATAGGTGAATGAGAAGCTCCTGAACTCCACTGCCGGGTTCGCGCAGCCCCCGGGCATGCTCGAACGATCTCCCTCGGAGTCGAATTTAACGATGCGCTGAGCAGCCTCAGGATAGCGTCCATCGCGGCCCCCGGCCCGGCGCGCACGCGGAAGGAGGCCGCGGCCGCGTGCCCCCCGCCGGATCCGCCCAGCTCCCGGGCTAGCTCCCGGGCGAGATCCCCGAGCCTCAGGCCCGAGGAGGAGAGGGCGCGCGACGCCCTCATGCTGCCCTCGGACCCTCCTCCCTCGGCCCTCCCCAGGGCGATCCCGAGGTCCGCGCCCACCCGGACCAGGGCAGCGGCGACCGACGCCTGCTGTCCGCCCACGATCGAGGCCGCGATTATCCATCCGCCCGCCTCCAGTATCCTGAGCGCCCGGAGCCCCTTCAGCACGGCTATCACCTCCGACACGTCCCTCCGGGCCCCGGAGGAGACCGGGCCAGGCGGCCTCCCGCAGATCCTGCAGAGCGCCGAGTACACCTCCAGCGTGCCGCATCCGGCGTTCCTGAGCCGGCCGGTGTCGGCGAGGATGCCGAGGCCCAGCGCGCACGCGGCGTCGGAGGCGCCGTCCCACGCTCCGCCCATGGAGCCCATGACGTCCTTGGCCAGGACCTCGGACGTGGAGGACGCCCCCTCGTCCACGAGCGCGGCCGCCCCAGCCGCCGGCCCGCCGGTCGCCGGATGATGGTCCACTATGAGCGTGGGGAGGGCGCGGGACGATATCAGCTCCTCCACGCGCCTCCCCGCGCGCGCCGGGGAGGGCGCGTCCACCAGTATGACGGCGTCCGCGCTCAGGAGCACGGAGGGATCCTCCGTGAAGGGCACGGAGAACCTTTCCAATATCAGCCTGGCCGGCCTCGTGGCGCCACCGGGCGTCAGAACGTCGACCTGCGCGCCGGCTGACCGTGCCAGTATTGCTACAGCGGCCGCGCTGGCGGCCGCGTCGACGTCGGCCAGCTCGTGCGTGACCACGGCGATCCTGCGATGGCTCCTCAGGTACTCGAGGACGACCATCAGGCGGCTTCTCCGCTTCCGCTCAGCTGGCCTTCCTGGCGGCCAGCGCCTCGCGTATCTTGTTCTGGATCTCCTGGAGGTTCTCCCTCAGCCTCTCCTCCTGCTTCGCGAGGACGCTCTGGCGCGTCTCGGCCAGCTCCTTCTTCTCCATGAGCTCCGCCTTCAGCTTCTCCCTGTCCGCCCTCACCAATATCATGCCGGCCTGCTTGTAGATCTCAGCGTCGGCCGGGGCCTTCTCGAGCTCCTCGAGCGCGCCCTTTATCTCGGCCAGCTCCACCTCCACCTGCTGCTTCTGCAGGAGGATCGATTGCAGGGTCGCCTGGAGCTGCTCGTATTTCGATAGCTGCTCCTGGAGCCATGGAGACACCTCGCTCAAGGTCCCACCGACGCGACGCTCAGGAGCGCGGCCTTTAAAAGGGTTAGGGCGCTGCTCAGGAAGGCGCTCGCATCCCCCGGGTCCAGGGAGCGCGCGGATTTCATCCAGATCCCCCCCTCGAGAGCCCGCAGCTCGAACGGGAACCTCCGATCGTCCGCGTCTGCCAGCATCGCCTCCGCGATCGCCGAGGCGAGCCTCGGATCCCCCACGATGAGCTCTATTTCCACGCTCACCGTCGGATCCCGGGGGTGTTCGACGCCCCTCAATCGGGGGAGTATGCCCCGCCCGCCACCTTATAACCGCACTTGCCGCACTCCCAGATGCCGATCGCAGTCCTCCTGAAGCTCAACGATCCGCATCTGGGGCAGGCCCTCCTGGCCTTGAGCGTCCTCTGGACAGCGCTGTAGCGCTTCCTGAGGGTCGCGCCGTACTTAGGCCCCAGACCCCTGAGCTGCCTCTGCTTGTCCGCCAATGCCCAGCATCCTCCTGATCTCCCCCCTTATTTCCTTAGCCTTCGCGAACGCCTCCTCGACGAGCTTCACGACCTCCGCCGGAGACCACCCGCCCGATCCGCCCTTCTGGAGGGCGCAGATCCCGTCCTCGGTGAACACCATGGTGAGGCGCGTGTCCATCACGGCCTCCTCCTCCTCCGTCGGATCGTAGAGCACGTAGTCCCCTATCTTGGCGGCAGTCATGGAAACGGGCAGGCCGGTCACGGGGAGCGGGATCCTGTTCCCGGTGGGGGTCGGGGTGGAGCTGCCCTCCGGGAGCGAGTACTCGGGTATCCTCGCCGTGGCCAGGGCCGCCACGGCGGCGTAGGAGGCGGCGTCGAAGAGGTTCCCGTCGGCGTTCAGCACGTTGATGTCCACGAATATCGAGTACACCAGCTCCCCGGGCCTGAGGATCAGCTTGGACATGTCCACCATGCCCGACTCCCTGATGCCCCTGTCCACGACCCTCGCCAGCTCTATCGCGTTCTCGTCCGGCGGCCCGAGCTCGACGTAGGGGGAGGCGAGCGGCAGTATCTCGGCATTCACTATAAGGTTGCCCCTGTCGGGGGTGTCCCTGTAGGGCCTGTCCAAGGCGACCTTGACGCCGGCTATGACGGCGGTGTTGCCCAGGTGCACCTGGGCAGATCCCTCCGCCTTGCTCACCACCGACGTGGATATGCTGAGCTGCCTGTAATCCGTCATGCCCCTCCCGTCCAGCCTCTGCCCCTTGGCCAGGAGCTCCTTCATCTTCTCCTTCCTCAGGCGCTCCACCACGAAGCTCCTGCGACTCACCGACAACCTACTTGCTCACCTCCTGCTGGGCCGAGCTGAAGTAGTGATCGTAGAGCGCCTTCCTCTGGGCCTCGTAGAGCTGCCTGCAGCCCCTGAGCGCCAGGTCGAGCGCCGCCTTGAACTCATCTATGGTGAGCTTGCCATCCATCTGGAGCAGCGTTATCCTGTCCAGGTTCGGCATGTACGCCACCGGCATGTCCACCTCGCCCTCCTTGTCCTCGACGTCGTTCAGGTCCAGGACTATCTGTCCATCCACCTTCCCGACGGCGCATGCGGCCACCAGGTCCCTCATCGGGATGCCCGCGTTGGCGAGCGCGAGCGACGCCGCGGTTATGCTGGCCCCCCTGGACCCGCCGTCCGACTCCAGGACCTCCACGAATATGTCCAGGGCGGTCCTCGGGTATTGGTCGGTAATTATCGCGGCCTCCAGCGCCTCGCGCATGACCTTGGAGATCTCTATCTCCCTCCTGGATGGCTGCGGGGGCTTCCTCTCCTCCACGGAGAAGGGGGACATGTGATAGCGGCACTTTATCAGCATGCGGTCGGGCAGCGTCAGGTGCCTCGGGTGGACCTCCTTGGGTCCGTAGACGGCCGCGACTATCTTGTTCCTCCCGAGCTCTATGTACGCGGACCCGTCGGCGTTCTTGAGGATGCCCACCTCGAGCTTGAGGGGCCTCATCTCGTGCGGCCCCCTGCCGTCGGTCCTCCTCCCGCTCTCATCTATCAGCTTCCCCAACTCGCTCACCCGCCCCCTCCTTCCCTCCGATGCCCAGGGCGTCCCTCAGCGCCCTCGACAGGACCTCGCGCCTGGGCTCAGAGTCCACCAGCCTGAGCGCCTTAGCCGCCAGCAATATGCCGTCCGGCGTCCCCCTGACGACTATTAAACCATTCATCCCGATGGTCAGCTTGCACCCCGTGGCCTCCTCTATCAGCTTGTTGAGGCGCTCGCGCCTGTCAAGGAGGCGCGGCACGCCGCGCGGGGATATGCGCACCACCTCGCCCTCGGTGACGCGCCCCAGGCCCGGGCCCCTGATCGAGAGGAGCGGGTCCCTGTTCACGCTGAAGTTCAGGACCTTCGTCACTATCACGTCGCCCACGTTCAGGACCTCGGATATCGCGGCCCTGCCCCTGGATCCCCTCCTCACCAGATCCCTGACCAGCACCGTGCCGTAGAATATCGAGTTTATGTCGACGGTCCAGGCCACCGCGTTATAGTCGGTGACAACCCCCACGACGAGGTCCCCCTGCCTGGGGACGTACTTGCCCTCCAGGGGCACCACGCGGACCTCCCCACCCTCCACCTCGACGATCCCCACGGCCGTCGAGTAGATGGAGTTCCCCACCCTGTACGTGTTCTCGCCTGCGCGGAGCGACCTGCCCCCGGCGACCAGGTCGCCCGGCACCACGTACTTCCTCCCCCTCAAGTCGTCCATCGCCTCCCCTCCAAGGGCGTTATGGCGGCGCTGCCCTTGGTAGCGGACGATATCCTGTCGATGAACGCGCCCTGGGACGCCAGCGGAAGCTCCACGACCGCCCTCAGGCCGCCGTCCTCCAGCCACTTCTCCTCCTTCAGCTCGCCGTACGACTTCAGCAGGCCGTACACCCTGGAGGCGTACTGCGCGGGCACCGTGACCTGAAGCCTCACGGTCCCCGTCTTGAGGGGCAGCACCGCGCGGAGCTCATCGATTATCTTCTTGACCTGCTCCTCCGCCGGCCTGAACGGGTCTATCTGGACCCTCACCTCCTTCAGCGCCTGCTCCACCCTGACGGCCGGGTGGGGGAGGTTCGTCCTGGGGTCCACGAAGTTCTTCGAGATGTAGGCGATTATCTGCTTCCTCTTATCCTCGATCAGCTGCCTGCGCTGCTCCGCCGTTATCTGGATCTCGCCCCTGTCCAGTATCTCCTTCGCCACCCTCAGGTGATCCGTGGTCCCGAACGCCTTCCTCAGGCGCTCCTCGGACGCCCTCTCCCCCTTCGACGCGTCCGTGAAAATGACGTCCAGGGCTATCACCTCCTCCACGCCGGGCCTGCCCTCCATCTTGTATCTCAGCGCCTTGTCGGGGTGGACGAGCACCTCGAATACCTCCCCCTTGACCTCGAGCCTGGCGATCGTCAGCTTGCCACTCACGTATGGGGGTGAGTAGGGTTGGATAATAATCCTTCTTATACCGCCGATCGCGCTCGGCCGCTCCCGCCCAGGAGCCTGGCGAGGCTCTCCCGGTAGGGGGGCTCCGCTATCCCCCTCTCGGTTATTATAGCGCTCACGTACTCCGGCGGCGTGCCGTCGAACGCCGGGTTCAGCACGCGGACCCCGCGGGGGGCTATCCTCCTGCCGCGGACGTACAGGACCTCCCTCGGGTCCCTCTCCTCTATGACCACGTCCTCGGGCCTGCTCCTCACATCGAGGGTCGACGTGGGCATCGCGACGTAGAACGGTATGCGGTGCACCCTCGCCAGGATGGCCACCTGGTACGTGCCTATCTTGTTGAATACGTAGCCGTCGGCCAGGACCCTATCGGCGCCGACTATCACCTTATCGACGAGCCCCCTGCTCATGACGTAGCCCACCATGGTGTCCGAGATCAGGGTGGTGTCGAAGCCATCCTTCACTAGCTCGAAGGCGGTCAGGCGAGCGCCCTGGAGGACCGGCCTCGTCTCGGTCGCTATCGCCCTTATCCTCTTGCCCTCCTCGGCCGCGACCCTCAGGGGGGCGAGCGCGGTCCCGTACTCGACGGTGGCCAGCGCGCCCGCGTTGCAGTGCGTCAGCACCGTGTCGCCGTCCTCCAGGAGCCTCGCGCCGTGGACCCCTATCATGCGCGCCGCCTCGCGCTCGTACTCCATTATGGACCTCGCCTCCTCCAGCGCCCCGCGCGCCCCCCTCTCGAGGTAAGCCTCCAGGACCCTCCCCACGGCGCGCGGCAGGTTCACGGCCGTGGGCCTCGCGGAGGACAGGCGCTCGGCCGCGGCCCTGGCGGCCTCGGGCCCGGGGTCCCCCTTGGAGAGCTCGAAGGCAAGGCCGAAGGCCCCGACGACCCCTATGAGCGGCGCGCCCCTGACCACCATGTTCCTTATCGCGTAGTGGGCCGACTCCGCGTCGACCACGTAGTACCAGCGGATCCTGGTGGGCAGGTACCTCTGGTCGAGCACCCTGAGCCTGCCGTCCTCCAGCTCTATGTGCCTGAACCCCATTGGACCCGGGACGGGGGCAAAGCCTTTTAAAGGCTTAGGCCGATGGATGCGATAGCATGTTCGCGCCCTCCGCCGGATACGACAGGGCCCTGACGATATTCTCGCCAGACGGCAGGCTCTACCAGGTGGAGTACGCTATAGAGACCGTCAGGAGGGGGACGCTGGCGGCCGGCGCGAAGGCGGTCGATGGCGTCGTCCTCTTCGCGGAGGAGAGGCTGAGGAAGCTCCAGGACTTCTCCCTGAGCCAGAAGCTCTTCCAAGTGGACGACCACGTGGGGGTAGTCGCGGCGGGCTACGTCCCGGACGCGAGGGTCCTGGTGGACAGCGCCAGGGTCGCCGCGCAGAACCACAGGATACTCTACGACGAGCCGATATCGATCGCGACGCTCGCGAAGAGGCTGGGGGATCTGGCCCAGCAGTACACGCAGTACGCGGGGGTGAGGCCCTTCGGCGTCTCCCTGATAATCGCGGGGGTCGACGAGGGGGGGCCCAGCGTCTTCACGACCGACCCCAGCGGAACGTACCTGGGATACAGCGCGGTCGCGATAGGCGGAGGGAGCGACCAGATGAACGAGTACTTCGAGTCGAACTACTCGGAGTCGATGACCATGGGGGACGCCATCCTCATGATAATCAGGGGCGCCAGCAGGACGGAGGAGCACAAGGTGCTGGACCCGCGTAGCGTCAAGATCGCGGTCATAGGCACCAAGGACAGGCGCATGCGCCGCCTGGGGCTGGATGAGATCACCGCCTACCTGGAGAAGGCCAAGGAGTGACGGGCGGCGCCCGCGGCCGGGGCCCGAACAGCGAGCTACCCCGCCCTGAAGGGCGAGGTTTCCCATCGCATAAATATAAATTCCTAGGGCGCGCTCGCCGAATCGGGCCCGTGGCCCAGAGCGGACAGGGCGCAGGCCTTCGGAGCCTGAAGTCGCCGGTTCAAGTCCGGCCGGGCCCATAGGGGGAGACAGCTGTGAGCGGCCGCCGGCGCTCAACTTTAATAGCTCCGCCTCAATGGGCGCACGTTGATCAGGGCCGTAAAGGTCGACTCGGACGTCGGATCCCTCCTCCAGGAGCTGTCCAGGGACCTGAGGTCGAGCGGGCTGTCGCGCGTGGCGCGCATCCCGGCCCCGCGCGTCGGCGAGAGGTACAGGGACGTACTGGCTTCGCTCTACAGGACGTCGGGCAACGCCCTGGCCACGATATGGCTGGAGATGGACGACGGCACGAGGAAGGTGTACTCGTTCTACATGAGGGTGGACCTCGAGGCGGGATCCGGTGTCGGCAACCTCCTGGACGCGCCGGCCAGCGTCTCGGGGCACCTGATAGAGATAAGGGGCGGCGACGCCGTGCTCAGGGAGTACTCTCCCCTCGAGTTCCGCTCGGCCTCGGAGATGTTCCCCCGCATCGAGGAGATGGCGGAGCTCTACAGGCTGAGCGAGGACAGGATACTGAGCGAGAGGGCGCTCGAGGACTACTACGGCTGGCTTCGAGCCGAGGATGCGCGTTGACGTTCAGGGTTTTCCGCGACTCCGTGAGGAGGTCCGTCGACGCCGCGCTGGACTCCATGGGCCTCCGCGGCGTCGAATACAGTATAGAGGTCCCACCGGATCCCTCGCTCGGGGACCTGGCGGTCAACGCCCCGCTCAGGGCGTCCAGGGTCCTCCGCGAGCCGCCCGGCGCCATCGCCGAGCGCATAGCCGGCGCCATATCCGAATCGCGCCCGCCGATCATAGGGCGCGTCGTCCCGCACCCCTCGGGATACGTGAACTTCTTCGCCGACACCGCGGAACTGGCCCGCCTGACCCTGAGGGCGGCGCTGGATCCCGGGGGCTGGCGCATCGACGTGGGGAGGGGGACCAAGGTCTCGGTGGAGCACACGAGCGTCAACCCGAACAAAGCGCTCCACATAGGCCATGCCAGGAACCTGGTGCTGGGAGACAGCCTGGCCAGGCTCCTCTCGGAGGTCGGATACCGCGTAGAGGTCCTGAACTACGTGGACGACACGGGCGTGCAGGTGGCCGACGTGCTCGTCGGCATGCTGTACTTGGGCATGCCGGAGGACCCGCCCCCAGGCAAGAAGTACGACGCCTACTGCGGGGACGAGGTCTACGTCAGGGTCAACGAGCTCTACGAGGCCAGGCCCGAGCTCGCGGAGAGGCGCAGGGAGGTGATAGCGCAGCTCGAGAGGGGGTCCGGGCCCGCGTCGGAGCTGGCGGCCCGCGTGGTCCCCCGGATCCTCAGGGCCCAGCTGGAGACCTGCTGGAGGCTGGGCGCCAAGTACGACCTCCTGAACTGGGAGAGCCACATACTCAGGTCGGGCCTCTGGGAGAGGGCCTTCGAGGAGCTGAGGGAGGCGGGGGCCGTCAGGCTCGTGGAGGAGGGGGAGCTCGCCGGCTGCTGGGTCCTGCAGGCCCCCGAGGAGGGCGAGGAGAAGGTGCTCGTGAGGAGCGATGGCACCACCGTCTACGCTGCCAAGGACATACCCTACGCGGCCTGGAAGCTCGGGCTCCTCGGGGACCCCTTCCAGTACCGCAGGTTCGCGAAGCAGCCCGGAGGCGGCGACCTCTGGACCACGGATCTGGGAGGCGGCGAGGCGGAACATCCGACGTTCGGGTCATCCGACCTAGCGATAACGGTGATAGACGTCAGGCAGTCCAGGGTCCAGAGATTCGTCAAGTACGCGGTGGAGCTCCTGGGGGAGCGCTCGGGGCGGAGCAAGCGCTACCTGCACCTGGGGTACGAGGTCGTGGCCCTGAGCAGGAGGACCGCTGAGGCGCTCGGCATCGAGGTGCCCGAGGGGAGGCAGTTCGTGCACATGTCTGGCAGGAGGGGCGCCTACGTGAACGTGGACGACGTGCTGGACGCGCTCGCGTCCAGGGCAGCCGAGGAGGTGAGGAAGAGGAACCCCGACGCGCGGGATGAGTGGGTGCGCCGGGTCGCCGAGGCGATCGCGGTCGGCGCCCTCAGGTACCAGATGCTGAGGCAGGATCCCAACAAACTGATAATCTTCGACATGGAGGACGCCCTCCGCATAGAGGGGGAGACGGGACCGTACCTCCAGTACACCTACGCCAGGGCATCCCGCATACTCGAGAGGGCTGGAGGAATCCCCTCCGAATCCCTGGGGGAACTTGCCGCGCTCCTCTCGGCCCCGAAGGAGGTGATGCTCGTCAAGCTGATGTCCAAGTACGACATGGAGCTGGAGGAGGCGGCCGCGGAGCTCAGCCCCAAGAGGCTCGCCACGTACTCTTACGAGCTAGCTGACGCGTTCAACGCGTTCTACGAGGCGCACAGGGTCCTGCAGGAGCCCGACGAGAACAGGAGGCTCGCGAGGCTGGCGCTCGTGGGGGCCTTCCGCTCCCTCATGGGGAGGCTCCTGGCGCTGATGGGCATCGAGCCGCTCGACAGGATCTAGGCCTGCCCCCGGGCGCAGCCCTCCTGAAGACGACCACGCCGTCCCTCCGGACCTCCACGATCCTGGAAGCGGGCACCTTGGTGAAACGGCCGGACTCCTCCAGGAACGCGCGGAGCTTCATCTCCACCAGCGAATCCATGTCCCTGAACACAATCACGTAGCGGTCCGGGTCGTCCGCGTGCAGTGCCAGGCTCAGCACCTCCTCGAGCTCGCCCTTCCTCCTCGCCACGCAAGGCGCGGGGCAGTGGCGGGAAATACGCTTTCGCCGAATCGCGACCGCAATACGAATAAGTAAAGGCGGGGCCCTGCCGCGGGATCGTGCCCGAGGGCGATCGCGTCGACCTCGCTGTCAGGGCTCCGCTCATACTCACGATGTCGGACGCGGGGGTCGTCGAGGACGGCTGCGTCGCCGTCTCGCGCGGCATCATAGTCAGCGTGGGGGATCACTGCCCGCCCTCCGCGGAGGAGATCGAGATGCCGCACCACATGCTGATGCCCGGGTTGGTGGATGCCCACGCGTACACGTACATGCTGGCGATCGGCCGCCGCGGCGCGACTGAGGACTTCCGCCCCAGCGCCGAGGCGCTCTACTGGAGCGCGCTCCTAGCCTACACTACAATGCTGCTGTCCGGCGTGACCACCGTGCGCGACTCGGCGCACGACCCCTCGGTGCTGGAGAGGGCCGCCAGGAGGAGCGGCATGAGGGTCATAGCCTCCAGGATAGCGGGCCCGGGCGAGCGGCCCGGGGCGGACTGGCCCGAGCTGACGCTGCGCGCGGCCCGGGACCCGGGCGCGGCGGGGACGGCGCCGGGCGGGCCCGGGACCAGGGTCGCGCTGGACGCGTCGGATGCGGAAATCCCCCCGGGCGCGGACGTCGCGAGGTCCCTCGGGGCCTCCGTCGTCGTCAGCTCGTCGCTGCCCCTCGAGGTGGCCAAGGAGCTCGGGGAGGCGGGGATAGGAATAGTGGTCACGCCATCCCAGGCCCTCAGGGGCAGGTGGACCGGCGGGGTCCTGAGGGTCAGGTCCGTCGGCGTCAGGGCAGCCCTGGGAACCGGCATAAGGCCCCTCTACGCGCTGCCCGACCTGCTGGAGGAGGCGAGGATAGCGATCCACCTGGACGCCATGGCCGGCTTCGAGCCGGACCCCCTGCCGCTGGTCGAGTCCATGACGTCAGCGGCGGGCGACGTCCTGGGCGAGCGCGTGGGCCGCATAGCGCCGGGCTTCAGGGCCGACATGGCGGCGCTGGACGTGCGGAAGCCCCACCTCAGGTTCCCGCGCGGGGACGAGCCGGCCGCGACGATCCTGTCCGCCACCAGGGGCGATTTCGACTACGTGATAGTCGGCGGATCCGTGGTGGTGGAGGGGGGCAGGCACAGGTGGCTGTACTTGGACGGGATAGCGAGGAAGCTGTCATCGGTCCTGGAGGCGCCCGAGCCGCGATGTCGCCGTCGGACGCCCGCCCCAGAGGCCGCGCGGCCCGACCGGCCCTCGCGCCTCGAGCCCCTGCGAGCCGCCCTCCTCCCGGCCTCGCCCCTGTCCGCGGCCCCGGCGCGCTGGCGGGCCCCGGCCTCCTCCCCCAGGAGCCTGGCGCGCTCCGACTCGATCACCCTCATGAGCGACTCGGGGTCCTCGCCGATTATCTGGGCGAGCCTCCCCACTAGCGCCTCGTTGCCGGAGGCCCACAGGACGAACGCGTCGAGCGCGAAGGCCGCGAACTCCCCGCTCGACATGTGGAGGGAGTGCGCCAGCTGGGGGATCAGCTTCCCGAGGACGCGCCCCTCGCTCCAGGCCCTGCTGGAGATGTCATACGGCGAGTCGTATTCCGAGTACGCCACGAACGTGCCCGCGAGGGCCTGGGCCAGGGCGTAGTCCAGGTACCTGAGCAGCCCCCAGTTCCGGGTCCTGATTATCCTCCCGTAAAGCACGTCGGCGTCCGAGAGGTGCCTGAAGGCGCGCGCCGCCCTCTCAGGATCCGCGTTCCCGAGGGAGCTCATGGCGAGGGACGCGTAGGCGGCGCGTATCTTGTCAGCCGGCTGGGCGTCGGCCTGCCTGAGCCTGGCGTATGCGGCCTCCGCGGATCTCGAGTAGGCCGCCGCGGTTATCGCGTCGCGGAGCGTGAGCCTGAGGTCCCTGTAGCCGCTCCCGAGCGATCCTGCGTACGCCGCCGCCTCCAGGGAGTTGACCGCGGCGCGGACGTCGCCCCTGGAGTATCTGACCGCGGCGCGCAGCACATCGTCACTCAGGCTCACGCCCTCGAGCCTCAGCAGATGCTTCAGGTAGAGCTCCATGAGCCTCGCAGGGACGCGCCTGAACCGTATGACGAGCGACGCCTTCTCGAGCTCCGGCATGTGGCTGGCGTCGTCCCAGTTGGCGGCCATCGCCAGCGGCACCTTGGTCGACGACGCCAGCTCCAGCAGGTACTCGGCGCCCCCGTAGTCGGCGCGGCTGTAGAGGCCATCGACCTCGTCCAGGAATATCAGGACCGGTGACCCGAGGACCGTGACGCCGCCCATCGCCGGCTTCAGGCGCCTCTCCAGGGCGTCCTTCGTCCTGTAGTCGCTCGCGTTGAGCTCCAGCACCTCGTAGCCCAGCTCGCCCGCCGCGGCGTGCACGAGCGTCGTCTTCCCCGTGCCCGGGGGGCCGAGGAGCAGCGCCGGCCTCGCGCCCGGGGTCCACTCCCGGAGCCAGCGCAGGAACATGGCCCTGGAGTCCTCGTTGCCGACCATCTCCTCGACCTTCCTCGGCCGGTGCTTCTCTGTCCACATCTGGCCTTGGCCGGGATCAGCGTTCAAAGCTAGAGCAGTCCCTGAACGACATAAGTTATAAGGCCTATGGCCATGGGTACCAGCATCCTCCTCTTCAGCACGTACGCCCTCCTCGGATCGCGCACCCTCGATATGTCCACGGCGATGAGCAGGAAGAGGAGCGAGGCCACGCTGACGCCGGCAGCGTAGAAGGCGCTGCCGGCCCCGACCATCAGCGGTATGTAGGCTATGGGCACCGCGAGCACCACCAGGGCGGCCGAGAGCCCAGCCGCGGCGCCAATCCCGGCGACCACGGGCAGGCTGCGGATTCCCGTGGCCGAATCGCCGCTCACGTCGGCTATGGACTTCAGGATCTCCCTCGAGAGCCCCGTCAGGAAGGAGGTGGAGAACATAACGAACACCAGGAGGTAGTTCAGGCCGGCTATTAGGCCGCCGTACAGGAAGGGTATCGCTATCGAGAGCGCCACCACGATGTTCCCGGCGAGGCCCTCCCTCTTCAGCCTGGCGCTGTAGAGGTAGGCCAGCGCGGCGAACACTGCCGCGACCAGGAGGGTCGCCGGGCCGGAGGCGATGGACGATGCGAGCCCGGCGGCGGCCAGCGCGGCGGCCAGGGCCCGGGCCTCGCCGACGCTCAGATCCCCCCTGACCAGGGGGCGCATCCTGCCGTTCAGCGCGTCGGTGCGCACGTCGAAGATGTCGTTGATCACCATGGAGTAGCCGGAGATAGCGAAACCGGTCAGGAACCCCAGGAGGGCCGGGAGCGGCTCGCGGCCGCCGCCCGTCAGGTAGCCGGCTATGACCGCCAGCCCTATCATCAGGTCGTTGACCGGCCTGATTATCTCGATGATGGCCCTAGGCCGCATCGTCCAGCCTCCTCCTGAGGTTGAACTGCGACACCGAGTAATATATCACGTCGCCGTGGCTCTCGACGACCGCCAGCACTAGCTCCTTGCCCAAGTTGAGCGCGCGCAGGTAGATCCTGCCGAGCGTCGAGGCGCTCATGCGCCGGCCCTCCTCGAGGGCCACGACCAAGTACCTCGCATCGCGCGATCCATATTCCCCGCGGCGGTACACTCTGAGGTCGTTCCCCAGCCCGTAACCCTCGCGGACCACGTAGCCCCTGTTCCTGAGGTCCCTGTATACTATGTACTTGGTGAGGAACCTCGGGTTGCGCTTGGAGCCTAGGGAGATCAGGCCGCTGACGTCCAGCGGGGCGCCGTCCGCGCCGAGCGCCGCGGCGTCCCCCCTCTCCACCAGGTATAGGGCCTCGTAGAGCTCCAGAGCGCGGCACCCGTCGCTGTCCACTCCGTATCCCCTCTCCCTGAGCCAGCCGACCTGGTCGCCGCACGCGAGGAACCTCCCGTCCGGGGAGGGGCGCAGCTCGATGGGGGATGCCACGTTGACCCGGAGCGGGGGACGCCTTAAAAAGGAGCCGCCCGGGCCCCGGATCCGCGCAGAGCGCCGCAAACGGATTTAAGGGGCCGCCCGGCTGGAGGGGTCAGCTTGACGGGCGAGGTGCAGCTCAGGGCGGTCGGCCGCTACGCGTGGGAGATACCCAAGGGATTCAGGGAGGACATGAGGGTGCCCGTCCGCATATACGCGTCGGAGGAGCTCCTGGGCAAGATGAGGGAGGACAGGACGTTGCTCCAGGCGGTCAACGTCAGCACGATCATGGGCGTCCAGAAGTGGGCGGTGGTGCTGCCGGACGCTCACGAGGGATACGGGTTCCCCGTGGGCGGGGTGGCCGCCATGGACGCCGAGGAGGGCGCGGTGAGCCCCGGCGGCGTCGGGTACGACATAAACTGCGGCGTGAGGCTCCTCAGGACGAACCTGAGGGTCGAGGAGGTCAGGCCCAAGCTGAAGGAGCTCCTGGACCAGATATACAGGACGGTCCCCAGCGGCGTGGGGAGCGAGGGAATAGTGCGCCTCTCGACCAAGGAGCTGGACGAAGTGGCGGAGCTCGGCATGGAGTGGGCAGTGGAGCGCGGGTACGGCTGGAGGAGGGACCTGGAGCGCGCGGAGGAGGGGGGCAGGATCCGCTGGGCCGACCCGTCTAAGGTGAGCGACATGGCCAAGAGAAGGGGGGCGGAGCAGCTCGGCACGCTGGGGAGCGGGAACCACTTCCTCGAGATAGAGGTGGTCGATCGCGTGGAGGACGAGCACGTAGCCAAGGCAATGGGGATAGAGGGGCCCGGGCAGGTGATGGTCCTCGTGCACACGGGCAGCAGGGGATACGGGCACCAGGTGTGCAGCGACTACCTCAGGATAATGGAGCGCGTCATCGCCAGGGAGGGAATAAGGCTCCCGGACAGGGAGCTGGCCTACGGCCCCGTCAGGGCCGAGGAGGTCAGAAACTACCTGGGGGCCATGGCCAGCGCCGCCAACTTCGCCTGGGCCAACAGGCAGATGATCACCCACTGGGTCAGGGAGGCGTTCAGCAAGGTCTACGGGAGGGACGCGGAGTCGCTCGGGCTGGAGCTCTTGTACGACGTCGCGCACAACATAGTGAAGCTGGAGGAGCACCGGGTGGACGGGGAGCGCAGGAAACTCTACGTCCACAGGAAGGGCGCCACGCGCTCCTTCCCGCCCGGCTCGGACGTGCTACCAGCGCAGTACCGCGACATTGGGCAGCCCGTGCTCATACCCGGCAGCATGGGGACGGGGAGCTGGGTCATGGTGGGCCTGGAATCCAGCATGGAGCTCAGCTTCGGGAGCGCGGCCCACGGGGCCGGGCGCTTCATGAGCAGGGCAGCCGCCAAGAGGAGGCACCGCTACCGCGACCTGGTGGAGGCTCTCGAGAGGGGAGGGATCCTCGTGAAGGCATCCAGCGCGGACACCGTCGTGGAGGAGGCGCCGGACGCGTACAAGGACGTGGACGCCGTGGCGGAGGTCACCCACGCGGCCGGATTAGCTAAAAAGGTGGCGCGCCTGAGGCCCATTGGGGTGGTGAAGGGGTAGTTGACGGGCAAGCGCAAGGCCGAGTACGTGACGTGCGCCGTCTGCGGGCAGCGCGTCAGGAGCGACAAGTTCGAGAGGCACTCGCTCATGCACTGGATAATGAGCTCGAGCGAGAGGAGTTTCCGGGAGTTCTACTCCGAGCTGCGCAAGGGCGCGGAGGCCGAGGCGTCCCCGGCCGGATCCTAGGGGCGGCCTCGCGGGCCGCCGACCCTGCGGCGCATCTCCTCGGACCCCATCTCGACCGCGCGCGCGTTTATCTCCAGCAGGGACCCCCTGAAGTGGAGCTTCAGCGCCTCGATTATGTGCTCCATCCTCACCGGGAGGAACCCCGCGCCGTGCGCGGCCCCGACCATCACCATGTTGGAGGACAGCCTGGATCCGGCGGCCAGCGCTATCGCCGGCGCATCTATCTCGTAGATCCTGACGCCCTGCGATGCCGCCCTCGACTTCAGCGCCTCTATGTCAGGATACCTCGCCTCGCCGACGTTCACGCTCAGGGGCATTATCCTCTCGGTGCTCATTATCACGGTGGCGCCGGGGCCCGCCCTGTCCAGCGCCCTCAGGGACTCCAGCGCCTCGAATCCCAGCACGAGGTCCACGTGCCCCCTCGGTATTATGGGCCCGTGGACGTCCCCGATCCTCAGGTCGACGGACACGACCCCGCCCCTCTGCGCGAGCCCGTGGATCTCCGACATGACAGCGTTCAGCCCGGCGAGGCGCGCCGCCTCGCCCATCACTATGCCGGCCGTGACGTTGCCCTGGCCGCCGACCCCCGTTATCACTATGTTGATCTGGCTCGGGCTCCGACCCGGCGCCCCGGACCCCATCGCTCCCTGCCCTCCCTCGACTCGCCTATAGCGGCCGGGGGGCAAACCAGCCTCTGCGCGCAGACGCCGCAGCCGTCGCACAGGCTGGGATCTATCTCCACGAGGCCTCCCTCGACCACGCGGAACGAGGGGCAGGAGAAGTCCTGGACGCAGTTGAGGCATCCAGCGCACTTGTCCTGGTCGACCTCGTACACGGGTATGCGCTCCCCCCTCCTGCGCAGCTCGGCGTCGCGCAGCAGGGCGCACTCCCTCCTGGCGACGATCACGGAGACGCCGTCGGATCCCAGTGCCTCCTTGATCGCGGAGAGCGTGCCCCTCAGGTCGTAGGGGTCGACGACCCTGACGTACTTGGCGCCGATCGCCCTGGCGACCTCCTCTATGGATATGGGACTGAGCCGCCTCCCCCCGGCCCCGTACTGGGCGTTGGGCGGCGGCTCGAAGCCGGTCATGGCGGTCGTGCCGTTGTCCATCACCACGACCAGCATGCGGCGGTTGTTGTGGACCGCGTTGACCAGCGCCGGCAGGCCCGCGTGGAAGAACGTGGAGTCCCCTATGAAGGCTATCACCGGCTGATCCGTGACCTGGGAGAACCCGTTCGCCGTGCCTATCGAGGACCCCATGCAGAGGGCCACGTCGCCCATCTCGAACGGCTTGTAGAAGCCCATCCCGTAACATCCTATATCGTTGGCGAACACCACGGAGCGCATCTTGAGCTGCCTGAGCGCCAGCGCCACCGCGTAGTAGGTGGCCCTGTGGGGGCAGCCGGGGCACATGACGGGGGGCCTCGGCGGGAGCTCCTCCCCCAGCTCCACGAGGCCGGGGGACGGCGGGCGCATGCCGAGGGCGCTCACCACAGCCTCCGCCACCACGTCCGGCGTGTACTCGTACCCGAGCGGGAAGTGCCCGTCCATCTTGCCGACGATGCGCACGCCCAGCCCGCGCATCTGCGCGAGGGCCCTGGTCCTGACCTCGAGGAAGGGGTCGAGCTCCTCGACGACGAACACGGTCCTGTGCCCCTCCAGGAAGCCGGCGACCAGCCCCTCGGGGAACGGATTCGACATGCCCAGCTTCAGCACGTCCATCTCGAGGCCCAGCAGTTGGAGGGCGTCCATCAGGGAGTTGTAGGCCGCGCCGGACGTTATCGCGCCGACCTCGGATCCGCTCCCCAGGACGCGATTCAGCGGGGAGGACTCAGCCTCCATCCTGAGGTCGCCGTAGCGCCTCATGAGCTCCCCCTTCAGCCTGCGCGCGACGGCCGGGAGGAGCGAGAAGCGCCACGGGTCCCGGGCGAAGCTCCCCCTCGCGCTCGAGGGCCTCCTGGGACCGGCGCGGACGATCCCCCTCATGTGGCTCACGCGCGTGGTGGTCCTGAAGAGCACGGGGGTCCCGCGGCGCTCCGAGAGGTCGAAAGCCCAGACCAGGAAGTCCTTGGCCTCCTGGGGGTTCGACGGCTCCACCAGCGGCGCCCACGCGAGCTCGGCGTAGTGCCTGTTGTCCTGCTCGTTCTGGGAGGAGTACATGGAGGGGTCGTCGGCCGACATCACCACGAGCCCCGCGCGGACGCCGGTGTACCCGAGGCTGATGAAGGCGTCAGAGGCGACGTTCAGCCCCACGTGCTTCATGAAGGCGAATGAGCGCACGCCGGAGAAAGAGGCCGCGGCCGCGCCCTCGAGCGCCACCTTCTCGTTGACAGAGAACTCGAAGTACATGCCGGCCTCCTCCGCTATCTCGTTCAGGACCTCCCCCACCTCGCTGGAGGGCGTCCCCGGGTAGGTGGCGGCGAAGCCCACGCCGGCCTCGAGGAGGCCGCGCGCCACGGCCTCGTTGCCCAGCAGGAACATCGCCTCGCCCTCGCCGGCCCTCAGAAGGCGCCCGTAGTCAGGCATTCGGGCTGACCTACTGTGACGAAATGATAAAAGTATTGCGCGTAAATGTTCACTTACCGTATAAATGCGGCGGAAACGACGGGAAGTTATGTACGATATTAGTCATTATTTGACGAAAATCGTTGAAGTCGAGGAGATATTCCTAGCGGGGCTCGGCCTGGCCCTCGGCTATCATGTTCAGGGTGGCCTCCGCTATGTCGGATCCGTACTCGGCGACCCTCCTCACGGACTCGAGCATGAGCCTGACCCCGGCCGCGATCACGGCGCTGGCGTCGAAAGCCTCGCGGCCCAGCCTCTCCTCATACTTCACGACCTCCTGGGCCAGGGATATCGAGCGCATGGCGACGCGCTCGTCCATCAGGTTCAGGGCCCTGACCGAATCCTCCACCACGTTGACGGCCATCGAGCTGAGCTCCGCGAATCTGTCCGACAGGCGCTCGGGGAGCCTCCCCACGGTGAACGTGGCCTGCGCTATGCTGGTGGCGTGGTCGGCGACCCTCTCGAGGCTCTTCGTTATCAGCCTGTATCCCAGCGCGTCCCCGGGGCTCCTCAGGCCTATCTCGCCGGCCACCACGGGGTTGGAGATGGCGTCCCTGAGCTGGCGCGTCGACAGGAAGTAGAGCCTGTCCACGTCGTCGTCGCGCGATATCACGTCCTGCGCGAGCGGCGCGTCGCCCTCCATCACCGCCTTGACCGCGTCCTGCACCATGAGCAGCGAGAGCACGCGCATGCGATCCACCACGGACCTCAGGGGGAGCTCCGAGTACCTCAGCAGGCAGCGCACCACAATGGATGACTGGGATTCATCGACGACCTCCACGCCGACCATCTTGTGCCTGACGATGGACTTGAGGTAGGACCTGAGCTCGGCCATCCCCTGGTCCTCGAAGCGCACCTCGATCGTGTCGTAGCCGGCCAGGTACATCGCGAGCAGCTTCCTCACCACCTCTTCGCGGTCCTCCAGGGAGCGCGCCACCAGGACGCCCGAGCGGCGCTCCCTCCCCCGGGACCGGGCCGGGAGGATCAGGAGCCCCCCTCCGGGCTGGGGCGAGAGCGACACCGCGTCGCCCTTCCCGAGGCCCACCGCATTTATCCACCACTTGGGCAGGGACACTATGTATGTGGAGCCGCCCGTCACCTGCAGCCTCCTCTCCTCGGCGCCCCGCACGTGGATGAGGCCCTCCGGGGCAATATATATCGATATCCGGCGCGGCCCGGGCCGGGTCATCACGTTTATTTGCGCCGGCGCCCGAGGCCCGGGCATGCGCGTCTCCGTGATCCCCGGCAGGCTGATCTCGGAGTCCCTGGACGTGGGCAAGCTCATAGGCGCGATCGAGGAGGGGTTCAGGCGCGCCGATGCGATGCTCGAGCCCCGCGCGATATACCCGGTCGACGGGGGCACCGTCCTCCTGATGTCTGCCCACGACTCCAGGTACCACGTGCTCAAGTACATAGCGATATATCCGAGGAACGCCGAGCTAGGGCTGCCCACCGCCAGCTCCGTGGTAGTGCTGTCGCGAAGCTCGACGGGGGAGCCCCTCTCGATAATCGAGGGCGGGCTCCTGACCGCATACAGGACCGGCGCCACGAGCGCTGCCGTGGCCAAGCGCCTGGCACCCAGGGGGCGGCTCACAGTGGGATTCCTCGGGGCGGGCGCGCAGGCCAGAGCGCACGCCGCGGCGCTCTCTCGGGTTCTGGCGATTGAGCGCGCCGTGATCCACGATCCCGACTGGGGGCGCGCGGAGGAGCTCTCCCGGTTCATCCGGGAGGGCCTGGGAGTCCCCGCCGAGGCCGTCCGGGATTCGGACGCGCTGGCGGGGGAATCGGACGTGCTGGTCGCGGCCACCACGTCCAGGGTCCCCGTGGTCAGGTGGGAGGCGCTCGCCGGGCGGGGGGACAAGCTGGTAATATCCATCGGGTGGCTGGACGTGCACTCCAGGGAGGTGGACGAGGCCACGGTCCTGAGGAGCTCCCTTAGGGTGGTCGACACGTACGCGGCGCTGGAGGAGGCGGCGGAGCTCAGGGAGCCCGTGCGCAGGGGGCTGCTCGGCCGCGGGGACTTCGTGGAGCTGCGCGCCCTGCTCTCCGGGCCGCCGACGTCACACCCGGGCGGCATCGTGCTGTACAAGGGCGTGGGCACGCCGCTCGAGGACCTATTCGCGGCGGAGGCGGCCTACGAGGAGCTCGGGGGCGCGGCGGAGGCCGTGGACCTCTAGGCGCCCGTGCGCTCCGATATTAGCTCCGAGAGGACGCGCACCCCCTCGGCTATCTCGTCCGGGGTCGGAGGGCCCAGGCTCAGCCTCATGCTGCCCTCCTCGCCCTCGGGCACGAAGAACTTGCGCGCCGGCACGTAGATCACGCCCCTCCTTATGGCCTCGGCGAGCTGCTGCTCCGCGTCGAACCCGCGCGCCGTGATCAGCTTGAACAGGCCGCAGCCGCCCGGCTCCCAGGCGACGCTGGGGGGCATGTGCTCGCTCAGCGATTCCTCCAGCACGCGGCGCTTGTTCCTGTAGTGGTCCCTGAGCTCGGATGCCGTCGAGTCGACCAAGCCGCTGCGGAAGGCCTCCAGCGCCACGTGCTGCGTCAGCGTCGACGTGGTTATGTCGTAGTTCTCCAGCTTAGTCAGCACCCCTGCGACCTCGGCCGGGGCCGCCACCCAGCCTATCCTGAGGCCCGGGGCGAGCACCTTGCTGAGCGTGCTCACGTATATCACGCGGCGCTCCTCGTCCATGGTCACGAGGGCGGGCGGCTGCGAGTCGGAGAACGCCCTGTAGGGCTCATCCTCTATCACGAGTGCCTCGTACTCGCTGGCCAGTTCCAGGACGCGGCGGCGGTCCTCCTCGTCCATCGTGACCCCCATGGGGTTGTGGCACGTAGGTATGAGGTATATCAGGGCGCGGCCGGGGCCCAGGGCCCTCAGGGTGTCCTCCATCGCGTCCAGGTCGAGCCTCCCGGACTCGAAGGGGATGCCGTGGACCTCCGACCGCAGCTTCAGCGGCGCCAGCGTCTCCACGAACGTCGGGCTCTCGCAGATCACGTGGACGTCCCCGCGCCCGCTGCCCAGGACCTCCGAGAGCAGCCTGAAAGCGTGCTGCGCGCCGCTCGTGACCACTATGTCGTAGTCCCGGGGGATGGATACGCCCTCCCTGGCCATGTAGAGCCTTATCTCCTTCCTCAGCTCCTCCAGCCCCCCGGCATCCGGATACACGAGCGCCTCGTACCCCAGGGCGCTCAGGACCTCCATCGCTATCTCGGACAGCTCCTTGACGGGAACTATCTCCGGGTCCGGGTTCCCGCTCGCCATGTTTATCAGTTTGGTGTCCGAGGCGCGCACGAGCCTGTAGGCCAACTCGACGGGGGAGCTCTCCAGGCGCGATGCGACGTCCTCCACGCGCTTCATCCACGCGGGATCCACATCCACAGGCCTCTCCATCGCTGAAAATAACCGTTCCCGCGACGGCGCGGGATCGCGCGGAGGATGGGCCCGGTGGGATTTGAACCCACGACCTACCGGTTATGAGCCGGCCGCTCCGCCAAGCTGAGCTACGGGCCCCCCCTTTCCCGGAGTCTGGGGTTTCCTTAAAAATGTTAGTTCACATGGAAGAGGTGTTGGTCAGATAAGCCCAAATGTGCGGACCATCCCCACCGGCCCCCATGCACGTACGGGTACCCTTCCACTTCAACCCGGTGAGGGAGCTGGAGGGGATG
>OFEJ01000002.1_pt1 | contig 195319 bp, 182 predicted proteins | sample 1521051 | NCBI WGS metagenome assembly OFEJ01 (sample SAMN06268701, study PRJEB24108) | sediment metagenome | isolation source: Joseph's Coat, Yellowstone National Park, Wyoming, USA | place: USA:Joseph's Coat, Yellowstone National Park, Wyoming, USA | reverse complement strand
CGGGCCTACCCTCCATTATCACGGAGTTGGCCTCCTCCAGGGCCCCGGCCACGTCCGCCCACGTGGGCCCATCGCCCCTCACGACTATCTTGCCGCGCCAGCCCTCCTGCTCCACGAGGATCGGGAGGACGTTGACGCGCTTGGTCAGGGCCCTCATGAACACGTGCTCCGCGGTGTGGGCCGCGGCCTCCGGATCTGCGCCTAGGCACACGGTCGGGGTCCGGGCGGGCCCCCTAAAAGCAAACCGGAGCCCCCTGGGCCTCAGGTACGCTTAAGGCCCGGCGCGCCCCAAGTAGGGATTCGTGGCCGTCACCAGGGTGCTGATAATGGGAGCGGGCGGGCGGGACTTCCACAACTTCAACGTCTACTTCCGCTCGAACCCGAACTACAGGGTAGTCGCGTTCACCGCGGCCCAGATACCAGGAATAGCGGGGAGGAGGTACCCGCCGGAGCTCTCGGGCCCCCTCTACCCGGAGGGCATTCCGATACTGCCGGAGGAAGACTTGGAGGGGGTGATAAGGCGCGAGTGCGTGGACCTCGTGGTGCTGTCCTACAGCGACCTGACCAACCAGGAGCTGGGCGACAGGCTGAACCGGGTCCTGGCCAGCGGGGCCTCATTCATGGTCCTGGGGCCGAGGGACACCATGCTGCTGCCCTCCAAGCCGACGATCGCTGTGACAGCCGTCAAGACAGGCGCCGGTAAGAGCACGGTATCCAGGGCGGTTGTGAGGGAGCTGTCGTCCAGGGGGATCAGGGTGGCGCCCCTGAGGCATCCCATGGCCTACGGGGACCTGTCGAAGACCGCCGTGCAGAGGTTCGCCACTCTCGGGGACCTCGAGAGGGCCGGGCTGACGATAGAGGAGCGCGAGGAGTACGAGCAGTACGTGAGGATGGGGATACCCGTATTCGCCGGCGTCGACTACGCGAGGGTGCTCGCCGCCGCCGAGCAGGAGGGGCAGGTGATCCTCTGGGACGGCGGCAACAACGACTTCCCGTTCGTGCGCCCGCTCTACATGATAACGGTCGTCGACGCGATGAGGCCCGGGCTGGAGTCCTCGACGTTCCCGGGCGAGGCCAACGTGATGGCGGCCGACGCCCTGGTGGTGAACAAGGCCGACCAGGCGAGGCCGGAGGACCTCAGGTCGGTCGTGGACGGCGTGAGGCGCCTGAACCCCAGGGCGAGCATCTCCATCGCGGAGAGCTCCGTGGAGGTCGATGACCCCGGCGCGCTCCGGGGGAGGAGGGCGCTCGTGATCGAGGACGCCCCCACGGTGACGCACGGCGGGGCGCCCTACGGTGCCGGGTACGTGGCGGCCGTCAAGTACGGCGCGTCCGTGATAGATCCGAGGCCCTACGCCAGGGGCAGCCTCGCCGACGTCTACAGGAGGTACCCCCACATCGGGCCCGTCCTGCCCAGCATGGGGTACACCGAGGACCAGAGGCGCGACCTGGCGGAGACCGTGCGCGCGTCGCCCGCGGAGGTGGTGGTCCTGGGGACGCCCGCCGACATATCAGCACTGGTCGGGGAGGGCGTGCGCGTGGTTCGCGTCAGGTACGAGCTCAGGATCGTCGAGGGGCCGACGATCGGGGAGCTCGTCGACGAGTTCCTCTCCCGCGCCGGCCTCGCGCCTGGGGAAAAGCCTTAAGGGCGAACTGGGATCCCCGCGCCAGCTTGGAGGGCGCCTACGAACGCGTCGTGGAGCTCGCTAAGAGGCGCGGGTTCTTCTGGCAGGCCTACGAGATCTACGGGGGCGTGGGGGGCCTCTACGTGATGGGGCCCCTCGGCGTCTCCATGAAGAACAAGATCGTCGAGCTCTGGCGCTCGATGTTCGTCAGGAAGCACGGGTTCGTCGAGGTGGACGCGCCCTCGCTCGGGCCCTACAGGGTCTTCAAGGCCTCCGGGCACGTCGACAACTTCATGGACCCCGTGGCGGAGTGCTTGAGGTGCGGCAGGAAGTTCCGCGCGGACCACCTGCTGGCGGAGTCCGGGGTGCGCGCGGGCGAGGGCGCCCCCGTGGAGGAGCTTGAGCGCCTGCTCAACGGGAACCGCGTCAGGTGCCCGGAGTGCGGCGCCTCGGAGTGGAGGGTCTCCCGGTTCCTCACTATGTTCGAGACCAGGATAGGCCCGTACTCCGAGGACGTCGGGTTCCTCAGGCCGGAGACCGCGCAGGGGATATTCACCGAGTTCCGGAGGATCTACGAGGTCACCAGGGAGAGGCTCCCGCTGGGCGTCGCGCAGATAGGGAGGGGGTTCAGGAACGAGATATCGCCCAGGCAGGCCATGATAAGGCTGAGGGAGTTCAACATGATGGAGCTGGAGTTCTTCATGGACCCGGAGGCGGGGTGCCCCTACATGGACGAGGTCGCGGCGGACGTGCTGCCGATACTGACCGAGGAGGTCGCGGAGAGGGGCGGCGAGGACGTGATAGAGGTCAGCGCGCGGGACGCGGTGGAGCGCGGCATAGTGAGGAACGCTTGCCTCGCGTACTTCATGGCGCTCTCCGCGAGGTTCGTGGAGTCGCTGGGGGTGCCTCGCTCCCACCAGAGGTTCCACGGGAAGCCCGCCCGGGAGAGGGCCCACTACTCGGCGCAGACCTTCGACCACGAGGTCGACGTGCCCGGGCTGGGCTGGCTGGAGGTCGCGGGGCTGGCGTACCGCACGGACTACGACCTGAGGTCCCACAGCGAGGCCAGCGGGAAGGACCTCTCCGTGTCCGTGAGGCTCCCGGAGCCAGGGCTGGTCAGGAGGACCAGGTGGCGCGTCTCCTCCATGGAAGAGCTCAGGAGGGCGGCCGGGGACAGGTGGAAGGACGTGATGAGGATAATATCGAGCTCCGAGGATCCCGCCCGGGAGATAGCCGCCCTCGGGCTGAGGATGGAGGACCTGCCGCTCGTCAGGGAGGAGATCGTGGAGAAGGTCAACGTCAGGAGGTTCTACCCGCACGTGGTGGAGCCGAGCTATGGCATCGAGCGCCTGATGGTGGCCTCCCTATCGTGGGCGTACGGGATGAGGGAGGGGAGGGTGATCCTCTCGCTCCCGCCGCGCGTCGCGCCGGTGCAGGTCGCCGTGTTCCCCTTGGTATCGAGGGACGGGCTCGACGACGTGGCTAGGCGCATCGCGTCCGAGCTGTCCAGGAGCTTCGACGTCATGTACGATGACGACGGGTCGATAGGGAGGAGGTATGCTAGGGCGGACGAGATAGGCGTCCCGTTCGCGGTCACCGTGGACTACGAGACCCTCAGCGACGGCACGGTCACGATCAGGCACAGGGACACCTGGGAGCAGGAGAGGGTCGGCGAGGGGGAGCTCGTGCGCAGGCTCGCGGAGCTCCTCGGGGTGGGAGGGCCCGCGCGATCGCCAGCGCGATCAGGCCCGCGATCGAGATAGAGATCGCGTTCACCGTGTGGTTGTTCACGAGAGGATGGCCCACCCTCTCGGCGGCGGACCCGCACCTCGACGGATCCTCCGCGAGGGAGCCGTCGGCGCACCTGTACTTCACCTCCGCCAGGTCCCCCAGCAGGCTGTCCATCAGGTTGCCCGCGAAGCCCATGATGGCGGCCATCCAGATCTCGGCGGGGCCCGCGAGGATCCCGGAGGCGGCCGCTATGAGCGATATTGCCGCGGCGCCCAGGAGCCCGGCGATCGTGCCCAGCGCCGTGATGCCGCCGGAGGTCCCCGGGGCCACCTCCTCCCAAGGCCTGGTCAGCCTCCTCGGGCGCGACCTGGACAGCATGCCCACCTCCGTCGATATCGTGTCGGAGGCCGCGGCCGCTACCGCCGCCGTGAAGGCCGCGGACCACGGCTGGCCGGCCAGCGCGAAGTTGGCTATCGCGAATAGAAGCGGGGGGAGCCCGTTCGCCAGCACGTTCTTGACGCCCCTGTCGGCCTCCAGCTCCGGCGCCAGCCCCTTGAGGTCTGCGCCGACCCTGGTGAGCAGGGATCCCATGACCGCGAATGATACGAGGACGATTAGCCATCCGAGCCCCCCCGCGAGCAGGATCCCGATGCCCACGACCACCGCTGCAGCGACGCCCGCCGCGCTCAGGTAACGCTTCACTGCCGACGTCACGGCGAGCGCCGCCACGAGCGCGACGCCGACGGCGAGCTCCCAGGAGGCCTCGAGCAATCCTGCGGCCTTTGATGGAGCTCTCTATATTACCGCTTCGCATCACGAATTCTCATTCGATGATCTTAATTCATTTCATTCTATCGTAATGAGCTGAGGCGCTCGATTATCTCGCGCACCTCGCCCCGGGCGAGCGCCATGACCAGGCGCTCCCTCTTAGCCAGGTCCACGGAGAGCGGATCCACGCGCTCCGGCCCATGGATCACCACCATCCTGGGCTTGAGCTGGGAGACGCGCACCGCGACGAGCGGGCTCCTGCCCATGACGACCTTCGTGAAGACCAACACGCGCTCGGTCGTGGAGCCGAAGATCCTGTAGAACTCGCTCCCAGAGAGGGCATATATCGTCCTGATGCTGTCTAGGACCGTGTATCCGTAGAGGAGGCGGTCCAGCTGATCCTCCCCAGTGAGCACGTCGAGCGAGAGCGCCCGCACCACGTCCGACACCGGCCTGGGCTCCCTGAATTCGCCTATGCTGAGTATCGCGTCGGGGGCTTCGCCCACGGCCCTGGAGCCCGCGAGGACCCCCCTCTCGCGGTCAATCCTCACCAGCGTCGAGATATACTTCTTTATGAACTGGGAGCCCGGGGCCTTCCTCCTCCCCCCCTCGTAGTCGCTGAGCACCGAGGGCGAGATCCCCATCTCGCTAGCCAGCTTCATTTGCTGTATTCCCAGCTTCTCCCTCCACTGTCTCATCAGCCTCCCGGGGTCCTTGCTCAGGGCGAGCTCCCCGGCGAGGCGCACGGCGACCTCGCGGAGCCTCGGATCGGACATCACTTCGTCGAGATCCCTGCCCTCGGCTTCGCCCCGCACGGTTCGGTTCCAGGCGAAGCCCGCTAATAAGCAGTTCGTTGAGGAGCGAGCCGCGGGCCGCGGCTCGCCCTGGCGGCCTCGAGGAAGGTGCGCGTCTGCCCGAGCACCTGGAAGTCCGCGTCGTCCACGTCCATGACGACCGGCAGCCAGCCAGTGGCCTTGCCCATCATCAGGGAGCGGCCCCTCCTCAGCGTCGGCAATATGCCCGACAGCGTCTCCGGGTCCGTGGCGGAGTACCTCGCTATGAACTCTATGTCGCGATCGTTGGTGTAGTTAAACAGGAACAGGTTATCGGCCTGCCTGTAGACGAGGTCCTTCAACGCGTCCGGCTGATTGGTGACGAATATCATGAACGCGCCGTAGTGCCTCATCCTGGTCACGAGGTCCTCCCAGTACGTGTCCCTGACGTACATGTGCGCCTCCTCGGCCAGTATGAACACCGGCGGTATCGCCCTAGAGCGCAGGAGCTCCGCGACCTTCGCGAGCACCGCCTCCACGACGACCCTGCGCGTCAGCGTACTAGCCCCGGCCAACATGAACAGGATGGCGCCTCCTCCCCCATTCGATTCCGCGTCCCTGATGAGGTCCTCGAACACGAGGCCGCGATCCTCGGTGAACAGCCTGGTCGAGGCCAGGGAGTAGTACCTGGAGAGCAGCGCGTCCCTCACCATCTCGTTCGCCCTCCACCTCTCGATCTGCTCGCCCAGCTGCGCGAAGCTCAGGCGGTTCGTGGACTCCAAGTAGCTCCATATCCTGAGGAACTCCCTCAGCGAGGTGGCCGGCAGGTTGAGGACGTTCCTCATGACGTCGGCCATCACGTTCACTCCCAGGTACCTCAGGTTGAACCTGAGGGATCCGCCCGGCTCCAGCGGGTACACCCTGCTGGCTATGCTCGAGGGCTCGCCGCTCCTGTCCCTGGTTATCCCCACGTACTCGTTGTTGATGTCGAAGACCAGCGAGTACGCCCCGCTCTCGACCAGTCCGCTTATGAGGAGCTTCGCCAGGTGGGACTTGCCGGATCCCTTCTTCCCAAGTATCAGCGTCAGGGAGTCGTCGAGGGCCGAGAGCGGCAGCTCCAGGGGATGGCCATCGAGCGTCCTGCCGATCCTGATCGAGGGGCCCTCCCCGCTCACCAGGGACGCCAGCTCCTCCCCGGACATCCTCTCCACCCGGCCGGTGGCCCTGCTGGGGAGCCAGTCGACCGAGGGGCTGAGGCCCGACTCCGAAATGGTGCCGCGGACCTTGCACCTTATCAGGCGCACGTCCTTTATGCGCCTGGTTATCGACGCGTACTCCGGGTCGGACGAGGAGTAGGTCGAGCCGCCGAGCAGCAGGTCCCTCAGCAGGTCCTCCTCTATGCCCGGGATGTCGAAGTACTCGATCTCGTAGACCTGGGCCAGGAGCGATGGTCCGCTGCGCCCATCGCTGACCTTCACGTAGTCGCCCTTCGAGACCTCCTCCCCCTCCGATATCAGGAGCAGCTCATCCCCGTGCTTCGACAGGACCCTCAATCCAGGTTCCCTCCCCCACCGGCCTACCCCCTCACCCTCAGGAGCCCCAGCAGCACCTCGCGCCTGTCCAGGGGCTTACTGAGCGCCGCGCCGTGCATGGCGAGCGACGCCAGGGCGGCCTCCTCCTCCGAGACCGAGATTATCGACGCGTAGTGCGCGAGCCTCAGGGAGTCCGGGTAGCCCCTGATCATGACATCGCTCGAGAGCAGGTCCCCCAGCCCCTCCATGTCGGTCGTGTCCACCCTCAGCGGCACGCCGTACCTCTCCAGCCTGGCCGCCAGGACCGCGTAGCAGTCGCCCTCCGAGATCACGGAGTAGCCGGGGCCGCTCGGGAGCGCGCCCATGCCGCCCAGCGGCGGGACGATGCTGGTCGCCTTCGAGATCCCTATCACCGATATCCTCCTCTCCCCAGCGGCCGAGCAGTCAGGCTCGGACAGCCCCCTGAGCGATCCATCGACCAGGAGCAGGGCGCGGTCCCCCAGCCCCTCCCTCCCGTGGAGCAGCTCGAGCACTATCGATCCCTCCACGTGTTCCCTGAGCCTCCTGGCGGCGGCCTGCTGGTCCTCGCCCTCGCGCCTAACCACCTCCGCTATGTGCGGCCCGATCCTGAGCACGCTGGGGGGCGCGTACCTGCCGCCGGCCCTGACGACCACGCCCGCGCTGAACACCAGGTACCACTTACGGTCGGCGTAGGCCAGGGGTATCGCGCTGGAGTCTATGGCCACCACGTTCGATATCCCCCCGCGGGGGAGGCCCGAGATCCAGCGCATGTTCAGCCGCACTTCGGGCGGCTCGGAGTCGTCCTCATCCAGGATCATCAGGGTCTCATCCTCCACGCTCGAGAGGGCCAGCCTGTCCGTTGAGCTGAACTTGTGGATCAAGTTGAACACCGCAGGAACGTTTAATTCCCCGGCCTCCATACCCATGCTCATGGGTGAGAACGGGCGGCTAATAAATGTTGTTCAAGTTGATCAAGATGAAAGGTCGCGGGGGGAGCTCGTCAGGGTCAAGCTGAAGCTGGGGGACATGGAGGTGGAGGTGGAGAGCCCGCCTGACCGCATCTCCGACGTCGTCGCGAGGATCGTCGAGGGGATCTCCCACGCCGGCCCTCCCAGGGCGGAGCGCCCCGCGGCCGCGCCCGCCCGGGCGGGCGGCACGACCTGCAGGGGCCTGATAGAGTCCCTGTGGAGGGAGGGGTGGTTCTCCGAGCCTAGGATCCTCTCGGACGTGGCCGCGGAGCTCTCCAGGAGGGGCTACAATTACGACTCCACCGCGATCTCGCACGCGCTCGCGGACCTGGTGAGGGCGGGCACGCTCTCCAGGATGGGCACGCCCAGGACCTACAAGTACGTCCAGAAGAGGCCGCCCTCGGACTAGGTGCGGGCCGCCAGCTCCTTAGAGAGCCAAGCTATTCCGTACGTGGTTATGCGGTAGTACACGGATCTGTTCTCCCCGCGCCTCTCGACGGCGTTCTGCTTGGCCAGCTCGCTGAGCCTGGAGCTTATCGATTTAGGCTTGAGGGCGGTCGCCTGCTCTATCTCCTGGATGGTCATGCCGTCTCTCTCGGCCTTGCCCAGCTCGTAGGCTATGCGCGCGGCGACCAGCTGTAGGGCTATCAGCTGCTTGTCGCTCATCCTGGGGTCCTGGACCATACCCTGGGGCCCTCCGGGGTGAGCTTCACGTAGTCCCCGAACATCTCGGCGAGGTCCCTCAGCGCGTAGTTCACGTGGAGCTTCTTGGCCAGCTCTAGCTCCGGCACTATGGATATCAGGAAGCTGTTGAGCGCGTGGAGGACCTCGTCCGCGTCCTTCCCCGTGAACTCGGCGCTGACCTCCCCGTAGGACACGTGGATCCTCAGCTCGGGCATCGCGCTTCGCCTCCCGCCAAGGGCTCGCGCCTTATGTAGACGTACTCGCCGCCCTCCTTGAACCTCCTTATCTCGCCCCCCTTCGCGAGCCTCAGCAGCGCCACGGCGACGCTCGACTTCGGGTAAATGAGCCCGTACGAGGAGAGCGCATCCATGATCTCGGAGAGCCTCCGTGGCTTCCTGCCCCAGCTCGTCTCGAACATCTTGAGTATCACGTCCGCGAGGGAGTCGCCCTTCTCCACCTTGAGGTCCGGTATCTCGATGCGCTCCGCCCCCTGCTGGGGCTCCTCCGCCCCCTGCGCCTCGCCGGGGGCCCGCGCCTCGGGCGGGGCGCCTCCCTGGAGCTTGGAGGCCAGCTCCCTCATTATCCTCGATGCGACGTCCATCGCGGCGTCCACCGACGCGGGATCCCCCACCTCTATCTCGACCTCGCCCCCGGGCGTCCTGACGCGGACCCTTATGCCGGCCGACATTGCAAAGGGATTTTCGTTTTCAGGGTAGAAAAGGGTTTTGCGTCGTTTTCAGGATTGGCGCCGCAGCGCCTCCTCGAGCCTCCTCCTGACCAGCTCGTTCACCTTGGCCCCGTCCGCCCTGCCCCTGACCCTCGACATCACTTCGCCCATGAGCGGGCCGAGCGCCCTCTCGCCGCGCTCCGCTATCAGCCTCGAGTTCCTCCCGATCACCTCGTCGACGATCGCCAAGAGCTCCTGGTCGCTGAGCGCGGAAAGCCCCAGCGCCTCCGCGGCCTCGTCCACGCTCCGGGCGCGGCCCGACGCTATCTCCCTCAGGACGTCGGGGGCCGCCTCCTTGGCCAAGCGCCCGGACGCTATGGCGCGGAACAGCTGCCTCAGGTGCTCGTCAGATAGGGAGTCGACGTCCAGGCCCTCCCTGCGCAGGCTCACGAGCGTCTCCACGACCAGCGAGGCCGCGACGGACGGGCGGACGCCCATTTCCACCGCCTCCAGGAACAGCCCGTAGCGCTCGGAGTCCAGGAGCTCGTCCGCCAGCTTCCGGCTCAGCCCGTACCTGGAGGCCAGCAATGATACCTGCTCGTCCCAGGGCGGCGGCAGGTTCCTCCTGAGCCTCTCCAGCGTGGAGTCGTCTATCGGTATGGGGAGGAGGTCCGTCTCCGGGTACATCCTGGCGGATCCGGGCCTCGGCCGCATGTACCTGGTCCTGCCGTCCGGGGTCGGGGCGCGCGTCTCCGCCGGGGGTCCCGAGACTATGTCCCTGAGCCTGGCGGCCATCGCCTCCAGCGCGCGGCGCGCCACCTCCGCATCCCCCAGCGCGATCACAACGGCGTCGCCCTCGCCCGCCCCCACGCGCGCCCTGAGCTCGCGCAGGAGCCCCTCGTCGATGCCGTAACCGGGGAGCTCGTCCGAATGTATGACGCCGCCGAGGCCGAACGCGTTGGCTATCGACGCTAGGTCGCGCCCCACCCTGACGCCCTCGTGCGGCTCGGACCCCAGGAGCCCGCGGTAACCGCGGGCGGCGAACGCGAGCGCCCTGGCCCCCTTCCCCAGCGCCCTCCTCACGATGCCCTCCCCGGCGCGGGATAGGACGTCGGTCACGTCCAAGATCTCGCCGGTCGCCGACTCGGGCCTCACCCCCCTCCTGGAGAGCTCCGCGGCCACCTGCAGCAACCAGCTGAGGCGGCGCGCCTCGAACTCGACTATCTTGGCTATCAGTGGGAGCTCCTGGACCCCTTTCACCTCCACTATGCCGCTCCCCCTTATCGAGATATTGAGGTCCTGGCGGACGGTCCCTATGCCCCTGGCCACGAGGCCCGTCGACTTCAGGAGCCTGCCCAGGGCGGCTGCGACCTCCACCACCTCCTGGGGGGAGGACCTGACCTCGATCGGCGCCAGCGAGACCTCTATGAGGGGTATGCCCAGCCTGTCCAGGCCATACCTCTTCACCCTGCCCTCGGACCCCAGGTTCCTGGCGGCGTCCTCCTCGAGCGTGATCGTCTGGACGCCCACCTCCCTCCCGCCGACGTTCAGCGTGCCGCCCACCGCCACCAGCATGGTCCTCTGGAAGCCGGCCGTGTTGGAGCCGTCTATCACGATCTTCCTCATCACGTGCACCTCGTCGACCACGCGGGAGCCCAGCATCAGGGCCACGGTCAGCGCGGCCTCGAGCGCCCTCCGGTTCACGTCGTGCGGCGGCTCCTCGTCCGCCTCGACCAGGCAGCTGCTCTCATCCCCGTACACGTACTCGAACTCCAGCCCCCTCGCCGCCTCGAAGAGCGCCGCCGGGTCCACGTCGCCCAGCTCGCTCTCCGATGGCACCAGGAAGCGCCTGAAGGATCCGGGGCCCTCCTCCCTCCGCGCGCTGCAGCCGCAGAACAGCTTGCCGCCCACGTCCAGCTGCCTGTGCAGCTCTATCCCGACCTTCAGGCCCAGCGAAGCGTAGTCCAGCTGCCCGGAGCTCATGCCACTATGCGCCTCCTCTCCGAGATCTCGCCGCGCAGATTCGATGGCATGAGGGACCTCATATCCTCCGGCCCCGCGCCCTGGCCCAGGAGCCACATGGCCTTGACCAGCGCCACCTCCGAAAGCATATCGCCCAGCGGCACCACCCCCAGCCTCAGCAGGTCCCTCCCCGTCTCGTAGACCGTCATGCGGACGCTGCCCCAGATGCACTGGGACGTCATGCCGACGAAGACCCCCTCCTCGATGGCCCTCGCTATGCTCCCCTGGAGCTGCCTCCCGACGTGCCCCAGCCCCGTGCCCTCCAGTATCAGGGCCCTGTAGCCGGCGTCCACCAGCGCGTCCACGATGGAGCCGTCCATCCCCGGGAAGTACTTCAGCAGGAATGCCCTGCGGTCGAAGCGGGGCTTGACCCTGAGGGATCCGGGATCGGAGCGGGGAGGGAGCTCCTCCAGCTTCTTCACCTCCATCGTCCTCAGGTCCACGACAGCCGCCGGCCCGGAGTTTATCGACTGGAAGGCGTCCCTCCTGCTCGTGTGGTTCTTCCTGACCCTCACGCCGCGGTGGATCGCTATCTCATGGTCGGACAGGCTGCGGTGCATCGCCACGTAGACGCCGCTGAAGTCCCCCCTGGCCGCCGCCGCGACCGCGCCCTTCAGGTTGGTGTACGCGTCGGATGAGGGCCTGTCCGAGGACCTCTGCGCGCCCACTAGGATGACCGGCACCGGGAGGTCCTCCAGCGCGAAACTGAGCGCAGCGGCCGTGTAGTGCATGGTGTCGGTGCCGTGCGTCACCACGATCCCCCTGTATCCCTCCGCCGCGGCCCTCCCCACGCGCTCCGCCAGCGCCGACCAGTGATCGGGGGTCATGTTCTCGCTCAGCACGTTGAAGAGCAGCTCCGTGTCCAGCCTGGCTATCTCGTACAAGCCGGGCACCCTCGAGTACAGGTCCTCCGGCCTGAACACGGGCGTGACGGCGCCGGTCCTGTAGTCTATCCTGCTGGCGATCGTGCCGCCCGTGCCCAGCACGAGGACCTCTCCCCTGCCGGGCTGCGCCCGTGCAGGCGCCGGCTCGGGCGACGGCTGGGGGGCGCGCCTCCGCGAGATGCGGATCTCGGAAATCCTCGAGACGGAGATCCCTATGTTGTATCCGTTCCCCAGCTTCAGGGTCACGTGGGAGTCGTCCGCGTGCTCGTAGCGCGGCATGAGCGTGCCCGAGATGGAACCCCCGTCCGACAGCGCGAGTTCGACCTCGTCCCCCACGCGGGCCCCGGCCCTCATGAGGAGCTCCCGCGCGGGCCCCCTGTAGCCGGACAGCTCTTCCTCCACGTGCCGACCGCCGAGCTAGCCGTATAAAAGTGGCTCGATCGGCGCGGGGACGGGAATCCCCTATAAGGGAAGTCCTGCCGCAGCGTCGCGTTGGACCCCGACAGGTACTCGGCGGCGCTGGCCGAGCTGGCGAGGGAGGTCGAGGCGCTAGCGGCGTCCGGCCGCCCGGATAGGCTGGCCGAGCGCTTGGAGCGGCTGAAGCTCGAGGTCGCGCGCAGGCACTCCCTGGGGAGGGTGCCGTCGAACCTTGAGCTTATGGGGCTGCTGAGCGAGGGGGCCAGGAGGCTGATCGCGCCGAGGCCCTCGAGGAGGATCTCCGGCATAGTCACCGCCACCGTGGCCGCGGCTCCGCACGACTGCCCACCGCGCGCCAAGTGCATATACTGCCCCGGGGGGACGGGCGGCGCGCCGCCCGTCCCCAAGTCCTACACCGCCGACTCCCCGGCGGTCATACAGGCGGCCAGGCTGGGCTACGATCCACGGAGGCAGGTGGAGGAGAGGATCTCCGTCCTGAGGAGGCTCGGCTACCCCACCAGCAAGGTGGAGGTGATAATAGTGGGTGGCACCTTCCCCTACTATCCGGCCGAGTACCAGCTGGGCTTCGTCAAGGGGATCTTCGACGGGCTCAACGGGTTCGAGTCCCGGAGCCTGGAGGAGGCGATGGCGGCCAACGAGCGCGCCGCGCACAGGTGCGTCGGGCTCACGGTGGAGACGAGGCCCGACTTCTGCCGCGAGCGGCACGTGGACCTCATGCTCAGCTACGGCACCACCAGGGTGGAGATCGGAGTCCAGGCGCTGGACGAGCGCGTCCTGAGGAGGATAGGCAGGGGGCACGGGCTCTCCGAGGTCGTCGACGCCATCAGGATAGCCAAGGACGCCGGGCTGAAGGTCGGCGTCCACATGATGCCCTGCCTCCCCGGCAGGACCAGGGAGGACGACCTCCGCGACCTCCTCGAGCTCTTCCGCGACGATCGGTACAGGCCGGACATGGTGAAGATATACCCGACGCTCGTCCTCGAGGGCACGCCGCTCCATGAGATGTACAGGAGGGGGCTCTACGAGCCATGCAAGGAGGAGGAGGTCGTGGAGCTCCTGGCCAGGGCGCTGCCATCCATGCCGCCCTGGGTGAGGGTCATGAGGGTCCAGAGGGAGATCCCTCCCCGCGCGGTCGTCGCGGGCCCCAAGAGGACGGGCCTCAGGGACGAGGCCCTGAGGGAGGTATCGAGGAGGGGGCTCCGGTGCTGGGAGATCAGGTGCAGGGAGGTGGGGAGGGAGCGGCTGGATCCCTCGGAGCTGGCGCGCTTCGGGATCGTGAGGAGGGACTACCCGGCCTCGATGGGAATGGAGGCTTTCCTCTCGATGGAGGACGAGGAGGGGCACCTGGCCGGGTTCCTGCGCCTGAGGCTCCCCTCCGCGCTGGCGCACAGGCCCGAGGTCTCCGGGGCGCGCGCGGCGATCGTCAGGGAGCTGCGCGTGTATGGCCCGGAGGTCGACGTGGGGACCAGGGACCCCTCGGGGTGGCAGCACCGCGGGATAGGCAGGGCGCTGATGGAGGAGGCGGAGCGCGTGGCGCGCGACGAGTGGGGGGCCGAGGCGCTCTTGGTGACGAGCGCCGTTGGCACCAGGGAGTATTACAGGAGGCTCGGGTACGGTAGGATGGGACCCTACATGGCCAAGCGCCTTCGGTAGTCGCCGGGCGAGATGAATGGGAGGAGCGCCATCTTGACGGCCTCGGCGCAGAGCTCCAGCCTGCTCGACGCGCCCCTGGACAGCAGGCCGACAGCGCCCTCGCGCCTTCCCAGGTCCGGGACCCCGTAGAGGCGCTCCATAGCCTCCTCCATTTCTAGGCCCTCGGAGATCATAAGGGAGGAAATCCTCCTGGGTATGGGGTAGGCCGGGCCGAACCCCGTGGCCTGGCGCCCGCTCCTGGAGCGGACGGTGGCCGCGGTGGCAGCGTACCACTCGCCCTCGAGCTCCACCGCGCCCGACTCTATGCCCACGCAGTAATCGGCCCCGGGGACGGAGGCGCACGCCCAGGACGCCCTGGCGGAGGACCCGAGCAGTATCTCCCGCATCGACATGGGCTGGGGCGCGAGCCCGGGAGGAGGCTCGGACCCCGCGACCTCCACCTCGCCGAACGCCGCCGAGAAGGCGGACCTTGCGGCCTCCAGCTTCACGGGGTTCAGCGACGCCACGGCCACGAGCACGCCGGGCCCTCCTCCGCCCGGCGGAAAACCGTTCCGCGGCAGGGGACCTGTTCCGTAGATCTCTTTTTAAGGGGCGGCCCATACGCGATGTGCCATCCCCTCCGGGGTCCACGCTGGACCTGGCGCGGGCCGCGCGCGCGAGGAGGATAGAGGCCGTCCTGCTGGACATGGACGGGACCATCCTGGAGTACATTATAGACTACGATCTGGGCAGGGCGCGCGCCCTCCGCAGGATTAGGGAGGCCGTGCCGGGTGCCGACGCCGTGGAGATCGCCGCCCGGAGCGCTAGGGAGATCGTGAGGAGCCTGGGCGCCGCGCTGGGGGAGCGCGCGGCCTCGGTCGCGCGCAGGATAATCTTTGAGGAGTACGAGGCGGTGGAGGTCGAGGCCGCGCGCAGGGTCGAGCCCCGCCCCGGCGCGATCGATGCCCTCGAGGAGCTCAGGGCCAGCGGCTACCGGGTGGCGCTCGTGACCAACAACTCGCGCAGGGCCGTGGGGCTCATAGCATCGAGGTTCCCCCGCATGATGGAGCTCCTGGACGCAGTGGTGACGAGGGACGACTCGATGGAGCTGAAGCCGGGGGCATCGGGCCTCAGGATGGCGCTCCAGGCGCTCGGCGTCCCCGGGGAGAGGTCAGTCATGGCGGGCGACACCCCGTCCGACGTGAGGGCCGGCAGGAGCGTGGGGGCGCTCACCGTGGGCATAGAGGGAGGTGCGGCGAGCGCCAGGGACCTCCTGGAGGCCGGGGCCGAGTTCATAGTGGGCTCCCCGCGCGAGCTGAGCCGCGCCCTGAGGATCGCGAGGCATCCGGGGTCCCCTTATTAACGCTGGCGCCGCAGAGTGAGGCGGGCGGGCGATGAAGAGTCAGAGTTGCGCCGAAGCGCGCAGTGTGGTGAGGGCATTTGCCGGAGCCCGCCCTCGGCCACGGAAATCCCTAATAGAGGGGAGCGCCGCGCGAGGAATGTGAGCGGAGAGTACGGCTACGCGGCGGCCCTCTACATATACTCGGCGGCGCTCGTGGCGGCGATGATCGCCACGTACGTGGCGTTCGCGCGGTCCTACAGGAGGATGGGCGGGTCGGGGGCAGCGAGCGCCCCGAGCATCAGGTACTACTTCGTGGAGGTGGGCAGCAGGGAGGCCAGGGACATGCTCAGCCACGCTTCGAGGCTGGCGGAGGGCGGGGACTACGCGGGGGCGGTGAGGAAGGCCAGGGACGCGGTCGCCGAGCTCCTAGCCGAGGCCTGCAGGAGGCTCGGCGTGGAGGCCTGCAGCGGGGATCCCTGGGCGGTCGCCAGGACGCTCCGGGAGAGGGGATATTACCTGTGGCCCTCCGGCGTGCGGGAGCTCGAGGACCTCGCGCGCAAGGGCCCCAGGGCCGGGAGGAAGGACGCCGCGAGGGCGATCGAGATAGCCTTAAGGATCATGTCGTACGCGGGGGAGATAAGGGTTGAGCCGCCCCGCGAGGCCCGCGCTGGGAAAGAAGGGAGTGAGGTGCCTGGGGGTAGCCGAGTCCTTCAGGTTGGGCGGCCCACCCAAGTCGGTTTTCGCCGGGGTCGTCATGAGGAAGGACCTGCTGATAGACGGCGCGGCCCTCTCGCTTGCGACCGTTGGGGGCGACGACGCGACCGACGCCGTCCTGGACCTCTACGGGCAGCTCGCCAGGGAGGACGTCGGGTTCCTGATGGTGTCGGGCGCGATCGTCAGCTGGTTCAACTTCGTGGACCCGGAGAGGATATGGAGGGAGACCGGGAGGCCCGTCATAGTGCTCACCTATCGCGCCTCGAGGGGGCTCGAGGGCGTCATAAGGTCCAGGTTCGGGGATCGCTGGGAGGAGAAGCTGGAGGCCTATAGGAGGCTCGGTCCCAGGGAGAGGGTGGAGCTGCACACGGGCTTCCGCGTCTACGTTAGGTCGGCGGGCCTGTCGGACCGCGAGGTGGTGAGGGCGCTGAACGACTTCACGATCCAGGGCAGGTACCCCGAGCCCGTCAGGGTGGCCGGCCTCCTGGCGAGGGCCGCGCTGAGGCTGATGGAAGGTATACAGCGTCAACCACCACTTGATAGAGGCGCGGGGCGACCTCCCGTACAGTCCTCGCGTAGTAGGGATGGAGCTCGGGGACCCTGGACGACACCTCCTCCATCGCGCGACGCTCAGGGGAGCCGCCCTCCACGTGCAGGTAGATGTGCGCGACGCCCAGGACCCTGAGCTCCTCCGTGGCTACGGGGAGGGCGTCCAGCGCCCTCTCGGGAAGGGGCAGCAGGACCCTATTGGCGCGGATGCCGAGGTCCCTCAGGCGGCGCGCGTGCTCCAGGGCGTCGCCCAGCATCGGTATCACGGAGCCCTCCACGCGGTTGAGCCTGACGTTCCTCTCCAGGAGCTCATACGCGTCCGGGTTTATCTCGGAGCTGTAGACCCTGACCCCCTTGGCCATCCGGGCTATCAATATGGAGAAGGGGCCGACTCCCGCGAACATGTTGTGGACGACCTCGCCGTCGCGCACCAGCGAGGCCACCCTGAGCCTCTCGCCCGAGAGGCGCGGCGAGAAGTAGACCTTCGCGACGTCCACGAGGTAGGAGCAGCCGTTCTCCCTGTACAGGGTCAGCGTGCGCTCCTCCCCCGCCAGGTGCTCCAGGCCCCTGAGCCTGTACTCGCCGCTCACGGGCGTCACCTGGGCCCACACGGACCTGATGGAGGGGACGGCGCGCATAAGGGCCTCGGCGGCCACCACCCTGGCCTCGCGCGGGAGCTCCGGCCTGACCCTGATTATAGCCACGTCGCCTATGACGTCGAAGCCGCCGGCCACCATCTCCAGCTCGTCGTCCCTCAGGACCCCCCTGAGGATCCTCCTGAGCAGCTTCGTCAACTGGCGCCCTCCTCTTCCCCCTCCACCGGCGCCAGGTAGTAGTACTCGCCGATCTCCTTCTGGTACCTGTCCAGCCTGCTTCCCGGCTTGTTGACGCGCGGCCTCCCGCTGGCGGGGTCCCTCCTGTAGGTTATGCCCAGGCTCCCCAGGAAGGCGTTCATGCCCTCCCTCTTGCTCATGGGCGCGGAGGCCGCGCCCACCTTCCCCGGCTCCCCGCTGAACACTATCAGCCTGTCGGACGCGAAGTCTATGAGGCCCACGTCATGGTCTATCACGATGACGCTCTTCCCCATGTCACTCGCGTACCTCTGGAGTATGCGCGCCAGCGCCAGCCTCTCCTCGACGTCCAGGAACGCGCTGGGCTCGTCGAGCGCGTAGACGTCCGCCTCCCTGAGCAGGCAGAGGGCCACCGCCAGCCTCTGGAGCTCGCCGCCGCTGAGCCTGTTCACCGCCTTGTTCAGCATTTCATCGACCCCCAGGGGCCTCACGACTCCCGAGAGGGCCGGCTCCTGCGACCAGGACCCCCCTACGGCGCTGCTCAGGGCCTCCTCCACTGCGCCCTGGTAGGACGCGGACAGGTACTGGGGTTTGTACGAGATCTTGGCGGTCATGTACACGCCGCCGGAGTCCGGCCGCTCGATCCCCGCGAGCATCCGGAGGAACGTGGTCTTGCCGAGGGCGTTCGCGCCCACGACGCCCACGACCTCCCCCATCCTCACGTCGCCCGCGGACACGGTGAGCCTGAAGCCCGGGAACGACTTCTCCAGCTGCGTGTAGGCGACGAGCGGCGGGGCCTCGGCGGCCGCCGTCGCGGCGCCGCGCAGGTCGAACGCTACTGGCGTCTGCCTTATCCTGACGTTGTCGCTCGGCAGGTAGCCCTCGAGGAGGGAATTTATCCCGAGCCCCAGCGACATCTGGTGGGAGACCACGCCGTAGACCCCGGGCCTCCCGTAGACCACGTGGACGAAGTCGGCCGCGTAGTCTACGAACGTGAGGTCGTGCTCCACCAGCAGGACGTATTTGCCGGACGCTGCCAGGTCCCTGATGACCCGCGCCACCGCCAGCCTCTGATACGCGTCGTTGTAGCTGCTGGGCTCGTCGAAGAAGTACGCGTCCGCCTCCCTGGAGGCTGCCATCGCGACCGCCAGCCTCTGGAGCTCGCCGCCGCCGAGCTCGGAGGGCGTCCTCTCCAGTGAGTCCTCGAGCCCCAGCCTCCTCGCGAGCTCCCTCGACCTCCCCGAGTCGTCGAAGCGCGAGAGCAGCTCGGCCGCCGTGCCGCTCCACATGGAGCGCATCTGCTCCACGAACTGGGGCTTTATCGAGACCCTGAGGGACCCCGAGGCGATCCCCTCCAGGTAATCCCTGAGCTCCGTGCCCCTGAAGAACCTGAGGACCTCCCTCCACTCCGGCGGCTCATCGTAGGATCCCAGGTTGGGAAGGATGCGCCCCGAGAGCACGTTCAGCGCCGTGGTCTTGCCGGTGCCGTTCCTCCCCACCATGCCGACCACCCTCCCCCTCCTGAGTATGGGGAGCCTGTACAGGCGGAACGCGTTGGGCCCATACTGATGCACTGGCGACTCGTCGGGCTCCTCGGCGAGGTTCACTATGGTTATGGCGGAGAACGGGCACTTCTTGGCGCATATGTTGCAGCCTATGCACAGCGCCTCGTTTATGATAGGGTAGCCGTCCTCGCCGAACTCGACCACCTTATGGCCGGTGATCTGCGGCGGACAGAACCTCTGGCACTCGTGCCCGCACTTCTTGGGCAGGCACAGCTCCCTGTCTATGACGGCTATTCGCCTCGTCATCGCCCGGACGATCGGCGCGATCCCTGCGCTTCTAAAAGGATTTCCAGTCGTCCAGCCTTCCCTGAGAGAGCATCTCCCTGGCGACCACGCTCTTCGACAGCCAGACGTCCCTCGGCAGCCTCAGGAACTTGAACGCGTGGTCGAAAGCCGAGCGGGCGTCATCGAACGCGGCGTAGTTCCCCCTCAGCGCCCTCCTCAGGTACTCCCTGACGAACCACACGCCCACCGGGAAGAGCGCGTCCTGGTAGATCTCGCGGAAAGCCACCACAGCCGCCTGCCTTCCCTCCTCGCGGAGCCTCTCGGCCGCCGCGAGCCTCGCTGAGTAGTAGCAGCCGCCTATGTCCTCGGCGTACGTGGTCCTCCCGCGGTAGCCCTCGTGGTCCCCCAGGACCTCCGGGGCCTCGCCGCTGGGGTTCCAGGTCGTCCCGGGGTACCAGGCCTCTATCCACTCGAAAGCCCACCTGAAGGGCGCCAGCACCACCACGAACGTGTTGCCGAGGCGCCTCTCGACGTAGACGCGGTACTCGTCTATCGTCCCCATTCCCCGTATCTCGTCCACCAGGCGCTTCGATATTATATCGTCCACGGCCGTTATGCTCCAGCGCGTAGGGACGAGCTTCCTGTTCCTCCTCACGCCCATCATCCCCGCGCTGAACGCCCTCTGGATCTCCGTGATCCTTATCCCGGAGCGGTAGAGTTGCATCACGGCCTCCTCGCTGCCCAAGTCGTGGTCATAGTACACGCGCTCCAGCGCGCGGTTCCCGGGGCCAGGCCTCACGCGGAAGTCCTCCACCGGGGCCGACGGCCCGAACGGCGGGGCCTCGTCGACCAGGAGAACGGTCGCGGAGGGCGGCCTCGAGAACCTGAGCTCCAGCTCGCTGCTCCGGCTGGACATCAGCATGTCGTGCATCCTCTGAAGGTAGGGCGGGGGGTCCCTGGCGCTCTCGACTCTCAGGGGCTTAGTCCCCCTCACCAGCCGCACGCGCATCTCAGCTATCCTGTCGTAGCCGAGGTCGTACCAGTCCTCCGGCGAATCCAGGATCCTGGTGTCCCCCCTCTCGTTGGTGGCGAGGGGGCCCACCGACACCTTAGGGTATCCCATGCGGCCCACGAACACCCCCGGGGGGCTACTGCCGTCCAGGTCCACGCCCAGGTCCCCGATGCTCCTGATCAGGGGGAGCGAGCGCACCATGAGCGGGCACACGGGCTTGCCGCAGAGCATGAGCCTGCCCTTGCAGCGGACGCAGAGGGATGATCTGGGCGCCACCAGCCTCAGGCGGTCCTGGGAGCCGGTGCCCCCGAAGACCTCGAACACCGGTGCTGCGGGCGCCAATCCATGATTTATATGTTATGCTTTTATCATTAGTTGCCGGGGGCGCCGCGCGCCGCACTTCCGGGCAGCACCTCTATCGTGAAGTTCTCCAGTATCTCCTTCTTCCTCTTCCTGAGCGTGACAGCGCTTATCCCCGAGGCCTCAGATAGGTCCCCCTGCCTGACGTCCTCGTTCATCACGTTGCTCGCTATGCTCAATATCGCTGTTGCTATTCCGCGGGGGTTCCTCCCCATGAGCGGCTCATAGTCTATCTGGCTGGCTATCTCCCTCGCCAGGGCCTCCGTCCTCGGGCTGATCCCGAGCTGCGTGGCGAGCTTCCCCACCTGCGCGACCACGTTGGCCTTGGTCAGGGGGACGTCCTCACCGTTGCCATCCATCTCCCTGAGGCTCAGGTAGTACTCCCTCACCGACTTGATGAGGCTCCTACGGCTAAGCCCCCAGGCGCTGCCGGTCTCCAGGAACTCCTCCAGGCTCCTCCCCACGCCCCTGACCCGGCTCACGTAGTACAGCAGCGCGACGGCGAGCGGCGCCAGCTTCCTCCCCCTGACGACGCCCCTCCTCTCCATCTTCAGGTACATGCGGGCCGCCTCCTCCACGAAGTTCTCGGGCAGGTTCAGCCTGGAGGCCGCCTCCTTCATGAGCTCCATGACGCGACCCCTCCTCCTCAGGTCCGGGTCCTCATCCACCATCCTCTGGGCGTTCCTGAGCCTCCAGGAGTCCTCGCCCTCCCTCCCGATCAGCGTGGAGAGCGGATTTGGATCGCTGAGCCTGATGGGGCCCCCGGCCTGGCTCCTCGCGAAGGACTCCTCGAGGTCCATGGAGCTCCAGAACCTCCCCGTGTACACCGCCCTGTCGGGCGAGACGTGCCCGTTGGGGCAGACGTACTCCCCGCTGTCCGGATCGAAGATCAGCCTCTCGCCGCACACGCGGCACCTGTGGACCTCCTCCCCGCCCTCGGCGGGCCTCGCTCCTCCCAATCCTCCTCCCCCTCCTCGGGCCCCCCGGCCGCCTCGGGCTCGGACCTAGAGTACAGGGTCTCGCCTATGATCCCGCCCACGCGATCCGTCCTGGCCTCGAGGGAGGCGTAAGGCGATCTGACCGGCCCGAACACCTCCCTCACCACCCCGACTCTTCTCCCCCTCATATCATATAATTGGGTCCCCTCCTTGACCTCGACAAACAGCTTCACTATTATGCGCCCGCTCCTGGCCCTCCTGAGCACCTGCCCGACGGCCCTCACCCGGCGGCCCCCCTGATCCTCGCCAGCTCCTTGGCCAGCTCCCTGAGCAGCAGCTGCTTGCTCCTGCCCTCCACCTTGCGAACCTGCACGTACCCGCTCCTCTCGCCGGGCCTCCCCGGGCGGCGTGCCTCCTTGGCCGCCATCACCTGAAGCCCGGCCTCCTCGGCCGCCCTCCTCAGCTCGTCCAGCGTCGGGTTCCTCGTCGCTATGCTGAGCGGGACCCTCCTGCCCTGCCTCCTCCCCAGCCTGGAGTTGAAATAGTCCAGCCATATGATTACCTGATCCCTCCTCTTCAACCCGGCGGCCCTCGTCCCCCGGGAGCTCGCTTACCCTCCACTAAGACCGCGTTTATGACGCCGTCCTGGGAGGGCCGCGAGGTCACCCTGGCCACCCCGGCGTCCGTCTCTATCAGTGCGCCCTTGCTTATGACGCCCCTCCTCTCGTAGTCCCTGTCGGCCGGGTTCGCGATCACGCGCAGTATCTTGGCCCTCTTGGACTGGCCGAGCCTCGCGTCGACCACTACGTTCGCGAACTGGTCGCTCACCAGCGCGACCTTGCGACCCCCTCCCCTTGTCCTCTTCACCCTCACGGCGTGCTCGCCCAGCACGGTCTCCGTGGGGTAGCCGTCCCTCTCGTGCTTCCTCCTGCCCCTGCTGGCCCTTCTCCTGCCCCCGGTGACCTTCCTCTTCTCCAGGTTCTCGTACGGCTTCTTCACGGCCTCGCGCGGAGGGGCCACTTCGCTTAAAGGTTTCGCGCCGCGCCCCGCGTCAGGAGGCGCGGGGAAGAGCATAAATGAGGGCTCCGCGTAGCTGCCCCATGCCGGGCCCGAGGAAGTACATATTCGTCACGGGGGGCGTCATGTCCGGCCTCGGGAAGGGCGTGATAACAGCCTCCATAGCCAAGCTCCTGCGCGCCTCGGGGCTGAACGCCCTGCCGATGAAGATAGATCCATACATAAACGTGGACGCTGGCACCATGAACCCGGTGGTCCACGGCGAGGTCTACGTGACCGAGGATGGGGGCGAGTGCGACATGGACCTCGGCACCTACGAGAGGTTCCTCGGCGTGGATCTGACCCGGGAGCACAACGTGACGACCGGCCAGATATACATGGCCGTCATAGAAGCGGAGCGCCGCGGGGACTATTTGGGCGAGTGCGTCCAGATAATACCCCACGTCACGAACGAGATAAAGCGCAGGATAAGGGGGCTGGCGGAGTCGAGGAACGCGGACGTCCTCGTCGTGGAGTCCGGCGGCACCGTGGGCGACATAGAGGGCCTGCCGTACTTGGAGGCATTCCGCCAGATGCGCGTGGAGGAGGGGAGGGAGAACACGATGTTCGTGCACGTCACATGGGGGCCCGTCCTCCCCTCGGTCGGGGAGTTCAAGACGAAGCCCACCCAGCACAGCGTGCAGGAGCTCAGGAGGATAGGGATACAGCCCGACGCCATCATCGTGAGGAGCTCCTCGCCCATGCCGGAGGATGCCAAGAGGAAGATAGCGCTATACGCCAACGTGGAGCAGGACGCGGTCTTCTCGAGCCCGGACCTGGCCACCGTTTACGAGGCGCCGCTCGTGCTGGCGAGGCAGGGGTTCCTCACGATCGTGGGGAGGAACCTCAGGCTGGGCCCGCTGGAGGCCGACCTGGAGGAGTGGCGGAGGATAGTTGAACCCTTCAAGGTGAGCTCCCCCAGGCTGCGCATAGCGATGGTGGGGAAGTACTCCAAGCTGGCGGACAGCTACGTCAGCGTCAATCACGCGCTGATGCACGCGGGCGCCAGGCTGGGCGTCAGGGTTGACATAGACTGGCTGGACTCGGAGCGCTACGAGATGGACCCCGGCGCGCTCAGCGAGCTCGAGGGCTACGGCGGCGTGCTGATACCGGGCGGCTTCGGGAGGCGCGGCAGCGAGGGGATGATCTACGTCGCCGACTACGCTAGGCGCCGCTCCATACCTTTTCTGGGGATCTGCTTCGGGTTCCAGCTGGCCTCCGTGTCCTTCGCGAGGTACGTAGCGGGGTTGGATGGCGCGAACTCGACAGAGCTGGACCCCTCGACGCCCCACCCCGTAGTGGACCTGCTTCCGGAGCAGCGCGGCCTCGCAGGGCTGGGGGGCACCATGAGGCTCGGCGCGCACGAGATAGAGATCCTGCCCGGCACCCTGGCCAGCCGCATATACGGCGTGAGGCGCATACGCAGGAGGCACAGGCACAGGTACGAGGTCAACCCCGAGTACCTGCCGAGGCTGCGGGCGGCCGGCCTGGTGTACTCGGCCTTCAGCGACTCCGGCCGCCGTGCGGAGATACTCGAGATTCCGGGCCACCCATTCTACATTGCCACCCAGTATCACCCGGAGTTCTCCAGCAGGCCGTGGGAACCGGAGCCCGTCTTCCTGGCGTTCGTCTCGGCCGCGCGCGACAGGCAACTCGGCGTGGCGGCGCGCGCCGCCCTCGAGGGCGGCCAGGGCCATGTCCACACTGAGGGAGGTCGCCGAGCTCTCGGCAGCGCTCTCGGAGAGCGAATATCGCGTCCTCAGGGCGCTAGCCATGTTCCTCGGCTCTAGGATGCACGTGCCGCTGGAGATGATATCGGCATCCGCCGGCCTCCCCCAGGAGCTCGCCGAGTCCTCGCTCAGCATCCTGGAGGGCCTGGGGATGGTCGTCCGGAATCCTGCCGGTTACGCCCTCGTCTACGCGGGCCTGGACGCCCTTTCCCTCCACGAGCTCAGGGCCCGCGGGCAGCTGGACGCGCTCGGGACTCCGATAGCCTTGGGGAAGGAGTCAGACGTGTACTCCGGGATCGCCGGATCCAGGGAGGTCGCGGTGAAGGCCTACAGGATCGGGCGCGTCAGCTTCAGGAAGGTCAAGCGCCTCAGGTCCTACGGGCCGCAAGCTGGGGGATGGATGCTGGCGAGCATAATGTCCGCGTCGTCCGAGTTCGCGAGCCTGCGCCGCCTGAGGTCCGCCGGGCAGCCGGTCCCCGAGCCCCTGGCGGTCAGGTACCACCTGCTCGTCATGGAGCGGATAGACGGCACGCTGCTCAGGCGCGTCCGGGAGGTCGCCGATCCTGCGCGGCTGCTCAGGAGGATCCTGGAGGCCATCAGGGGCTGCTACACGGCGGGGCTCGTGCACGCCGACCTCAGCGAGTTCAACGTCATGATCCGCGGCGACGACGTGATCCTGATAGACTGGCCGCAGTCCATCCGCTCCGATGACCCAGCCGCGCTCCCGGCCCTCGAGCGTGACATCGCGAACATCGTGCGCTTCTTCAGGAAGCGCTTCGGCCACAGCGCGGACGCCGGGCGCGCTCTCGAGTACGTGCTGGGCCGCAGCCCCGAGTGCTGCTAGATGAGGGCCTCATCGCCCAGCACTATGTAGAGAACGTTGTTCCCCCTTATGACGACCCTACCGAGCTTCTCCGAGACGCGCCCGTCCTTTTGGTGCTCGAACGCCTCGTCCAGGAACAGATTCATGTAGGAGTCCACGTTGATGAGCCTCCCCCTGTACTCCAGCATGTTCTTCAGCCTCACGCGGACGTACATGTTTATGGCCCTCTGCAACGCCATGAGGGGCCTCTTCCCCATCGTCGAGTTGGCCTGCGCTTGGCTCAAAAGCGTCCTAGCTGGGAGAGACCCTTGTATTTATTTCTTATGCAGTGGAAAGGGGCTCCGTTACCTTAAGCCGATCGACGAACCTAAATCCGAGGGGAGCCCTCCGCCCGACCCGCAATGAGCACGAGTCCAGGGGTCCATCGGCGCCGACCCGAGGGAAGCGCGCCGCATATTCATCGATGAGACGATGGTGAGCGTGGGAGGGACCCCCGCGTGGATCTGGGTCGCCTTCGAGCCCGACCTGCGCGCGATGCTGGACTTCCACGTGAGCTGGCGCGGGAACTCCATAGACGCGTACCTCTTCATCAGGAGGCTCGTCCGCAGGTACGGCGGGGTCCCGATCTACACCGATGGTGCCCCATGGTGCGCGGACGCGTGCAGGTGGGTCGGCGTGGAGCACGTGGTCTACGATCGCCCCCTGAGGAACCTCATGGAGCGCATGGTCCAGTACGTGAAGGAGGGGACGGAGGCGTTCGACGACCTCTTCCCCGTCGGCGGGCGCAGGCCGAGGTCGAGGAGAACGTTCGAGCGCATGCATAACTGGCTGTCAGCGTTCACGTCCATGCAGGACTTCGCGTTCGGGGACGGGGATCTGGGGAGGCCACCGCTCGGGTGGAAAGAGGATGGGAGGCCGCGGCGGCTGGACGGGCCGCGCCCGATCCCCGCTCGGGTAGGAGGTGGGCTTAAGGTAACGGAGCCGGCTCGCGTGTCGAAAACCCGAAGCTCTTGAAAAGGTATGGGAGGAGGATAAGGAGAGCGCAGAAAGTCCTGAGCAGGAAGGAAAAGGGATCGAAGAGCAGGAAGAAGGCGAGGCTCCTGCTCGCCGGGAGGTGGCAGGACTACACCGGCGCGAAGGACGACTGGCGGTGGAATTTAGCGAAGGCGCTCGTGGATAGATGCTACCTCATCGCATATGAGGACCTAAGGATGGGCAACATGATGAAGAACCACAGCTTGGCAAGGGCGATTCAGGATGCATCCTGGTCGGGTTTCTGGGATAAGGTCGAGTGGAAGGCGAAGCGGAAGGGCGTCCTGACGGTCGCCGTAGACCCGGAATATTCGATACAGGAATGCCCCGTATGTCACGCTAAACATGAGGTCGCGCTTTCCGAAAGGACGTTCGCGTGTCCCTCGTGCGGATACGCGGCGCAGAGGTATCTCAAGGCGGCGCTGATCATGCTCCAGCGCGCCCTGATAGGGATAGGCATGCCGAATTCACGCATGTGGAGATACCTACGGTGGGGCAACGTACCGGCCAACCGGGTCGGGCCGTCGCTAGCTATGTATCGATGAATCAGGAAATAAGTTCCCGCATTGCAGACGAACCCGTACTGGGGATAGCGGTGCGGGAAGCCTACGCGCTTCAGCGTGGGAGGATGTCACATTGACTTTGGGAGCATAATAGCCCGGAGGGGGTTCGAACCCCCCGGTCGCTGGCTCTATCGAGAATCCTCGGCCATGACGGTGGAGGAAGGCCGTTGGGTCCACCTCGCGCGGCGGCTACGGGAAACGGCGAGTTCCCACTACCAGCGCCGGCGCGATCGGCCGCCCGTCGCTGTCCCATGCGGGCGGAAATCCGGCGAGCCCGACCCTGTGAGGCAGGATGCCCGGGGCATGCCCGCCCCGGCGGGGGATGGCACTCAAGCGGAATCGAACCGCTTATTAATAGATGAGCCAGCCGCCCGTCGGATCCGCCGTGATTAAGAGGAGGGCTATGACTGTCTTCCTGGTCCTGGGGTTGGTCTCGCTGACAGCCGACATGACCTATGAGGGGGCCAGGTCGGTGAGCGGGGCGTTCTTGGTGAGCCTCGGGGCCGCGCCCGTGGCCGCCGCCATAGTGGGCTCGGGAGAGCTCGTGGCCAACCTTACGAGGTTCGCCGGAGGGGCGATGGCCACGGCGTCCAGATCCTCAAGGGCATTCTGGGCGACGCTGATCATGGGCTACATAATCAACTTGGCTGCCATGCCGGCCTTGGCATTTGTGGGCAGGTGGGACCTGGCCGTTGCCCTATATATGGTCGAGAGGGCCGGCAAGGGGCTGAGGACCCCGGCGCGGGACACAGTGCTGGCGGAGGTGACGTCCGGAATGGGGAAGGGCAAGGGCTTCGGGATACATGAGCTCATGGACCAGGCGGGCGCCATCGCCGGGCCCCTCATGGTTTCCTGGATAGTGCTCCGCGGGGGATACGGCCCAGCGTTCCTCTCCCTGGCAGTTCCGGCCGGCGTCTCGATAACCCTAGTATGCTTGGCGGCCGCGCTGTACCCCAGGGTCAGGTCGATCTCCGGGGGGTGCCGCCGCCGGGATCGGAATCGGGGCGGCTATCAGGGGGCTGCCTAGGCGCTTCTGGCTCTACACAATCTCCATGTCGCTGCTCTTGGCCGGCTACGCACAATGGACCATAGTATCCTTCTACATGGCCTCCGCCGCCCTAACGGCGGCCGAGATAGCGCTGATATACTCGGTGGCGATGGCGGTCGATGCCCTGGTGGCCCTCCCCATCGGGATGGCCTATGATAGATACGGGCTCAGGTCCCTGCTGATAGCCCCACCCCTAGTGGCGGCCATGCCCTTCCTGATGCTCAGCGGGGCCGCGCACGCCCAGTACACCGTCGGAGCCCTGTGGGGCCTCGTAATGGGCGTATATGAGACCAGCATGAGGGCCGCCGTCGCCGACATTGTGGAGCCCCGGAGCAGGGCCATGGCCTATGGAACCTTCGGCGTAGTCACCGGCTTGGCGTGGGCCGCTGGGGGGTTCGTAATCTCCTCGCTGATGCGCGATTATGCGGCCTTTGTCTCCTACGCGGCCGCAGTGGAGGCAGCCTCCCTGGTCCTCCTCGTCCGGATCCGGGCACAGGAGGGCCCCACCGCCCACCAATGAGTCGCACGACCGGCCCCTGGGCGCGCAGCACATTATTATCGGGGGTTCCTTCCCTATGGGGCATGCCGCCGGAGACGGGCCTCATATCCCGTGACGACAGAAATCGCTTCCTGGACATGCTGGGGTCCGCCGACGAATTGACGAGGCTTCATGCATGGGAGTCGGTCGGCAGGCTGATAGATGCCGGCATAATATCTAGGGACGACGCGATTGCGCTCAAGCGGCGCTTCCTGGAGCTACTCGAATCGAGCAATAGGTGGGCGAGGCTCTGGGCTTGGGCGGCCATCCCCCGCCTGGTCGTGGCGGGCGTCATATCCCGTGATGACGGGAATCGCTTCCTGGAGCTACTCGAATCGAGCGATGAGGGAGTGAGGTATCTCGCTTGGGATTCGCTGCCTCGCCTCATAATGTTCGGCGTCATATCCCGTGATGACGGGAATCGCTTCCTGGAGCTACTCGAATCGAGCGATGAGGGAGTGAGGTATCTCGCTTGGGATTCGCTGCCTCGCCTCATCAGGACGGGCCTCATATCCCGTGACGACAGAAATCGCTTCCTGGACATGCTGGGGTCCGCCGACGAATTGACGAGGCTTCATGCATGGGAGTCGGTCGGCAGGCTGATAGATGCCGGCATAATATCTAGGGACGACGCGATTGCGCTCAAGCGGCGCTTCCTGGAGCTACTCGAATCTAGAGAGGTATTGGCGAGATTCCGTGCCTGGGAGGCCGTCCCCGATCTTATCAAGATTGGTATGATATCGAGGGACGACGTCGCAGGGCGCAGGGATCATTTCTTGGAGATGCTGGGGTCGAGGGATTACCATATAGCCAAGTTAGCCGAGGATCTCTGCCAGAAGCTCTTGGAGATCGGCGCTGTACCGGAGGAGAATCTGAACCCCTATAGGTGCCGGCGGACCGGGCGCGGTTGAAGCGGCGGATGCGCCATTCAACGACCGGTGCGAGCTCCAGGTCCGCGCTGGGCGCCATCAGAAAAGGGAGTTAGGAGGACGGAAAGCCCACGTCCTCTAGGAGTTGAAAGGATGTCGTTGGAATAATCTTACCAGGGGTTTGGGGCGGAAGACCCCTCGTGAGGGGGGATGAGGCTCTCCGACCGCGTCTTCTTCCGTCCCGGGTGCGGCTGGGCCGCGGATCGCGACCACAACGCATCCCTCGATATACTGAGGGGATTGGAGTGGGAACCACCCCTGGAGCCCTTGGAGCTCCGCACTCTACCCGCTGACAGCGGGCAAGGCGGAGTAATGAGGCGGGAAGCCCTGCCGTGAGGGCGGGGTAGTTCGCGGGAAAAATCTGTTCCATATCTCGACGGCATATCCCGGCTGCACAGAACCCTCCACTAGCCTGAACGTCCTGGTCCCATCCTTTAACCTCTCAGGGGTCAATAGAATGGCCCTGTTTTTATTATGATTAATGAATTTATATATGAAATCCTGGAGAAATGTAACATAGAAAACGGTTATTCCGCTGTCCATCATCGCGGATACGACCTGCTCGGCCACTGCGGACGCCTCAACTTGGTTGGTCGTTGAGAAGCTTTCATTCATCAGGATATAATCTCCAGGCTTTAATAATTTAATTATTTTACTTAATCTCACCATTTCTTCCTCAAATTTCCCATAAGACATCGTCCTTTCTTCCTTCCTCTCAAAGTGGGTGAAAACGGCCCCCGGTGATGGGATGGTGAATTCGCTGGCCGGCACAAAAAGCCCGGCCCTTGCAAGCAGTATCGCCTGGCCTATAGACTTCAAGAACGTGGTTTTGCCTCCCCCATTAACCCCTGTTATCACGAACGCGTTTACATCGTGTGCATCGAGGGAATTGGGAACCGGCTTCCCGCCCGCCGATATCGCCAGAGAAAGCGGATACAGGTCGCGAAAGGATATCGAGCCCCGGGAAAAATTCGGGTAGGCCATGGGCAGTCCGGCCCTTTCAAATAAATCATACATGTTTATGGCGCCCACAAAGAATGCCAGTTGCGCGCGCAACGTTGTAAAAAACTGCAATAAATGCTCATAAGCCCTCAGCATGGTTGGCGCTAAACTGGATAAAACCCAATTATTAATATGCCTTAAAATCATTCCCCCGCTTTCGTCGTTCTGGTTCACCTTGAAAACATAACCGCTTCTTCCACCAAGTAATCTCTTCACTAAGCCGCTTTCCCTTTTAGGGACTAGGAAAACGGGGTCCCTTAGCGTGTTGCCCGTGCCAAGCTGGACAGAAAATTCCATACTATTTTCAAAATTAAGATAATTCAACAGTTCGCCTGCGGAAAGTATAAAGCTATCGTCCGCGTTCTCCTCTATGGAACCTACAAGCCCCCGAAATGCTTCGGACGAGAATCCCGATCCCTCGATAATGCTCCTCAGGCCTTTGAGCGCACCAATCATCAATCTTAACCCGCTCGCGGTCTTATAAACTACCGATCTCGCGTCGTCGTACCTGATGAGAAATACAGCCCTTTTCGTCTCCTCAATGATATTATTTGTAAGCTTATACATATCTAATATAGTATTTCTATTCTGGATCGCATCCTTAACGGCTTCCTGTCTGTATTTGATGGAATTGACGTCGACCCTCGATAACAGAAGCACGTGGCTCAATTCCCTCGCCACCAGATCATCCTTTTGCGCTATTGCCCCTATTATACTTCCCAGCTCTAAATCCTTCACCAGATCATCCCTATCTTCGATTTCAACGCCATCGCCCACCTTAAGAAGATCAAACTCTATCATTTAAGAACCTCCCTGATATCTTCATAAAGTAGGTGGTATTTGGATGCTATCAAAACTGCCATATATCTGGAATCGGGGCTACTTTCGATAATTCTGTATGTGGCCTTCTCGTCCTGAACCTGTGCCACAAGGCTGATAACGCCTTCAAGCGTGGCCAGCTTTGTAATAAAAGTTACGTAAATAAGATACGAGCCCTTGCTCGTTATTTTATCTATAAAGCGCTTTGCCAGCTCAAAGCCCTCCTCAGATGTCGTGGTGGAGAAAAGCTCGTTAACCAGTACCAGCGTTTTATTATCGGCGGCGTTTAAAATATCGCGCGCCCTAGCCACATCCTCTTCCAATCTGCTAAGGCCCTCCAGCGCGTTCTCCTCCGTCGGAAAAGCTGTCATTATTTTGGAAAAGAGGGGTATTCTGGCCTCCTCCGCAGGGATGGGTACGCCTATGGAACTAAGGAACGCTAGTTGCCCGAAACTGATGGCGAAAGTGGTTTTCCCGCCGCCATTCACGCCCGTTATTATAAATATCCTTTTATCACCGGAGGTGCGGATGTCATTAATTACGGCAACTTTCTTCTTGGCTAAGAGCAAATTATAAAATCCTCTGACGTACACCGATCCGTCGTCAGTAAACTGTGGTATCGAGAACCGGTACCCATTGGCCTCGATGCCTCTCATGTATTCGATGTATCTAAGGTAGAATTCAAACTCCTTCGCGAACGTCTTAATGCCTTCGTCCACTATATCCGGAAATCTATCTTTCAGCATCTTCATAGCATTAAATTCTTTATTGAAAATTCTGTAAACACCCTTCAATATAGCCGCATGTATATGAGTGATTTGTTCGCTATAATGGTAATTTACAGGCTCAATTTCCTGGACCTGCTGCCCTTTAAACCTCGAGAACAGCTCTTCTATCTTTGAGGATAAATCTTCTCCGTTTTCTTCCTTCGTGACCCTTACTTCTAACCCATTTATTCTTATTCTGATCTTTATCTTATCCCTGCTGGCCTTAGCTTCATATGCCGCACTCTTCAACGCTTGAAATCCATCGCTTTGGATCAGATTTTTAAGATAATTGACGAAATAAAGCATACCTTCTGACTTTAAAACCAGTCCATCCATCAATTTTAATGAACTCTCCAACGCATTTATGTACGTCAGAGCCGCATCGATGTGGAAGCCGTACTTAAGCTCCTCATATACGCTGGCCTCCAAATTTAGCAATCTGTTACAATCCTTTATCGCATTTAAAAAGTATGCTATCGCATTATAAACTTTTTGATCCATAATATCACTGAATATCTTGAGTCTGAATTCAATTATGCTCCTATCAGTGAGCGGCTCTTTAAATATATCTATTAAAAACTGATCCTTATCTTTCCCCAAAATATCGTTTATGAGATCTTCTATTCTTAGGTCAGAAATAACCTTTTCGTTGGCTTTTGACCCCCTTGAACCTATTAGGCTTTTGTACTCCAACTTACTGCCACCTCCGTAGGGGTCATCAGCCGGGGAGGCGGTTGTTCAGGGGGACTCCATCCCCTTCCGCTCCCTATGGGAATTCATCCTTCTGCACAAGCCGCACAAGAAGGTGGTATTTAAGCACTTTGAGGTTTTTGCTGGATGTTGATCGGATAAGACAAAATGGGCGGGCCGTCTCCATCGGCCCCCATGTACAGACGTACCCTTTCACTTCAACCCGATAAGGGAGCTGGAGTGGATGATCCGCGCCCCCGGTAAATTCAGGCGGAATGTTGCCAATCAGGGAGAGGGCACTCGCTACCTCTACATGGCCGGCCCCTCCTCGTGGGAGGTAGTGGATATTATGGAGGATCGCTGCGGGAGGAAGCCGTCCCCACTCATCAGTGCTTGACTGGGCCCACGCGTTCGGGTCGGTCGGGCGGACCATTTCCTGAGCCGGGTGCTCGGGGCCTGCACGAACAAACCTGTTCGTCGTGGAGGGAGGCCCGTGATACTCGTGGGCCTTCCGGGAGCTCGGGCTGGAGCACTGCCGCGGGGCGTTCGGGGACAGGAGCGGGGTTGAGATGTTCTTCGGCTCCCTGAAGAGGAGGACGGGTGCCTTCTTCAACTATATAAACGCGGGGAGGTCGAGGATCGCATCGCTGGACATGTTGATGAACATGTCCTCCGCGCACTATAACGGGCCTAGGTTCTAGGAGGGGATAGGGCGTGTGCCGTCGGGGGTGATCGCGGTCCTGGGGTGATCCCCTTATCTGACCAACACCGTTATCCCGGCTCCGTTACCTTAAGCCCACCCCCTACCCGAGCGAGAAGATCGGGCGCAGCCCGTTCAGCCACCGCGGCATCCCCTCCTCCCTCCACCCGAGCGGGGGCCTCCCAGATCCCCGTTCTCGAACACGAAGTCCTGCATGGACGTGAACGCTGACAGCCAGTTATGCATGCGCTCGAACGCGCGCCCGGACGCGAGCCTGCTCTTCATCGCCGGGAACAGGTCGTCGAACGCCTCCGTCCCCTCCTTGGCGCACTGGACCATGCGCTCCATCAGGTTCCTCAGGGGGCGATCGTAGACTATGTGCTCGGCGCCCGCCCACCTGCACGCGTCCGCGTACCATCCCGCGCCGTCCGTGTAGATGGGGATCCTGCCGTACCTGCGCACCAGCCTCCTGATGAACAGATAGGCATCGATCGAGTTCCCGCGCGGGCTGCGTGGAAGTCGAGTATCGCGCGCAGGTCGGGCTCGAAGGCGGCCCAGATCCACGCGGGGGTCCCTCCCAGGTCCACCATCGTCTCATCCACGAATATGCGATGCAGTTCCCTAGGATCGGCGCCGATGGATCCGAGGGCGGGGCCGAGCCCCTGCACCCACCTCCACATCGAGGCGTGGCTCCCGCTGGCGATGGGCCTCAGGGCCCTGGCGGCCCTCCTCAGCGAGAGGCCCGAGAAATGCAGATAAACAGCGTGGGCCATGACCGGAAGGGGAGTCCTCCTCCTGATCTGGATCGGATTCGTGCTCATTGCGAACCGGGCGGAGGGCTCCCCTCGGATTTAGGTTCATCGATAGTCAGCTTAAGGTGACGGAGCCCTCGGGTAGGGGGTGGGCTTAATGAAGCACAGCCGCCGAGAACCTCGCCATGGGCGTGCCGGGCCTCGCCTCGGCTATCCTCAGGATCTCCATGTGCTTCGACATCCTCTCGCCGCCGACGACCCCGGTCTTCATCATCACGGCGCCGGCGCCCACCGCGACGTGCGCCAGGTGGCTGTCCCACGTGTCGCCGGACCTGTGCGACGCTATTATCGCGTACCCCCTCCCGCGGCACGCCCGGGCGAAGTCCATCGCCTCGCCGAGGCTCCCCGCCTGGTTCACCTTGAGTATCGCGCCGGCCGCCGCGCCCATGGACGCTGCCTTCTCCAGCCTCGAGGTGCTCGTGACCAGCAGGTCGTCCCCCACCACGAGCACCCCCCTGGACCGCGCCCAGCGCGTGAGCTCCGCGAACCCCTCGAAGTCGTCCTCGTGCAGGGGGTCCTCCATGTAGGTGATGCCGTATTTATCGGCGAGCTCCTCCATGAATGATATCTGGCCGTCCGGGGAGAGCCTCCTCCCCTCCCTGGCGTACACGTACGCGCGCTCGGATGGATCCCAGATGCTCGACGCCGCGGGATCTATTCCGAGCCCGATCCTGATCCCGAGCTCGTCGGACGCCGAGGCGACCGCCGCCGAAACGACCTCCAGCGCATCGACGGTGCCCATCCTGGGCGCCCACGCGCCCTCGTCGCCCTTGCCGGCGGGGAACGATGGATCCCGCGCCTCTATGCCCTTCCTGACCAGCGCGTGCACCCTCAGGTTGGCCCTCACCGCGTCGATCGCGCTCCCCGGGTCCATCGGGAACACCAGGAACTCCTGGAGGTCGGGGGCGCCGCCCCCCGCGTGCTTGCCCCCGCCCAGCACGTTGCCGAGCGGCAGCGGTATCCTGAGCTCGCCGTAGAGCCCGATGAGCTCGTACATAGGCCTGCCCAGCTCCCTCGCCGCGGCCTCGAGCGCGGCCACGCTGACCGCGTACGCGGTGGCGCCGCCTATCACGGAGTAGTCCGGCGTCGCGTCGATCGCCCTAAGCGCGGCCGTCACCGCCCGGGGATCGGACGCGTCGATGCCGATCACGCGGGAGCGATCGAACGAAGATATGGCAGCGGCCGCGCCGCCGGACGGCAGGTGCCTTACCTCATGTCTCCCAGCGCTCGCGCCCGCGGGGGCGGTGGCCCGGCCGGACGATGAGCCGGCCCTCACCTCGGCCTCGACGGTCTCGTCGCCCCTTCCGGTGAACGCGACCCTGAGCCTCACGTCGACTATTGGAACGGTCAATCCACGGCCATCTAGCAGCTGCGCAGTTTATCCTTTTCGTCCGGGATAACGGCTCCGTTACCTTAAGCCGATCGATGAGCCTAAATCCTACGCTGTTATCCCTATTTCTCGGGCCTCTCCCTGAGGAGGGCCGCCAGGGCCCTGAGGCCCCTCAGCAGGAGCCACGCCTCGATGTGGAGGTGGGTGCAGGGGCTCGGCCCCGCCCTCGGATCCATCGGCGCCGATCCTAGGGAACTGCATCGCATATTCGTGGATGAGACGATGGTGGACCTGGGAGGGACCCCCGCGTGGATCTGGGCCGCCTTCGAGCCCGACCTGCGCGCGATACTCGACTTCCACGCAGCCCGCGCGGGAACTCGATCGATGCCTATCTGTTCATCAGGAGGCTGGTGCGCAGGTACGGCAGGATCCCCATCTACACGGACGGCGCGGGATGGTACGCGGACGCCTGCAGGCGGGCGGGTCGCCGTTTTAAGCCGGCCCCTCCTCCCAGGATCGTGCGCTGCGATGGCCTGACCACGGGCAGCCGCGCCCTGGACCGGGTCCTGGGGCTCGGGTCGCCCTCCCTAGTGGTCATCCATGGCGGGAGGGGGACCGGCAAGTCCACGATACTGCGCTCCGCTGCCGCGTCGTACGCGGCGGCCTGCGGCAGGTCGGCGCTGATCACAGTAGGCTCCTGGGTGAATCCATCCGCTCTCAGCGGCCTCCCGGAGGCCGCCCTGGACAGGCTCGTGCTGATCCGCATATCCGATGAGCAGTCAGCGATCGCGGCCTCCCGCGCCCTATCATTGATCGGCTTCGGGCTCGTGGCGCTGGACGATGCCTCCGAGCTCTCCGGGATCTCCAGGAGCGCCGCCCCGCAGTCCTACATCTCCCTTTCACTGTCCAGGGCGGTCCACCGCAGGGGAATGCAAGCACTCGTCGCGCTCTCGGAGGGGCCCTCGGGCGCGAGGGGACGTGACTACTGGTGGCCCTTCGCCGACAGGTTCGTGAGGCTGGAGCGGCTCGAGGGAGGCGTTCGCGCCGCCTCCGCGGACGGGGAGGCGCTCTTCGCGATCGTCGGCGGCCGCATCGGTGACCCGCCTGGGCGAGCGCGACCTCGACCGAGAGGTAGGCCGCGTACGAGACGAGCCACCATATGAAGTACCCACCCACTCCGTGGTAATACACCTTCGAGGTGCTGCTCACAACTATGGACCTGGCGATGGGTATTGTCGCGGCGAATATCAGCACTAAGATCAGCAGAGCCCCCCAGGGCTGCATGAGCGTCCCATGGAGCGCTCCCGAGGCGAGCCCGGCCGCGACCCCCGCGGCTATCCTCATCCAGTAGATAATGTTTAATCTGCGCTCGGCCTCCCTCGCGTCAGCCTTGGACCTGACCTGGTTCGAGCTGCGGCCCGCAGCCATCGAAATCGGGGCTAGGCTCAGGGGGTATTATATTAATAATGTTTATCGCTCGGGTCCGCACGCCCTGACCCTCAGGCTCAGGAGCCCCGAGGGCGGCGAGTCCCTGCTGATAGTGCACACGAGGAGGGCCGCGTGGATAGCGGAGAGCGCCCCGAGGTTGGAGATGGACGACCGCGCCAGGCGGCTCAGGGATCACCTGCTGCGCCTGAGGATCTCGGGCGCCGCCGCCGTGAGGAACGAGAGGATAATCGAGATCGTCGCCGAGCCCGACAGGAGGATCTACGCCGAGTTCTTCGGGGTGGGCAACTTGGTGGTGGTCTCGGGAGGGAGGGTGGAGGCCGCGCTCAACTCGGTCAAGGGGAGGAGCCGCGACGTGTTGCCCGGGGCGCCCTACGAGCTCCCCAAGCCCCGCCGCTCGATATTCGAGGCCGGGCCAGAGGAGCTGGCCGAGGCCCTGAGGACCGGCAGGCCGCTGAACAGGGCACTGGGGTTGGCGTTCCTGGCACCCACTAAGTACCTAGAGGAGGCCCTGTGGAGGTCGGGGCTGGAGCCGACCACGCCGGCCGAATCGGTGGCGCCCGCGGACCTGGGGAGGCTCGCGGAGGAGCTGTCGCGCATGGGCTCCGAGCTCGAGTCGGCCACGTCCCTCTACCTGTACCGGGGGGACGGCGTCCTGGAGGTGAGCGCCATCCGCCTGAGGCGCTTAGAGGAGATCGCTGGGGCATCCCCGGAGCTCCACGAGAGCCCCTCCCGCGCGCTCGATGCGGCGCTGCGCGCGGAGCTGGCCGAGGAGGAGGGCGGAGAGGGCGCGGGGGCCCCCGAGGAGACCAGGAGGCTGGAGCAGGTGGCGGAGGAGCAGGAGGCGCGGGCGCGCTCCCTCTCGGAGCGCGCCTCGTCCCTGAGGGCGCTGGCGGCCAGGCTCGCCTCGGGGGAGCTCGGGCTGGAGGACGCCCTCAGGTCGCTGGAGGGCGACGCCGGGGTCCGCTTGGTGGGGAGACAGCTCCTGCTGGGGGACACCAGGGTGTCGACCGACAACCCGCAAGCGGTCTCGTCAGCGCTCTACGGGTACGCCAAGAGGCTGGAGTCGGCCGCGTCCTCCCTGCTGTCCAGGGCCGCGGAGATCCGCGATCGCCTGGGGAGGCTTGAGCTGGCGCCGCCCCTGCGTCCCGACGAGCTGAAAGTCCGCGAGGTCAGGTGGTACGAGAGGCACCGCTGGTTCCTGACGAGCGGCGGCTTGCTCGCCGTGGGCGGCAGGGACGCCTCCGGCAACTCGGCGCTCGTGAGGAGGCACCTGGAGCCGGGCGACCTCGTCTTCCACGCCGAGATCGTGGGATCCCCCTTCTTCATACTCAAGGGCGGGAGGTCCTCCGCCCGGGCGGAGGACCTGGAGGAGGTGGCCCAGGCGACCGTCAGCTTCAGCAGGGCTTGGCGCGAGGGCCTGGCGGCCGCCGACGCCTACTACGTGTACCCGGAGCAGGTCTCAGCCAGCGCGCCCAGCGGCGAGTACCTGCCGCGCGGCAGCTTCATGATCAGGGGGCCCAGAAACTACGTGCGGGGCCTGAGGCTGGAGGTGGCGGTCGGGCTCTGCTCCGAGCCCGACGGCGGCGCCTCGCCCTGCTCCGGCCCCCGGCGCTCGGTGGATGAGCGCGGCCTGGTGTACATCTTGCTGGAGCCCGGCCACCTAAGGGCCTCGGACGTCGCGTCCAAGGCTGTGAGGATAATATCGGACCACCTGCCGCAGGGCCTCGAGGGCCTCCGCGGCGGACTCAGGGTCGACGACTTCCTGCGCCTGCTCCCGCCCGGGGGCTCGAGGATCGTCGGGATAGCCAGGGGCAAACGTTTAAGGGAGGTCCGGGTGGGCTAGCGGTGGATAATGGGAGCCCTCCCCACCGCGCTCAAGGTCAAGGACGTGATGAACAGCCCCATAATAACGGCGTTCCCCAACGAGAGCGCTTCCTCCATCGCGGAGAAGATGAGGAGGTACGAGGTGGGAAGCGTGGTCATAGTGAACGACGACGGCGACATCGTGGGGATAGTCACCGACGGCGACCTGGTGAGGAAGGTTGTGGCCGAGGGGCGGCCGCCGGGGGAGGTCAAGGCGTCGGAGGTCATGAGCTCGCCGGCGGCGACCATCGACGACGAGAGCGACCTGGCCAGCGCGGCGCGCGAGATGAGGTCGAAGGGCGTGAAGAGGCTCGTGGTGCTCCACAACGGCAGGCCGGCGGGCGTCATCTCGATGTCCGACATAATATCGGTGTTCCCGGAGCTCCTCGACGTGCTGTCGGAGAAGACCAGCATCATGCGCGGTGAGCCTGTGAGGCGCAACAGGTACGTGTCCGGATTCTGCGATCAGTGCGGCAGGTGGTCGGACTACCTGATGGAGGTGGACGGGAGATTCCTCTGCGAGGAGTGCAGGGCCGAGCTGGGGGGATCGGAGCAGGAGTAGGCCCGGCCGCCGCCTGATAGTCGACGGGATGCTGGGGGACCTGGCCAGGAAGCTCAGGCTGCTCGGATTCGACGTCTCATACGCGGGCGGCGTCCCGGACGACGTCCTGATCAGGATGGCGGCCGAGTGCTCCGGGGTCATAGTGTCTGCCGACTCCTCTCTCTGCTCGGCCGCCAGGCTCCGCGGCGTGGAGACCATCTGCGGGTCCGACCTGGCCTCCGTGCTCGCCGCGCTCGGCGTGCGCCGCGTCCGCTTCGATCCCCGCCGCGCGCGCTGCCCCCACTGCGGGACCCCGGTGACGCCCGTCGGGGCTGAGACGGTCAGGGGGGAGGTGCCGACCGGGGTCCTCTCATCCCACCGCGAGTTCTACGCGTGCTTCGGTTGCGGGAGGATCTACTGGGTCGGCGGCCACTGGGCAAACATTAAGAGGATGGAGCGCGAGCTGAACCGCCTGCTGGGGGATGAGCGAGCCCGAGGATTACAGCCTGGAGGAGGGCGAGTACCTGGTGGCGCTGGCGCGCAGGTCCATGGAGACCTACCTGAGGGAGGGCAGGAGGATCCCGGAGCCCCCCGATGCCCCGGAGAGGCTCAGGGCCATGAGGGGGGCGTTCGTCACCCTGAGGACGCACCCGGGGGGAGAGCTCAGGGGGTGCATAGGTAGGCCGTATCCCGCTCAACCGCTGGTCAGGGCGGTCATAGACTCGGCGATCGACGCCGCCGTGAATGACCCGCGCTTCGAGCCGATGTCCGCGGAGGAGGCCGACCGCGTGACCGTCGAGGTCAGCGTGCTCACGGAGCCCAAGGACGTGCACTACCGCAGTCCCCTCGAGCTGAAGGAGAGGGTGAAGGTCGGGAGGGATGGGCTCATAGTGATCTGGTCCATGGGCTCCGGCCTCCTGCTGCCCCAGGTCCCAGTGGAGGAGGGCTGGGACGTCGAGGAGTACCTGTCGTACGCGTGCATGAAGGCCGGGGCACCTCCGGATTGCTGGCTCACGATGCGCCCCAGGATCCAGGCGTTCCAGGCCGTCGTCTTCGAGGAGGTCTCCCCGCGCGGCGAGGTAGTGAAGCGGAGCCTTGAGGGGGCTCGCCGACGTCTACGCTCCCGTGTACGGGACCGGCCTGGGGCACGCCTACAGGACCGCCGCGGCGCTGAGGGCCCTCTCGTCCAGGGGGCGCAGCTCCATCGCGAGCAGCTGGGGCGAGGGGCTGAGCTACCTCTCGTCCGTCGGGGTGCCATGTGTGGAGGTCCCGGAACTCGACGTCCTCTGGGGCGAGGAGGGCAAGATGCGCTTCCGGGACACGGCGAGGGACCTCGCGAGGCCCTTCGCGACCTTCCTGCGCCAGCTGGAGGTCGAGGACCGCCTGCTCGAGGCAATATCGCCCCGCCTGGTCCTATCGGACTCCAGGGCGTCCCCCCTCCTAGCCGCGAGGCGCAGGGGCATACCATCGGCCCTCATGCTCAACCAGGCCAGGATAATGGCGCCCAGGGCGCTCGGCGCGGCCAGGCAGCTGCTGGAGCTTCCCCCGGCCCAGCTCTTGGGGCTGCTGTGGTCGGCGGCGGACCTCGTGCTGGTGCCGGACCTCCCGCCGCCCTTCACGGTGGCCGGCGAGCAGCTGGAGGCGGTGCCGCAGATCAGGGGGAAGCTCCGCTTCGTGGGATTCCCCATAGACAGATGCGCCTCGGAGCCCTGGGAGCCGCCCAGGAGGCCCTTCGCGCTCTTCACCATAAGCGGGCCCGAGGAGACAAAGCGCCCGGCGCTGGCGAAGTCGCTCGCGGCCGCCGCCGAGCTGGCGCGCCGCGGCTGGTCAGCGCTCGTGTCCGCGGCCAGGGTGGGATCGGAGGCCGCGCCCGTCAGGCTGGGCGACGGTCTCTACATGTGCGACTGGTGCCGGTGCATCGATCAATACATTTCGGCGGCGGACGTCGTCGTCTCGAGGGCGGGCCACACGACCATAGGCAAGTCGATCTACTACGGGAAGCCGAGCGTCCTCCTGCCCATACCTTTCCACGGCGAGCAGGAGAGCAACGCCCTGAGGGCCGAGCGCATAGGAATCGCGCGCGCCATCCTCAGGCCGGACCTGGTGGGGCCGTCCGAGCTGGCGGACGCGATCGAGGAGGCGGCACGCGAGCCCGGCGGCGAGCTGGAGCGCGCCTCGCGGCTGGCGCGCTCGATGGACTTCGCGGGGCTAACTGTCGCCGCCCTCGAGGAGCTCCTCTAGGCGCGCCCTCTCCCTCAGGTACCCATCGAGCACCTCGTGGCGCGCCATCTCCCCCTCCGCGCGCAGCTCCACCAGGCCGTCGGCGACCCTGGCCGCGATCGTCGGGAGGTCGCCCGAGGACCATTCCCCCTCGCGCGCCGGCCCCAGGTCGCCCGAGGACCATCCCTCGTGCCCCTCCAGTATCGACTCTAGCTCCTCATCCGCGGGCATCCGGGGCGCGTCGCAGCACTGGGGGAGCACGAATGCCACCCCCAGCGCCGACCCTGCCTCCCAGTACGCGCGCAGGACCTCCGCGTATCCCGGCTCGGGCGATATCCCGGCGAAGACCGCGCGGTCGCCGGACGCGCGGGCCGCTCTCGCCGCGACCTCCGCCAGGAAGCGGTGGAGCAGCCATCCGCCGCCCCGCAGGGCCTCGGCTGCCCTCCTGGGGACGTACCCGGCGAGCACCCGCCCCCCGCTGGGCATGATGTTGGACACCAGGATCGCTGCCGCCATCAGCGCCCTCCTGACGCCCTCGGGCGGCGTTGCCCCGCCGAGCTCCAGGAAGAGCGGGCGGGCTTGGAAGCCCGCCCTGAAGGACTCCACCAACGCCTGCGCACCGCAGCGCCCGCCCGAGAAGAGGGCTATCGCCGTGCCCTCGGACCCCGCGGGGAGCCCGCCCATGCCCCTCCTGTAACCGTGCGCGAGGAAAGCGCCGCCTCCGGCCAGAATCACCTCGAAGAGCCTATCCGGCCTCCTGGGGTCCAGGGCCGCGCTGGTCGAGGAGACTATCTCCCCAACCAAGTAGTCCTCGAACGCGGCCTCATCACCCCCGCCCTCCACGTGTATCCATATCCTCTCGCCGCCGGTCAGCGACCTGGAGATCAGGCGGGCCATCGCGCGGGAGACGTCCCTCAAGTCGCCGGGGCCCACGAACTCGCCGTAGGCGGCCCTCGCGACGCCCGGGGCCCACGCCAGCCTGTTGGCCGCGCCGAGGGCATTGTCGCAGTAGAGGATAGCGTGCCTGTCGTCCAGTGCGCGCCCTCCCCCGCACCCGGCGCCCCTCGCCCACTCGAGGGCTCTCCCCAGCGCGGCTGGGTGTTCCACCTCGATGAGCACAGCCTCATCGGAGCGCAAATCGCTTCTTCACCCCCTGCTGGCGGGGCGCCATTTTATCCTTAGCGATCGGCGGCCGCGCGAATGCCGGGAGGCGATTGGGCCGGTAAAGTTAAAAGAAGATCCGCCCGAATCAGGAATCGCTGCCAAGGGTAGGAAGATGGGGGAGAACGAGGGCAGGGACATCTCGAAGGAACTGGACCTAGCCAGCCTGCCAGGCGTGGGACCGGCAACCAAGCAGAAGCTGATGGACGCGGGGATAAAGACGGTGCTGGATCTGGCCAGCAGGGGCGTCGGGGAGATCTCCGACGCCCTGGGAGGGGATCTGGCCAAGGCCAGCGAGCTGATAAACAAGTCCAGGGAGAGGCTCGTGGAGCTGGGGATCCTGCCGAAGGACTTCATCACGGCCAAGCAGCTCCTGAGCATGAGGGAGAAGGTCGCTAGGATATCGACGGGCTCGAGGAACCTGGACAAGCTCCTGGGGGGCGGCGTGGAGACGGGCGCCGTCACCGAGTTCTACGGGGAGTATGGGGCCGGGAAGACCCAGATATGCAGCACCCTGGCCGTCATGGTCCAGATGCCGCCTGAGAGCGGCGGGCTGAGCGCCGGCGCCATCTACATAGACACCGAGGGCACGTTCAGGCCTGAGAGGATAGCTGAGATAGCCGACCACAGGGGCCTGGATCCCGCGCGCGTCCTGGAGAACATACTGGTCGCCAGGGCCTACAACAGCGCCCATCAGGAGCTCATAGTGAGGGAGCTGGGAGACTACCTGAAGGACGGGAAGTACAGGCTCATCGTGCTCGACTCGGCCGTGGCGCACTACAGGGCGGAGTACCTCGGCAGGAGCACGCTGGCGGAGCGGCAGCAGCGCCTCAACCTGCTCATGCACCAGCTCCTCAGGATCGCGGAGAACTACAACGTGGCGGTCGTCATAACGAATCAGGTCATGACGACGCCCGACATGTTCTTCGGGGACCCCACGAGGCCCGCGGGCGGGCATGTTGTGGCGCACACAGTGACTTACAGGATCTACCTGCGCAAGGCCGGGAAGAACAGGATAGCGAGGATCATGGACAGCCCGTACCATCCGGAGGCCGAGGCCGTGTTCACGATAGACGAGAACGGCATCTCGGATCCGGAGGAGCAGGCCAACAAGAGGAAGTAGTCGCCGCCGCGCGCCTCCCTCCATCGACATGAAGACGGCAAGCCTCGCCCCTCAGCGTGAGGGGGTGGTCAGCCTGGCGTGAACTAGGGCGTGATCCCTGTCGTAGGGCTCGAGGTTCACCACCTGCAGCACCTCGAACCCGGAGGACCTGAGCTTCGCGACCTCCCCCCTGATCACCTCCTCCGGCTCCTTCGTGACGTCTATGCTCCTGGTCTTGACCACCAGCAGCAGGTCGCCCCCCTCTCTCAGGTACCTCCTGGCGTTCGAGATCGCTATCTCGGTCTGGTCCTGCTGGGCCACGTCGCAGTACTCGACGTCCACCTTCCCGTAGACGAACCCGTAGCGCTCCGGCCTCCTCGCGTCCTCCAGGATCGGGATCACGTTAGGTCTATGCTTCACGACCCTCTCGAGGAGCTCCCTGGCCACCCTCTGCGATATCTCGACCGCGAAGACCGTTCCGCTGGCCTCCACGATGTCGGAGATGTGGCTCACCGTGGTGCCCGTCGAGGCGCCCAGGTAGAGCACGCGGCGCCCCGGCCCGAAGGGATAGCCCCTCAGCCCGTTGAGTATCGCGCCCGCGAGCTTGCTCCTGTAAGGATCCCACAGCCTGTACTCGACACCCCCGCTCGATAACAGCTGCTCCCCGTACACCGATATCCCGGGCGCCAGGTTCTTAGTCGCCGGCGACCTCCTGCCCTCCAGGTCGGCCCAGTAGAGCCCTGGCCTCTCCTCGTCCGCCCTGACGCTGGTCAACGCGGCCTCCCCTCCCGCCTGCGCCCTGGCCTCCCGCCTCCCCTGCCTTCCCGCTCGCGCTCCTTGGCCCTCTCGGGCGGCTTGGCGTACTTCTCCTTTATCTCCTGGATGCGCCTGTCCAGCTTCTCCTTGAGTGACGGGTCGAGGGTCCCGGAGTAGCGATCCATGCGCGCCGCGATCGCGAGCTTGGCGGCTATCGCCCTCGCTATCTTCCCCCTCTGCCACTTCGGCGCGCCGTGCACCGCCGGGTGCTGGAATATCACCCCGTGTTTGGGCGGCCTCCCGCCCCTCCTGAGGGCCCTGAAGAGCGCCTTCTCGGCGCCCAGCACCTGTATCGTGCTCGCCGGCATCCTCGCCAGGCGATCCAGGCCCCCCGCCTTGGCCAGGAGCCTGGCCCCTATGGTGGCGCCCACCAGGCTCGTTATGTTAGGCGCCACCTGCGACATGACCTCCTCCAGCTTGCTCGAGATGCGCCTCCTGAGCTGGTAGAGGTCGTATGCGCTCGACGCGAGCGACTGCAGGAGCGCCAGCTCCTCGTCCCTTATCTCGGCGCCCTTCGTCCTGCGCATCGCCTCCTCCACCGCCGACGCCTTGGACTCGGGGACTCCCAGCTCCGCGAGCCTTTGCGCGCTGAAGTTCTCCCTGCGGCCCAGCACGGAGACCAGCCTGGCGTAGAGCCGCGGGTCCTGGAGCACCTCGTCCAGCTCCGGGAAGTGGAGCCCGTACCACTCCCTGACCCTGGCCGCCAGCACATTTATCACCTTATCCAGCTCGTCCACCGCCGAGACCATCTGCATCGCGTGCAGGTCGAGGCGGGCGGCCTCCTCCTTGATCCTCTCCTCACTGGCCCTGATGGCGAATTCCCTGATGAGGTTCCTGGCCTCCTCCTCGGATGCCAGGAGGCCCGCGCCCGTCATCAGCTCCATCCTCCTCTCGAGGCCCGGCCCATCGACCTGCGTGAATATCATGCCCAGCGACTCCGCGAGCGCGGCCACCCCCGGCGCGTTCGACTCCAGCTCCCTGAATCCCGCCTCCGAGGCCGCCTTCACGGCCTCCTCCGCCTCCTCGATCCTCATCCCGGCTATGGCCGAGCGGTACTTCTGGTACGGGTCGCCCGAATACTTCACCGCGCGCACCACGTTTCCGGCGCCGTCCAGCAGGATCACGCCGGCCTCGGTGGCGTAAAGCGCGGCCTTCAATCTGCCCGTGCGTCGGATTCGCCGGTAATTAAACAGTAGCGGGGCCGCCCCCACTATGGTTAAATACGGGAATCCGATCATCCTTCGCGTGCCGACCCACGGGAGCATAACGAAGGCCGGTAAGGTGAGGAGCCAGACCCCGAAGATACCCCCCAGGCCCAGGACGTATCCGCCTCCCAGGATAAGCTACAGGAGCAAGTTCAGGAAGAGGCACGCGCTGGGCCGCAAGCCGGGGCAGGTCTGGATGATCCCCCGCTGAGCGTGCGGGGGCATCCGCGCGCCCGGGCCCAGGGCCGCTGGGCGAGAGCGATCGCGGCGGGATGTGAGCGATTTGTCGCCCTCCAGCTGCAGGGCACTGGCCCGCGCTGCCGACGTGGCCCTGGCCCTGGCGGCGCTGTCGGCCGCGCTGATAGCGCTGAACAGGCTGGGGCTGGCGTTTCCGGTCGAGGGCGTGAGCATGCTGCCAGCCCTGCGCGCGGGCGACCTGGCCCTGGCCGTGCCCGCTGGCATCGGCTCCCTGCACCTCGGCGACATCGTGGTCTACAGGTCGCCCGCGGGGATTCTGATAATACACAGGGTGGTGGCGAGGGGCGACGGATACCTGATAGTCAAGGGGGACAACAATCCGCTCCCCGATCCCTGGGGCGTGACCCAGCAGATGATCGTGGGGAGGGTGATCGCGGTCGTGGACTACCTGGGCTACGCGGCCCTTCCGCCCTGGACTTACGCCGTGGCCGCGGCCGTCGTGGCGCTCTCCGCAGCGTACGCCGCTTGCAGGCGCGCCGCCCGCCTCGAGGCCCGACTTGGCGCTCCCTTAAATAGGGTTTAAATACCATCGCTTCCGGTTAGTCGCAGGATGGTCTCCAAGAAGGAGGGCGTGCGGCCCCTCGTGTCCATAGAGAACGTCGTCGCGTCGGCCAGCGTGGATCAGCCGATAGACCTGAGCCAGGTAACCAAGCTCTTCCCCGGCGTCGAGTACCACCCCGAGCTCTTCCCCGGCCTCGTGTTCAGGCTGAAGAACCCGAAGACCGCCACGCTGATATTCAGCTCCGGCAAGATGGTCTGCACCGGTGCCAAGAGCGAGAGCCAGGCCATCAAGGCCGTCAAGACCGTGGTGGAGAAGCTGAGGTCGGCCGGGGTCGACATCCGCAACGAGGCCAGGATAGAGATACAGAACATAGTGGCGTCCGCCAGCCTGGGCGGCAGGGTGAAGCTCGAGGAGGCCGCCATGACCCTCCCGCGCAGCATGTACGAGCCGGAACAGTTCCCGGGCCTCATATTCAGGATGGACGAGCCCAAGACCGTGATACTCCTGTTCGCGAGCGGGAAGCTCGTCTGCACTGGCGCCAAGAAGGAGGAGGAGGTCTACAGGGCCGTCGAGAAGCTGCACAAGCTGCTCGAGGAGAACAATCTGATGTCCTACGAGCGAGGGCCCGCCGCCGGCGTCCCGCCGGCGTCTAGTATTTAAGCGGCCCGTCCCCCCGGGCCGCATGCGCCGCATAGTCCTCCTGAGGGGCGATGGCATAGGGCCCGAGATAAGCGAGGCCGCGGTGCACGTCCTGGATGAGGTGGGAGCGCTCGAGCGCGTGGAGCTGCTGGAGGCGGAGGCCGGCAGCGAGTGGTGGAGCTCCCACGGCGGCGACAGCTACGTGCCCGAGGAGACCTGGGGGCTGCTCGAGGAATCCGACGCGTGCATAAAGGCGCCCTTCACGACGCTCTACGCGCCCGGGGCCCCGAAGAGCGCCGTCGTGGCGATACGCCAGAGGTTCGACCTCTACGCGAACGTCCGGCCCATAAAGTCCTTCAGGGGCAGGACCGGGCCCAGGGGCCCGGCCCGCCACATATTCGTCCGCGAGAACACCGAGGACCTGTACGCCGGCATAGAGTACAGCATATCCCCGGAGGTCGCGCTGTCGATCAGGAAGACCACCTACAGGGCATCGAGCCGCCTCATGCGCCGCGCCCTGGAGATCGCGGAGGACCTCCGCTGGCGCCGCGCCTACGTGGTGCACAAGGCGACCGTGATTAGGGAGACCGACGGGCTCTTCCTGAGGGCGGCTCGGGACGCCGCAGCGGACCACCCGGACATCGAGCTGCGGGAGATCCTCGTCGACAACTTGGCGCAGCAGCTCGTGCTGAATCCCGGCCAATTCGACGATTCCGTGATAGCCGGCCCGAACCTCTACATGGACATACTCTCGGAGGAGTCCGCCGCGCTCTTCATAGGGGGGATCAGCGCGGTCTACTCCGCCAACATGGGCGACTCCTACGCGATGTTCGAGCCGGCCCACGGCAGCGCCCCCGGGCTCAAGGGCAGGGGCGTCGCGAACCCGATAGCGATGATCCTGGCCTCGGCGTCCGCCCTGAACTACGTGGGGGAGGAGGAGCTGGCGCTGGCGATAGTGGAGGGGGTTGAGCGGGTCGTCGAGGAGGGGAGGACGCTGACGCCCGACATGGGCGGGTCCTCGTCCACGATGGAAGTCGCGCGCGCCGTGGCCAGGCGCGCCTCCGAGGTCCTCAGGTCCGGTCGTCCCCCCGCCAACCCCCTGATCTTCCCCTGGCGCCGCTCGGCCTCGTAGGTCGAGTGGGGTCCTCGCCCCCACCTTCCTGGCGACGCGCAACACCCTCCTGTCCCCATCCAGGACCTCCTCCACAGAGTAGTTATCGGCGAGCCTGGCCAGCGCCCTGGCCTTCCACTCGGGGTCGCCCCCCTCGGGGCTGAGCAGGAGGTGATCCCACACGAGCCCGAGCGACCTCAGCTCTTCCTCCGTCGCCCTCCTCAGGCGCGCGGGGCGGCCGGAGATCACGACGAGCCTGAGGCCCTCAGCCCTCCTCCTCCAGGCATAATCGGCGAAGGGCCCGCGTCCGTCGAGCCTCAGCCCGCCCTCCTCGTAGTACGCCGCGAGGAACCTGGACCTGAGCTCGCCCCTCAGCTTCCAGGGTGGGGTGTCCGGGGGAACCCCCACGCGCACGAGCGCCTCCCTGAGGCGCCGCGAGTCGTCCACGAGGACGCCATCCACCTCCGCGACCATCAAGCGCTCCCCCTCGGGGATACCCTCCAGGAGGAATGGCTTGCAGATGCCCCTGTACTCGCAGAGGTCGCACTCCCACAGCCTGCCCTCCATGATGGCCTCGCGCGGCGGCGGCGCGTCCTTCCTCAGGTGCTCGTTGAGCACCAGGGCCCTCTCGACGGCCCTGTTGAGCTGCGACGGATCGCGCCTCACGTCGAATGCCCTCAGGCTCCCCCTCCTCTTGTCCCAGTAGAGGAGCACGCCGTCGTCCACGCCCAGCGCGTTCAGATATATCTGGAGCTGCAGCAGGTGGTGATCCTGCGGGGCCTCCGGCAGCCTCGACGTCGACTTGACCTCGACTACGACCCTCCTCCCGCCCACCTCGGCCAGGATTATGTCCACCCTCCCCGACAGCGTTATGCCGCCGGCGCTGAGCTTCACGTCGCCCTCGACGCCCTCGACGCGCACCTCGCCGGATGCGCCGAGCGCCTCCGCCACCGCCTCGTGGACGCCCTTGCCCGTGGCGAAGACCGCGAGCCTCTCGCTGGTCGGCTCCTCGCCAATCCTATATATGTAGTACTGCCTGCGCAGGCAGTAGCCGATGTAGCTCGGGTAGAAGGTGCCCGGGCGCCTCTCGTGCTCCGCGCTCTCCCGCCTCCAGAGCTCCCTCAACCCCCTCCTCAGGGCGCCCTCCACGGCCGATGCGGGCGAGGCGGCGCTCCCCTCCCCGTTCCCGGGAGCGCTCAGGCGGATCTCCCCCCACCTAGCCGTAGACTGGGAGGTCCAGGGGGTGGATCCCGGATTTCCTCCTCCGGCGGGCGGCCAGCGTCGCCCCCAGCGCGGCCTCCGCCAGCGACAACGCGAACAGCGCGGCATCGGGCGGCTCGCGCAGCGAGCTCCCGGAGGCGCACGCGAGCGCGGCGGCCAGGAGCGCGGCGGATATCGTCGCGCCCCTGGACTCCAGCCACACGAATAGCGCCAGGACCAGCATCGCGATCCCGGCGCCCGCCACGAGGTAGCGGACGATCGCCGGCTCGATCCCTCCCATGGTCGCGGCCGCCAGCGCTGCGAAGCCCGTGGCCACGCTCAGGTAGCCACCGGCCGCGTGGAGGTTCACGAGTCCCGGAGCACCTCCCTCAGCTCCAGGTTCCTGTTGAGGACATCCTCCAGGGGCACGAGCGTCACCTCGCAGCCGCGCGCCGAGGCCGTGGGACCCTCCGAGATCTCCACGTCGCACCCTCCACACCTGGCGACGGCCCCGGGCGCGGCGTCCACCAGCATCCACTCGTAGCCCTCTCCGGAGGAGCAGACAGCGATCGCCAGGGTCCCCCTGGGCTCCCTGAACCCCAGCTCGTAGTCATCCCTCGGCGGGTACCTCCTCTCCTCTGCGAACAGCATCCCGCACTTTGCGCACCTCCAGACGTCCACGAATCCGACCGGCTCGCCGTCCAGCCTGAGATTGATGATCCCAGCGTAGATCGGCGCATGCTCGCACGCGCTTGGCACGCTCCCCGAAGGGACGGGGCGGAAATTAACCATTGCGAGGGCCTCCCGCGCTGACCCCCTCCCCGCCCTGAAGGGCGGGGGTCCCCCGGGGATCCCGGGGCGGGGTCTCGGCGGTTACGCCCCCTTGGCGGGCGCTACTCCGCCGTGATCCACGAGGAAGGAGAGCGGCCTCCTGAGCGTTGCCGGCATCGAGCCAACGCCGCGCCTCAGGATGTTCAGGGCCCCGTTCAGGTCGCTGTGCAACCTGTGCCCGAGCGGGCAGGTGACCACGCCCCTCGGGCCCCTCGCCAACTTCGTCCCATGTTGAAGAGTTTAGCTGAGGTGCTCGCCAGCCTCCTGAGCTCCCTCCCCTGCGCGCCGCTCGGCAGGAGGCGGACCACGTTCGCCCTCCTGCCCGCGCACTTGACCTCTTGGATGCCCTCCCCCGGTATCGCGGGAGGGATCGGCTCCCGCCCCTCATCTCCGAGAAGTTGACCGGAGGAGAGCATCCGGATGGAAATAGAGTCTTGAATTTAAAGGCTTTCACCCCGCCCTGAAGGAACGAGGCTTGCCGTTCACTTTGTCACCCCCCTCGAGAGCGACCACAGATGCTCGAAGTAGTTCTTGGCGAGTGCCGCCAGCCCGGGGTGGTCGGCCTTTATCGTCAGGTACTGCCCCCCGGCGCGGCCGCGGCCGAGCAGCAGCGCCACCTCGGATGTGCCGCATATGGCGCCGCCCCCGAACATGTCGTCCTTGACCCTGACAAGAGCTCCGGGCAGCTCCTCCAAGACCCTCAGGGCCACCTCATCGCTCGGCGCCAGGACGGACGCCTTGCTCCCGCGCCCCTTCATGGGCCTCAGGAGATCATCCAGGCCCTCCGTGAGCTCCGGAGGCAGCGCCAGGAACACCTCCTCATCGCACTGCTCCAGCATCCTGGCGATCGTCGAGACGGCCGCCTCCAGCCCCATTATCATCAGGATGTCCTCCCTCTCCTGGACCGCCGCCGAGAGCCTCTCCAGCTCCTCCAGGGCTTCCTCCTCGTACTTCCTGATCTCCCTGTCCCTGATGGACCTCCAGATGTAGATGGCCTCCCTCGGGTGCCTGGCGGAGTACCGAGCGGGCCTCCCGTCCCCCGGGTTCACCCAGCCCTTCTCCGCGAGCCTCCTCAGCACCTCGTAGACCTTGGAGCGCGGTATGCCCGCCCTGGAACAAAGCTCCGTGGCGGTGAGCGGCCCCTCGGTCAGGAGGGACAGGTATGCCCTGGCCTCATACTCGGAGAGCCCGAGCCTGTATAGGTCCTTCCTCAGGCGCTCGGGGAACCTCGACCGGTACAGGTGGACTCCTCCCCCTCCGGGTCCCCCTCTCCGTGTAGACGTGCCTCCCCCAGGAGATCTCCACCTCTGTCCAGACCTCGCTCCTGCCCTTGGGCAGCCGCGGCCGTAGCTCGTGCTCGAAGTCGAACATGAGCTGCCTGGCCTCCTCGGGGCTCGACGGCAGGTAGGTGCGCTCTTCCTCGTCCACGATCAGCGCCCACACGCGCTCCCCCCTGGTCGGATCCCTGCTCCAGTAGAGGCGCGCCTCCCTCCTCAGACTCAGAGGGCCCAGCACCCTCCTCCCGCCCGCGAGCCCCCTCCTGCGGACCTCGATCGAGTAGCGCAGGGTGAGCATCATATCGTTCATGGAGTAAGCGAGCTCCCAGGCCTCAGGCCCGAAAGCCTCCCTGAGCCCGCCGAGCAGGCTGAAGGAGAGGATCAGGGCCCCCTCCCGCGCCGGCTTCAGTGCGACCTCGGAGAGCTTGGTGGACGGCTCGACGCCGGAGTACCGCTCCAGGACCCTAGGAGCCAGTATCACGTTCCTACCGGCGAAGCCCCGCGCATTAAGGTTTATCGGGAGATCCCGCGCAGTATGGGCGATATGATTTCGGGCCGCGACATATTGTCAGCGCTTCAGCTGGAGCCCGAGGACATAATGGATCTCGTGCAGCTGGCGGAGGGGATCAGGGCCTCGCAGCCACCGCGCAGCCTGGCGGCCGGACGCCTGATGTGCACAGCGTTCTTCGAGCCCAGCACCAGGACGAGGCTCAGCTTCACGTTCGCCATGAAGAGGCTGGGGGGCGACGTGGTGGACCTGGGGCCGGAGGAGGTCACGAGCAGGGCCAAGGGCGAGAGCTTCGAGGACACCGTGCGCATGATAGACGGCTACGGCCCGGACGTCATCGTGGTCAGGCACGGGCAGCCGGGGAGCGCCACGATCGCCGCCGAGATAGCCTCGGCCCCCGTGATAAACGCGGGCGACGGGCCGAACGAGCACCCTACACAGGCCCTCACAGACCTCTACACGCTCTGGAGGGAGTACCGGAGGCTCGACGGGCTAACCGTGGCAATGGTGGGCGACCTAAAGTACGGCAGGACGACGAGTAGCCTGTCCTACGCGCTCTCCAAGTTCCCGAACAACAAGGTGTACTACGTGAGCCCCCCGCAGCTCCGCATGAGGCCGGAGGTCCTCGACAGGGTCTCGGGGAAGCTCAGGTACGAGGAGGTTGAGAGGCTGGAGGACGTGAGGGAGCCCCTCCACGCGATCTACATGACCAGGGTCCAGAAGGAGCGCTTCCGGGATCAGTCCGAGTACGAGGAGCTGAAGTCCTACTACGTCCTGACGCCCGAGCTCCTGGCGAGGCTGCCGGGCAAGCCCATAGTGATGCACCCGCTGCCCCGCGTCTCGGAGATACCCGTGAGCCTGGACTCGCACCCCCAGTCCAGGTACTTCCAGCAGGCCCAGAACGGGATGTATGTGAGGATGGCGCTCCTCATCAGGGTCCTGGGGCTCCAGTGGCCCCGAGGTTCCCCGCGACGGCGCGCGGCGGCCCCCTGAGGTCGCGCAAACCCGATCCGGGAACCCGCCCTCGGGCGGGGATGATGTCGCATGCCACTTATGACCATGAGCATGGTCTGCAACGAATAAATATATCCGTCCCCGGGATTTCCCAGGGCATTTGACGCTCCCGGTACTTAAGAGGTCGGTCGAGGATCTCGTGAAGCCCGGCGAGGAGTACGTGCGCTCCACGATGAGCGTGTGCCCCCAGTGCAGCAGGCTCCTTCCGGCCGTGATAGTCGCGAGGGACAACAAGGTATACATAAGGAAGAGGTGCCCCGAGCACGGGGAGACCGAGGAGATCTACTGGAGCGACTACGAGATGTACAAGCGCTTCCTCAGGTACTGGCACGACGGCAAGGGCACGGGAGCTCCTACGTTCCAGCTCCAGGGGGATAACGTGTGCACTCAGAACTGCGGCCTCTGCCCGTACCACATAAACCACACGGCGCTGGCGAACATCGTGGTGACCAACAGGTGCGACCTGACCTGCTGGTACTGCTTCTTCTACGCCAGGAGGGACAAGGGCGGGTTCGTGTACGAGCCGACCCTGGAGCAGATAAAATTCATGGTCAGGGCCCTCAAGGCGGAGAGGCCGGTCCCCGGCAACAGCGTACAGATAACCGGGGGGGAGCCGACCCTCAGGGACGACCTGCCCGAGATCATAAGGGCGATAAAGGCCGAGGGGATAGATCACCTGCAGCTGAACACCAACGGAATAAGGATCGCGACGCACCCGGAGCTATGCAAGGTCTACAGGGATGCCGGGGTATCCAACCTATACCTGAGCTTCGACGGCGTCACGCCTAGGACCAACCCGAAGAACCACTGGGAGGCCCCCTACGTGCTGGACGCGTGCAGGGCCGCTGGCATGGGGGTCGTCCTGGTCCCCACAGTGATAAGGGGCGTGAACGACCACGAGCTGGGCGCGATCGTCAGGTACGCGCAGAGGAACAGCGACATCATCAGGGCAGTCAACTTCCAGCCGGTGTCCCTCACGGGGCTCATGCCCAGGGAGCAGCGCGAGAAGTATCGCATCACGATCCCCGACGTGATCCACGCCGTGGAGGAGCAGACGGGCGGCGAGGTGCCCTCCGACGCGTGGTTCCCGGTGCCCTCGAGCGTCCCCGTGACCCACGTGGTGGAGGCCCTCACGAACGCGCCCAAGTATGAGCTCTCGATACACCCGCACTGCGGCGCGGGCACCTACGTCTTCGTGGACAAGGCGAACAATAGGCTCGTTCCCATAACATCCTTCATCAGGATCAGGGACCTCCTCAACGACCTCCAGGATCTGGCGGAGGAGCTGCAGTCGGGCGGGAACAAGTACCTGGCCGCCCTCCGCATACTGCGGCGGCTGAGATCCTACGTGATCAAGGAGAAGGAGCCGCCGGGCGTCGACGTGGCGAGGATGCTGGCCAAGGCCCTGCTCAGGCACGACTACTCGAGCGTAGGGGAGTTCCACATGAGGACGCTGTTCCTCGGCATAATGCACTTCCAGGATCTATACAACCACGACGTGGAGCGCGTCCAGAGGTGCGACATACACTACCTGAACCCGGACGGAAGGATAATACCGTTCTGCTCCTACAACGTGCAATCCTACTACTACAGGGACCTGATAATGCGCAAGTACGGAATGTCAATAGAAGAGTGGGAGAGGAGGAGCGGGAGGAGGCTTGAGGACGGGCTCTACAGGGGCGAGCTCAGGAGGGGGAAGCACCACCCCAACTGCGGGTGTGACCTGGCGCCCCGGCGCTAGTCCCGGGGCTATCGCCGGGGGCTTCTTCCCCATCTATCCGCATCCTCGGGTAACCCTCCTCGAGTACCAGGGGCACGGGCTCGGCGCTGAGCCCCCCCTCGCTCACGTCCACGCGCAGCATCAGCGACTGCATGGTCCTCGGGAGCGGGTACTCGAAGGATGGCTTAAGGATCAGGGCGCCTATCCCGTAGAAGACCCTCGCGCCCTCCACCATCTCCCATCCCACAACTCCATGGGGGTGCGTCCCCACTATGAGGTCGGCGCCGGCCGCGGCCAGCCTCCTAGCGAGCTCCCTCTGATAGGGCAACGGCGACCTCTGGGAGGCCAGCCCCCAGTGGATCATGAGGATAACCCTTCTCCCCCTGCTCCTCTCCCTCCTCACGGCGCGCACCACCCTCTCCACGTCGCGCCGGTCCGGGCTGCACTCGGCCCTCGGGTGGATGCCAGGCTGCTCCCTCGCCTCATCCGGGTCCAGGACGTAGCTGCACCTGACGCGGACCGGCGAGACCCCAGGATGCCCCGGGCCGGCCTCCGACCCGGGAGGGAGCGTGGTCGCCAGCCCGAAGATCGAGACCCCCTCGAGCCTCAGGGGGGCGGCGGCCTCGGCCAGGTCCGCGCCCGCCCCGAAGTGCGCGATTCCCACGGAGTCCAGCGCCTTGATCGTGTCCTCGAGCCCCCTCTCCAGGTGATCCATCACGTGGTTGTTCGCCAGGGACACCGCCCTTATGCCGATGCCCGCCAGCGAGCGCGCGAACTCGGGCGGCTGCGAGATCACGACGGACTTCCTCGCGCTGGGCCCATAGTTCGTTATCGGCCCCTCGAGGTTGGCTATCGCGTACCCCTCCCTGAGGACCTCGACGACGCGGGGATCCACCCTCCCCGCCGGGTCCTCGCTGTACGTTATGTCGCCGGCGAAGATCAGCCTCACAAGCCTCCGGGGACGCCCCGGCTTAAATCGATAGCTCCCGCCCGTCGGGCGTCGCTCAGATAGGGGGATCGCCCCATTGCAGCGATAGCCTCCGGCGGCAGCGCCCTATCCCCCTGTGGAGCCCAAGCCAACAATGCGAACTTGACTCTCGGTAGGCACTTATTTGGCTCGAATCTGCCGGAGGCTCGGATCGTCCCCTCTGCTCCCTCATCGGGTTGAAGTGGGAGGGTATCGCATGTGAATGAGGGCCGAGGGGATGGTCCGCCCCATTAGGCTCCTTTGACGGACCTCGGCGGCTCCCGCTGACCCCCTCCCCGCCCTTCAGGGCGGGGGTCCCCCGGGGATCCCGGGGCGGGGTCTCGGCGGTTACGCCCCCTTGGCGGGCGCTACTCCGCCGTGATCCACGAGGAAGGAGAGCGGCCTCCCGACCGCTGCCGGGATCGCGCCCGCGCCGCGCCTCAGTATGTTCAGGGCCCCATTGAGATCGCTGTGCAGCCTGTGCCCGAGCGGACAGGTGACCACGCCCCTCGGGCCCCTCGCCAACTTCGTCCCATGTTGAAGAGTTTAGCTGAGGTGCTCGCAGCCTCCTGAGCTCCCTCCCCTGCGCGCCGCTCGGCAGGAGGCGGACCACGTTCGCCCTCCTGCCCGCGCACTTGACCTCTTGGATGCCCTCCCCCGGTATCGCGGGAGGGATCGGCTCCCGCCCCTCATCTCCGAGAAGTTGACCGGAGGCGAGCATCCGGATGGAAATAGAGTCTTGAATTTAAAGGCTTTCACCCCGCCCTGAAGGAACGAGGCTTGCCGTTTTTATTAAGATCACACTTATTAATGCGAGGCCCGCACGAGCCGCGATGGCCTCCCCCGGCGAGCTGCTGGACTTCGAGATACTCAGGGAGTGCGGCTGGATGGAGCTCAAGCTGGCGAACGGCGCTGTGATCAGGGTGAAGGTGGAGCCCTCCGCCGTCATGTACGCGGGGAATGACCCCAACTCCGGCCTCCCCATCTTCATGGTGTCCCTCGGGGCGATAGTCAGCCTGAGCAAGATACCGCAGGAGATGATCAGGAGGCAGCCGCCGTCCGGCGCCTACAAGTGATCCTTGGCCCGGCGCCTATCCCGAGCATCATCAGGATGGAGAGCGCCCCCGCCGCCGCGGCCACCAGATAAGTCGCGGAATAGTTCCCGAGAGCATCCGCCAACCACCCTCCCAGCGGCGGGGCAACGAGGAGCCCTATCCCCCCCAGCATGGTCCACGCGCCCATTATTCCCCCTGCCCTATCCCCCCGGTAGATGTCCCTAACGAGCGCCGCGTAGAGCACCCAGACCCCGCCGTAGCTCACCCCCACAACGGCCGTCCACGCCGCGAGCGACATGTATGACCTCGCCAGCGCTGATCCCACCAGCCCGACCACCATCAGGGAGTTGTTGATCACGATCCCCGTCGCCCTCCCCAGCCTGTCCGAGAGCGCGGGTATGCCCAGCGCGCCGGCTATCCCCACCAGCCCTATAATGCTGAACAGCGCGCCCCCGCCCGCCGGCCCGGATCCCAGGAATTTCGCATAGTCGGCGGAGAATGAGAGGGGCGTCATGATCGCATATGATGCTAGGAGATATGACAGTCCACCTATCCAGAAAGCGCGATCGCCGAGCCCGGATCCGAACTCCCTCAGGTAGCGGGACAGAGACAAGTCCGACCTCTCAGGGGCGCTCGAGCCCCGGGCCATCGCGACCGCCGGTATCAGCCAGATGGCGGACAGCAGCCCCAGGGCCTCCCAGACGCCCCTCCAGCCTATCAGCGGCAGCGCCCGGGGCAGGATGAGCCCCAGCGTCCCGAACCCGAGGTTACAGCCTATCTGGAGGATCCCCAGGAACGTCCCCCTCCTCTCAGGATACGCCCTCTGGACCCATATGACGAGGGGCGTCCACCCGATGGACGCGCCGACGCCTGCGACGCCGAACGCCAGCGCCGCCTCCCAGAGCGACGAGGCGAACCCCATGGCGCCCGTCCCAAGCGCGAAGAGCGGCAGGAAGTACAGGATCACGCGTCTCAGATCGCGGACGTCTATGAGGAACCCGACCGCTATGGACGCAGCTATGTAGGCGCCGAGGAAGCTCGAGTACACGAGTCCGGCCTGCGCGTCATTGATCCCGAGGGCGGCCATCATCTCCGGCATCAGGATCCCATACGCGTATCTGACCCCATACGCCATGAAAGCTATCGATGCCGCGGCCACGAGGATCCTCGATCTGACCAACGCCGCGCATAGTGCATACCAATATTTAACAGATGAAGGGGGTTGGGGGCGGAAGACCTCTCCCGCGAGGGGGGATGAGGCTCTCCGACCACGCCTTCGTCCGTCACGGGTGCGGCTGGGCCGCTGACCGCGACTGCGACGCATCCCTGCCTCCCGCTGCGGGTTGCCGCGTGCTTGACGCTTGCAGTTGGGTATACCGGAGTAACGTATTCGGCCGAGCCGTTCGCGCTATACCTCACGGCGCCGCTCGGGCCGGCATGCCGGCGCGACGGGCATCGTGCTAGCCTTAGACACGATTTCACGAATGCCTTCAACTAATCTGGCATACCCTACGACAGGTTCCTCGGGTATGGGGAGGAACTCGAACGGGGGGCCTCATGGCGGAGGCGCGGCGGCAATCCCCTTTCCCTTCGGGCGGGAGGGATTGGCGGTAAACATAGCCCCGGTGCCGCCCAGCGATAGCAATAAGGGTCGGAGTCGGAAAGAGACCTCATCGTCGCCTCGGCAAACCACCTCTCCTCATCCCCATATCTCTCCGGGATCTACGCCTTATTAAATGAGGGGGGCTTCGTGCGCGGGCCAAATAGGGCGATCATCCCGGGACAGCCATCGTCTCCGGCGGCACGCGCCCCCACCCTTCCTGGAACCTCAGCCATCGCAATATGTGGAGAACGGATTCGGCCATACAATGCGGGGATGTTATCCTAGCCTCCTCTTCAGGGTGGTGAGGGCATATGGGCCCTGCCCCTGTCGCAGAAAGTCCCGTGATAAAGTGAACGGCGACCCCCATCCTTCAGGGCTGGGAGGGGTTCAGGCATCGGATATATGATATGTATAAATTATTACGCAATAATACCGGCAATATTTATATGGACAGTCAGCGGGATTTGGACAAGAGTTGCATAGCGATAGCGCAGATGCGCATCAGAAAACCGGTAAATTAGAATCGGGCGATTCAGCGATGGGCGGATCTGCAGCGCCGCCCGCTGGCTCGTCCAACGCATCCTCATCTCGCATACCGTGGGCTATAATAACCGCGCTCTCCCTGGGAATGTTAGTCTACGGGGTGGCCGAGAGCTACGGCCCCGTCAGCGCCATCAGCGGGGTTCTACCCTCCGGTCTCGCGTTCCTGGCGTACAGCCTGCCTTATGTGGCGGGCGGATTCGGCGCGCTCCTCGCCGGCTGGATGGCCGACTCCATGGGGAGGAGGAACTCGTTCATAGCGACCGCCGCCCTCATAGTCGTGGGGGTGGCGCTCTATCTGGTCTACTCCCTCTGGGCGCAGATGCCGGGGCTCCTGATAGCCTCGTTTGTCCTCGTGGGCATGGCGGCCATAGGGCTCGAGAGCCCCATCCTGGCGATGCTGGCGGAGGCGGTGCCGGCCAGGTGGCGCGGGAACCTCCTGGTGATAGTGCAGAACTTCGGGAACCTCGGCGTGGCGATAACGTTCATACCGTTCTTCCTGGGGCTCGCCGGCCTCATGAACACGGTGGCTGTAACGATGCTCTTCATGGCCCCCTTGGCCGCGCTCATAGTGGCGCTGCTCGCGGTCCGGGAGTCGCTCCCCTGGAGCGCGATCTCCGGGAGGTCCGGGATGGACGTGGAGTCGGCCTGGCGGGAGATAGATGGAGGTGCGGAGCCCGTCGAGCCGAGGGGCGGCCTCTGGCTCAGGCTGCTGTTGCTGATGGTGCTCGGGGTATCCCAGGACGTGGGTTTCGTCTACATAACCTACGGCGTCGCGTACTCCTATTTCTCGCAGAGAGTCGCCGAGGTGGTCCCGATAATCGGCGGGCTGGCGATGGTCATAGTGGGGATAGTGTTCGGGATACTCTTCGTGGAGAGGATGAGGAGGAAGACGCTCGCCGTCCTCTCCTTCGGGATGCAGCTGGCGCTCTGGATAGTTCTGTGGGCATACCGCGCCGTCACGGGGAGCACCGCCGGGCTGATCCTGCTGGCCATAATGGCGATGCAATTCCTGCCGGTCGAGCTCACGTGGGCATCCAGGGCAGTCCTGGAGCCCGAGCTGTTCCCCACCCGCACGAGGGGCAGGCTGATATCGATTGTCAGGGCGGTCGTCTGGATAACCGCCGGCGTCATAACGGGGGTGCTCACGCTCGTCGTGCCGCCATTCAACGTGGCGGCGGCCTCCGTTGCCGCGATATTCGCGCTGTCAACGATGCTCGCCGGCGTCTGGTGGTTCGAGGGATTCGAGACCGGCGGAAGGAGCCTCTCGGGGCACGACGTCCAGTGAATTTTGCGATGAGAATTCTCGAATTTTTAATCATAATTTTATACATTTTCCGCGGAATAGATATGAGATGTTTACAGGGATTGTGGGGGGCCGGAAGCGGCGAGATCCCGCGGTGGCGCCCGGCCCCGATCATCATTCGCATAGCCGGGCATGGAACTTTTGGTAAGCTTTATACCGGGCGGGCGCGCGGGCCGGGCTTCAATGCCGGCGCAGGGCGCGGTCGCATGCGTTGATCCGGATGGCCTCAGCGACCTCGTCAGGAACCGGAGCTACGTGGTGCTCGACTGCTGGGCCCCGTGGTGTGCGCCGTGCCATATACTGGGGGCGATGCTCAGGGATCTGGCGCCCAAGTATCCCGAGGTGGCGTTCGCCAGGCTCAACGTGCAGGCGTACCCGGAGTTCCAGGAGAGGCTGGAGATCTACGGGCTCCCGACGCTCCTCGCGTGGAGGAAGGGGAAGCTGGTCTACAGGGTGCCCGGCGTCCCGGACTGGAGGACCCTGAAGTCGATGCTGGACGAGCTGGTGACCGGTGAATGAGGAGGGGCGCTGTGATATCCGTCCCGGGCCTGGGATATACGTCCATGGCGAGATGCTCGCCGAGGTTCCTCATGGAGCTCTTCAGCTACTCGCCCAGGGGCGTGATGCACTTTCCGCCGCCCAGGACGCCGGAGGAGGCCTGGAGGAGGACGTTCGGCGGGCTGGGGCGCTCCCTGGGGAGGTTGGGCGTCGAGATCGTCGCGATCAATCCACCAGGGGGCTCCCCAAGGGGCCTCGCGGCGGAGCTCGCCGAAGTGGAACGCGGCATCATGGGGGCGCTCGGGAGGTCGCTGCCCATCGCGTCGGTCAACTCCATCGCATACAGCGCGGCCCCCCCGGCGTGCGACGAGGTCGGCCTCGTCGACGGGTTCCTCTTGAGGATCTTCAGATCGCTCGACGAGTACATGATAATATCGCCGTTCGGCGACAGGGTAGGCGACGACTTCGAGGAGTACGGCATCTATCTATCCAGCGTCGAGAGGCCCGGCCACGAGGACGTGATAGCGCCGGAGCAGATACCGGACCTCGTGGCGGAGCTCGCGGCGCGCGTGGCTAGAGGGCGACATCGCTGGCAACGCCCCGCCCCCCGCGGGCCCCGCGGAAGGCGTAAATTTCCTACCCATCGGGCACCGCCCATGGAGTACAAGTGGAGGGTATGGTCCGTCACCATGGTCGGCAGCCTGATGTCGGCCATCGATGGCACAATAGTCGTGCTAGCCATACTTCCGATCGCCGAGGACCTTCACACGGACTACATAACGATGGTCTGGGTGGTCGTCGCGTACCTCCTCGTGAACACCGCGCTCGTGCTCAGCCTGGGACGGATGGGCGACATGTACGGGAGGAAGCGCATGTACAACGCGGGCTTCATACTTTTCATAATAGGGTCGGCGCTCTCGGGGCTCGCGCCCAACGGGCCCTCGCTCGTCGCGTTCAGGGCCATACAGGGAATGGGCGCGGCGCTGCTCACGGCCAACTCGTTCGCTCTGATCTCGCAGGCATTCCCGCCCCAGGAGAGGGGCAAGGCGTTCGGCATGAACTCAATAGTATGGGGGGCCGGCTCCGTCCTGGGGATAGTCCTCGGGGGCCTGATAATAACGTACACCACATGGAGGGCGATATTCCTGATAAACGTGCCCATAGGGATCTTCGGCACGCTGTGGGCGTACAGGGCGATAATGCCCGATTCGAGGGCGGGCGGGGGCGAGAGCTTCGACCTCGTGGGCGCCGGGACGTTCACAGCGGGCCTGCTGTCCCTGCTGCTGGCGTTCACATGGGGGCTCCTCTACTCGTGGTCCGATCCGTACGTATACGCCTTCATGGCGGCGTCGCTCGCGCTCTTCGCGTCGTTCGCGGTCTGGGAGGCCATGTTCAGCGCCGACCCGATAGTCGACTTCTCGCTGTTCAGGAACCGCATATTCTCGTTCTCCGTCGCCGTTGCTATGTTGCAGTCGCTCGCGCTGTTCGCGGTGAACTTCCTCCTGATGTTCTACTTCGAGGGGATAGCTGGGGTCCCAATACTGACGGCAGCGTATCTGCTGCTGCCGATGTCGATAATGTCGATGTCCATAGGACCCTACGCCGGGCGGCTGAGCGACCGCGTGGGCGCCAGGGTGGTGGCCACCGCCGGCCTGCTCGTACAGGCCGCGGCCCTCTACATGCTGAGCGGGATAACCCCCTCGACGCCCCTCCTGCACGTGGCGGCGCTCGAGGCGATCTACGGCGCGGGCGGCGGTATGTTCTGGCCCGCGAACACGAGCGCGATAATGTCCTCCTCCCCCCCGCGGCGCTACGGCGTCGCCTCCGGGGTCATGAACATGATGAGGAACACGGGCATGGTCCTGAGCTTCATAATGGCGCTCACAGCCGCGACATCGGTCCTGCCGGCGTACATCGTGTACGAGCTGTTCATAGGGACGCTCAGCGGCAGGCTCCCATCGGCGATGGCGCTCGCCTACCTGAGGGGCCAGGGGTTCGCGTTCAGGATATCGGTGGCGCTGCTGATCGCGTCGGCCGCGATGTCCCTCGTCAGGGGGAGGCATTACTTCCAGTCGCGCGCCGATGGGCGCGCATGATAAAGTGAACGGCGACCCTAGCCCTTCGGGGAGGGGTCAGACGCCGACGGCGCGTAATTCCCGCGCGTTCGAACGGGCCGGCGCTGAAGCGCCGGGCAAGCATTACTACTCGCCGGAAGCCCGTCTCCCGGGGCCCAAGAATAACTTATTTACCCATACAACGATTGGAATTTTTCACGATATTTCGGCCATAAAATGGCGCAAAATTCGCGCAATATACTTAAATAATGTAGCACAGATGGCGCGCTCATGAATGAAAGGATCAAGATATTGGTGGCGTCGTCCGCAGGGCACTTCGTGAACGATGGCTTCCTGGTGATGTTCTCCGTGCTCATAGTGTACTACACGAGGATGGGGATCAACCCCGTGGTGCTGGGGGTGCTGGCGGCCGCCATCTCGCTCCTCTCGGGGCTCCTGAGCACGCCGATAGGATCAGCGGCCGACAGGAGGGGGGACTACGGCCGCCTGATGATCGCGGGGCTCTCATTGCTGGTGCTGTCCTCGGCCCTCTACTCGGCCAGCTTCGCGTTCCCCAGGTTTGCGCTGCCGCTGACAGTGGTATCCTCGGCCCTCCTGGGCTCCGGGCTCGCGTTTTACCACCAACTCGGCGGCGCCATGCTGCAGCTGGAGTACCGGGATGACGCGCCCAAGGTTCTCGGGCTCAACGGATCACTGGGATCCCTGGGCAGGGCGATCTTCCCATCGGTGCTCGTGTTCCTCATAGTATCCCTGGGCACATCCCTGGGCCTCCTATCGGTGGCGGCCTACAACGCCGTGATAGTCGCCGTGATAGCGGCCATGCTCAGGGGGACGAAGTTCGCGCCCCGCGCAGCGACCGGTGAAGCGCATCCCGCGCGGTCGCCCATCCCCCTGGCGGCGGTGCTTCCGCTCGTGACCATGGTGTTCGTCAGATCGATATTCTTCACAGGCGTGCTCACGTACGTGCCCACTTACCTGGTGCACGTCTATCGCTCGGACGTCCTCATGGGCGCGATCCTCACGGTGAGCTATGCGACCGCAATCGCGGGCCAACCGCTCTTCGGGCGCCTCACGTCGAAGTACGGCGGCTTCCCAATAGTATTGATCACGACGGTGGTGCCGACGGCGATCTTCCCGGCATTCCTCTGCGTGGACAACGAGCCAGCATCGCTGGCGCTCTTCGCCGTTTACTCGTTCTTCGCGATGAGCGGATTCCCCGTGCTCCTGGGCTACGTTGGCCAGATGGTGGGCAAGGAGAACCTGTCCCGCGCGAACGCGCTGGTGTGGGGCGTCGGCAACATGGTCGGCGGCTCGATAGGCGCGCTGATCGGTGGCCCGCTCATGGCGCTGACCGGGGTCTCATACCTGATGTGGATTTACGCGGCTTTCGGCGCTATATCGCTAATGTTCATACCATCGCTCTACAGGTGGAACTCCAGTTTGCGCTCACGCGTGCCTTAAGGAGACTGTTTCTATCTAAATACAACTTATGCATAGATTTATTAAGCAGAAGTATGTTAAGTGCCGTCGAGATGAGAAGAGCGCTACCACTGATGGTGGCCCTAATCCTCGTGATATCCTTCCTTCCGGGGGCGATGCCCGCCGCCGCGCAGTCATCGCTCCAGTACGCAATACCGCAGCAGACGATCCTGCAGCCCAGCCAGGTCAGGACCCATGGGCCGCTGGTGGACAAAGTCGTGTTCTACGTCTACCCCTCGGACCACGCGGCGTTCCTCGCTCTCTCGCGCGGGAGCATACAGGCCATGGAGTGGACCCTGTCGCCCTCCGACTACGTGACGGCGAAGACAAACCCCAACCTCTACACCAACACCACCCTGACGTACGGCTTCGAGGGGATAGCGTTCAACTGCCTAACGTACCCCTACAGCAACGTCCACTTCAGGAGGGCGATCGCCTATCTGACTAACTACGCGGAGATACAGAAGCTCTTGGGGGTCGCGGTCGTGGCCGGTCCTTACCTCTACCAGCCGACCCTCTACTCCCAACCCTTCTCGTCAGTCAACTGGTATAACGCCAGCATAAGGTACCCCTACTCTTACGATCCAAAGATGGCCATGAAGGAGCTGCTCGAGGTCCCCGGCATGTCCTACAACGCGCAGACGGGCCAGTGGACACTCTACGGCAAGCCCTTCTCGCCGGTCCTCTACTACAGGTCCGATGACCCGCTGAGGACCGAGGCAGCCCAGGCCCTCGCCCAGGCGGCCGCCGCCATAAACCTGACGATAACGCTGGAGCCCGTCACCGGCGTGACGGCGTCCTCACTCATCTACGGCCCGGCGTCCTCCGTGGTGATAGCGCCGGGCACCATGCTGAGCAACTTCTCCACGACCCCGCCGGTCTACAACATGACGCTGGCGAACCAGACGGACACCTGGGGCATGTACACGTTCGGCTGGATAGTGAGCTGGGAGCCCAACTGGCCGTGGTTCTTCTTCAACAGCCAGCTGGCGGGCGTTGTGAACTTCGGCAACTTCTATAACGAGAGCATGGACTACTGGACCGACATACTGTACTGGGCCGCCGCCAACACGACGATCGCCCAGGAGGCCGCATCGAAGGTCCAGCAGATATTCTACCAGCAGCTGCCCTACATAATATGGTACTACGGGACCGACATGTACGCCGTCCAGTCCAACGGGTGGCAGGGATACGCGGACATACCGACCACCGGGCCGGCCGAGGAGACCGGCCTCTACTACACACTGCTGAACGTCCATCCGGCCGGCGCGGTCGGGGGCACGTTCACGGAGGCGCTGCACTCCGCGCCCAAGAGCCTGAACCCGCTCTACGAGACCAACTGGGTGTGGCAGGTCGACGTGTGGCAGGAGGTCTACGACAGCCCGATAGGCACCCCGCCCACGGGCGTGACGAGCGGTGCCCTGATGCCTTGGATGGCCACCTACACGGTGCAGAACGACGTGACGGCGCCCATAGGGAGCGGGCCCGGCTGGTGGAACCCATTCAACGCCTCCGGGATAGTCAACGGCCAGATAATAACGCTCGACTTCTTCAGGAATGCCACCTGGCATGATGGGGTGCCGATAACCGCCTACGACTACAACTTCTCGCTGTACTACTGGAACCTGCAGGGGCTGACCGGCGCCGCCACCCCGAACACCGGCGCCTCCACGCCGCCCTACGGGCTCCTGGCCACGTACATACCCCCGAACGACCCATACGAGATAAAGCTGTACGTGAACTCGACGAACATCTGGAACATATACACGCTCGACGTGCCGGTGCTGCCCGAGCACATATTCCAGTACTTCAACCCGAGCGCCGTGGCCAGCGCGACGGGCGCCATGGACACGACGGTCCCCGTCTCCAAGATATCCGGGCTCAGCAGTTACCTGAACTCCCCGAAGGAGTCGCTGCCCGAGTGGATGTACTGGCTGCCCAACTTGGAGGTGGGCAGCGGGCCGTTCGTCTTCCAGAGCTGGGACAAGGTGACCAACACGCAGGTGCTCACGAGGAACGTGAACTACTACAGGTCCGCATGGTGGGCCTGGATGTCCACGGTGACCCAGGGCGCCGCGTACAGCTACAAGGTCAACGTGCAGGAGGAGATCTACAACCCGACGTCCACGTCGTTCATGGGGGTCGCGCCGGGCTCCACCGGGTACATCCCCATAACGAACGCCACCGGGGTCGTGCAGGTGGAGAAGCCCGGAGGCGCGATCGTCGCATCGTACCCGCTCACCAGCCTCGGCAACGGGTCCTACACGGCCTCCATACCCACGGCCGGGCTCCAGCCCGGCACTTATGAGCTGGTGGCGAACCTGACGTACAGGTCGTTCGGGCTCGGCAGGGTCTGGTACAGCTACAGCGGGCTCACGGTGACCGCCCCAGTGACCTCGGCGCCGCTGGTGATCAGGGTGACCAACCCGAGCGGCCTGCCCATAGCGGGCGCCACGGTGGTCGTCGATGGCCAGACCGCCACGACCAACTCCTCCGGCATGGCGTCGTTCCCGAGCGTGCCGCTGGGGACCTACACGGCCACGGTCAGCGCGCCGGGCTACAAGCCCGCCAACGTGTCGGTGACGGTCTCAGCGCCCGCAGCATCCGCCGCGGTCTCGCTGGCGCCGCTCCCTGTGAGCGCGCCCCCGCCGAACTACACGCTATCCTACGCCATAATAGCGATTGCCGTGGTAATAGTCATAATCGGGGTCGCGGTGGCGCTCGTCCGCGGCCGGCGCCGCGCCGAATGATTAATTAACCTCAAACCATTTTTTCCCATCCAGTTTGAGCCTAGTGGGTTACATACTCAGGAGGCTCGCGCTCACAGCGGTCATAATGGTGGTCATCGCGGCGATAAACTTCCTGCTCTTCCAGGTGATGCCCTTCACGCTGCTCGGCATAAACCCCGAGGTGTGGTACGTCCCGGCGATAAGCACGTCGCACAACCTCCAGTACATAACCGAGATAAGGGAGCGCGTGATTTCCGAGCTCGGGTTCAACCTGCCGATCCAGTACAGGTTCCTGAGGTACATGGAGTCCCTCTTCACGTTCCACTTCGGCTACAACGTGGGAGGGGTGCTCAGCGGGCCCGTGTCGGCAACCATAGCCAGGTTCGCCCCCTACACTATCCTGCTGCTGGGCGGCTCCACGGTGGCCTCCTTCATAATCGGCGAGTACCTAGGAGTATTCTCGGCCAGCAGGAGGGGGAGGCCGGCCGACAAGGTCTCATTCGTCACGCTGCTCTTCCTCTACTCGATGCCGTCCTTCTGGATAGGGATGCTGCTCCTCCTCGCCTTCGCCTATTATCTCAAGCTGGCGCCGTCGAGCGCCGCCGCCTACATGTCGCAGTTCACCGGCGCCTCCTACTACGCGGCGGTCCTGAGGGCCATGGCCCTTCCCTTCCTGTCCCTCACGCTCATAAGCATAGGCGGGTTCTACCTGATAATGAGGAGCTCCGCGCTGGAGGTGATGGGCGAGGACTACATCCTGATGGCGAGGGCCAAGGGGCTCAGGGAGAGGGACGTGCTGTACAGGCACGTCCTCAGGAACGCGGTTTTGCCCGTCATGACGGTCTTCGCAATATCCCTGGGCTTCGTCCTCTCCGGCGCGGTCATAACCGAGACGATATTCGGGTGGCCGGGGCTCGGCTACTGGACCTACATGGCGATAATCACTCAGGACTTCCCGCTGGAGCAGGCGATATTCTTCGTGATATCGCTCATGGTGGTGCTGGCCAACCTGATAGCGGACCTGCTCTACGGGCTCCTGGACCCCAGGATAAGGAGGTGACGCGGCTCGCCGAAGGAGAGCTCGCTCAGGCTGCTCCTCCGCAACAAAACCGGCATGGCCGGCGTCGTGATAATAGCGTTCTTCGGCCTCATGGCGCTCCTCGCCCCTCACATAGCCGGGCCCAGCCCGACGCAGCCCTACGTGGCCGGCCCGTGGGCGGTCCCGGCCTGGGCGACCGTGTTCCCGCAGTACAGGGGACTCCCCCCGAACCTCAGCGCGGTGCCCCCCTCGATGTCCGCCTGGAGGTCCGCCGCCGGCCCGGGCGCCAGCGTGGAGCTGGTCCAGGCCCAGCCCCCCGGCGATCTCGTGTCCAGGACCAGGCAGGGCGTGCCGAGCGCCGATGCCGCGCTGATATCCGCGCTCGTTCCCCCCGGCTCCCGCGATGTGGTGTACACCGCCAACTACACCTTCAACTACGAATACGAGCCGCCCTACGAATTCGCCTTCGGCGCGCTGGTGAAGCCGATCTCGGTGGAGAACTTGTCGGACTTCTACCTGCGCTTCCTCCTGGTGAGGCCGGACGGCACGGTCGTGCGCCTGACCTCCTACGAGGTGATGTCGAGCTCCTTCCAGGAGGACATAAGCTACGACAACGGCTTCCGGCTCGGCAACTGGAACATAGCGTACCTGTCGACCACGCTGCCGGACGTGAACCTGGCCGCCTTCGGGCCCTCGGGGCTCGGCATGACTAACACCGGCCTCGACATCCTGAGCGAGCGCGGCAACTACACGCTGGTGGTCCAGGTGGTGGCGCTGGGCGGGTCCTCGCCCGGCAGCCTGAAGGTCGAGCTCGCCTATCCATTCCTCTTCGTCTACGGCAGGCAGTACGGCCTCCTGGGATCCGACAACATGGGGCGCGACCTCTGGTCGCAGTTCGTCTGGGGCTCCAGGATATCGATAGAGGTGGGGCTGCTGGCCTCCATATTCACGGTGGTGGTGGGCATGTACCTGGGGGTGATCGCGGGCGTGTTCGGCGGCGCCGTCGACGAGTTCCTGATGAGGGTCGCCGATGTGTTCCTCGTCATACCGTTCCTGCCGCTGGCGATAGTCGTGGTGTACATGCTGACGCATTCCGCCTTCCTCTCCTCGGAGCTCTATCTGTGGCTCATCCTGCTGTTCGTCGTGCTCTCATGGCCGGCCGTCGCCAGGGTCATAAGATCCCAGACCCTCTCGCTGAAGGAGCGCGGCTACGTAGAGGCGGCGAGGGGGCTCGGGGCCGGCAGGCTGCACATAATACGCAGGCACATACTGCCCAACGTGATGGGCCTCGTCTACGCGAACCTCGCGCTCAACGTCCCCGGCTTCATACTGACCGAGGCCGCGCTGGACTTCCTGTTCCCCGGCGCGTCCACGGTGCCCACGTGGGGCAGGATGCTCTCGAAGGCCTTCGATCACGCGGCGTCCGCCGCGTACTACGGCTTCGGCTGGTGGTGGTTCATCTTCCCCGGCATAGCAATAGTGCTGCTGTCGCTGTCATTCGTCCTGCTGGGCTACGCGCTCGACGAGATCTTCAACCCGAGGTTGAGGCAGAGATGAGGGGGATGAGTCGCGCCCTGCTGCTGCTCTCGGTCGCCATCGCCGCCGCGGCCGCGTCGGCCGCGGCGTTCGCGCTCCACCAGCGCCAGCCCGCGGGGCCCGAATCCGCGGGCCTCGGCCCCAGTTACACCGCGGTCTACAACTACACAATCTCAGCGTACTTGGGCGACGTCCGCCTGGGGACGGCCCTCAACGAGTTCAGGATCCAGGTGGTCTCCGTGGACGGCGACCTGATCAGGTTCTACTACGAGCCCCTGATCTCATACAACTCCAGCGTCGCCAACCCCCGGAGGACGCTCAACTACTCGTACGCGCTGATCCCGTCCAACCTGACGACCTACTACGCGGGGTTCGGGATGCCCCTGTTCATCTCCCCCAGCGTCGGCGCGGGGAGCGGCGGCGGCAACGCGACCGTGGGGGGTTACAGGGCCGAATACAATTACCTGGCGACGAGGGCCAACGGCTCCGTGCTCGTCTCGGCGACGATAGCCATCTACAACGGCTCCGACCTGGCCTCCATCCAGTACTGGTACTACGACTACAACGCGACCACCAGCGCCCTGCGGGACGCCACCGGGCTCCTGTTGACCCCCGTGTACTCGTACCGCTTCGAGTACCAGCTGGTCTCGTCGGGGGTGAGCCGAGCTGGTCGAGCCCGTGCTCAGGGTGGAGGACCTGACGATGCACTACGCGACGAGGGAGGGGCGCGTGAGGGCGGTGCAGGACGTGACGTTCGACGTGGGTAGGGGGGAGATAGTCGGGATCGCCGGCGAGTCCGGCAGCGGGAAGTCCTCCCTGGCGCTGACCCTGCTCAGGCTGCTCCCCAGGTACGCGGTGGTGGAGCGCGGCCGCGTGCTCCTGGACGGCGAGGACCTCCTGGCGATGGGCGAGGACGACCTCAGGCGGATCAGGGGGGCTAAGATGTCATACGTCCCCCAGGCATCCATGAACGCGCTGGACCCGGTCTTCACCGTGGGGGACCAACTCGCCGAGGCCGTGCTCGCGCACAGGGACGTCGGGAGGGAGGAGGCCCTCCGCGCGGCCGCGGAGCTCCTGGACGAGGTCGGCGTGGGCCGCGACAGGCTCGGCAGCTACCCGCACGAGCTGAGCGGCGGCCAGAGGCAGAGGGTCGCAATAGCGATGGCCCTGATAAACAGCCCGGAGCTCGTGATACTCGACGAGCCGACCACGGCGCTCGACGTTATAGTCCAGGCTCAGATACTGAGGCTGCTCGAGGACCTCCGCGCCAGGCACAACATGGGCATGATCCTGATCACGCATGACCTCTCGGTGATCGCCGAGCTCGCGGACACCGTGATAATATACTACGGCGGGAGGGTCGTGGAGAGGGCGCCGGCGGTCGAGCTCTACAGGAACCCCCTCCACCCGTACACGCAGGCCCTCCTGAAGGCGTTCCCCGACGTGAGGGCGAGGAGGCAGCGCTTCTCCTTCCTGCCCGGGTCCCCCCCGAACCTGGCCGACCCGCCGCCCGGCTGCCCCTTCCACCCCAGGTGCCCCTACGCGTTCGACAGGTGCAGGACCGAGGTCCCGAGGCTCAGGGAGGTGAGCCCGGGCCACTGGGTGGCCTGCCACCTGGTGCGAGGTGATGCCGATGGGCGAGCTGATCTCCGTGAGGGGCCTGAAGGTGTACTACCCGTTCTACAGGGGGCTGCTGAGCAGGATAACCGGCACCAAGCTATACGTGAGGGCGGTCGACGACGTGAGCATGGACATCGGCCGCGGCGAGGTGGTCGGGCTCGTCGGCGAGACCGGCAGCGGTAAGACGACGCTCGGGAAGGCGATCGTGCGCCTGGTGAACCCGACGGGCGGGCAGATAATATACGATGGCGTCGACATCGCGTCCCTCGACGGCCCCGCGCTGAGGAAGTACAGGGGCAGGCTCCAGATGATCTTCCAGGATCCTTACGACTCGATAAACCCCCGGATGAGCGTCTTCGACATCGTGTCCGAGGGCCTCCTGATAAACAGGATCGCTAGCGGGAAGGAGCTGGAGGACAGGGTGATGCGCTCGCTCGAGGACGTGAGGCTGCTGCCGCCGGAGGAGTTCGCCAGCCGCTACCCGCACGAGCTGAGCGGCGGCCAGAGGCAGAGGGTCGCGATAGCCAGGGCCCTCGCAATGAGGCCGGAGTTCATAGTGGCGGACGAGCCCGTCTCGATGCTGGACGTCTCCATAAGAGGGGAGGTGCTCAACGTCATGCTGGACCTGCGCGAGAAGTACGGGATATCCTTCCTGTTCATCACGCACGACCTGGCGATAGCGAAGCACATGTCGGACAGGATAGCCGTCATGTACCTGGGGAGGCTCGTGGAGGTCGCGGACTCCGAGGAGCTCGTCAGGAACCCCCTCCACCCGTACACGCAGGCCCTCCTGGCGGCGGTCCCCATACCGGATCCGACCGCCCCCAAGGTGGAGGTGAAGGCCAAGGGGGAGCTGCCGAGCCCCCTGCGCCCGCCGCCCGGCTGCCCCTTCCACCCCAGGTGCCCCTACGCGTTCGACAGGTGCAGGACCGAGGTCCCGAGGCTCAGGGAGGTGAGCCCGGGCCACTGGGTGGCCTGCCACCTGGTCTAGGCGACCGCTTCCCTTTTACGGATCCCCCCGCCAGCGCTTGGATATGCCCTGCTACCTGCCGACGATCTCGGCGCTCGACATGGCCAGCGGCGCCGTCGCCGTCGCGGTGGCGTACGCCGCCTACAGGTACAGGAGGTTCGCGGGCGGATCCGTGCCCTGGTTCCTCGGCGTCAGCTTCTCGCTCCTGGGGCTCGGCCTCCTCCTCGAGGGCTCGCTCGCGCTCGCGCTGTACGCACATCCCCTGGTGGCCTATGCGGAGCTCTTCAGGATATCCTCATACCTCTACCTGACCCTGCAGCTGATCGCCTATCTGATCCTGGCCGTCGGGTACACGGAAGTGGTGTACTCCGCCGGCTCGCCGCCCGTCCCCCAGCTGGGGCTGGCCGAGGCGTACGCAGCCTACCTGGCGCCCTGGGAGCTCAGGAGGGCCCTCGTGGTGAACACTGCGTTCTTCGACGCGATCCAGCTGGCGTCGATAGTCTTCCTTGCGCTCGTCGTCATGGACGCGTTGCAGCTGAGGTCCAGCGGATCATTCTCCGGGATGGTCCTCTCAGCGTTCGTCCTGATGCTCGCGGGCCACGCGGTGATGCTCGCCTATCCCATGGGGTTCTTCACCTACTACCTGGCGGGGAACGCCGTTAGGTTCGCCGGGTTCGCGCTTCTCCTGGCGTTCCTGCTCAGGGGGAGGCACATTGTCTAGGAGGAGGCCCGAGAGGAGCAGGCTGAGGATATACCTGGACGTCCTGGACGCCGTGGAGCGCGAGGGGGGGAGGGCGAGGATAACAAAGGTCCTGAGCGCGTCCGGCGTCCCATACGACAGGTTCCTCAGGTTCCTGGGGGAGCTCGAGAGCAGGGGGCTCCTGCTGGACTCGAGGGACGGCGACGCCAGGTACCTGGAGATCACCGCGGAGGGCAGGAAGTTCCTGGAGGAGCTCAGGAGGATGGACCGCTTCCTGCGGGGGTTCGGCCTCGGGATACGACGGCCCTCCTTACCATTTTTGAGTAAAATTTACCTATAAGTTGCATCAAAATTTAATTGAGGCTTGCAAAATAGCATCCCACATGGTGCTCAGGAGGGCCGAGGAGCTCAGGTTCAGGATGGAGTCAGCGGAGGCCCTGAGGATACTCAAGGGGAGGATGCGCTACAGCGAGCTGTCGCCCCAGCTCGGGCTGCCGCCCACAGTCCTCAGCCGCTACGTGAACGGGCTCGTCGTGCCGAGCCTGGAGGTCGCCAGGCGCATAATGGCGCTCTTCCGCTCGGAGCTCTCCAGGGAGGTGGAGTCCAGGATAAGGAGGGACGACGTGGGGGGCGTGGACGTGACGGACATAACTCATGACCCGTCGCTGCTGCGCCACGTGGTGGAGTCGCAGCGCGAGTGGTTCTCCGGCCTCAAGGTGGACTACGTGATGACCATGGAGTCGGATGGGATCCCCGTGGCCTACCAGTTCGCCGAGGCCCTGGGCACGCGCATGGCCGTGGTTCGGAAGAGCAAGAAGCTGGGCATCAGGGACTTCGTGGAGGCCCGCCAGGTCTTCGAGTCCGGGGCCTATCGCTATATATACCTGCCCAGGAAGGCGGCCAGGAGGGGCGACTACGCGTTGCTCGTCGACGACGTAATAAGGACCGGCGCCACAGTGAAGGCGATGGCCATGCTCTGCGGCGCGGTCAGATCCAGCGTCGCAGGCGTCTTCTCCGTGGTCGGGTTCCGGCAGGCCCTGGACAGGCTGAGGGAGGATCTGAGGGTGCCGGTCGCCTCATTCATCACGCTCGACAGGTGATCCATCCTGGGAGTGGTGGTGCTGGACTTCGGCGGCCAGTACGCGCACCTGATAGCCCGCAGGATAAGGGAGCTGGGGGTCTACTCCGAGATCCTGCCCGGGGACTCGCCGGCCGAGGAGGTACTCTCCAGGAGGCCGGGCGCGCTGGTGCTGTCCGGCGGCCCGATGAGCGTCCTGGAGGAGGGCTCCCCGCGCCCCGATCCCCGCCTCCTGGACTCCGGCCTCCCCATCCTGGGCATATGCTACGGGCACCAGCTCCTGGCCCACGCCCTGGGCGGGGTCGTCAGGAGGTCGCCGAGGGCCGAGTACGGCGGGACCAGGATAATCAGGAGGGGGGAGTCCAGGCTGCTGGAGGGCCTGCCGGACGAGTTCACCGCCTGGATGAGCCACGGGGACGTCGTCGCCGAGCCGCCGCCCGGCTTCTCGGTGACGGCGACCTCGGAGTCGGGGCTCATAGCCGCCATGGAGGACCCCGACAGGGGCGCCGGGGTGTACTCCGTCCAGTTCCACCCGGAGGTAGCGCACACGGAGCACGGGATGGACGTGATCCGCAACTTCCTCCTCTCGATCGCCGGCCTCGAGAGGGACTGGAACCCGGTCTCCAGGATACCGTCAATGATAGAGGAGGTGCGCGGGATGGTGGGCCCCGAGGACTCCGTGATCTGCGCGGTCAGCGGGGGCGTCGACTCGATGACGACGGCGGCGATAGTCCACAGGGCGATCGGCGACAGGCTCCACGTGGTCTTCGTGGACCACGGGCTGCTCAGGGAGGGCGAGGCCGAGGGCGTGCTGCGCGCGCTGGGCGAGCTGGGGATAAGGAACGTGCACTTCGTGGACGCCTCGGACCGCTTCCTCTCGGCGCTCAGGGGGTTAACGGACCCCGAGGAGAAGCGCCTCGCTATAGGCCGCACGTTCGCGGAGGTCTTCGAGGAGGTAGCCTCCCGCGTGCGGGGCGCAAAGTTCCTGGCTCAGGGGACGATCTATCCGGACAGGATAGAGAGCGGGGCCTCGGGGAGGGGGGCTGACAGGATAAAGAGCCACCACAACGTGGCCGGGCTCCCCGAGAGGTTCGGGCTCAGGCTGATAGAGCCGCTCAGGGACCTCTACAAGGACGAGGTGAGGCGGATCGCCAGGGAGCTGGGGCTCCCCGACTACATAGTCGACAGGCATCCATTCCCCGGCCCTGGCCTGGCGGTGCGGATAGAGGGCGAGGTCACCGAGGAGAAGCTCCGGATTGCCAGGAGGGCCAATGCGATAGTGGAGGAGGAGTTCGTGCGCGCCGGCCTCTACGGCGCCGTCTGGCAGGCGTTCGCGGTCCTGACGGATGGGAGGTGGGTGGGGGTGAAGGGGGACAGGAGGGAGCTGGGGCGCGTCGTTATCGTGCGCGCGGTGACCAGTGAGGACGGCATGACCGCCGATTGGTACAGGATCCCCCACGACCTCATGGCCAGGATATCGAAGAGGATAACGGAGGAGGTGCCGGGAATAGTCATGGTCGCCTACGCTGCGACGTCGAAGCCGCCCGCCACCATCGAGCCCTACCGAGCCGCCCGCCCTCCAAGTACTCGCCCATCTCCATGTAGGTGAACTCCAGCCTCCCGTTCATGTAGTCCTCGATCGCCAGCGCCAGCTCGGCCGCCAGGTCGCGATTGAGCACGACCGGGACGTTGTGGTCGACCGCCGCCCTCCTGACGTGGTAATCCAGCTCCGGCGCGTACCCGTCCGTCATCAGGATCCCGACCTCCCCCTCCTTTATCATCCGAGCCGCGTCCTCGGCCTCCAGCTCGGCGCAACCCCTGAGCGGCATCCCCCTGATCGACGCGCAGCCGTAGCCCGCCCTGGACATGGCGCGCTGCGCCCTCTCCAGGCCCCTGCCGTAGATGAGGGCGGTCTTGTCGGGCCTGGGTATGCGGTTGGGCGTGGCCGCCAGCCAGCTCTTCAGCAGCGCCTCCCTGAACGTGAGCCCCATCGCGGCCACCTCGCCCGTGCTCCTCATCTCGGGCCCCAGGAACGGATACGCGCCGCGTATCTGAGCCCAGGAGAATTGCGGGCTCTTGACGCTCCAGATGCCCACCTCCGGCACGCGGACGCCGGGCTCCAGCTCCACCTGCCCCTGTCCGGCCTCCAGCTCCCTCCCCGCGAGCACGGCCGCCGCGGCCCTCATCAGGTTGACGCCGTAGGACTTGCTCGCGAACGGCATGGAGCGGCTGCTCCGCAGGTTCAGCTCTAGCACGTATACGCTGCCCTTCCTCACTAGGAACTGGACGTTGAACGGCCCCCTTATGCGCAGCTCCCTGGCCAGCGCCGCCGCGGCCCCCGCGATCCCCCTCAGCTCGCTCCGCGATATCCTCCTGGTGGGGATCGTGATCGTGGCATCCCCGCTGTGCACCCCTGCACCCTCCACGTGCTCCATGGGCAGCACCAGCACGTTGCGCCCGTCCGATACGCAGTCCGCCTCCGCCTCGAGCGCGTCCTCGAGGAACCTGCTTATGACTATGGGCTTGCTCGAGACCTCCAGTATCCTGCGCATGAGCCTCTCTAGATCCTCCCTCCTCCTGGCGACGAACATGGAGGACCCGCTCAGGACGTAGCTGGGCCTCACTATCACAGGGTAGCCGTGCGACTCCGCGAAGTCGACGGCTTCCTCCACCGACCTCGCCCAGGTCCAGTCCGGCTGCAGGAGCCCCAGCCGCTCGACGAGCCTCCCGAACTTGGATCTGTCCTCCGCCTCCGCCACCGAGGACGCCGCCGTGCCGATTATGCGGAGCCCCATCCCCTCAAGCGCCTCCGCGGCGTTGTTCCCCAGTTGCCCCCCCGCGAACACCAGCACCTCATTGGTCCCATGCTTCCTGGCCACCCAGAGTATGTGGCGCGGATCCAGCTCCGCGTTGTAGATGCGCTCCATGACGTCCCAGTCCGTGGACACCGTCTCCGGATTGTAGTTCACGACCCCCACGCGGAATCCCAGCTCCTCGAGCGCCTTCGTTATCTCGACGAGGGACCAGTCGAACTCCACGGACACCCCTATGCGGAAACCCCCGGCCCCCAGGGCGACGATGCCGCGCCCCTCCACGGCGGGCACGTCGTCCTCCCACCCGTTGTGCGTCAGGTACAGGTAGCCGGTCCTGGCCGGCCTCTCGCCCGCCAGCGTGTCCACGTCCTTGGCCACCGGCTCCTCCAGGTCCCTCAGGAGCTCCTCGACCTCCTCGGGCTCGAGGCCCGAGAGCTCCGATACCTGCTCGGGCGTGAAGCCCATGCGCACAGCCCTAGCCAGCAGCGCCCTCCGGGACCGCCCGTCCATCCTCTTCAGGTCCATGAGCTCCCTCCCGGTCCTCACCAGGCGCTCCAGAGCCCTCGTGAAGAGCGGCGTAACGCCCGTGATCTCCGAGATGAGCTCCGGCGGGACCCCGAGGGCTATCGCCCTGGCCGCGTCCAGCATCCAGTACGGCCTGAAGCGCTTCAGGCGCTCCAGGACCTCCTCGGCGTCGCCGTCCGCGTACGTGGAGGGCCCAACGAGGCCCCTGACGCCTATATCGAGCATCCGGAAGGCCTTCTGCAGGACCTCCTCCAGGCCCCTCCCCATCGCCATGACCTCCCCCACGCTCATCATCTCGGATCCGAGCCTGTCGTCGACGGGCCAGAACTTCTCGAGGTCCCACCTGGGGGACTTCACGACCAGGTAGTCGAGGCTCGGCTCGAAGAACGCGGTCGTGTCCCCCGTCACCTTGTTGGCTACCTCGTCCAGGGTGTAGCCCAGCGCCAGCTTCGCGGCCACGTACGCCAGCGGGTAACCGGTAGCCTTGCTGGCGAGCGCCGAGCTCCTGGACATCCTGGGGTTCGTCTCTATTATGTAGTAGGCGTCGCCCTGCGGCTTGAGGGCCAGCTGCACGTTGCACTCGCCCACGAGCTCTATCGAGGAGGCGACGCCGATGGAGGCCCTCCTGAGCTCCTGGTACTCGCGATCTGTCAGCGTCTGGCACGGGGTTATGACCGTGGAGTCGCCGGTGTGGACCCCCATGGGCTCTATGTTCTCTATGCACGCCACCGCGACTGAGTTGCCCAGGCGGTCCCGGACGACCTCGAACTCTATCTCCTTCCACTTGTCCAAGTACCTCTCGACCAGGACCTCCCTGACCGGGGAGTGCGAGAACGCCCTGCTGAGCCCCTCGGAGAGCTCCTCCCTGCTCCTGGCCACGAAGCTCCCCCTGCCGCCCAGGTTGAAGCTGACCCTCACTATGACGGGGTAGCCTACGTCCTCCGCGGCCCGCATGGCGTCCTCGGGGCTCCCGGCCGGGACGGACGGCGGCACCGGATATCCCCTCCTCGACATGAGCTCCTTGAACGCGCCCCTCTCCAGCGCGCTGGCTATCCCCTCGACCTGCGTGCCCAGGATCCTGACGCCGTACTTTGCCAACACCCCCGAGCGGTGGAGCTGAACGCCCAGGGAGAGCGCGCTCTGCCCGCCGAACCCCAAGAGTATCGCATCGGGCCTCTCCCTCTCTATGACCCTCTCGGCGAACTCCTGGGTCAGCGGCAGCAGGTAGACGCGGTCCGCCATCCTGTGGGACGTCTGGATCGTCGCGACGTTGGGGTTCATCAGGACGGTCCTTATCCCCTCCTCGGACAGCGCCTTCAGCGCCTGGCTCCCGCTGTAGTCGAACTCCGCGGCCTCCGCGATCTTTATCCCGCCGGAGCCCAGGACCAGCGCCTTAGATACTGCCTCCCTCAATGACCATCGCCCTGAACTCGTCGAACACGTATGATGCGTCCCTCGGTCCCGGGGATCCCTCCGGGTGGAACTGCGTCGTGAGGACCGGCAGGCGCTCGTGCGCCATGCCCTCCAGCGTGCCGTCGTCTATGTCGACGAACCTGGGCCTCAGGCCGCTCCCCTCCAGAGAAGCGGGGTCCACGGCGTACCCATGATTGTGTGTCGTTATGGAGAGGCGCCCGCTCGACAGATCCTTCACTGGCTTGTTTATCCCCCTGTGCCCGAACTTCATCTTGTTCACCCTGGCCCCGAGGGCCAGCGCTATCAGCTGGTGGCCCAGGCACACGCCGAGCGTCGGCAGCCCCGTCGATACCACGCCGCGCGCCAGGTCTATGGCGGCGTCCATAGCCGCCGGGTTGCCGGGCCCGTTCCCTATCACGACGCCGTCCGGCTTCAGGGACATTATGCCCCCGAGCCCCCAGTTCCAGGGGACGACGGTGACCCTCAGCCCCCTGCTGACGAGCTCCCTCACGATCCCCCCCTTTATCCCGAAGTCCACCACGACCACGTGGTGGCCGCCCACCCCGAAGGTCGCCGGCCCCAGCGCCGGCCCCAGGAAGTCCGCGGTCTCGTAGTCGAAGCCCCTGGCCATCCGGAGGAGCTCCTCGAGGTCCAGCTCCTCGGGGTCTTCCCTCACCGCCAGGGCCCCGGGCATCACGCCGTACCCCCTTATCCTCTTGACGATCGCCCTCGTGTCCACCCCCTCGATCCCCGGCACCCCCTCGTCCCTCAGCCACTCGTGGAGGGAGCGCTCGGACCTCGGATGGCTGGGCTCCGTGAGAGCCGCGATCACAAGCCCCTCGACCTGTATCCTCTTGGACTCGAAGTCGGGGGGCACCCCGTAGTTGCCCACCAGCGGGTGCGTGATGATCAGTATCTGACCCCTGTACGACGGGTCGGTGAGCGATTCCGTGTACCCGTTCATCGCGGTGGTGAAGACCACCTCCCCCACCCTGGTCGCGGCCGCGCCGAAGCCCCTGCCCACGATCACCGAGCCGTCCGCCAGGGCCAGCGCGGCGACCGGTCCCTCCTCCATGGCCAGGAGCTTCCAGACCTGATGGGCCAAACTGGATCCTCCCCGCTCGAAACGTTTATATACATTTTGGCCAAAAACGGCCAAAATGGGTCACGTTTGTACCAAAAACGTACAGTCTCGCAGTACGTGAGGAGGCTCATTCAGCTCGACCCCTGCCTCGATTCCGCCCTCAGGAGGGGCTTCGCGAACGCGTCGGCGGTCGCCAGGATCCTCCGCCCCCAGGTGGAGGCGCTGATAGGGGCGAGCGTCACGGAGGGCTCCGTGCTCGCCGCCCTGAAGAGGATGAGGCGGCCCGAGCTCTCCGGCGGCCCAGAGCTCCCGGTCGCGATGGTCCTCTCGGCCAGCAGGCTGGACCTCAAGACCGGGCTGGGGAAGATAGTGCTCAGGCGCACCCCCCAAGTGGCGGACGCCTTGGGCGAGCTGGCGGCCAGGCACCGGAGGATGTTCCTCCAGGTGCTCCAGGGCATCTCGTCCTACACGGTGGTGCACGAGTCCAGGCTCCGCGACGAGATACTGCGCTCCGTGCCCTCCGGCAGCGTCCTGGCGGAGTCCTCCGGGCTCGCGGCCCTCACGGTGGTCAGCCCTCCCGAGATCTCGGAAACCCCGGGGGTCGTCTCCGCCCTGCTGCAGCGCCTGGCGTCCAGGGGGGTGAACGTGGAGGAGGTCGTCAGCTGCCACGTGGACACGATAATCATAGTGCGCTCCGAGGAGGGGGGTCGGGCGTTCGACTCGCTGCAGGAGCTGATATCGGAGTGCAGGTCGCTCGCGCGGGGGCAAGGCTAAATCCATCCGGGTTGGTCGGCGGGAGCGTGAAGGTATCGGTCGCGGTCCTGGCAAGCCACTCGGCCCTCGACGTGCTCGACGGCGCCAAGGGTGAGGGCCTCAGGACGATCGCCGTGGCCAGGAGGGGCAGGGAGAGGGCTTACAGGGAGTTCCCGGTGGTCGACCGCCTCGTGGTCCTGGACGACTACGCTGATATCGTGGACGAGCGCGTGACCTCCGACCTGCGCTCGGAGGGCTCCGTCTTCGTGCCCAACAGGTCCTTCGCCGTCTACGTCGGCTACGAGAACATCGAGCGCAGGTTCCCGGTCAGCGTGTTCGGCAACAGGTACCTCCTGAGGTGGGAGGAGAGGGTCGGCCCCGCGAACTACTACAGGCTCTTGGACGAGGGCGGCATCAGGAGGCCCAGGACCTACAGCTCCCCGGAGGAGGTCGACGGCCCGGTCATCGTGAAGCTCCCGGAGGCCGCGAGGCGCGTGGAGCGCGGCTTCTTCATCGCGAGGGATGGCGGAGACCTGATGGAGAAGGCCAGGAGGCTCGCCGAGCACGGCCTGATAAGGATGGAGGACCTGGCATCGGCATCCATAGAGGAGCTGGTGGTCGGCGCCCACTTCAACCTGAACTTCTTCTACAGCCCCCTGAGGGGCAGGCTGGAGCTCCACAGCATAGATAGGAGGATACAGAGCAACCTGGACGGCGTCTACAGGCTCCCGGCGAGGGATCAGCTGGATCTTGACCCCGACGTTAGGTACGTCGAGGTCGGGCACGAGCCCGCCACGATGAGGGAGAGCCTGCTGGAGAAGGCCTTCGACATCGGCCACAGGTTCCTGGAGGCCGCCAGGAGGCTCGTGCCGCCCGGGGTCATCGGCCCGTTCACGCTGCAGGTGATGGTCACGCCAGAGCTCGACCTGGTCGTCTTCGACGTGGCCCCCAGGATAGGGGGAGGGACGAACGCGTACATGGGGGTGGGCGGCCAGTACAGCGCGCTCTACTTCCGTCATCCGGTGTCGATGGGCAGGAGGATAGCCATGGAGATCAGGGAGGCCGCCGAGTCGGGCAGGCTCAGCGAGGTGGTGACTTGAGCGCCGGGGGCGCGCCGGACGTCGGCGGGCTCTTGGAGGGTTATGGCGCCGGGGACCTCGCGGTCGCAACGGTCGCCAGCCACACCGCGATCCAGATACTGCTCGGGGCCAAGCGCGAGGGCCTGCGCACGATAGCGATAGCGCCACCGGGCCGCGGCTGGTTCTACTCCCGCATGTGGTTCGTCGACGACGTGCTGGAGATGGACCTGCGGGAGCTGCCCGCCGCGGCCGAGGAGCTGAGGTCCAGGAGGGCGGTCATCGTGCCGCACGGCAGCTACGTCGAGTACGTCGGGTGGCGCGCGGCCATGGAGATCCGCGTGCCCACGTTCGGCAACAGGTACCTCTTGGCCTGGGAGGCCGACCAGCGGAGGAAGATGTCGCTGATGGAGGAGGCGGGCCTCAGGGTGCCCAGGACCTACAGCTCCCCGGAGGAGGTCGACGGCCCGGTCATCGTGAAGCTCTACGGCGCCAAGGGCGGCAGGGGCTACTTCTTCGCCAGGGACCCCGAGGAGCTCAGGGATAGGCTGCGCGGGGTTGAGGGCCCCTACATAATACAGGAGTACGTCGTGGGGGTGCCGGCCTACCACCACTTCTTCTACAGCCCCCTGAGGGGCAGGCTGGAGCTCTTCGGGTTCGACGTGAGGTACGAGTCGAACGTCGACGGCAGGACGTTCGGGCTCGCGGACCCCACGTTCGTGGTCGTGGGCAACCTGCCGCTCGTGCTGAGGGAGTCCCTGCTCCCCTCCGTACTCCGCGACGGCGAGTCGTTCGCCTCCGCGGTGCAGGAGCGCACTGGGAGGCCGCCGGTGGGCCCCTTCTCCCTCGAGTCCATAGTCCGGGACACGCTGGAGGTCGTGTACTTCGAGTTCTCCGGCAGGATAGTGGCGGGGACCAGCGTGTACATGGTCCACGGGAGCCCCTACTCCCTCATGTACTTCAGGGAGCCGGTGGACATGGGCAGGAGGATAGCCATGGAGATCAGGGAGGCCGCCGAGTCGGGCAGGCTCAGCGAGGTGGTGACTTGAGCGCCGGGGGCGCGTTTATATATCAGCGGGCCGACCGTGACCCGTGCCGGGCCAGGAGGGGGGCTCCAAGAGGGGCACGAGGAGGCTCATCTCCGGGCGCTACAGGAGGATCCTCGACCTGGTGATGGACGTCAGGAACTGGTACGCCGCCGCCATGATAGTCCTGGCGGCCGGCCTGATCAACTACATGCTGACGGGCTCCAGGGTCCCTCCCCTGGCGTTCGTCCCCCCCGCGTACCTCCAGCAGTCCATAGGCGAGACCGTGACGCTGGCGATCCTCGTGGGGCTCGGGCTGTACTTCGTCGAGCTGTCCGGCAGGTCCGGCAGGTCGGATCACGAGGGCGTGGCGCTCGCGCTGGCCCTGGCGTCCGCCGCGCTCCTGGTGGTCTGGTACCTCGTGGTGCTGGCCATCGGCGGCATGATACGATGGCGCCCATCGCGATAGCGTAGCGTCCGATGCCCCTCGGCTCCATAAGTTAAAATAGAGCGCCGGGGATCTGCGCCGGCAATGTCGACGGGGCGCCTGATGCAAGTACTAGGCGAGTACGGCGTCCCCCTGGGGCTCGCCGTCGCAGCGATCCTCTCGATCGCGGTGAGGCTCATGCCCATGAGGTACGGGTTCTACCTGAACGAGTTCGACCCCTATTTCCACTACTACGCGACCTCGGTCATGGTCGAGGACCTGGAGGCGCACGGCCCGGCGGGCATCCAAGAGTTCCTCCACACCGTGGACCGCATGGCGTGGTATCCCTGGGGCTATGACCTGGGCGCGCTCCGCGTCAACGGGCTGTATCTGTTCAACGCGGCCCTATACCTGGCGCTCCGCGCCGTCGGGCTCCACATCACCCTCTACCAGTACGCCGCCCTGGCGCCGGTCGCCATGGGGGGCCTCGCGGTCTTCCCAGTCTTCATGATAGTGAGGAGGGCAACCGGGAACCCCTACGCGGCGCTCCTGGGGTCCTTCCTCATAGCGGTCCTCCCGGGGCTCATGCTCAGGACCGACTTCGGGTGGTACAAGGGGAGCCCCTTCGCCTACGTGCTGGGCACGTTCAGCCTAGCCCTCCTGATCATCGGGGTAGAGGATTCCGGCTGGAGATCCTACGCGTACTCGCTGGCCGCCGGCGTCCTGCTGGGCTACGTGCAGGTGATGTGGGGCGGGGCCGTCAACTTCGCCGGAGTGGCCGGCGCCGCCCTCCTCCTGGCGCCCTTCGCGATGAGGGTGGACAAGGACCTCCCCCTCAAGGAGGTGCTGTTCGTAGTCCCCACCCTGATACCGGCCGCCTTCCCATCGCCCGGGCTCTCCTGGGCGAAGTACCCGACGGAGCTCCTGCTCTACGGGGCGGTGGTCATCGGCGCCATCTCGGCGCTGGTCGCCAGGGGAGGGTTCGTCCCCGGGCGCGCGAAGCTGGGGATGGCGGCGCTGATAGTCGCCGCTGTCGCGGCGTTCCTCTACAGGACGCCCCACGCCCTCTCGGGGAGGTACCTCTCCGTGCTCAACCCGCTCATGAGGATAGGCCCCTCCCCCCTGAACACCGTCGCTGAGCAGCAGAGCATGAGCGGCATCAGCGTCCTCGCCACGTACGGCGTCCTCGTGCTCCTGGCGATAGCCGCCGGCTACTACATGCTCGGGGGCGGCAGGGGCCGGAGGCGCTTCTCCTCCGTCCTGGTGCCCATATTCATATTATGGTCAATGTACGTGGCCACCTCCTTCGCGCAGCTGCTCCCGTTCCTCTCAATCGCCCTCGCGGTGGGCGCGCCGATAGGCCTCCACCACGCGGTCTCGGGCATATCGCCCGGCCCGGCGGTCCTGGGCAGGGCGAGGCGCGGGAAGGCCAGGCTGGACTACTACAAGTACGGCAGGGCGGCGCTCGTGCTGGCTGTGGTGGCGATGACGGCATACTCCGCCTACGCCCACTGGGTGCCCTCCAATAACGCCCCGGTGACGATACTCACGTCGGCCACCACTATGCGCTACAACCGCGCGTGGCTCAATGCGCTCTCCTGGATCAACAGCAACACGCCCGCCAACTCGGTGGTGATAGCCTGGTGGGACTACGGGTACTGGATAGAGGTGGTCGGCAACAGGACCACGGTGGTTGACAACGCCACCATCAACAGCACGCAGATATCGCTGGTGGCGCAGATGTTCCTGGGCAACGAGACGCAGGCGATCAAGATACTGAACTACTTCAAGTCGTTCGATCCCTCCAGGCCGATATACATAGCTGTCTTCGCGACCGGCGTGGATCCGTCCAGGCTTTACAACGATCCATACCTGAGCGGATATCAGGTGTCGGGGAGGATCTACGGGCTCGGCGGGGACGAGGGCAAGGTGGACGCCATGATAGTCTGGGCCGGGTACAACAGGAGCCTATACATAAACTCGACGACCGGCATGTTCACGGACTACTTCTACAATGACACGCTGATCGGCCAGATGCTGCCCTTAAGGTGGGTCGGGTGGGCGCAGATAGACCCCGTGACTGGCCAGCTGGTCGGGATATCCCCTCACTACGTCCAGCAGCCCAACTATCCATACTACTATTATCCATACTATCAGCTCCCGTTCTACACCTATGGCCTCGTCTACAACTCGACGTCGTACCCGATACGGCTGGCTTACAGCACCCCGATCTATACCCCGTTCTATGAGACGCCCAATGGGCTCTGGGCGCAGGTCCTGATCTACCAGTACGTCGGATAGCCTGGGATAGCCTGGGGGCGAGCCGACCATCGGGGTGCTACAGGCGCCGCGGAGGCCTCCCAGGGCACGGTTCTCTCGCTGAGGGGCGTCAGCCCCCTCGGTATTCTCGCGCTCCAGCCCTAGAGCGCGATCACGTCACCGCGAATTACCGGTTTCGGGCCCGCCGACGATCGTCGCTGCTGCCCGGCGCCCTGGGCTCCGGAGATCCCCCCAATTTGGTACGGCAGCTCGAGCGGGGGCCTCTCCTCGAGCTTCGTCAGCAGCTTGGTCTTCCTGATGCCCACGTGCCTCAGCACGGCCACCTTCTTAGCCTCATTGTGGATCTCCGAGGCGAGCCTGCCGAGCACCGCCTCCTGCGCGTACTGTCCGAGCGTCATCTCCGGCACGCGCGCCTGGAGGATGTTGTGGGCCACCATCCTTATCGCGTGCTTGCGCGAGGTGTTTATGCGGTACTGCGTGAAGACCACCACATAGACGCGCAGGTCCAGCCCGTCCTTCGTTCTGTAGTCGTGTATCCAGTTGACCATCGAGGTCCCGCGCCTCACCAGACTGTTCAGGTACTCGACCGTGTACTCATGTCCCTTGTACCTAGTGTAGGCCTCCGCCCCCTCCACCCTCTCGATCTGGAAGTACAGCTTTATCACGTACTGCGAGGGGTCGAGCTTCAGGAGGTCGTAGAGGGTCACCTCTACGACCCTGCCCACCGCGGACTCGGGGCGGCTGGTCGGTATGGTGGCTATGGGGCTCCCTCCAAAGTAGGGAGGGGCGTAGACGGTCAGCCAGACCTTCTCGCGCTTCTGCCTAGCCGACAACTGCGGCGAGTGCGACGGTCCCCGACAGCGTTAATAAACGTTTAATCGCCGTCGCCGGCTCCGTCACCTTAAGCCGATCGATGAGCCTAAATCCGAGGGGAGCCCTCCGCCCGGTCCGCGGTGAACACGAATCCGATCCAGATCAGGAGGAGGTCTCCCCTTCCGCTCATGGCCCACGCGGTTTATCCGTATTACTCGGGCCTCTCCCTGAGGCCCATCGTCAGCAGGAGCCACGCCTCGATGTGGAGGTGGGTGCAGAGGTTGGGCCCCATCCTCGGGTACATCGGCGCGGATCCTAGGGAAGTGCATCGCATATTCGTGGATGAGACCATGGTGGACCTGGGAGGGACCCCCGCTTGGATCTGGGTCGCCTTCGAGCCCGACCTGCGCGCGATGCTGGACTTCCACGCCAGCCGGCGCGGGAACTCCATCGACGCCTATCTGTTCATCAGGAGGCCCGTGCATAAGTGCGGCGGGGTCCCGATCTACACGGACGGCGCGGGATGGTACGCGGACGCCTGCAGGTGGACGGGCGTCGAGCGCGTGGTCTACGGTCGTCCTCTGAGGAACCCGATGTCCGCGGAGAGCATGGTCCAGTACGCCAAGGAGGGGACGGAGGCCTTCGACGACCTGTTCCCGGCGAGGAAGAACAGGCTCGCGTCCGGGCGCGCGTTCGAGCGCACGCACAACTGGCTGTCAGCGTTCATGTTCATGCATAACTTCGTGTTCGAGAACGGGGGCCTGGGGAGGCCCCCGCTCGGGTGGAGGGAGGAGGGGATGCCCCCGTGGCTGGACGGGCTGCGCCCGATCTTCTCGCTCGGGTAGGGGGTGGGCTTAAGGTAACGGAGCCGCCCGATTCCACGTAATGCATGAATATTTGTTCACAAATGTAGTCATAGTAATATATTTATATTGGGATCTGAAATTCCTCCGCGATGAGCGAGGGCAGGAAAATATTGGTGGACGCGAGGGGGCTCGCGTGCCCCGGGCCCATAACCGAGATAGTGAAGGCCTACAGGAACGCCGCCAACGGTGATCTTATAGAGGTCTGGGCGACGGATCAGGGCTTCAAGCCCGACGTCGAGGCTTGGATAAAGCGGACGGGGAACCAGTTGCTCGAGATGAGGAATGACCCGGATAAGATCGTGGCCGTGATAAAGATTACGGCCAAGAAGTAGGAGGTGCCGCGCGTGGCCGTCCCCTTGTTCCAAACTCCGCCATGGACGTTGGGCGTGTTCTACGCGGCGCTGGGGCTCGCCCTGGGCGCGTTGGCCGAGAGGACGAACTTCTGCATGGTGATAGCCACCCACCAGGTCATGGGCATCAGATACAGCCGGATATACGAGATGATATTGACGAGCATAGCCGCCTCGGCGCTCCTGACCGGCCTCTTAGTGGCCGCGGGCCTCGTGCCCGCGGTGGACGCCTACGCCTACATGCCGGGCGCGGGCTGGTACACAGTCCTGGGCAGCTTCATATTCGGCTTCGGCATGATGCTTGGCCAGGGATGCATGGTGGGCATGCTCTGGAAGAGCGGCCAGGGATACGTGGTCAACTGGCTCGAGATCCTCGGAATGATGGCGGGCACGATCGTCTTCGCGTTCCCCATATACAACGGGCTCCACCTGGGCTGGTGGTGGCGCTCCACCAACGCCGCCAGCGTGGCCGGCGGGTCTCCCCTCAACTACGTCCCGTATCTGCTCTCCTCGGCGATTCCGATCAGGCTGGCGGCCCTAGTGGCCGGAGTCGCGTTCTTTGCCGCTATCTTCCTGGCTGTGCTGAGGCTCAGGGAGAACAGGCTGGAGTTCGAGGGGAGGGAGAGCCTCAGGGGTTCGCCGCTGCTCTACGGGACCCTCTTCGCCGTCATCATGGTCGCCTCGTTCCTCTTCCTCGCGGGCCGCGGGTTCAACTACCTCGGCGTGACGACGCCCATCGGCCTGCTGGCCGAGTACGCCATCGCCCCCTTTGGCGAGCGGTCGATGCCCCAGAACTGGTTCCAGACCGTGCCCGCGGTGAACCCGTTCACGTTCTTCGTCCTGATGGTCGTGGCCGGAGCCGCTGTGGCCTCCATAGCGAGGGGAACCTTTTCCATAAAGCTGCCGCCGCCCAACACGAACAGGGCCGCCGAGCTGGGCATCGCCTTCGCTGGCGGCGCCATACTGGCAGTTGGCGCCAGGATTGCCCAGGGCTGCAGCGTCGGAGGCTTCTGGAGCGGGCTCGCGGGCCTGTCCCTCTTTGGCCTCCTCTTCACGATAGGCATAATCCCGGGTTCAGTGGCCGGGTACTACGCCTACGTCTACCTCAGCTCAGCTGCCGCCAGGAGAGCCAGGCCGCGCGCCTTCTCCATGAAGGTCTCGAGGTGGTGGGGGCCCGCCTTCGCGGCCGTGTGGGGCCTAGTACTGATAGGCGTGGGTTTCTACGTGATGGGCTACGGGCCCCTCATGGCCACGCCGACGCCGCCCGCGGCCGCGCTCCAGTACGCCGAGGTCCTGGTGGGATCGGGAATCTCCGTCGCGCTGGCGGGATTCTTTGCAGGCGCCCTGAGGAAGGCTCTCCGGCCGGCTCCGCCGCCCAAAGCCGAACGGTAGGTCAATTTCCGGGAGGAGGCCCCGCAACTTTTTTGCCCAGTTACCTTAAGCCCACCCTGGCGTGGAAGTCCAGCATCGCGCGCAGGTCGGGCTCGAAGGCGACCCAGATCCAAGCGGGGGTCCCTCCCAGGTCCACCATGGTCTCATCCACGAATATGCGATGCACTTCCCTAGGATCCGCGCCGATGTACCCGAGGATGGGGCCCAACCTCTGCACCCACCTCCACATCGAGGCGTGGCTCCTGCTGACGATGGGCCTCAGGGCCCTGGCGGCGCGCCTCAGCGAGGGGCCCGAGAAATGCAGATAAACCGCGTGGGCCATGACCGGAAGGGGAGTCCTCCTCCTGATCTGGATCGGATTAGTGCTCATGGCAAATCGGGGCGGAGGGCTCCCCTCGGATTTAGGTTCATCGATCGGCTTAAGGTGACGGAGCCTCGTCGCCCAGGGGCGCCACGAGTCCCGCCAGGCGCGCGTGCTCCAGGACCTCGACCAGGGTGGCCGCCAGGGTGTCCGCGCCCTCCACGCTGTGCGAGGCCTCGATCACCAGGCCGCCGCGCTCGGCGCGCATCTCGATCTCCATCCCCTCGGGCAGCTGCACGTTGTCCGGCAGCAGCGCGCTCAGCGCGGAGCCCGCCCTCCTCGGCGATCCCAGATCAACGTGCAGCCTGACGCGCACCCGGCGCGGCGCGCTGGCAGGGCTCCCGGGCCCGGACATTGCCATCGCCTCACGTCAGGAGCGAGCGGAACCTCCTGTCCTCCTCGGCGGGGACCCATATCCTAGCCAGGGGGCCGCAGGTCACGTGGTGCGCTCCCATGCCCTCGGCCTCCGACAGCAGGGCATCCACGGGGGAGCTGCTCCTGGCGCCCACGGTGTACACGCCGCCCAGGCCGGACCGGTGCCTGAACACCAAGATGCGGTCGCCCTCCAGCATCGGGAATGCCGCGGACTTCACGAAAACCTCGGGGGAGGCCGCGCTGGGAAGGTTGAGCTCCTCCACTAAAATCGCCCTGCCGCCGCCCTGCGCCGAGCGTGAGATCTGGGACATGATCCTGGGGATGGACCTGGAGATCTCGAGGAGGGACTCGAGGCCGCGCTTGAGCGCCCTGGGGTAGAACTCCAGCGAGTCCACCAGGGAAGACTGGGGCCCCTCCCTGAACATGAGTGACTCCTCGAGCAGGGACAGGTCGCTCATGTCGGACAGGAGGCCTGCATCGTCGCGCAATAGTATCCTCCTCTGGATCAGCCTGGGATAGAGCTCCTTAGGGAGCGCCTTGGAGAGGTAGGATCTGAGGGCCTCGGCCGACTCGCGCTTGCCCTCGAGCTCCTCCAGCGTGGGACACGAGTCGGCGCACACGCCGGCCTCCCTCAGACCCTCGGCCACCGTCGGCCTGTCCCCCAGCATGTACGCCATGCTGGGGTAGGGGGTCAGGCTGATGGCCGCGTCTAGGGGCGCCAGCCTCCTCAGGGCTATCATGGGCGAATCGGGCAGCTGCTGGAAGCGGTCCCCGAGCCTCGACGCGCGCGCGGCCGCCTCACCGCAGGCGCGATCCGAGAGGTAGCACCTGGTGGCGTAGTATCCCACGAGGGCCCTGACCGCCTGGACCTGGGAGCCGTCGCCCATGACCTCGAGCGCGGAGAGCGCCGAGGATCCGAGGGCGGGCGAGGCCAAGCGCTCCCTCATGGCCGGGTAATCGCTCGGCTCTATCAGAATCGCGTCCCTCACGCCGTGCGCCGACGGCTCGCCCTTCACCAGGAGCCCTATGGCGAGCAGCGCGTCGTCCTCCATTACCTCACGACTCGCGCGCGAGAGGTCGAGGACGACCTCGTACGGCCTCGCCACGGCCCGCGCCCTCATCCTCCTGGCCGCCGAGAACGCGATCGCCGCTGCCGACGCGCTGTCGAGGTCCGCATTGTAAGCTATCCTGAGGGTCCCGCCGCGCTCTGCCACCCTGCGTATGCGCCCGAGTACCTCCTCGCGCTCCACGGCCAAAGATCACTACGCCAGCTGGGCAACGACCGCCTTATATTGCCAGTCGCTCGGCAGGATGCCCTTCCGCTTGTAGTATTTGGACAGCCTGTGGATCTTGGCCTCCACGAGCTCGAGCGCGTGCCTGCTCTTCCTGTCGGAGCGGTAGGTGGCCAGGTGATCCATGATCCTGCGCGCCTTCTTGAGGAGGTTGTTCAGGTCCTCGGGGATCGGAGGGGACACGTTGGCCTCCCTCATCACATCGACAACCGACTTCCCTATGAGCTTCTTGACGCTCGGTATCCCGTACTCGTCCCTGAGCCTCTCGCCTATCAGGCTGGGCGTCAGGCCCTCGTGCGCCATCTTGACTATCAGGCCCTCGATGTCCTTCTGGCTCATCGTTATCCATGACGTCGACTTCAGGGCCGGCGGCCTCGTGGAGTGCGACTTGCCCCTCTTGTGCGAGTGGGTCCTGGCCAACCTCCGGCGGCGATCGGACGCGCCGAATATAAGGTTTGTGCGCTGGCGCCGCGGGCCTCGGCGTCCCGATGGGGGGCGTCGCCCGCGCGGGCCCCCGCGCGCTCCGCCGTACGCCTCGAGCCACCTGAGCAGCCTGGACATGGCGATGCCGCGGTGCGATATCCATGATTTCTCGCGCAGATCCATCTCCGCGAAAGTCCTGGAGTAGCCGGCGGGGATGAACACCGGGTCGAAGCCGAAGCCGCCGGTCCCCGCTGGCTCCTCGGCTATGGCGCCGCAGACGCGCGCCGTGAAGACCCTGATGCGCCCCGCCTGATCCGTGTAAGCGATCGCCGACTCGAAGCGCGCCGCGCGGTCCTCGACGCCCTCCATGAGCTTGAGGAGGCCGCGGTAGCCGATCGTGGACATCGCGTAGGACGAGTATGGCCCCGGGAAGCCGCCGAGCGACCTGACGAACAGCCCGCTGTCCTCGACTATGGAGCCGGGGATCGCCGCCGCGCGCGCCGCCGCGAGGGCTATCTCGGCGAGGTCGTCGGACTGCACCTCCAGCTTGCGGCCCTCGCACGGGCGCAGGCGCCACCCCATGGCCTCCGCGACGACGGACATCTCCTGGAGCTTGTGCCTGTTCCCGCTGATCAGGCAGAGCGACCTCTCCAAGGCTCGGTCACCCCTGTACCTGCCGCTGGACTCCAGCCTCCTCAGCCAGGCGAGCGCTTCCCGGCTGCCGCCGAAGCTCCCGGCGTAGCCCTCGATCAGCAGTTTCATGGATTCCTCGAACAAGTCGCTGTGGTAGCTCTCGAGGGCCTCCTTGAGCACGTGGAGGTCCGTGGCCTGGTCCCTGGGGGACCTGGACCTGAAGGAGAGGCCGAAGTCCAGGGCGTAGAGGACTTCGCCCGAGAGCACGAAGTTGGAGGTGGTCGGATCCCCGTGCACAATGCCGCTGCCGTGCAGCCTGCCGAGGTAGTCACCCACGACGCGCATCAGGTCGACGCGGCGCTCCTCCTCGAGCAGCTCCTTCAGCCTGCGCCCCTCGATCATCTCCATAATTATCTCGGCCCCCATGGGGTCCACGAAGTACACCGTGGGCGCCGGTACCCCCGCGAGCTTCGCGTCGTGGAGGGCCGCGGCCTCCCTCAGCGTGCGGCGGTAGCGGACGCGCGCGTCGAGCTGCGGATTCAGGTAGGGCCTCACCGTGCGCCTCTTCAGCACGACGCGCATGCCCAACCACTCCGCCTCCACGATGTCGGCCTCGGCGCCCCTCGCGATGACCCTGAGCTCCACGAGGTCCGTCGGTCTATCCATGGGAGCACCACCTCGTCGAGCCTCCACCTCTGCACCACCTTGGCCTCATGCGGCGCCACCGAGAGCCCGTGCACGTAGTGCAGGAGGCCGGTCCAGGCTATCTGCGCGCCGCAGTCGCCCGAGTAGCGCTGCGGCACGAGCTCCAGGCGGGCGCCCTGCCTGCTCGCCACGGAGCCGAGCATCTCCCTGAGCCTCGAGTTCGCGGCGACGCCGCCGACCACCATCAGCTCGCCGCTCCCCGAGAACGCCAGGGCCCTCTCGGAGACCTCACAGAGCATCGCGAACGCGGTCTCTTGGACGCTGAGGGCGACGTCCTCGCGGCGGGCCCCCGCGTCCAGCTGGCGCTTGGCGGCGGTGAGCATCCCCGAGAAGGACATGTCGTTCCCCCTGATCACGTACGGGAGATCGAGGAGCTCCGAGCCACCCCTGGCCATCGATTCGAGCTCGGGGCCTGCCGGGCTGGGGAGGCCCATGTGCCTGCCCAGCTGGTCCAGGAGCTGCCCCACCGTTATGTCGAGCGTCTCCCCGAACACGCGCCAGCGCGAGCGCCTCGGCAGGAGAACCGCCGTGTGGCCGCCCGAGACGAGGAGCGCCACCGGGCGCCGCGCGCCCGTCAGCAACCTCCCCAGCTCCAGGTGGCCCACCGCGTGGTTCACCGGTACCAGCGGCTTTGAGTAGTAGGCCGCCAGGGTCCTGGCTACGACCGCCCCCACGCGCAGGGCGGGGCCCAGGCCGGGCCCGGCGGAGTACGCTACGCAGTCTATGTCGCTCATGCGCGCGGACGCGGCCTCGAGCGCCCCGCGCAGGAGCTCCGGGGCCCTCGAGGCGTGATGCCTCGAGGCCTCGCGTGGGTGTATGCCGGAGCCCGGGGGCGGCCTGTAAGTGGACCTGACGTCCGACAATATCCTCCCGTCGCCGCTGACCACCGAGACCCCGAACGTGTGCGCCGTGCTCTCTATGCCGAGGCAGCGGATGTCCGCGTCCGCCCCGAGCCCCCCCATCAATCGGGCGCGGCAGGCTCCCCGATTTAAACAGGGATGCCCCTCGGGGCGCCGGTTGCGAACCACCCCGCCCCGAAGGGCGGGATTTTCAGTTATAAGGGCGGGGCCCCTGGCTGCGGCGTGCCGGGCGGGGGCCTGAGGGTCAGGGCGATGGCCCTGGCGGTCTCCCTGACATCGCTAGCCGCGAGCGTGGCGTTCTCCGTGGCCGTGACCAGGAAGCTATCGCTCGTCGACGTCGGGCTGCTCAACGTCTTCACGGCGGCCGTGTCGCTCGGCGCCATACCCTCATCGATAACCTCGTTCGCATCCCCCAGGCTAACAGCGAAGTACGGCTCGGCGGAGCTCGGCGTCCTTTTGACCGGGCTGCTGCTCAGCGCGGCCGGCGCCGCGATCAGCGCCGCCTACCTCCTGGGGCTGAGCTCCAAGCTGGCCGGCCCCTACTTCACAGCCATGCTGGCGCTGGCGACCCTCAGCGCCCTAGCATCCTCGCTCTCCGCTGCGACCACGGGGTCCCTGGTGGCGCTGGACAGGCCCAAGATGCTCTACACGGCGCTCATAACGTCGGTCGTGAAGCTGGCGTCCATCTACTACATATTCGAGTCGGCGTGGAGCCTCACGTCGGTCCTCGTAGCTTCATTCGCGGTATCGGCCGCGGGGCTCGCTTACTCGGCGGCGGCCGTCTCGCCCTATCTGTCGAGGTCGATGGGATTCCGCAGGCCGTTCAGGGAGTTCGTATCCGGCTCCTGGGTCCCGCTCCTCGGGTACGCGTCGAACAACCTGAGGTCGCTGGACACGATGTTCATAGCGGCGGTCGGGGGCCTGGTGGACAACGCCATGTGGCAGGTCATGTACATGATCGGCAAGCTCTACGGGTTCATCGGCAACCTGGTAAGCGTGAGCTACGGCGAGCTGCTCTCGGGGGAGGGGGGCTCTCGCGCCTACTACGACCTGCTGATGGTGCTCTTCGCTGCCACCTCGATCTCGCTCCCGGCCATCTTCTTCGAGCCGTACATCGTCGAGTTCCTCAGGCCCAGGGATCCCTACCTGGTGCCGGAGCTCGCGGTCCCGATCGCGCTGTGGGCCGCCGGCAACCTGCTGGGCGCGTTCTCGCAGTACGTGTCGGCCGTCATGCAGGGCCTCGACAGGGTCGACATGAGGGGGGAGATAGGCGCCCGGACCTACCTGGGGTCCATGGTCCTCCGCGCGCACAGCGCCGAGCTCCTGATGACGATCCTTTACCTGGCGCTCCTGTATCCCCTCATGATGGCGGCCGAGCGCCTCTCCGCCCAGCCGTACGCTATATACGGCGCGGTGCTGGCGGGGATGCTCGCCAGCGCCGCCTCCACGGCCTACAGGATCAGGGGCCTCAGGGGGGCCTCCAGGATCCTCGGGATCCGCGAGCTCCCCGTGGACTACGCCCTGCCCACGGCCGTGGCGGCCGCCGCCCTGTACGCGTTGAGGGCCCCCCTCCTGGAGGCGATGGCGCCCACGGCGTCGGCCATCCGGGGGGTGCTGGAGCTGGCGGCCGTCTTCGCCGCATCCGCCGCCGTGTACGCGGCCGCGGCCGCCGCGTCGCCCAGGATGAGGCGCCTGATCATCGCCGTGGCGAGGAGGGCTCTCTCGGCGCTCCGGCGAGGGGTCGGCGGATCTCCGGCCATGCCGCGGCCGCGCATCGCTTCCTCCGCGCGGCTGCCACTATCTTGATGACGTCGTTCTCGTGCAGCTGATGGTCCGCCCCCACCCGCGCCTTGCGCTTCACGTCTATCGCGTATAGGAAGGTCTCCCCCAGCTCCGTGTGGATCCTGTAGGCCAGGTCCCTCGCCGTCGCCCCCCTGCGCACGAGATACGCGTCCGGCAGCACGTGTCCGTCCTTATCGGTCAGCCTCTCCTCGTCCTCGACCGGGTAGACGAGCATCATGTCCAGCAGCCCGAACACGGCCCTGTCCAGCGCCTGCTGGACGCCCGTGTTCCCGTATACCCCGAGGACGCGCTCCCTGATGTAGTTCAGGGCCCTCTCCTGGTCCGGGCCGATGTTCGCGCCCTCGACGACCTCGAAGTCGCCGTCGCCGGGCCTGTAGCGTATCAGCCCCTGCCTCGCCGCCTTCCTCAGGATCAGCTCCGAGAGCGCCGACGTGGGGACCACCTCGAAGCCGGCGGCGCGCAGCCTCTCCAGGTTCCCCCTCGCCGTCGGCACGTCCACCTTGTTGGCCGCTATCAGCATGGGCTTCGCTATGGCGCGCAGCTCGCGCACGAACTCCTCCAGGTGGTCCGACCAGCCGTAGGGCGACTTCCCCAGGAGCCCCAGCCTGTCGAGGGCCTCCCTCACCTCCTTCGACGTGATCCCCAGGCCGCTGAGCCTCCCCTCCAGCTCCTCGAGGGCCTCCCTGGAGCTCGTCATCCTCGTGATGCGCGCCCAGTCCCTCTCGATGATCCCGCGCATCCACAGCTCGTACTCGCGCACCACGAACTCCACGTCCCTGACGGGATCGTGGGATCCCGGCTCCACGGCCCTGCCCTCCTCGTCCGTCGAGCCCGAGGCGTCCACAACGTGAATTATCACGTCCGCCCTCCTGAGGTCGTCCAGGAACTTGTTGCCCAGGCCGAGCCCCCTCGAGGCGCCGGGTATCAGGCCCGCCACGTCGATGAGCTTGACCGGCACGTACCTGATGCCCCCCAGGCACATGGAGTTCACGGGGTCGTCGCGCACGCCGAGCTCCCTGCAGACGCACGGCGACGAGACGTACGCCACGCCGACGTTCGGCTCTATCGTCGTGAAGGGGTAGTTCGCTATGGCCACGTCCACCATGGTCGCCGCGGAGAAGAACGTGGACTTGCCGCTGTTGGGCTTCCCTATGAGCCCTATCGAGACCTGTTCCATCGGAGCTTCGCCTCCTTTCCGGGGCCCGGGGCCGGCCGCTGCCATGCCGCGCCGCGCTGCTCATGGACTCCCCATCCGTGCCGCCGCTACCTAAAAATATGTGGCCCCGGATGCCAGGGCGACTTGGCGGTGAAGGTCCTCATAACGGATGAGGTGGACGAGTCGGGCGTAGAGATGCTGCGCGCCGCCGGCTTCGAGGTGGACTACCGCCCGCAGATCGGGAGGGACGAGCTGCTCCGGGTGATAGGCCAGTACCACGTCCTGATAGTGAGGAGCAGGACCAAGGTGACCAGGGACGTGATAGAGCGCGGCGAGAGGCTGGCCATCATAGGGCGCTCCGGCGTCGGCCTGGACAATATAGACCTCGAGGCGGCGCGCGCCCGCGGGATAGAGGTCTTGAACTCGCCGGAGGCCCTGACGAACTCCACGGCGGAGCTCGCGCTGGGCCTGATGCTGGCGGCGGCCAGGAGGATAGCCTACGCCCACCAGCAGCTGAGCTCCGGCAGGTGGGCGAAGGAGGAGTCGATGGGCTACGAGCTGTACGGCAAGACCCTCGGCATAGTCGGGTTCGGCAGGATCGGCAGGAGGCTGGCCGAGATCGCCAGGTGCATGGGCATGAACATACTCGCCTACGACATAGTCAGGCCGGCCGACGAGGACCTGGGCAGGGTCGGCGCGAGGCTAGTCAGCCTGGAGGAGCTGTTCGAGTCCTCGGACTTCATATCCATCCACGTGACGCTCACGCCCCAGACGAGGGGCATGATAGGCGAGCAGCTGCTCAGGAGGGCCAAGAGGAGCGCGATAATAGTCAACACGTCCAGGGGGGAGGTCTTCGACACAGCGGCGCTGATCAAGGCCCTGAAGTCGGGGTGGATAGCGGGGGCGGCGCTCGACGTCTACGACAAGGAGCCGCCGGATCCGTCATCGGAGCTCCTCGCCCTTCCCAACGTGGTCCACACGCCGCACATAGGCGCCCAGACCTACGAGGCCCAGAGGAAGTCTATAACAATGCTCGTCGAAAAGATAATAAACGCAGTGAGGTCGAAGGGGCTAAGCTGATTGGCCATGGGGCTGTATCAGTACCTGGACGAGAGCTGGCACAGGCTCTACTCGGAGAGGCCTCAGGAGCTCAAGGAGAAGCTCATCGAGTGGAGGAGGGAGCCCAGGGTCCTGCGCGTGGAGGTCCCCACGCGCCTCGACAAGGCGAGGAGGGTCGGCTACAGGGCCAAGCAGGGGATAGTAGTCGTCAGGGTCAGGGTCCCGAAGGGCGGCATGCGCCGCCAGAGGCCCAACTCCGGCAGGCGCCAGAAGGCCCTGGGCACCGTGAAGATCAAGGGCAACTACAGCTCGCGCGAGGTGGCCGAGAGGCGGGCGAAGGAGTCCTTCCCGAACATGGAGGTCCTGGGGTCCTACTACTTGGCCGAGGACGGCAGGTACCGCTGGTATGAGGTCGTGATGGCGGATCCCAACCACCCGGCCGTGAGGGGCGATCGCAAGCTCAGGAGGGCCCTGGGCTCCAGGATTGACCGAGATGCGCCGGGGCGTGCCCGCGCACGAGCTGGCGATACTGAGGCACGTATTCAAGGCGGGGCTCGAGCGCGGGCCCATCGGGGCGGGCGAGCTCTCCGAGGCGATGGGCCTCCCGGGGCAGCTGGTGGAGGGGTGGCTAGCGTCCATGAGCGACCGCGGGCTTGTGCGCCCCGAGGCCTCGGGCTACGTGCTCACGGATGCTGGCAGGTCGGCGATGAGGGTGGTCCTCACCGGCGGGGTCTTCGACATCATACACCCGGGCCACATATACACGCTCGAGAGGGCCAGGGCCCTGGGCGACCTGCTGGTGGTGGTGGTGGCCCGCGACCTCACCGTCAGGAGGAACAAGGGCCGTCCCCCGCTGCACACCGAGGACCTCAGGCTGAAGCTGGTATCGTCCCTCAGGGTGGTCGACGTGGCGCTGCTCGGCAGCACGGTCGATATCATGGACACGGTGGAGCGCGTGCGGCCCGACGTCATCGCCCTGGGCTACGATCAGATACATGAGGAGGAGTCCCTGATAAGGGCGGGGTCCTCGAGGGGCCTCAAGTTCGAGGTCCTCAGGCTGGACAGCCCATATCCCGACATAAAGACCAGCGATATAAGGTCCAAGCTGGGGCTCCGAGGCGGCAGTCGACGGTCCTCGGGCCGCTCGCTGGTCGCCGCGGCGGCTCAGGCGCGCCTCCGTGAGTATCCTGGCGGCGTCGTCCAGCGAAATCTTGGCGGCGTCCAGCTTCCTCTTCAGGCCTCCCGCGGTCCTGTCGTAAACCACCATGTGCATCAGCTTGGAGTATATGTCGTCCATCGCCTCGAAAAGGCGCCCCGCCCTCTCGAGGTCCCCCTCGCGCACGCTGTCGTACACGAGCCTCCTGCACTCCCCGACGGCGTCCAGCAGCCCCAGCACGTATGCCCTGGGGTCAACGCCCAGCTCGTCGGCCCCCCTCAGGGCGGCGCCGAATGCCAGGTCGCGGAAGGCGCTCGCCTCGACGTACTCGGCCTCCACCGGCAGCACGTACCTCTCGAGGTCCGCGTCCGCCCTCTCCTTCATGCCCCGCAGTATGCGCCCCGCCTCCTCCAGCATGGCGCGCGCCCCCTCCTCGTCGCCCGAGTGCACGCGCGCGATCGCCCTCCTTATCGCCAGCATGGCGTCCCTCCCGTCCCTGAGCAGGGACTCCCTGGCCTCCTCCAGCCTCTCCAGACTCTCCTCCAGGCGCTCCACTATCTCGGGGCGCAGGACCTCCTGGGGCATCCCGGCTCACCCAGCCGTTCCCTCGGAAAGCTAGGCTGCGCTCCTCGATCCCGGCGCCGCTTATCACCATTATGTCCACGCCGTCGCCGCTGGCGGCGTCGCGCAGGATGGCGGCCCTTATCGCGCGCGTGGCCAGGTCGACGGCCCCTCCGGGGTCCAGGTCCTCCCTGTACCCCGACTCTATCACGCTGATGGCGGTCTCCGCGCCGGTGCCCACTGAGGCGTACCGGTCCGGTATCACCGAGCCCAGCGGATCCAGGACGTAGATCTCGGGCGGCTCCCCTCCGCCGACCCCCCCGAGCACCACCTGGGTCAGCATCGGCGTCAGTCTCTGCTCGTACATTATGACCCCCATGAGCTTCGCGACGGACCTGGGGGAGACCGGCCTGAGCTCCTCGACCTCCTTCAGCTTCACGAGCGACTGGACGTACTTCACTAGTACCTGCATGTCGCCTATCATGCCGGCGAACGCGGCCCCCACCCCATCCGCTATGCGGAAGACCTTCCTCCCGCTCCTGCTCACTATGAAGTTGCCGTAGGCGAAGCGCTTCTCCGCCGCCAGTACTACGCCGTCCTTGAACGCTATTCCCACCGCGGTGGCCCCGGGTATCAGGGACTCGAGCCCCATACGCCAGCCGCCCGCATTCCGCATATTAAATATTCTGCCCGCGCCCCTCGCGCTGATCGGATAGGCCCAAATGGGCGGGCAATCCAACAGGCCCCGGGCGCATCAGGCCTCGCCTCGACCCGATTGGGAGCTGGGGACGACCCGCGCCCCCGGCGCATCCGGGCGGGATGAGGCATCCGCGCGGAGGATGGCGCGCCGCCGGAGGTCACTCGTCTTACAGAAAGATCAAATGAAAAATTATGGCTGCGGGGTGGCCGTAATTGCGCCGCGGGGGGCTGCGCGGGCCTCAGCCGAAGAGCGCCGCGAGGCCCTCCAGGGCGCTCTCCTCCTCCTTCGCCTTCTCCTCCTTCTTCTCCTCTTTCTTCGCCTCGGCCTTCGCCTCGGCGGCGGGCGCGGCGCTCGGCGTGGGGGTCGCCGGGGCTGCCGCCGGCACCGCCGTCGCGCTCTTCAACACCTCGTCTATGTTGACGCCCGAGAGGGCTGCGATGAGCGCCTTTATCCTGACCTCGTCAGCCTGAATTCCGGCGGCTTCCACGACCCTCTTCACCCCCTCCTCATTCACCTCCTTACCTGCCTTATGGAGGAGGAGCGCTGCGTACACGTACTCCATTCCCAACCCGAGTCACCTGCTGATCGCCTGCAGGATCGCCTTAATAGCTTTTCCGGAGGGCGCTCCCGAGGGCTCCGTCACCCGCTCGATCCTGCGCGATCGCCGATCCGATCCGGATCTGCGGGAGGACCCCTCGTGAGGGGCTGCGCATCGTCCATCAGGCCCTGTCCTGGACGTACTCCTCCCCCGTGGAGAGGGAGCACTCGGCGCGGGCGAGCTCCCGGCCGAGGTACGCCGCGTGATCCAGCCTGGACAGCAGCCCCATCCTGATGGCCGTCTTGTAGATCGCCTTGGCGGAGGTCCCGGAGATCTCGGCGGTCTTCCTGCCCAGCGGATCGTAGTGCTCGCATATTATGCGCGACCTGGCCCTGTCCACATATATTATGAAGAACCCTCTGCTGTCGAGCACGACATCCGGGTCGTCCAGCGCCTCCAGCTTGACGTACCTGGCTGGGCTCGACCTGGTCGGCGCGGCCGTCGGTCCCCGGGGCGCGGAGAGCCCGTCGGCGATCCTGAGGATGACCTCGGGGTCCCTGGAGCCAGATAGATCCACCACTTGGACCCTGCGCCTGAACTCGTCCACCTCCTCGGGGCTCAGGTTGCTCAGCCTCACGCGGCGGCCTCCAACGAGGAGGCCGAGGCCGTCGTCCAACCCGCGGCGGCTCAGCTCCAGTATGACGGGGGCCACCGGGGCCTCCTCCGAGTCGCGGCCCACGAGGGCCAGCAGGGTTATCCTGGGATTCGCCGCCACGTTGCGCACGAGCTTCTCCACACCTATGTTCTGGGTCCTTGTCATCCCGAGTATGGCGTACTTCCCGCGATCCATGCGCTTAGCCAGCAGCCCGAACAGCTCCTCATCGGACAGCGTCGATATCGCCAGGGGAGACTCCGGGCTCCCCAACATGTAGTCCCCGGGCTCTATCGGCCACCGCTCGTTCTCCGACACCGACACGCGATCCGTGCGCGCGGATGCTCATAAGCTTGTCCGACGATGTGCGGATCCCGCGACGCGCCCTCGGGCGGGCCCGCGGATGCCGACCGGATGGCAGCCACCTGCGGGGGGTGGGATTTGAACCCACGAAGCCCTGCGGCAGCAGATCTTGAGTCTGGGCCGGCGCCTGCCCCCTCTGGTCGCCCGCCCGGGCCTTGACCGGGCTCGGGAACCCCCGCACCTCCCCGTTGCGCCGAACCCCCCTAAAAACGCTAATCCCGCCTCCGGGGGCTCCGTCACCTTGAGTCCACCTCCCACCCGAGCGGGAGATCGGGCGCGGCCCGTCCAGCCACGGGGCATCCCCTCCCTCCACTCGAGCGGGGGCCTGGGGAGGCCCTCGCCCTCGAAAGCGAAGTCGCGCGTGGACATGGACGACGGCAGCCAGTTGGGCGCGCCCGAGCGCCCCCGAGCCAGCCCGCCCCCTCGGATTCAGGCTCACCAATGGGCCAGCTCAAGGTGACGGAGCCCCCTAATGATGCGCAATGTTTATATACAGTATCCTACCCCAGTCATGTTTGCTCGCGCGCACTAAACGGCGGCGGCGTCGACGCCTGAGAGTGGGGTGGCTCCCAGTCGATGGGGCGTCGACCTCCAGTTGCGCGCACAAGATGGGGATTCAACCCGAGCGGTTGGATCCGAGGTGGGCTGCGCGGGATCCCTCCGCCAGGGGAAGCCAGGCGCCGTACTCCTCGATTCCGGTTGATCCTGCCGGACCCGACCGCTATCGGGGTGAGACTAAGCCATGCGAGTCGTGCGTCCCCGGGCATGCGGGGGCGCGGCGCACGGCTCAGTAACACGTAGCTAACCTGCCCTGAGGAGGGGAACAACCCCGGGAAACTGGGGCTAATTCCCCATAGGCCTGGGCACCTGGAATGGGCTCAGGCTGAAATGGATCGGCGCGCATCCTGCGCCGATCCGCCTCAGGATGGGGCTGCGGCCCATCAGGTAGTTGGTGGGGTAAAGGCCCACCAAGCCGATAACGGGTACGGGCTCTGGAAGGAGGAGCCCGGAGATGGGCACTGAGACAAGGGCCCAGGCCCTACGGGGCGCAGCAGGCGCGAAACCTCCGCAATGGGGGAAACCCTGACGGGGTTACCCCGAGTGTCGCCCGCTGAGGGCGACTTTTCCGGGGTCTAAAAAGCCCCGGGAATAAGGGGAGGGCAAGTCTGGTGTCAGCCGCCGCGGTAATACCAGCTCCCCGAGTGGTCGGGACGTTTATTGGGCCTAAAGCGCCCGTAGCCGGCTCGGTAAGTCCCCCGTCAAATCCGTCGGCTCAACCGACGGGCCGCGGGGGATACTGCCGAGCTAGGGGGCGGGAGAGGTCGGGGGTACTCCCGGGGTAGGGGTAAAATCCTCTGATCCCGGGAAGACCACCGGTGGCGAAGGCGCCCGGCCAGAACGCGCCCGACGGTGAGGGGCGAAAGCTGGGGGAGCGAACCGGATTAGATACCCGGGTAGTCCCAGCTGTAAACGATGCGGGCTAGGTGCTGGAGGGGCTACGGGCTCCTCCAGTGCCGCAGGGAAGCCGTTAAGCCCGCCGCCTGGGGAGTACGGCCGCAAGGCTGAAACTTAAAGGAATTGGCGGGGGGGCACACAAGGGGTGAAGCCTGCGGTTCAATTGGAGTCAACGCCCGGAACCTTACCAGGGGTGACAGCAGGATGAAGGTCAGGCTAAAGACCTTACCTGACGCGCTGAGAGGAGGTGCATGGCCGTCGCCGGCTCGTGCCGTGAGGTGTCCTGTTAAGTCAGGAAACGAGCGAGACCCTCGCCGCCAGTTGCTATTCCGTCCCCTCAAGGGACGGAAGGCTAACTGGCGGGACTGCCGCCGAAAAGGCGGAGGAAGGAGAGGGCTACGGCAGGTCAGTATGCCCCGAAACCCCTGGGCCACACGCGGGCTGCAATGGTGGGGACAATGGGAGCCGAACCCGAAAGGGGGAGGTAATCCCCAAACCCCACCCCAGTTATGATTGAGGGCTGCAACTCGCCCTCATGAATCTGGAATCCCTAGTAACCGCGCGTCACCATCGCGCGGTGAATACGTCCCTGCCTCTTGCACACACCGCCCGTCGCTCCACCCGAGTCCGTCTCCAGTGAGGTGGCGTCGCGTTGGCGCCATCGAACTGGAGGCGGGCGAGGGGGGAGAAGTCGTAACAAGGTGGCCGTACCGGAAGGTGCGGCCGGATCACCTCCTACGAGAGCCTGGCTTCCCCCGGAAATGGGGTCCCGCGCAGCCCGCACGGCTGAGCAGATGCAGTCCGCCAGGAAACTGGCGGACGAAGGGTGCAGCGGGATGGGGTGCGGCGGTCGCTCCCCATCACGCGATGGGCACCGCGCATAGGCGTGCAGACCGCTTCCGCGCTGCATCCGGCTAGGCGCGAAGACGCCGCCTGGGGGATGGCTTGGCTCGGGGGGCGAGGAAGGGCGTGGCAAGCTGCGATAAGCCCCGGGGAGGCGCATGCGGCCGTGGATCCGGGGATCCCCGAATGGGACCTCCTGGCAGGACTCGATAAGGGTCCTGCCGCTCCCGGGTCTCAAACCTGGGAGCGCGAACCCCCCGAACGGAAACATCCAAGTAGGGGGAGGAGAAGAAATCAAATCGAGATTCCCTGAGTACCGGCGAGGGAAAGGGGAAGAGCCCAAACCGAATCCCGCGCGGTGACGCGCGGGAGATGTAGCGTGAATGGTCGGTGGCTGCGCCTCGAGCGCAGCGCAACTCTCCCCTCTAGCCGAAGTGGCCTGGAATGGCCCGCCATAGAGGGTGACAGCCCCGTAGGTTAAAGGGGGGAGAGTGCGCGCCACCGGCCCGAGTACCTAGCCTTGGATTTGGCTAGGGAAGTCGGGGGCCAACGGCCTCCAAGGCTAAATACCTCCCGAGACCGATAGCGAACTCAGTACCGTGAGGGAAAGCTGAAAAGCACCCCGGAAGGGGGGTGAAAAGAGCCTGAAACCAGGCGGCTACACCGCGCGCTGCTCGAAAGGGCCGTGCCGGTCCGCGCCCCGCAAGGGGCGCGGGTCGCCGCGGCCCGGGGTGGCGCGTTCCGTTTTGAACAACGGGCCAGGGAGTTCACCTTCACGGCGAGTTTAAGGGCTGCAAGCCCGAAGGCGAAGGGAAACCGAATTCCCGCAGCTCCCTCCGGGAGCGAGGGGAAGGGTCCCAAAAGGGCCTCTTAGCCGTGGGGGTGAGACTAGAAACCGGGCGATCTAGCCCTGGGCAGGGCGAAGCCGGGGGAAACCCCGGTGGAGGCCCGCAGGGGTGCTGACGTGCAATTCGCGTCCTCTGACCTGGGGCTAGGGGCCAAAAGCCAATCTAGCCCGGTGATAGCTAGTTCCCGCCGAAGCAGATCGGAGTCTGGCCCGGGCTGAGGTCGCCGGCGCTGTAGAGCACCGATAGGAAGGCAAGGGACGTTAAGCCCCACCTTCCTTTCGAACTCCGAAGGTGCCGGCTCCTGAGAAGCCCGGAGACGGGCCTGTGAGGGGTAAGCCCCACAGCCGAGATGGGAACAACCAGGACCGGGGTTAAGGCCCCTAAGTGCCGGCTAAGTGTCAAACTGAAGGGCGTCTCCCCGCTAAGACAGCAGGGAGGTAGGCTTAGAAGCAGCCATCCTTTAAAGAGTGCGTAACAGCTCACCTGCCGAGCGGGGGGGCCCCGAAAATGGACGGGGCTAAGCCGGCCGCCGAGACCCCGGGTCACCCTCCTGTGGAGGGTGGGCGGTAGGCGGGCGCGGAGGTTGGGCGGAAGCGGGGCCGTGAGGTCCCGTGGACCGACCTCCGTTGCAGATCCTGGCGGTAGTAACAGCCTAGCCGGGTGAAAACCCCGGCCGCCGAAAGGGCCAGGTTTTCTTGGCGACGCGCCGTCGGCCAAGAGTTAGCCGGTCCTAAGGACACCCCGAAAGGGCGTGTCCGAATGGGAAGCCGGTTAATATTCCGGCGCCACGGAATCCTCGTGCACCCCTCGTGGGTGCGCATCCCATCCCGTCGCCTCCGGATAGGGGGAGTGGGGTCGCCGCCCCATCTAACCGTTCGAGCCCGGGGGAGTGCCGTAATGGCGAGAACCCGGGCGAGGACGGTATGGGCCCGCCTTGTGCGGGTTCCCTCGAGTTCGGGGGACCGTGAAAGCGGGATGGGAGAGAGGGTTCCGTGACCGTACCGAGAACCGACACTGGTGCCCTGGCTGAGCAGGCTAAGGCGTGTCGGGGACACGGGAGGCGAGGGAACTCGGCAAATTGGCCCCGTAACCTCGGGAGAAGGGGTGCCTGCGGTCTTGGGCGAAAGCCTGGGATCGCAGGTCGCAGTGACAAGGGGGTCCCGACTGTTTAATAAAAACATAGGTGGCTGCTAGCCCGAAAGGGTTAGTACAGCCGCTGAATCCTGGCCAGTGGGGGCACCTGAAACCCGGGTTCAACCGGGCTAAGGGTCCCTAAACGCCGGGAGTAACTCTGACTCTCTTAAGGTAGCCAAATGCCTTGTCGGGTAAGTTCCGACGCGCATGAATGGATCAACGAGGGCCCCACTGTCCCCGCCTCCCACCCGGTGAACCCACCTGGTGGATGAAGAGTCCACCGACTCCCGTCGGGGAGAGAAGTCCCTGTGGAGCTTTACTGCAGCCTGTTGCTGTGCTGCGGTCGCGGGTGCAGAGAGTAGCTGGGAGCGATGAAGGCGCTCCTCCGGGGGCGCCGGATGCGAAAGTGTAACACCAGCCACCCGTGACCGCGGCACTAACCGGGGTGAAGCCCCGGGACAACGGCAGGTGGGCAGTTCGGCTGGGGCGGTCCCCCCTTGAAAAGGTATCGAGGGGGCCCAAAGGTCGGCTCAGGCGGGTCAGAACCCCGCCGCAGAGGGCAAGGCCAAAAGCCGGCCTGACTGGATCCCAAAATGCACCGGATCCAGAGGGGAAACCCGGGCCTAGCGAACCACCGTGTCCCCACCGTTGGGGGCCGGTGACGACGGAAAAGTTACCCCAGGGGTAACAGGCTCGTCGCGGGCGAGAGCTCCCATCGACCCCGCGGTTTGGTACATCGATGTCGGCTCTTCCTATCCTGGCCCTGCAGCAGGGGCCAAGGGTGGGGCTGTTCGCCCATTAAAAGGGATCGTGAGCTGGGTTTAGACCGTCGCGAGACAGGTCGGACTCTACCTGACGGGAGCGCGGGCCTCCTGAGGGGAAGCCGCCCTCAGTACGAGAGGAACGGGGTGGCGCGGCCTCTGGTGTACCGGCTGTCCGGTAGGGCAGGAGCCGGGCAGCTAAGCCGTTTGGGATAACCCCTGAAAGCATCTAAGGGGGAAGCCCTTCCCGAGACTAGGAGGCCGTCCGCCGCGGGGTCCCCGCGAGGGGGCTCCTCGGCGGTGAAGGGCTGCCGTAGAAGACGGCGTTGATGGGGCGGCGGTGTAAGCCGGAAGGTCGCAAGGCCGACCGGTTCAGCCGGCCGCTCCCAATAGCCCGACGCGCCCTTTTGGGTGCGGCGCGGAAGCGGTGCATAAAGCCTATGCGCGGTGCCTCGCGCCCTCAGCCGACCGCTCCGAAGCTAATTATGTAGAAACGGATGATAAAATGCAAACATTGCCCTTCAGGGCGGGGATGGGGTCAGATTCAATGGCTTGGCCCTCGGATGCCGTGCCTCTTGGCCAGCATCTCCCTCGCCAGTTTGCCGTCGCGCGTGTACAGGTGGTAGGTCTCCCTCGCCAGCTCCCTCCTCTCGCGGTGCTCCTCCAGGAATGGCAGGAGCCTCTCGATCAGCATCTCCTTGAGCTCCCCCGAGAGCAGCGCGCCACTGATGTAATCCTCCCTTATCCTCCTTATCTTGGCGTCGTCGGGCTCGAAGAACATGTAGAGCCACTGGAACGCCACGTCGACGTCGGGATTCCCACCGTACCTCCTGTGGAGCTCCACGGTCGGCTGCCCGCCCGAGAACGCGTACTTCATGATCTTCCTGCGCACCGTCGCCGGGTCGTCCGTCAGGTAGATGGCGCCCTCGGGGCTGGAGGCGCTCATCTTGCCCGCCGGGCCGGTCAGGGGAGGGATGAACTTGCTGTGGATGGCCGCCGCCTTGTAGAATCCCAGGTCCTCCGCTATGTCGCGCTGTATCCTCCAGTAGGGATCCTGGTCTATTGCTGCCGGTATCAGGCAACGGCGCCGCTCGAACATGGTCGGGGCTATCTGGACCGCGGGGTAGAACGCCAGCCCTATGTTCGTCTCGCCCGTGAACCCGAAGGTCGCCCTGACGGTGTTGAACGTCAGCTTGGAGGCGATCCTGAGCACCAGGGGGTACATGTTGCCCATGTACTCCGTGTCCTGGACCAGGAAGGTCCTGTCGGGATCGAAGCCCACGGCTATTATGTCCAGGGAGTTCTCGTACGCCCAGGCCCTGGTCTCCTCGAGGCCGAGCCCCCTCCTGCGCTCCAGGAACTTCTCGTCGTCCGTCAGCTGTATGTAGACGTTGGCGTTGAGCTTCTCCTGGAGCCACTTGGTGAAGTAGAAGGGGATTATGTGGCCCACGTGCATGGGACCGCTGGGTCCCCTCCCCGTGTAGAGGAAGACGCCCCTGCCGGACTCGACGTCGTCCAGGACCAGGTCCAGGTCCCTGTGCGAGAAGAAGATGCCCCTCCTCAGGAGGAAGTGATCCTCGCCCAGGATCTCCCTGAGGCGCCTCAAGAGCCGTTCATCGATGGCGCTAGTCCCGAACTCGCGCATCAGCCTCTCGTAGTCCACCTTGCCCTCGACGGACCAGGGCGTTACCTCGAATCCCCGCTCGCCGCCCTCGGCAGAGTTCGCCCCGTCGCCAAAGGCGATCTACCTTGGACATTCGGCCGCCGGCGGCGCGAGGCGGATAAAAGTGTTTCTGCTACCTGAGGTGCTGCGTCAGCAGTATCATCACTATGAAGATGATCGCCACCACTCCCATGTAGACGGCGAACATCGTCATCGACCTGCGCTGCTCCCTGCGGTCCTTCTCCGCGCACTCCCTGGAGCAGTACACCTGCCCGAGCGGTATGGGCCTGCCGCAAACCTTGCAGTGCGTGTGCGGCGGCACGTCAAATGATTCCCTCTCCTTCTTGGGCACGCGGTCGGGCGGGCGCGGGCCTAAAAATACCTTGGCCCGTTCGGACCCTCGCCTCGGTTGAGCTCGAACGGGAAGGCGGACCCGGCGGCTTCGGGCGGGGGCGCCGCGCCGGTGGACGCGGCCGTCTTTCTATTGCTGGGGCGTTCTAGTTGATGTGTTCATGGCGTGTGGTATCCTGCGCGCCCCCTCCAGGGCTCCGTGGGGCGATGTCCGCCTCCTGCGGGGCCTCGGGCCCGGCTAGTAAAGTATGCGGGTGCCCACGCGCTCCCCTCTCAGCGCGTCCAGTATCCTCGAGTAGCTGGTGACCACCGCCGGTATCCTGGACCTCTCCAGTATGCGGAGGGACACGTGGTCCAGTAGCTCATACGTGCCCGCCCTGTGCCCGGATCCATCAAGGATGCGCATTAGCTCGTCCACCCGCACCGCCTCCAGCTTGGTCGCGCTCGGGTTCCTCCGCGGGTCCTCCGTGTACACCCCGTCCACATCGGTCGCGTTCACCAGGATCTCGGCCCCGAGGCTCTCCGCGGCCAGGGCCGCGACCGCGTTCGTGCTCTGTCCGGGCTGGAGCCCTCCCATGACAATTATGTCCCTGCTGGACGCGCTGGCCGCGAGCAGCTCGTCCAGGGTCCGCGGCACCGAGGGGTAGGCGAGGTTCCCGAGGGCAGCTATCAGGAGCTCCGCGTTCGCGCGCGTTATGAGTATCCCCAGCTCGTCCAGCGCCGCCTCGCTGGCCCCCAGGTCCCTGGCAGCCCTTATGTAGATCCTGGCGACGTTCCCCCCGCCCGTCACGGCCACCACCCGCCATCCCAGGTCCCTGGCAGCCCTCAGCTGCTCCGCCACGCCGCGGACCATCTCGTTGCCCCTGTCCAGGAGGTCGAACACTGCCCCGCTGACCTTCACCACGGCGAAGCGGTCCAAACCGACCAGACCGCGCGGCTCCGAGTTAAAACGTTTCCACGCGAGCCGACCGGGCGAGGCGCGCGTCGCGCGCGCGGGTTGGGAGGTCGCCGAATGGCGCGTCCGCCGCACCAAATGACGCTCTTGCAAGTCCCCGGCTACTTCAGCGCGTTACATCGTTGCCGCCGAGTTCTGCGCTGGCCGGGTGCCCAAGCGAGCAGGATCCCTCTGCTCGCGCGGCGCTCCGCCCATGAAGGACAGGCTCGTGGCCGTGGGCATGCCGCGTTGGGGTAGCGGCTGAGCTCCTGGCCATAAGGTCGCGCGGTCTAGGGGTCCCATTGGCACGCCCTCTTCCCGAGGATCGTGGGACCTCCCCGAGCGCTTGAAGGAGGCAGGAGGTCGAGGGCGGCGCGGGCGGACCGCGTCAGCCCGTCCTGGAGGCGGGGCGTGATTGGACGCCCGGCCATGGGCCGCGCGCTCAGGATCCATCGATGGGCATTAAAAACGCAAACCTCGCCCTTCAGGGCGGGGAGGGGGTCAGCCGCCCGAAGCGCGGCCTCTCGAATTTCAGCGCAAAATATATTAAACGGAAATTGGCTAGCGGTGACCGCGAAATTGGCGGACTACGATTCGGTGACCCTGTACAAGATAAGGCGTCTGGTCTCCGAGCTGGAGAACGTCAAGGGACGAGGCACTGAGCTCATATCACTGTACGTGCCGCCCAACAGACCCATCTACGACGTCATGAACACGCTGAGGGAGGAGTACAGCACCGCGTCCAACATAAAGAGCGACACGACCAGGAACCACGTGCAGGAGGCCCTCACGAAGATAATGCAGAGGATAAAGCTGTACAAGAAGCCGCCGCCGAACGGCTTAGCGATGTTCTGCGGCGCGATACCGAAGCCCGGGAAGGACGTGGAGGAGTTCGTGCTCTACGAGATAGAGCCGCCGAGGCCGGTGCCCACGTTCCTGTATCGATGCGACGATCACTTCCAAGTGGACATACTGAAGGACATGCTGCGGGAGACGGAGGTAGTCGGGATACTGTCCCTCGACTCCTCCGAGGCATCGTTCGGGGTCCTCTCGGGGAACTCCCTCCAGATCGTGGAGAACATAACCTCCGGCGTCGGCGGCAAGCACAGGCAGGGCGGCCAATCGGCCAGGAGGTTCGAGAGGCTCAGGGAGGTGGAGCTCAACGACTTCTTCAAGAGGGTCGCGGAGCACGCGACCAAGATCTTCATTGAGCAGTATCAAGTGCGGAAGCTCATAATCAGCGGCCCGGGCCCCAGCAAGGAGGAGTTCTACAAGCAGGGCTACCTGGACTACAGGCTCCAGAACATCGTGATAGGCGTGGTCGACACCTCCTACGCGGGCGACGAGGGGGTGCGCGAGACCCTGGAGAGGGCCGCTGATCTGCTGCGCGACGTGAGGCTGCTCGAGGAGAGGAGGTTGGTGGAGGAGTTCCTGGGCGAGGCCAGCCGCCCCGACGGCCTGGCAGTCTACGGCCTAAGGAACGTCATCGGGGCGCTCCTCGCCGGGGCCGCGGAGACGGTGCTGGTCTCTGAGGACCTGAACATGAGGAGGCTGGAGTTCGTGTGCAACAAATGCGGCAACGTCGTGGAGAGGTTCGTGGAGTACAGGGAAGAGCCGGCCGCGCTCGCGGATGGCTCCCAGGCCAGGTGCCCGTCCTGCGGCGCCACCAGCTGGTCGTACAGGTCGATGGACGTGGTCGATTACTTGGAGGAGAAGGCGCACGAGTCCGGCGCGAGGGTCGAGATAATATCGTCAGCCACGGAGCACGGACAAATGTTTAAGAGCTTTGGCGGGATCGGCGCGCTGCTGAGGTACAGGGCGCAGTGATCCGCCGATGAGCGCTTACAGGCCCAAGATCGAGGCCAAGCGGTGGGACAAATCCCTGGAGGAACCCCTGCTGGAGGACTGGGAGAGGTCTGGGATCTACGGGTTCGGCGGGGGCGCCGGGGACCCGAGGCCCGTCTACTCCATAGACACGCCGCCGCCCTACATAAACTCGCCGATACATATAGGCCACGCGTATACCTACGTCTGGATGGACGCCATAGCGCGCTACAAGCGCATGAAGGGCTTCAGGGTCCTCTTCCCGCTCGGGCTCGACAGGAACGGCCTCCCGATAGAGGTCCAGGTGGAGAAGGAGTACGGGCTGAACCCCAGGGAGAGCTCGAGGGAGGAATTCTTGGGCAAGTGCAGGGAGCTCCTTGACAAGTACGAGAGGGTCACGATCGACTACCTCCGGCGCCTGGGCGTGAGCTTCAACAGCTGGCGCAAGTCCCACGAGCTGGGGAGCCTCTACGAGACCGACGACCCGGAGTTCAGGAGGCTTACGCAGGAGACGTTCATAGAGCTCTACCGCCGCGGCCTCATCTACCGGGGGAAGAAGACCGTCAACTACTGCCCGCGCTGCGGCACCACGATATCGGACGCGGAGGTCGAGTACGAGGACCGCGAGACCGACCTCGTCTACGTGCGGTTCCAGCTCGAGGGAGGCGGCGAGGTCGTGGTCGCCACGACGCGCCCGGAGCTCCTGGGCGCCTGCAAGGCGATAATATTCAATCCCGAGGACGACCGCTACAAGCGGCTGGAGGGCAGGCGGGCCACGGTCCCCATCTACGGCCACTCCGTGCCGATAATCCCCCATCCATACGCCAAGCCCGAGTTCGGGACGGGGCTCGTCATGATCTGCAGCTACGGGGACTCCGCCGACGTGCGCATATTCAGGGAGCTGGGGCTCGAGCCGACCTATGTGGTGACGGAGGAGGGCAGGATGTCGGAGGAGGCCGGCCCCTACGCCGGCCTGAGCGTGATGGAGGCGCGCAGGAGGATCGTGGAGGACCTGAGGGGGGCCGGGCTGCTCGTGAAGGTCGAGAGGATAGTCCACAGGACCCCCGTCTGCTGGAGGTGCAAGACCCCGATAGAGTTCATAGCCAGCGACGAGTACTTCGTGAGGCAGGTCGACCTCAGGGACCGCCTACTGGAGGCCGCGGACTCCATGAGCTTCCACTCGCCCAGGAGCAAGGAGCTGCTGAGGGGCTGGATCTCGAGCTTGAGCGAGGACTGGCCCGTGTCTAGGAGGCGCTATTACGGGACCGAGATACCGCTCTGGTACTGCAAGAAGTGCGGCGAGCCGATACTGCCCCCGCCCGGCAGGTACTATCAGCCGTGGAAGGAGCCCCCGCCCGTCGATTCCTGCCCGCGGTGCGGCTCCAAGGAGTTCATCGGCGAGACGCGCATATTCGACACGTGGTTCGACTCCAGCAACACGGTCGAGTACATCCTGGGGTACCTATGGGATCGTGGGTTCTTCGAGGCGAACTTCCCGGCCTCCCTGAGGCCCCAGGGCAAGGAGATAGTGAGGAACTGGCTGCACTTCACGCTCCTGAAGTCCCTCCTCCTGTACGGCAGGGCGCCGTTCAGGGACGTGTGGATACACATGCACGTGGTGGACGAGGAGGGCAGGAAGATGGCTAAGTCGCTGGGGAACGTCGTGGATCCCGGGGAGGTCATAGGGAGGTACGGGGCGGAGGCCTTGAGGGCCTGGGCGTTCCTCGAGGGGGACATAACCGAGGGCGACATACGCTGCTCCTACAACAGGATCGAGGGGCACGCCAGGTACCTGACGAAGCTCTGGAACCTGGCCAGGTTCGTCTCATCGTTCCCGGTCGAGGACGCTTGCGAGCTCGCGGTGGACACCGACCGCTGGATATGGGCGGAGTTCGGCTCGCTCGTCCAGCGCGTGAACTCGATGAACGACTCATACGACTTCCACTCCTCGATGGCCGCCATAAGGTCCTTCACCTGGGACGTGTTCGCGGACCACTACGTGGAGATGGTCAAGGAGAGGGCATACGGCCGCGGCTTCGGCGAGCGCGAGCAGCGGTCCGCCTGGTGCGGCCTGCACGGGGTCCTGAGGGGCCTCCTGATACTCCAGGCCCCCATGCTGCCATTCATAACCGATGCCATATGGCGCCAGCTTTACTCCGGGCCCGGATCCGGGGGCGCCTCGTCGATACACGCGCAGCGCTACCTGGACGCCGTGGACTACGATCCCTCGTTCCTGGAGTACACGCCGCAGATAGTCGAGTTCAACTCGAGGGTGTGGACCGAGAAGAAGCGCAGGGGCATCAGCTTCGCGGACCCCATAGAGGTGGAGGTGCCGGAGGCCCTGCGCAGGTTCGAGCCGGACCTGATCGCGCTCCACCGCATAAGGCGCCCCTAGAGGCCGAGCCCCTCGATCGCCACGCCGAGCCCCGCGGACCTCGCCATCTCCAGCACCCTGCGGGCGGTGGCTATGTCCAGTATCGCGAGGCCCGTGGAGTCGAAGACCGTTATCTCGTCGCGCGAGGTCCTGCCCCGCTTCCTGCCCGTGACTATCTCCCCGAGCTCCCCGTATATCTGGTCCCTCCTGAGGATGCCCTTGGATATGGGCACGTTGATCTCGCCCGAGTGCATCGTCTGCTCGTAGTCGTCGACCACTATCTTGGACCTGAGGAGTATCGCGGGATCCAGCTCCTCCTTCCCCGGCGCGTCGGCCCCTATCGCGTTTATGTGGGTCCCGGGCCTCACCCACTCATCCCTGACGACCGGCTCCCTCGCCGGGGTCGCCGTGACCAGTATGTCCGCCTGCTCCACGCAGTCCCGCGGGGCATCGGCGGCCTCGGCCCTCAGCCCCCTGCCGAGGGACCTCGCGTACTCCACCAGGCCCTCGGCCGCCCCCCTGACCACATCGTAAACTAGGAGCCTCCCGATGTCCCTGACCTCGAGGATCGCGTCGAGCTGCCTCCTGGACTGCGCGCCGGCCCCCACGATGCACAGGTTCCTGGAGTCCTCCCTGCTCAGATACTTCGTCGCGACAGCGCTGGCGCCGCCCGTCCTGTAGGCCGTTATCTCCGTCCCGTCCATGAGCGCGATGGGCCTCCCGGTCGCCGGGTCCACCAGCTCTATTATCGCCATGACGCTCGGCAGCCCCTTCTCCCTGTTCCTGGGGTGGGAGTTGACCACCTTGACCCCGCTGGCGCCCAGCCTGGGCAGGTAAGCGGGCATCGCGCGCAGGTCCCCGCCCTCCTCGAGGAACAGGTACTGCTTGGGCGGCATCTGCACGGCGTTCATGCCCTTCTCGCGGAATGCCTCCTCCACGACCTCTATGACGTCGCGCATGGAGAGGAGTTTCAGGACTTCGTCCCTCCTGATTATCAGCAACGAATCGCGGGACATCGGTCCGTGCCGATGGGGCAGCCAAGTAAAAAAGCGATCGCGGGCGCCCGGATCTAGGCCGGGATGACCCTCGCCCTGGCCTCGCTCGGGCTCAGGCGCGCCCCGCAGCGCGGACAGGAGTAACCCAGGGCCCTCAGCACCAATCTGAGGGGCCTGTCCTCCTCCGACTCGTATACTATCTCACCGCACGCCGGGCACCGGACCCTGAACACGGCGGCGATCCGCGCGGCTCACGGATAAGTCTGCTTGGAGCGCCGACTTGACCCCCTTGTCATCGACCGATGAGCCGCCCGACCGTCCGTGAACGGATGTCAGGAGTACTGCCTCCACGTGTAGCCGCACTTCGTGCACCTGTAGAATATGGTTGGGGGCTCGTCCCCGCTCCTGGTCTGGACCAGCCACCAATAGGCCCTGTCGTTGCCGCACTTGGGACACTCTATCTCGACCGTGGGCATGGTCCTCAGATTCGCCACCTCGGAGTCCATGACCTGGAGCGCGGCTCCCTTCTCCCTGCTCCCTCCCGCCTGAAGGACCATCTTCTCCCTGCCGGCCTCCACGGTGTAGCCGCAGTTCGGGCAGTACCAGACGACCTGCTTCTCCTTATCCGACTTGACCCGCTTCAGGATCATCTTGGTGCCGCACTTGGGGCAGAACATCTCAGTTCACCCCCAGCCCGGCGCTCAGCGCGCCCAATAGGGCTGAAGTCCTCTCCCTCGCGCGCTTGAGCGCCCTGAGGAGCGCATCCTTCGGGGCGCCGTCCTTGGCGCGCACCACCAGGAAGTACTTCCTCTCCAGCGGATGCGATCTCCTGTAGGCGGCGAACTCCACTTTGTCGTCGCTGAGGAGCTCCAGCTGGAGTATCTGCAGCAGGGACATGTCCACGTCCTCTAGGAGGAGCTCCAGCAGGTTTCCCTCCCTCCTGATCGGCTTGACGAGCATAATAATGGCGAGTGGCCATCGGCGCCCAGTTATAAGTTTTGGCGCGGGTTTCGTCCGCCCGGCCGCCGGGGCAAGCCGGGCTCCCCTACCTAACCTTGGTCCCCGGCGGGACCTCCTCCTCGACCGTCAGCCACACGGGCTTCCCCCCCAGGTCGGCCGCCAGGAGCATGCCGTCCGACCGGACGCCGGCTATGACCCGCGGCTCCAGGTTCGCCACGATGACCAGCAACTTCCCCACTAACTGCTCCGGTGAGTAGTGGTCCGCCCCTCCGGCCACGAGCGTCCTCCGCTCGTCGCCCAGGTCGACGACCAGCTTCACGAGCCTGCTCCTGCCCTCTATCCTCTCCGCCTCCAGGACCCTGCACACGCGCAGATCCAGCTTGGAGAACTCCTCGTAGCTCACCCGCCCGCTCATGCCTCGTCGCCCACTACCAGCGGCTCCCTTAAATAAGTTGGGAGCCTCGGCCGGCTCCCGCGGGCGCACTCGCCCTTATCCTGGAGACGAAGAATCCGCCCGAGTCGTGTATGTGCGGATAGATCCTGTTGCCAACCCCCCAGTACCCGCTCGGCAGTCCCAGCCTGGACTCCGCGCGCTCCAGGTCCTGGACGATGAGCTCGCCCTCCTCGGGGAGGATTGAGCACGTGGAGTACACCAGCAGCTCCCGCGTGGACCTCAGGACGCTCCTCAGCAGGGCCCTCTGGAGGCGCGCGTAGCGCGCCGCGATCCCCCTGTTCTCGAGCATGAGCTTCACGGCCGGGTTCCTGCCCACATCCCCGCTGTTCGTGCACGGGGCATCGAGGAGGGACTGGTCGAACCTCCTGAGGCTGAGCCGCGTGGAATCGCACACCGCGAGCGACAGCCTGTGGTCGGCCAGCCCCCACCTGCGCAGCAGCCTGGACTCCTCCGCGAGCCTCCTGCGGGACAGGTCGCATCCCAGGATCATGCTCCTCCTCCTCATCAGGGCTATCGCTGCCTTGCCGCCGGGGGCCGAGCACGCGTCGAGAAGGATCCCATCGTCCTCATCCAGCTCCTCCGCCACCAGCGCGGACCCCAGGTCCTGCGGCACGACGTAGCCGGCCGCCACGGCCTTGAGGTCCGAGAGGGCCCCCTCGTAGCCGACGACCCTGAGCATGTACTCCAGCCTCTCGTGCTTCCTCACCGACAGCCCCTCGGCGCGCAGCGCCTCGATCGCCGAGTCCACATCCGTGAGGGACAGATTGACCCTCAGCCATCTATGCTCCTCGTTCAGGGCCCTCAGCATGGCCGCGGCCTCGTCGCCCATGGCGGAGACCAGCTCGTTCACGAGCCATCTGGGGTAGGACAGCTCGACGGAGATCCTCCCGACCCTGTCGAGTCCGTCCAGGAGCTCGTCCAGGTCCGCCAACCGCCCGCGCGCGGCCATCCTGGCGATCTTCTTGGAGTACCTCTTCCTCTCGCCCTCGTCCAGGAACCCTCCGCCGAAGTAGTATATCCACAGGTCCGCGAGCACCCTCGGATCCCGCCTCATGCCCGCTGAGTCGGCCGCGTGCACCAGCGTGTAGTACCTGGATACGAAGTCCCTGCCCGCCAAGTAGGCAGTCCTCCTGAGGGTCGGATCGATGCCGCTCGACCTCTCGTACATGCGGAAGGCCGCATCGTAGGAGTACCCGCTCCTCCTGATGTTCCTGAGTAGCCCCTCGGCCAGGTGCCTGAAGGTCCACACTCCCATCTGCCTCGGCATCGATCCATCCGCCCCGATCCCACCGATCGCTGATGCGTTTTTAAGGCGTCCCACCCCTTCGGGCGGCAGCATGAGGGAGGAGCTGGAGGTCAAGTTGCGCGTCGAGGATTCCGAGCGCGTGTCCGAGGCGATATCCAAGATCGGTGGGCAGCTGATCGCCTCGGTGGTCGAGGAGGACACGTACTTCGCCCATCCTTGCAGGGACTTAGCGTCGACGGACGAGGCCCTCAGGCTCCGCTCCTCCGATGGGATCCTGGAGCTCACCTACAAGGGTCCGAGGGCACCGGCCGAGGGAGCTAAGTCGAGGCCCGAGGTGACCCTGAGGCTCCAGGACGCGGGCTCGGCGCTGGAGCTCCTCGATCGCCTCGGCTTCAGGCGCGTGGCGCTCGTCAGGAAGCGGAGGAGCTACTACCGGGTGGGCGCTGCCATCGTGACCCTTGACGATGTGGATGGCCTGGGGACGTTCGTCGAGCTGGAGGCCGCCGACGCCGCCATCGGCGTGCAGGGCCTGAGGGAGATCGCGCGCGAGCTCGGTATAGACTGGAAGCCCGTGGAGAAGACGTACTTGGAGATGCTCCTGTCCGATCGGAAGTAGCCCGGCCTGATGCTCCCTATCTCCTGCCACTGATCGTCCAATATGAGGTACCCGAACACGACGCCCCCCACATCGCGCGCGCCTACGAAAGCCGCCTCACCCCTCAGCGCTCCGGAGCGCAAGTCCAAGTCCGTCATCCTGCCCACGCCCGCGAACCTGCCGCGGCCATCGAGTAGCCCCATGTAGAGGCCCACCAGGCGATCGAGGGTCACTATCCTCGGCTCACCGTAGCTCCTCAGCACGGCGCTCGCGTACGAGAACGATTGCTGCTCGAGCCTGTCCCTGAAGACGGCCACCGCCTCCTCGCCGAACCTCCCAGCGGCGACCGGCCTCACGCCGGCGGCGACCTCCAACCTCCTCGCCAGCTCCGCGTCCTCCTCCAGGACCAGCGAGCTGGCGTTGAGGACCCTCAGGCTCCTCAGGTCGAGCTCGATCGGCGCCCTCCGCGCGGCCAGCGACGATAGGTTGGCGGCCCTGTACCTCATCCTCCATCCGCGATCCTTCCTCATGCTCGCCGGCGGCCTCAGGCGAACTATCTTCACGTCGCGCGGCGCGGACCTCGCGATGTGCTCGAGCTCGGACTCCCTCTCGATCAGCACGAGCAGGTCGGGCCTCAGGGCCTCTATCTTGTGGACCTTGAGCGCCCAGCCCACGCTCCCCTCGACCAAGCCGGTCGTGTTGACGAGGACCGGCGCTGCCCCGGCCTCGAGGGCCTCGTCCACCATGAGCCTCGATCCGACGATCATGGGCAGCAGGTGCCCCACGGGACTCTTATCGCCCACGAAGTACGCGTCCGCCGGCTCGAGCTCCGAGTAGGTCGGAGCCGGCTCCCTGAGGATCGCCATTCCGATGGTCCCCAGGGGCCCCACGTCGCTCTGCCCCACGTCGGCGTCCACGATCGCCGGGCGCCTGCCCTCCCGGGCAGCGCGATTGGCCGCGTAGAGCACCAGGCTGCTCTTGCCGGTGTCATTGGCGCCGATTACCAAGATCTTCCTCGCCTCGAGCGCCTTCTCCGCCAGCTCGGCCCACGAGTTCGGCACGGTGGAGCCCTTCACGACCTCGCCGGGCTCGGCCGAGCTCCTCAGGAAGCTATCCGAGATGGCCTCCAGCGGGAGCACCCTCCCCTCAGGCACCTGGAGCCTGCGGCCGCGCGATATCCTGGCCCCGAAGACCTCCACCTCGCCCTCCAGGAGCTCCACGATACCCGGCCCCCTGACCATCAGCGTGTAGCCGCCGGGAAGCTCCACCTCCTCAACGGCCGAGTCTCCGGGCAACGCGCTCCACCTCCGTCCCCATTTTATAAGGCGCTTGCCTCCATGTGCGGCCCTGAGGAGCAGCCCGGCGGCTCCCGCTGGGAAGGCGCCGAGGCGGTTCGGCTTCTGAGCATCGCCCCTGGGGGCCCGCCTCCCTCGGCGGGGATCCGGGCGGCGAAGCCTCGGATGGCTATTCCGAGGCGCCCTGCTCTATCCCGCACTTGAGCGTCGGGGGCTCTATCACGCTGTGGTTGATCGCCATCTCCGCTATCGTTCCGCTGAAGTTCACCACCTGGGACAGGTCGTCGATGAGCGACTTTATGGGGAAGGCGAGCGCGGCGCCCCTCTCGCCGGAGTACTTGTTGCCGATCTCTATTGCGGCCCTGCGCAGCTCCTTCTCGAGGAGGTTGGAGCTGTCCACTATCGAGTTGGCCTTGAAGGGGTCCTTGTTGGCCCAGCTCTCGAAGGACTCCTTGTAGATCCTCAGCGACTCATCAATGTACCTGAGGAGCAGCCCCACGTCCGAGTCGCTCAACCTCGCCCCGCTCCTCAGGATTGTCTCGAGCTCCCCGGCCGCTGCCGACGCGAAGTCGGCGACCTTCTCGAGCAGCTTGACCACGAGCCTGTGCCCCGGTATGTACTTCGGGTTGTCAACGCCCAGCTTCTCCTGGAGCTCAGGCCTCGTGTTGGCGAGTATCAGCTGCCTCACGGAGAGCCAGTAGACCCTGTCCGCCTCCTCCTCGGCCTCGCGCACGTCGCCCAGGACCTCTGCGTTCCACTCCCTCAGCGCCCTCTCCATCAGCTCCATCATGCGGCCGGCCAGGGAGTGGAGCCTCCTCATCAGGCTCCAGATGGGGGAGCTCGCGGGGTCTATGAAGCTCTGTATGACGATCCTGTTCGGGGTCTCCTCCACGATGCTGAACCCGTTGAGCCCCTCCACGGCCGACTTGACCTCGTCCAGCGCCTCGCGCGGGGCGGGCTGGTTCCCCGGCCAGACGAGCTCCACGCGGTCGACGCCCGTGAGGTACAGCGCCACGGTGATCCTGCCCAGCAGGCCGGCCTCGTCGCACGACTCCGCGTGGACGATCTTCGACACCTTCTCCCCCTCCTCCTTCACGAGCCCCGGCTTTATCTTGAGGGACCCGTCCTCGAGCCTTATCATGGACACTATGTCGCCCGGCTTTATCCCCACCTGCTTCACCCAGTCCTTGGGGAGGGAGACGGAGAGCGTCGAGTAGCCGACCATCTGGACCTTCCTCGCGTCCACCTTCATACCGCTCATTATCAAAATTTACCCGTATATATACCTGATCCCGCATCTCGCTCGGGCGGGTTCCCGGATCAAGGCCGATCAGCGCCGGGGCGGCGCGGGAGCATCCGCGGAAACGTTTATGATCGGGCCGTATGGCGACTCCCCAGTGAACGAGGAGGAGGTCCTGGCTGCGCTCAGGAGGGTCGTGGACCCCGACCTGGGCAAGGATATAGTGACCCTCGGCTGGGTGAGCGACCTGAAGGTGGACGGCGGCGCCGTCAGCTTCACCCTCAAGCTCACGACTCCCGCCTGCCCCTTCCAGCAGGATCTGGTGAGGCAGTCCAAGGAGGTCCTGGAGGCCATGGGCGCTTCCCGCGTCCAGGTGAACGTCGTGTACGACGTGCCCAGGACGACCCCCGCGGATAACCTCGCGACGCACAAGATAAGGAACATAATAGCGGTCGGGAGCGGGAAGGGCGGGGTCGGCAAGTCGACGGTCGCCGTGAACTTGGCGGTCGCGCTCGCGATGACGGGGGCTAGGGTCGGCCTGCTGGATGCTGACATCTACGGCGCAAGCGTGCCCCTCATGATAGGCGCCAACACGCCGCCCGAGGTGGCAGGCGAGAACCTGCTGAAGCCGACGGAGGTCGCCGGCATAAAGGTGATGTCGGTCGGGCTGCTCGTGCCGCCCGGAACCCCCATAATATGGAGGGGCGCGCTGGTGACCAAGGCGATACAGGAGTTCATCGCGAACGTGGACTGGGGGGAGCTCGACTACATGATAGTGGACCTGCCGCCCGGCACGGGCGACGCGCCGCTCACGGTGGCGCAGAACCTGAAGCTGACCGGCGCTATAATAGTTACGACGCCCCAGAGGGCATCCCTCGAGGTCGCACTGAAGACCCTCACGATGTTCCGCAAGCTCGAGGTCCCCATAATAGGCATCGTGGAGAACATGAGCTACTTGGTGTGCCCGCACTGCGGGAGGGAAATAGACGTGTTCGGCAAGGGCTCCGTGGAGACCGTCGCGAGGCACATGCAGGTGCCCTTCCTCGGCTCCATACCGATAGATCCCAGGCTGCGCGAGGCGGAGGACAACGGCGAGCTCTTAGTCGACTTCCAGGACTCGCCGGCCGCCAAGGCGCTGATGGATATAGCTAGGAGGGTGGCGTCGAAGGTCAGCCTGCTGGCTTACTCGAGGAAGAAAGAGGAGGGGGAGGAGGGAGGGGGCCTCTCGGCGTTCCTCCCAATGCCCCCCAAGCGCTGAGCGGGCCGCGGATCGGATCCGATGGGCGCGCTCGGGCCGGTCCTCGGGCGCCCTGCGCTACGTTTTAATCGCGCCGGGGTCCCCTCAGGGCGTGTCGGTGTCCCTGGCCGAGCTGGGCATCGTGATGGTTCTCGTCGGGATCCTGCTCATCGCAGCGGGGATAATGGTCGGGGCCGGGCGCGGGAATGCCAAGGGGGCAGCGGTAGTCCTCATAGGGCCTGTCCCAGTGGCCGTGGGTAACGATCGCAGGCTCCTCCTGGTGGCCCTGGCGATCGCGGCCGCCCTGCTGGCGGCATTCCTCCTCCTGGGGGCGCTCGCCCCATGAGGCTCCATGTTGCGCTCATACTGGCCGGGTTCTCGCTCATACTGGCCGGTTCCGCGGCGCTCCTGCTCTCCGCGGCGGCCTCCCCGGCCCCCGCCGGGACCTCCTACGGCGGCGTGATCCTGATAGGTCCACTGCCCATAATATACGGCGCCGGCCCCCAGGGGCTTCGGATGGCCGAGCTGGCGGCCCTCCTAAGCCTGGTGCTGATCGCCGCCGCGATCCTGCTGGCCCTTGCCGCGGCGCCCCCCGGAGAGCCCGAGGGCGGCGGACACGAGGAACGGGAGGACTAGGCTGGCATCGCCGTACACGGTCGACTTCCTGGCCCTCGGCTTCACCTTGCCCCATGAGATCGCCTCCCTCACGGGCGCCCCGCTCAGGCTACCATCATACTCGACGGCGGTCGTCACGTAGACTGCGTAGTCGAGCCCCTCCTTGAACTGGGCCCACCATATCAGGTGGTGCTTGGAGATGCCCCCGCCCAATATTATGCCCCCCAGCCTCCTGCTCTCGAACACGAAGTCCGACATTAGCTGCTCGTCGCGCATAAGGTCCAGCTGGAAGTCCCTCCTCCTCTGGTTGAACATCCAGAGCTGAAGCCCGACGGCCCCGTCCATCGGCCCCGGCACCACCACTGGTATCCTGTTCAGGTGCGCCCAGTACAGCAGCGACGACTCGTCGTTCAGGCGCTTGCCTATCTCCCAGGAGAGCTCCACCGTCGAAATGCTCCTCGCGCCGCCCGCGTACATGTCCTCGAGGATCTGCTGCATCTTCTCCTCGACCAGCTCGCCGTAATCGGACGTGGGGACCAGGACGCTGCCCAGCCTGTGGTAACCCCTCCTCTTGACCTCCTCGTCGTCCAGGTTGAAGTCCCCCCTGTAATAGCTCCCGAGGGTGCGCGCTATGTCGTGGTCAAGCGTCCCGCACGTGGTCACGACCAGGTCGACCAGCCTGTCCCTCACCATCTGGACCAGGACGCCGCGCACTCCCGTGGCCATCAGCGCGGCCGGGAACGACAGCATTATCCTCGCGTCAGGATCCGACCACATCTCGGCCATCGCCTGGGCGGCCTCGGCGAAGCTGCGCCCCGCGAAGCCGCCGGCCTTGAGCATCTTCGACGCGATCGTCGCCGGCACGTCCGCCGGCCCGACCTGAAAGTCCTCGACCCTCTCCTCGCCGATCATGCGCTGCCGCCCCTGTCGCCCATCAGGATCTCGGCCAGCGCCCTCCTGGCGTGCTTCGCCAGAGCCCTCGCGCGGTCCTCCGGCGGCTCGCTCACCACAGAAATCCCGTATCCCAGCGATGTCCCCTGGAAGGGATCGGTGCCACCGTAGAGCCTGGCGCTCCAGTGGAAGTTCATGCTGCTCCTCTTGAGCGAGCCCGTGTAGAAGACCATGTAGTAGTCGCGCGCGGCCTGCGCCATTGCCCTCATGGTGGACAGGAGTATTCCGGCGAGCGACGTTATGCTGGGCATCGTGAGGCGGTAGAACCTGTTGCGGTGGCTGCGCGGGAGCACCCATGCCTCATAGGGGCTGGTGGGCGCCCAGGGGAACAGCGATATATACTCCTCGTCGGAGAGCAGCTCGCGCGGCCCGCTCCTCTCGGTGTCCGCGATCGCGCAGAGCGGGCACGTCCCCAGCTCCTTCAGGTATCTCCTGTAGGCGTCGTACTCCCTCTCGACGGCCGGCGGCACCTCCGGGAGGCCCAGCACGTGCACTAGCGAGTGCCCGTCGAAGTCCCGCCTCTCCTCGTAGTACACGGCGACGTAGTTCACGCCCCTCCTCTGGTACAGCTCCTTCCCCAGCTCCTGAATGGCCAGCACCACCAGCGACATGCGGTCGAGCCCCACCTGGGAGAGCGCGACCCCGTGCTCGGGAGTCGGCACTATCACGTAGTGGACTCCCGATCCGGGGTCCGACCTCCTGAAGGGCACCGCGAGCTCCCTCGGGCTCTGCGGCTCGTCCGTCAGCAGGGGCGAGTCGTAGGGCAGGACCTTCAGATCCCAATCGCTCACGCGCTCATCCTCGCTCTCCTTGAGCCTCGTGAGCGGGCCATCGCCCTTCATCCTGAAGACCATGGGCGCAGGAGCCACGAGGTCCTCGGATCCGCGGCAATAGGGGCACCTCTCGCGGGGCTGCGCGCGGGCGCGCGCGACGAGCGTCACGTGGTCCTCAAGGTAGTCCCTGCGGAGCTCGCTCAAGCGGGTCCCTTCCCCGGACCTCCTCATAATAAATCGTTGCGCTCCGGCGGCCCGTTTTCGCTTGCAGACGATTTTGCAAATGCGCGGTCCCTCCCAGCCGCCGCAAAGCCGTTAAATCGCACCCCCAGGCCCCGCTAATGCGTGAGGAAGCTCGTCTACGTCCTGCTGGACGGAGTCGGCGACAGGCCGGATCCCAAGCTGGGCATGAAAACGCCCCTCGAGGCGGCCGCGACCCCCAACCTGGACTCGCTGGCCTCCAGGGGATCCACCGGGCTGGTGTACACGGTCGGACGGGGCATCGCGCCGGAGTCGGACGTAGCTGTCTTCCACATGCTGGGCTACAGGTTGGGCGAGGAGTACCCCGGCAGGGGCGTGATCGAGGCGATCGGGGCTGGCCTGGACTTCAGGGACGGCGACCTCGCCCTCAGGGCGAACTTCGCGACGGTGGGCGACGATCTCAGCATAGTGGACAGGAGGGCGGGCAGGGACCTCAGCGACTCGGAGGCCAAGGAGCTGACCGCCGCGCTCAACGAGCGCGTCAGGCTGAGGCCCCCGGCCGAGGTCGTGTTCAGGCACACGGTGGGCCACAGGCTCGTCGTCCGCATAAGGGTCCCGGGCGTGCGGCTCTCCTCCAACATCACAAACACCGATCCAGCCTACAGGAAGGTGGGCGGCATGGGCGTCGCCGCCCAGGCCTCGGGGGGGCTGCGCGTGGAGAGGTCCGTCCCGCTCGATGGAAGCCGCGAGGCTGAGCTCTCCGCGCAGCTGGTAAACGAGGTGACCGAGGCGGCTCTCCGCGTGCTGAGGGACCATCCGGTGAACGCTGCGCGCTCGAGGGGCGGCAGGCTGCCGGCCAACGCCATACTAATGAGGGACGCCGGATCCAGGCTGCCCGCGCTCCCCAAGATGAGGGATCTGCACGGAATGGAGTTCTCCGCGATCGCCGACATGCCGGTCGAGGTGGGGGTGTCGAAGATAGTAGGGATCCACGTGGAACAGAGCCCCGAGACCTTCAACTACGGCTGGAAGGCCTCAAAGGTGCTCGAGCTTCTGAAGTCATATGATGGCGTGTACGTGCACCTCAAGGGACCGGACGAGCCGGGGCACGACGGCCTGCCCGAGGTCAAGATGAGATCCATAGAGATGATCGACTCCAAGTTCTTCGCCCCCCTGCTGGACGGATTGGACCTGGAGGAGGCCGTGGTGGCGGTCTCCGCCGACCACGCCACCCCGTGCCAGCTGAAGTCGCACAGCGATGACCCAGTGCCCCTGCTGATATCCGGAGGATCCGTGGAGAGCGACGGCAGCAGGAGGTTCACGGAATCGGAGGCCGCGCGCGGTCGCCTCGGGACGCTCGAGGGGCCCTCCGTGCTACCGCTGATCAAGAGATACCTGTCCCGTCGACGCCCGGACTAACCTTAAAATAGAGCTCGATCGCAGCGGCTGACGTGTCCTCGAAGGAGGGAGGGCAGGAGCTCAGGAGCGCGCATGGATTCACCGTGGGCGATAAGGTGATCACGGACCTCGGCGTCCTCGGGGTCGTCGAGGACATCATAGACATCCAGGGCAAGCCGTACTTGCTCATCAGGTGGAAGAATAAGAGCAAGGGCGCCTACGGCTTCGAGGAGATAAAGCGCTACGGCATACGCCGGGCCCCCTAGACCCCGCGCGATCCATCCTGAGGCGTGCAGGGGGAAATCGAGGAAGGGATTCGCGGGAGTCTCGGCGGCTTAGTTCAGGCCGCCCTCCTCCTCGTAGAGCTCCTTCAGGCTCTCCCTGGGCCTGGCCACGCTCACGTTACCGTTCAGATCCCTGAAGAGGACTGGCGGCTTGGGCTGCGCGTGGAAGGGCATGTTAAAGACCGTGCTGTACGCGCCTGCATTGCCGAACACCACGAGCTTCCCCAGGCTGGCTCCGCGTAGCACGCCGTTGCCGATGGGGAACACGTCATCGGAGTCGCAGAGCATGCCCGCGAGCACCACGCGCTCTTCCGCGTGGCCGTCCTCAGGTACCACCCTGATCGGGTACACCTGTCTCACGAAGGCCGCGTCCAGCAGGTTGTGATAGCCCGTGTCGAGGAACGCGTACTTGAGGCCCGCGTACCGCTTGATGTTGACTATCCTGGAGGCGAGGACGCCAGCCTCGGCCACGAGGAACCTGCCGCTCTCTATCACGAGATCCGGCGGCGACCCCAGGCGATCTGCCAGCGAGTTGAGCCTCTCAATTATCCTAGGCGCGATGTCCTCTAGGCCCGGGTCGCCCTGCGTGTAGATGACCGGCATTCCGCCGCCTATGTCGAGGACCTCCACTTCGAGGTCCCTGCCCTCGGCGCGGGCTATCGCTATCAGCTCCTCCAAGCGATCCAGCGCCCTGACGAACTTGCTGGGGCTGGTCACCTGGGTGCCCACGTGGAAGTGGAACCCGGTCAGCCTTGGCCACTTCAGCTCCGAGGCCGCCTCGATCAGCGCCACGGCGTCCTCCCCGTCCTCGTCCACTATCGGCACCCCGAACTTCCCCATCTTGTAGAAGCGCTCATCCGTGGGGGGAACGAGCTCCGGGTTTATCCTGAGGAGGAACTCCACCTTCACGCCGCGATCCTCCGCCGCCCTAGCCAAGTTACGCAGGCCGTTCGACGATCCCACCACGAAGCGCCTGACGCCCATATCGATCGCGCGGGAGAACTCCCTGTAGGTCTGGGTGGTGCTCGTGTATATTGAGCGCTCGACGCTCCCGATCGATCTCTCGAGGAAGTAGAGCTCCTCGAGCGTCGCGACGTCGAACAGCAGGCCCTCGCCCCAGAAGGTGCGCAGTATCCTGGGGAGGAAGTTGGCCTTCACGGAGTAGGCCACGGAGACCTTACCCGAGTAATCGGAGTAGGCGGCCCTCAGATCCCTCGCGTTCCTCCTGAGCGTCGCCTCGTCTATCAGGAAGTATGGGGTTCCATAGGTTTCCGACAGGTTGATCAGGACGTCCGCGGGGAGCCGGAAGAGGAGATTTTCCGCGAGAGGCCTTCTCAGGACCGCACTTGGTCCTTCGAGCATTCCTTTAATAGCTCACCCCTCGCATCGAATTGCTATGGACCCCTCCTTTAAGCTTATCGTCGACGGGTCGGAGATCGCAGAGGGGGTCCTGAGGAGGGCGGTGGCCCCGGCCGCTGTCTGGGAGCTTGAGAGGATCCGTCGCGTGTCGGGGAACGCCCTGATCAGGGAGGATTCCGTGGGGATCGTGACGCGCCTCAAGGTCGGGGCTGCGAAGTCCCGGCTCAAGTTCAAAGCGGGCGAGGTCGCGATAAATCCGGCCGATGGCAGCCTCTGGGTATTCCTATCTGACGCCGAATCGCGCATGCCGCTCGTGCCGCTCGGCTCAGTGCTTCAGGGGCTGGAGGGCCTGAGGTCCATCAGGAGGGGGGCGCGCCTGGAGCTTATGGTCAGGACTGGGTAGAGGACCCCTCCTTCAGAGCGTAGACGTAGTGGCCGCTGTAGCCGCCCACCTTGATGGCGACGCCCGACTCGACCAGCCTCCTCAGGAGGGAGTTCGCGGCGCTCCCCTTGATCCCCAGGGCCTGCGCGACCGAGTAGACGGTCAGGGCCTTGAGCGGCCTCAGCCTCTCCACGATGCGCGCCGGATCCTCCATGGCCAGGGCCTCGGCCCTCTCATTGCCCGCGGCCTTCTCCTTTCCGGGCTGCTTGCCCTTCTCCTGCTTCTTGGCGGCCTTGCTCAAGCTGGGCCCGTTCCAGGCCTCCCGCTTAAAATCGTTTCGCGAGCGAATTGAGGGGCCTCGAGCTGAGGACCTCCCTCGCGAGGCGCTCAGCCTCCTCCGAGAAGTGCGCCGCCTGCTCGCACGCGTAGCCCAGGTAGGCCTCCGGGCGCAGCGGCAGCGCATCTATGTGCAGCTCGCGCAAGGCCGCAGCGAAGCCCTCCTCGCCCATCACGGTGCCCTGCAGCATCCTCCTGACCCTCTCATAGCCCTCCTCATCGCCCCTGGACCTGAGGATCACCTGCAGCGCCTCGCCGAGCACCTCCCAGTGCCTGTTGAGATCCTCCAGCGCGGATTCGCGCTCGTAGCGCAGCCGGTCGAGCGCGCCCTCTATCCTCCTGAGGCCAGCCACTGCGAGGCCGTAGACCTCGCCGTAGAGCCTCTTGACGGAGGAATCGGAGATGTCCCTCTGCAGCCTGGATTCCTGCAGCCTGCCGGCCATCGCCTCCAGCTCCCTGCTCGCCATCCTCAACATGCCCTCGCCGCCCTCCAAGTCCACAGGATTCACCTTCTGGGGCATCGTCGAGGAGCCCACCTGCCGCTCATCGAACCTCTCCAGCCTGAGATATCCCAGAGTCAGGTACAGCCAGACGTCTACGGCCATGTCAACCGCGGCGTTGCACGCGGCCGCCGATTCGTAGAGCACTATGCTCTCCCTGTCGTGCGGGAGCACCTGCTTGACGGCCTCATCATACTCGAAGCCCAGCGACTCCACGAATTCCCTCGCGAAGCGGCGCCAGTCGATCGAAGGGTACGCCAGCCTCAGAGCCGCCAGCGTGCCGACGGCCCCGCCCAGCTTGCCGCGCGGCCGGTACGACACCAGCGTATCCGCGAGCCTGGCCAGCCTCACCGCGTGGACCCCCAGCTCCCTCCCCAGGGTCGTGGGGACTGCGGGCTGGCCATGCGTCCTCCCCAGGATCGCGCTGCACGCCTCGCGTTTAGATATCTCAGACAGCTTCAGCGCGGTCCTGGCGACCTCCTTGGCGAAGTGCTCCTTGACCAGCACCTCCAGCATTGCCGAGTATGCCAGGTTGTTGTCGTCCTCGCTCGTGAGCCCCAGGTGGACGTACCTCCTGAGCCTGCCGGGCACCCTGGACCTCAGGAACTCGACTACCGCGACCACATCGTGCCTGGTCCTGCCCTCCAAGCTCCTGATCTCTTCAACTTCCTCGGCGGACAGGCTGGCCAGCGCCTCGAGCGCGGACCTCTCATCCTCGGTCAGCGGGGCCTCGAGCCCCTCCTCGGCGAGCCTCCCCACGAGCGCCTCCAGGTACCTCACCTCTACCCTGGCGCGCAGCTCGTGCAGCCTGGCCTCGGAGAAGTCGTTCGCTAAGCCCTCCACCAGGCCGCGATACCTGCCGTCCAGCGGCGACAGGGGCTCCCGCTCGCCGACCAACCTCCAGGTACTCCTCCCTCGATGGGCCGTATGAGAGCCCGCGCACGCTGGCACCCACGACCTCCTCGATCCTGCGCAGATAATCCCGCAGGGATCTAGGCAGCGCCGACTCGCCCTCCACCCTGGCGCGCCTCCAGATCTCGGCGCCCGCGTCGCGCCATCCATCGAACTCCTCGTAGACGGGCTCCGCCTCCTCGAGCTCCTCAACGGTTGACGGGAACTCGTCGGTCGTTGACCCATCTATGCGGTAGGCCACCCCCAGCTTGACGCGGTTCAGCTGCCCCAGGACGTCCAGCTTCGTTATGACCAGGGAGCTGGCGCCGTTCACCATGGCGGAGTACCTGGCGGCCACAGCGTCGAACCATCCGCACCTGCGGGGCCTCCCGGTGGTGGCGCCATACTCGTTCCCCAGGCTCCTGAGCGCCTCCCCCGCCTCCCCGCGATCCTCCGTGGGGAACGGCCCCCCGCCCACCCTGGTGGTGTACGCCTTGGCCACGCCCACGACCTCCGTGATGGCGGTCGGCGGGACGCCGCTCCCTATGGCCGCCGCGGCGGCCACGGTGTTGGACGAGGTCGTGTAGGGATAAGTCCCATGGTCCACGTCCAGCAGGCTCCCCTGCGCGCCCTCGAAGAGCACCCTGGACCCGCTCGACAGCATGCGGTTGAGCACGTACTCGGTCCTCCCTATGTACCTCCTCAGCTCCTCGCCGTAGCGCAGCAGGTCCGAGTATAAGCTCTCGAACGGCGGGAGCCTGCCGATGATGTGCCCGATCCACTCCTTGGAGCCATAGAGGTCCCTCAGCTTATCCCTGAGCACCTCCCCCCTGAGCAGGTCCCCGACCCTTATGCCGACCCTGGCCGCCTTATCGGCGTACGTGGGCCCTATTCCCCTCCTGGTCGTGCCGAGGGCCCTATTCCCCCTCCTCATCTCCTCGGCCTCATCCTGCAGCCTGTGGAGCTCCGTGGTCACGTGGGCCTTATCGCTCAGGAGCACCTTGGGCTCTATGCCGGCGCTCTCCAGCGACCTCAGCTCCTCCAGCAGCACCTCCGGATCCACCACCACGCCATTGCCTATTATTCCCAGCCTCCCCTGCAGCACGCCCGACGGGACCAGGTGGAAGACCCGCTTCTGTCCCCCCACGACCACGGTGTGTCCGGCGTTGGATCCGCCCTGGAACCTCACGACCGCATCGAAGCCGGGCGCCATGAGGTCCACGACCCTTCCCTTGCCCTCATCCCCCCACTGGAGACCCACCACGACCACTCCAGGCATACACGCGCGCGAACGGGCCCGGCTCTAAAAAGGTTGCTTCCGTCCGTCCCTAGATGTCTATTCCTAAGATAATTTATTATGATCATTCCTAGCCTAGCACCTAGGGACCTCCACCTCGCCCGCTCCTCACATGCTATCGGAGTTGGCTCATGGGCGGCCGTCGGGCCCAACGGCACGGGGTCCTTACACACGGAAATCGAAAGCCCGTGGCGGCTCGGGGCAGCGCCTCATGCCCGTGGTTCCCCGGAGCTCCGGCGGAAGAGGCCCCGAGAGGTTTCGGCCTGCCAGAAGGCGCGCGCCCTATCCCCGCTTCTGGTGCGAGGTTGGCTTGGATCAAAGCGTCCTGCTATTCAGTGTTAAGTTAATAGCCCGGCTCCGCCGCGATTTGGAAATCCGTGGCCCGCACCTACATAAAGCTCAGCTACGAGGAGGCCCGCGACCTCTCGCTGGCGCTCTACCGCCGCATAAGATCCTCAGGGTGGCTGCCCGACGTCAACGTCGGCATCGGCAGGGGAGGGATGTTCGTCCTGAGGTCGCTTCAGGACTTCTTCGCGGCTGAGGGCGTGCGCGCGCCATACTGGCTAATACCGGTGGAGCGTTACTCGGGGATCGGGACCGCTGGGAGCGTCAGGATCTCGGGCGAGGTGGACGTCGCCGGGATGAACGTCCTGCTCGTGGACGACGTCGCCGATTACGGCGACAGCCTAGCGGTGGTCAGGGAACTATTGCTCTCGCGCGGCGCGTCCTCCGTGCGCACAGCGACGCTCCATCTGAAGCCCTGGTCCAAGGTGATCCCGGATTACTACGTGTCGCGCACCGATGCCTGGATCATTTACCCGTGGGAGCTCTACGAGACGATAGCCGCTATCATTCGGGAGCTGGCGGCAGCCGGCGCTACCGTGGACGAGGCGTACGGGGAGCTCGTCTCCCGCGCGCACGTGACCCCGCAGGAGCTGGCCAACTTCAGCGAGATGGCGCGCCGCGGGGGCTCGCTCGACGCCCGCTCGAGGCTCATACTCGAGGGGCTGCTCTCCGCTTATGGGCGAGCCGGAAACGTTATGTGCACGCCCGCCGGCTCCGCTGTGTCGCATGCTCAGAACTCACAGGACCTCGGATCTGGGCCGCCTCAGGGACGGGCAGCGCGTCAGGATCGCCGGCTGGGTATCCAGCGTCAGGGATCAGGGCTCCATAAGCTTCCTGATCCTGAGGGATGGTTGGGGGGAGGTGCAGGTGACCGCCAAGAGGGGCGAATCGCCCGAGGGCCTCTTGGAGCTGCTCCGCAGGGTGCCCGAGCACTCCTCGGTGGTGGTCAGGGGCATGGTAAGGAGGGATCCCAGGGCGCCCGGGGGGCTTGAGGTGGTGCCGAGCAGGATCAGCGTCGTCTCGAGGGCCAGGAAGCAGCCCCCCTTCAGCGTCTACGGCGGAAGCCTGCCCAGCATAGACAAGAGGCTGGACATCAGGGCGGTTGACCTCAGGAGGGCTAAGGCCAGGGCCATATTCCGCGTGAGGCACGCGGCGCTCCAGGCGATAAGGAGGTTCCTGGACTCCCGGGGGCTGATGGAGGTCCAAACGCCGAAGATAATAGCGACCGCGACGGAGGGCGGCGCCGATCTCTTCCCCGTCCTCTACTTCGACAGGGAGGCGTTCCTGGCGCAGAGCCCCCAGCTCTACAAGGAGCAGCTCACCATGGCGTTCGACGGAGTCTTCGAGATAGGCCCGATATTCAGGGCGGAGCCATCCAGGACCCTCCGCCACCTGAGCGAGGCCATCAGCGTGGACGTCGAGATGGCATTCGCCGATTACGGCGATGTGATGAAGCTGCTTGAGGAGATGATCGTCCGCGTCTCGAGGGAGCTCTCCAGGAGGGCGCGCGAGGAATTCGCGGTCCTGGGGCGCGAGCCGGAGCTGCCCTCCAGGCCATTTCCCAGGCTCACGTACGAGCGGTGCCTCTCCATGCTGAGGGATGCCGGCGTGGAGAAGGAGTTCGGCGACGACCTGAGCACGGAGGACCTGAAGGAGCTCGGCAGGATGATCGGGGGCTACTACTTCATAACGGATTGGCCCACTAAGCTCAAGCCATTCTACATAAAGCCGAAGTCCAGGAGGCCCGAGCTCTCGGAGAGCTTCGACCTGATGCATGGTGACCTGGAGCTCTCCAGCGGCGGCACGAGGATCCACAGGAGATCCGCCCTCGTGAGGAGGCTGAGGGAGAAGGGCCTCAAGCCGCGCGACTTCGAGTACCACCTGAGGGTGTTCGACTACGGGATGCCGCCCCACGCGGGCTTCGGAATGGGGCTCGACCGCTTCGTGATGGTCCTGACGGGGCAGGAGAATATAAGGGAGGTGGTGGCCTATCCCAGGGACATCAGGAGGCTGACGCCATGAGCTTGGACCTGGATCACCTGAAGCGGCTCGCCATGCTCGAGCTATCCGCGGACGAGGAGGCCGAGGTCCGCCGCCGCCTCTCCAAGATATTGGAGTACCTGGGGAAGCTCAGGTCGCTGGACCTGTCGGGCGTCGAGCCGATGTACGCGGCCGGCGAGGCCGAAGCTGGCTACAGGCCGGACGTCCCCGAGAGCCACGATCCGGACGAGGTCCTGCGCGTAGTCCCCAGGAGGAAGGATCGCTACGTGAGGGGGCCCAAGATGGCTTGAGCAGCGGGTGCCGCGCGGGATGAGGATCCCCACCCTCTGGGAGGCCGTGCGCGAGGCGGAGTCGGATCCGAGGTACTCGGAGGAGCTGGCGCATCACCTGCTGGAAAGGATAAGGTCGATGGATCCCTCCCTCAACTCCTTCATAGCGCTGAACGATGCGGCGCCTGAGCAAGCCCGCTCCCTGGCCGGCGTCGGGCCGCTGCACGGCGTGCCCGTGGCGGTGAAGGACAGCATAAGCACGCGCGGGCTCGAGACGACGGCGGGCTCGAGGATCCTCAGGGGATACGTGCCGCCGTACGATGCGACCGCCGTCGCCAGGCTTAGGTCGGCCGGCGCCGTGGTGCTGGGCAAGACCAACATGGACGAGTTCTCGATGGGGAGCACCGGCGAGAACAGCGCCTTCGGCCCCACTAGGAATCCATGGGACGCGTCCAGGGTCCCCGGGGGCAGCAGCAGCGGCAGCGCGGCCGCCGTCGCGGCCGGGCTGGCCCCAGCCGCGCTGGGCGCGGACACCGGCGGGAGCGTCAGGTGCCCTGCCAGCTTCACGGGCACGTTCGGACTGAGGCCCAGCTACGGCAGGGTGAGCCGCTACGGCCTGATAGCGTACGCCAGCAGCATGGATCAAATAGGGCCCATTGCCAGGAGCACGAGGGACCTGGCAATCATCCTATCGATAGTGGCCGGCCGCGATCCCATGGACTCCACGTCGAGCCCGGCCCCCCTTCAGGACTACATGGGAGCGCTGGAGCGCGACGTATCCGGCTGGAAGGTGGCCGTGGTGAAGGAGATGGTCGGCCCCGGGGTCGACGATCATGTCCAGAGGGAGTTCTGGAGGGCGGTCGACACCATCTCAGGCCTCGGCGTCGACGTGGAGGAGGTCAGCCTGAGGTGGCTCGACGAGGCCCTCGCCTCATACTACGTCATAGCGAGCGCAGAGGCCAGCAGCAACCTGGCGAGGTACGACGGGCTCAGATACGGCCTCTCGCCGCAGCAATCCGGCGACTGGCGCTCCTACTTCGCTAAGGTGAGGGGGGAGGGGTTCGGCCGCGAGGTCAAGATCAGGATAATGCTGGGCACCTACGTCCTGTCGGCCGGGTTCTACGAGGAGTTATACCTGAAGGCTCTCAAGGTCAGGAGGCTCGTAACTGACGAGCTCTCCCTCGCGCTCAAGAGGTACTCCCTCCTGTTATCGCCGACGATGCCCGTGCTGCCCCCCAGGCTGGGGGAGAGGACCGCTGACCCGCTCTCAATGTACATGATGGACGTCGAGACCGTGCCGGCCAGCCTGGCCGGCCTGCCCGCTATCTCGGTGCCCGTGGGCAGGGCTGCCGGCCTGCCGGTGGGAATTCAGCTCATGGGCCGTAGCATGGACGAGGGATCCCTGCTCGCGATGTCCGCGAGGCTCGAGGAGGCGCTCGGAGGGCCCGCCCCGATCGCCTCCCCCCGATGCTCCTCGCCGCCCTCCAAGTACCAAGTGATCTTGGCATCCTTCCACCTCTCAACGGGCGACAAGAGGTCCCCCTCACCGACGGGTATCCCGTAGCGCATCCCCAAGGACTCCGCTATTTCCCTGACGAGCGATGAGACGCGCTCGCTGTAAGACCTCGGGGGGATCCGGTAGGGCCCCAGCCTGCGCCCCTCCGAGAAGTACATGCGCTCTATGAGCTCCACGACCTCGTGCTTCCCCATGGACCTCAGGAGGCTTCCCAGGCGCTCCCATACGTCCTCGCGCAGCCTCAGGACGCCGCTGTAGGCGAACGACGCGCCATTAGCCCGCGAGCCGGCCAGCACAGCCTCCAAGTTCTCCCTTCCGTCGGTGAGCCCCGGTATTATGGGATCCACTGTCACCCCGACCGTCACGCCGGCGCTCGCGAAGCGCCTCATAGCTGCGAACACGCCCCTGGCGCTGGACGCGCCGGGCTCGAGCGCCCTCTTGAGCCCCTCGTCCACGGTCGTGAGGCTCCAGACCACGACGCAGCGGTCCTTGTACCTAGCGTGGAGCTCCAGGTCCCTGACGATCGTGGCGGACTTCGTGTAGATGTAGTAGGGGACCCCCTTCGACTGCAACACCTCCACTATCCTCCGGGTGATCCTCAGGGCGCCCTCGTGCGGCTGATACGGGTCGGTCGCCGTCGAGAGGAACACCGGCTCGATCCTGCTTCCCCTCCACCTGGCGAGCTCCTCCGAGAGCACCTCCGGCGCGTTCACCTTCGCCTCCACCACGTCGTGGAAGTCCCTCCACCACTCGAAGGTCGCATAGCAGTACACGCACCTATGGGAGCATCCGACGTATGGATTCACCGTGAGCCCTCCCTTGGAGTCCTCCACATCGTAATATTCGTGGAGGACGCTCTTCACCCTCCTCTTCCTGACCTCAACAGTCCTCAGGTTCCACCACATATCACTGAACCGCCTATGCTACTATTATACCATAGAAGTATAATAGTATGCTCTTCGATCTGACCCCCATCCCGCCCTGAAGGGCGAGGGTTCCCTGGGATCCCGGGGCGGGGTCTCGTCGGTTACGCCCCCTTGACGGGCGCCACTGAGCGCTCTGACAGGGCCCTGCTTGAAGGCCTTCCGCTCCGGCCCACGGGGTGGGACGAACCTCGCCCCCAGAAGGGGCGAGGTTCGTCGTTTTATCGCGCGGCGGGCTGTTCCTCCAGCATCCTCCTGATGATGTCCGCCACGGCCCTGGCGCTGACCCCCCTGCCCGTCTCCTTAAGGACCATGCCGACCAGGTAGTCCACCGCCCTCGGGTTCCTCCTCGCGTCCTCCACCGCCCTCGGGTTCCTCCCGATTATCTCCCTGACCCTGCGCTCCAAGTCGCCCTCGATCGGCGTTGCTGCGATGCCCAGGGCTCTCACCGCCTCCTCCACGGGGACCTTGCGCTCTAGGGCGTAAACTAGGACGTCCTTCGCGTCCTTATGGCTCAGGCCCTCCACCATGCGCCGCGACAGCTCGGCCACGAGTCCCGGATCCACGCTGACCTCAGCCACCTCTAACCCGCGCTCGTTAGCGTATGCCAGCAGGTCGACCGCTATCAGCGTCGCGGCATTGCGAGGATCGGCCCCCATCCTCAGCGAGCCCTCGAAGATTTCTGAGAGGCGCGGCGAGTACGCGATCGGCTCCGCGATCGTCGGGCTCAGGCCCATGGCTACGTAATCGCGCAGGCGATCCTCGGGGAGCTTGGGAAGCTCCGACGCGATCCTCGCTAGATCTTCCTCCTTCACAATTATCGGAGGCAGGTCCGGCTCGGGGAAGTACCTGTACTCCTCCTCGGCCTCCTTCGACCTCAAGCTCACCGTTATCCTCCTGGCCTCGTCCCAGTGCCTGGTCTCCCTCTCGATCCTCAGTCCGCGCATCCTCCTGCTCCTCTGCCTCGCGACCTCGAATCTGATCGCCCTCTCGACGTCCGCGAACCCCGAGACGTTCTTCACCTCCACCCTGCTCCCGCCATCTATCGACACGTTGACGTCGCACCGCATGGCGCCCTCGACGTCCGGCCGATATATCCCGAGGTACTCCAGCACGCCCGAGAGCCTCTCCAGGAAGTCCCTCGCCTCCTCCGGGGTCTCCATGTCCGGCTCGGTCACTATCTCCAGGAGCGCTATGCCGTGCCTATTGTAGTCCACGAGCGTGTAGGGCGATTGGAGCATGCTCCCCTCGTAATGTATCCTGGCGGGGTCCTCCTCCATGTGGATTCTCCTTATGCGCACATCTTTACCCCCCCTTATCCTCAGGGAGCAGTCCTGGGCGAACGGAACCCCGCCGGCCCTGTCGTACTGGCTTATCTGATAGTTCTTAGCGAGGTCCGGGTAGAAGTAATTCTTCCTCCAGAAGCGCGAGATCCTGTTCACCCTGCAGCGCAGGGCCAGCGCCACCTTCAGCGCCTCCTCCACTATCCTCTCGTTGAGCGCCGGCAGCGTGCCCGGCAGTCCCATGCAGACGGGGCACACGTTGGTGTTCGGCGGCTTCCCCCTGTAGTCGGAGCTGCAGGAGCAGAATAGCTTCGTCCTGAGGCTCAGGACCTGGACGTGCACCTCGAGCCCTATCCTCACCCCCGGCGCGGGCACGCGATCCCGCGGGCCGCATTCGATAATTAAGATTTGGGCCCTGAGCCGCCGGTAGGGAATCCCGGGCGTCCAGGGCGCGCCGGCGCGGACTTGGTGGCCACGGCTATTATCACGCCTCCCCCGAGCAGCTCCTCCAGCGAGGCCTTCCCGAACGTCGAGCGCAGCGCGCGCCTCAGGAATTCGTTGCGCGGCAGCCGGCGGTAGGTCAGCCTCAGCCTGGAGTACAGGGGCCCCAGGGGACCCATCAGCGCGCTCAGGAGCGTGGAGGCCAGCTCCCAGTAGAGGCTCACGAGGAGCCTCCTCAGGGGATCGCTCGGCTTGCCCAGGTCGAGCACCACCAGCCGCCCCCCTGCCCTGAGGGACCTCCTTATCTCGAGCAACGCCCTGCCCGCGCTCCAGGAATCCCGGAGGCTGAAGCCAGCGGTGGCGCAGCCGAAGGATTCGTCCCTGAAGGGCAGCCACTCGTACATCGCGACGACGCGCTCCATGAGGGGTGACCACCCGGCCTTCCTGAGGCCCACGGGGAGCGCGTCGACCAGCACGCACCGGCGGCAGCGCCCGCAGCCGGCGGCCTCGGCCATGTAGCCGGGCCCGGCCCCCAGGTCCATCAGGCTCCCGCAGCCGCCCACGGCGCCCCCGGCCCTGCGCCTCAGGTACCTTATCGTGCCGAGCGAGAGCAGCAGGTTGCCGCGCTCGTAGTACTCCGCGAGCGCGCCTATGCTCGCGACGACCTCCGCCCACCTATCACCCAGGCTCGTGGCCAACCCTCATGGCCTCGCGTAGTCGAACCTCATCAATATGCCGGGCAGCTCGTCGAGCAGCGCCGAGGCCCCCCAGTGGAACCCCATGCGGCTCGAGGCGGCATCCCGAGCCAGCCCCATCACTAGCCCCGCCGCGGCCGCGGCCTTCAGATCGTCCATGCCCAGGGCGACGAGCCCCGTGAGCAATCCGCCCATCACGGAGACGGAGCCCGCGGGCCACGCGGAGGGCCCGGACGGGCACGAGAACGCGGCGGCGCCGTCCGAAGCGGCCATCAGCTGCCCGAGCACCGCGACTACGCCTCCCACCTCCGCGGCCGCCCTCCTCACCGGCTCCGCGGGGTCATCGTCGCCGGGCGCAGCCGGGCCGAAGGCGCGGGCGAACTCCTCCTCATCGTAGAGCGCTACGAAGCGCCTCCCAGCCCCTGAGAGGCGCGCGAGCACCTCAGCGCCAGCTCCCTCCGACCCCAGCACGAGCCGGGCTCCGGCGGACGCCAGCTCGAGCGCCAGATAGGAAGCGCCCCCGGCATCGTGGAAGCCCGCCCCGAGGTAGGCGGCATCTACCCCCCTCACATGCCTCGCTATCCAGGCGGCGGCGCCCCTGGTCAGCTTCTGGTCCGGCATGGGGACCACGCTGAGGTCCGGCGATGCGCACCTGATGGAATCCGCGATCCTGCTCGGCGCCGCCACGTAGACCTCGCCAGCCCCCGCGTAGAGCGCCGCGATGCCGGCCAGCGCCGGATCGCCGTGGGACGACCAGCTCCCTCCCACCACGAGGGCACGCCGCCTCCTCCGATCCCTCGCTGGCATCCAAGCCCTGACGTCCTCCAGGCTGGCGCATCTACTCCCCGAGGACCGCGACGACAAGCCGCCTCACATTTCTCGGACCGTCGAGCTCCACTAGAAAGATGTTTTGCCAAGCTCCGCGGACCAGCTTCCCCCCGTGGACGGGGAGGACCTTGGAGGGCCCCAAGAAGGCCGAGGCGAGGTGCGCGTGCGCGTTGTCGTCGATGCGGTCGTGCTCGTAGCCGCGTCCCTTAGGGAATATCTCCGATATCTTATCCTTCATGTCCTCAATGAGCCCCTTCTCGTTCTCGTTCACCACGAGCGCAGCGGTCGCGTGGGGCACCGAGATCACGCAGATGCCGGCCGAGACGCCGGATTCCTCCACGACGCGCTCGACGTCCTCCGTCACGTCTATCAGCTCCACATCCCTGCTGCTCGAGTACTCGAGCTCGCGCACGTGGACCCTCACGTGTCCATCGCCGGAGCTCCCGATTTATTTGCCGCGCGGTCCGGCGTCCATCAGGGCCTCTATGAAGTCCACGATGTGCACGGCCAGTGCGCGCTTGTGGAGCGGCGGCAGCGGCTCGACGCGGCCCCTCGACACCAGGACCAGCCTGTTGTACTCGCTCCCAAATCCCAGGCCCTCCTCCGACACGTCGTTCACTGCGACGGCCACGACGCCCGGGTGCCTCCTGAGGTAATCCATGCCCTCCGCCGCCAGCTCCTCATCGCCCCGCAGCCCGTAGACCGCCCTGAACGCGAAGACGCGCGCCTTGGGCGCCAGGGCGTCCACCACCTTCGGGGTAGGGATCAGCCTGACCTCGAGCGCTCCCTCCTCGGTTGGTATCTTGCGGTCGAAGGCGCTCTCCGGCCGGAAGTCCGCCGGGGAGGCGGTCGCTATCGCCATATCGGGCCTCATCTCATCCGCGAGCCCCTCCACGGCCCTCACCATCTCCTCCGTGCTCTCGACGCGCACGACCCTCGCGCCCCTCGGCATGCTGACCTCGGTGGGGCCGCTCACTATCGCCACCTCAGCCCCCCTCGCCAGGAGCTCCCTCGCCAGGTACGCCCCCGTCTTGCCGCTGCCCCTGTTCGTGATCACCCTCACGGGATCCAGGCGCTCCAACGTGGGCCCCGCAGTCACCAGGAACCTCCTCCCCTCCAGGGTCCTTCTCCTCAGCGATGATATGACCGCCTCCACTATCTCCTCGTCCGGGGCGATCTTGGCCTTCCCCTCCTCCATCGATGGCGGCACGATCCTGATGCCCATCGCCCTGAGCTCCTCCATCGCGCGCGAGACCGCCGGATTCCTGTACATCTGCTCGTGCATGGCCGGCGCGATGACCACCGGCTTGCCGGCGCCCATGGCCACGTTGACGAGCGCCGTGACGGCGTTCGAGGCGTCACCCCGTGCTATCCTGGAGATTGTGGTGGCCGTCGCCGGCGCCACGAGCACCACATTCGCGGAGCCCGGCCCATCGCCCCCCAGCTTCACGTGCTCCATCTCTCCCGTCAGCCCGAGGATCGGGCGGTTGCCGGTCGCCCACCACATCAGCTGCGGTCCCACTAGCCTCGCCGCGGCCGGCGTCATGACCGGTACCACGTCCGCGCCGTGCCTGATCAGCAGCCTAGCGAGATCTATCGACCGATAAGCGGCGGCGCTGCCGGTCACGCACAGCGCGACGCGGATCCCCCAGAGGATCTTGGTCAGCCTCCCCCTGAGCGCATCCACGTCGGCCACGCTCCCTGCCCCCTCTCCGGAGCTTTATAGTTGATCCACGCCGTTAAGGCCTCCTGCCCTCGTAAAAGCCGCGGACGTCGTTCAGGTAAGGCCACCGCGCCCTCCTGGAATTTATCTCGTCCAGCTCCAACTCGACGACCTCCGTCGTCTCCTTCCTCCCCAGCTCTAGCAGGATCTTGCCCTCTGGGGATGCGACCAGGCTGTTGCCCTCCACGGGCCTGCCGTCCTTGTACCCGGCCTCAGCCAAGTTCACCATGGCGAAGAATACCGTGTTCTCCGCAGCCCTCACCTGGGAGAGCGCCCTCCACAGGTATATCCTGTCGAAGGGTACGGACGACGGGTTCACTATTATCTGGGCTCCCTGGAGCGCCGGCCCGCGGACCAGCTCCGGATACATGGCGTCCACGCATATCACGATCCCGGCCTTCCCCGCGCCGAAGTCGAACGTCGAGGGACCCTCCCCCGGCTCCACATGCTCCCTCTCACCCACCGCGTTGGATGGGAACCTCTTCGAGGCCTCCGAGATCATGCCCCCAGCGGAGAGCGCCCTGGACACTGCGAGTGGGCGCCCATTCCTCAGGGCCCAATACCCGCCCAGCACAAGCACCCCATACATAGCCGAGGCTATCGATTTCCCCTCCTCCATGAGCCTCCGCTCCTCCTCCGCCGCCAAGGGTCTGGCGATCCAAGCCTCGGGCAACGATGCCAGATCGACCCTGCCCAGCGTCGATGCTAAGTCCCTGATCCTCCTGAGTCCCTCCTCCAGATCCTCCACCCTCCTCATCTGTATTATGCCTAATCGGACGCGGGACACATTACCCAGGTGACTACGCGTGGTTAAATACATGTCGGCGCGCCTGAGGGCTCCGTTACCTTAAGCCCGAATCGGGAAGAGCCTGCCCGATCACGATTCCCAGCTCATCAGGCCAACAAGAGATCCCTTTTCTCATAGTCGACTATGCTATTTGCAATATTTCTCGACCCTCTAGAGGTGATTGGGCAGTTAGCGAGCAGGAGCAATGCCTACACATGGAGGCGAGCGCATGCGAGTTGGCGGGGCCAGCGCTTCACCTACGATCTCCCCCTAGGAGCCCTATAGGGCGCACGATCAGATATGTCAAGGAGGGGGATTGGGACTTTCGACTGCCTCCTCCCGGCCGGCGAGCGCACGCTGTGCTCGAGGAGAGCCTTCGAGCGCGGGCTCAACTGACCGTCGCGTTCATGTTCGTGCGGGGCCTCGCGTTCGAGGACGGGGACCCGGTGATGCTCCTCTGGCTGGACGGGCCACGCCCGATCTTCTCGCTCGGGTAGGGGGTGGGCTTAAGGTAACGGAGCCCTGGGGTTCGGGGCAAGGGATATCTCGGGGAGATGGCCCGTGCCCCCAGCATTGGTGCAGCGGCCTCGCAGGGGCTCCGCGGCGCCGGCCGCGCGCTGCGCGAGGTGTCACCGAGATGCTCTACATAGTGCTCACGACTGGCTCCTGCAACCTGAGGTGTGATTACTGCGGCGGCTCGTTCGATCCATCGTTGGTCCCTCCGAGGCCGATGTACGACTTGGAGAAGCTCCTGAGGATGATAAGGGGGGATCCGGATCCCATAGTGGCTTTCTACGGCGGGGAGCCGCTGCTCAACATGCCCTTCCTGGAGCGCGTCGTGAGGGAGCTCCGCGGCACCTCGAGGCTCGTGCTGCAGACGAACGGGACGCTCGTCAGGAAGGTGGACCGCGAGGTGCTAAGGTCGTTCGACGCGATATTGATATCCATCGATGGTGTGAAGGAGCTCACCGATGCGCACAGGGGCAGGGGGATCTACGCGCGCGCCGTCGACGCGGCTGGGTATCTGAGGTCCATAGGCTACTCAGGTGACCTGATAGCTAGGATGACGGTGACCGGCGACACGGACATCGCGCGCGACGTGCGCCACCTGCTCTCGCTCGGCCTGTTCGATCACGTGCACTGGCAGCTAAGCGTCATCTGGAGCCCCCGCTGGAACTTCGAGGAGTGGTCCATCCGCAGCTATTTGCCGGGCATAGAGTCCCTAGCCGAGGAATGGTCCTCGAATATCGAGCGCGGCCGCGTCCTCGGAATAGCGCCCTTCCAGGGGATAGTTAAGAGGCACCTGATGGGCGGCCCATACCCGCCCTGCGGCGCCGGATCCGAGGCCATTGCGGTGTCGACCGATGGCAGGATACTGGCATGTCCCATTGCTATCTCCGAGCGCTGGGCGGAGATGGGGAGCCTGGAGTCCGGATTCTCGCGGCGCGCTTATCCCGTAGCGGAGGAATGCTCCGGGTGCCCGTACTTTAGGGAGTGCGGCGGTCGCTGCCTCTACTCGTTCATGGAGAGGCTCTGGGGTGATGATGGCCACAGATCCGTGTGCGAGGTCACGAAGGCGACCATCAGGGCAGTGCTCCGCCGCATGCCCAGGTTGGAGCTGGCGGTGGCCTCCGGCGTCGTCAGGTGGGAGGACATAATGTACCCGAAGTTCAACAACACGATCGAGATAATACCGCGACGTCCGGTGGCGGGGCCAGCTCGCATTCGAATCGCGCGGGATCCATCCGCGCAGTCGCCTCGCCCGCGGAACGCGCTGGAGATTATGTCCCCGACGATCTCTTCTGTGACCTCGAAGGGCACGAGCCCCGTCTCGCCCCTCAGGATCTCCATGGCCCTGGCCCTCAGGCCCTCGAGCTCGCCCTCCGAGAACCCGTAGTCGCTCAGGCCCTCGTCGAAGCCAAGGGACTCCTGGAACCTCCTGAGCGCCTCCTCCGCCCTTTCCGCGTGCTCGGGGATCGGCTCGAGGCCGGGATCCAGCGCCCTCATCACGAGCGCCCCCTCGATGGGCCGCGCCGCGTACGTATAACGGATGCAGCGCGGCCCCAGCATCGCGAGCCCCGCCCCGTGAGGCAGCCGGGGATTGATGCCGCTGAGCACGTGCTCCAGCAGGTGCACTATGTGCGTGACCGAGTTATCGATTGCGATGCCCGCCACTGCCGCCGCGTAGAGCAGGTTGCCCCTGGCCTCGAGGTCGCCCGGGCTGCGCAGCGCCGCGGGCAGCCAGCGCGCTATCAGCTCGACGGCTTCCCTAGCCAGCGTCTGCGTCATGCGGTTGGTCTCCGTGGACGTGGAGGACTCCAGCGCGTGGTAGAGCGCGTCCAAGCCGGTGTAAATCGTCTGGTCGGCCGGCAGGCTCCTGAGGTACCGGGGATCGTCGGCGCTGGCCCTCGGGTAAGTGGTCTCCAGCCCTATCTTGAGTCCCTTACCCTCCACGTTGGCGACCGAGTACCTGTCTATCTCGCTCCCCGTCCCGTGCGTCAGGTTGACCGCGTAGACCGGCATGTCGCAGGAAGGGGTCCTGCCCCCGAGCAGGTAATCATCGGCCCTCCCCCCGGAGCACGCGATGACGGCCGCGAACTTGGCGGAGTCTATCACGCTGCCGCCGCCTATCGCCAATATCGCCTCGGCGCCATGCGCGCGCACAGCTTCGACGATTCCATCCACCATGCTGTCCGTCGGGTTCGGGGATATCCCGCTATACGTCTCGGCGGAGATTCCCAGGCGTTGCACGACCTCCAGGGCATCGTTGAGGGCACCGCTCTCCTCCGCGCTCCGCCTGCCCTTCACGATCAGGATCCTCCTGTGAGCCCCCAGATGTCTCTGAAGTCCGCTGAGAGCCCCCTCGCCCATGTAGACCACGGTCGAGCCGTACCGGAGCGCGAACCTCTCCATGCGCGATCCCGGCGCGGCCCAAGGATATTGGCGTTTCCCGGCATCCTTGGGATCGTTGACTGGGCGTCACCCGCCCCCTGCGCGGGCTGCTGAACGCCCCAGCGAGGCCCGGTTTGAAACCTCTCACCTCAGCTCGCACGGTGGGGCGACCCCTCAGAGGGGGCGAGGTTTGTCGTTCTTCAATCACCTGCGGTGGCGCCTCAGGGCGCCGCGCGAGCGGCTCGCGCGGCGCTGTACAGCGGAGGATTTTAAAACTGCTCGCGGCCTCGTGCAGAGCGTGGAGGGCATAGGCAGATCGTACGGTGAGCTATGCTCCCTCCTGGGGGCCACACAGCTGCCCGATGAGCAGTCCGTCTCCAGGCTGAGGGAGCTGATCGAGGGCGCGGGCAGGATAATAACGGTGGGCGCGGGCAGGTCCGGGGAGGTCGCCGATTCCTTCATGAGGTTCCTGAGGAACCTGGGGTATGAGCGCAGCTATGGTCCCGATGACGTGCCCTACGTGTTGAAGTACAGCGACCTGGTGATAGGATTCAGCGGAAGCGGCACCACGACGTACACGCTGCAGACGCTGACGGTCGCCAGGAACGCGGGGTCCAAGATAGTGGTCTTCACCGCGGCCCCGGAGAGCCCCGCGGCGTCCCTGGCCGACCTCGTGATATACCTGCCGGGCAGGACGAAGTCCGAGCCCGAGGACTACTACGAGCGCCTGCTCAGCAAGGAGACATACGCGCCGCTGACGCCGCTGGGCACGCTGTTCGAGCTCAGAAGCCTGCTGGTTTCGCTGGCGTTCATAAGGACGCTCGCGGTCGGAGGGAGCCTAGCTGAGAACTACGGCGCGCTCGTGAACCTAGCCTCCAGCTACGTGCCATCGAGCGAGGAGTTCGACGCGCTGTACTCGCTCATGCCGAAGGCGCGCAGCAGGAGCAACCCGTGGCCGGGGAAGCTCGTGGCCATAGGTGAGGGGCTCTCGGGCACGGTGGCCAAGTTCTTCGTGACCAGGATGCGCCACGCCGCGAAGGCGGATGAGGTTAGGGAGGTCTACTACTGGCTGGATAAGGGCAGCGTGGCCGTCATGCCGGGCGACCTGGTGCTCGTGGTGTCAGGATCCGGGGAGCAGCTGCCGGCGGTGCTCGCCGCCAAGGCGAAGTCCAAGGGCGTTCACGTGGCATCGCTGACATCCTACCCGAACTCCACGCTGGGCCTCAACAGCGACGTTGTAGTGAACGTGCCGGGGAGGAAGGTGCAGAAGATAAGGGGGCTCAGGAGCAGCTACCTGCCCAGGGACCCCGCGGATTCCGCGTTCGAGCTCAGGGCGCTGCTATCCCTGGAGGCCATGGTGCACGAGATCGCCAAGATCGAGGGCATCACGGAGGCCGACATGCGCAAGCTTCACTCGGACTTCACCTGAGGGGCCCCGGCGATCCCGTGCGCCGCGCGAGCAGATCCGGGCGACCACTGGAACGCGAGGAAAGTTATTATGAGCGCCGCGCGAAGCGTCAGTGAGGAGATGGGGCTTACTCAGGAGCAGAAGGAGGAGATAAGGAGGAAGGTGATAGAGGCGCTGAAGGAGGTCTACGATCCCGAGATCCCCGTCAACGTCTGGGATCTGGGGCTCATCGAGGAGATATCCGTGAACGATGAGGGGTACGTCGACATAAAAATGATGCTGACCGCCATAGGCTGCCCGGTCTCGGCGACCATAGCTTACATGGCCGAGGCCACCGTGTGGGACAAGGTCAAGGAGGCCAAGGGCGTCAACGTCGAGGTAGTGTGGGATCATCCGTGGTCCCCGGATCGCGTGACGCCGGAGGGGAGGGAGCAGCTGAAGGTGATATACGGCTACGATATAGTGGAGGACTGGAAGGCCGCTTACCAATATCAGCAGGGCGGGGGCGCGGGGAGCGCGCAATCCCGAGCGCGATCGAAACAGATTTCAGCCGCATAGCGCACCCGTGCACCGTGAGGAGGGTCCTCGCCATCGATATAGGCGCGACCAATCTCAGGGCCGCGCTCGTGGGGGAGGATGGGGAGATCGCCGAGCTGAGGAGGACGCGCACCCCCGAGCGCGGGATCCTCAAAGTCGTCGGCGACCTCGTGGAGGACCTCGCGAGGCGCGCCGACGCGATCGGGATCGCATCGGTGGGCCCCCTAGATATCAGGAGGGGGGTGCTGCTCAATCCCCCGAACCTCCGCGAGCCCGGCGAGATCGACGTGGTCGGCTCCCTGGGCGGGAGGTTCGGCCTGGAGGTCGTCCTGCTGAGCGACGCCGTCGCGGGCGCGGTGGGCGAGTGGCTGCACGGCGCCGGCAGGGGCCTGGACAACATGGTCTACCTGACTTTCAGCACTGGGCTGGGGGCCGGCGCGATCGTGGACGGCCGGCCGCTCCTGGGGGCGCGCGGGAACGCCCATGAGGTGGGCCATTTCGTGGTGGATTACAGGAGCGAGCTGAGGTGCGGCTGCGGCGGCCTGGGGCACTGGGAGGCGTACTGCTCGGGGGCCGGGCTCCCCAAGCTCGCGCGGCGGCTGCTCCGGGAGCGCGGGGAGGTGGCGAGCCGCCTGAGGGAGATCGATCTGTCGTCCGGCCCGATGGATGCGGCCACCATATTCAAGTTGGCGAGGGAGGGCGATCCCATAGCCTCGGATGTCGTCCGCGAGTTCTCCAGGATAGCCGCTGCCGGCATAGCCAGCGTCGCCAGCGCGTATGACCCGGAGTTGATAGTGCTCGGCGGCTCGGTGTACCTGAACAACAGGGACCTCTTAGATGGGGAGATCGCGGCCAATCTGCCCGAGTACTCCTTGGGCGATCCTCCCCCGCTGGCCCCCGCCGCCCTCGGGGATCTATCACCGCTCGTGGGGGCCGCGGCAGCCGCCCTGGGCGAGTGGAGGCCGCAGGTGCGGCGCAAGCGAGATAGGCGGGCGCCCCCCGCTCCCTCCGGGCGATGATAAAAACGGCAAACATGCCCTTCAGGGCGGGGTCGTCCCGCTCGGTGGGCCGGAGCAGAAGATTTTTAAACAGGGCCTTGTTAGGGTGCTCAGTAGCGCCCATCAAGGGGGCGTAACCACCAAGACCCCGCCCCGGGATCCCCGGGGAACCCTCGCCCTTCAGGGCGGGGAGGGGGTCAGACTCCTGGCTGAGCCCCCTGAGCTATCCCTCGACGCAATTCGGGATGGTTTTATCAGCCCGCGCGCGGATGCCCCGCGTGTGGAGGGTGATTTCTTCGCTGGAGGACGGAAGGAGCCTCCTAGATGGGGGAGGCGTGAGGCTGATAGGCGCGCGCTACGCCGAGCCGTGGCCCGTCAGCGTTGTCGAGGAGATACGGCACATGGTGGCCCTGGCCGGGGCCAGGTCCTGCACGATCGTGGGGGCGCACATAGGGGAACCCCTGGTGGCCCTGGCCGGCCTCTGCGCCGAGGTCCGCGCCTACGAGCCGGATCCTGCGAACTGCTACCTCTTGACCGAGAACATGGAGTTGAACGGCATCCGTGCATCCGTGAGGTGCGAGGCCGTCTCGAGCGGCGAGGGAAGGGCCAGCGCGGAGGTCGGGGGGCACCCCCTCAGGATAGAGGCGATAGGCGTCAACAGGGTGCTGAACTTCCGGAGCGACCTCGTGCTTCTACTCTGCGGCGACTGCGCCTCCAGGGCCTCGCGCCTCGACTGCGGGGCCCTGTCGCTGGTGGGAGGGTACGTGTTCCCCAGGCACTCCGACCTGGGGGACAAGCTCTCGTCATGCGGCTTCAGCCTGAGCCGGGGATCGACCGAGGCTCTCGCGCTGAGGCCTCGCCCGGCACGGCGCGGTTAGCCGGCGTAAGGTTAAACGCCGGCGGGCCACGATTGTGTGCGTGGGCTTGGGCTGGCTCCGGAACCTCCCGCCCTTCGGGATGCCCGGCGAGCTCGTCGGGGGCGTGACATCGCGCATCCCGCGCGTGGGCTCCTCCGCGCTCCACACGGACAGCGGCGATTGCGAGGACTTGGATGGCCTCTGGATGCCGCTATCCCGCACGGGGAGGTCGCTCCCCGGCGAGGGCAAGCTCAGCGCAGTGGCGCTCTCGGGCACGCTCCATGAGACGGGGGCGAGCGGCGGTGTCCGTGCCCTCGTGGCGCGGTGGTACAGGATCTTGCTCGAGGTAGGTGATGGGATCTGAGGTCCGAGGAGTCGCGTTCGCGCCGGCGCGGCCTTGACAAGGAGCGCGATCTGGCGCGCCGCCTCTGGGAGAGGGGGTTCGCGTCCATGAGGGCACCGGCCAGCGGCGCGAAGGCCAAGCGCTTCGTGCAACCCGATGTGATAGCTGCGAAGGGGGGGTCCCTCTTCGCATTCGAGGTGAAGGCCAGGAGCGAGATCCCGATCTACGTGGAACAGGATCAGGTGGAGAAGCTGGCCGAGTGGGCCAGGCGGGCGGGCGCGCGTCCCTTCTTCGCCATATACTATGGGGGGAGGTGGCGGTTCGTGCCGCTGGAGCGCGCCTCGCGCGTCGGCCGCAACTACAGGATAGACGGGGAGAGCCTATCCGCTGCCCTCAGCATGGACGAACTCACGGCCTGAAGGCCTCCTCCCGGATCCCCATCCTCCTGTTCACGTGCACCGCGAGCGCGAAGAGCGCGCTGCTCGCCCTGTTGACCGCGGCGAGCGCCACCGGCTGGTCCACGCCCTCCTCGCGTGCCGCCCGGACCATGGCGCGCTCCAGCCTCCTGGTGAGCGCCCTGGCCAAGTGGAGCGCGGCCGCGGCCGGGTGACCGGACGGCAGCACGAACAGCTCCACGTCCTCCATCCTCGCATCGGTCACCTCCTCCAACCACTTCACGTCCTCCCTGGAAATGAGCTCCCTCCTTCCGCGCGTTTCGAAAGCTGTGACCGCGGCGAACAGTGTCCTCTGCAGCCTCGAGAGGTCGCTGTCCACGTCCCTCAGCTCGGGCGGCAGCAGGGCCCTCGCCAGGCCTATCGCGGACACGGCCTCGTCGAGCGCCCCCGAGAGCTCCACGGACGGGTGATCCTTGGTAACCCTGCCGCCCGTCAGTGGGCTGTACGTGGTTCCATCGTCTCCCGTGCCCGTGTACGCCCTGAACCTCACATGGACGCGCCGGCTCCCGAGGGATAAAAACGTGAGCGGCGAAGGCCTTCGTGCGCTGCGGGGCTGTCCCGCGGCACCATCGACCCTCTCAATAATGTTTCTTGATATAATCTCTCTTCGAAAGGTTTCGGCCGGCGTGATGTCGCTGGCGCAGTCATCCCTCAAGGGGGTAGAGGGGCTCGGCGTGCCTATGGGGATATTCGTCATGATCTACGGGCTTTCGATACTTGAGAACGGGCTGTCAACGGGGCCGCTCGTTGCGGCATCGCTTTTCGTGTTGGAGGGTCTCTCCGCGATAATAGCATACATTGCCCTTGCCAGGGAGGTCGCGCGCCGTCTTACGCCGCGATAGCCCTGCTCGATCTCTCCGCGATCGTAGCCTTAGCATAGTGATCCCAACTACTTTCGTCCACCCCGTGGCGTTCTCGAAGTGTTTCCCGTAGATTCATACGAAGTCTGCACAGTATACCTTTATATAATTATTAATTTGAAATATAATCTTTGATGAGTGATATAAAACGGCAAACCTCGCCCTTCAGGGCGGGGAGGGGGATCGAGCCGCTCCCCTGCGTGGCAATCACACGTCCCACGCTGGCCCACATCCATGGGCCTGTGGGTGCGGGCTTATTCGGAGCTCGCCGGGGGAATCCCCCTGTTTGCTATCCTCGCGATCCGGCGATTTAAATACCAGTGCGCTCCCCATACGGTCGCATGGATGTCGCCAAGCTGAGGGAGGACTTTCCGGTCCTTTCGAGTGGCGTCATATACTTGGACAGCGCTGCCACGTCCCTGAAGCCCCGCGCTGTCGTGGACGCTGTGAGGAGGTACTATGAGGAGTACACCGAGAACGTGCACAGGGGCATGGGCAGGATGGCCCAGAGGGCCACTGACGAGTACGAGGGGGCCAGGGAGGCCCTGGCTTCGTTCATAGGGGCGAAGCCCCACGAGGTCGCCTTCACGTCGGGGACGACGGCCTCCATAAACATAGTCGCCGAGGGCATCGAGTGGAGGGCGGGGGACGAGATCGTGGTGACTCGCATGGAGCATCACTCGAATCTGCTGCCCTGGATCAGGGCATCCAAGATCCACGGGCTGAGGCTGAGGTTCGTGGAGCTCGACGACGAGGGCAGGCTGGACATGCGCTCGCTCGAGGCGTCGCTGGGCCCTAGGACGAGGCTCGTCGCCTTGACGCACTCCTCCAACGTGACCGGCGTCGTGAACGACGTGGAGGCCGTGGCCAAGCTGGCCCACGACCACGGCGCGCTCCTGCTGGTCGATGGGGCGCAGTCGGTGCCACACATGCCGGTCGACGTCCGCAGGCTGGGGGCCGACTTCCTGGCCTTCAGCGGCCACAAGATGCTGGGGCCGACCGGGATAGGCGTCCTCTACGTCTCGGAGGCAGCTCAGGATTCCCTGCAGCCGCCGTGGCTGGGCGGCGGGATAGTCGAGGAAGTCACTGGGGATTACTACAGGCTCCTCGGGTTCCCCCAGCGCTTGGAGCCCGGCACGCCGAACATAGCCGGGGCCGTGGGGCTCGGCGCGGCCGCCAGGTACCTCAGCGGCATAGGGATGGAGAGCGTACTGGAGCACGAGCTCGAATTGGTCCGGGTCGCCCTCGACGAGTTGAGGGGCATCGAGGGGCTGAGCCTGCTCGGCCCTTGGAGCCCTCGCGGAAGGCTCGGGATATTCTCATTCTCGCTCCGCGGCCGCCACCCGGATGAGGTTGCGGCCCTCCTGAGCGAGATGTCCGGGATAGAGGTCAGATCCGGCTATCACTGCGCGCAGCCCCTGCACATGAGGTACGGATTCCGCGGCACCGTGCGCGCGTCCACCTACCTGTATAACACGGTGGGTGAGATCCGCGCCCTCGCGGACTCCCTGCGCAGGATATCCAGAATGTGAGGCCCGGCCCTCCTGCTCACGAATATGCGCCGGCGCATATTAACGGATAGCGTGTAAAGATATTAGTTGGTCATGGAGTACGGCTACCCCGACATGCGGGTAGCTAAGGAGGAAGTGCTGAGCAGGATAGATGGCGGCAGGCTGGTCAAGACGCTGACGGAGCTCATAGATATACCGAGCCCCACGGGCAGCGAGGGAGAGATAGGCTCCTACATCTACTCCAAGTACCGGGAGCTCGGCCTCAAGGTCATATGGCAGGAGGTGGAGGACGGCAGGCCCAACGTCATAGGCATACTGAGGGGCAGGGGCGGCGGGAAATCGCTCCAGCTCGACGCCCACCTGGACGTCTCCTTCACGGGGACGGAGGAGTTCCTGTACGGGGGTGCCACGAGCCCCAAGTCCCGCGTTGAGGAGCGGGAGGGCGACACGTGGATATTCGGGGCCGGCGCCTTCAACATGAAGAACGCGCACGCGGCCTACCTGGAGGCCGTCCGCGCGATAGTGGATTCGGGGGTCGAGCTCGAGGGCGACCTCATACTCACCGCCACGTCCGGCGAGATAGAGGAATCGCAGGTCGACGACTTCAGGGGCAAGAAGTACAGGGGATACGGCAGCGGGGCGTCCTACCTCGCGGCGCATGGGCCGATAGGCGACTACGTGATAATAGGAGAGCCCACAGGCCTCAAGCTCATGATAGGCCACTACGGCTCCTACTGGGCCAAGATAACGGCGTCCGGCGGCACCGTGATACACACTGCGTGGTCGCGCGGCATACCCAACAAGATCGAACAAATGTCCGAGTTCATAATCGAGTTCAGGGAATGGAAGGCCAAGTATGAGGACAAGCTGTCCTACAAGGGTTACAGGGGGATCGTGAACATAGCAGCGATCCAAGGGGGATTCCCTTGGAAGGCCTCAAGGACGCCGGGCGAGGCATCAATTTACGTGGACATCAGGTTCCCGCCGAGCATGACCTGGATGCAGGTCAGGGACGACCTGGACGCGTTCATAGCGGACTTCAACCGCAGGCATCCCGGATACGACATATACGAGTTGCCCTACGCCATAAACCCGCCCACGGAGGTCGATGAGGGGGAGCTGGTGGTGCGCGCGGTCAAGGATGCCCACAGGGAGGTGATGGGCCGGGACGTGGAGACGATATACGAGATCTGGTACTCCAACGCTCCGAAGTATAACTCCATGGGCAGCAAGGCGATAAACTATGGGCCCGGCGGGGCGAAGAAGCTGAGCGGCCTGACCTTGGCCGACAAGGACAGGGAGTACATCAGCCTGTCGGACCTGATAGCGGGCACTAAGGTATATGCGCTCTCGGCGCTGTCGATCTGTAACACGCCGAGGTGAGCTGCCCCGCCCTGAAGGGCGGGGCTTCCTGCTTCACTGCCCCACCTTGCCCGCGGCACTCGGCCGCGGGCAGGGGGCGGAGCTCCACAGGCGCCGCGGGTGGCTCCCACCCTGCCCTCCTCAGCACGTTGAGGGACGCGTTGTAATCCCTGTCGGCCCTCCAGCCGCAGGCCGGGCACTCGAAGGCCCTGTCGACCGGCTTCAGATCGCGGTTCACGAATCCGCGCTTGTAGCACGCCCTCGCGGAACCTCCGCCTGGCGCCGTGGAACCGGTCGGCGATCCCCTGCACTACCTGGGAGCGGAGCTGCCGGTAGCCCTCGTTCCGCTTCCTCAGGTCCAGCGCCAGCTGCCTCAGCTCCGCGAGGGTCGGGCCCCTCCCGTTCTCGCGGCGGAACTCCGTGTCCGCCCGCCGCAGGGTATTGTAGACCTCGCAGGCCAGCCACAACTGGGCCTTTAACGCCCCCAACGTCCGCTGGCCTGCGTGCGCCCTGAATCTGAACCCCACGGCGGGCATCGGGAAGGAATAGTGGACATCACCCTTTAAGACATTCCCACCATCCCCGCCATAAATGGCGAGATTTTCTACCACATAATATAATCATCAATAGTAAAGGAATTTATTCTACCGCATTTAACTGAATCCGATAATGTCATCCAGCGGCGAACGTCGGCTGGGGACTAAGGAAATCATACTCATCGCAGCGGTCATATACTTCGGCTGGGGTCTCATAAACACCGACGATAACCTGGTCCTCATGCTGGGCACCCCGATAATGCAGACCCTCCATCTCACGGTGCAGCAGTACTCATACGTGCTGTCGGCCGGATTCGCAACCAGCTTCGTTATGAGCCTGATATTGGGCCCGCTGGGCGACAGGCTTGGCCGCAGGTTCCTCCTCCAGCTCACGCTCCTGGGCACGGCCGTGTTCTCCATGCTGCAGTACTTCATCAACGGATTCTGGAGCTGGCTGCTGATCAGGATGGGCGCGGAGGGGTTCACCGGCAGCGAGTGGGGCGCCGGCGCAACTTACCTGACGGAGACGATCGGGAAGAGGCTGCGCGGGCTGGCGCTATCCATAATGCAGTCCGGATGGGTCTTTGGATACGGCCTGGCCAGCGTCATAGCTTACTTCACGCTCAGCCACTGGGGGATGAGCTACGGCTGGAGGGTAGCGTTCCTGTTCGCATTCCTGCCGGCTGTCGTCGTGCTGGTAATACGTTCAAGGCTGAAGGAGACGGACAGGTTCGAGCACCTCAGGGAGATCAGGGATGCCAAGAGGCGCGGGGACGTAGCCAAGGTCGAGGAACTCTTGAAGAAGTACAAGGTGGACGTCGAGGCTTCCGTGAGGCCATCCTACAGGCAGCTGCTGGGCCCCGATCTCAGGAGGGTCGCCATCATACTCGCGTTCTACAACTTCCTGACCACGGGGGTCGCCATAGTCGGCGATGCCATGTTCCCGTACTACCTATCTCAGGTTAAGGGATTTAATTATCTAGCATTAATATCAATGTTCGCCACCCTATCGTTCATCGGCATAGTGGGATACTTGGCGAACGGCTTACTGAACGACAGGATAGGGGCCAAGTGGCCAGTGGCGCTGTTCGCGGCGCTCCAGACGCTCGGGATATTCGCGCTCGTCATCCTGGTCAAGTTCCCGGACTACATAGCCTTGTGGTCCTGGTACTTCCTCTACCTGTTCACGCACAACGGGCAGTTCGCGGGCCTCATACGCCTGAATACCGAGGCGTTCCCGACGAGGGTCAGGGCGGCGGGAGCCCTGTGGTCCGGCGCCTTCTGGAGCCTGGGCCAGTCGGTATGGCCGCTGGTGTTCAGCTCCCTGATACCAGTGCTGGGCTTCAACGGCGCCTGGATATGGGTCGAGATAGTCCCCGAGCTCGTCGCAATAGCGCTGTTCGCCGCCCTGATGAGGAACATACCCCCTCAGCGCGAGCTGGAGGAAATAGCAATATAAAATTAATATTTTATTTTTATATCTTGAAGTACTCCGGAGGTATCTGAGCGAGGTTCGCCCTTATCGCGTCGACGCTCGCGAGGAACCCCTTCCTCTCCTCATCCGTGAGGGGCAGCTCGAGCACCTTCTCTACCCCTCTCCTGCCCAGGACCACCGGCACGTCCACTGTCACGTCCTTTACCCCGTACTCCCCGTCCAGGTACACGCTCGCGAAGAAGACCCTCTTCAGGTCCCTCTTGATGGATTCCGCCATCACAGCGACGCCGGCGCCGGGTGCCCAGTTGCTGCTGAACCCCCTGAGCTTCGTCACCTCGGCCCCGGCGTCTATCGTCTGCTTGACTATCTCTTCTATGTCCTTCTGGGACATGACCTGGGTGAGCGGGACGCCCGCGACGCTCGAGAGCCTGGGTACGGGGAACATCTTCTCGCCGTGCTGCCCTATGACCACCGGCGATATTGAGCTGGGGGCAACGCCGAGCTTCAGCGACGCGTAGTACGCCAGCCTCCTGGAGTCCAGGATCCCGCTGAATCCTATGACGCGCTCCCTCGGGAATCCGAGCAGCTTGTACATGAGGTATATCATCGGGTCCAGGGGGTTCGTGACCAGGATGACTATGGAGTCCGGGGCATACTTCTTTATGTTCCCCGCTATCGACCTTACGACCTCCGCGTTCTTCCCCACGAGCTCCTCCCTGGTCATCCCCGGCTTCCTCGGGAAGCCGGCCGTCACCACCACGAGGTCGCTGCCCCTCATGTCGCTGTAGTCGTTGCTCCCCCTGACCCTGATGTCTATGCCGAGCTCCGCCAGCGCGTGCCCCAGATCAAGCGCCTCCCCCTGGGGCAGGTTCGGCACTATGTCTATCAACATGAGGTCGTCCAGCTCCTTCAGGGCCAACATCGCGGCGGCGCTACTGCCCACCCTGCCGGTGCCTATGATGGTTATCATTTGATGACGCCGCCCATAATTGCGCTATAAAAATATGACTAGCGCCTACCTATCGACTCTACTTACGGCGCGCCGCCCGCGGGATCGGGCGCATCGATTTTAAGTTCGCCGAGGGTCCCGCCCCTCAATGGGGACCCCGCGCCGCGCCCGCAAGCGCACGCTGATGCGGCTGTACGACGCCGAGGCCGAGAAGTACGAGTTGCGCTACGGCGCGGAGCAGGCCCCCAAGGTCAGGGACGCCCTGGCAATGGTCCCTCCCAAGTACCCAGCGCTGGACGTGGGTTGCGGCACCGGGATCCTGCTCAGGTCGCTCTCGCACCTCGCGGTGGGCCTGGACATCAGCAGGTCCATGCTCAGCCGGGCGCCCGGCGGTCCCCTGCGCGAGCGCGTCCTGGGCGACATGGAGCGCATGCCGTTCAGGGCCGACTCCTTCTGGTCCATTTACTCGATAACATCCATCCAGCTCGCGGGGGACCTGAGGCGGGCGGTGCTGGAGATGGCCCGCGTGGCCAAGGGTGGCGGATTCGTCCTGATCAGCGCGCACAGGGCCACCAGCGCCTCGAGAGAGCTCGCGGACGCGGCGCTGGCGGCGGGCCTAATCGTGCTGAAGGATAAGCCGCCGGACGACGCCGACGTGGACCGCGTGGTCGCGTGCATGAAGCCGCCGGTCGCCGCGATCGATAGATAGCCTCCCTTATGTCGTAGGGGGCGACCCTGAGGCCCCTGGACCTCAGCTCGTCCTCGAACTCGCGCTCCTGCGCGTCAAGCTCCCGCGCCTCCATGTGGTCGCGCTCCGCGAGCGCGTACGGCGAGCCGGGCTTCACCAGCAACCTCGACAAGAATATCAGATCATCCCCTCCTAGGTCCATGGAGTCGATAACGTCGACCGTCTCCCTCACGTGGCGCCTCCAGAGCCCCCTGCCGCCCGCGCCCACGAGGACTATCAGGCCCCTCGAGATCCCCGCCTCGCCGAGGGACCTCGCCATCCTGACCGCCAGCCGCGGCTCCGGCGGCTTATTCAGGACCCTCAGGACCTCCCTGGACCCGGACTCGAGGCCTATGTATACCCTCCTGAGCCCCATCGAGCGAAGCCGCGCGTAGTCCGACGGCGTCAGCCTCGTGGAGAAGTAGTCGGCGAAGGCGAATAACTCGCGCCCCGGGAAGGTCTCCCGGGCTATCCTGGCGTATTCCAACACGTAATCGCGTGGGGCGCCCAGCGGGTTCGCGTCGGCCAGGAATATCCTCCCCCTCAGCATGGCCCCCGCGCCCAGCCACTCCCTGACCTCCCTGGCGTGGGCCTCGAACTCGCGCGGATCCTTGGCCCTGTACCCCCTGTCCCTGTAGAAGTCGCAGAAGCTACATTTATTGTAGGAGCAACCCACGGTCGCCTGTAGCACTATGGACAGGTACTGATCGGGCGGCAGTATCGATATGGGCATATATAGGGAGGCGAAGCGCCTCTCATCCTCCCTGAGCCACCCGATCCCCCGGGAGGCGGCGAGCGCGAGTGCGTCCCTGGTGGCCTCGTCGGCCGCCCCCTCCAGCGCCCTCCTCACCGCGCCGTAGACGCGCTCTAGTAGCGACTCCCTCTCGCCCCCCGGGACCTCCTCCACGATCCTCCTGCCGCCGTCCCAGGACTTCCTGACCAGGAGCCCGCTCAGCCCCCTCTCGTAGCTCCTCATGCCGTGCTCGAAGAAGGTCGGCCTCCCCTCCAGGTCCAGCACGTAGACTCCCTCGTTGGGGGCCACTAATCGAATGGCTCCCCCGATCACCCTGGCTTCCACCATGCAAGCTAGATCGGCATCCTGAAATAAAAGCGAGCTCCCGAATCACTGGGCGCCCTGTTGGGATTGGGGCAGCTGCAGATCCCTCCTGACGCCCTCTGTCACGTTGTTGCTAAGGATGTCGTCCCTCTCGTAGATGTCGACCTGGGCATCGGTTATTGAGAAGCGCCCCCCCTCCACAGTGTACCTCAGCGCGACGTTGACGACTGCCTCCTTCGGTATCTGGTACTTCTCCACTATGTACGAGTAGAGTGCCCTGTTCAGCTTGGTGAGCTCCTCGTTGACCTGGTCCGCCGTCAGGGTCCCCCCCTTGATGAGTGGCCTGAGGGCGGCGTTCACCACGCGCCTCAGCTTGAGGGCGTAGCCGCTGCTGCGCACGGGTCCCGTCCTGAGAACTCCCTCTGTGCGCGACATCTGCGGTAGAATTCTTCCACTCGGTATATAAATATTGTTCCAGAGAAGATCTGCTCCGCGGGCTCGCCGATGAACTTCGCGCGTCAGCACCTCATATGAGGGCGGTCCTCAGGGAGCTGCAGCAGCCGCAGGCGGACTCGTCAGGCCTCTCCGGCAGCCCACGCATGACCTCCGAGAGCACGCGCTTGGCCTTCTCCGTGTTCTCCGCCATGGTCCTGGTGACCTCCTCGGCGGTCACGGGCCTCTCCGACCACACATCGTAATCCGTCACGAGCGCGAGCACCGCGTAGCAGATCTGGGCCTCGCATGCCAAGTTGACCTCGGGGACCAAGGTCATCCCCACCACGTGCGCGCCCCAGGACCTCCAGAGCTTGCTCTCCGCCCTCGTGGAGAAGCGGGGGCCCTCTATGCACACGTAGGTGCCTGACCCATGGACCCTGTAGCCCAGCCCCGCTGCCGAGGACACGAGCTCCCTCCTGAGGTGCTCGCAGAATGGATCCGCCATGCTGACGTGGGCCACGGTCGGTCCATCGAAGAACGTGTAGTCCCTCCCCTTGGTCATGTCTATGAACTGGTCAGGCACCACGAGATCCCCGGGGCGGTACTCCTCCGTGAGGCTCCCGACGGCGGACACGGATATTATCCAGGACACGCCGAGGCTCTTAAGCGCCCATATGTTGGCCCTGTAGTTCACCCTGTGGGGAGGTATCCTGTGGCCCCTGCCGTGGCGCGGCAGGAAAGCGATCACCCTGCCGCCGAGCCTCCCCAGCACAATGTTATCGCTCGGCTCCCCGTAGGGCGTGTAAACCTTGAGCTCCCTCACGTCCTCAAGGCCCTCGAGCGAGTAGAGCCCGGACCCGCCTATCACGCCGATGTGGGCGCGCTCCGCCGGCGTCAGCACGACGCCGGGCCGATTCCCGCCCTTTTTTCGTTATCGCCGGCCGCGGCTTCGGTACTCCCTGATCACGCGGTACCAGTTGTCCCTCTCGGCGGGCCTCATCCCCATCGACTTGATGATATCCACCACGCGCTGCCGGTCCATCGCATTGGCGCGCGATCCGGTGGCCGGTATGACCCTCTCCTCCAGCAGCGTCCCCCCGAAGTCGTTCGCGCCGAAGCGGATCGCGAGCCGCGCCGCGTCCAGGCCGTTGGTGAGCCAGCTGGACTGTATGTTGGGCAGGACGTCCCTGAAGACCAGGCGCGAGACCGCGACGACGCGCAGCAGCGTTGCGGCGGTGGCCGGATACGGATATTCGCGCGTCAGGTCACTGTTGCCGGGCTCGAAGTTCCAGGCCGTGAACGAGAGGAACCCGCGCGTCCTCCTCTGCAGCTCAAGTATCCTGAGGATGTGCTCGGCGCGATCCCGGACGCTCTCGGCGTGTCCGTACATCATGGTGGCGTTGCTCATGATCCCCATCGAGTGCGCCTCCTCCATAATCCTCAGCCAGGCATCCGTCCCGAGCTTCCTGGGCGCTATCTCGCGCCTCACGCGGTCCACGAGTATCTCGCCGCCGCCCCCGGCCATCGTGTCCATGCCAGCCCTCCTGAGCCTGTCCAGGACCTCGCGGTAGCTCATCCTCCCCCTCCTGGCTATGTAGTCGACCTCCACCGGGCTCAGCCCGTGTATGGCCGCCCCCGGCACGGCGCTCTTCAGCGCGGCGAAGAGCTCCTCGTAGTACTCCACGTCGAGCTCCGGGTTCACGCCACCCTGGACCAGTATCTGCCTCAGGCCGTGCGCGGCGTCGAGCTCCCTGGCGAGCCTCGCGACCTCCTCCGGGCTCCTGACGTAGCCCTCGGGGTGACCCGGCGGCCTGTAGAAGGCGCAGAACCTGCACGCGACGGAGCACACGTTGGTATAGTTCAATACCATGTTGGAGATGAACGTCACGCGGTCCCCGAAGAGCGACCGCGTCAACCTGGACGCTGCCCTGCCGAGCTCCCACAGGTCCCAGCGCATGAGCTCCTCGACGTCCCCGATCCCCAGGGGGTCGCCGCTCAGCGCCCTCTCGAGTGCATTGCCGCGGGGCACGCCGGGGAGGGCGCGGATCGCTATTTATTAGGATGGTCCGGCCCGCGCGATACGTTTCTATAGCTCCGGGGGCGCTCGGGACCGTGCAGCAGCGCGGATACGGCTACGAGTACCTGCTGGAGGCGGCCAGGTCTGGGCTGAGCGCTCGGGAGGCGGCCAGCATAATGGAGGAATTCGATTCCATGGACCTCGCGCAGGCCGCGGACAGGCTCACCCTCGAGGTCGCGGGCGACACCGTGACCTTCGTGAACAACCTGGTGGTGAACTACACGAACGTGTGCGTCGCCGGCTGCAAGATATGCGCCTTCTACAGGCCGCCGGGTCACCCCGAGGGCTACGTCAGGAGCCCGGAGGAGGTCGCGAGGCTGGTGGCGCGCTCCGTCGCCGAGTACGGGATCACTGAGCTCCACATAAACGGCGGATTCCACCCGGACCTGGGACCGGAGTACTTCGATGAGCTCTTCGGGGCTGTCAAGGCGGCCTCCCCCGGGGTGGCGATAAAGGGCCTGACGGCGGCCGAGGTGGAATTCTACTCCAGGGTCTGGAGGATGAGCTACCGCGAGGTCCTGGACAGGCTCAGGATGGCTGGCATGGATGCCCTGTCCGGGGGCGGCGCCGAGATACTGGACGATGGCGTCCGCAGGGTGATAGCGCCCTACAAGTTCGATGCCGAGAAGTGGCTGAGGGTGCAGGAGGAGGCGCACGAGGTCGGCATCCCCACCAACGCCACGATGCTCTACGGCCACATAGAGGAGCCCCGCCACATAGTGGAGCACATATCCAAGGTGAGGGACCTCCAGAGGAAGCTGCGCGGGGTGCTGACGTTCATCCCCGTGAAGTTCGTGCCCTGGAACACCGAGCTGATGAGGGATGGGTTGGTCAGGGGGCCGGCCCCGCCGGAGCTCGACATAAAGGTGGCGGCGATCTCCAGGCTCATGCTCGCCGGGGAGGTGCCGAGGATAAGCGCCTACTGGGTCTCCATCGGGCGCAGGATGGCCTCGGTCCTTCTGCTGTCGGGCGCCAACGACCTGGTGGGCACGATGATAAACGAGAGCGTGCTCAGGTCCGCGGGCTCCGGCGAGTCCGCGAGCCTGGAGGAGCTGGCGCACATCGCCAGGGAGGTCGGCAGGAGGCCCGTTCAGCGCGACACGTTCCAGCGCGCGCTGAGGGAGCTGTGAGTTCCCGTGCGCGTCGCCAGGCTGAAGTACTCGCACAGCGATCCCCTATTCCGCTACAGCGGCCTCGACGCCATCAGCGCGAGCAATCGGGAATCGATAGACCTGCTCCTGGGGGGGCGCGTGGACATAGCGTTCATCCCGCTGACCTACGCATCCCTCAACTGCGGCGCGCTGGAGATCCTGCCGGAGTTCGCGATATTCAGCGAGGGCCCGGTCATATCTGCCAGGCTGTTCGCGGGCGCCGGCGAGGGATACGCCGCGGTATCGGACACGAGCGTGAACGCGATGGCCCTCAGGAAGCTGATGGGCCTGGAATTCGATATAGTCGATGATCCGATCGCCGCCCTGAGGACGCATCGGGGCGTCCTGGTGATAGGGGATGATGCCCTCAGGCTCGTGGATTCGGGGGCGCCTCACCTGGTGGACGTGGGCGAGCTCTGGCAGCGCCGCGTGGGGCTGCCCCTGGTGTATGCCGTCATGGCCGCGCGCAGGGGGGTCGACGCGCGCGCCGCGCGCGAGATCGTGCGCGCCATAGGCGCATCGCTGGAGCGCTTCCGCGCGGACCCCCGGGAGCTGATAGCCGAGGTGTCGCGCAGGATAGGCGTCTCGGAGCGCCTCCTGCAGGATTACTATGTGTCGATTCGCTACAGGGTCAGCGAGTCAGTCCTGAGGGGCATCGAGGAGGAGCTGCGCGTGTTCGGGCTGCCCCGGTGTCCCCTCACACGGCCGCGAGCGCCGGGCTGCCCGCGGCGCCGAGTCCTCGCCTGCCGGGAACGGATACGCTTAAGGGGACGGCCTCGGTGGTCGCAGCGTGGAGCTCCTGATAGGCCACAGCCCGGATCCCGACGACGCGTTCATGTTCTACGCCCTGAAGCGCGGCCTCGTGAGGGCGCCCTTCGGCGTCCGCGAGTTCCTGGCGGACATAGAGACCCTGAACAGGCTGGCGCTGCACGCCAGGCTTGACGTGACCGCCTTGAGCGCGCACGTGCTGCCCTATGTAGGCGATAAATATTACGTGCTCAGGGTCGGGGCATCGATCAGCAGGGGCTACGGGCCGGTCCTGGTCGCCTCAGGGCACGCGGGCGACGTCGGCCTGGTGGCAATCCCGGGGAGGTACACCACCGCTTCCCTCCTCCTCCAGCTGGCGTTGCCCGGCGTCAGGACCGTGGAGGTCCCCTTCGACAGGATCATGGACGCCGTCTCTTCCGGCGCCGTCGACGCCGGCCTGCTCATACACGAGGGGCAGATAACATACTCCAGGCGCGACCTGAGGAAGGTGATGGACCTGGGCGAGTGGTGGGAGGCCACCACCGGACTTCCACTGCCCCTGGGCCTGGATGCCGTGAAATCTTCGCTGGGGCCTGAGGTGGCGGCGGCGGTGAAGGCAGCTCTCCTGGATTCCCTGGAGTACGCGCGGAAGCATCCTGAGGAGGCGCTGGGCCACGCCGCCGAGTTCTCCCGCGGCTTGGCGATGGACGACGTGTCCAGGTTCGTCGGGATGTACGTCAACGACTACACGATCGACATGGGAGCGGAGGGCGAGAGGGCCATCCGCGAGCTGCTCCGGATGGCCGCAGAGGCGGGGCTGGTCCCCGAGGCGCGCGTCACTTTCGTGTAGGCGGCCTCCTCGATCGGATCTCCTCAACGCTGACACGGCGAAGAGAGCCGCGGCCTCCGCGGCCAGGAGCGACGCCGACAGCGCCCTGAGCCAAGGTTCCAGGCTCAGGAGCCCCATGGACTCCTGCAGGAGGGCCGCGGCCCCGGAGGTGGGGCTGATCAGCGAGACGTACTGGAGCCACGCGGGGAGCGCCGTGATGGGGTAGTACACGGGCGGCAGCACGGAGATCGCGAACACGAGTATCGAAGTAGTGGACCAGACCTCCTTGAGATCCCTGAAGGCGAGCGAGAGCGAGAAGCCCATTCCGGCGCTCGCCGCCCAGAGGAGCGCGATGGACGAGGCCGCCTCCAGCGCGTCGTACACGTGGATCCCCAGCGCGCCCATCAGGATCAGGAAAGCCGCGATGCCGGGAACACTGAAGAGGAGCCCGGACAGGGCCAGGCCCAGCATGTAGGCCCACTGGGACACCGGGCCCGCGACCATCAGGTCCTGGAACTTGAAGTGGAGGCGGTAGGTCGCCGCGTCCGAGAGCACCCCCAGGCCGTTGCTCACTATTATCATCGTGAGGCCGCCCACTATGCCGAATGACAAGGCCCTTCCGTAGGACACGAGCCTGAGTATCAGCAGTATGCTCAACGGCGGCGTCACGTACGACGCTATCCACAGCGGCGCCCTCACGGCCGCGACCACCCCGTTGAGCCACGCGATCGCCGCGATCGCCCTCAGCTGGGTCACCAGCCAGTTGCGCTCCGCCCAGCTCAATTCCCCCCGCCCTCCTCCGCCTCGTCGAGCCCGCCCGTGAGCGCCAGGAACGCGTCCTCCAGCCCGACCTCCCTCACCCTCAGCCCTCCCCCTCCCAAGGCGACCGCGCGCGCTGCCGCCTCCTCAACCGACCTCCTGTCCGCGTAGAGTATAACTTTGGACCCGTATCTGAACACCCTCCCATACGCTGACATCTCCTCGATCATCCCGGGCGCGTCCGCGAGCTCGACCTTGTGCGTGGCACCGACCCTGGACACTATCTCCCGCACGCTCCCGGTCGCGATCACCCTGCCCCTGTCCATTATCACCACCTCATCGCTCAGGGCCTCCGCCTCCTCCATGTAGTGCGTCGTGAGCAGGATGGTCCTGCCCTCCCTCTTGGCTCCCTCGAGGATCCTCCATATCGACCTCCTGCCCTGTGGGTCCAGCCCCACGGTCGGCTCGTCCAGGAACATCAGCTCCGCGCCGCTCGCTAGGACCATAGCTAGCATGACCTTCCTCTTCATCCCGCCGCTGAGCTCCGACACGCTCTTCCTGCGGTGCTCCCAGAGCCCCACCTCCTCCAGCATCCTTTCGGCCTCCCTCTTGGCATCGCGGGCGCTCCAGCCCCTAGCTATCAGGTATGCCTCTATGAGCTCGCCGGGCCTCGGGAACGTGGGCGGCGTGCTCTCCTGTGGCATCATCGCTATCCTCCTCCTTATGGACCTGGCTTCCCTAGTGACGTCCATGCCGAGCACCCTGAGCTCCCCGGACGTGGGCGCTGCGAGCGTCGCGGCTATCCTTATGAAGGTGGTCTTCCCGGCGCCGTTCCTGCCCAGGAGCGTCACGACGCCCCTCCCGCTTATGCTTAGGTCTATCCCCGCCAGGGCCACGGTGCCGTCGGGGTATACCTTGGTCAGGCCCCTCGCCCATATCACGTCGCCGTCCATGGCCCCGAGGATCCGTCGGCGCGAGATTAAGGTATCCCGGGCGCTGCGCGAGGGGTTGCCGCCATCCCCGAGCCGGGCCCGGACCGGGCGGCCTGGCCGATCGCTAGCTACCACTCCGTGGATCCCCGCTGAGGGCGCGCCGGCTGGCTGCCGAGACGTGCAATGGTGTAATCTTCGTCGGGCTGTAGCGTGATTTGTGTTCAGTTGTTAAGTTTACGGGCCCTGTTTTTCATTCTCATTAGATCTAGTGCCTCCGGGGCTGATGGGCGAGGTCGCCATGGCGGCCATCGTCGAGTCCGCGCCGTTGCCCATGAGGGCCTTCAGGGCCCTCATACCACCCGTGGAGGGCGGACTCGGGGCACCGACCTCCTCCTGAGGGTTCCCGCGCCGCCTGAGGTTGTTCCCGCGGATGGGGATCCCTTGCCGTTGGGCCCGAGGGCCGCCCATGGCCCACTCCGATAGCCCGTGAGAGTGGGCGAGGCGGAGGTCCCCGGGTGCCCAGGAATGATCGCATAGGAACAAACGGTATCCGACTAAAGCTTTTATCCACGCCGGGCCCTCGCGCGGCGATGCACGGTAGACCCTTGGCAGCGATAGTCTCAGCCGGCTCCACGAAGTACGGCAAGCACGATGAAAAGGGGGCTAGGGAGCTGTTCGCCGAGGCTTTCGCCGAGGCGCTGGAGGGGGCCAGGAACCTGGATCCGAAGAGGGACGTCGGCGCGGTGTTCATAGGTCAGATGGGAAGTGAGTACGAGTACCAGGCGCACTCGGGTTCCTGGGCGGCTGACTACGCCGGCATCCCTCGTACCCACGCCGCTAGGGTGGAGAGCGCCTGCGCCTCCGGATCCACCGCCCTCAGGATAGCGCTGGCCGGGATCATGTCCGGCCAGTACGACACCGTGTTGGTCGGCGGCGTGGAGAAGATGAGGAACAGGGGGACCGGCGAGGTCACACTCTACTTGGGGGAGGCGGGCGACTTCCCGATGGAGATATGGAACGGCCTGACCTTCCCTGGCCTCTTCGCCCTGATGGCGACCGCTTACATGAACCGCTACGGAGCGAAGGAGGAGCACCTAGCGAAGGTCGCGGTGAAGAACCACAAGCACGCCTCGATGAATCCTAAGGCACAGTATCCGCAGGAGATAACGCTGGAGCAGGCCCTGAGCTCCAGGGTCGTCGCGTGGCCCCTCAAACTCTACGACTGCAGCCCGATAACGGACGGCGCCTCGGTGGTCATCCTCACGAGGCCCGAGCTGGCTAAGAAGTACACGGACACCCCGGTCTACATAACGGGATTCGGCCACAGCACGGATTACCTGGGGGTCTATGAGCGCGAGGACATGACCTGGCTCGAGGGCGCTAGGCGCGCCTCTGAGGCCGCGTACAGGATGGCGAACGTCGACGTGGGGGACGTCGATCTGTTCGAGGTCCACGACTGCTTCACCATAGCGGAGATACTGCTCTACGAGGCCCTCGGCATCGCCAGGAGGGGCGAAGGGTACAAGATCATAGACGAGGGCCTGACCTACTACGATTCGAAGATCCCCGTCAACGTGAGCGGCGGCCTGAAGGCCAAGGGGCATCCCGTGGGGGCCACCGGCGTCGGCCAGATCTACGAGATATGGCTCCACCTGACCGAGAGGGCCGGTCGGAGGCAGGTGAAGGGCGCCGAGGTCGGCGTCACGCACAACATGGGGGGATCCGGCGCCTCCCACAACGTCTTCGTGCTCGAGAGGTGATGCGGGACGTCGAAGGATGATCCCGAGTTCTCCATCGAGAGCTTCTACAGGTTCGTCGCAGAGGGCCGCCTGATGGGCGCGAGGTGCAAGAGGTGCGGCAAGCTGATGGTGCCGCCGCGCCCGGTGTGCCCGGAGTGTTACTCGAGGGACCTGGAGTGGGTTCAGCTCAGCGGCAGGGGGACTGTCGAGACCTTCACGATAATACACGTGCCCACGGTGCTGCTGGAGGGGAGGGAGCCCTACGCCGTGGCCGTCGTGAGGCTGGACGAGGGGCCGAGGATACCGGGCATGATGCCATCCATCGCCTCACCGGATCAGATCAGGATAGGCGATCGCGTGCGCGTCGAGTTCGACAGGAATCCGCAGAAGGTGCCCGGATCCTGGCCAAGCTGGCCCCGCTACTACTTCGTCAAGGAGGAGTAGTCCCCTATAATCCTCTCCGCGAGCCGCCCCGCCTCGTCCAGGGCCTCCTCCGGGATCCCGGGGACCCCGCATATCATCAGCAGCACCCTCCTGGTGGATTCGGTCACCATGGTCCTGGCCGCGTCCCTGTACAGGTAAATGGCTATGGGCCCCGCGCCGTCCTCCACCAGTATCTCCCTCCCCGTCAGGGCCCTGGGTGAGTCCATGCCTATGCCCAGGAACTCCTCGCCCCGCCTGGAGAAGCGCATGATCAGGACCTCGCCCGAGAGCCTATCGGCGTCGAACGCCGCCATCGGGATCCCGCTCAAGGCCGACGCCAAGTTGTACGAATCGACGACCGTGTTTATCCTGGGGAGCCCCCTCCCGCTCAGGATCCTCCTGACCAGGGCCTCGCTGGCCGGCCTGGTCTTGGTCGGGTCGATCCCCACGCTCCAGAGGAAGTCCCTGTATGCCCTGAAGATCGGATCATCGCGCAGCCCCTCCAGGGTGCGCTCCGCCGATATCCTCCGCTGCACCTCGGCCTTCAGGGCCTCCAGGCGCTCGTCCAAGGGCCTCGCGCGCACGCCGTCGATCGTCAACAGCTTGGCCCGCAGTCCCGGGTGCCTCGAGGCCACCTCTTCGGAGATCCTCAGCTCAGGCAACGCCGACATCCGCGGCGCGCGGGATGGATAAGGCCGTATCGGCGCGGTTCGAGCTTCCCCCGCCGCTGATAGGCGCGCCGGGGATCCACGTGGCATCGGTAAACATATTTAGGGCCTGCCTTGAGCCCCCGCCGAGTTGGCTGAGAAGGTCACTCTGATACCGGGGGACGGCACCGGACCCGAGCTCACCGAGCTGACGAGGCAGGTGCTGGATGCGGCTGACGCGGGGATAGAGTGGAACGTCGTCGAGATAGGGGAGCCGGCGATCGCGAAGTATGGCGAGCCGCTCCCCAAGTGGGCCGTCGACGAGATACTGAAGACACCCATAATATTGAAGGGTCCCTTGACGACCCCAATAGGTGGCGGCTACCGGAGCCTGAACGTCACCCTCAGGATAATCCTGGACACCTACGCGGTCGTGAGGCCCGCGAAGTCGCTCCCTGTTCCCTGGCTCTACGAGGACGTCCCAAGGTTCCGCAACGTAGACCTGGTCATAGTTAGGGAGGCCACCGAGGAGCTCTACTCCGGCGTGGAGCACTTCATACCTAACGGCGCCAACGTAGATACTGCTGACGCCGCCGAGTCCATAAGCATAGTCACCAGGAAGAACTCGGAGAGGGTGGCCAGGTTCGCTTTCGAGTACGCCAGGAAGTTCAAGAGGAAGAAGGTGACGGTCGTCCACAAGGCAAACATACTGAAGGCTACAAATGGCCTCTGGCTCAAGGTCGCCAGCGAGGTCGCGAAGAATTATCCGGACATACAGTTCGAGGACAGGATAGTCGACAACATGGCCATGCAGCTGGTGCTCAAGCCCCAGGAGTACGACGTGCTCCTCATGACCAACATGTTCGGCGACATAGAGTCGGACTTGGCGTCGGGCCTCATAGGAGGGCTGGGCGTGGCGCCATCGAGCAACATCGGCGACAAGTACGCGATGTTCGAGGCGGTCCACGGATCGGCCCCTAAGTACGCCGGCCAGTGGAAGGCCAACCCGACCGCGCTGATGCTCACCGCGACGCTCATGCTGCGCTACATGGGCAAGAACGACAAGGCGGATCTCATCGAGTCGGCGATATTCAAGACGCTCAACGATGGCAAGAAGCTGACCTACGACATGGCCAGGATAAGGGGAGTGGAGCCGGTATCCAGCAAGGAGTACACCCAGGAGATAATAAAGAACCTCAAACAGATGATGTGATACCAATCATTCATACAACATACCTCTTATTTTCTCCAGCTTTTCCTCGACCTCTGCCAGGAAGGACAGCTGCCTGTAGCTCTGGACGCTCCCCGGCTTGAGCGACCGCACGAGCGCCAGGGCCTCCCGGGCAGGGAGGTCGCGCTCGACGATCAGCCACGCCGCGACGACCGTGCCGGTCCTCCCTATTCCCCCTACGCAGTGCACGAGGGCAGGCCCACCCTCCCTAATCCAGCGCACGATATCCACAAGTTGCCCCACGCTCGGCGCCTCCATGTCGGGGACTGGTTCGTGAAGGAAATCCAGGTCGAACGCGGAGAGCGCCTCGAAGTAGGAGCGCGCATCGCCCCAGTACTCGGCTATCTCGTGGTCCTCGGGCAGGACCACTACCCTCCGTATTCCCGAGTCCCTGATCGCTCTCAGGTCGTCCATCCCCCTGGGCATGCAGCTGCCGGCCAGCCTCCCCCTCTCTACCCAGTAAGCGCAGCTGAGCATCATCGCGCACTAGTCGCCGTTTCCGAATAAAAGCGCGGCGAGCCTTCTCGGGAAGGCGGGAATGGTATGGATCGGCCCAGGATCTCGAGGCGCGCCGCCGGGCGGGACTCGTCCCGCCCGCTCGTGCGGCGGAGCCGCGGGAGGGGGAGGTCAGCTTGCGAGCTGCCCCGCCCATATGGGCGGGGCTCCATGGGCGCCGCGGGTGGCTCCGCCCTGCCCTCCTCAGGTGGACCGTGCCGAGTCGTAGTCCCTATGGTCCTCCAACCACGAGCTGCGCGCTCGAGGGCCATGTAGTTCGACATCGAATCCTTCTTCACATGCCCGCACTTGGCACACGTGCTTGAGGAGTCCCTCGAGTCACGAGGCGAACACCTTCCCATTTACCTGGTGAATCCTGCAGGAGGCCCCTCCCGAGCGCGCTATTTACCTTAAATTAATATTATAAGAGACCAAGCAGCTGGCTTAGCGGCGATGGTGCCCCCTCGAGGAGGGTCGTCGTGGCCACGACCGATGGCCGCGCCTTCTACGGGTTCGTATCGATTCTCAGGAGGCTCGGGATACCCTTCTCAGCGCGCCTCCCATGGGAGCACTTCCAGGCCGCGCTGGTGCTCACGACCAAGGGCGAGGCGGTTCACGGCGGGGACAGCGCGCTGATATTCTACGAGGACCTGACGGGCGATCCGGTGCTGGACTCGGCGCTAATACTGTCAACGCTCAGCGGCGGCAAGGAGGAGCTCCTCGTAGGCATCGACCCGGGCCGCCGGATAGGGGTCATAGTTCAATACAGGGGTGCGATAGTGCACGAGGGCGTCTACGGCGATCCCGGGTCGGTCGCCTCCCTGCTGAGGAAGCTGCTCTCGCTCGGAGCGCGCAGGAGGATCGTCAGGTTGGGCTTCGGCGAGCCCGAGGGAGCCCGCGCAATAATGCGCGAGGCATCTGACGTGCTCGGGAAGGATTACTCGCTCGAGCTGGTGGACGAGAGGAACACCACGGGAGGCGGCATCAGGACGCGCAAGGACGTCGAGGCCGCGCTGAGGATATCTCGGAGGCGCGGCAGGCCCGCCCTGCTCCCCGATACCGCTTTTTAGGGGCCGCGCTCCCCGCGCGGTCGTGAGGAGGCTCTGGGCTCCCTGGAGGATGGAGTACATCTCATCCGCTGCCGTGCGCGGCGGAGCCTGCGTGCTCTGCGACGCGGCCAAGGGGCCGGACGAGGAGAAGCTAGTGCTCTACAGGGGGAGAACTGCCTACGTCATAATGAACAGGTTTCCCTACAACAGCGGGCACCTCATGGTGGTCCCCGTCAGGCACGTCACAGCGCCCGGCGAGCTCAGCGATGAGGAGGCGCTGGAAGTGCATCACCTGATATCGGCATCCATCGCTGCCCTCAGGAGGGTGATGAATCCCGACGCTTTCAACGTGGGGGTCAACGTGGGGAGGCACGCGGGCGCGGGGATGGACCACCTGCATTACCACGTTGTCCCCAGGTGGGCCGGGGACACGAACTTCATGCCGGTGCTGGCCGACGTCAAGGTGTTGCCCGAGCACCTGAGGGTGACGTACGAGCGCCTGAGGCCTGCCCTCGAGGAAGCAGTGAGAGGATCAACCTCCCGAGGCCGAGCCTGAGCGAGTCCTCGTCCACCATGAAGTTTATGCGGAAGCCATCCGCGTAGGAGCCGAACGCCGAGCCGCGGGCCACGGCCACCCCCGACATCCAAGCGGGCGGCCTGCGACCCGTCATGAACGCGTGGGGTCCTGATGAGGGCTCGCAATACTCGAGGAGCCCGCTGGGGATCAGCGAGCCTAGTATGTCGATCCTCCGCCGGATCTCCCCCCTGACCCCCTCGAGCGCGCCCGAGGCCATGGCCGATGCCGCGGCCGACACGTCGGTCGGCCTGGGCAGCATCCCGAGCGAGTCCCTCAGCCTCCGAAGCCTCTCCGAGAGGGCCCGCGACACGGCCCAGGAGGGGCCCGCGTCGATCGAGCCCAGCGCGCATCCCAATCCGCCGACGCTGACCGATGCGCCGGCGTGCGCCGAGCCCTGCAGCGGAGCTGAGGTGAGCGTGCAGGCGCTCGCGTGAATTACCGGCATCCCGGCCGAGTCGGCCGCTGAATAGACCTCGGCCAGCTCCTTCTCACGGTGCGAGATCCCGGTCACGTAGTCGGGATCCTCCAGCAGCACCATCCAGCCGCGGCGGGACGCCTCGGGCGCGCTGACCCTCCAGCAGTCCCCGACCTCCCTGTGGACGCGGTATGGCCTGCCCCCTGCCTCCCAGATCGCCCTCACTATCCACGGGTGCACGGGCTCGTAAACGAAGACTCCGCTGCCATCCGCCATCGCGCTCAGGACCACCCTGAGCGCCTCCCTCCACGATGGGAAAGCCACGAGTGAGCCCCGCGGCGCGCCGAGGGCCTCCGCGAGCCGGGCCTCAGCCTCCTCTAGAGAACTGGTCCCCTCCCCGCGGAGCTCCAGGAGCGGCGCCCACAGGTCTAGGTCCAGCCTGACGACGTCCTCCTCGGAGGCCCCGGGCTGGGCGATGGGCTCCTCCCTGAGGGCGCCCTCCGCGATCAGCGCGTCCCTCACGAGCGACCAGGTCAGGCGGCCCGCGGCCCTCTCGTCCATGCCGAGCCTCCCCGCCTCCTCCACGGCCGCGGCCCACAGCTCCGCCTCCACAGATGGGTCCTCGAGGGGGAGGCCCAGCCTGAGCTTCTCAGCCGCGGCCTTGAGCGCCACGCTCCGCCTCTCGGCGGCTGACCTTATTATCTCCAGGAGGAGGCGCTTGGACGCCCTCCTCAGCTCCTCCAGTCCCATAGCCTCACCTCAGCACGCTCGGGATCGCGCCCGACCTGAGCGCGTGATCGGCCAGCACAATTCCCACGACCGCCTCCACGACGGGCACGGCCCTGGGGACCACGCACACGTCGTGCCTCCCCCTCACCGTGAGGGTCACCTCCTCCATCGTATCCAGCCTCACGCTGCGCTGGGGGATGTGTATGGAAGACACCGGCTTGAAGGCCGCCCTCAGCACTATCGGCATGCCATTGCTTATCCCCCCGAGTATTCCGCCGGAGTTGTTGGTGATCGTGCGCACCCTGCCGCCCTCGACAACGTACTGATCGTTGTTCTCGGATCCCCTGAGCCGGGCGGCCGCGAAGCCGGCGCCGAACTCGACGCCCTTCACGCCCGGTATGGCGAAGATCGCCTTGGCCAGGTCGCCGTCCAGCGTATCGATGATGGGCTCCCCCAGGCCCGGGGGGACCCCCAGCGCGATCGCCTCGACCACGCCGCCCAGCGTGTCGCCAGCGGCCCGCGCCCTCTCTATCGCGTCCGACATGCGGCGCGCCGCCTCAGGATCCGGGCACCTGAGCGGGTCCTCGTACCTCCTCCTTATCTCGTCGAGCGTCAGGTCGCCCCTGGCGCGCACTCCCCCTATCTCCAAGGTATAAGCCAAGACCTCGACCCCCAGGACCGTCCTCAGCAGCTTGAGCGCTATGGCCCCAGCCGCCACGATGGCCGCGGTCAGCCTCCCCGAGAACCGCCCCCCGCCGCGCGGGTCGTTGTATCCGCCGTACTTGATCCATGCTGTGTAATCGGCGTGCCCCGGCCTCGGCACGGGCGGTCCCTCGTAGGGCGATGAGTCGACGTCCTCATTGGGTATCCACAGCAGTATGGGGGCGCCGGTCGTCCTCCCCCGATAGACGCCGGTGAGTATCTCCACGCGGTCCGATTCCCTCCTCGGCGTGGACTGCGGCGCGCGCCCCGGGCGCCTGAGGTCGAGCATGGGCTGCACGTCGCCCTCCGATAGCTCGAGCCCTGCTGGCACCCCGTCGAGGACCGCGCCCACCAGCCTGCCGTGGCTCTCCCCCACTATGGTCACCCTGAGGCGCTCCCCCAGCTCGTTGGCCGGCATGGCGTGCGATTGGTCTCGACCTAATAAATATCCACCCCCAGCTCGCGCAGGTCCTCCAGGAACCCGGGGTAGGATTTCCTATAGCTCGAGCTGGGGGCCAGCGCCGCGCGCCCCCTCAGCGCGGCGGAGAGGATGGCGAGCGCCATGAATATCCTGTGATCGCCGTGATCGCTCAGGACCGGAGGGGGCCCCTCCGGCGGGGCCACGGGTCCCTCGACCTCCAAGTGGCCTTCGTCCCACCACACGCGGGCGCCCAGCTTGGATAGCTCCTCCGCCATCGCGGCCGGACGGTCCGACTCCTTCAGCCTGGTGTGGGCTATCCCGGTTATGCGGGTGCGCCCTTGGGCCAGCGCCCCCAGCGCGGCCACGATTGGCAGGAGGTCCGGCGAGTCCCTCAGGTCGAACTCGCCCCCCCGGAGCGCGCCGCTGGACTCCACAACGACGTCTCCAGTCGAGCCGTCCAAGCGCACGCGCGCCCCCATGCGTTCCAGTATTCCCAATATCGCCGAGTCTGCCTGCGGCATCGATCCCAGCCCCCTCACCGTGAGGATCCCGCCGACGGCGGCGACTAGCCCCATGAAGTACGACGCGGACGAGTAATCGCCGGGCACAGCGAACCTCGCGCCGCGGTAGCCCGTCGGCTCCACGCTGAAGCGATCATATCCAGCGCGCTCGGGCCTGGCGCCGAACGCCTCCATGACGACCAGCGTCGCATCCACATAAGTCCTCGATACGATGCCCCTGACCTCCAGCTCCACGCCCGCCGCGGACCTCGGGGCCGCTAGGAGTATGGAGGAGACGTACTGGGACGACTCCTCCGCCCTCAGCGACGCCGTCCCGCCCCTGAGGCCGCCCCCCCTCACTATCACCGGGGGCAGCCCATTCCCCCTGGTCGACGTCGCCTCCACGCCGAGCTGGGAGAGCGAATCCAGCAGGGGGCCGACGGGCCTCTCCCTCAGCCTGCGCGTGCCCGTGAGCACGGAGTAGCCGCCATCCGTCAGCGAGGCCACCGATATCATGAACCTGAGCGTGGTGCCGGAGGCGCCGCAATGGATGACGTCCCCGGGGGCCCTCAGCCGGCCCGGGCGAACCATGACGATGCTCCCCCTTCTAATCATGCGAGCGCCGAGCGATCTGAGGGCGCGCATGGTCATGAGCGTGTCATCGGACCTGAGCGCGTTCACGATCAGCGACTCGCCGTCCGCGAGCGCCGCGGCCACCAGCGCCCTGTGCGTGTACGACTTGCTCGGGGGCGGCACGTAGTCCCCGCTCACGGTGGGGGGAGCCCTAAACCTCAGCATACCATCTCCCCGCCGAGTTCTCTATGCGGTGCGCGGACACCCTGAGTCCGTGGGCTGACAGCGCGCGGGAGACCTCGGCCGCCCTGGCCTCCGGCGCGACCGCGGCGACCGCGGGGCCCATGCCCGTTATCCCTGCCCCTAGGGCGCCGGCGCGGATGGCGCTGGCGGCCGGGGCCGAGTCCTGGCCGAGCGCCGCCGCGACCACGAGCCCGTTCAGCGTCATGGCGTCCCAGTACCTGCCCTCCAGGGCCAGCTCCTTCGCCCTCGAGGAGACCGGCGCGAGCGCCCTGAAGGCCTCCCTGCGCACCGATGACTTGTCGAGCTCCCCGTCGGGGATGCCCACCAGGATCAGGAGCCCGCCGGGATCCACCTCCCTGCGCACCTCTATCCTCCCCGAGTCGTTGTCGGCCCCCACGAAGCCGCCCAGCACGCTGGCGCCGGCATCGTCCAGCGCGCCCGTCACCGTGACGCCAGCGCGCTTCGACGCCAGAACCCCCAGCCTGAGCACGTCGTCCGCGCTCAGCTCGAAGCCCAGGGCCGTTCCCATGGAGGCGACCAGCGCGCTCGATACCGCGCTGCTGGTCTTCAGCCCCCTCCTGGGGGGCACCTCCGAAATTATCCTCAGCGACCATCCGCCGGTCCAGCCGAGCTCCTCCGAGATCACCGCCGCGGAGGCCTCGACCAGCCTCGTGTCACCGGGGTCCACGCCATCGAACGCCACGCGGATCCCCTCATCCGAGGGCTCGGCCACGACGGAGATCTTGGCGGAGATCGCGATCGCCGCGCCGAAGCCAGTGGCCGCCGCGTTGACTACGGACACCGCCCCGTTAACCTCGGCCCTGGCGCGCATGTCCGGAGATCGCCTCCAGGGCAGCCCTCCGCATGACGTCCACCGGGGGCCGCATCCCGGTCCAGAACTCTATCGAGTGGGCCGCCTGGATCACGAGGAACTCCAGGCCATCCGCCGCCCTCAGGCCGCGGCTCCGCGCCAGGCGTATGAGGCCGGTCTCCCCGCGCGTGTACGCCAGGTCCATCACCGCCAGCCCGCTGTGGAGCGCCTCCTCCGGCACCTCGAGCTCCCCGCCGTACATGCCCAGGGGGGTCGCGTTGACCAGCAGGTTGGACGAGGAGACGGCGTCTAGCAGGGAGGACCGAGTGAGGCCGGCGCCGACGGCGTTGAGGCCGTAGACTGCCTTCGCCCCGGAGGCGAGGGCCTCGGCCCTCTCAGGGGTCCTGTCCAGCACGCGGACCTCCGAGAAGCCCTTGCGCCAGAGCGCGTAGACGACGGACTTCGCGGCGCCCCCCGCGCCCACTATGGTGGCGGTGCCCCCCCTCGCGCCTAGCGCTTCGAGGACGTCGGAGGCCGCCAGCGCGTCCGTGTTATGGCCCACGAGCGAGCCCCCCCTGACGGCCACCGCGTTGACCGCTCCAATGAGGGACGCCTCGTGCGTCAGCTCATCCATCATGAGCGCGACGCGCGTCTTGTGCGGTATAGTCACGTTGAAGCCCTTGGCCAGCACCCTCAGGCCGCCTATGGCTGCGCCCAGCGCCGCGCTCGTGACCCTGAAGGCCAGGTAGGTCGCGTTCAAGCCCATGGCTGCATACGCCGCTGTGTGTATCTCGGGCGAGAGGGAGCCCGAGACCGGGTCACCTATCAGGCAGTACAGCGCCGTGGAGCTGTCGGTCATCGCAGCGACACCAGCTGGGAGAGCGTCAGGAATGCCTCGAGGAGCTTCTGGAAGAGCCCGGTCTGGGTCACCCTGCCCACGATGGCCCCTCCCTCCACCACGTACACCCTCCTGACGTTGTGCTCCGCCATGGGCTTCCACGCGGTGCCCACCGGTGAGGTGGCGACCTCACCGACCTGGATCGACGGCGCGCCCTCGCCCACCGCCAGCATGCTGGCGGTGTCGATGCAAACCCTGTCGCCCATGCCGGCCAGGGCCACGGAGTCGACGCGGGCCTCCTCGAGCGCCACCGGCTCCGACCTATCCACGACTCTGACCCCCTCCCCGCCCTGAAGGGCGAGGGTTCCCCGGGGCGGGGTCTCGTCGGTTACGCCCACTTGACGGGCGCTACTGAGCGCTCTGACAAGGCCCTGTTTGAAGGCCTTCCGCTCCGGCCCACGGGGTGGGACGACCCCGCCCCTGGAAGGGGTGATGTTTGTCGTTTTTATCGCCACGGCGATCCTCCTCGCGATCCATGGAAATTAGCTTTAGGGGGCTCGGTCGCTGCTCGGCCCGGCCCATCGCGAGCGCGGACGACACGCCATCCACCAGCGCCGCGAACTCGGCCGGCCCCATCTGGCCCTCGGCCAGCGGCCTGCCGGGGAGGCTCACGTAAGCCAGGGGCGCCCCGAGGACCGCCGACATGACGCGCGAGAGCAGCCCCGCGTGCCCGGAGCAGAAGGCGATCAGCCGGCCGCGCCCCGACGCGCGCTGGAGCGCTATGGGCAGCAGGTTGTCCAGGGGGCTCGACGCGCGGAACACCATCTTGACGTAGTGCCCTGCGCTGGACATGCGCGCGTAGTCCCTCTTCGCCGCGTCGATCGTGGGAGTGCTGTTGTTGTAGTGCTTGGATATCACCGAGTGGTTGACCGCCTCGCGCGCCAGCTCCCTCAGCCGCTCGGAGCGCGAGAGCGCCTCCACCTCCAGGTCCACCAGGGATCCGCTGCAGCCCCTCCATAGGTCGCCCACGAGGGCCGCTACAGCGGGATCGTGGAGGGGCAGGGGGCCCAAGCCCCCCTCCTCGGGGGACCTATACGTGAGCAACAGGCGATCACAGGATATGCCAGGCGACCGCAGGGCCTCGCTTATGGCCGCCCCGTCCAGCCGACCCATCGCGTCCAGCCTGAGCTCCACAATGTCCGCGCCGAGGGATAGCGCCTCCGAGTAGAGGCCGGCTATCTCCGCGGCCGCGCGCGGCGCCACGCTCGCGACCAGCCTGGTGCCGGTGCTCAGCAATGGCGCTCACTTCTCCAGGATGAATTCATCAACGGCTATTCCGAAGTGCCTCCCCGCGGCCCTCGGCACATGCACGAGGATCTTATCGCCCGCCGAGATCTCCGTCACGGACACGGGGCTGCCGTCCGGCCGCACGAGCCTTATGGTCTCGGCGTATTGGAGCAGGATGGACCCGGAGGCCGATTCGGAGGACGCCCTGATGAGCGCCATCGGCCTCCTCTCTATCTTGCTTCTCCCGACCACCGCCGCCCTCGCGTTGCCCCTCCAGTCCACTATGGATACGCGATCGCCCGCCGAGAGCTCCGAGAGGTACTTCGTGCGGCCGTCCGGCAGCAGCACGTACGCGTGGACGGCGCCCGCGTTCACGCGGAAGGGCCGGGCCGGCACGTAGCCCGTCTCCAGCGTCTCGCCGTGCACTAGGAAGAGGAAGGAGGCCAGGTTGCCGACCAGCGCGCCCTCGCCCACCGCCAGCATGCTGGCGGTGTCGATGCAAACCCTGTCGCCCATGCCGGCCAGGGCCACGGAGTCGACGCGGGCCTCCTCGAGCGCCACCGGCTCCGGCCTCCCTAGCGCATCGATCGCCCGGACGAGCTCGTCCGCGCTGCGCGCCCTGAGGACCACGCCGTCGACTCCCCTTTCCAGGACGCCGGCCAGGGCTTCGGCCTCCTGGGGGCTCGATGCCTCGGCCAGCAGCTTAACGCCCTTCCCCTGAAGTGCCGCTATGAGGTTCTCGAGCGGTATGATCTTCCAGTCGGAGGCCTGCACCAGTATCTCCCTCGCGCCCCCCTCGGCCGCCCTGAGGACCTCCGCCACGTCCTCCGGCGACGAGATCCTGACGGCGCGGATCCCGGAGCCCTCCGGCCCCTCGTGCACTTGGACTAGCTCCCCGCCCTCCGGCGATCTGCCCACGAAGCGCCTGACGCCCAGGGCCAAGGCCGCCCTGAGGACCTCGTCGGGAGCGCCGCGGGCATCGAGCAGCAGCTCCTTGTTACTCCTGCTCGGCAACCGTGCTCAGCTCCTGCATGGCCTTCTCCACGTCCACGTTTTCAAATATTATCTCGGCTATGGCCCTCGTTATCGCGCGGGGATTGCGGTGCTGGAACACGTTCCTGCCGAACGCCACGCCCGCCGCCCCCGAGTCCATCGCGTCCCTCACGAGCCTGAGCACGTCGACGTCCGTGTCCATCTTCGGGCCCCCCGCTATTATCACCGGCACGGGCACGCTCCTCGTCAGGGCGGAGAAGCTCCCCTTGTCCCCGGTGTAGTTGCACTTCACGATGTCGGCCCCCATCTCGGCGCCCACGCGCGCCACGTGCGCGATGACCGATGGATCGCTGGGGTTCCTTATGTTCTCCCCCCTGGGGTACATCATTGCCAGGAGGGGCATCCCCCACTCGTCCGCCTCGTCCGAGAGCGCGCCTAGGTCGCGCAGCATCTCGGGCTCGTCCCTCGCCCCTATGTTGACGTGCACCGAGATCCCGTCGGCGCCCAGCCTCACGGCCTCCGCCACGCCGGCCGACCTGACCTTGTGATTGGGGTCCGGCCCCAGCGACGTGCTGGCCGACGCGTGCATCAATATGCCCAGGCCCGGGCTCTCGAGCATGGCCTTCAGGATCCCCTTGTTGAGCACGGCGCACGTGGCGCCGCCCTCCGAGACCTCCCTCAGCACCGTGTAGATCCTGTCTATGCCGGCGATCGGCCCGCTCGAGATCCCGTGATCCATGGGGACGCAGAGGAAGAGGCCGCCCCTCGATATCCTGCTCATCCTGATGCGCTTGCCGTCCAATCCCCTCACCCCAGGTACCCGAGCTCGCGCATCATCTCCGCTATCAGTATCGCGTTCCCGGCCGCCCCCCTGATCGTGTTGTGGCTGAGGAGCGTGAGCCTCAGGGAGCGCTCGTCGAGCCCCCTGCGGACCCTGCCGACGACCACGCTCATGCCGGGGACGCTGCCGGCCATCCTGTCCAGTCTCGGCTGCGGCCGGTCCTCCTCCTCCCTGACGATTATGGGCCTCTCGGGCGCCGTGGGCAACTTCATCTCCTGCGGCCTGCCCCTGAAGTCCCTCAGTATCTCCTTGGCCTCCTCCACGTCCACAGGCCTCTCCGTCTCTATGTACGCGCTCTCCAGGTGACCGTCTATCGTTGCCACCCTGTGGACCATGACCGAGATTCCCACCGGGTCCGGGGAGACGATGCCGGAGTCTGTCAGCTTCCCGAGCATCTTCTTGGTCTCGGCTGCGACCTTGTCCTCCTCGCCCTTTATGTACGGTATCACGTTGTCGATGATCCTGAGCGATGGCACGCCCGGGTAGCCGGCTCCGCTCAGCGCCTGCAGCGTGGACACCACGACCTTGCGAAGGCGGTACGCGTCGTGCAGGGGCTTCAGCACCATCGCCAGCCCCGTCGCCGTGCAGTTCGGGCTCGTCACCAGCAGCCCCCTCCATCCCCTCCCCCTCCTCTGCGCCTCCAGCAGGGAGAGATGGTCCGGGTTCACCTCGGGTATCAGCAGGGGGACGTCGGGCTCCATCCTGTACGAGCTCGCGTCGCTCACGGTTGGGAAGCGCGCGGCGTACCGCGTGTCCAGCTGGTACGCCGCCTCGGTCGGCAGGCTGGCGAACACTATGTCGACGTCGTCCGACTCGGGATTGGCGACCCTCACTGGCATATTCATTATGCGCTCGGAGGGCTCGTAGCTGTCTATCCACTCCACCGCCTCGCCGTAGAGCTTCCCGGCGCTCCTGTTACCCACCAGCGTTGATATCTCGAACCACGGGTGGTTCTCCAGCATCCGGACGTACTGCTGTCCCACCATTCCGGTGACGCCCACGATCGCTGCCCTCAGCTTGCCCTTGGCCAAGGCCCTGTGCACCTCCTTGAGGAGTGCCCGGGGATCGCGATCTGCTCGGTCGGGGAACCAGCAGGTGAACGCCCATCAGAGGGTAGTAGTATAAAGGCGCTCACCCCTGAAAATTGAATCCCTCCCTTTCACCTTCAACCCCCTCGCGCGCTCCTCATGGAAAGCGTTATTTAAACCCGCTGGCAGCTCGATCGCATGATCAGCCTAGGCGGCTGCAGCCTGGAGCTGATGAAGTGCGACATAACGGAGCTAGAGGTCGACGCGATCGTGAACGCCGCCAACGGCATGCTGAAGATGGGGGGCGGGGTGGCCGGCGCCATAAGGAGGAAGGCGGGGGACGAGGTCCAGCGGGAGTGCGATGAGTGGGTGAGGAGGAACGGGCCGGTGCCGGTCGGGGGGGCCGCGATCACGGGCGCCGGCAGGCTGAGGGCCAAGTACGTGGTGCACGCCGTGGGCCCCATATGGGGCGAGGGCGACGAGGAGCGCAAGCTCAGGTCGGCGTTCGAGAGCTCCGTGAGGCTTGCGGAGGAGCACGGCGTCCGCAGCATAGCCTTCCCAGCCATCTCCGCCGGGACCTTCGGGGTCCCGCGCGAGGTCAGCGCCAGGGCCCTCCTGGGGGCGGCCCTCGACTACATGAGGAGCGGAAGGTGCTCGATCCCGAGGGTGATATTCTGCCTCTACGACGATGAGACCTACAGGGTCTTCGAGGAGGAGCTGAGGAGGCTAACGGCGCCGGCATGATGCAGCTGCCCTTCGACCTGCGGTTCTGGTGGCCCGGGATAGCCCTGGGAGCGGTGCTCGCAGCCTACTCCGCGTACTGGGGGGCGATCCTGCTCTACGGGGCCCTCAAGGTGCTCGCTGATCGGGATGCGGCGGACCCTCCGGACCCTCCGGACCTCCCCTTCATCTCCATACTGATACCGGCGAGGGACGAGGCCAGCGTCGTGGGGAGGACCGTGGAGGCGCTCGACGCGATCAGGTATCCCAGGGATAGGATGGAGGTCATATTCGCGGAGGACGGCTCGATCGATGGAACTTATGAGGTGCTGAGGGGTCTGGCATCCACTCGCCCCTGGATGAAAGTGTATCACTTCGAGGGCGCCGGCAGCAAGGCCGCTGCCCTCAACCGCGCCCTCGGGCTGTCCAGGGGCGAGCTGATATATTTCCTGGATGCGGACGCGGTTCCGGATCCCGACGCGCTGCTCAGGTTGGCCGCCATGTACAGGGCCGGCGCCAGGGCGATCGTGGGACGCTACGCAGTAGCCAACCCTCACGAGAGCGCCGTGAGCAGGATGATCCTGATAGAGGAGCTGGCTTGGCGCTTCATGTGCGAGGGGAGGTCGCGGCTGCGCATGATGTGCCCTCCGCCCGCCGGATCTAACTACGCGATCGACCGGAAGCTCCTCGTGGAGATCGGGGGGTTCAGGGAGGGATCTCTGGCGGAGGACGCGGTCATGGCGTCCGCCCTCGTCGCCGCGGGCGTGAGGCCGGCGTACTCCGGGGTCACGGCCATGGTCTCGGTGCCCACGAGGCTGGGCGCCCTTTTCAGGCAGAGGGTAAGGTGGTACAGGGGGTACCTCGAGGCGTTCGCCGAGTCCCTCCGCGGGCTGAGGCGCTCCAGTGACCGCCGGGGCACCCTGGACGCCGCCCTACTGTTCTCATCGCCGGTGTTCGCTGCGCTCGGGCTCGTCAACATTGTCATCGACGCCTGGATCCCATCGTGGGCGGCGCTCCTGCTCGTCGGATCCGCGGCGGCGACGGTGGCTCTCTGGGCATACATGAGGCGCCTGGGCGGCTACTACGCGAGGGAGAGCGGCGTGGCGCTGATGCTCGTGCCGTACGTGCTCGTGATATCGGCCTTCTCGGCCGCGGCCGCGATCCTCCACGCTTTGCGCGCGAGGAAGACATGGCACAGGGATCAGCACTCCCCGGGCCTGGATCCGGCCAGGATCGCCGGGCGAGCTCTTTAAGAGCCGCTCCCGCCCATCAGAGCATGGCGATGGGCACCGTCCGGACGGGGGTCGTTCAGCTGCCCCTCCACGAGGGCAGGGCGCCCAAGTGGCTCTACTGGAGGATGGTCCGGCTGGCCAGGGGGATCTCCGAGATCCTGGTGGAGGAGAGGGGGAGGAGGGGGTTGCTGGAGAGGGTGTCGGATCCCCTCTGGTTCCAGGCGCTCGGCTGCGTGCTGGGGTTCGACTGGAACAGCTCGGGGCTCACCACGGTCACGTCGGCGGCCCTCAGGGACGCGCTCAACGGCGCCGACGTGGGCATTCGCGCGGCGGGCGGCAAGGGGCGGGCTGGCGAGACCCTGGGGGAGGTGGAGAGGGGGGCAGAGGAGCTGGGCCTCTCTGACGGCAGGACGGAGGAGCTGAAGAGGGCCAGCAGGCTCACGGCCAAGGTGGATTCGGCGGCGGTTCAGGATGGCTACCAGCTCTATCATCACCTGATACTCTTCAGCGAGGACGGCGATTGGGCGGTGGTGCAGCAGGGCATGTCGGCGGAGGAGGGGCTGGCCAGGCGCTACCACTGGTTCAGCGGCTCCCTGAGGAGCTTCGTGGACGAGCCCCACTCCGGCGTGGCTGGCTGGGAATCGAGGGTGCCCGTCCTCAACATGGTGGCGGCCGAGTCAGCGGGTGCCAGGAGGGCGAGCGTGGACGCGGCCAGCGACGTCGGCGCGCTGAGGCGCATCGCGGGCGGCTACCGCGCCCTCGACGAGTACTTCGGCTGGTCCGGCGCCGGGGCCGAGGTGTACGCCCTCGGCGGCGACCTCGACGTGGACTGGGGGGCGCTCAGGAGGCTGTACGAGGTGAGGCCCCGGACCTACGAGGAGCTGCTGCTGGTCCGCGGCGTGGGGGCCAAGGTCGTCAGGGCGCTGGCGCTCGTGGCGGAGCTCGTGTACGGCGAGAGGCCCAGCTGGAGGGATCCGTTGAAGTTCAGCTTCGCGCACGGCGGGAAGGACGGCCTGCCATTCCCGGTGGACAGGGAGACGTACGACAGGACGATCAGGGAGATAGAGGAGATGGCGCGCTCCGTCGAGGGCAGGAGGGCGCTCTCGGGGCTCAGGGGGATCGTCCGATCTACTCGCGGGCGGTCGCGAGCCCCATGGACCCCTGATACCTGCCTCTGTACGGGCTCTCGGCGGGGCGCGACTCCGCCAGCACGAGGTGCCAGACCCTCTCGCCGCGGCGGATCGAGACCCGATAGGGCGGCCCCCTGACCGCCAGCGTCAGCCTCCCCCTGTAGCCTGCGTCGACGATCGTCGGCGGTATGAGCAGGCCCCTCCTAGCCCACGTGCTCCTCAGGTTCACCATGCCCACGACGTCGGGCGGCAGCTCCAAGTACTCCTCGGAGAGTATCAGCACCACGGAGCCCGGAGGCACCACGAGCTCTGCCCCGGGCTCCAGGCGCACGCGGGATCCCTCCGAGGGGCCCTCCATGATCATCGCCTCCTCCCCGACCGAGAGGTCAACTCCATTGGGGGTCAGGCTCGACGCGTCGAACGGCCTTATGACGAGGCGCCCGGACTCCACCAGCCCGCGTATGGCGGCATCCGAGAGTATCACGTGCTGCCATCCCCCCGGGAACGCTATCAGCAGCCGTTGCCTATCGCGCTGGACCCAAATGTCATCCGGGATTCGCTCGGAGGTCCAGCGCGCCCAGCGCCGCCGCGGCCTCCTCGGGGTCCTCCCCCTCCACCGTGCGGAGGGAGCCCGGGCAGCAGCCGCGGAGCAGCTGCATGGGGAGGTCGCTCCTCGGCGCGAGCACCAGGAGCAGCGTCGAGCCCCTGGGCGCATCCAGGTACTTGATCACGCGGCCCAGGAGGTTCGCCAGGAGCATCTCCTCGCTCTCGCCCAGGATGACGTCCGCCAGGACCATCGGGCCCTCCCCTAGCGCGACGAGGTCGAACACGTGCCGGACGCCCGAGGTGCCCGTGATCGCCCTGGCCGGCTCGACGGAGTACCCGAACGAGCGCAGGCGGCCTTCGAGGCTGGAGTACAGGGACAGCACGCCCCTCACCTCATCGGCGATCCCGGGGGCCAGCTCGTAGCGCGCCGCCTCCACGAGCTCCAGGTCCTCGGCCGGGATCGCCTTCCCGCCGGACGACGCGAATATCCTGGGCGAGTGGAAGCTCCTGCCGCAGGATCTGCAGTAGAACCAGGACCCTATCCTCCTCACCTCGGCGGGCCTTCCGCAGCGGGGGCACACTGCGCACTCCCCATCGCGCATGAACTCCGAGGCCCTGCCCACGTAGCCGCAGCCCGCGTGCTCCAGCAGGTCCTCCTTGCCCAGGCTGAAGGACCCGCAGTAGGGGCAGGACGGCCTGAGCGTGAACGACGTGGCGCCGGTCCCTGGATCCCTCATCCAGGACTCGCGGGCCACCTCGCGCAGGATGCCGAGTTCCGAGAGCTCCCTCAGGATCTCGGCGGGGTGATCCGTGGAGTAGGCGCCGCCCTCACGAAGTATCCGGGAGAGCGCGTCCCTGGCTTCGGGCCGCCGGTAGGCCTCCATCCTGAGGGAGATCCCCGGCTGCACGGATTCGAATCAGCCGAGCAGCATTATATAAAGCGCTCCCATGAGCGCCAGGAGCATGGAGTGCTTCACGCCGGCGCCCGCGCTGCCCGCCGTCATCTTGCCGAGCGCCAGCCCCCCGAGCAGCGCCTCCACGAGGTACATCCCGAGCATTATCGACCTCACGTAGGACAGCGAACCGGAGGAGATCCCTATGCCGATCGACGAGCTCATCGGCGCCATGAGCGAGGAGAGCGCGGTCTGAGATATGTAGAGGAAGATCGCGAGCGCCAGGTAGACCACGAACACCTGCGTCCTGAGCGTCGATTGCAGCTCCCCCCTGAGGGCGTCCGCGTCCCTCAGGTAGTCCCTGAGCCTGCCGATCGCCGAGGCCACGTCGCCGCCGCCCTCCTCCGCGTCCAGCAGGAGCTTGAACACAATGAGCGCGGCGGGGTGCGGGATCTCGCGCTCCAGCACGCCCTTTATCCTGTCATACGTGTACCCCCAGCTGGCCAGTGACACGACGCGCCTCATTATCCGGGTGAGCGCGCCGTATTCCTTCTGCGACATCTGCCTGAGCGCCATGAGCGGCGAGAGGCCGCTCTCGATCAGCCCCTCCAGGTCCGACAGCATCCTGGGCAGCTCCCTCTCCACGCTATTCGCCCAGGCGCGCCTCCTGTAATCCAGGAGCGCGTAGGGGGCGAGCCCGATGGCCAGCGCGAGCGGCGCGTAGTAGTACCAGCCGCTGAAGTGCGGTATGGGGCTGCGGATCCCCTGGATCTCCAGCTCGTAGTATATCAGCGAGAGGAACGCCGCCGCGGCGGCCGCGCCGATCGAAGCGTAAATCAGGTCCTCGCGGTTCGACTACCACCACCTCGGATAGATAGAGTCCACCAGCAGGAGGTAGCCCAGGCCGACCAGCGGCACGAAGGCGAAGGCTATGACCGCCAGAAGCTCGCCGTAGTAGGGCTGGGCGCCCACGCTCATCGAGCCCATGACCGCGAGCAGTATGGCCAGCACCAGCGGCGTCACGACGAATATCATGACGAAGAGCTCGGCCGCGAGCGCGACGTCGTTCGCGAGCTTCCTCAGGTAATTCCTCCTGTGGTTTAACACGTACGCCAGCGAGTCCCTGAAGTAGCTCGAGAGGTCCTTGCCGCTGTCCATGGCATCGATGGCGCCCACCAGGATCTCCCTCAGCAGCTGCGAGGGCGACCTCTGGGCCATGGCCAGCAGCGCGCTCCTGGGATCCGAGCCGAGGACCTCCGAGTCCCTCATGACCGTCTCCAGCTCGCGCCTGAGGGGCCCGTTCCTGAGCGCCGAGGCGCTGCGCTTCAGCGCCTCCGGGAAGGTCAAGCCGCTGGACACGTAGGCCATCATGGCGGCCGCCCACGTAGAGAGGTCCTGCTCGATCCTGGAGGACCTGGAGCTCGCCCTGTACGAGATGTACGCGTAGGGCGCGATCATTCCGACCGAGAGGCCCGCCAGGAGGCCGGCGAGCGCCCATATGGCGAGCGCCGCCGGGGGGTAGCGCTCGAGGGCCGCGAGCGCGCCCAGCGATGCGGCGCCGCCGACCGCGCCCGCCAGGGCGGCCCTGGCGGACTCATCGTAGAAGTGCCAGGGGGGTACCCCGGCGCCCGAGAGCTCCAGCAGGCGGCGCACCCTGTCCTCATCGAGGACGCGCCTCAGGAGCCCGGCCATCGGGCTGCGGAGGGCGCGCCCGCGCGGGAGCGGGACGGGCCGCCCGCGTCCGCGGGCCAGGCGCCTGCCCCGGAGGGCGCCGACCATCACGAACACCTCCGCGAACATGGCCGCCGCGGCCGGGATCGACACGTAATCGGGCTCCCCGGCCCCGAGGGTCAGCGCCAGGACCGCAAGCGCCGCGGCCAGCGCGGAGCCCGAGCAGATGATCAGCTCGCGCGAGAGGAAGGAGTCCCTGCCGAGCCCTATCCCCCGGGAGCGCAGGAGCTCGTCGGTCACGCGGTAGCCGTATATGGCCTCCAATGCTCTGCGCGCGAGCTCGGCGAGCGCCCGGGCCAAGCTCCATCCTCACCCTGCCGAGCACGGATATCCGATCCCTGTAGTAGCTCCTGAGCACGCTGGCGACGTCCTGGAAATCGAGCATCCTCTTGGAGACCATCCAGCGCAGGATGTCGCTCTTGTCCTCGATCTCGCGCTTCACCGCGTCGACGCTTATGCCCCTCTGTTCGGCGATCTCGGGGAGCAGGACGCTCTCGCCCGCCACCTCCATGCGATCCGAGGCCGGGTCCCAGGACACGACCCTCCTCAGGATCACGGTGTCAGTCGGGGCATCGTATCCCGCAACCTCGGACACATCCGTTACCCTCCTGGCGGGCCTGCCGTTTATCATTATCCTGCGCTGCATCGCTATGGCGTCCAGCGACGACGCTATCAGCTGCTTGGGCGCGCTTATGGGCGGCGACGACAGCCTGGATATCACGGCCTCGGCGTCGTCCGCGTGTATGGTGGTGAGGCCGCCGTGGCCCGTGGCCATCGCCTGTATGAGCGCATAGGCCTCCTGCCCCCTGACCTCCCCGACTATTATGTAGTCCGGCCTCTGCCTGAGCGACGCCTTGAGCAGCTCGAACGCGTCTATCTCGCCCCTGCCCTCGGGGCCCCAGGAGGTCCTGGTCAGCAGCGGGGTCCAGTTCTGGTGGTAGAGCCTCAGCTCCCTCGTGTCCTCTATCGTCACCACCTTGTAGTCCGGGTGTATGAAGTTCGCCAGCGCCCCGAGGGTGGTGGTCTTGCCGCTCGCCGTCGCGCCAGCTATCACTATGTTCCTCTTGTGCTCTATCAGCTCCCAGAAGTAGGCCGCAGTGTAGTAGTCCAGGGTGCCCTTGGTTATGAGCTCGGTTATGGTGAACGGCTTCTCCGTGAATTTCCTTATCGTGAAGCTGCCGCCCCTGGTCGCGACCTGTCCCCCGAGGACGGCGTTCACCCTGCTCCCGTCCGGGAGCGTCGCGTCCAGTATCGGGTTGGCCAGCGAGACCGCGCGCCCCGAGATGTACGCGAGCCTCAGGACGACGGAGTTCAGCTCCTCCTGCGTGTTGAACGAGACGTTGGACCTGATGGACTCGAAGTCCTTGTGCCACACGTATATCGGCACCCCCACGCCGTCGCAGCTCACGTCCTCCACATAGGGATCCCTCATCATGACGTCTATCTTGCCGAAGCCAACGGTGTCCCTCTTCAGGTAGTAGAGCACCTTCTCCAGGCGGTTCCTCGGCACGTCGATCTTGAACTTCGCGAGCGCCTTCAGCGCGCCGTCCTCGACATACGCCTCCGCCTCATCCCTGCTCTTGAAGCGGTCCCTGGGCGCGTCGACGACGTACTGGAGCAGCTCCTTGAGCTTCGCCAGCGTCTCCGCGTCCTCCGGGCTCAGCCTGGGCTCGATAACATAATACATGTACTCGCCGCTCTCCTCGACGTATGCTATCACCGCCTTCGAGTGGGCGTTGTCGCCCTTCAGTTCATCCACCTGAACTATCCTCAGAGGGGGAAGTTCCTCCGTTTCCTCGGGCGAGCTGGCCCCGGCGCCCTCCTCGGCGCGGCTCCCGGGCCTCCTGCCCAGCAGCCCCCTCAGGAACCTGAACCCGCGGGCCCCGGCGTCCACACTAACCATTCCTCCCGTTACACTATTTTATCGTTATGCGGTGAGAGGCTCGCCCTCGAGGACGGGGTAGCTCGCCATTGCGCGCCGGCAACGTTAATTGGCGGACGCGCCATCGGCTGGGCGTTGAAGGCTGTTATATTGGCCGGGGGGCTCGGAGTGCGGCTGAGGCCCTACACCCTGCTGACGCCGAAGCCCATGCTGCCCCTGGGCGACCGTCCCCTGCTGGAGCACGCTATAGAGTGGCTGAAGGGGCAGGGGATAACCGAGTTCGTGATAGCGGTGGGATACATGGGGAAGATCGTGGAGGATTACTTCGAGGACGGCTCCGACCTCGGCGTTAAGATAGAGTACGCCAAGTCGAGGAGGCCGATGGGCACCGCCGGCCAGCTGAAGACCGCCGAGGGCCTCATAGACGGCAGATTCGTGCTGCTCTACGGCGACGTGCTGCCCCGCGCGGACCTCAGGCCGATGATCGAGTTCCACGACGCTAAGGGCGCCCTCGCGACCATGATGCTGATGAGGTATTACACTAGGATGAGGTATGGCCTGGTCGACGTGGGGGAGGACGGCAGGATCCTGAGGTGGAACGAGAAACCCGAGGTGGGCGGGTGGGTCAACGTGGGATGCTACGTCATGGAGAAGGAGTTCCTCAATTACATACCGAGCGGCGTCCCCTACGGGATGGACGCGGCATTCAGGGCCGCGATGTCCGCGGGGGAGCCCATCTACGCCTACAAGTCCGAGGGGACCTTCATCGACATAGGGGACAGGTCCTCCTACCTCAGGGCCAACAGGGAGTTCCTGAGCAGCATGGGTGAAATACCTTGAGCTCCGGCGCCTCGGGGACCCTGGCGCTGTTCCAGGAGGAGTACCCGGACCCCCTGAGCCCCCTCTCGCTGACGACCCCCGTCCACGAGCTCATGTACGGGCCCAGGCAGCTCTACCGGATGATCTCGGAAGCCGCCGGCGACGTGGGGGCGCTCCTGATGCCGCCCAGGTTCGAATACTACCTGAGGGAGAATTACCCGGGGAAGGCGACCAGGGTGGAGGACCTTGCGGGAAGCGTAATGGTGCTCAACGCCGGGATAAGGCCGGGCGCCGTGCGGGACGCGCTGAGGCTCGCGGAGCGGGAGGGCAGGCCCGTCGTGGACGGCGGGAGGCTGGTGGCCGCCAGGTTGCGCGCGGACGAGCTGGACCTCGGGAAGCTCCTCCGGGGGCGCTGGGCCGGGATCGAGATGGACGCGCTCATCAAGGGCCCCTGGGAGCTCGTGGAGGCGCTGGGGTCCTGGGGCGGGAAGGGTGACATCGTGTACGGCGCCAACGTCTACGTGGAGGAGCCGGTGGTCATAGACGTCTCCAGGGGTCCCGTGCTCATAGCGGACGACGCGCGCATAGAGGCGTTCTCCAGGATCGAGGGGCCCGCCTACATAGGCAGGGGCACAGTGTTACATTCCGCCAGGATAAATTCGCATACATACATAGGCGAGATGTGCCGGGTGGGCGGGGAGGTCGAGAGGTCGATAGTGGCGGGGTATTCCAACAAGGCGCACTTCGGCTACCTGGGGCACAGCTACGTGGGGCGGTGGGTGAACATAGGGGCGGGTGCCGTCACCAGCGACCTCAAGAACACATACGGCATCGTCAGGGCGGGCAGGCCCCGCAGGGACACGGGGCTGGTGAAGCTGGGGGCGTTCATCGGCGACCACGCCAAGATAGCGATCGGGACGCTGATATACGCCGGCAGGTCCATCGGGGGGGCCAGCCACGCTCATGGGCTCGTCGACGTGGACGTGCCGCCCTTCGTCATCTACTCCGGGTCGACCTCGCCAGGCACGTCGGAGCTCGCGCTGGAGAAGGCGATCGAGATAGCGGGCAGGATGATGAGGAGGAGGGGGCGGGAGGTCACGGAGGGCACGAGGCGCGTGCTCGAGGGGGCATTCGAGGTCAGCGCCGCCGAGCGGGCCGAGTTCCTCTCCCGCGTCGGTGGCCCACGGAGCGCGCCGCCGACCTCACTAGCTCGAGCCGGCCCACCCGGCGAGGCAAAATTTAAATCGGCATAGCGGCCGCGGCCGCTCATTGCTTCTGCGGCTGGCGAGCGGTCGAGAGACGCCAAGTTGGAGTTTCTGAGGTCGCTGGAGGCTAAGTGGCAGGGCGTGTGGGAGGAGAGGGGGGTCTTCAGGTCGGAGCCCGATCAGAGGCCCAAGTTCATGGTCACCTTCCCCTTCCCCTACGTCAACGCGCCCCCCCACATAGGGTCGCTCTTCACGCTCCTCAGGGTAGAGTTCCTCGCCAGGTACATGCGGATGAAGGGCTACAACGTGTTGTTCGCCCAGGGCTGGCACGCCACGGGCGGCCCCATAGTGTCCGCGGCCCTCAGGGTGAGGGAGGGGGATCAGCGGCAGATATCGAACCTCAAGTCGATGGGAATACCGGAGGAGGAGTTACATAAATTTGGCGATCCCACGCATTGGGTCAAATATTTTTCGGCAGCATGGAGGAACGATTTGAAGAGCGTAGGACTGAGCATCGATTGGCGGCGCGAGTTCCACACGACGAGCATGAATCCATCGTACAGTGCCTTCGTCAGGTGGCAGTACCTCAAGCTCAGGGAGAAGGGGCTGGTGGTCAAGGGATCCCACCCCGTCGTGTGGTGCCCGAAGGAGGGGAAGGTCGTAGGGGATCACGACAGGCCCGACGAGTACGTCGGGATAGGGCCCGAGGACGCCATCATAGTGAAGTTCGCCGGCGAGGACGGGCTCATATACCCATGCCTGACGTACAGGCCGGAGACCCTACCAGGCGCCACGAACATATGGGTCAGGCCGGACGCCGAGTACTCGATCGCGCGCGTCGACGGCGAGACGTGGGTCACGTCGCGCTACTCCCTCGACGAGCTGGCCGATCAGGATCACGAAGTGGAGGTGCTCGGCAGCGTGAGGGGGTCGGAGCTGGTCGGCCGCTTCGCCGTGAACCCTCTGAATGGCCAGCGCGTGCCGATCCTCCCCGCGCTGTTCGTCGATCCCGAGATGGGGACGGGCATAGTGATGTCCGTGCCGGCCCATGCGCCTTACGACTACGTCGCGCTGCGCGATCTCAAGGCCGATCCATCGCGCTTCGGTCTGGATCGCGCCCTAGTCGACGGCCTGGAGCCCCGCGGCGTCATAATGGTGGAGGGGCACGGGGAAGCCCCGGCGGTCGAGGTCGTCGAGCGGCTGGGCATAAGGGATCAGAGCGATCCCAGGCTGGAGCACGCCACCAATGAGGTCTACTCGCTCGAGTACTACAGCGGGCGCCTGGGCGGCGCCTTCGGCGACCTCTCGGGCCTCAGCGTGAGGGACGGGAAGGCCGCGTTCACGGAGAGGCTCCTGAGGGAGGGCCACGCCCTGAAGATCTACACCCTGCCGCGGCGCGTCTACTGCCGCTGCGGGGCCAGGACCCACGTGAAGCTCGTGAAGGATCAGTGGTTCCTCAAATACTCCGATCCGGCCTGGAAATCGTTGGCGCACGAGTGCGTGGACGGCATGAGATTCTATCCCGAGGAGGTGCGGGGCACGTTCCACGAGCAGGTGGACTGGCTGCAGGACTGGGCCTGCGCCCACAAGGGTGAGCTCGGGACCCCGCTGCCGTGGGACGAGGAGTGGGTGATCGAGAGCCTCAGCGATTCCACGATCTACATGGCCTACTACACGATAGCGAAGTACCTCGAGCACCCCGACCGGTACGGGATAGACCCTTCGCGCCTGTCGCCCGAGCTCTTCGACTACGTGTTCCTGGGGAAGGGGGATCCATCCGCTATATCGTCAGCGACGGGCCTGAGGGAGGACCTGATCAGGGCTATGAGGTCGGAGTTCCTCTACTGGTATCCCGTGGACTTCAGGAACTCGGGGAAGGACTTGATGTACAATCACCTGGTATTCTTCATCTTCCACCACGTGGCGATATTCCCGAGGGAGCTCTGGCCGCGCGGGATAGGCATCAATGGCTGGGTGACGGTCGAGGGCAGGAAGATGTCCAAGACCGCCGGCAACTTCATACTGGTCAGGGACGCTGTGAGGAGGTGGGGGGCGGACGCGACCAGGATCGCCGAGGCGCTCGCCGGGGATCCGGGGCTCGAGGACCCCAGCTTTGACCCGAAGGTCGCCGAGGGCGCGGTGGACGATCTGTACTCCTGGTACGAGTTCGCGGTGGCCAACTACGGGAAGGGCAGGGATGGGAGGCTGAGGGTCGACGATTGGTTCGAGAGCGTGCTCAACCGCATCCTGAGGGACGTGGACGCCCTGATGAGCGAGACCCGCTTCAGGAGCGCGCTGGTGCTGGGCTTCCACGAGCTTCAGAACAAGTTCAGGTGGTATCTCAGGAGGAGCGGGACGCCCAATCGGGACCTTATGAGGGAATTCATAGAGGTGCAGACGCTCATATTGGCGCCCTTCGCGCCGCACGTCGCGGAGGAAATCTGGAGCGCCATAGGCAAGGAGGGCCTGGTGAGCACGGCTAAGTGGCCGGAGGCCGATCCGTCCAAGGTGAAGCCCGAGCTAGAGGCCGCGGAGGCCGTCGTCATGAGGACCCTGGAAGATGCGAGGCACGTGCTATCCCTCATCAGGGGGAGCCCCGAGCGCCTCAGGGTGATAATTGCCGATCCGTGGAAGTACTCATTCTTCGAGTCCGTGAGAAGCGCGGTCTCCTCCGGGCAGAGGCTGGGCGACGCCATCTCGGGCGCGATCCGCCAGCTGGATCCCGGCCTCAGGGCGCGCGCCAGCGCCGTCGCTGCCGCGCTCGCGCGCGATCCGGGACTCATCTCGCGGTTCGTGGACAGGGACCTGGAGCGCGCGGTCCTCTTGGAGGCCAGGGATTTCCTCTCGTCGGAGCTGGGGATGCCGGTCGAGATCGAGGACGAAGGGTCATCTGGCGCCGCCAAGGCCTCCCAGGCCCTGCCGGCCAGGCCGGCGCTGGTCGTGGATTTGCGCGGCCGCGGGGCAGCCGCGGCTCCGTGAGCGCTCGCCGCCCGCCAGCGAACTGGCGCAGGCGGATCCTGCCCAGGAGCTCCGGCCTCAGCACGCGCCTGGTGTCGAGCACCAGGGGGTTGCTGCCCGACATCGCGCGCAGCTCATCGCCGGTCAGCCCCCTGTAGGCCGAGTGATCCGTCGCGACCACGACCGCATCGGCGCCGGAGAGGGCCTCCTTCAGGTCGTTGGTCAGCCTGACGTGCAGCCTCTCGAGGGTCTCATCCCTGCCTATCAGCGGATCGTGGACTATCGGCGCCGCGCCCCTCCTCAGCAGCCCCAGCACTAGGTCGTATGTGGGGCTCAGCCTGCTGTCCGCCACGTCGCCCCTGAAGGCCAGCCCGAGCACGGCCACCCTCCTGTCCTTCAGGCCGCCCAGCTCCCTCTCCAGGAAGGACGCGAAGAATTCCGGCATCGACAAATTTATTCTTCTGGCCATGAGCGTGAGCTCGGGCACTACGCCCGCGTGCACAGCGTTTTCGTAGAGGAACCATGGGTATATCGGTATGCAGGCGCCGCCCACGCCGAGCCCGGGCGCGTGTATGTGCGAGTAAGGCTGGCTGTTCGCCGCGCGCCTGATCTCCTCGAAGTCCAGCCCGTAGGAGTCGGCGACCCTCGCCAGCTCGTTGGCCAGGGCTATGTTCACGTCCCTGTAGACGCCCTCGAAAATCTTCTCGGCCTCCGCGGCCTCCAGCGAGCTCAGGGCCATCACGCCGGCCTTGGCCACCAGGCTGTAGAGGTCCCTGGCGAACTTCGCGCTCCTCGGGCCTATTCCCGACACTATCGCGGGATAATGCTCCTCTATGTCCAGCACGGCCCTCCCCGCGGATATCCTCTCCGGACTGTACGCGACCAAGACGTCGACGTCCGGCCTGCGCCCCACGCTGCCGGCCGCGGCGCTCGCTAGGCGGCGGGTCGTCCCGATGGGCACCGTCGACTTGACCACTATGGCGTCCCCATCGCTGGCGTAGAGCATGGCCGCGCGCATGGCGTCCTCCAGGTAATCCAGCACGACGCGGCCCGAGGACCATGTGACGGGCACCGCCAGGAACCGCACCTTAGGTCCCGGTGGAGCCCCGGCTTGGCGCTCGTCGGTCACCGCCGAGAACCTCCCCTCCGACAGGCCGGCGCCGAACGCCTCGGATACCAGCGGCTCCCCGGGCGGCCCGATGCCCATGGAGGCGCGCCTGACGACCTCAGGGTCCCTGTCGACCCCGATCACGTGCGCTCCGAACCTGAGCCACACGGCCGCTATGGTCGATCCCACGAGCCCCAGCCCGTAGATGACTATCCGTATACCTCCGGTCCTCAGCTCCCTGGAGATGCCCTCCGGCCCGATGCCCGATAGGTCCAGTGGCATCACCTCTTGAGGTACGCGTCCAGCACCTTAGTGGTCGCAGCTATCACGTCCTCGACGTCCTGATCGCTCAGCGCGGGGTGCGAGGGCAGCGAGAAGACGGTCTTGGCGGCGAGCTCGGAGTTCGGCAGCTTCACATCGCCCGTCCCGCGCCGCCCGAATGCAGGCTGCATGTGCAGAGGCACCGGGTAGTACACCCTGGCGTCCACGCCCTCGGCCCTGATAGCCTCCACTATCCTGTCCCTGTCGACCCTGTACAGCTCGGGATCTATCCTCACGGTGAAAAGGTTGTAGGTGTGGCGCCTCCCCTGCGGCTCCACCGGTAGTTGGAGGCCCGGTATTCCCGAGAGCCCTCTGGCTATCCTCTCCGCGTTCCTCCTCCTGGCCTCTATCATGCGCTCCAGCTTGGAGAGCTGCACGAGCCCTATGGCAGCCTCCATTTCCCCCATCCTCAGGTTGAGCCCCAGCATCTCGTGGACGTAGGGGCCGCGCTGCCCGTGGTCCTTGATGAGCCTGACCCTGTCCGCCAGCTCGTCGTCGTCGGTGGCCACCAGACCGCCCTCGCCGGTCGTGATGTTCTTGCTTGGATAGAAGCTGTAACAGGAGAGGTCCCCATAGGCCCCCGCCTCCCTGCCGTCCACGAGGGCCCCCAGCGCCTGCGCGGAGTCTATCACCAGCCTGACGCCGCGCTCATCCGCCAGCCTCCTATACGCCCTCGCGTCGCCCGGGAGGCCATAGAGGTTGACGAGGACCAGCGCGCTGGTCCTGGGCGACATGCGCGCCGCCGCGTCCTCGAGGTCCATCTCATACGTGTCCAGCCGGATGTCCGCGAACACGGGCTTGAGTCCTGCCAGGGCCGCCGCGCTCGCGGTGGCCACGAACGTGAATGCGGGCATGACGACCTCGGTTCCCCTCTCGAGCGCCGCCATGTATGCGGCCAGCAGCGATGACGTCCCGCTGTTGACGGCCACCCCGTGCTTCACGCCTATGTATGCCGCAAGGCGCGACTCGAGCTCCCGAGCCCTCCTGCCCTCCCTCAGGTTCCCCGACAGGACGACCTCCCTGACGGCATCCGCCTCCTCCTCACCTATGAGCGGCTTGGATATCGGTATGGGACGATGGGCAGCTGGCCTTCCTCCCTCCAGCGCCAGCCTGTCGCTCACACCGGGAGCGCGGGATGCCGCGTTTATAAATATAAGACGTGGTAGAGTAGAAAACCTCGCCATCCGTGGCGGGGATGGCTTAAAGGGCGATGCCCACGTGC